>Ga0070716_100000002_pt1 | contig 396037 bp, 350 predicted proteins | sample LARL112metaG_FD_71395 | JGI IMG/M metagenome (GOLD analysis project Ga0070716, IMG submission 71395) | Corn, switchgrass and miscanthus rhizosphere microbial communities from Kellogg Biological Station, Michigan, USA - LAR L11-2 metaG | ecosystem: Host-associated > Plants > Roots >... | reverse complement strand
CCTCAACTCTTTCCCCTCCTTCACCGCTCTCAAAGGAGGTGATTGTGAAACTTATTTCGAGTACTTTTTTCAGTTGAGGCAACGAATCACTTTCGAGTACCTTTTTCGTGAGGCAATTCGTTGGCTATACTTTACCGCCCAACGGTGTTATCGTTACGTGACGGAACCGAAGTAAATCGTTCTTTTCAATACCATCTCTCGACATCAGGTCCAGGCTCTTCGTTCCAGAGTCTCCTCCTTGTGCCGTCAGCTGTGTTTCACACGCGACCGGAGCGAGGAGGCTTTAATTGCTAAACAACAAATCAAATCCACTCCCAGGGAATCGTGTATCTTCGCAGAGCATTCAAACACCGAATGAGCGTAATAATCACTCGCGGCTTAACGGCATTTTGAACGCGCTCTCCGACGCTGAACTGGATCATGTAGCACCGAAGCTGCGGCCATTTGACCTTAAGGTTGGAGACGTGCTGTACGAGCCTGACGACGATATCGAGCACGTTTACTTTCCAACTTCCGGCGTCGTCTCTCTGCTGGCGGCTTTTGCCGACGGGACGACGGTTGAAGCAGGTGTCATTGGAACCGAGGGAATGGCTGGCACTCCGATCGTTCTGGGCGCAAAGAGCACGCCGCATCAGGCTTTGGTTCAAATCAAAGGCCAGGCGTTACGAATGTCGGCGCGCGATTTGAAGGCGGAAGCAGAAAAGGACGGCGTCCTGGTGAAAGGCATGTTGCGTTACACCAACGCTATGTTCGTGCAGGTCGCCCAAACCGCGGCCTGCAACCGATTGCATTCGGTAGAACAGCGGCTGGCCCGATGGCTGCTCCTTAGCCATGACCGGGTAGTCGGCGACGAGTTTGAGCTCACCCAGGAGTTCATGTCGCGAATGCTGGGCGTCAGACGCGCTGGCGTGAGCGTGGCCGCGAATCAACTTCGCGAGATGGGAGCGATCGACTATCGACGCGCCAACGTCAGCATCCTCGATCGCCAAATCCTGGAAAGAAGCTCCTGCGAGTGTTATCAGATAGTCAAAGCCGAATACGATCGCAATCTCAAAACCTGAATTTTTGCCCGCCAGACCGTTTCAACCTCGTCTTGTTTGTGACACACTTCTCGCCGGGAATTCTCTTCGTAACGATTCAACGGACGCCATCGTACAGACAGCCTTTCTGGTTTTCGGTCACAATCGGTTGAGCTCCGCATTCAAGTTTCGGGATCGCAGGTGACGATGACTGACAAACAGGATTCTCGACCAATTTTGGTCGTCGAAGACGTTCGCGAAATCAGCTCGCAGATGGGCGCAATGCTTAACGGCAAGGGTCATCGCGTGACTTATGCCAGCGATGCCGAATCTGCAATTCAAATGGCGGAAAATGATCGGCCCAGAATGATTCTGACCGATCTTGATTTGCCGACCTTTGACGCTTTAATCGCTCTAGTTCGTGGGCACGCCGATCTCAAGCATATGAACGTTGCAATCATCGACATCAATCACCCCTTCGTAGACCCGAAGAATAGAGTCACGGTGCTGGAGAGTCTGGCACAATTGGACGACCTGCTCGGCGCGACGCAGCAAGTCGGAGACTGAATACCAGAATGTCGTCTTTAACAGGTAGTAAACAGAAAGAAGGCCCCCGATGGATCAAAAAACTGGTCAATGGTTCATTGTCGTTACCTGCGCGGAGTGTCAGAGCACGATCTTTTTGTTTCGTGATTTGAACAATGGAAAAGGCTCGCTGAATGCGACCTATGACGTCACTTGCCCTGAGTGCAATCATAAAGGCAGTTACCAAGGCAGGCACTATCAAGAGCCATCTTACTCGACGAGTTCGGCCAGGGGGGTAGAATTGCGTCCCTGAATTAGTCCTCGTCTTCGTCTTTCTTCTTCGGCTTCACGTCATAGAAAGCAATGTTGATAATCAGGATGACGCCGGCAGCGGCGGCGAGCATGAAAAAGATCGCCGGCAGTCCCGGATAGCCCAGAATCTTGAACGACGTTTCTACCCTCATCATCAGCGCAGCTCCGACAATCAACGCCGCCAGCACCAGACCGAGCGTGATCCTGTTCGCGACTTTCTGAAGCCCCTCGAGAACGATTTTCTCGTCGATCGCGTCGACGCCAATTTTCAGCTCGTTGTTCCCGACCGCATCGAGAATTTTATTGACTCGAGTCGGTAATTTCTCAGCGAACTCTTTGACCTCAATTGCCGTGCTGAGAATGTTTCCCGGCTCGATACTCTTCCCAATCCGTTTTGCCAGAAGCGCGGTCGCTTCTTCCCTGATGATCTCATTCGGATTGAAGTCAGGCGCCAGCGTGTAAACCACTCGGTCGAGATTCATCAAAGCCTTCGCGATCATGGTGAACTCCGGCGGCAAACGAAACCATGTGTCAGCCGAAATCCGCTCAATTCGTAAAACGACCTGGCCCGCATCGATGCGGTCGAGTCTGGCGTCGGCATGCTGCGCGACCAGATCCGCCACCCGGTGCATAAAGTCTTCTTTGTCGAAATTGGCCTTGGGCGTGCCCATCTTCATGGCGATTTCCGCTGCTTCGTCGCCGCGGCCACAGCTTATCGCCAGCAACAGGCGCAACAAGTTTTCCTGAAAAGTCGTGCCGATGTTTGAAACCATTCCCAGATCGATTAGCGCGATGCGATCGTCATCGGTGAGAAAGACGTTTCCGGGATGCGGGTCGGCGTGAAAGAAACCGTCGACCAGGATTTGTTTCAGGTAAGCACGAAACAATTCTTCCGAGAGTTTGACGCCGTCAATTTCGAGCAATCGCAGCGGACTGAGCGCGGTTATCTTCTTGCCGGGAATGTATTCCATCGTCAGCACGCGCGGCGTGGTGAAATCTTCGATCGGCTCGGGCACGATGATGTTTTCAAAGTCGCGCAGACTCTGGCCAAGTCTGATCAAGTTGCCGGCTTCCTGCTTGAAATCCAGTTCCCGCAAGAGACTGCGCCGCAGGTCGGTAAGCATGTTGACGAATTCATAACGCTTTCCTACTTCAGTGTGCGCATCGATGAACGTCGCCACCTCTTCCAAGGCTTCGAGATCGTCGACGATTTGCTCGCGTACTCCCGGGCGCTGCACTTTCACGACCACCGCGCGCCCATCACGCAGTCGGGCCCGATGCACTTGCGCCAGCGAAGCGGAACCTGTCGGCTCGGAATCGAATTCCGGAAATGCTTTGGAGATTCTCACCCCCAGTTCGGTCGAAATAATTTGCTCGACCTGCGCAGGGGAAAACGGTTCGATTTGGTCCTGGAGCCGAGACAGCGCGTTGAGATACGGTTCCGGCAAAAGATCGCCGCGCGTGGATAAGAGCTGGCCGAGTTTGATAAACGTCGCGCCGAGCTTTTCCAAATCCTCGGCAAGTTCTTCGGCCTTCGGCTGGATCCGGAGCGCCGAAGTTTTAGCCGCGTCGCCGGGTACGGGATGCAGGCGAGATTGTTTGACTAAATCGGATCGCCCGTACTTCACAAGCAACGCGACGATGTCCTTGTAACGTTTGAGATTTTCTGTTTTCAGCGATAACGCCACGCTTCACCTCGCTGTCCCAAAACTACCCTGCAGTGTCTCTTCTTAAGACACGTTCATCTTTGGTTTGCGGGAAATCCCTGCGCAAATCAATAGAAACCGGGGTTATTTAATTACCTGCAACTCTTGAACCGATTTGAGGCGGGGAGCTTCTAACTTTTGCCAAGTTCCATACGCGTTTGAAGCAATCGCAGGATATCGCCGCGCGATACCAGCCCGGCGAGGTCGCCGTCGCTCATCACGAACAATTGATTTACGTCTTCGTTCCCCATTTTCTCAAGCGCGTCGCGCACCGGTGTAGTTGGTTTCACGGAATGGAGACGATCAAGCGGCAGCATCACCTCGCGCACAGGTTTTTGCGGCCAATGCGGGCGATCAATGTTCTTCACCTCGTGCGGAGTGATCAGGCCGGCCGGGTTGCCATTTTGCTCAACCACGAAACACCGGTATCCGGATCGCAAAAGATATTCGTCGACGAACGTTTGCAGATCGAGATCGCCGTCGACAACTTGCCAGTCGCGCCTCATTACGTCGTTGACGTGGACGCCGCGCAGGCGCTCGACTGTTTCAAGCTGCATGTAACTTGCGCGCGCGGCGTCAAGAAGAAACCAGCCAATGAACGTCAGCCAAAGCCCACCAAAGCCGGCGCCGTTAAAGAATCTAACCAGACCAAGAATGATGAAAGCAAAAGCAATCACCTGCCCCACGCGTGCCGCAATGCGAGTAGCCCGCGCGCCATCGCCGGTGATCCACCAGATGATTGCGCGCAGCACGCGGCCACCATCGAGCGGAAATCCTGGAACCATGTTAAAGATCGCGAGCGAGATGTTGATGATACCCAACCAACCGAGCATGGCCGCGAAAGGCGATTGTTGGCGGCCCGTGGGATTCCAGCCCAGCGCCATGGCCAGACCCAGACAGATCACTCCAATGACTGCGCTGGTGATCGGGCCCGCGATGCCCATCCAGAATTCCGTCTTGGCATCGGACGCTTCTTTTTCAATCTGCGCGACGCCGCCCAGGGCGAACAGAGTGATCGACTTTACGGGAAGGCCGCGGGCTTTCGCGACGGCCGCATGCGACAACTCGTGCACAACGATGGCGGCGAAAAAAAGCAACGCAGTCAGGACGGCCAGGGCCCAGATGACCGTCGCACCCCACTCCTGGTTGGTTGACGCAAACTGGCCGGCTATCGAGAGCACTACCAATAACGCAATCAGCAACCAACTGTAGTGCAGTCCAATTTGGATCCCGAAAACGCGGAAAAGTTTTATTTGAGCTTCCATGGGCGTGAATTTTCGATTTCAAATTTTGAACGTGGAATTTCGAATGCGGAATATCGAATTATCGCGTTTACTATTGCGACCGCTGTCTCCTTAGAAGCATTCCAATTGCCGAGATGACCAGAGCAAACACTGAAATGAAAGCGAGCCAGAACCAGCCGGTGAGTTGCGCGGAGATCACGCCACTCTCGTCATGAACACGCAATCGTTCACGATTCATCAAGGCCGCGGAGATTGCGCCGCAAATCAGACTGACGATCGCGAAGGTTTGCATTCGATCTTTCCACGAGCGCAACAAACCAAGCAGAATTATGATCATCATTAATGCCGGGACCAGCCAGAGTATCCCATGAATATCACGCGCCAGGTCGAGACCCGTTAGCGTGTCTTTCGCGCCGCCGCAGCTGACCTGTTCCCACGGCAGGAAGAAACAGATCAGCACGATGATCGCGGCGCTTAGATTGATTTTTCGCAGCATGCTGAAATTCTTTCTGTTCTTGCGGCTATGCCGCATGCTAAACCATCAATACTCCCGCCCCGCGAATCGCATCCTGCTTCAGCGCCATCAGTGCATCGTTTGCTTCCGCCAACGGAAAAGATCGGACGTGCGTGCGTACGGGGATGTTCGCGGCTTCCGCCAGGAACTCGCGCCCGTCCGCGCGCGTGTTATTCGCGACGCTGCGCACCACTCGCTCGCCATAGATCAACGAGTAATCAATTGGTGGAATCGGGCTCATGTGAATTCCACCGAGCACGAGCACGCCGCCTTTCTCCAAAGCTTGTAAAGCAACCGGAACCAACTCGCCCGCCGGAGCAAAGATGATCGACGCATCAAGTTTTACCGGCGGCCCGTCCTGCGCACCGCCTACCCATCGGGCACCAAGCTCCGACGCGAGCGCCTGATGTCGCTCGCGATCGCGCGTACAAACGTACACCTCAGCTCCGCGCGCGCGCGCAAGCTGAATCACAACGTGGCCCGCCGCGCCAAATCCGTAGATACCCAGACGGGCGCCGCGCCACTTTTCTTTTTCGATTCCGGTCAGACGTAAGCTTCGATAGCCGATGATTCCGGCACACAACAAAGGTGCGGCTTGCAAGTCTTCGAAGTTCTGAGGGAGGGAATAAACAAAAGATCCAGGGGCGACTACGTATTCGGCATAACCGCCGTCTCTGGTCCATCCGGTAAAATCGGCGCGCTCGCACAGATTTTCATGGCCCGCGACACAGAAGCGGCATAGACCGCAGGTGCGATGCAACCAGGCAATGCCGACTCGTTGATCGATAGTAAATCCACTCCCGGGATTACCAGCCGCGACATTTGCACCGAGCGCCGCAACCCGTCCGACAATCTGGTGGCCGGGAATTACCGGCGTCTTGCGAACAGGCAAATCGCCTTCCACAACGTGCAGGTCAGTACGGCAAATGCCGCACGCATCGACGCGTACCAGGACCTCATCGTCGCCAGGCGTCGGAGCGTCTACTTCTTTGAGTTCAAGCGGGCGATCGTCGATCGGCGCCGGCGAGTTAAGCACGCAGGCTTTCATTTCGGTTCAGAGTTTATGCCCGTATCGTACTCTTAGCCAGCGCCGCTCGACATTCCAAGGCCCGTCCCTCAATGCGATATTTGCTTGACTACTTTTCCAGCAGTTCGGGAGCTGTCCAACCGCGTCGCCACATCGGCTTGCGCGATGATGCCAAGCAGATGGTCATTCTGGTCGACCACCGGAATGCGACGGATCTGATAGTCCTGCATGAGCTTGATTGCCCTGTCCAGATCGTCATTTGCTTTGCAGGTAACGACGTCGTCGGTCATCACGGCCTCGACGGGAGTGCTCTTTGGATCGCGAGCCTCAGCCATAACTTTCAAGACGAGGTCGCGATCGGTAATGATGCCCGTCAGTTTCCTTGTCTGTTTGTCTTCGACGATTGGAATTGGACCAACGTCCTCGTCTTTCATTAACTGTGCTGCCCTTAACACCGAGTCGTTAGGCAGGCAAAATTCCGGGTTCTTTGTCATGATTTCACTACAATGCATTTCTCTAACTCCTTTCCATCTTCACGACTCAGTTAGCGCGGCCCGTCTTCAAAATTCAAAACGCCCGCGCGCACGGTCGTATGCGGCCTTTCTGATCGGCGGTCATTCGTTCTTGCCAAGCACCTCGATTGCCAGGGGAATCGTGCTAACGGCGCCCACCAGGAACAGGGCCAATCCAGCGGCCTTACGCTGATCGTCATTGAGCTTGCGACTCAATAACAGGCCCAGACCGAAGCCGAGCGCGACTCGAGTGGCGCCGATCAGAAATAGTTCGGGCAAGGTTACTTTGCGTTCCTTCAGCTTCATGATGATCGAATGTAAACGACCAATCCGTTATGCGGCTTTGCGTCTGGCTTGCTCGTGGCGTCCCTCATTAATTTCCAGACGTCGCGATTTCTGCTCGACGTGTTTAGGCGCCGGCATTGTGATCTCTAGAACGCCATTGTTGAACGTCGCATTGGCTTGATTCGCATTGACGCCTTCGGGAACCGGAAGTCTGCGATAGAACTTCCCATAACTGCGCTCGCTGCGATAATAGCCTTCGCCCTTTTCTTCGTTTTCACCCTTGCGCTCGCCTTCGATCGTGATGGCGTTGTCGGTGAGTTCGACCTTGACGTCGTCTTTAGTCAAACCCGGCAAATCGGCGCGCACCACCAGTTCACCGTTGCGCTCGAGCATTTCAATTTGCGGCGACCACAAGCCGTCGCCAAATTGACCCTTGAAGACCGGCGCGAGCCAGCCGCCACCAAAACCAAAATCTTCAAAGAGCTGATCCATCTCTTCGCCGAAGCGTTTCATGAAAGCGAAAGGGGTGCCGGCTAGCCGGGATGCCAACTCACTACCGCTCTCCTGTAGTTGCAGCGCTTTGGGGCCACTGTTCCCTTTTGCTTGTTTTTCCGTTTTTTGTTTTGCCATAAATCTTTTACCTCCAGGTTTGAGTGCCGTGAAGCCATCGTTGTCAGGCCGACAGCGACAAAATGTTTACCGCTAATTTCGAGGACCACCAGCAGTTGCTTGCCAGCGGGTTCGGCGCAAGCCTCAGTGACCCTTCTTGTGTCCTTTCTCTTTGTGTTGTTTCAGCACGGTGCGGGCGGCCACTTCTTCCGCGCGTCCCCTGTAGCGGCCTTCTCTCTTGGCTGATTGCTTGATGTGTTCGTACTGACGTTGCTCCTTCTGGCCCACGCCTCGTACGTGTTCTTTCTGTTTCTCCATATGTGCCTCCTAATCAGAGCAAATGAATGCTTCAAACATTTTCAAGCGCAGGCGGCGACCGCAATTGTTGTTGCCTTCATGTACACCGTCACACCCCAGGCGTTCAGTTCCGCCTCATACACTTCAAGTTTCCCCAATGCATGGGGTCTGAAGATCGTTTGTGCAAGCAGAGTGCCGCGTAACCCCTTGCATAAAAACATTTGATAGGCGTCCAACCCAGGGGGAAATTTCAATCTTTTTCTGATAGCATCTTCGGGACTGATCGACTGCAATCACATTTCAATTGCAAAACAAAACATGAGCACGGCATTTCAACAAACATCAGGGCAAATTGTTTCGACCGAAAGGATCAGGGAGCAATTTCCCGCGTTACGCCGGCGGCACAACGGTAACGATGTCGCATATTTTGACGGCGCGGGCGGCACCCAGGTGCCAAAGCTGGTCGCCGACGCTGTGAACGATTACTTGTTGAATCATAACGCCAATACTCACTGGGAATATCCGACCAGTCACGAGACGGACGCGATCATTGAATCAGCGCGAGCAGCATTTTCAGATTTCCTGAATGCGTCGGTTAGCGAGATTGTCTTTGGCCCCAACACCACGACGATGATCTATCACCTGTCGCGCGCTCTGGGACGGACGCTTGGTCGCGGAGACGAAATTGTTATTACTGAACTCGAGCATCACGCCAATGCCGCGCCGTGGCAGGCGCTGGTCGCGGAACGGGGTCTGACCTTGAAAATAGCGCAGATGGATCCCGAGAGCGGCCAACTTGACTGGAATGATTTCGAGCGACGCGTTACGAAAAAGACCAAAGTCGTCGCGTTCGGCGCGGGATGCAACGCCCTCGGCACAGTGAACGATTACCGTGGGGCGGTTGAGCTGGCGCATTCGGTCGGCGCCCTGGCCCTGGTCGATGCCGTTCATTACGCACCATATTTTTTGTGCGACGTGAAGGAAACGAATTGCGATTTCCTAACGTGCTCCGCTTACAAATTCTATGGACCGCATGTGAGCGTTTTTTACGGCAAAAAAGATTTGCTGGAATCGATCGATTTTCCGAAGTTGGAACCAGCTCCTGACACAGCACCTGAGCGCGTCGAGATGGGCACGCAGAACCATGAAGGCATCGCCGGCGCCGCCGCCGCAGTTGATTTCTATGCGTCGCTGGCTGGGTACAGAACCGTTCGCGGTAGCGAGCGGGTCAGAACCGGGAGCGGTAGCGACCGGATCATCGACTCAACGTCGAGTCGTCGTGCAAGTTTACAAGCTGCTTTCGAAGGTTTGCGCGCGCACAGTGCTCCCCAAGTGCAACGATTATGGGAAGCACTCTCAAGTATTAAGGACGTGCGGCTTTACGGGCCGTCTCCTGACGTCGCACGCACGCCAACCGTTTCATTCATCATCAAGAACGTGGCTTCAACTGAAGTCGCGCGCCGCCTGGCTGAACGCGGATTGTTCGCTTCGCACGGCGATTTCTATGCGCAAACAGTAATCGAGCGATTAGAATTAGCGCCGGAAGGATTGGTGCGCGCCGGGTGCGCCTGCTATACCAACGACGAAGAGATCGAACGACTGATTCAAGCGGTGCGTGAGATTGCTTCAGGTTCTTAACTTGAAACCTGAAACTTGAAACCTGAGACTCACTTAGCAATGAAACAGTACCACGACATCCTTCGATCAATTCTCCAACACGGCACTAAGCATCAGGATCGCACTGGTGTGGGCACAATCTCTCATTTCGGGTATCAAACCAGATTCGATCTTCGCAAAGGCTTTCCGATCGTTACCACCAAGAGGGTTCCCTTTCGCTGGGTGGCGGAAGAGTTGTTCTGGTTTCTCTCTGGCGATACGAATGAAGGGAATCTGCGCGCAAAAGGCGTGGATATCTGGAAAGAGTGGGCGGATGAAGAACACACACGACGTTTCGAACGTGAAGCCGGCGATCTCGGACCGATTTACGGTTACCTTTGGCGGTCATTCGGCGGACATTATCCGAAACGCGACGGTCTCGATCAGATCGCACGGCTAATCAAAGAAGTCGAAACGAATCCGAATTCGCGCCGCCTGATCGTGAGCGGCTGGGATCCGCGCGAATGCGACAACGTCGATCTGCCGCCATGCCATACGGTGTTTCAATTCAAAGTCGAACAGGAAAACGATGGCCTCCCTCACAGCCGGGCCAACGCCCCGTTGCTGCACTGCCAGCTTTATCAGCGCTCAGCCGATGCATTTCTTGGCATCCCCTTTAATATCAGCTCGTATGCGCTGCTGACGCATCTGGTCGCGCATGTCTGTGGCCTCGAAGTCGGCGAATTCATCTACACGCTCGGTGACTATCACATTTATCGGAATCACTTCGAGCAGGTGCAAGAGTTGTTATCGCGCGAGCCGTTGCCGCTGCCGCGGCTGGAAATCAGAGATGATGAACGCCGGCTGAGAGGCTTGGAGGACCTGCTGAATTTTCGTTACGAACATTTGAGTCTGGTTGGCTACGAATCTCATGCAAAAATCGCCGCGCCGGTGGCCGTGTGAGCGTTGAACGATCTCTGCTCCAATGCTAACGTAGACACGAGGTCGGTTATGAAAGCTTACAGTTACGTCGTTGAAAAGTGCGCAGACACAGGAATCTATGTTGGCTACGTGCCGGGATTTCCGGGAGCTCACAGTCAGGGCGAAAGTCTCGACGAGCTTCGAACAAACATGTTAGAGGTCGTTGAGATGCTGCTTGAAGACGGCGAGCCGGAGTTGGAAGCGGAATTTGTGGGCACAGAAACCGTCAAGGTCGCCTGATCATGGGCAAGCCTCCCGTTCTCAAGCCACGCGAGGTTGTAGCGATCCTCAACAAATTAGGATTCTCCGAAGTTCGCCAGCGTGGCTCACATAAACAGTATCGCCACCCTGACGGTCGTTGCACGACGGTTCCCTTTCATAGCGGGCGAGACATCTCAGCGGTTCTGCTTCGTCAAATCGCCAAAGATATCAGAATGAGTGTCGATGAGTTAATAACTTACCGCTAATCCCATTTATGTCAATTATCGGCATCGTCGCAGTAGATCGAAATCTGGCCATCGGCAAAAGCGGGCGCTTGCCCTGGCACTACTCTGCCGACCTGAAGTTCTTTAAAGACACGACGACCGGGAATGCCGTGGTGATGGGCCGGCGCACGTGGATGACTTTGAAGAGCCCGCTTAAGGATCGCCAGAACATCGTCCTTTCTCGCGAAAAAAACCTCACGTCAAACGATTCAGTAATAGTCATGAGCGGCGTTGACTCGGTGCTGGATTTCGCCGGAAAGCAGGACGGCCATCTTTTTGTCATCGGCGGCGCGAGAGTTTATGAATCTTTCCTGCCGCACATCGATAGATGGATCGTTACCGAAGTTCCGCTAACCGTAGAAGGCGCCGACACATTCATGCCGCCGGGTTTTCTCGACGAGTTCGAACTGTATGAGCTGAGACAGTTGGAAGAAGATTTGCGGGTGAAGTTCTACGAGCGCAAGGGCGTGCGATAATTCCTGGCAAGCCGAGACTCACGCATCGTTACCCGTCGTATCCAAAAGATCGTGCCGCGTGATGATTCCGGTAATCCGGCCGTATTCCTCAATCAACACCGCGGGACTTGTGCGCAGTTTGCGCGAGACCAGATTGATATCGTCATCGACGTCGACGGTCGGAAAGCTCTTGTCCATCACCTTACTCACTGGAGCCTCAAGCAGATCGCGATCGTTGAAGACTTTAGACAGCAGATGATTTTCTCTGAGCGAGCCCACCGACTCTCCATCGGCGAGCACCGGAATTTGGGTCAGGCCCAGCTCATTCATCTTCGCCAAAGCATCGGCAACCCGATCGGCGGGCGAAACTGTAACCAGAGCTCTCGGTGAATGGGCGCCTTTGGTTTCGCTGATCAGTCCGGCGGTAATCTTCTGCGGCTCGAGCAGGCGTTTTTCTTTCATCCACTCGTCGGAATGAAACTTACTTAGATAGTGCTCGCCAGTATCGCAAACGATAAACACGACGATCGCGTCCTCACTAAGGTCGCGCGCCGCGTGTAGTGCGGCCGCGCAATTTGTGCCGGTCGAACCGCCGCAAAAAATTCCCTCCACGCGGCCCAGTTGCCGTGCCGTGTCGAATGATTCGCGGTCGGTTATGTTCATCACCTCGTCGACGTATTGCATGTGAGCGTTGGCAGGCAGAACTTCCTGGCCGATGCCTTCGACCAGGTAAGGCGTCGTCTCAGGAATCTTCCCCGTCTCTTTGTAAGTCTTGTAGATCGATCCAAACGGATCGGCGCCGATAACTTTGATATCCGGATTTCTCTCTTTCAGGAATCTTCCCGTTCCGGAGATCGTGCCGCCAGTGCCGATGCCGGAAACAAAATGAGTAATTTTCCCTTCGGTCTGTTCCCAGAGTTCCGGACCAGTCGTGCGATAGTGCGCTTCGGGATTAGCAGGATGCGAATACTGATCGGGATAAAAAGAATTAGGAGTCTCCGCGGCAATGCGCCTCGCCGTCGAAACGTAATGGTCCGGCGTGCCAGGTTTTGCCGACACCGGAGTAATCACAACGTCCGCGCCAAGAGCTTTAAGGTAACGTGATTTTTCCACCGAGGCTTTGTCGGTCATCACGAAAATGCATTTGTAGCCCTTCACCGCCGCCGCGATTGCCAGACCGATGCCGGTGTTGCCGGAGGTTGCTTCGACAATCGTTCCGCCCGGCTTCAGAATTCCTTCGCGTTCAGCGGCTTCGATCATCGAAGTGCCAATCCGATCCTTGACCGAGAATCCGGGATTCAGATTTTCCATCTTCGCGAGAATAAGCGGCTTTAATCCCTTGCTCAACCGGGTGAGTTTGATCAAAGGTGTGTGGCCAATCAGGCCCAGCACATTGTCGTAGTAGTTCATTGCTCTCCGTTGATCGAGACTGATTGCTTAGCCCCGGAGTCCGATCATTGCCGACGACGTTTTCAGGACAGGGATGATATTGTGCTCAAATTAGCGGATTTTTCCAAATCGCTGGGTGAGTTCGCTGGTTCGACACTGTTCTATCGGGAACGCTGTTCCAGGAGCCCGCACATTCTTGCCGCGGTAAGTTCAGCAGCGACACGATGACCTTCGACGTTCCAATGGCCGTTGCCAATTTCTTTCCCAAAGCCATGAAGAAAAGTTTTTTGGTTGTCGGCATGCTTCTGCATGTCCGGCGCGAGAGTTACTACGGGAATTTTTTCGCGCTCGCAAAAATCGCGAATGCGATTGTCAGGATAAAAAATGTCTCTGGCTCCGATGCGCTGAAGGAAAGCATCGCGCGCCGCTGGATCGGGCCACACCTGAATACCATTGCTCAAAGTGACGACCAAAAACTCCTTGCCTTTGCGTTGCACATCGTCGCGCATCGTCGCAATCAATTGCTCGGTCACTTTCCACGCATCGCTCCAAACCGCGTCTGTCGGCTCGCGATAAATGACATTGTCGACACCCAGCTCTTCGGCCGCTGTCAGTCCGTCCCGGGGCGCAGCCGGCAATCTCTTATCCGCGGACGACTGCTCGGGACTCGGGGATGGTTGTTTCGATTGCGCTCCCTGCTCAGTCCTGACTCGCCGGGCGGCGAGATAAGACTTGATGCCGTGATGGGCCTGATTAATGAATTGAATCAGACGCAGATGATCCCGGAACCAGCCGCCGAATCGATTCAGCGCTGAGTTGCGCCAGATAAATGTCTTTGTCTGCCGAAACGAATCGTCCTCGCTAAGTTTTCCATCGCGCCAGACAAAATATGGAATTTCGTCGGTCTTCTTTAACGCTCGAAGGTTGTCGCTGATATCGTTGTTGGTAGTCAGCGCCAGCAAGACAATATCGGGCGAGTACTGCCAGACATGATCGCGCAGAGTGATTAGCTCCTGGGCCGTTCCATATCCCGAGACCCCAAAATTGATCACTTCGACATTTTGTCCGGACAACGATGGACACTCGCGGAGTTTTTGCTCAAGCACCGCGCAAAAACTTTCTTCAAATGGAACCTGAAAGGCTTCGGTGTACGAATCACCCAGGACGGCAATTCGCAGCGTGTTCGCCGGTTTTGTTTTCGCGTGGTCGCGATCGCGCAGGCCATCGCCGTTGATACGAACAAAGGCCGCGCCCTCTTTGCGATACCATCCCTCCATTCCGGGTCTGAGCGCATATCCGCGATTGGCGTCCGCGACGTAAAATTCCGGATACGAATAGCCGGCGATGCGCAAACCCACCTCGACGATCGCCAGGCTGACCAGAATACTGCCGAGCATCAGAAGCAGTTTCTTGCGACGCTCCCGGCGCTTCTGTTTTTGGGGCTCGTTTTTTTCGAGGCGCATGCGTAAATGGTTTTCGCGCGGCGACCTAGTGTAACAAGAAGGTCAAAGTTTTCTGAGCGATTTCTTGACACTGCGACTTGCGCGCGTATAATTTTTAATTTCACCGTGGGCCGTTAGCTCAGTTGGTAGAGCAGCTGACTCTTAATCAGCGGGTCGGAGGTTCGAGCCCTCCACGGCTCACCATATTTTCCGGTGATTTGCGGCAGGTTGAAGAACCTGTCGCTTTTCGTTTGCGAATCTCCTGATAATCGACAACGGTTTCCGGCCACAGTTAGTCGCTGGGAATCGCATTCGGACACGACAGAAATCCCGCAATCAGGTAAACTTCCGGCGCAGCTCAGGCGTATTAGTTCATCCGCGTATTGATATTGTCCGTGAGAGGAGAAGATTCATGCGAAAAGTGATCTTGCTACTCGCCACTCTGGCATTTTTCGCTGCGCCCGCCGCCGCCCAGTCAGTCGACGAAATCGTCGCTCATTACCTTAAAACAATTGGCGGAATCGAGAAGATTCAAGCAGTCAACACCCTGCGCCGGAGCGGCAAATTCACCGGTGGCGGTGGATTTGAAGCAGTGCTTGTTCAGGAGAACAAACGCGCAAATATGGTGCGTGAAGAATTCTCTTTGCAGGGCATGACGGGAATCAATGCTTATGACGGCAAGGGTGGATGGAAAATCGAACCCTGGAACGGAAAGAAAGACCCTGAGTCGCTCGGCGAAGAAGAGATGAAGTCGATCCTCGAAGATGCTGATTTCGATGGACCGCTGGTCAATTACAAACAGAAAGGGAACAAGGTTGAGTTCGCCGGCATGGACCAGTTCGAAGGCACGGATACATTCAAGCTGAAAGTGACCAGGCCGAACGGCGACGTTTATTTCTATTATCTCGACACCGACTACTACGTCCCCATCAAGATTGAAACGAAGAGACTTGTGCGCGGCGCCGAGCGCGAATACGAAACTGCGTTGGGCGACTATAAGGAAGTCAACGGTTGGTACCTGCCTTTCTCGTTTGAGACGAATACCAAAGGCAGTCAGGACAAGAGTAAGATCGTCTACGAAAAGATCGAAGCGAACGTAACGATTGATGATAGCCGTTTCCACATGCCCGCGATCGTTAAGACGCAGTAATTGAGCCCTGGCTTAAGGTCTGGGAGCGCTAAGGTTCAGCGCCGTGAGGCGCAAAATGTTTATAGACTCCCCGGCAAATTTTCTGCGGCAACTCGGTCAGAAGCGAAATCGCATTTCGCTTCTGACCGAGCCTATCAAACGGCCGATTTGGCGGTCCATAAATATTCGGCTCCTCTGGAGCCAGAACGATCATTCCCGAGCGAGGAATAATTTCGATGACTAGAAAACTGATCCTTTGTCTTTTCGCGGCCGCGATAAGCTTTACTCTCGAAACCTTCGTGGCCGCACAAACCGCCTCAGTCAAAGTCGATTCCGAAACCATCTCAGGTCTGGGCGCGCGCAACATCGGTTCGGCCACAATGAGCGGCCGCGTCACGTCGATAGATGGCGTGCGTGAGGGAGAACGATTGACTGTTTATATTGGGGCCGCCAGTGGCGGCGTCTGGAAGTCGGTTAACGGTGGCACGACTTTCAAACCAATCTTTGATAAGCAATCGGTGCAATCAATCGGGGCGATCACAATCGATCCGAAGAATCCCAAGACGATCTGGGTAGGCACCGGTGAGGCCTGGACGCGTAACAGCACATCGATTGGCGACGGCGTGTACAAGTCCACTGACGGCGGCGAGAACTGGACGAACATGGGATTGAAAGACTCCGAACGTATCGCGAAGATTCTGGTCGATCAAAAAAATACCAATACTGTTTACGTGTGCGTACCGGGCAAGCTGTGGAGTGACAGCGACGAACGCGGTCTTTACAAAACAACGGACGGCGGGAGCCACTGGGCCAGGATTCTGAAAGGATCGAACTTGTCAACCGGCTGTTCGATGATCTCGCTGGACGAAAAAAATCCGAAAACGATTTATGCGGGTCTGTGGGATTTTCGCCGCAAGGGCTGGACGTTTCGCTCTGGCGGCGACGGTCCGGGGGCTCCGAGCGGCAGCGGCTTGTTCAAGAGTACCGACGGCGGCGTGAACTGGATCGAACTCGACGAAACCAGCGGGAAAGGGCTGCCTTCCAAACCCTGGGGCCGCATTGCGGTAGCTGTCGCGCCTTCAAAGACGAACATCGTTTATGCGTTCATCGAAGCCGAACCACCGAAAAATGGATTATATCGATCAGACGACGGCGGCAGAACCTGGACTGCGCTTGATCGCAGTCAGAACATGCTGTGGCGACCGTTTTATTTCGCTAATTTGATCGTCGATCCAAAGGACGAAAATAAAATCTACAAGCCCGACGGATCTTTGATCGCCAGTAACGACGGTGGTCAAAGCTTCAGCAACATTTCCGGCGGAGCGCACGGAGACTTTCATGACGTCTGGATCGATCCCAACAACACGGATCACTTGATCACCGGAGACGACGGCGGCGTTTGGTATTCATATGACGGCGGCAATCGTTGGTGGAAAGCTAACAACCTGCCTATCTCGCAGTTCTATCACGTCAGTCTTGATATGGATCTCCCGTACCACGTCTATGGCGGATTGCAGGACAACAGCTCGTGGATTGGCGATTCGGGATATCCGGGTGGAATTACAAATGATCGCTGGGAGAACATTTACGGCGGTGACGGCTTCTGGACGTTTGCCGATCCGTCAGACAACGATTACGTCTATGCTGAATCACAGGGCGGCTACATCGGGCGCATCAACCGCAAAACGCATGAGGCGCGCGACATTCAACCATTACCGCAGTACAAAGAAGGCAAGCTGCGTTACAACTGGAACACGCCGATTCATGTGAGCCCGACTCAGAAAGGCACGATTTACATCGGCGCGCAGTTTTTGTTTCGCTCGCGCGATCACGGACAAACCTGGGAGAGAATTTCGCCTGATCTCACGACGAACGATCCGGAAAAGCAAAAGCAGGAACAGTCAGGCGGAGTGACCGTCGATAATTCTTCGGCGGAAATGCACACGACGATCTTTTCGATCTGCGAATCACCGAAGAATCCAAATCTGATCTGGGTCGGCACTGACGACGGCAACGTGCAAGTCACGCGCGATGGCGGCAAGACCTGGAGAAATGTCGCGAGCAATATCAAAGGCCTGCCAAAGAGTGCCTGGGTCACGACGATCGACGCGGGCCATTTTGATCAAGGGACTGCTTACGCGACCTTCGACCTGCACACCTTCGGAGATATGCGGCCCTACGTTTACAAGACGACTGACTTTGGTCAGACGTGGACCCAGATGGTTGCGCCGACAAGTCCCATGCGTGGCTATGCGCATGTGGTCAAGGAAGATTTAGTCAACAGAAATCTTTTGTTCGTCGGGACTGAGCTTGGCCTCTGGGTTTCTTTAGACGGTGGCCGGCAATGGGCGCAGTACAAAGGCGGCAACTTCCCCAACGTAGCCGTGCGCGATCTGGCGATTCATCCGCGCGATCACGACCTGGTGATCGCAACCCACGGACGCGGCATCTGGATCATCGACGACATCACGCCGCTGCGCGCGCTCACGCCGGAGATGCTGGCAAAAGAGGCGGCCTTCATTCAAGCCAGATCGACCGTCCAACGCCTGCCTGCTTTTGGCGGTTGGGTAAACGGCGACGCGGCGTTTACCGGGGACAATTCGACCGACGAAGCGGTAATCACCTACTATCAACAGAAGCGTCACATCTTCGGTGATTTGAAAATCGAGATTCTCGATCCGACAGGGAAAGTTTTGACGACAATCCCGACCAGCAAGCGGCGCGGTCTGAATCGGGCGACGTGGTCGATGCGCCTGAAAGCTCCGCGAGTGCCCACCGCGGCCAGCGCGGCGTTTGGCGCGGCGTTCGGTCCGCGGGTTCTGCCGGGGACTTACACGGTGAGAATGACGAAAGACAAAAATGTCTATACGACAAAACTGGAAGTCGCCGCCGATCCGCGTTCAAAGCACACTCCATTGGATCGCAAGGCGCAGTTTGATCTGGCGATGAAACTTTACGGCGAACTCGGCGACATGACCTTTGCCGTGGATCGAATCAATGGTGTCCGGCTCGCGCTGGATGCCCGCGCCGCGAAACTGCCGGCGGGCGATCCGCTCGCCAAGCGTCTGCATGATGCTTCGGCACAGGTCGACGAGCTGCGGAAAAAGATTGTTGCCACCAAAGAAGGCGGCATGATCACTGGCGAAGAACGGCTCCGCGAATATCTCACCGAAATTTACGGTAGTGTGATCAACTATGAAGGCCGTCCCACGCAGACCCAGGTTCAGCGTACGGACTCGATCGCCCGCGAGTTGGCCGATGTGGTAAGGGACTTCGATGCGTGGCTGGCGAAGGAACTTCCGGGTATCGACTCGGCGCTGGCGTCGAAACAATTGCCGCCGATTACGCCGCTAACGCGCGGAGAGTGGGAGAAGGAATAGAATTCCGAACCTGAGAACTGCCCGCCATACCCGGCGCGGTTGAAATCGAGAGCCAATCGGCGCCGGTACATAGATCGCCGGCTGCAAGGTTCAGCCGCGCAGTTTTGTGGTACGCTTCTCGCCGATGGCGGGGGCAAGAGGCAGGCGATCAACACGGGAAGCTTTGGGCCAAAGACTCTGGTGGCTGATCCTGGGCCGAGTCGTAACGGTCCTGCTTCTGTTTCTCGCGGGCGTGCTATGGACCAGAGGCTCATTCATTCGTGAAGGAGCGAACCCCCTTGCTGGGATCACGCCGATTCTGCTTGCCGTTGGCAGCCTCACCGCAATCTATTGCGCGGCCCGGCTCCTTTTCAAAAATTTTCTGCTTCAGGCGCGAGCCCAGTTTTTCTTCGACGTGCTGCTTGTCACCTGGCTGGTTTCGATCACTGACAACGTTCATTCCCCGTACGCCGCGCTCTACATCGTAATCATTTCAGTTGGCAGCATGTTTGTCGGGCCGCGCGGCGCGATGATCACGTCGATCGGATCGGCTGCAGCTTTTAATGCCTGTGCAATCGGACCCTTACTCGGATTCGGAGTAAACGCCCCGGCCGCAACCGCCGAAGTTGCAAAAACGATTCAATCGATGGGCCTGTCCGACGTCTCGTTTTTGATCGTCGGACTGCTGGCGGCTCGTCTCGCTGCCCGACAATCACGCTCAGACGAGCGGTTGGCGGCCGCCACCCAATCCCTCGCGAATCTGCGCGCGCTGCACGAACGCATCGTCGAATCAATTCGATCGGGAGTGATCACTACCGACCTGCAGGGAAGGATTTACAGTTTCAACACCGCCGCGGAAGAGATTACCGGCTATGACTTGGGGGATGTGCGCGGAAAAGATGCGTCGATTTTCTTCGGCGATATGACTGAGCGAATCGCCGACTCGATGCGCGCTGCCGCCGGCGGACACTCGAGCCCACGTTTTGAGGCCGATTGCCTGACGCCAAACGGTCTGGTATTACGGCTGGGCTTTACTGTTTCGCCGCTGTTTGCGGAATCGGGCGAAACCGGCGGCATGGTGATCACGTTTCAGGATCTGACTGAGATTCGCGCGTTGGAAGAAACCTCGCGCCGGCAAGATCGACTGGCGGCCGTCGGCCGATTGGCCGCATCGATCGCCCACGAGATCAGGAATCCCCTTGCGGCGATGCGCGGTTCGATTCAAATGCTGCGGGCCGAAATGGACGGCCAGTCAGAGCAAGCGCAGTTGATGGAAATTATCCTCCGCGAATCCGACCGGCTAAACAAAATCGTCGGGGACTATCTCAGTTACGCGCGCCCGCGGCCTGCCGAGATGAACAATGTCGATCCGCGCACCCTGGTGCAGGACACTTTTAAGCTGCTTAGCAATAGCTCAGAAGTCAGCGAACATCACAAACTGGAGTTGGATTTGCCAACTGATCCGGTGATTATTAGAGGCGACGAGGAGCAATTGCGCCAGGTCTTTTGGAATGTTGCCCGCAACGCGTTGGCGGCCATGCCCGATGGAGGAACGCTCTGCGCGACCGTAGAACTCGCGGGGGCGAATCGTCTGCGCCTGTCTTTCAGCGATACCGGTTGTGGAATGTCCGCGCAGCAGGTCGAGCGGTTGTTCGAGCCGTTTTCTTCAACCACCGGAGGAACAGGTCTGGGCCTTTCTATTGTTTACCAAATAATTCGCGACCACAGTGGTACAATCAATGTGCGCAGCCGGCAGGGTGAAGGAACCACGATTACGATTGAACTGCCGGTGGAAGCAAAGTAATCAAAAATGCTCATTTTCCATTTGTCATTTGAGATCTTTCATTTGGTCATTTTGCTCTTGTTAGCGGTTCCAATTTGAAGGAGATTGACGGTGCAGGTCGGAACAGCCATAGCAAAAGAGCGGCAATCTCGCGCTGATGAACTAGAAGAACGTTTGATCGATTTTGCCGTTCGAATTGTCAGACTCTCCGCCCGTTTGCCGAAAACAGCGGCCGGTCGCCATATCGCCTCACAAATTCTCAGATCAGGAACGTCGCCCGCTCCCAATTACGGCGAAGCCCGAGGAGGAGAGAGTGCCGCTGATTTCGTTCACAAGCTTCGCATAGTTCTGAAGGAGCTAAACGAAACATCAGTTTGGCTGCGCGTCATTGAACGAAGTCAACTCCTAAAGACGGAGTTGCTCGCTGATATCGCTAATGAGAACTCTGAACTGTGCAAAATCTTTACAGCGTCCCTCAAGACCGCTCGCGGCCGAAGGTAATGCCAAATGAAAAATGTCAAATGCTGAATGGAAAATGATCAGTTTCTTGAATTATGGCTAGCATTTTAGTAGTCGACGACGAACTCAGCATGCGTCAATTCCTGACGCATCTCTTGCAACGCGACGGACACAGCTTGCGCGTCGCGCGGAACGGACGCGACGCGATGGCCTTCTTGCGCGAGCAGCCAGTCGACGTTGTCATTTCCGACGTTAAGATGCCGGATATGGGCGGGATCGAATTACTGCGAGCGGCCCGTGAACTTCGGCCGGACATCGAATTTATTATGATGACGGCGTTCGCCAACGTCGATACGGCCCGCGAGGCATTTTTGCTCGGCGCTTTCGATTTCATTCAGAAACCTTTTGACAATGATTTATTGAAAGAGATCGTCTCGCGAGCGCTGCAAAAAATTTCTCTCGTCAAAGAAAAGCAGGCGCTCAAGGATGAAAACGAAGCGCTGATTAAAGGTCAGCGCGCGCGCGCCAAGCTGGGTAACATCATCGGTCGATCTGAGCGCATGCAGGCTGTCTATCAAATGATCGAGACAGTTGCGCAGGTGCAATCGACAGTGCTGATCACGGGCGAGTCGGGCACCGGCAAGGAACTCGTGGCCAGAGCAATTCACGATCTCAGCCCGCGCGCGCAAAAACCATTCGTCTCGATCAACTGCGGCGCTTTCACTGAGACGCTTTTAGAGTCTGAGCTGTTCGGTTACATGAAAGGCTCATTCACGGGGGCCACTTCAAATCGCAAGGGCCTGTTCGAAGCCGCGAATCAAGGCACGATTTTCCTCGACGAAATCGGCGATATGTCCACGGCCATGCAGGTCAAGCTGCTGCGAGTGCTGCAAGAGCGCAAAGTTCGACCAGTTGGCGCTCATGACGAGAGCGTCGTCGATACTCGGGTCATCGCAGCGACGAATCGTGACCTGTCGGCCCTCGTGAAAGAAGGTGTCTTTCGCGAGGATCTCTTCTATCGCATCTCGGTAATTCCCATCGAGCTGCCTGCGCTGCGCGAGCGCGGCTCAGACATCGCCGAACTCTGCGAGCACTTTATCAACAAGTACTGCGAACAGACCGGCCGCGCCATCTCGATCAGCGACAGCGCAATGCGCTTAATGGAAGCGTATGCGTGGCCGGGCAATGTTCGGGAATTGGAACACACGATCGAACGCGCCGTGGCCTTGGAAAAAACGGACTCGATCCAGCCAGAACGGATGCCGGCCCAGATCACGAATTACAGCCAAACACGGGTAACCTCGGAATTCGATCTCCCGGCCGACGGACTTAATCTCACCGCCCATCTCGATCAGATGGAAAAAACATATGTCCTCGAAGCGCTGCGCCGCACGGAAGGAAGTCAGACCAACGCAGCCGAGTTGCTGAGGATGTCAGTGCGCTCGCTCCGCCATCTCCTCGACAAGCATGGCATTCGTTCGCTCACCGCGCAGATGCGCGACGAGCGCCGCAGCGGCGATACCATTCCCCGGCGACGCTCTAATGATCCCTATCCGCGACGGCGGGCCGAAGACACCGACGAGCCTGCACGCGCCTCAGAACAAGCTGCGGGCGCCGGCGAAAAATAATCGTCGGCATCGGGGCCTGGTGCTATCTTTTCTCTGGCCAATCCACACCGCCGCAGGAACTAGAGCCACGTCGGATAATTCCTTTGAAACGACATCATTGGCGCGATGACACGCCGGCGCATTCAGTGCGCCTTTTGACAGTAACCGTCAGCGCCGGGATGACACTAATTGTCACTCGCCATCGTTTATCTTTCATTCCCCGACCAGGGTACTTCACGATTCAGCGGAAACACTCAGAGATTTACCACTTTTCAAAGTTCATCGAAGGGCTCGAGGTCTGGCACGATGCTTGAAGAAGCCCGCATGGAAGAGTCGCGCGCTGCGGTCGATCTTATATATGAGACGAGAGCCGGTGGCGCGAAGAAAAGATAACCACCTAATCTCTAAGGAGCACAAGAAAGAAATGACAAACAAACGCCAAGAGGGCTTCTCCCTGATCGAACTTCTTATCGTAGTTGCGATTATCGGCATCATCGCCGCGATCGCCATCCCCAACCTTCTCGCTTCGAAGCGCGCGGCCAATGAAGGCTCCGCCCAGTCTTCGCTGCGCACAATTCACAGCTCCGAAGCTGTTTACCAGTCGACAGCCGGAAACGGTAACTTCGGAACGCGCGCTCAACTGACTGGTCAGAATCTGATCGACTCCGTGCTGGGCACTGGGTCCAAGAGCGGTTACACCTTCACGGTCACCCCGGACAATACCGCGACGCCGGTTAATTTTTACGCCTCGGCCAGCCCGTCGAATACCGCTGCCATAACCAGGACCGGCAACCGCAGTTTTGCCGTCACAGAAGATGGCGTGATGCGCGGCGCCGTCCAGGACGCGGTCGCCGATCGAGCGGCGGCGTTGGCTATGACCCCGCTGGGCAACTAATCGCGCGATTGATTCCTGGCTCTGGGGTGAGAGTAACGCTCTCATCCCAAGTCAGAACCAACCGATGGCGCAACCCCACTCTAAACAGCTTTCACTAAAGGAGCATGAATAAAATGAACACCAAACGCCAAGAGGGCTTTTCTTTGATAGAGCTTCTCATTGTTGTTGCGATCATCGGCATCATCGCCGCGATTGCGATCCCAAATCTACTCGCATCCAAGCGCGCCGCGAACGAGGGTTCGGCGCAGTCTTCGCTGCGAACCATTCACAGCGCCGAGTCGACCTACAAGTCGACCGCGGGCAACGGAAACTATGGTAACCTCGCCGCGCTGGCGGGCGAGAACATGGTTGACTCGGTATTGGGTACCGGCAGTAAGAGCGGTTATACGATCGCCTCGACACCCGATAATACTGGAAACCCCACACTGTTCTACGCCACGGCAGTTCCGGCTAACACGGCTGCCATTACCAGGACCGGCAACCGCAGTTTCGCTATCACTGAAGATGGCGTCATGCGCGGTGCGGTTCAGGACGCGGTCGCCGACAGAGCGGCAGCGCTGGCAATGACCCCCCTTGGAAACTAAATCAGGGGTTAATACCGACGCTTAACTTTTGCGGAGGCTGGAGTGAAAGCTCCGCCTCCGCAATTCTTTTTTGCCGAACCGGTAAAGACAGATGAACTCACAGGCAACTCACATCGCGGCCACCACGCTATCAATTGGTGGTGTTTCCTCGAGCACCAAGAGACTTATCTGGGTAGTTCTTGTTTCCGTCGCGATCATCGTGCCGGCGGTGATCTACGGCGTGCCGGCAAACAAGGATCTGCTTAATCACTTTCGATTCGCTCTGCCATTCTACGATTCGCTCAGCGCGGGCGACCTCAATCCCGGATGGCTCGCGGAATCGAATTCCGGATACGGGGACCCGAGCTTTAGATTCTATCCTCCGGCGCTTTACTACTTGCTTTCACTGGCCAGAGTTCTCACCGGCAACTGGTACGCGGGCACGCTGCTTACGCTCACGATGTTATCAGTGCTGGGCGGTCTGGGAATGTATTTTTGGACGCGGTCAATCCTCTCTGAGTCGTCCGCGATGTGGGCGGCAATCATTTACGCGCTAGCGCCTTATCACGTCAATGAACTCTATCAGGCTTTCTTGCTCGCTGAATTCGCAGGCGCGGCACTGTTACCTTTCGCTTTTGGCTTCGTCGAGCGAGTCTGCCGGCGCGGCCGTTACCCAGATGTGGCCGGCCTGGCGGCGGCGTATGCGATTCTGATCCTCACACACCTCCCGCTCACGATAATCGGTTCGCTGGCACTTGCGATTTATGGCGTGGTCCGAATTGACAAGCAACGTTGGCGCGAAACTTTGAAGCGGCTCTCGTTGGCGATATCGATCGGACTGGCCGCGAGTTCTTTCTACTGGATCAGAATGATAACTGAACTCAAGTGGATTGGAATTAACGGTGCGACGCCCGACGCTTCAGTCGACTATCGGCAAAACTTCTTGTTCTCTACTCTCTCACCTGACAACCTCAATGTTTGGTGGATGAACATCCTCGCCATCATGACTTTTCTTTTGTTCGTTCCGGGCCTCGTACTGCTTGTCCGGCGGTGGCGACCAGAGACGAGAACAAGCCAACTCAGATCGGTTGCGGTGGTGGCCCTGACGGCGTTATTCATGGCCGTCCCACTTAGCTATCCTTTGTGGAAGATTTTTCCCGCGCTGCAACAAATCCAATTTCCCTGGCGGTGGCTGGCGGTTTTTTCGATGGCCGGGTCTCTGCTGGCCGCAGCGTCGATTCCGTTTTGGCTTGAAAACAGATTTCACTTCCAACGTCCGGTCCGACTGTTGGCATTGGGGAGTGTGGTGATATCGCTCGCCTTCACACTTGCACACACCGTGCGTGAAGCGGAATACCGTAATCAGCAACAGTTCGAGAGCGATCTTCAATCAGTCAGGGGAACGGCGAGCGTCAACTATTGGATCCCCGTCTGGGCGAACGCGAACCCAAGAACGATGGGCGAAGTTGACGCAGGCAACCGCTCCGTCACGGTCACTAATTGGGCGCCCGAACATCGCCAATTTCAAGTGGCCTCGGGCATTCCCATGGATGCGCGAGTGCGCACGTTCTATTACCCACACTGGACGGCGACCAGCCTGGGCCGCGTCCTTGCTACACACGCCGACAGGGACGGCGGCCTTTTGATTTCCCTGCCGGCGGAGGCAGCGACGGTTCACCTGGATTTTCGTGAGCCGGCCCGCGGACCTATCTCTGCCGGCACGAGCGTGATGGGCTGGTTGTTTATTGGCTTCCTCGCGTCTCCCTTAATCCGAAAGAGAACGAAATGAGCTCTGCCAGCATTGATCTTACAAAAGGAAACGGCTGGAGCTCCGCGATCGCGGAGCCCGCGGGATTGCTCGCTTCAGAGCAGCTTCAAAAGCAACACTACGATCGCATAGCGGCCGACTACGAACTTCATTACAGCGATGCTTACAGCACCGAGTACCGTCGTCGTTTCATCTACGATCCGATGTTTGCGGGTTTGAACCTCTCGGGCAGGCAAGTTCTCGATGCGATGTGCGGGAGCGGTCAAACCACAGATTATCTTCTAAGGCACGATGCATTAGTGACCGGGTTGGATATCTCGACTGAGGCAATCGATTCGTTCAGAAACCGGTGGCCGGCTTGCAAGGCTGAGTCGCGATCTTTGCTGAACTCCGGATTCGACGACGACTTTTTTGATTGTGTAGCCGTGGTTGGCGGTCTGCATCATGTCCATCCGAACGTAAGCCGGGCCGTAAGAGAAATTCATCGCATACTCAAGCCGGACGGCTACTTCTGCTTCATGGAGCCACACAGCGGATCATTCCCGGACGTCGTACGGCGCTTGTGGTATCAGCGCGATCATTTCTTTTCGGATAACGAGGCGGCAATTGACGTGACTGGTTTGCAGGACGAGTTCTCGTCCCGTTTCAAGTTTAATCGGGTCAGATATTCCGGCAACATCGGCTTCCTTCTGGTTCTAAATTCCCTGATCTTTCGCATTCCAATTCGGGCCAAGCCTCTCTACTCCCCACCCTTGCTGGCGCTGGAATCGGCGATCAATAAATTACAGGGGAGACTTTCGTCGTGCTTTGTAATCGCTCAGTGGCAAAAGCGATAATCGGCTGCCGGACCAGCGAAGGCTCGATACAAAAGAAGCTTTTGAAAATCTCGATGTTACGCTAGAGTATCCTTCTCGTTCATGACTGCCGGTTGGCAGCAGCATTCCCGTGAACACCGCTCAGGCTTCGCAGATGGCGACAACTGCGCCGACGCGCGCGCATACGAACGCATTGCGACGCATTGCCACGATCGCCCGCAATGCGTTTCGCGAAGCGGTGCGTGATCGTGTCCTCTATAATTTGGTTCTCTTCGTATTACTGCTGACGGCGGCCGCAGTTTTTCTTGGCGAACTCTCAGGTGGGCAGGAAGCAAAGATCATTGTCGATCTCGGACTTAGCGCTGCTTTACTCTTTGGAGCGTTCATCGCGATTCTCGTCGGCGTCGGCCTGGTTTACAAAGAAATCGAACGCCGCACTCTTTACGCAATCCTTTCAAAGCCGGTAGGCCGGGGCGAGTTTTTGTTGGGCAAGTATCTGGGGCTGTGTCTGACCCTGCTTGTTAACGTCGCGGTTATGGGCGTGGGAGTGTCGCTCGCGCTTGTCTACGTGCAACGCGGATGGAATCCGCTGGTGGCGCGCGTGTGGCCGGCGGTCTTTCTGATCTTTGTCGAGTTAACGATTATCACCGCTGTCGCCCTGCTTTTCTCTTCGTTTTCGTCGCCCGCGCTGTCGTCCCTGCTTACCTTCTTCGTTTTCATAATCGGCCATTTCAGCGCCGATTTGAAGGGCTTGGCAAACTCGATGGACAGCGCGCCCGCGCGTTGGTTGTTTTCCGGTTTGTATTATCTGCTTCCCAATTTTTCAAACTACAGCGTGATAACCTTGACCGCGCATGGATATTCCCCCGGCGGACGAGCCGTCGCGGTCGCAATTGTTTACGCCATCGTCTATATCGCGGTGCTGCTGGCTGCGACTACGCTGATTTTCAGCCGGAGAAATCTTAAATGAGAAGAGACGCACTGCTGGTGCTGACGATTGTCATTGGCCTGCCTATCGCCGCGCTGATCGGCCGCTGGAACGATGCCCATCGCGTAGATGCCAGTGCCCAGTTTGCCGAAGAACAACTGTATCTCGGTGGCCAGACCGCAAAGCGCGCGAGTTTTGCTTTCAACGGTCTCGCCGCGGATTGGTACTGGATGAGATCGCTCCAATACGTTGGACGCAAAGTCATCAACTACGAAGACACGCACGCAAGTCAATTCCAACTCGACACTCTCAGTGCGCTCGATCTGCGGTTGCTGCCGTCGCTGCTGCGAATGTCCACTACACTCGATCCCCAATTCATGGCGCCTTACGAGTACGGGGCGGTGATTCTGCCTACATTCAACGACGAAGAGGCAATCACACTCTTAAATTCCGGCATCGCTGCAAATCCGAACGAGTGGCGGCTCTATCAGCACCTTGGTTACATTTACTGGAAACGCCACGACTATGAGAAGGCGGCCGACATTTATGCCGCAGGAGCGAAGCTTTCGGGCGCGCCGTCATGGATGGCGGCGATGAGCGCGCGCATGAAAGCCGAAGGTGGATCGCTAAGCGCCGCACGCGAGATGTATTTGCGTCTCTACGAAGCGTCGAATGACGAAACTGTAAGGCAAATGGTCGAGCAGCAGGTGATGCGGGTCGATTCTCTGGCGGAGCGAGATCTGATTCGCCGTCTTCTTTCTGATTATGCCGCGCGGAATAGTCGTTGCGCGTCATCATGGAAGGACATTTCACCGTTATTGCGCGCTGCGAAATTGCGTGTGGACATTCAAACCGGCGCGCCAATCGATCCGTCCGGTTCCCCTTATCAGTTGACCAAAAATGGATGCGACGTCGATCTCGATCCTGATTCAAAAGTTCCCCATCGATGAAAGGCCATGGAGGCACGGAGACTCAGAGAACCTGACGGGTAAAAATCGAAAGTTTTGTAGCTCCTTTTCTAATTATCTCTGCGTCTCTGGGTCTCTGTGGCAGGTTGAATGATGACAGCCGCGATTCAAATCGAGAATTTAACCAAAGACTACGAAACCGGCTTCTGGCGAAAGCATAAAGTGCGCGCACTCGAGCGGCTTTCGCTTTCGGTAGAGCGCGGCCAGATTTTCGGATTTCTCGGAGCGAACGGCGCGGGCAAGACAACCACCCTCAAGCTGCTCATGCGTTTGATTTTCCCCACCGGCGGAACGGCGAGAATTCTGGAGCACGACATCAGCGATGTCTCGATCCACGAGCGCATAGGCTACCTCCCGGAAAATCCTTATTTCTACGATTACCTCACGGCGCGCGAGTTTCTCGACTATTGCGCCGAACTGTTCGGTTACGAACGGGCGAAGCGAGATGCGCGGACGAGAGAATTGCTTTCGCTGGTCGGTTTGGAAGAGAAAAGTTGGAATCGCCAACTACGAAAACTCTCCAAAGGCATGCTGCAGCGAGTTGGGTTGGCCCAGGCTCTGGTAAACGATCCGGAGATCGTTTTTCTCGACGAGCCAATGAGCGGCCTTGATCCGGTCGGCCGCCGCGAAATTCGGGATCTCATTGCGTCGCTGCGAACAAAAGGCAAGACCGTCTTCATGTGCTCGCATATTCTTTCGGACATTGAAGTGCTTTGCGACAGCGTCGCAATCATGAAGCGGGGACGGTTGGCTCATCTGGGGTCGCTCGACGAATTGCGGGCTCGCGAAACCAGCCAGGTCGAAATCATTGCCACCGGCGCGGATGTGGCCGCGCTAAATCAGCACCTTGGGAATGATGTAACCATGACCACCACCGCAAGCGGCCTGCGCATTGAAGTTTCGGACGAGAAAAACGTGGACGCGGTAATTGCCGCGCTGCGAAAAGCAAACGGAAAACTTGTGGCGGTTCAGCCGGTGAGACAGTCGCTGGAGGAGTTGTTTCTGGGTGACCAGGATTAGTTACGACCGTTCGAAAACCATTTTCCATTTCTTATTTGCCATTTCTTATTTGCCATTTTTCATTGCACTTTGAAAACCTGGTCTCGTCCTGAGTGAGACTTGTCTCGCCACCTGACCAGTAGATAATTCCGCGGCGTAGACGTGAAGTTCTCAAGATGGCAAATGTGAAATGGAAAATGGAAAATGATTCTTACTTAAACTTGAACGCTCTCACTTCCATCTTGACGTTGGCGCGATCGTCTTCGTCCGTCATTCGATCCAGGGTGATCGATACGTTAATGGTCTTGTTGGGTTCCAGCTCAGTCGGGCGGCCTGGAACCGCTGACGGTATCACGACGACGGTTCGCTCTTTAACCGGCTTACCGTCGTGATCGACGACCGCGCCCCAAACTTCCAAACCCGTGATCGTCTTCCCACTCAGGTTGCGCGCGGTCGTGTGTAGCGTCATTACCCAATCGCCCAAAGCGCGCTTGGCCTGATCGGCATTGGGCTCGTCGAGAGGAATCTGCGCGCGATATTTTTCAAAGTCGGGCGAACCCGCGCGGATTGCGCCTTCCAGTCTGGGCGGCGGCGACACGACGACGGTCTTGCGCAAGAGGAAATAAAAGAGCCCGCCGATTATCAGGGCTGCGATGATCGCAACCACGATGATCAAGGTGCGCCTGGACTTCTCTTCTTGTAAGTCGTGTTCGGTTGGCATAGTCGCCGCGGGATTTTGCAAGCCTGGATTCATCGATATTACACCACAAATCGGTTTCAGAAAGACAGAGCTAAAAGCGGGCGAACCGTTTCACAATGAACTTCACCCAAAATTCCGTCCTCGCACTTCGCCTATTCTGACACCGTAGTCGGCGAGAAGGTTCCGGACCTCGATGTGTTTTATTGCCTGGAGAGCCTGATACGGCTAATGTGATTTCTCATTTCTGAGTCGGGTCAGCAGCTCATTTACGGATTTCAGCAGAGCGTGAGCGTTTCGCTCAATGCGATCCACGGCATCTTTCTGTTTGGCGCTAAGTGGCTCCGGATAGCGTTCTAACAGATGACACATCCCGATGATCACGTTTAGCGGTGTGTGCAGATCGTGCGTCGCGGCATCGATAAGATCCGTTGCCGGATAGTGGCTCCTGAGAATTTTGCCTTCGAGATTCACACCACTGTGGGGGATTTCAATTTCCAATTCCACGTTTTCCAATTCCACATTGGGGGCTAAATCCGGTGCTCTGCTTCCGGCTCCGGGTTCCTGCGCGGGCTCGCTTATTTTTTTGCGTTCGTGCGCAGTCATCCGCGACATATAGCGGCCTCGGAGTGTCAGTCTACCTGGTTAGCGTCAGCCGAATTAGTCGTGCCATGTGCGAAGTCATCAATCGGCGTGCCAATTCTTCCGATGAGTGATGATGCAAAAGGTTTGTAAGAATTTAGCAGCTTCCCGGGGTTAGCAATTCTTGGCGTCGCCCAGGACTCGCAGCAGCAGAGCATCGAGTTGATCAAAATCGATCGGCTTGGGAATGTAATCATTGCAACCGGCCGCGAGCGCTTCGGCGTGAAAATCCGCTGAATCGTGCGCCGAAACGGCGACAATCGGCACTTGGCCCACTTCAGGATGCTGCCGAATTCGGCGCGTTGCGGCCAAGCCGTCAACTCTTGGAAGGCTCAGATCCATCAGTATCAGAGCTGGCCGTCTTTCCTCAGCTATGCTCATTGCCTGTTCACCATCGGTGGCCTCGAGCACTTCGTAACCAGCCATTTCAAGCAGACGCCGCATCATGAAGCGATTGTCTTCAAAGTCTTCGACCACCAGTACAAGCTTATTCGAGATACACATTGGGCCTCCGCTCGGCAATGATATCTGGTCAAGAGATTCTATCAAAGTGATAACTTACCTGTGCATCAGTAGCGTACGCTCGCTGAGTTTGTTATGATTCCGCATTGAAACATAACACGACGCGTCGAGAGCTTTGCGCTTAATTCGTACACTTTTAGCCTTGATATTCGAAATCAACTCGTCGGTAAAGTGAAACCCGAGCCAGATATTATGCAGCCGATTCTTGCCAAAAACGCGAGTTCGAGTGCCTTTGAAGACCTGGGCCCGGCGTCAGTTCACATAGTACACGATCTAAAAAATCAATTGAACGGACTCAAACTCTACGCCACGTTTTTGCGCAAACGCCTGGAGCGCGACGAAAGACCTCCGGACGAGCTCGAGACCGTCGCCAAGTTAATGGCCGGACTGGATCGTGTGGCGATTGATCTGACAGCGATAATTCGCCACGCGCAACCTCCAGAACTCAAGCCGCAACGGCATGTTGATTTACTAAAGATCCTTTCCCGTGCTCTTGATGAAACAAATCGGAATGCTTCATCGGGCGAACTCTCTCAAGTAGGCGAGTCGAACAATGCTCCACTGTTTGGTGAGTTTGATCCGGGACCGTTAATGGAAGCAATCAAGACCTTCATCGACTTGGCCAGAACCGTAAGCGGAGCTAACTCTTCGTCATTCAGAATCAGTAGAGTTGAAGAATCTCCCGAAGCTTTGATTGAGTGGCAGCATGCGGATTCTGTGCACAAGGAAGATCCGTTTGTTTCATTCAAGGGCATCGCGTCAGTGCGCCTGGCGGTCGCCACGAGGATTATTGAAGACCACGGCGGTCGAGTTGAGCATGACGCGAAGGGACTTAGGATTTGGTTGCCGTTAATTGATTAGACAATTAAACGATTAATTATAGGCACGGACGAAAACGAGCAGTCGGGCCATCGTCAGATTCTTCGTCAACGATTATTCGAAAGGTAAACAAATTGGATAGTGTGAACGTTCGAATCTTAATAGTTGACGACGAGCCTTTGATGGCCGATTCGCTCCGTCAGAACCTGATCGAAGAGGGCTATGAAGTCGACGCGGCAGCTAATGGCGCCGAAGCTGTGGAACTTTTCGAGCGCGGCGCGCACCACCTGGTCATCTGCGATTTGCAGCTCCCCGACATGGATGGATTGAGCCTGATGCGTCATATGAAAGACATGCGGCCGTCCACCGATGTCATCGTCGTCACAGGTTACGGCTCAGTCCAGAAAGCCGTCCAGGCTACTAAAGCAGGAGCTTTCGATTTTGTCGAGAAGCCTTTCGACTTCGAAGAGCTGCAACTAAGGGTCGAGCACGCCTTGAAGCAGCGCGCATTGTTAGATGAAAACGCCAATATGCGTCGCCAGCTTTCAACCCGGTCGGAGTACTTCAATATCATCGGGGCTTCCAAGCAGATGCAGACGATCTATGAAACGATCGAATCCGTGGCCAAGTCGGACGCTAACGTTTTGATCGTCGGCGAATCCGGCACCGGGAAAGAACTGATTGCCAACGCTATTCACTACAACTCGCTGCGCTCAAAGAAACCGTTCATCAAAGTGAACTGCGCGGCGTTGCCAAAAGAACTGATCGAATCGGAGCTATTCGGTCACACGAAAGGCGCCTTCACCGGCGCGCACGCCGACAAAGAAGGCCTGGTGCAGCACGCCGCCGGTGGCTCTCTAATGCTGGACGAGATCGCCGAAATGCCGGTCGAAATGCAGCCAAAACTTCTGCGGGTGCTTCAGGATCGAACTTGCCGCAAGATCGGATCTGAGAAAACATATCCGGTTGATTTCCGGCTGATCACTTCGACGAATCGCTTGCCGGCGGATGCGATACGCGATGGCCTGCTGCGCGACGATCTCTTCTATCGCATCTCGACAATTACCATCCACGTGCCGCCTTTGCGCGAGCGCATGGAAGACATTCAACTGCTCACCGATTATTTCCTGACCATGTACAGAAAAAAATACGAGCGCCCAATCGACGGCGTATCACAGGCCGCGTATCAAAGATTGTTCTCGCATGCGTGGCCGGGCAATGTGCGCGAACTGCAAAACGTAATCGAGCGCGCGGTATTGCTGGCAAAGAACTCTCAGATCGAGCCAGTCGATCTTCCTTTTGACAACGGTTCGGGACCGAACGGCGCGACCGCCACGGCCGGCTGGGACGTGCCGCCGAACATGACGCTGGAAGAGATTGAGAAGTTCGTGATCGAGCGCACTCTGGAACGCACCGGCGGTAACAAACAAAAGGCGGCGAATTTACTTGGCATTTACCGGCCCAGGCTTTACAGTAAAATCAGGAAGTATGGAATCGGTGATCAGTCAGTAACTCAAAACTAATCTGACCGAGAGGAACCCCGCCATTGCCATTCGACCAGGATCGTCGCGAACATCCGAGAAAAACCGCGACTCTGGAAGCGCGCCTGGAATTCAGCGTGCTGCTGCGCGATCCCGAGTCCAGTCTGGGCGGCATGCAACACCTGCGCGCCTGCGCCGGCCACACGGTCAATATTAGCGAGACGGGGTTGGCTTTCGTCGTGCGAGCCCGAGAGATCGAAGAGAAATATCTGGGCTCGGAAGGCTCGATGTCGATTGAGCTCGATCTGCCGACGGGCGCCTCCATCGAACTCGAGGCCACTCCAGTCTGGTCCGAGCCTCATAACCAGGGGTATCTGGTTGGCGCCCGCATCAGTCAAATCAGCGAGCGCGATCGCGAGTTGCTGCGTGAGTTTCTCAACGAGATTGGCGGGTAGCATTTAGACTTCGTATGTCGCTATGCACGCCGGGGCACTAGCCTGACCGTGAGGGAGGGCTTCAATCTACTTCGTAAGTAGCCACGCTGGTAGGAGTCTCAAAACATCGCACTTTGTAGATCTGCACCCGATCGTCGTCGAGTCGTTTGGCAAGACGTTCCAGAATAAACCGCGCCACGTTTTCCGCCGAAGGGTTCTGCTCCTCGATAAAGGGCTCCAACTCGTTGAGGTTTTTGTGATCGAGATAAGTCACTAAATCATCAGCAGCTTCTTTCAGCTCCACAAAATCCACCAACAGGCCTATATTATTCAGCTCGCGCCCGCGCGCATAGATCTCGATTTTGTAGTTGTGGCCGTGCAGGTTCTCGCACTTTCCCTGGTAGCCGCGCAGTTGATGCGCGCTGGAAAAGTTGCGCTCGATCATGACTTCAAACTGTCCAGGCATAATTCAGTTTCAGGTTTTAGGTTTCGAGTTTCAAGTTTGACCAGTTCATACTAACCAATCGGCGAACCTGAAATCTGAGACTTGAAACCTGAAACTTGATTCTCAAACACCCGCGCGAGTTCGTCAATCCGCGAGGTAATCCGGCACGGCGGCAAGCTCTGCAAAAATATCTGTCCATACATCTTCGTCCGCAGACGCGGATCGAGAACCGCCAGCACGCCTCGATCGGTCGTGCTGCGAATCAGACGTCCCAAACCCTGCTTCAATGAAATGATTGCCTGCGGCACGCTGTATTCATAAAAACTCGAGCCGCCCTGTTCTTCAATGTGGCGTTGGCGAGCAGCGATGACCGGATCGCTGGGGACGGCGAAGGGCAGCTTGTCGATAATCACGCAAGACAGTTGATCTCCACGCACGTCAACACCTTGCCAGAAACTCGAGGTCGCAAACAGAACCGCGTTCGGCGTTGAGCGAAAGGTTTTCAGCAAGGCTCCTTTCGCGGCGGCGCCTTGCACAAAGCACGGATAATCGATTTGCGCCGCAACGCGTTCGTACAGTTCATTCATTCCCGACAAACTGGTCGAAAGCACGAAGGCGCGGCCTTCGGTCGCGCCGACAATTTTTATCACTTCCCCGGCTGCGGCTTTGGCCCACTGGGGTGAGCGGGGATCGGGCATCCGCGGCGGCAGGTAAAGCACCGCCTGGCTTTCAAAGTCAAAGATCGATTCGGCAATCATCTCTTCTGCCTGATCAAGTCCGAGGCGCTCGCGGATGAAGTTGAAATTACCAGCGCTCGAAAGCGTCGCTGAAGTTAGAATCACTGTCGGAACTTTTTCGAACAATTTGTCCTGCAGCAAGCCGGACACATCAATCGGCGAAGCGCGCAGAAAAATCCCGCGCCCGCGCCGCTCCAGCCAGTAAACGAATTTTTTGTCATCGCCTTTGATGATGAAGTTCAGATCGAAACGAAGCTGTCGCGTTCGCCGCACAATGTTTTCTGCGTCGGCCGGCGCGTCTTTCAAAATATCGAGGGTCGTCTCCAGCCGATGCAACGCGTTGTCGAGAGCGTTGTAGGCGTCATTCAATGGAGCGCCGACATCCTGTCCGCCGTCCGCGGGCCCCTCCGTCTGCGGTTCGTCCGCTTCCACCCGCTTGCTACCGCGAGCGGTTCTGTATCCGGGCGGTAGCGCAAACCTTCCTTCCAATCCACGACCTTCGCGAAACGAAATCCAAAACATGTCGGCGAAGCGTTGGACCCGCGCACCGACCCGCGTCAATTCTTTTTCAGTTTCGCGATCTTCAATCTTCAAAAAGCTCACGTCGCGCAGTAAATCGTCAATCTGATAATTCGAAACCTGGGATCCAAAATATTCCGACGCCACGTCTTCGATCTGGTGAGCTTCGTCCAGAATCACGGCTGCGTAGTCGGGCAGCACCGCGCCGTAGGCGCCGTTTCTCAATGCCAGATCAGCGAAAAACAGATGATGATTGACGACGACGATATCGGCATCGATCGCGCGCTGGCGCATGCGCGTGAGAAAACACGGCTCAAAGTCAGGACACTTTTGTCCCAGACAAGTGTCCGAGCGCGCGTCGATGTGCCGCCAGAAAGGAAGATTCTCCGGCAGATTTGCAAGCTCGGCGCGATCGCCTGTTTCCGTTTTAGTAACCCAACGAAAGACTTCGTCGAACTGATCGATCTGATCCAGACCTTCGAGCACCGGCATGCTCTCGGCGCGCTTGATCCTATGGAGACAAGCGTAGTTGTTCCGCCCTTTCATCACGGCGGCGCGAAACTTTGCGGGAAGCATATCCTGCAGAAACGGAATATCTTTATCCATCAACTGCTCTTGCAAATTTTTGGTGCCGGTCGAGATGACGACGCGCGCGCCGCTGCCACAGGCCGCCGCGATCGCCGGCACCAGATAAGCAAGGGTTTTGCCGGTGCCGGTGCCGGCTTCGACGATCAGGTGACGCTTCTGCTCGAACGCGCGCAGCACCGCCTCAGCCATTTCGATCTGGCCGGGCCGATGCTCGTATTCAGGATGGGCTTTGGAAATCAGGCCGTCCGGGCCAAAAATTTGTTGCATTGAACTCGCTCAAGTCGCTAAAACCTCATTGATCGAGGAGTCTAATAAATCCAGCCTGTTCAAAGTTATGATCAGTCGTTAAGGCTTGCGCGATCGAAGAAGCCGTCATCAGCAAAAAACTTACGGCGTCACACAAACTCCACCGCTTGTCTTCAACTTGAATAAGCAACCGCATGGCGCTTTCGTGCACGCGTGGATCCACCCACACAGTTTCAATTTCAGCAGTGCGATGGATCGCTTCGATGAATCCTAGGGCATCAGCCAGTGGCGCTCGTCGCGCTATGGCAAGTGCCACGAATTCAGCAAAAACATAGTTGTGAACTAATCGTCGAGTGGCAGATTCGTAGTGCTTAATTGCGGATGCGTGCCGGTGGTCCCTTTGATCAAAGAGACACATCAAACCCGAAGTATCGAGAAGCATTATGAATCAGCCTCGTGAGAGCTCGCGTATTCGCAGATAATGTCAGCATCGATCCGATCATTGTCGGCCGAACGTGGGTTGCCGCTATCCCATACGCCAAAGAATGAGCGTACCGGCAACGTTCCATCTCTGCTCGAATCGTCATCGCTCCGGTGAAGCCAGGATTCCGCGGATTGAGGCTTGCTCTGCAATTCACCCGCTAGCTGCTTCAGCAGGTCATCCAATTTGTTTCGATCGACTGCCATAAAAACTCTGGTCAAAGAATACACTGTCAATCGCGATCAGAAAAGAATAACGAAGGCATCGGGATCAGCTTTCGCGATCAGGCCGTCAGGGCCAAAGATTTCTACCAATTACGTTGGTTGCTTGGAGTACTCGTACGCACCCTCCTGCAACAGCACACCAGTTCGATAGTAAAAGAACAAATTGTTCTGTTCGGCGCCCTGGTTCGCCGACTTCCAATCATCATATGCCTTGTAGACAACACCTCCAATCGTAATCACGGGTATAGCAAGCGTCGCAATCTCAGCCAACGGAAGGTTCGACATTTGCGCTATAAGGGCTGAAGCGGTCACACTACCCGTGATCGCGGTCCCAACTTGGAAAGACCTTGTCGAAAGTTCCCGCATGAATTTCGAGACGAACGTGTTTGATTTTACTTGTTCATCTAAATCTACGATCGCAGGTGCTACATGACGACGAAAGACACCCTCCGCGTCGGCTGGAAAGTCTTTGTCCCAGGATGCATTCTTGATCGAGTCAGAAAAGCCTATCATTGCGCTGCGAAACTTGCAGAGCGACTTTTCAAGTTCCGTTCGAATATCGACTATTTCCGCAATGGTTGCGCCCTCAAAAATCGGCAGCCGCGCAAACAGATCCGCAGCAAGCGAGATTTCCTTTCCATGTGTAACTGCTTGCTCGCTAACTGGAATTTTACGCGCCGCGATGCCTGCGCTAATTAGACTGCTGGTACTTCCGTCAAAAAGAGGATACGTCGCTTGATTTGAAACACTCGATCCGACGACCGAAACATACTCCTGAATGAAACCGTCACGCTCTGTTTCGGTCATGATTCGATTCAATGGTGAATCAAACCGATGGACATCTATAAACCCAGATTCGATAGCATCGTTTATTTCAGATCCTCCAGATTCCCGTAGCAATTCCCTAAACGGCTCGACAATTTGATCCCACCCTTTGTTAATTTCCCGCTCGAATTTTTTCAGGAATAGATAGCCCTTTGTCGTTGTTCTTTGTTGCCACGCATCCTTATATGCGTTGAGCAACATTCGTGCTTGATTCACCAACTGAGTTTCGTGCGGGAACCACACTGGGACGGTTTCTAGGAAATTGATGCGCTCAGATGTTGTTAGATTTGTTAACTCAGTTCCATCACGAAGAGCTGAATATGCCGGACTGCAGAGTGTGGCCTTGTCAGCATATAGGACTGCCGCTTTCACCATTTCCAGATCACTAGTTAAATCAATTCCGCGTCTCTCTCCAGGAAACTTGCTGGGAGATGAGCCGATGGTAATGTGAAGGTTCTGAGGGATAATGATGGCTCTCCTCGATGACTTGTTATCTCAACCGCTTCGCATACAACGGAAACCGCGCCGTCAGCTCCGAAACGCCGGCCCGAACTTTCCCGCGCACATCTTCTGATTCCGGTTCGTGAACAACTGCCGCAATCAGTCTTCCAATTTCGCGCATCTCGGGCTCTTTCATGCCGCGCGTAGTCACTGCTGGTGTGCCGATGCGCAGACCCGACGCCACGAATGGTTTGTTTTGATCGAAAGGAATCGTGTTCTTGTTGACGGTGATGTTGGCGGCTTCGAGCGCTTTCTCCGCGACTTTGCCGGTAATTCCCTTCCCGTTCATCCAAACGTCAACCAGCATCAAGTGATTGTCGGTGCCGCCGGAAACTATGCGCAGCCCCTGCTCCTGCAACTCAGCGCAAAGGGCTTTCGCGTTCGCCAGAATCTGGCGCTGATATTCTTTGAAGTCATCGCGCAGAGCTTCACCGAAGGCCACTGCTTTCGCCGCAATGATGTGAACCAGCGGTCCACCCTGCACGCCGGGGAACAGACGCCGATCGATTTCCTTCGCGTGTTCAGCTTTGCAAAGGATCAATCCGCCGCGCGGCCCACGCAGGGTTTTGTGGGTGGTCGTCGTTACATAATCAGCGACAGGCACCGGCGAAGGATGCAAGCCGGCCACGATAGGGCCCGCAATGTGCGCGATATCCGCAAACATGCGCGCACCGACGCTCTGCGCAATCTCGCCGATTCGTTTGAAGTCGATGATGCGCGGATATGCTGAAGCGCCACAAACGATCAATTTAGGTTTGTGATCTTCGGCGATTCGCTGCAACTCGTCATAGTCGATCGTTTCGGTTTCGCGCGAGACCCCGTAATCAAAAACTTTGTAGCTTAAGCCGGAAAAATTCAGTGGATGCCCGTGCGTCAGATGGCCGCCGTGCGAGAGGTTCATGCCGAGAATCGCGTCACCGTACTGAATCGCCGCCAGATAGACGGACATGTTCGCCTGCGCGCCGCTGTGCGGTTGCACGTTCGCGTGATCGGCGCCAAACAATTCTTTCGCGCGATCAATCGCGGCTTGCTCGACAACGTCAGTCCATTCACAACCGCCATAGTAACGCCGGCCGGGATAGCCTTCGGCGTACTTGTTCGTGAATACTGAACCGGCTGCTTCCAACACGGCTTCGCTAACGAAGTTTTCGCTGGCGATTAGTTCAAGGCCGTTCGCCTGACGCGCGACTTCGTTGTCGATGGCTTTGGCAATAAGCGGATCGACTTCGGCGAGCGGAGCTTTAAGAAGATCATTCATTCGGGCTTCCTCTGTGTCAAAATCGTTTTTTGGTTTTGAAGAGCGATGTTACATCACGGTTTGCGCAGGCGGCAATGTGAATTGCGGCGCTGTCACCGCTCCGTTGTTTGCCTTCGCAGGTTTGCTAAGCGAGAATGAGCCTTTGTTAAAATCGAAATAGCTCAGAGAACAGAAACGTGCATTATGCGCTGGTCACAATATTTCATTCCGACACTTCGCGAAGATCCGGCTGACGCCGAGGTTGTTTCGCATAAGCTTCTGTTGCGCGCGGGAGTCGTGCGCCAACTTTCCGCGGGCATCTATTCCTATCTGCCGATTGGCCAACGAATCGCTTTGAAGGTGATGCAGATTCTGCGCGAAGAGATGAACCGCATCGGCGGCCAGGAATTTTATCTGCCGGCGTTGCATCCCGCGGAAGTCTGGCAAGAGTCCGGGCGCTGGAGCGCGATTGGCGACATCATGTTTCGGCTGAAAGATCGCAAGGGTGCGGACCTGTGCCTCGGCATGACGCACGAAGAAATTTTCACGTCGATCGCGCGCAATGAAATCCGATCGTACAAACAACTGCCACAGGTCTGGTATCAGATTCAGATCAAGTTTCGCGACGAGCCGCGGCCAAAGTCAGGTCTGATGCGTCTGCGCACCTTCATCATGAAGGACGCGTACACGTTCGATGTAGATCGCGAGGGACTCGATCGTTCATTCATCGATCAGCGCGAAGCATACAAACGCATTTTCACGCGCTGCGGCATCGAATTTTCGATCGTCGAAGCGTCATCAGGATCGATGGGCGGATCAGAGTCGAGTGAGTTCGTGGCGAAAACAGATGCGGGCGAAGACCTTATCGCGAGTTGTGCGAATTGTGGCTACGCCGCGAATCTGGAAAAGGCAACGTCACGTCTGCCTCTGATTAAGGATGACGCCGGACCGAATGCGCCGGAAGAATTTCCGACGCCCGGCGTGCGCACGATCGAAGATTTGACGACGTTCCCCGGCGGTGCGGCGTCGGATCGGCAAATAAAATCTTTGGTTTACTTCGCCACGCGTGATGGTGAGTCACGACCGGTGCTTGCTTTGCTTCGCGGCGATCATCAATTGCACGAGGTGAAGTTCACCGACGCCTTGGGGGCAACAGCGCTTAGACCAGCGCATCCTGAAGAGATCAGCGAGTTGCTGGGAGCAAGTGCCGGCAGCCTCGGCGGCGTGCGCGCTAAAGAAACCGCACGAGAAGCCAAACGTGAATTATTTATCATCGCCGATTTAGGATTGAAAGGTCGTCACAATATGACGACCGGCGCGAACAAAGACGACCGACACATTCGCGGCGTCGACATCGAGCGCGATATCGAAGTCGATCAGTGGGCTGATTTGCGCACGGTCAATTCCGGCGAAGCGTGCCCGCGTTGCGATTCGGGAATCCTGGAAGTTTACAAAGCGATGGAGGTTGGTCACATCTTCAAACTCGGCACCAAGTATTCCGAATCGATGGGAGCCACAGTACTTACGCAGGATGGCAAAGAAGTGCCAATCATCATGGGCAGCTACGGCATCGGCGTGGAACGGATTATCACCGCGGCGGTCGAACAGAATTACGATAATGACGGAATCATCTGGCCAAAGTCGATTGCCCCGTTCGATGTGGTCGTTACCGTCACCAACATGAAAGATGAAAAGCTGCGCGACGCCGGCGAGAAGCTTTACAAGGATTTGCGGCACGCCGGCCTGGAAGTCCTGCTCGACGATCGCGATGAACGCGCCGGTGTAAAATTCAAAGACGCGGACCTGATCGGCATTCCTTATAGAATCACGATTGGGAAGAAGATCGCGGACGGAGCGGTTGAGCTTTTCGATCGACGATCAAAGCAGAGCGAAGACGTGGAGTTCAGCGAAATCGGGCAGCGTATCCAGAGCGCGCTATCGCAAATTTGACAGCTTGGATTGTTTAGAGGCGGGCTACTGCCCGCCGGCTTTCGCTGCTTGTTGAATGGGCGGGCGGTAGCCCGCCTCTAAACAGAACTCACCGACAAATATCCTGCGGAACTCGACCATCAATGAAGAGCGACGACATTCAAACGATTATCGGAATTCTAATCGGTCTCTTCACAATTGCGGTCATTCTTATTCCCGTGATCGCGCTCTGGATTTACATCATCCTGCAGAACAGCAAACGAAAACGAATTCGTGAACGCATCCTGGCCGCGCGTGCGGACTTGATCGGCAATAAGCGCTGGTTTCCCGCCCGATATGCCTCTCAACAGCGTTTCGATTCCTGGCTAAAGATTTTGCCGTGGGAAGGCGCGGGGCTCATCGTCGCGACACCCGGCAGCGCCCTTTTCATCGGCGAGACTCTGTCCGGTACTCCTCTGACTCTGCAGTTTGCTCCCGGCAACTCAACCATTCACTGGCTGGGAAAATGCCCGTGGCCCAACGGTGCGGTGTCATGGTTGCGTTTTGATACCGCAGACGGGAAGCACTACTTCAGCTCAGAAACTGGAGTCATGATCTTTGGCTCTCATGGATCTACCAAAGCGATTTACGATGAAGCCAATCGAAACTTTGGCGCGGTAGCGGGGTAATGGTGTGACGCGACCAGTCTGCGGAAGGGGGCGCTCTCGCCGCGCAAAACACTTAAGCGCGCGTTATACTAAGCACAGAATGAAAGCAGCTCACTCGCGCCTTATTGAGGACCGGATTGTTTCTCTTCTCTCGGGTTTCATTATCGCGCTGTTCGCGATCCCGGCACCGGCGCAGGACCAACTCCCCGATCTGGTTCGCCGCATCAAACCTTCGGCGGTCGCCATTGAAACCTTCGACGCCCGTGGCGAAAAACTTTCGCGAGGCAGCGGGTTTTTCGTCGACGTCGATCGGGTGGTGACCAACCGCCACGTGATCGACGGCGCTTATCGGGCTGAAGTTCACCTGAATTCGGGTAACACCTATCAAGTAAAAAATGTGATCGCAGTTGACGCCGAGGGCGATCTCGCGCTCTTGAAAGTTGAAGCGCCGCCGAACCTGGTGCGCCCGCTTTCCCTCGATCGCACCTCGCCGCAGGAGGGGGAAAGCGTCGTCGTGATCGGCAATCCGTTTGGTTTAGAAGGCAGTGTCACGAACGGAATCGTTTCGGCCGTGCGCGACATTCCCGGTTTTGGACGAATCATTCAAATCACCGCGGCGATCTCGCCCGGATCGAGCGGCAGCCCCGTCGTCAATATGCAGGGCCAGGTGATCGGCGTCGCGACGCTGCAAATCACCGGCGGGCAAAGCGTCAACTTCGCAATTCCTTCGGAACGCATCGCGCAGCTTCATCGCTCGGCTCAGTCAACAACCGCGCCAACAATGTCGCTCGGGGAATTGGTCGTCGCTACCAGTCGCGACAAACATGCAAAGGCGGTTGAGTCTTTCCGCGATGGCCTGGGCTTTCTTTCGAAGGATGATTGCGAGAAGGCCCTGCCTTATTTTCAGCAAGCCACCGAATCGGACACTGGTTATGCCGAGGCCTGGGCGCAAACCGGCTTTTGCAACGAAAAGCTGGGCCGGCACGCCGAAGCGATCGAGGCTTCGAAGAAAGCGGTAAACATTCGCCCTTCGGCTGAATCTTATTTCAACATCGGCCTGGCGAATTATTACCTGAAGCAGTATCGCGATGCCGAAGCGGCCTATCGCCAGTCGATCAAACTCGATCCTTATGGCGCGGCCGATGCTTATTACGCGCTCGGTCTGACTTATCGAGATTGGAACCGCCCTGAGGAGGAGATTCAGGCTTACAAGCACGCCCTTCGGCTCAAGCCCGATTACGCCGCCGCTTATGAACATTTGGGCCAGCGCTACATGACCGCGCGAAAATTTGCGGAAGCAACTGAAGCGTTCAAGCAACTCAGCTTGCTAAAGCCGGGTGATGCCAATGCGCAAAACTACTTAGGCGAGGCGTACGAAGCCGCGGGCCGTCACGACGATTCGATTGAAGCTTTCCGGCAGGCGATTCGTTTGAAGCCGGATTTCGGAAAAGCGTATTTCAATCTGGGTAAGACTCTTCTGGCGCAGGGTAATCGCGATGCGGCCGTCGAGCAATACACGCTCTTGCAGAGCGTCGACGAGGATCTGGCGGAGAAACTTTACAATTTGATCTATCCGTGAAGAAAGAGGCTAGAGGCTTGGGGCTAGAGGCTAGTCTCCAGTCTCTAGCCTCTAACCTCTAGTCTCCAGTCTCACTTCACAATCTCATTAACCAGACTACTCAGCGCGTTGTCCTGTAGCGTCTGGTTGTTCGGCAAACTCCCGTGAAGCTCGCAGCCAAACACTGTATACGCGATCGAAAGACCGGGATTGGAGAGGCTCCCGTCACGGGCAGCGTCGCGCGAATCCTGACCAAGCGCCGAATTGCGCGTCACCCGGCCATCGCCCGGTACGTACATGGCCGCGATAGCCTCGCGCCGCGATATCTTGCGTCCGTTTGCGGCGCGAAAGTCACGCGGTTCAGTCAACGTTAGCCAGCGATTCTTTTTTTCGTCACGTACAACCACCGGCGCGTCGAGCGTCTGCTCGCAATCGCCTGCAAACGAAAAGAGCGTCACCGGCGACTGGCTGCTCCGAGCATCGAGGGCCTCCTGAAATTTTTGCGCGCGATGCAAAACGGCCGTCAGGTATTGAACCTCTTTTTCTGCATCGGCGGCGGCGCGGTTATCCGGCGCGACTCCATCTGAAGGTCGCTTACTGAAATCGTGACGAGACGTTTCTGACCAGCCATATTTGCGCCAGTTCGCCGGATCATAAAGATCGAGCGAAAGAGGTTTCAGGTTCTCGTCGACAAAACTCGCCGAATGCCCATGCGGCAGCAACTCGAAAACCGACGGAGAGCTGAAGGCAAGTTCCTTTGAAAGCGTGCTGAACAGTCGCAGCCGGTGCAGGCCTTCGGTCAGCGAGTAGCCGCGAAGGATCGAAGCAAACGCGTCCATCGATCCTTCGTTGGGAGTTCCCAGCATGATGATTCGCTGAATGTGCGCCGCCCCGCCCCAGTTTGGCGTTGGCGCGACGCCGTCTTTCGGCAAATCAACATCGCCGTACATCGCCGCGTATCGTGCGACCAGTCCACCCATTGAATGCGCGATGATGTTGAAGCGCAGATCAGGCCGGTTGAGTTTTTGTTTCAGGATTTCCATCCGACGCACTAACTCGCGCGCCGTTTCAACGTTGTCACGACGCCAGTCGTACGAAAAAGTGTAGACAGTATCTTTGTCGCCATCGGGCCCCGGATTGTCCCAGTTTCCATCCTGGTAGCCGGCGTATTTTCGCAACGCGTCCAGCAATCCGCGATAGACGTAGACCTCAGGCAGAATTTTAGCGAACCTGACGGCCTCGATTATTTTTCCCGGAACCAGATCGTCGCGATTAGCGGCGAGGTCCGGCGTTATCGGTAACGGCAATTGATTACGCGAGATTCCCAGTAGACGGGGCCAGGCGACTTCGCCGGTTTTTCGATGAACGAGTTCCGATCCCAGAATTCCCGGGATCACTATGATTGGTCGTTTGCCGCGCCGTTCGCGCGCGCCGGAAAAGATCTGTTCAAGGTTTGGAATGCGGTTCGGCGATGACAGACAGGAAAACTGGGAAACGGAAAGCAGCGCCAGCAAAGCTGCTAAAACCTTGGGCCGGTTCCTTGCGAAAAATTTCTGCGCGATGTTTGATCGAAACGTTTGTTTCAAGGTGCGGGGGATTTCGGCTCCTTCCAGGAAAAATCCAATTAGCTGTTTATCAACTTGCGCTCTCGGAACAAGTCCACTTGCGATTGATCAGGCTGGCTACAAAGCCGGCGCCAAATCCGTTGTCGATGTTCACCACCGTGACGTTCGAAGCGCACGAGTTTAGCATGCCGAGCAAGGCCGCTACACCACCAAATGATGCGCCATACCCGATACTGGTTGGAATTGCGATGACCGGCACGCCAACCAAACCTCCGACAACTGAAGGCAGCGCGCCCTCCATGCCGGCAGCGACGATTATGACGCGCGCTCGTCGCAAGAGTTCCCTCTCGGCAAACAAACGATGAATGCCCGCAACCCCAACATCCCAAACTCGCTGCACGCGATTGCCCATCGCTTCGGCAGTCAACGCAGCTTCTTCGGCCACGGGAATATCACTGGTGCCGGCAGTCACAACCGCCACTTCGCCAACGCCGCGATCGCAACGATCACGCCACACGCGAATCACGCGGGCTGATTCGTGCCACTCAGCTTCATTGCAAACATTTCGCACTTCGCCGAACGTGTCCGCGTCTGTGTGTGTCACGATGAGATTCGGAGCGCGTCGCACCAAACGTTCCACGATGCCCACGACTTGTGCGCGGGTTTTGCCGGCGCCAAACACGACTTCGGGAAAACCCTGGCGCGCGGCGCGGCCGTGATCGACTCGGGCAAAACCGATGTCTTCGTAGTGAAGATCGCGAATTTGCTCGGCGGCAGCGCGCAGCTCCATGTCGCCACTTTGATAAGCACGCAAGAGTTTTTCGACTTCGCTTAAATCCATCTCGTTTACTGAACTCGGATTTTAGCATTCACCTCGCCCCGGCATGAAAGCAGCGCCAGGACAGCACTTTCGACCGACTAAGTGCTGACAAGAGAATTCAATCGCTGTCGATTGACTTCGACGTTGTCCACTGTCTACTGTCATACTACTGTCTACCGACTGCTGTTTGCTGTCTACCGTTTATGGAGTTAACCGTCGCTATCACCGGAGCCTCGGGCGCGATCTATGCGCATCGCACGCTGATTCATCTGGCGGCCAGCGGCGTGATAGAGCGGATTAACTTAATTATTTCTGACTCTGCGAAAACCGTGGCAATGGTCGAGCTGGGTTTCGATCTGCGCGAAGCTGAGGCGAAGAAGATCAACGAATGGATCGGCCTGCCGGCGGAGGCGAAAATCATTCGCCAGCATCGTCTGGATAATCTGGCGGCAACGCCTTCGTCGGGTTCGCATCCGCAAGCGGGAATGATCATCGTTCCGTGCTCGATGGGCACCATGGGAGCGATCGCTTCCGGCGCCGGTACCAACCTGATCCATCGCGCCGCTGACGTGACAATGAAGGAAGGCCGCACGCTGGTGCTGGTACCGCGCGAAACGCCCTACAATGCGATCCATCTTGAAAACATGCTGAAGCTTTCGCGTGCGGGCGCGCGAATTTTACCGGCCAGTCCCGGTTTCTATCATCGGCCACAGACAATCGAAGCTCTCGTCGATCATCTTGTGTTTCGGATTCTCGATCAATTCGGGATACCGCATTCCACAGCAACGCGATGGAAAGGCCAGACAAGCGTTTAGAGGCGGGCGTTGCCCGCCTGCGAGGGCAACGCCCTCGCCTAAACAAATTTCGATGAGCATAACGCGCAACATCCGCACGACGCTCGAGATGATCAAGATCGAGCACACGCTCTTCGCTTTGCCATTTGCGCTTCTCGGAGCCGTACTCGCGGCGCGTGGTCTTCCGACTCTGATCCAGATTCTATGGATTACTTTGGCAATGGCCGGAGCGCGTTCGACGGCAATGGCTTTCAATCGCATCGCCGACAAGGACTACGATGCGAGTAATCCGCGCACAAAGACGCGCGCGATTCCTGCCGGAGTGCTGTCGGTTGGTTTCGTGCTGGCGTTCACTATTATTTCCGCCGGCGTCTTTCTATTCGCGGCCGCGATGCTCAATCGGCTGACTCTAATACTTTCGCCGATCGCTCTCGCCAGCATCATTCTCTATTCCTACACAAAGCGTTGGACGATGTTATCGCATTTGATCTTAGGTTGGTGCCTGGCGATCGCGCCGACCGGAGCATGGATTGCTGTGCGTGGTTCACTCGATAGCCCGACTCCACTGCTGTTGTCGTTAGTGGTGATGCTTTGGACCGCGGGTTTCGACGTGCTCTACGCCTGCCAGGATTATGATTTCGACCGGCGAGAGGGTTTGTATTCCATTCCGGCGCGATTCGGTGTCGCGCGCGCTCTCTGGATTTCGCGAGCGTTGCACGTGTGCGCGTTCGCGGCGCTGGTTGCGCTATACTTTGTTACCAGACTGGGTCCGCTGGCCGTAATCGGCGTGACCGTGACGGGTGCTTTGCTTGTGTATCAACATACGCTCGTGCGCGCTAATGATTTGAGCAGACTTAACGCCGCATTTTTCACGACGAACGCCTTCGTAAGCGTGATTCTGTTTTTGACGTTTGGCAGCGCGGTGTTTATTCACTTATAAGTCGAAGGTCCATTGAACGATGAGTTTTTCTTACGATCCGAAATTGAATGAGATTGCCAGCAGAGTCGAAGCCGGCAAGCGGCTTTCTTTCGAAGACGGCCTGGCTCTTTATGCCGCCGATGATCTCAACGGGCTCGGCAAACTTGCCGACACAGTTCGTCGACGCCTGCATGGGCGCGCGACTTACTTCAACGTCAATCGCCATTTCAATCCCACGAATGTTTGCTACGTCGACTGCAAATTCTGCGGATTCTTTCGGACGCCGCGCCAGCCCGATGCTTACACCCATAACATCGAAGATTCCCTGCGAATTGCAGGACAGGCAGTAACAGAAGGCGCGACTGAGCTGCACATTACCGGCGGATTGAATACGAAACTGCCGTTCAGTTATTTCACCGACTTGCTTTCATCCTTAAAGAAGCAATATCCGCAGCTTCATTTGAAGGCGTTTACGATGGTCGAGCTGGATCACTTCGCGCATTTTTACAAGATGAATGACGAAGACATGATCGAACGGCTAATCAATGCCGGCCTGGATTCGTGTCCCGGCGGCGGCGCCGAGATTTTCCGCGAGCCGACGCGCTCAATGATCTGCGCGCATAAATGCGACGCATCACGCTGGTTGGAACTCGCCGGCAAAGTTCATGCAACGGGTTTGAAGACGAACGCCACCATGCTTTACGGACACATCGAATCCATCGAAGACCGCGTCGATCATTTGGTTCGCCTGCGCGAACAGCAGGACAAATCCGGCGGCTTCCAATGCTTTATTCCGCTGGCGTTTTATCCTGAGAAGACGCAACTCGCCCATTTGCCCGGGCCTTCCGGTATCGATTCTCTGAAAACGATGGCCGTGTCGCGTTTGATGCTCGACAACTTCGCGCACATCAAAGCGTACTGGGTGATGCTGGGCAAGCGCCTGGCCCAGGTCGCGCTGCATTACGGAGCTAACGACGTCGATGGCACGATCTCCGAAGGCGGCGAGTTGACGGAGAGCTATTCAATTGAAGCCAACAACGAAGTGAAGATGACGCGAACAGAACTTGTCAGCTTGATTGAAGAGGCAGGTTTTGAGGCAGTGGAACGTGATACAGTTTACAACCGCGTGGAACGCGCGACTACAGTCGCTTGATCGTAAAGTTCAAATATGACGACAACTGTTGATAAGCAGACAATAACCCTCGCTCATTCGCCGGATTCCGACGATGCGTTCATGTTCTATGCATTGGCGACAAATAAGATCGAGACGGGCGATCTTGAATTCGAGCACGTCCTTAGAGATATTCAAACGCTGAATGAAGAAGCGCGCAAAGGCACTTACGACGTCACCGCGATCAGCTTTCATGCATATGCGTACGTCGCCGACAAATACGCGCTGCTGCCGCATGGCGCCTCGATTGGCGACAACTATGGGCCAGTTGTCGTGTCCAACGAAGAGATCGACCCGGCGGAATTGTCGAAAGCGAAGATTGCGGTGCCCGGCACGCTGACCAGCGCGTTTCTCACCCTGCGACTCTTCAATTCGGATTTCAAGTACGAAGTCGTGCCGTTCGATCAAATCATTGAAACGGTAACCGAAGGACGCTGCGACGCGGGATTGCTGATTCACGAAGGCCAACTCTTTTATCACAACGTCGGTTTGCAAAAGGTTCTGGACCTCGGGGAGTGGTGGCACGAGCATACCGGCGGTTTGCCGCTGCCGATGGGCGGCAATGCGATTCGGCGCGATCTGGGCGGGGAAACAATTCGCGAAATATCTGATCTATTGAAAGAGAGTATTCGTTACTCTCTCGACAATCGCGAAGACGCTTTACAATATGCGATGCAATTCGCGCGCGACATGGATCCCGCCCTGGCGGATCGATTCGTGGCCATGTGGGTGAACGAGATGACGCTCGATTATGGTGAACGCGGCCGCGAGGCTGTGCGCCGCTTGCTTGCGGAAGGCCACGAGCGCGGAATTATTCCTCATGAGGTTGATGTGCAGTTCGTCGATTGATTACGTTCAGCGGCGCATGTGATAAACTAAGAGTTGTCATGATCGAAGAAGCAATCGACGAAAAAGAGTTGGCTTTCCTGAGTCAGCTAGAGCAACATGAGAACGAGTGGGTCGCCTTCATCGAAAAGGACGGCGCGGAAATTGTTGTAGGTAGTGGCAAGGATGCTGTCGAAGCTATCGAGGACGCCGAAAAGAGGGGTTTTCGTAACGCCATTCTAATGAAGGTACCGCCATTTGACCGCGGCCTCATTCCGACGAACTTCTCTTAAGTTCGGGACGATTGGAGATCTCAATTCTCCAGCGATAACGCTCAAAGCAAATCTTGAAGTTTTCAAAGAATCCTGCTTGGCCCAGGATTGCATGGACGCCGTCCGAATCTGTAAATCCTGCCTCGACCTTTACACGCTCAGGAAACCCCTGAACCTAAATTTCGATTGTATGCATGTAAGCCTCGATGCTTCCGGCGATCCCATCGAACTTCATGTAGCTTCCACTTTCAACATCGATTCCCAAGCTTCTGCCAATTGACGCGTGAAAAAGAGATTTATCGGCGCCTGAATCTACAAGGCAAACAACCTGCTGCCGCTTCGTACCATTGAAAAGAGTTAGTTGGAGCATCGGCCGTTTTATCCAATGCTTTCGCGGAATCGAGTGATTGGGTTCGACAGATTGCTGAGTCTCTCGCCAGTCACGGCGTTGCCGTCCTGCGCTGTGACGATCGCGGCGTTGGCGATTCGACCGGCGCCGAGACTCTCAATAAAGCGACCACCTTTGATTTTGCCGACGACGTGCGGGCGCAGATTGCTTATCTGCGCACCCGAGCCGACATCGATCCCGATCGGATCGCAATTATCGGGCACAGCGAAGGCGGTGTGATCGCACCATTGGTTGCGACTTCCGATAAACGCATTGCAGCGATTGTCCTTTTGGCTGGAACCGCCAAACGCGGCGATGCAGTGCTCCGTTATCAACTTAATTATGCTGCCGACAACGATCCGAAACTGTCGAAAGAGGAAAAAGAAAAGAAACACGTAGAGACCGAAGAGTTCCTTCAAGCGATTGCTGCCGGCGGCGACATGTCAAAATATCCTGTGCTCTTGCGTGGTCTTGGTTCGCCATGGGGAAAAGCGTTTTTGGAATACGATCCACTGCCGACGATCCGTAAAGTGCATCAGCCGATCTTGATCTTGCAGGGTGGCATGGATCGACAAGTGACACCCGACCAGGCGTCAATGCTTTTGCAAGCGGCAAAGGCTGCGGGCAATAGAGATGTCGCGATTCAGATCTTTCCCAATCTCAATCATCTCTTTCTCACGGCCAAGGCCGAAGCAGAAGGCGAGCCGGCCTCGATGACCACCAGCAAAATCGGCGATGACGTTTTGTCGGCGATTACCGAATGGCTGGTGTTCAAGCTCCGCGCAGGTAAATGAGATTTATGGCTGTCGATTACGAAGTGTTAATTGAATTAGTCCGGGCATGATGTAAAAAACCGCAGTGGTGCTCAGCAGCGCGCCGGTCAAAAACCGCGAGAGGTGCGTGTTCTCCCAAATACCGAAATAGCCGAGCCCGAAATCGATCGCCAACGGAACCGCCGCCAGCAACAGCCAGATGCGCGCGGGCGTGTCTGTGCGCTTCAGCGATCTGGCCAGCGGATAGAAAAGTGCCGCGACGGCAAAGCCTGAATACAATCCGGTGCAACGGGCGCAGACCGCAAACTGATAACCCGCCAGATGGAACGAGCGCTCGGGAAGCTGGTGGCAGAGGTTATGAAAGCCGCGATAAATAGTTAACGCAAAAGTTGTGTGACCACTCGCCTGGGCCAATGGCGCGCCCATGATCATTCCAACGATCGTCAAGGCAATCGCAGCGGTGAAGACCCATGTGACGGTCGCACGACGGTTAGAGACTAGAGACTGGAAACTGGAGGCTGGTTCGATTCGATGGCTAACTTCGTAGCTTTGCACAAATCTCCAGCCTCCTGCCTTAAAATCTAATCACCGTATCCGGTCCGCCTTCGACGTGGACGGTGTCGACAAAACGAATGTGTTTTGATTCGGTGGTCATCACCAGAGAGTGCGTGCGTTTGCCGGAACCAAAGAAGCGCACGCCACGCATTAATGCGCCATCGGTAACACCGGTCGCGGCAAATATGATTTTTCTTCCGGGCGCAAGATCGTCGGTGTCATAAACCTTGTTCGTATCGGTTATGCCCATTGATTTCAGACGATCGATGACTTGATTCGCGGGCGGCACTTTATTTTTGTCGACCCCAAGTTTGTCCGCGTCGAAAACCAGGCGGGCTTGAATCTCTCCGTTAAGACACTTGATCGCGGCCGCGGTCAGGACGCCTTCGGGAGCTCCGCCGATGCCTATGCAGGCATGAATGTTTGTCCCCGCTACCGCCGCGGAAATTCCCGCTGAAAGATCGCCGTCTGAAATCAAGCGGATGCGCGCGCCGGCCGCGCGCACGTCGTCGATTATTTTTTTATGGCGCGGACGATCCAAAACGATGATCGTCAAGTCTTCGATGTCGCGACCTAAACGCCGCGCGATGTTACGCAGGTTGTCTTTCACCGGCGCGTCAATGTCGATTACTCCGCGCGATGATGGACCAACTACAATCTTGTCCATGTAGATGTCCGGCGCGTGCAGCAAACCTCCGCGTTCAGCGGCCGCCAGCACGGCAATCGCGTTGTTGGCGCCGAGCGCGCAGAGGTTTGTGCCTTCCAGAGGGTCTACGGCAATGTCGACTTCGGGACACGAGGCAGCCATTTCCTCGCCGACTCCGAAGCCGCCGCCGACTTCTTCGCCGATGAAGAGCATCGGCGCTTCGTCGCGTTCGCCTTCGCCGATTACCACGCGGCCGCGCATCGGCACAGAGTCCATCACTTCGCGCATGGCCTCGACCGCAACCTGATCGGAATATTTTCGATCGCCCTGGCCCATGGTGCGCGCCGCGGCAATCGCCGCCGCCTCCGTGACGCGCAAAAAATCCAAAGACAGTTCGCGCTCTGTTCTCAGCTCAGGCGCCATCGTTTGTCTCCTCTGGGTAGAAACCATCGTCGCAAAAGGGGCCGACCAAAGTTATCCGGGAATGAAAGAAAGCGCCGACATAGTAGCAGAAACTCAAAGCGGGACGGTAGCGGGCTATGACCCAATTGTCTGCAGTTGGATCCTCATTGATATCGATGCGCAGGGAACGCCTTGTACAGATCCCGGGAAAGAAGGTTTTGGATTTGAGTGATTGAAATTTTATAATGGCGGCCCGTCCAGTTTTTGATTAAGAGGCGGGTGAATGAAGGCGCAAGAATCACGAAAAATACCGGCGGCTGGGTTCCTGATTATGGGCGTAGTCTTAGCCATCGCGTTGCTGTTCTCTTGGCAGAATTCACTAGTGGCGGGCGCACAAGATCCCTCAGACGAATTGGTTCTGCCTATCACTGATTACGATGTCCCAGAACCGCTAACCGCGGAGGATAAGGCGAAACGTCTTAAGAGAAACAAGCGACGCGATCATCAGAGCGGTGAAGCGATTAAGGAAGCGCCCTATCCAGTCGAGCGTATTTGGTCTGCGCATTGGGCAAGAGGCGTACCCGCAATACCAGCATCGCAGAGCGACCTAGTTTTGATTGGAACTGTAACAAATTCTCAGGCTTACCTATCGGCTGACAAGACCGGGGTTTATTCGGAGTTTGAAATCCGCGTTGAGGAGATCCTCAAGGGCGTTGGAATAGCGGGCCTTAACTCTCCTTCAGTTTCAGTTGAGAGATTCGGAGGGGCCGTGCGCTTTTCATCCGGCGTGGTGCAGAGATATCTGACAAATGGTCAAGGGATGCCGAGAGAAGGTCGGCGGTACCTGCTGTTTCTCAAGACAATCGAGGGAGACGACGATTTCTTTGTCTTGACCGGCTATGAATTGCGCGAAAGGATCGTTCCGTTAGATGGTTCAAGCCAAAAGGGAAATCTCGCCCTCGCGTTCGATTCATACAAGGGGGCTGACGTAGACATTTTCTTAAAAGCAGTACGCGATGCGATCGTCAAAGCGTCGGTCGTTTCCTCAAAGTAGCCGAATAAACAAACCGTGAAATCCAATCAGGCACTTCGCTTTGGGCTGCCTTATTTTTGTTGGGACTGATTTTGGTTGCGATCCTTTCACCAATGGCCGCAAAGGTCGGTGCCCAGAACGCGCCGCCATCGGTATGCCCACCGATCCCTACGCCCAGCATCGAATTTTAGTCGCAAGAAAACTTGACCCGCTTAGATATCAAGCGTACGCTTCCGTCATCCAAAAACGGCAGCATACTTGGGATCGTGAAATGGAATGAACGAGCTCAGTCTCCTAAAAAAGCATTAAAGGCATCGTCTCCCAAACTCTTAAACAGGTTAGACGATCTCGAGAAGTGACTAGATGAATATGTGCAAACGTCTTATCGCCATCCTTTCAGCCTCTGTCCTTATTGGTCTGGGCGCTTACACTGTTACTCGCTCACAACAGAAGGGCGCAACGCCAGAGAAAGATGAGGCTACGGTAGTTAAAGTCGGTGTGATGACCGCTCAGCAGCGCCTGCACAGTCGGCTGTACCAAAGTTATAAAGGGCTAGAAAAACCGATCCGCGAGTTGATCCGGGAGGCGCTGGCGAAGGGTCAAAATGACGGCATTTTTATTTTTACTTCGCTTGGTGACCCTATCTTTCGGCCTGACGCTAACTCAGGCGAATTCAACGTGCTTGAAAGACTGGTATGTGGCGCAGATGCAATCATAATTGGCACGGTAAAGAGTAGGTCTTCGCAACTTACGGAAGACGAACTGTATGTTTTCACAGATTACGAGTTAACGGTCGAGCAGGTTCTGAAGGATAACCCATTCACACAAGTCGCACCCTCAAGCGTGATCATCGTGAGCCGTCCGGGCGGTAAGGTAATGATCGACGGATACACAGTTAGTGCTGTAGACGAGTCGTTAAAGCCATTAAGCAAAGGCGGACGTTACCCCCTCTTCCTAAAATACATTCCCGCTACCGGAGCGTACATAGCCTCAGACTCGCAGGAGAGTTTTGAGTTGAAAGATGAGAGGGTCATCGCTCTTACCGATGGCTCCGGGTACGCGAAGGGTCAGCAGAATAAACAGCCAGACGCACTGATTGGCGAAGTGCGCTCCGCGGTGCCATCTGGTTGTAAGTAATGGGACGTGTTTCTGGTAGCCAGTGAGGCTCGCTAATTCCTTGGTTTGGTCTTCAGCTCGGCAATGAGCTGAGTAATCTGCGGCGAGTTCGGAGCAGAAGGCACATCGGTCAAATATTGCTCGAAGGCCCGTTGCGCGGCGGTAAACTTTTTCTCCGCATAATAAATTTGACCCAGCAGCAATTGGGCGATGCCAACCTTGCTTCCCGCCAGTTGGTAAGCGCGCAATAATTCGCGTTCCGCTCTGTCCGGTTGCTCCAACTGCATGAGCGCGGCGCCGAGCTGCACGTGCGAGTTGGCCCCATCGGGATCGAGCGCGATCGCTTTTTCTAATTCCGCGGCCGCATCATAAAACTTGCCCTCGCGATTGAAGAGTACACCCAGTCGAAAATGAAGATTGGCCTGAGTTGTTTCCGGAATATTCTTTGAGGCAAGGGTAGTTCGATATATTTTTTCAGCGTCTGAATATTCCCCGGCGCCACCCAGGGCCTGGCCATAGGCCATCCGCAGCTCAAGCATGCCACGATTCTCGCCGTATAAGGGTTCGAGGATTTCCAGGGCTTCTTTGTACTTGCCTTCCTTGTTGAGAACAATTCCCAGATTCATGCGCGGGTGAAAGAACCGTTTGTCGATATCGATCGCCTTTCTGAAAGCGACCTCAGCTTCATCAAAGCGGCGCAGTTTCATAAGGGTCACGCCGAGATCATTAATGGCGCGCACGTATTGCGGGTAGATACCGATGGCTTGTTGCAAATCAGGGATAGCTTTTTCGAGCTGACCCTCATTAATCGAATCCATTGCCCGCTTATAAGCGGCGCGTGCTTTTGCAGGAATGTTCGATTCATAGGCTGCTACATCCAAAACTGCATCTGCTTTGGCAGGTCGTTTTTCGGCAGGTAGCGGCTTGAGGAACACGGGGATGCGAGCCGGACTGTTGCGATCGAGTCTGAAAGTTGTGGTGGTCGTGTCGAATGTTTGCCGGTCGGTCTCGATCGTAATTGTGTAGTAGATGGATTGATTTGTCGGCGTGCGCATCAGGTAAACGCCCTTGGAATCGGTAAACACCGTATCCGTTTGGCCTCTGTCAGTGACAACTGTCATGCGAATCGCGTGTGATGGTACACCGCCGTTGGGCATGAAGAGCTGAATTGAAGACGGAGGGGCCTGGGCCAGGACGCTTCCAAAAGCAGCGAAGCCGACAATACAAAGGACCAAACTCCGCAGTCGTCCTAAACAAAATCGCCGCATAAATTCTCCACGCTCAGGGAAGATTTAATGTGGTTAACTATAAACCCAAAACCCGCGTGGCAACAAACTTTTCGCCCGCCAGAAGGGCCAGCGCTCAACCTGGCATTTATAGCGCCACCGCTCCGCGCGACTCGGGGTGTTTCCAGGGCGGCAAAGATTTGCGAGCCGGTTTTTCTTTCTTCAATCCCAACGCCCAATCAGCTTGCATTAAGGTGTGAATGTCGCGTGTGCCTTCGTAAATAACCGCCGCTTTGCAGTTGCGCAGATACCGTTCGACCGGATAATCATTCGTGTAGCCGTTCGCGCCGTGTACTTCGATCGCCATCGACGCAGCTTTCTCGCTGCGCACGGTTGCCTGCCACTTAGCCAGACTCGTCGCGCGGCCACTGGGCTCGCCTTCGTTTTTTAACCAGGCGGCACGCAGCCAAAGCAGGCGACACATTTGATAGTCTGCTTCCATCTCGGCAATCTTCTGTTTGACCAATTGATGGTTGGCGATCTTGGTACCAAAGGTTTCGCGCTCATTCGCGTAAGCAACCGACGCATCGCGCGAAGCACGAATCACTCCGGTGGCGCCGGCAGCGACGGTGAATCTTCCCTGCTCCAGCGCGAACATTGCGATCTTGAATCCTTCACCTTCTTCACCGATCAGGTTCTCTTTCGGCACGCGCACATCCTGCAAAGAAAAGTATCCGGTGTTGCCGGCGCGTATGCCGAGCTTGCCGTGAATCGTTCCCGAAGTGAAGCCCTTCATGCCGCGCTCGACGATGAAGCATGACATGCCCGAATGATCGCGCTGGCGCCGTTTCTCTTCATCGGTCCAACAGAAAAACAGGAAATTATCGGCAGTGTCGGCGAGACTGATCCACATCTTCTCGCCGTTGAGAATGTACTCATCGCCTTCGCGCCGGGCCGTTGAGCGTGCTCCCACGACGTCCGAACCCGCGCCTGGTTCAGTCAAACCGTAAGTCGCCAGCTTTTCGCCTTTCGCTTGCGGCACGAGATATTTTTGCTTTTGCTCTTCCGTGCCCCAGGTGTAGAGGGTCAGCGAATTCAATCCCGTGTGCACCGACATCGCCACGCGCAAAAAAGTGTCGACGGCTTCCAGCTCTTCGCAGACCAGCCCAAGCGAAATGTAATCAAAGCCCGCGCCGCCGTATGATTCGGGAATGCAAACGCCGAGCAGATTCAAGTCGGCCATCTTCTGAAACACTTCGCGATGAAACTCTTGTTTCTCGTCCCACTCTTTGATGAAAGGCGCAACTTCCCTCTGCGCAAACTCGCGCACGGTCTGCACCAGAGCTTCGTGGTCGTCGCTAAGTTGAAGTTCAATCATGATTGATGGTTCCTTCGAAGTTGCCTTTATTGCAAAGTTGATTTCAATACAGAGATCACAGAGGAAGCACAGAGTTACACAGAGAGCTCTTTATGTCCAACCGGATCGCGATCTCATTTGCGTCTGTCTCCGCTCATCCGCGGCTAATCATTTCGTGCGCCGCCGCCCTGGCTTCTTCCAAATCGCGCACCCGGCCATCAAGTTGCATTTCGTAAACCGCCCGCGTGATTTCACCGATGCGTGGACCTGGTTGCAGTCCCATTTCCAAAAGATGCCGGCCCAGAAGCAGCGGCGCCGGCGCTTTCGATTCAACCTCCAACTCGCGTGCGCGTTCAATGAACCACTCCTGCGCCCGGGCGTCGTACCATCTTTCGCGCGGGACCCATTCAGCATTCCGTCCGAGCGAATCAGCCTTCGCCACTCGATACAGCAGATCAAGTTCACACTTGCGCGCCAGACGACGAAACGCGCCGTCGCCAACTTGATCGCGTTTTTTGAAGTACTCGCCCGGCTTCAAATGATCGCGCACCAGCGCCACCACCTGCGCGCGCACATCGAAACCTTCGAACGTGTGAATGTTCAGCTTATCGAGAAACCTCAAAGTTGGTTCGACGCCGGCTTCCTCGTGTCCGCGTGAGCGCACACGTCCGTCAATGAACTCAGTTGTCGACGACTTGCCGAAATCATGGCAGAGCGCCGCCAACATTACCGCCACCTGCCTGGCGTGGACCAAATCGTCGATCAACTCGCGCGCTCGATCGACGACCAGCAACGTGTGAACGAATACGTCGCCTTCCGGATGCCATTCAGGATCCTGCAGCACGTCGACTAGCGCTTTGATTTCGGGAAACAGTTGTTCGATTACGTGGAGTTCGCGCAACCACTTCAATCCAATCGAAGGCCGGCGCGCGCGCAACAGAAGTTTCTCCATCTCACCCCAGATGCGCTCTGAAGGCAGGTCTGAAAGATCGATTAACCGGCAGGCATCAACCGTTTCAGGATCGATATCGAATTCAAACCGCGCGGCAAATTGCGCAGCTCGCAAAACTCGGAGGCTGTCTTCCGCGAAAGAGTTGAGCGAAACCGCACGGAGGATCCGGTCTTCAAGATCGGCGCGGCCATTGAAAGGGTCGATGATTTCTCCGGTAAGCGGATCTTGGAGGATCGCATTAATAGTAAAATCGCGCCGCGATGTCGCGTCTTTGATCGTCATGAAAGGATCGCCTTCGATGACAAAACCACGATGCCCGCGTCCGGCTTTGCGGTCGCGGCGCGGCAGCGACACGTCGAGATCAGGACCCAGTTTGTAAACCGTGAATGCTTCGCCGACAGCGTTTACACTGCCAGACTGATCCAGAAGCTGGCGCAACATCGATGGTTCTATCCCATAAACTTCGAGGTCCCAGTCCTTAGGTTCCTTGCCCATCAACTCGTCACGCACGCAGCCGCCTACGAGCAACGCGCGGCCGCCTGCCGCGCGCACCGTTTTAGCTATCTCCAGAATTTTGTAGGGAACGTCCAAAACTATTCCAAACCCGCATCACAAAGGCGGGCAGTAGCCCGCCTCTAAACTAGTCAGACTTTTTCTTACTTTATCACGTGTCGCGAATCTTGATTTCGACGCCGCGCGTGGACGGTATACAACTGATTACCTGGACCCGCTCTATCTTGGTGAATTCCGATCCCGCCGTGTGCCATAACTTGATCCAAAACGTGCGCGTCGCGCCATGAACCGCAAAGGTCGAGCCGTCGTTCATCACCGCCACGGGTTCGGCGGTTGTTCCTTGTTTCAAGGTATCCAGCAACTCGGGAATGAAAGGTTTTAACTTATCGAATTGAACCAGCACCGCATCGTCCGCGATTTCGGCCGGCGGCAATTCGACCGGCTCGCCGGATTCAAGCAGCAGGCGAAATTCCGTTTGATGATCGCGTTTCTTGACGATGGGCATTGAAAATTAAATTTCGCTTGCCCCGTTTAGAAGCGGCACTTGTGCCGTTGGCGGGACAAGTCCCACCGCTAAACGAGTAGACAAGTATCCTGGAAGATCACTCACCTTCACCCGTTGCTGCTCCCAGGTATCACGATCGCGTACCGTCACGGCTTCGTCTTCCAAAGATTGATGATCGACGGTCACGCAGAATGGCGTGCCGATCTCATCCTGCCTTGCGTACAACTTTCCAATGCCGCCGGTGTCGTCATAAACCGCGCGCAAAACCGGTTGCAGCGACCGCTTGATCGCTCTGGCCATGCCCACGATTTCGGGTTTGTTTTTAGCCAGAGGAAGCACCGCAACTTTGATCGGCGCCATCGACGGCTGCAACTTCAGAATCACGCGCGTCTCGCCCTTTTCGTTTGTCTTCTCGGAATAAGCATCCATCAAGAGCGCGAGCACGGTGCGATTGACTCCGGCCGCCGGCTCGATCACGTAAGGATAGAAACGCTGCTTCGTTTGTTCGTCGAAGTAAGAAAGATCTTCAGTAGAATCGGGATTCAAGCGTTTTCCTTCCGCATCCTCCGGTTTCTTTGAGTGCGTACGCAGATCAAAGTCAGTGCGATTGGCGATACCCATCAGCTCGTCCCAATGACGCTCTTCGTCTTCACGCTCGGGAAAAAACCGATACTGAATATCGACGGTGCGCTTGGCGTAATGCGCCAGCTCCTCTTTTGGTTGCTCATAAAGCCGCAGGTTATCGTTTGAAATGCCGATGTCGACGAACCATTCGTGACACGCGTCGATCCATTCCTGATGCGCTTGTTCGTCTTCGCCGGGGCGGACGAAATATTCCATTTCCATCTGTTCGAACTCGCGCGTGCGAAAGATGAAATTTCCGGGGGTAACTTCGTTGCGAAACGACTTGCCGATTTGCGCGACGCCGAAAGGCAATTTGCGACGGCTGGTGTTTAGTATGTTGAGAAAATTTATGAAGATGCCCTGCGCAGTTTCGGGACGCAGATAAACTAGCGAGTCGGGATCGTCTTCGGCGGTGGCGCCGACGTGCGTGCGAAACATGAGATTGAACGGTCGTGCTTCAGTCAGATTATTCGAGCCGCAATTCGGGCATTTGCCGTCTTCCACCTTGTCGGCGCGCATGCGCGTTTTGCATTCACGGCAATCAACTTCGGGATCGTTGAACGTGTCTTCATGTCCCGAATACTTCCAAACCAGACGATTCAAGATGATCGACGAATCCAGGCCTTCAATGTCATCGCGCTCGTAAACCATCCAGCGCCACCAGGACTGCTTGACGTTATTGCAAAGTTCAATGCCCATTGGGCCATAGTCCCAGGCGCTCCCTAATCCGCCGTAGATTTCAGACGACGGATAGACGAAACCACGTCGCTTGGCCAGGGAAACAATTGTGTCGATATTTGGAGCAGGCACTAATTCTTATTCGATCGCGCCGAAGAATCTTTGACGCGCGTCTATTTAAAGTGAACAACAGAAACTGCGGGACATGTTAGCAGCCGAAGCATGAAGCGCAAAAGTAAAGAGGAGCGATATGCACCGCTCCTCTCTCCTTAACCGCGTTTGGAAACCTGCGCAGTCCTTGAATCGTCCGTTACCTAGTAAATCGTAAGCCATCGATCAATACAAAAATAGGTGACCGCAAAAGGGGGCTTTGCGATCACCTGTTCGGCCAATTAAAAGTGGCGTTGTTGAGCGTCAGTCGACTATTCGTCTCCGCGTCGACGCTGGCGGCGAGGCCTTGTGCGCTCAGGGGCCGGTTGAACTTCACCGTTCTGCACCGTCGGCGTAGGTTGCGGTGGACGCGCTCCCGGCGGACAGATCCAGATTTCAAAGTAGTCTGTCTCTCGATAGCCGCCGTTAATGATCGTGAAACGTCTGGCATCGACGCCGCGCTGATTGGCCAGATAGTCTGTCGTGCGTCTGCCTAAGAGATCAGCCTGGCCGCCGCGACTGTTACGGCCGGCATAGATGATTATGTAGGCCTGCGAGTCGGGAGCGTTCTGCAGCTCGATAGCCAGATTGTCAAAGCGCGCCTTGTCATCGTCAAAGGCAATCGATTGAAACTGGTCGAATGATTTGCACTCCACCGGCGGCGGGGTCTTGGGCACGATGCTGGTTACAGCCTGAGCACGTTGACGGCAGGCGGGCTCGCCCGAACCGTCATCAACCACCAGCGTGGCGGTAATCTGTTTACTTCCCAGGCCGTTTGAGTCAACGGTGATCGTCGGTGTGCCCGCGCCGCTGACAATCCTGGCGTCGGCAGGCGTCACCGTCCACGCATAGGTCAGCGGTGTGGTCCCTCCATATGAAACATCGGAAGTAAAGGTAATCAGGTCACCGTCATTCACGCTCGGCGGCGCCGAAACTATAAGCGGATACGGACATGGTGACTTGGCGACCGTGTATTTCTTTGGATGGTAATTGAGATTAACGCAGAGCTTGCGACCTTCTTCGATATCAAAGTCCCGCACCCAACGGCCGCCGTTCGGCAGCAAAACCTCGATGTTGTGATGACCCGGGTCCAGTTCAATGAATCGCTGAGTGGTCGAAGTGTCGCCATAAGATTTACCGTCAATTCTCAGCGGAAAACCGTCTTGACTTGTGGTGATGCAAAACTGGCCATAGTGCGTTTTGCGTTTCTTTTTCGCGTAGGCCGTCGTTGAGGTGCAGGCCAGCGCAAATGAGAGCGCGATCAAAATTGAGAATGCGATCTTCATGAGGGAAGCACTGCGGCGATTTGCAACCACGAAATTGTTCGTCAATTATCTACGCCTCCTCCGTGGTTATTTCATTCTCAATTCGCCGGCGCGCATAGCGGCGACGAGCGCCCGCTCCGAGAGCGGCCAGCCCTGAGCCCAGCAGCAAGAGTGTAGCCGGCTCGGGAACCTCAGGAGGCGTCGGTGTCGGCGTCGAGCACGTCTGGCACACGTTGCAAGTTTCGCACACGTGGTGATGATTAATGAAGAAAAACGGAATTCCAGCCAACAACAATACGGGCCACGGAAAGCCGCCGCCCACTGCGGGAATCTCACCACAGTCGCAAATCGTGCCCTCAACATTGTCCTGTTCGAACACATTGACGTTACCCTGTGGCTGCTCCTGCGGAACGATCTCGGCGCCCGCAAGCAGTGAAGTTTGCGCGGGCGTCGATGCACCTGTATCAAGAGGTGTTGAGCCCGACTTGGGCTGGGCAGCCTCGCCCGACGGTGCGGCTGCATTTGGTTCCTGAGTGAGCGCCCGCAATCGCAACTGCTCAAACTGAGCGCCGTTTTGCGAACTGCCGAGCACGTTCACAACTTCGGCAAAATTGATTGGCCCGGCTTGCGCCGGGACGGCCGCCAACAGCAGGATGCTGAGCATCGTTGCAATGGGGCGAAAGGCACGACTCCTCATTTAATGTTGGTAACTCCTCCTGGAGAACTTTACCTGTCTGCGCTTTGTTGTTCTTCGCATTATGACACTCAAGAACACAACGGCAGAACTCGGAAGGTCGAGGCCGCGAAAAACTATCTACAGGCTCGATTTGCCTGCTAGGAAAAGACAGTTAATTAAGAAGGGATTCCAATTCAGAAAGGGATTTAGCGGCCTAAAAACTATCAGAAGCCCGACCGTTAGCGAGGGTCCGCTGGCGGAAAGTAGCCCTTGCTGACGCGCGGGCTTCTGACATGAATTTATCGGATTCGATGCAGGCCGCCGCCAGATCTAAGCCGCGTCGTGACCACTCGCGGCCTCAGCGCGGCCGGCCTCTTCTCGCAGGACAGCTTTACGGGACAGCTTAATTTTATTGCCGTCCTTGCCAATGCATTTGACCATGATCTGCTGGCCTTCGCGCAGCTCATCACGAACATCGCGCACCCGTCGGTCGGCAATTTCCGAAATATGCAACAGGCCGTCAGTTCCGGGGAAAATCTCGACGAAAGCGCCGAAATCAACAATCCGCGAGACGGTGCCGACGTAAGTTTGGCCGACTTCGGCTTCGGCCGTCAGTCCGCGAATCCGATTGACCGCGGCATCGGCAGCGGCGCTGTCGGCCGTGGCAATCGACACAGTGCCGTCGTCTTCGACGTCGATTTTCGCGCCGGTCTCTTCAACCAGGGCGCGAATGACTTTTCCTCCTGGTCCAATCACGTCGCGAATCTTGTCCGGATTGATCTTGATCTTGATGATGCGTGGCGCCAGAGGCGATAGACCAGTTCTCGGTTCAGCCAGCGTCTGTTCCATCGCGCCGAGAATAAACAAGCGTCCCTTCTTTGCCTGGGCCAGCGCTTCGGACATGATCTGCGCATTGACACCCGCGATCTTGATATCCATTTGCAGCGCGGTAATTCCTTCGTGAGTACCGGCAACCTTAAAATCCATGTCGCCGTAATGGTCCTCAGCGCCGGCGATGTCGGTAAGGATTGCGTACTTGTTGCCTTCCATCACCAGGCCCATCGCCACACCGGCGACCGGTGCTTTGAGCGGCACGCCGGCATCCATCAACGACAACGCTCCGCCGCACACGCTGGCCATCGAAGACGATCCATTCGACTCGGTGATGTCTGAGACGATTCGAATCGTGTAGGGAAACCCGGTGTCGTCGGGAAGCACGGCCTCGAGCGCTCGGCGGGCCAACGCGCCGTGTCCAATTTCGCGCCGCGATGACGAGCCAAACCGCCCAACTTCGCCTACCGAGTAATGCGGGAAGTTGTAATGGAGCAGAAAACGCCGCTTCACTTCTCCCTTTTCGAGATCGTCCATGAACTGTTCATCATCCTTGGTGCCGAGCGTCGTCGTGACCATCGCTTGCGTCTCGCCACGCGTGAACAGCGCCGAACCGTGGGTGCGCGGCAACCAGCCGACTTCGCAAGTGATCGGCCGAATCTCCGAGAACCGGCGGCCGTCAGGTCGGCGTCGTTGATTGAGGATGTCGTCGCGGAAGATCTTCTCTTTGAGATGATCGAAACATTTTTTCGCCATCACCCGCTGTTCGGTTTGATCTTCGGGATAGGATTCGACTACTTCCTTCTTGAGCGCATCAACCGCCGCATAGCTGGCGCGTTTTTCCTGGCTCGAAGTGTCGAGCGATGCGCGCAAGCGCGCGGCGTAATTGCGCTCGATCTCACCCAGCATCTCTTCGTTCAAGACCGCCGGTTCGACCGCTCGCTTTTCAATTCCCAGCGCTTTGTAAAGCTCTTTCTGCCAGCGACATAACCGATTGATTTCCTTGTGCGCGAGCATCAAAGCCTCGACCATGATCTCTTCCGAAACCTCCTGGGCTCCGGCTTCAACCATGACGATGGCTTCTTCGGTTCCGGCAACGATCAAATTCAGACGCGACTCGCGCACCTCATCATAGGTGGGATTGACGATATAGCGCCCCTCGATCAAACCGACGCGTACTCCGGCAATCGGAGTGGAAAAAGGAATGTCCGAAAGATAGAGCGCGCAGGAAGCGCCGGTGATCGCGATCACGTCCGGATTGTTATCGGGGTCGGCCGAGATGACCGTAGTTACCACCTGCGTTTCGTTTCGATAGCCTTCAGTAAAAAGCGGCCGACATGGTCGGTCGATTAATCGGCTGGTCAAAACTTCTTTTTCATTCGGCCGGCCTTCGCGCCGGAAGTAGTTGCCGGGAATACGCCCGGCCGCATAGTTCGCTTCGCGGTATTCAACCGTGAGCGGGAAAAAATCAATGCCTTCGCGTTGTGTTTGGGCGCCGACCGCGGCGCACAGAACCATCGTGTCACCGTAACGAATTACACACGAACCGTCCGCTTGCTTAGCGACGCGCCCAACCTCAACGGTTAGGTCGTGATCGCCGACTTTGATCGATTCCTTCAAATATTTCTTAACTGTCATTTTCTTCTTGTCTCCTTTGACAACGCCTGCCCGCGGGCAGGCACGCAGCGTCGCATCCGCTGCGGTTTGGTTAGAGTTACAACTTGCCGCGGCACATATCCTGAATGGAAGAAATTAATTTGTGCGCGACGTAAAAAATTGCTTTGAATAACAGCGAAGGCGGCAGAGCCTGGCCGTGAAGCTCTCGCCGCCTTCCGCATTTTCTAAGGCCACACGCGCCGCCCGGTTTCGAGTATCGCCGTCACGTTCGGCATTCGGTTCAGGCTCTTCGATAGGCGCGGGCTTTTTCAGTCTTGAGATTCGAAGATACTCTCGATTAGCTTTGATTCGTTTTCGTTCCTTAGCGACGCAAACCAAGCCGGTTAACGACCTCGTGGTAACGCTCGATGTTCGTTTGCTTCAAGTAGTCGAGCAAGCTCCGCCGCTGCGAGACCATCTTCAGCAGTCCGCGCCGCGAGTGATTGTCCTTTTTGTGTGTCTTGAAATGCTCGGTGAGTTCATTGATACGCTGACTAAGCAGCGCGATTTGTACCGGCGCCGAACCTGTATCCGCGGGGTGCGCACGGTAATCGCCAACTATCTTTTCTTTCGCTTCTCTTGCTAACACCACTACTGTTGATGGCCCTCCCAGACCGCAGTAAGCCGAGGCAAACCGCAAAGTTTACAAGTACGCGTTAGAAACTAACACGCGCCTTGGATTTGTGTCCAGCGCCGCCAGAGACCAGGGCTGTGCCCATCCCGCTTTGTCTGATAACATCTGCCCGACTCAAGGAATTCATTCAAGAGACGCGGTTTATGTCTATCCAGGACGCGAAAATCCTGATCGTCGGCGGCGGTTTCGGCGGGCTTTTTAGCGCGCTCGACCTGGCAGGTGCCGGCGAGGTAACGCTTGTCAGCGCCGAGGATCACTTCCTCTTCAAACCGATGTTGTACGAGTATCTGAGCGGCGAAGTCGAAGCCTGGCATATTGCGCCCGATTACCAGGAACTATTGAATGAAAGCGTGCATTTCGTTCGCGGCCAGGTTACGAAAATCGATTTTGAATCTCGTCATGCGACCGTCGCTGAGCGTGCCGAGCGGTTGTCCTATGATGTACTGGTGCTCGCGCCGGGAGCAGTGTCGAATTACTCCGGAGTCAAAGGCGCTGAACAATTCTCGCTTCCCTTCCGCACCCTCGCCGACGCGGACCGTCTGCGACGGCGCATGACCGAAGCCCTCGATCGTGTGCCGCCGGGTTTAGCTCCGCAGGATACGCAACACGCTTTGACCTTCGCGGTTGTGGGCGGCGGCGCCAGCGGCGTCGAGCTGTCCACAAAGATGGCGGACCTTTTGCGCGATGCGGTCAAACGCCGCGCCCTGCGAGGTGAGCCACGCGTGTTGGTGATTGAGATGGCGGACCGCCTGGTGCCAGGCATGGGTGAGCAGATTCGCGAGTTTGTAGAAGGTGCCTTGTTGGAGTCGCGCGTGGAGGCCCACACCGATACACGAGTCGTGAACGTGAGCGAAAACAGCATCACCACCGAACACGATAACAAGCAAACCGAAATAGAAACCGCGGCCGTTGTTTGGGTCGCTGGAGTAAGCGTAAATCCGCTGATCGACCAACTCAACATTGAGAAAGATCGCCGCGGGTTGATTCTGGTCGAGCCGACGCTGCAAGTGCGCGGTCATGAGAATGTCTTCGCGCTCGGAGATATTGCGCTCTACCACGACGTGGTTCCTACGCTTCAGGGCACGGCGCAGTTGGCTTACCAACAGGCCGGTCTGCTGTCGCACAATGTGCGGGCGTTAATCAAAGGCAATGAACTGCGGACGAAACACTTCGAAGAACTGGGTGAAGCGCTGAGCCTCGGAACGGAACATGGAGCGGTGCTGGTTGGCGGCAAAGTCCTGGGCGGGGCCGTCGCCCGCCAGGCGCGCTTCGCACTTTATACTCAGCGCTTGCCGACATGGCATCATCGTTTGAAAGTTGGAGCAAGTTGGTTCTTCGAAGGGACCACGCCGCGGCCATTGCAGCCGTTGGGATTTTAGATTTAGACGCATGCGCTTGCGCCAGTTGTTGGCTATAATGCAATCACTAAGTAAGCCGGGAGTTGTTTATGGCGACTGCTAAAGAAGAAGTGGAAGAGTTGCTTGGCAAGTTACCAAATGACTGTTCCCTTGAAGATATTCAGTACCATCTCTACGTGCTTGAAAAGGTCCACAACGGGTTGGCGATCGCAGACGCCGAAGGCGCTATTCCGCAGGAAGCTGTCGAGGCGCGGTTGAGCAAATGGCTTACCGAGTAGTCTGGTCGTCGCGAGCGCTCGACGACATCGATTCCATCGCCTCTTACATTTCTCGCGACTCGTTGGTGCATGCCTCAGCCGTGGTAACAAGAATCATCCGCACTACCAGATCTCTGCGGCGCTTCCCTTTTGCAGGGCGCGTCGTGCCGGAATTCGAAGACGATTCCATACGTGAGCGTTTTGTATATAGCTATCGCATCATCTATCGCGTTCGCGAGCAAACAGTTACCGTAGCTGCGATCATTCATGGAAGGCGCATGCTCGAGACCATTCAACCTCAAGTTACGAGCTCCTAGAGTCTATGGGAAACTCAAGAGCAAACATCTGTGAAATCGCGCCCGCAACCGGCGACATGAGCGCTGAAGAATTTCGTCGCTTCGGTCACGAGATTGTCGATTGGATCGCAAATTACTTCGAACGCATTGAAGAGTTGCCGGTACTCGCACAAGTCGAACCCGGCGATCTGAAAGCTCAGCTTCCCGCTTCGCCGCCCGCACAAGGCGAGTCGATGGAGACGATCCTCGCCGATGTCGATCGATTAATTGTTCCCGCGCTCACGCACTGGAGCCATCCTTCTTTCTTCGCATACTTCGCCACCTCGACTTCGGCGCCGGGCATTTTTGGCGAGTTGCTCAGTGCGGCGTTCGACGTAAAATCCATGTTGTGGCGAACATCGCCGGCATCGACTGAGCTCGAAGAAGTCGTGCTCGACTGGTTGCGGCAAATGATGGGTCTCGATTCGGGCTTTAGCGGTTTCATTTACGACACGGCCTCAGTCTCGAGCATGCACGCAATCGCCGCGGCCCGCGAAGGAGTCAACCTGCGCATTCGCGAAGAAGGGATGAGTGGCCGCAAGGATCTTCCATTGCTGCGCGTCTATGCTTCCGAGCAAGCGCACTCTTCAATCGATAAAGGAATTATCACGCTTGGCCTCGGTCAACGCAGCCTGCGCAAGATTCCGACTGACGCGGAATTTCGCATGGAGGCAGGAGCGCTCGCGGAAGCGGTGGCAGAAGACAAACGCAACGGAATAATGCCGTTCTGTGTTGTAGCAACAATCGGCACTACCTCAACTTCCAGCATCGATCCGGTGCCGGAGATCGTCGAAGTCTGCGTGCAGCATTCAATGTGGCTCCACGTTGACGCTGCCTATGCCGGTTCGGCCGCCGTCGTTCCTGAGATGAGGAACATTCTCAATGGCTGTGACCGCGCCGATTCGCTGGTGCTCAATCCTCACAAGTGGCTGTTCACACCTTTCGACTTATCAGTTCTCTATTGTCGCCACCTGGATCTTTTGCGCAAGGCCTTTTCACTCGTGCCCGAGTACCTGCGCACGCCGGAGCAGGACAAAGTGCGCAGCGGATCAGATTACGGCGTGCAACTTGGCCGTCGATTCCGGGCGCTGAAGCTCTGGATGATCATTCGCTATTTCGGACACGAAGGACTCGCGGCGCGTATTCGCGAACACTGTCGGCTGGCAAAGTTATTCGCGGAGTGGATTGATCGATCCTCCGATTGGGAGCTGCTCGCGCCGGTTCCGTTTGCTCTGGTTTGCTTTCGGGCCTGTCCAAAATTAACTGACGAAAACGATCAGATTCGAGTGAAGCGGCTCGATGCTCTGAACGAGGCAATCATGCATGGCGTAAACGCAACTGGAAAAGCGTTTCTGTCCCACACCAGGCTGAACGACAAGATCACCCTGCGGCTCTCGATTGGAAATATTCGGACGACGGAAAAACATATTCGCCAGGTATGGGAACTATTGAATGACCAATTGAGCCGGCTAAGCGTGAAATCAAAACTGAAAAACTCATAAATATGTTGACTCACATGGTCGTTTGGAAATACCGCTCGGACGTGGCGCAGGCGACGCGCGACGAACACGTCGCCGGACTTCGGGGCCTCGCTAGTGTCGTCTCCGGAATCGAAAGCTTTTCGGTTGGATTCGACATCCTGCGCTTGCCGCGCTCGTTCGACAGCGGGCTGGTTGCCGTCTTTCGCGATCGTGCGGCACTGGACGCGTACACTGTCCATCCGGACCACCTAAAGGTGGCCGACTTTGGCCGCAGCATCAGCGAAACCGTGGCCTCCGTAGACTTCGAAGACTGATTCTTGCTTGAGTCTCTTGGCACTCATCCGCTCTGGTACAATCCCAACCCATGAAGCGCTGGTCGCGACGTCTGTTCCTGCTCTTTGGACTGGTCGTTCTCTCACAGCTTCCGTTCGCTTATCGAAGCTATCGTCTTAGACGCCTCGACAACGCGATCAAACAAGTTGCGTCACAGCGAAGCGTGGCCGCGGCCGAGATCGGGTTTGTCGATTACAAAGGTGTGATGCACGTTCATTCGTTTCTCGGCGGGCACAGCACGGGAACTTTCACTGAACTCATCGCGGCGGCGAAGTCAAACGGTCTCGACTTCGTAATCATGACTGAGCATCCGCAACCGGATTTTGATACTTCGGCGATGACTTTGAACGGATTGCGCTCGGGCGTGCTGTTTATTAACGGCAACGAAGTCGCCACGGGCGACGGCGATCGTTTGCTGTTGATTCCCGGAAGCGAGACTGCCAATACCGCGGCAACGAAATCGACTCAGCAGGTTATCGATGAACAGAAAGCACGAAGCGGCCTCGCGATTGTTGCCTACCCAAATGAATTTCATAGTTGGCAAGCCAACGGTTACGACGGCGTCGAAATTTATAATCTGTTCACGAACACGAAAAGCTTGAATCGCGTCGTCACGTTTTTTGATGCGCTCTGGTCGTCTCGAACCTATCCCGACCTGATGTTTGCAAACTTCTCCGCGCGGCCCGACGATCAAGAGAGCCGTTGGGACGAAGCCATTGTCGACGGGAATAAAAAGCTGGTCGCAACCGAAGGCAACGATGCCCATTCGAATATTGGTCTCAGTTTGAATGATTCAACCGGAAAGCAGTTGCTGGGAATTAAGTTGGACCCGTTCGAGCGCACCTTTCACATCGTGCGCACTCACGTGTTGGTTGAGAAAGACAAACCGCTCACCCGCGAGTCTTTGCTCGAAGCGATCGCGCAAGGTCATTGTTATATCTCGTTCGACCTGTTCGCCGATCCTCAGGGCTTCAACTTCACAGCGGAAAAGGGTCCTGAACAGAAAATCATGGGAGACGAAGTTGCTCTGGATTCCGGATTACATTTGAAAGTCAGCGCGCCCTTACCGTGTCGCTTTCTTTTGTTCAAAAACGGAAACGTGATCGAGCAGAAGCTTGATCAACGCACGACAGACTTTGAGATTCACGAAAGAGGCGTTTACCGGATCGAAACCTATCTTGATTCTCTTCCCCGGCCCGCGAACGGCAAGCCCTGGATAATTTCCAATCCCATTTACGTCCGTTAATGACCAGTGCTGCTCTAAAAGAACCAGGTGAATACCCCAAAAACCTGGCAAAACCTCAATAAATCCGGCCCTTGTAGGCTGGGCCCGCATGTGTTAAATTCTGTTTGGCGGGATTTGCTCGCGGATTCGAATCCCCAACCCACCACTCCTTCTAATAGTTGATTCCAGAGTTTTCGCTGAGATGTCTAGTCGCAACAGTCGCTTTTATCTTGATTGGTGGATCGTCGATAAGCGAAACCTTTACGCTCTCGGCTTTGTGCTTCTACTCTCCGCTATGACTGCGGGCGCGACGCTTTATGTATGGAAGTACGGTAATCCGTTGCGCCATGTCGGAACGCGGACCGACATGCCGAGAGGGGCCCGCTTCATTTCATTTGAAGGCGGAGTAAGAGTGATTCGAGCTTCGACTCGCCAGGTGATTACGGCCGGACCCGACACTCAACTCTATCCCGGCGATACCGTACAAACCCAGAACGACGGACGCGCGCGCATCGCTATGGCAGACGGATCAACTGTTGTCGTCAGACCTGAAAGTACGATCATCATTCGAGATAACGATTTTACCGAGAGCGGTAAGCGAAGCAACGTCCATGTTGTGGTCGACAGCGGGCAGATGCTCGTGCGCACTGAGCAACAGGCCGAAGGCACGAACAATGTCGTCGAAACTCCGAAGACGCAAAACCAAATCGCCGGAGAGACCGCCGCGAGTTTCGACGTTCACGCTGAAGGCACTGAAGAGATTCGCGTAAATTCGGGATCCGTGGAGAGCGTCAACCGCACGGGTGAGAAAACTTCTCTGCAAGCCGGCGAATACGTTTCCGTAAATCAATCGGGCACCGTATCAAAGCCGCAGCGCTTGCTTGATGCTCCAAGACCGATTGAACCGCGTGATGTGGCGAAACTTTCCGTCGATGCAAATGGATCAGGATCAGTAAATTTACGCTGGCAGAGACCTCAATCGGGAAATCCAGCTTACTATCGCGTCGAGGTAGCAACGTCGCCTTTTTTCGTCCCGGAAGGCAGAGTGATTGAGCGCGACCAATTAATTGCCACCCAGTTTGGGGTGAGCGATCTACGACCTGGATCTTACTTCTGGCGAATTAGAGCCACCGCGGCCAGCGGGCAAACGAGTGATTGGAGCGACCCACTAAAGTTTGTGATCAGCACGAGAGGGCCGAGCTCGACTGCCGTCTCCATTTCCAATCTCACGTCGTCCCATCTTGGGGGCAACATCTACATCATTCGTGGCACGGCGACGCCGGGAACCAGCGTTAGCGTGTCAGACCGCGATGCAATCGCGGCCGCGGACGGAACCTTCCAAATCCAGATCAGCGCCCCGCCGAACGCACGAGAGGTAATTCTGCAAGCGTCGGATCCGCAGGGAAACAACAGCCAGTATCGCGTTCCGCTGGTGGGGACCCGCTAAGCTTAAGTGATTCTTATTCGGCTCTCTGAGAGCGAACGCCGGACCGAATCCCTGACTGGCAAAGGACGGTTGCCGCGATAAAATCTCTCCCGATTCAAAATATCTGGCCGTCACAAACAGAATTCTTAATTTATCGATAGCATTAGCACGCAAATAGTTGTATCTTTGGTTTTGCCCCGGTGAGTTGTTTTTCCGATGTGCCAGGCTCGGATCGTGAGGCGTCGCCGCCTCGGCGCTTGCACTGAAATTGATCGCTCACCTCTCCAGGCGTATTCAATAACAATCAGGAAAGTTTTTTCTGATGGCTTTCAAATCAATCTTTAGCCTGTTCTCGAGCGATCTCGCAATCGATCTCGGCACCGCCAACACATTGGTCTACGCAAAAGGACGAGGAATCGTAGTCTCGGAACCTTCGATCGTCGCCATTAATAAAGTCACGAACGCAGTCGAAGCGGTAGGCCGCGATGCCAAAGACATGCTGGGACGAACTCCGGGCAACATCGTCGCCATTCGTCCTATGAAAGACGGCGTGATCGCGAATTTTGAGGTGACTGAGAAAATGTTGCAGCACTTCATTCGCAAAGCGCACAACGGCAAGACCTGGGTGAGTCCGCGCGTAGTGATCGGCATCCCTTCGGAGATCACACAAGTCGAGCGGCGCGCGGTTGAAGACTCGGCGTATCGCGCGAAGGCTTCCGAAGTTTATCTGGTCGAAGAGGCCATGGCCGCGGCGATCGGCGCGGGTCTGCCGATCACTGAACCGCACGGCAACATGGTCGTGGATATCGGAGGCGGCACGACCGACATCGCGGTGATCAGTTTGAGCGGCATCGTTTATTCGCGTTCCGTGCGTGTCGCCGGCAACGAGATGGACGAAGCGATCACGCAATACATCAAACGAAAATACAATCTGCTAATAGGTGAACGAACCGCGGAAGCGATCAAGATAGAACTTGGCTCGGCGTTTCCTCTGGACGAGCCTCTCAGCTACGAGGTGCGTGGTCGCAACTTGATCGAAGGTATTCCGAAAACGATTACCATCTCTGACGAAGAGATTCGTGAAGCGCTGGCCGATTCAGTAGCCGCAATCATAAACTCCGTGCGCGTCGCGCTCGAGCGCACGCCGCCGGAGCTTTCCGCCGATATCGTCGAGCGCGGTATCGTGCTCACCGGAGGCGGCGCGCTTTTGAAGAATCTCGACAAACGACTATCGATTGAAACCGGCTTACCTGTCTCGCTGGCCGAAGATCCGCTTGCTTCGGTCGTGCTGGGAACCGGTAAAATGCTCTCGGACTTTGACTTATTGAAGCGGGTGAAATGGGATAACAGCTTGACGGTCGGTTCGGATGGCCGCTGAGTTTGGCAACCTCTGGCAGCAAGATTCAATTAAGCCCCCCTGTTGTTCATGGCAGCGATTCGTACACAAAGAGAAATCAGGCAGCGGGCGCCCTGGTGGCTCGGCGGACTTTTATTGATCAATTTCCTCTTGATGTCGTACGACGCGCGCGACTACAACACACACCAGCGCGTGGTGCAGAGTTGGGCCCAAACGATTGCTTATCCAATTCAGAGCGCGACGGCCTTCATCGGCAATCACACTAGCCACGTATTTCAGAGCTTCGGTGAAATGCGACAAGCCTCGTCTGAGAATCAGCAACTCCGCGAACAGATGGAACGGATGCAGGCCGAATTGCGCGACAATCGCGAGAAGGCCGCGGAGGCCGACCGCCTGCGCGCGCTGCTGAATTTCAAAGAGCACAGTAAGTACACAATGGTCACCGCGCGCATAATCGCGCGCGATCCTTCGGCATGGTTCAACACCGTCACCATCGATAAAGGAAGACTGGCCGGGATCGAAAACAATATGCCCGTCGTGACTCCGTCCGGCATAGTTGGTCGCATCGTTTCTACCGGTCCTCTCAGTGCCCAGGTGATGCTGATTACGGATGAACGATCAGGCGTGGGTGCGCTGGTAGGCCAACTGGGCACCTCCCGCTCTTTCGGATCGATCAAGGGGATGGGCGAGAACGGACTGCTCGACATGCGTTTCGTGTCAAGCCTGGAAAAGGTGGGGTTAGGTGAAATAGTCACGACGACCGGACAAGACGGCATCTATCCGGCCGGCTTCACGGTCGGACAAGTTGTGGAAGTCAAATCCGGCACGGCGACAGACAGCCAGTTAATTCACCTTAGGCCCGGCGCCGGCATCGATCGTTTGGAGGAAGTAGCAGTCTTGCTGTACCACCCACCACCGCGTTCAGAATCCGATCAGTCGTTACCTAACGTGGAAAAGAAGAAGAAGTAAGCAAAGGAATGAAGTCTAAGCGGTCAGCTTTGCTAATTTGTGATCCTGAATGGCTCTAGCGGCCTCATCGGCACGGCAACTGGAATGCGTGAACCAGGAAGTAAGGCAGCCTTGATTGAAAGAACCACTCTGCCCCCTACCTGCGACTTACCTCTCGGAACTCATTACCCGCTGCTCAGAATTCAGAGATGCGTCAACTGACAATCGCAGGGATTCTTGCCCTTGCAATCGCATTACAGTCAGCACTGGCAGCCTGGCGGCCGCTTGCGTTCATCGACTTTGGGTTGATCCTGGTGGTCTATTTCGCGCTGCAACGCGAGGCGCTCCAGGCCCTGGTCGTCGGAGCTGCGGCCGGTTTGGCCACCGATGCCTTGAGTCATGGTTTGCTGGGAGCTGGCGGCTTCTCAAAGACGTTGACGGCCTACGTGATTTACTTTGCAGCCTCGCGCGTGATGCTGGATACGACCGTGTTGCGCATACCGGTGCTGGCAGGCGCCACATTAATTGATAACGTTATTTATGTGGCGATGAATCGATTGCTGGGACTTACGCCTCCGATGCCATTTGTTCAGAACGTCGCGTATAAAATAATCGCCACGACGATCGCCGGGACCGTTTTGCTTTATTTGTATAATTCAGTGTTCAGCCAGCGCGCTCGACAACGCCGGCAATTCTCAGTACGCCGACGCGTCGCGCGGCGGCCAGGAATGTTGCGGAGGAGATAAGGATGGACCATAGACGATAGACGACGGACCGTAGACGAATCGAAGGGTCACTGGTCTTCCATCGTCGATGGTCAATCGTCCATGGTCGCGAGCGGAGCGAGCAAATGAAATTCGTTGACGATTCCCAAAACCTGCGCGGGCGGTTACAGATTGTTCAGATATTGGTGCTGGTAGTGCTCAGCGTCCTGGCGGTGCGGCTCTATCTGCTACAGATCGTCGATGGCCGCCGTTACGCCGAGGTCGCTGAGAATCAGCGCATCCGGCTTTTGCCGATTCCGGCGCCGCGCGGTTTCATTCTGGATCGCAATGGGCAGGTGCTGGTTGATTCGCGGCCGATCTACAGCGTGATCCTTTCACGCGAAGATACGAAGAACATAGATCGCGCCTCACTGATCGAGCCGCTTGCCGAAGGACTCAAACTTGACCCGGAGATTTTGCGCGAGCGTTTCGATCAGGTGAAGCTACAGCCGGCTTTCGAATCGATTCGTATCAAGGAAGAAGCAACTCCGGACGATATCGCCTGGGTTGATGCGCACCAACTCGAGTTTCCCGCGTTGCGCCTGGAGCAGACGCCGCAGCGACGTTATCCCGACAACGGCATGCTGGCGCACGTGCTGGGTTACGTCGGAGAGGTCAGTCCCGAACAATTGAAACAAGCGGAATATAAAGACAGAGGTTACAAACCCGGAGATATCATTGGACAGGACGGTCTGGAAGCTTTCTATGACGAGTATCTGCGTGGCCGTGATGGTTATCGAAAAGTCATCGTGGACAGCGGCGGTCACATTCAAACCGAAGTTGAAAGAGTAGAGCCACAAAAGGGACAGGACCTGGTCGCGACCATCGACCTCGAGCTGCAACGAGCTGCTGAAGATCAGTTACGCAAATCACCGCATGGACGCGGTGTAATTATCGCGATGGATCCGAATAGCGACGAAATACTTGCACTGGCCTCGGCGCCCACATTTGATCCGAACCTTTTCTCGCAGCGGATTACTACCAAAGCAGGCCGTGCCGAATACGTCAAACTCCTGAACGATCCTGACAAGCCGCTAATCAATCGCGCGATTCAGGGACGCTATCCTCCGGGCTCGACGTGGAAGCCGCTAATGGCGACTGCGGGATTACAGCAGGGCGCCATTACGATCGCGCATTCGAATCTGGTTTGCGGCGGCGGCATTACCATCGGCAACAAGTTCACGCGCTGCATGGGCGGCAATCACGGCTCGCCCGATGTGCATTTTGCCATCATGAAATCATGCGACAGCTATTTCTATCATCTGGGCCTGAAGATGAAGCTCGACGGCATTCAGGAAATGGTCGATGAGTTCGATTTGAACAAACGCTCTGGTATCGATCTTCCGCACGAATTGATTAGCACTACTCCTTCGCGCGAATTGAAAGCGCGTCTTTATCCCAACGATGCCGAATGGAAAGACATTGATACAGTTTATTCATCCTTCGGCCAGGGTGAAGACGTGCTCACGCCGATTGCCTTGCTGCGCGCGCATTCGGCCATCGGCATGCGAGGCAAAATGTACATTCCTCATCTCATGAAAGAGATCCGGGCGGTTGATGCAGTTGGCGCCGATCCGAGTCGCTCTGATTACAGACCCGCGCGCCCGGCAAAGACATTCGATCATCTTGAGCCCAAGAATCTCGGCATTCCTGAGGATCAAAACGCAGTAGTGGTCAAAGCCATGTGGTCGGTGGTTAACGAAGCCGGCACCGCCACAGGCATCAAGATGGCCGGTTTCGACATTGCCGGCAAGACCGGCACGGCGCAGGTTGTCAGCCTCGGCAAAGACACCGGCCAGCACAAAGATCATTCCTGGTTCGTTTCTTACGCGCCGGCTTTCAGGCCTGAGATTTCCTGCATCGCCCTGATCGAAAACGCGGGCCTCGGTTCGCGCTTCGGAGCGCCTTCAGTTCGTGCCATCTACGATGTGTACTACGCAAAGACGCGAAAAACGAACGAACCGCCGGCGAACAACATCGCGATGAGGATCCGTTGAAAGATTAATTTGCATAACTGCTCACGGCTCACTTCACTGACTTATGGTTGCCATCCTGGAAAAACGAAGACTGAGAGACTTTGACTGGCTGATTGCGGTGCTGGCGATCGCGATCGTCTCTTTCGGCGCCTGGGAGATTCATAACGCGCAGCCGACGGAGACTTTCTGGCAGAAACAGCTTATCGGTCTTGGGATTGCGCTGTTTGCGATGCTCGTGATTGCCTTCACCGACTATCGCCGTCTGATTGAGTTCGCGCCGGCCTTTTACGTGTTCGGTTTGATTCTGCTGGTGATCGTTCTGATCCCGCACGTGGGAATGAGGATCAACGGCCAGCGTTGCTGGATCAAGTTACCCGGGCTCGGTCAATTTCAGCCTTCAGAATTTGTAAAGATTCCGGTGGTGTTGATGCTGGCCAAGTATTTTGGCAAGCACCGCACTGGAAACCTGACTTTAAAAGAATTCTTTATTGGCTGCGTGATTCTCGGATTGCCGATGGCTTTGATTTTGCTGGAGCCGGATCTGGGCCAGTCGATTACCTATCTGCCTTTGCTTGCGATAGTCCTGTTCCTTTCCTCCGTGAGGATGTGGATCGTGGGCGTCGCTCTACTGGCCTGCATTGCGGGCGCGCCGCTGGGCTACACGGTTGGAGTCAAAACCGGTTTGCTTCATGGTTATAAGTTGGAACGAATCAACGTAATTCTGGATCCGGAAAACGCGGACAAGCGCGGTTACGGTTATCACACCTGGCAATCGATGGTGACGGTGGGCGAGGGCGGATTGGTCGGCGCGCGCGGCTCAGAGTATTCACAGAGTAGCTTGAAGTTTCTGCCCGAACCTCACACCGATTTCATTTTTGCGGTGACGGCCGAGACGACGGGCTTCGTTGGTTGCCTGCTTTTGCTGGCGTCCTATGCATTGTTGCTGACGAGATTGATCGCTGACGCTCGCCGCTCTCGAGATCGCAGCGGTATGTTGGTGATCATGGCCATCGTTGGCGGCTTGATCTTTCAAATCTTCATCAATGTCGGAATGGCGTTGGGCATGTTGCCGGTCATCGGCGTGCCGCTGCCGCTCATGAGCGCCGGTCTTTCTTCGGTGCTCGCCACCTTTATCGCGATCGGCGTTGCGATCAGTGTGCAACTACGTCGATTTGTAAATTGAGATCGTCACAAACCTCTGGATGGCTTGGATTCAAGTCAGCAGACGGCGTTGCAATGCTCAACCACAATTAGCTACGGAAAGGCGCAAGAAGCTAAAACGAAAGGCCGCTTTAGCTCTTGCGCCCTGGGTACTTCTGGTCGCGAATCGTCACAGGCTATTTCCTGCGTCTGTGCGAGGCCGCCTGCAACTTCCGGATTTGTTCTCTCAGTTGGGCGATCTCTTTCTGCTGATCTTTGATCGCGTTGAGCATGGTCCAGAGAATCGGATCATTGTTTACCATCAGATAGCCGTTCGCGTTCCGGGTCACAGCTTCGGGAATGACCTTCTGCAGCGCCTGGGCGCCAAAACCGACTTGTTCTATTTCTGACTGAAGGCCGAGCGCATTGTCACGTTTGTACTGGAAACGGATTGGCTGTAACTGCATGACGGCTTTCAGTCCGCTGTTAAAGCGGCCTTTTATGTTTTTCAGGCGCTCATCCGAAAAGAACTGCCAGGAACCGCCCCCGACAGATTTGTCGGCGTCTCCGCTGACGGACAGCTTCAGATCGGGCACGCTTGTCCCGATGCCGACATTGCCGGCGTTGGTCACGCGGAGCAATTCCACGGTATTGTTTTGATTATTGATTCTGGCTCCCAGCGTGGTTCCTGCAACCAGCAGTAGACCGTCCCCCTGATTGGAAATACTTGGTCCATTAGCGAACGAACTTACAGTAAGCGAAAGCGTGCCCGCTACGTCCAACTTGCTCACAGGACTCGAGGTCCCGATGCCGACGTTGCCGCTGGCCGAGATGTCGATTGAGCTGGTCGGCGCGCCTGGCCGAATGCGGAAGGGCAGGCGCGAACCACCGGTAACATCGCGGACAAAGAAGTTGGCTTCGTTACCTGCGATGTCCCAAGTCTGTGCCGTGAAACCGCCCGCCGCGGTTTGTTCGAGCCGATGGGCGGGTGTGTCGCCGGTAGCAATGTGTAAATCCAACACCGGCGTCGCCGTTCTGAGTCCTATCTTGCCGCTGCTACTCACTTTGAGCGAGTTAGCCGGCGCACCGGCATCGACTTCGAACAGAATCGTTCCCGTTTCTGAGTTGCCGGTCGCGCCCTGATCCACGAAAGCCAAAAAACTGGCGCCACCGCTGGCTGAGCTGTTCGCTCGTATCTGCCAGTTATTGGTGGGAAATCCGGCCGCGGTGCTGGTGTCGTCGAACTGAATTCGATCGTTGTTCTCCTTAAGTCTGATTGTGTCAAAGCCAAAGACTTCGCCGTTGACGCAATCAAGCCCCACGCACGCGCTGCCCTGCACGATCAGATCGTCTGGGATCACATCATCGGGAAGAGCGCCCAGGGACGCACGGTGGTTGCGGAGTCTGGTCACCGTGTTGCCGGAGATGTTGCGCGGAGACTGCTGCGGCTCCGGTAGTTTGGCGGTGCGTCGCGAATCTTCCACTGCCCCGGCGACGATCGCCATCCCGTTCAGAATTGAAAATCCTCCGGACTGCACCAGGGCGGGCGGAGTTGCGCGCTTGCGCGTCGTTCTTTCAACTTCCGGCTCGTCGTCCCTGACACGTTCCGCTTTTAGCTTGTCTTTGACCCCGGCTGAGACTACCGGGGCAAGTCGCAATTCATAAGTATACTGCCCATCCGGCAACCTCTCGCCTTGTTTATCAGTCAACATGAATTCGGGCGCGGCGCCGGCCCGAAACTCTTTGCGAAACACTCTCCCGTCGGGAGTCGAGACAGTCAGCGTCAGCCCGGAATTCGCAGCGAGCACTTCCCACCTGACGCTCGACCCGTTGGCATTGACGCTGGCCAACTTGCCATCGTTCGACACCTGACCTAGCGCGGCAGTGTGTAGACAGAGGAACGTGAATGCCAGGAATACTCCTAGCGCAAAAAACTTCTGGTTCTTCATTCGAATACCTCCTAGATTTGTTTGTAGAAGCCAGCCATCAGCGGTCGGAAGGGAGGCTTGAATTTGGAAACCCTCTGGCCCGCTATCTGATGGGATTAGAAATAGATTATGAATCTAGCTACGCTTGTAGCAAACAAATCCAAGGGGTGTCAAGCAGTTTACGTCAAACAGGAATGTTCCGGACACCGATCGCCGCAGTCTGAATACCACCAGCGTCCGTGCTCAGGCTTGTCAGCGCCAACGCGCGCCGCGAGCTATGAAGGAAGGCCGCTTTCGGCGATAAAGCCGTCAGCGGCCCTGTTGTTTGCTGAAACCGGGAGCTTGGCTATTAACGAACTCCTGAACAATCAGCATTGCTGTGCGTGATCGCGGTACTGAACCTTAGCTGATATTCCGCTGACGTGATAAACGCGCATACCATACCCTGGTAATTGTTCGGCGATCGATTGTTCAATACGTTCAGCCAGAAATCATAACCGCCCGGATCGGGATTGCGGCGCAGGTAACCAAAGTATTCAAACAACACGAACGCTTTATTGTATTCGGCCTGAGCAAAAAGAGCGGACTCAACCGCGTCACGTACGGCTAGAGAACGTCCACCTTCGTCGTAATCGCTCAACAGCCTCTCTCGAAGGGACGAAAAATCGACCCCGGCACGTTGACTCATTGTGTATAACAACGCATCCACGAATTCGTCACGCGTCATAATCTCAGGATAGTGGCCGGCAAATTCGATGCGGTCCAGGAACTTCTCTGTAAAGGACGTCTTGCTCACCTCCAAATTTGCGCCCGCAATAATCTGCGGTCTATCCGCAATAAACTCGTCATATCGGGGCGCGCGACCGAGTGTTCCGGCATATAGAGCGTAAATGAATGAGCTGGTCTGCTGAAACTCGGGCGAAGTAAAGAAGGCCGCAGATACGTCAATGCGCCGATGGCCCACGCAATTGCCTTCGCCGAGACATTCATTAATTTGAGCTGACCAATACTCCCAACCCCCGCGATCTGGTTCGCGGCCGAGGAAGTCGAGGTAATGTTGCCGAATGAAATAGTCAGTCGTGTCTATTGCGTTAGCGGTTTGCGCACCATCAGGATTAGCGGTGAATACGGCATCCGTTTTGTTGCCTACCAGAGAGAATGAACGGTTGACTGGGCTAAATGAATAATTAGCCAGAATTGGCGTGACGGTATAGAACCCGCTGGTTTGAAGGTTCGCGAATGAGTAGGACCCATTGCTGTCGGTTATAGCTCTGCCGTCTTCGGAACCGCTTAAAGTCACCGTAACACCACCGACAGGCTCGCCGTCGTTCGTAGTGATCCTGCCGGATAAAGACGAGTCATCCGCTGTCGGAACCTGGCCGAGCGCCACGACGACTGGTGATAAGGAAGGCAAGCTACCGCAAATCTGCTTGGTGTTGAAGTTCTCTCCCGTAGTTCGATCAACGAGTATGCCGCCTTCCTGATGAAGCAGTCGCAATCTCGAAAACGCGTTTCCATCGGTGATGTAAGGCGCGTTAATGCAGATGTTAATTGGACCCGAAACTGTGGCGGTCGTGGAAATATCGAAGGCCGGTCCAGTTGAGGAATCGCCTGCCGGTGGCGCTCCCGGAGAACTTGGATCGATCGGACTCACGGTGGTCGTTCCCCCGCTGGACACCGAGCTGAATATTACTTTTGCGTCCCCTGCGGTAACCGAAACATTTGATCCGGTAGATGTATCAGCATTCGCTGTTGTCAGAAAAGTTATGTCGAGGATCGGATGAATCTCGCTTTGGTTAGGAGATGCTCCCGTCTGTCCGTGTGGAAAATCAAACATCCCGACGCCTCTAATCCGGACCTTCGTACTGGTGCTTTGAAAACTAGTCGTTGCCTGAAACATGCCGTCAAACGTGCAACGCGAGTTGGATATCCCCGCCAGGAAGGGGCTTCCCGTGTTAACACAGGCCGGAGAAGAGCCAGGATAAGGAATTTCTGTGATCATGGAATTGCTGCCATCAGTGAGCACAACGTGGTAATCGGAATCACTTTCGAGTTTGTAGAGCGTCATGGTTCCCTGCAGTATCCATTGCGTGGTTTCCAACGGTGCGACGCGATTGTTCGATGGCGGGCTGGGACTTGGATAGGCGAGAGCCGATAAGGCAGCGATCGTCGTCGGCGTTGCTGAATTTAGATTCACCAGTCCCGCGTCGGCATCCGTCCCGGTTTTTACCGACCAGCGCTCCACTCCACAACCCTGTGGCGGCGGACTCGGATTTGGACATGTGTTTGGCGTTGGGGTTGGAGTCGGTGTCGGCGTAGGTGTCGGACTAATACTCGGCGTAGGCGTTGCAGTGACGCAGCCGTTGCAGGGAGCAAGAGCCACGCCTCGGAACGCCGTATTAGTTGGCGCAGTCGCGAGCGTGCTGGCTGTCCCGCTGATAGTTGCGTTGTACCCGGAACTATCAGTCAAGGTCATCAAGGACGATCCGTTTGTTATATACAGTGTTACCGTCGATCCATTCACCGTTCCGGTGAGTCCCCTTGCGGTTGAGACCGAGATCGATCCATTCGCGGTCCAGCTACCACTGACTAAACTATACTTATTGATCGTGCCCGGCGTGTCATCCGCAACGTATACAGTGTCGAATCCAGCACCTCCGGACAAATTGGCGAAAAAATAACCATACGGACTGCCGGTTGTCGGATAACCGGGTAAGTTTGAAATAGTTTGACCCGAAGTCGTCGGCAGACCACTGCCTACTGTACCCAGACGAACAGCACTTCCCGAGCTATCGGACACATAGAGTTGCCCGCCGAATATATTGACTTGTCGAACGTTCACGACCGTAGTGCTTAGCTGTGTGGACGAAGCAGCACCGACGGTCGTATATCTAACGCCTCCAGTGCTTCCCCCTAACCATAAACTCGATGTGCCGTCGCTGGTTGCGCTTCGTGGATTGCCTCCGCTGGCAAAGTCAGGCAGGGCCGTCGAAGTATCAACCGAACCTGAAGTCGTTATAGTTCCTACGACTCGATTGATTGTCGCGCCAGTGCTGGTTGTTATGTTTGCGGTACCGACCGTCGCATTATATCCGGCCAGCGTTATGAGGGTGCCGTCGCTTGACCGCGTCAATTCGCCTTCGGAGGTCGACGTACCTGAACCAGTCAGGATCTTGTTAGACCCGTTAACGGCGGTTGGCATGGCAATGCCTTGAACGAATGAACCACCAGTCGTGTATTCATCTACAAATACCGCCGTCGCGCTTGAGCCTAATGCCGCGCTACCATCACCGACGCGGTAGATTACTAGATTACCCGGCGTGAACCCTGAGACCGGCAAGGCACGCACGAAATTCTGAGCGAAGGCAATACCGACCAAAAGAGCAATTATCAATACAATAAGAAGGCGTGCCTGGAAGCGGCTACGGCTACTGGCGGGGGCTGTTGGCGGCATTTGGTTACTCCTTTTTCTACACGTGAAGGTGACTCTTCTCTTACCCACCTGCTAGCCAAAGTGGGATCTGCGTACAAAGGACTGTGATTCGATTGAGGGACGCGGATCTTTCATTGGTGGTCTTCACTGGCCGCAATCGAAACCGCTCTAAACCCTGCTCTCGAGCTTTAAGCCCGTCACAGTCCTACGGGCAACGACCTCTCACCAGGCAGATTTAGTTTTATACTTAGTGAGTTTATTTGCCGCCAGCATTAAAGCTTTGTACTTCTGTTCGTTACGCGGGCAGCGTAAAGACTCTGTGGAAAAATGTCAATGAAACTGAGAGGAAAAAATCATTGAGAAGAATGACCTTGCATCGACTAGCAAGAAAAGGGCGGGAGATAAGTCCGTCGCCTCTGTGATTTTAGGATTGAAGGACGGTTTGAGGTTGCGGACGTGAGCGAATCAGTTTGAAATGACCTCAATTCAAATGAAATTCAATTTGGCCGGGCTCGCAGGAGTTGCAGTGCCCATCGTTTGAGAGTTAAATACCGTCACACATGGTCGGTCAGACCTTCGGCAATTATAAAATCACACACAAGCTCGGCGCCGGCGGACAAGGCACCGTTTATAAAGCCATCGACAATAAACTCGGTCGCACGGTGGTAATCAAAGTTCTGCCTGCCGAGCTGACGGTCAAAGAAACCAACTTGAAGCGCTTTGAGCGCGAAGCCCGTCTGGCATCTTCGCTTGATCATCCGAACATCTGCACTATCTTTGATCTCGACGAAGCTGAGGGTCTTCACTTCATTGCGATGCAGCACGTCGAGGGTCGTAACGTGCGCCAGCTTGTCAATGGTCGTCCCCTGGAATTACAGAGCGCGTTGCGGATTGCGATTCAGGTAGCGGACGCGCTCACAGCAGCACACGCGCGCGGAATCATTCATCGCGACATCAAATCGGGCAACGTCATGGTCACTGACTCGGGCCAGGTGAAGGTCCTGGATTTCGGTTTGGCAAAGCTGTTGGATGAAAGCGAAGCGCAGACCAGCGGCATTCATCAAACTGAGCTGACCGAAATCGGCGTGCCTTATGGGACGGCGACTTATGCGGCGCCGGAACAGGCGCGCGGCGATCGCGTCGACGCGCGCGCGGATATTTTTTCCACTGGCGTCCTGCTTTACGAAATGCTGACCGGGACCTGGCCGTTTCGCGGCAAGTCAACGATCGACGTGCGTCACGCGGTGATTCACGATCAACCGAAAGCTCTGGCCGAAGCGCGCCCGGGACAAACACCGGCGCGCCTGCAAAAAATTCTCGATCGCACGCTGGCCAAAGATCCGCGCGATCGTTATCAGAAAGTTTCGGAGCTGCGCGACGACTTGCGCGCCGTGCTGCGAGAGATCGACAGCGGCATGCAAATGGAAATTGCGCCCGCGCCGCCGCGCCATCTTGGCGGCTCGAGCCCGGTGTCGCGCGCGATGCGCTGGCTGAAAACACTAACCGGCAGTGAATCGGTGACCAGTTCGCCGCAACTCACGTCGCGACCGGAAAGCGAACCGAGGGAGACCTCGACAACCATCGCCGATCCGGAGAAGAAGAACCTTGCCGTCTTGCCTTTCAAGAATCTTAACAACGATCCCTCGTCCAGCTTTTATGAATTCGCCCTCGCCGACGCGGTGATTACTGAGCTGGCTCGAATTCGATCGCTCGTTGTACGGCCGTCTTCGGTGATGTCAAAGTATCAGGGACAGCCCGCCGATCCGCGCGATGTCGGCCGCGAGCTGAATGTTGACGCGGTCCTGTCCGCGGGTTTCATTCATGTAGGCGAGCGCTTTCGCGTCAACGCCCAACTGCTCGACGTTAAAAGTGGCGAGATTCTCTGGAGCGACCGGATCGACTCGGCCTCGAACGACATCATCGCGGTGCAGGACGAAATCACGCAGCGCATCGTCGATGGACTGCGGCTGGAACTCAGTCCTGACGAGCAGGCCGGTCTGGCTCAACCCGCGACCGTTAATGCCGAGGCTTACGAAGAATACTTGCGCGGCCGCGATCGTTTTGCGCGCTTCATCTTCCGCACCGTGGCCGCGGCCGATTGCGATGCCGCCATCGAGCATTTCAATCGCGCAATCGAGCTGGACCCTGAATTTGGCCTCGCTTATGACGGAGTGGGCGCGTGTCATGTGAATCGCGTCTTCAAAGGTCTGGGCGGGCCGGAAGATTTCGAGCGCGCTGAAGTTGCATTCAATAAGGCGCTATCAACCGATCCGAACATTATTGAAGCCAGGATGCTGATGGTCTTCATTTATCTTTGGCGCGGACAGAAACAGAAAGCCCGTGAGGAAGTTGCTCGCATGCGCCGCGAAGCGCCGAACGAAGCGGTGGTCCATTTCGTGAAGGCCACTTTGCATCGGCTCGACGGTGAATACGATCGTGCGTTGAGGAGTTACGATCGTTTGGTTCATTTAGATCCCGCCAGCTTCGTGGTCGTGAGTTACAACCGCGCTCTCATTTTTCTTTATCAAGGCAAGAGAGACGAGGCGCTGCGCGAACTGGATCGCGCGGCCACGGTCGAGCCAAATAATCCGCTCCTGAAAACTATCCGTGCGTTGACTCTTTATTACGCGCAACGAGTCGATGAGGCTAAGGCTTTAGTGAGCGAGGTGCTCGAGCAACATCCCAACCTTCATGGTATGCGGCCGGTGCTGGCGTTATGCCTTGCTACCCAAGACGAGTCCGACGCCGCGCGGGCCCAATTAAATGAAGACGTAAAGCGAAATGCTTCTGTCGATCCTGACATCGCCTACGCGGTTGGCTCCGTGCATGCCGTCGCCGGCGATCGCGATGAAGCGTTGCAATGGCTCGAGCGCTCAGTCAAGCTGGGTAATGAAAACAAACCCTGGTTCGAGAACGATCCGAATCTGGCGATCGTGCGCGAAGACCTTCGCTATCAAGAATTGATTCGGCAAATCACACGTCAGTGATAGTACCGCCTTAATTTTGGTCTTCTTTGCGCCTTCGGAATTATCTTTGCGACTTTGCGTGAAATAGCTGCTGCGAAAATGAGTTCGCGCAAAGGCGCAGAGAAACTTCAAAAGTCGCCAAGCCAAATTAAAACCGTACCTCAGTAATGATGTGTTCGCTTTTGGATACCACCTCTGCTATACTGCCCTGGCTCACCTCGCCAGGCATCCGGCCTGGTAGAATGCACCGCAACTCAGTTTCCAGTGCAATCGTAAGGTGGGAAAGATTTTTGAGGCCGTCAATGACGGCAAGGTAAGCGAACCGCGAACCGGGTTTCAGAGCGCGTCCCTTACGCAGCCGGCGCAGGCTCCCTGGTTTCAGTCGCCACAATGTGTGCGACGCTGGCGGTTCGATGGAGTTTCCATTTGAAGAGTTCAAGACGTTCTCGCAATTTGGAGGGTGTCGATCTATCCGATCAACGTCCCGCGCGAGATTCTCAACACAATTTCATCCGCCGCTTTAAACGTGCGGCGGTGACAAACCAACCGCCGGCTCGTTACGCCGGCAAATTTCACCAACAACCGGGCAGATGGAACGCGGGCATTCTGGCCTGCGGTTCGCCGGCATCTTTGCCGGCAATACCCGCCGCGCTTTCGCCGGCGGTTCTGCTCACTAATCGTGAGCGCACAGCGCGTCTCGCCCACGGGCTTGGAGCGCGCACGTAGCTGCGCCACAGAAAGAAACCACATGGCAAAAGAGTTAATAGTTAGTGTCAATGGCCGCGAGAAAAAGATTGCGATCATCGAAAACGACCGCGTCACAGAGTTCTACATCGAACGCGGCGAACAAAATCAAGGTATCGTCGGCAATATCTACAAAGGCCGCGTAATGCGAGTCCTCCCGGGAATGCAATCGGCGTTCGTAGACGTCGGATTGGAACGCGATGCGTTTCTTTACGTCTCGGATTTCTTTGACGAAGAAGCGGAGTTCGAGCGCATTGTCGTTGACAAGTCCAGGAAGGGCGACGCCGCAACCGCGGCGCGCGCGGCTGCCGAGCACATCGAAAAATCACGCGTCGAACGCGAGCACCATATCGAAGCAAGTCACGAGCGAGCCGAGCCTCTCAGCGAAGTTGACCTTGTCGAAGCCGAGCCGCCGACGGTCTCACTGGAGGCAGAAGAATCCGCTCCGCCTCGTCGCGGACGGCGCGGCGGCCGCCGTCGCGGACGCGAGCTGGCGCCGAAACCGCCCGCAGTGTCGGCGGAGGACAAGCCGGCGGTGGAAGCTGAAGAGATCGTGACTCCGTTCGTTATTCCCAGCGCTTCCTTCGAGCGCGTAAGCGACGACGAGGAGCGCGCGTCCAATGGCGAAATGCTCAAGGATGCGCGCCTGCAAGAGCGAATCATGGATGAAGTGCATGCGGCCGAATTTGATTTGGAAGATTTGCCGAGTGCGCCGGTCGGCTCGCTCTTGTCAGAAGGAATGACGAGCACCGGATCATTTCAGCGCATCGAAGACGACAGCGATGTTGCGGGGGAAATGCCGCGCTCGCATGAACTGATATCTGCCCGCGTTCGAGATTTCGTGGACGAAATTGCTGACGAAAGCTCGATCCCGTCTTTCGAGCGGATCAGCGACGACATCGAGCCGGAGGCCGAAAGCAAGAGTCCTATCGACCTGGTTAAGAATCTATTCAGGCGCGGCAAAAAGGGCGAGCCCGCGGCTAAGATGGATCGCGGGGAACGGAAACTTGCGAATAGCAGAAAGTCCGCAAAGAAAGAGATCGATGAAGGGCCGAGAATCGCGGAAGATCGCTTTGCCGCCCCCGTATCGCCTGAGTTCGCTGAAGAAATAGACGCGAGCGGAAAAGCCTTAGGCCTGGAAAACAATGAGACGGCCGACGAACCGTATCCTGATTCCGAAGCTCGCCTGACATCGGGCCGCGTTCGCGAAGAGTTTGCTACCCGGCGAGGCGGCAGACGGCGCCGGCGTTCGAAAAAGACGACGAGCGCCGATGGAAATGGATCGGCAAATGGTGATGGCGCCAACGGTGAAGTTGCTGAGATCGAGGTTTCGGAGATAGATTCGGCGCCGGAAGAGGCTGAAGTTTCCGAACAGCCCGCCGCCAAAGAGTCGCGCCGCCCCGATCCTCGCCGCCGCCGCCGCACTCCACGGCGTGAACATCGGCAGCCGGCCATTACCGATCTATTACGCGATGGTCAGGAAATTCTGGTCCAGATCGCGAAGGAACCGATCGCCAAAAAAGGCGCGCGCATCACTTCGCACATCGCGCTCCCGGGCCGCTATCTGGTTTACATGCCGACGGTCGAACACCTCGGGGTTTCGCGCAAGATTGATTCTGAAAATGAACGCGCGCGTTTGCGCAAATTAATTCAGAGCATTGTTGAAGAAGAAAACGTGCCGTCGGGAGGATTCATCGTGCGCACCGCGGGCGTTGGGATTAGCGAAGCCGATCTGCGCGCCGACGCTCGCTATCTGGTGCGAACCTGGCTGGATATTCGCGAAAGCGCCGACAAGACCAAAGCGCCGGCCCTGGTCCATCGCGATCTCGATCTGGTGCAGCGAATCCTGCGCGATCAACTTTCCGACGAGTTCGCGGCAATTCGGATCGACTCGGAAGACGAGTACCAGCGCATCGTTGAGTTCGTCCATCGCATTCAGCCGCGCATGGTCAATCGGGTGAAACTCTACACGCGCGACGAACCCATTCTCGAATCCTTCGGCGTGCAGGCCGAAATTGACAAAGCCATTAAGCCGCGCGTGTGGCTCAGGTCGGGCGGCTATCTGGTGATCAATCAGACTGAAGCTTTGGTGGCGATCGACGTCAACACCGGCAAGTTCGTTGGCCGCGGCGCGACCCGACTCGAAGACACGATTACCCGAACGAACCTCGAGGCTGTTGACGAGATCGTACGGCAGATTCGCTTGCGCGATTTGGGTGGGATCATCGTGCTTGACTTAATTGACATGGAAGACCGCCGCAACCGCACCCGCGTCATGCAGGCTTTGCAGGAAGCACTGCGTCACGATAAGTCGCCGACCAAGGTCCTGGCTTTCAATGATTTTGGTTTGGTCATCATGACGCGCAAACGGGTCAAGCAATCGCTGGAACGAACGCTTTGTGCAACCTGCTCGTATTGTCAGGGCGCGGGCCTGGTGAAGTCGCCGCAAACGATCTGTTACGAGATTCTGGAACAGGCGCGACGGCTTTCGAAGGAAGCCGAGGCCGAGGGCGAACGTCAGCCAACCCTGCGGGTGAATCCCGAAGTCGCGCGCGCGCTGCGCGGGCCTGAGCGCGACGTGCTTAACGAGATCGAAGACTATCTCGGCGCGGTCGATATCACCAGCGATCCGCGCGTGCATCAGGAGCAGTACGATTTCGCTTTTATTTGAGAAGTATCGCCAATGATCAGAATTGCCAGCCGTTCTCAGACAGAAAGCCTTCGACATTCGTACAAGGTATGCCGAAGTGCGCACAGACGTTTGGAATCTTCGCGGCATTCGGCTTCATTCCTTCCTCGGTAACAACGGTTCCGTCTCGGACTTTGGCACATGCTATGACGAATGGATCAGCAACCGGCTGACCCCTTAAACGCTGTGTTTCACCCACTAATGTGTGAAAGTGAGCAACCGTGAAAATCTCGCTAACAAACTCGGTTTCGTCCGTGCCGGGGACGAGGAACATGGTGCGGTGAGCCGCAATCCATTTCAAGTACCAGTCCTTTGTAATCTGGTCTTCGAGTTCATTGCGAACTTCACGAACCGATACAACTAAGCCTGCGCTAACTCCGTCGTCGAACAATTGCCAGAAGGTTGGAAATTGACCGGGATAATAATTACCTAAAACCCGCATGCTGTTCGTGTCAAACACGTAGACCATACGGATCAGGCCACACCTTTCTGAAGTACAGCCTGCTCAAGTCCAGGAACACTTCTCACACTCACGTTAAGGTAGTTGGCGAGTTGTTCGATGGATATAGAGCCACGATAGAATTTTGCAAAGGCAAGTCTTGCGTACCGGTCGCTCAAATACGACGCATGAGTTAGGTAATAATTTCCACCGCTTTCTTGACGGCGATGCTCAAGCGCCTGTCTTCGCCATCGCGCAGCCATAGTCTCATATCGGCTCCGTGTTACCAGGCTGAGATCAAGAAATCTCCGAAGTATCACCTCACGACTCACCTTGTATGACCGAGCTAAATCTGCAACTGCCGCGTCATTCGTTCCGGCCTGCCTTAACATCCTGCGGAAATCATCGTTCGGCACTAAGAAATTGGCAGCAAACTGATTGCAGAAAATCTCGATGCGTTTCGCGTCACCGGTGAGACGACTTATGTAATCGTCGTTCTCTTTTGTTACACCTCCAGTGTGGACCAACAGATGGGCTAGTTCATGAAAAAGAGTGAAGATTTGCCTAGTGGGCGTTGTACTATTATTGACTAGAATTATTGGATACTCGCCTCCGTTGAGTGAGAATCCAAACACATCCTTTTGTTTGAACGAATCTTTAAAGACAAAGATCCCCGCTTCTTCAATCTGACTTCGCCATCCCTTGAGAGCTTCATCGACACTCCTCCAAGTCTCTTTTTGAGTTTTCAGATCGATACCCAAATAATCTCGCACGGCGGAGGCAATTGCCGATGCTTGACTTGAACCCGATGCGGAGATATCGCGCAAGAGATTTTTGGGCCCTGGATTTGCTCCGGCCAGTTCGGAAATTGAAATTTGCATTGCTCTGGCTTCCCGAATCTTGTGGCGGGTATCAGCAATGAGCTCTTGGATCTCAGAATCTGGGAGTGTGCGAAACGATTGCTCAGGATCAGGCTCTGGAGGTGGCTGCGGGAAGAAGAAGAGAGCTAAGGGACGTTTGTATATTCTGTAGGCTAAGGTCTCGAGTTGAACATATGTCGGAGCTGCTTTGCCAGATTCCCAGCTTCTGATGACGCTTGGATCTTTCTTTAAAGCGTTTGCTACGTCCTCGATCGTCTGGCCGGATTTCTCCCTAGCCCAAACTAATATCCGAGGGTTAATTCCTGAAATTGGCTGTCTCATCACGTAATAGAGAGAGCTAGTTAGCTTTCAATATCTTATCAGCAGAATGTGACACTGAAAACGCTGTGATTCTCCTGGTAAGGATAGACGGAGTCTCCCACGCAATTGCGCACGAGTATGCTGCACTAAGAACACTCGATTGTATAGGTCTCAGTTTTGAACACTCGAAATCCTCGCTTCAAATAATTCGGCATCGCCGCTTTGTCGTCGAGCGTGCAGGTGTGCAACCAGACGCGGTTGGCTCCGTCAAACCAGGCCTGCTCAGTTGCGCAGGTCAGCAGGTGCTTGCCTAAACCGCGGCCGATGAACGCGGGCAGCAATCCGAAATAAGCAATCTCAGTCGAGCCGTCTTCGCACCGCCGCAATTCGAAATAGCCCACAGTTTCACTCTCGTAAGTCATTAACCATAATGAGATTTCGGGCTGCTGCAAATATGTGTGGATCTGCTCATCGGTCCATGGCAGGCGATCGACCCAGTAATAGTTACGGCCGACTTCGACGTAAAGATTACGGTAGAACGAAGGCGCGCAATCTCGCATTCGCTCGATCACAATGCGCGGATCGTTGGATCGTGACGGTTGAAGATCGTCACGCGAGTGCATCTCAAGATAAGTGCGCTCAACTTCGATTATCTTAGTTTTTAGCATTAGTCGACATGATCACGAGTGCATGCCGGTGCAGAACCGCGAGCGATAGCGAGCGGATGCTACGCTCAACTTAGACGATGCGCAGAACAAGAAGACAAATAATTCACGCGTTGAATGCCGGCGCCAGCTCGCTACCGCGAGCGGTTCTGTAACTCTGGTCCACTACTCACTTACCTTTTCCTCCCGCCGCACGGGCTCGCGGATGAAAACGATCGTAAGCCTTGCGCATGTGCAGGTCGGTGATGTGTGTATAAATTTGCGTCGTGGAAATGTCGGCGTGACCAAGCAGCGCCTGCACCGATCGCGAGTCTGCGCCGTGTTGCATCAAGTGCGTGGCGAAGCTGTGCCGCAGTGTGTGTGGCGAAATGTCCGGCACTCCTGCGCGCTCGGCATGAGTTTTCACAATCGACCACGCAATCTGTCGGGTCAATGGCTTTCCTCGACGCAGAAACAAATGTGGCTTCGATTCGCCGGCGAGTTTCTTGCGCACGCGGAAATATTCCAGCAGCCAGTGAATCGCGCTCTTGCCGATTGGCACGCGGCGTTGCTTGCTTCCCTTCCCATAACAAACAATCAAGCCCGCCTGAATGTCGACGTCGGTTGTTCTTAGTCCGCACATTTCGGAAACCCGAAGTCCAGTCGCGTACATCAATTCGAGCATCGCGCGATCGCGAATGCCTTCATCAGTCTTCACGTCCGGCGCGTCGAGCAGTCGTTCAATTTCTTCTTCGTTGAGAAACTGCGGCAGATGCGTGAGACGCTGAGGCGTGTTGAGGTCCTCGGCCGGGTGGCGCTTGATATGCCCATCGAGCATTAGAAATCGATAGAAACCGCGCAGCGCGCTTACCGCCCGCGAGACTGAAGTCGGCGCCAGGCCGTCGCGCGACATGCGCGCGATCCACTCGCGCAAATCTTTGCGCTCAAGCTTTTCGATCTGCTTGCCGTTCTTTTCAGCCCAAGCCTGTAACTTGACGATATCGCGTTGGTAACTTTGCAGAGTATTTGCGGAGAGACCTTTCTCGACCTGGATGTAAGTAAGAAATTCGCGGACCAGATCACGCTTGAGCATTCGTTCGGTCATCGCTTGAATTATAAACCAAGACCCGCGCTCGGTATCTATCGATGTTTCCCAACGCCGCGCCTTTTGATAGAATCCGCCGCTCACAGATCCATTACTCGGGAGTTATTAATGCAAAAAAGAAACTTTAAGTTGGCGGCCGCATTTTTGATTGCTGCGGGCACCACTCTGTTCGGACAAATGCCCGACGGGCCGCGCTATCTGATGCCGCCGAAAGAGATCGTTGAAGCCTTCGATGCGCCGCCATTACCGGCGGCAATTCTCAGCCCTTCAAAGCAAGTCATGGCGCTGACTTATCGCAAGGCTTATCCGACCATCGCCGAACTCTCGCGGCCGATGCTGAGGCTGGCCGGAGAACGCGTCAATCCGCGAACAAACGGCCCGCATCGCACTGCGAACATTTATGCGATCGCCTTAAAGAGGATCGCGGACGGCAGCGAAGCGAGAGTGACCGTGCCGGCGCAAGCAAATCTTTCAAATATTCACTTCTCGCCCGATGGCGTGCATCTTTCCTTTCTAAACACGAAGGAAAACGGGATCGAATTGTGGATTGCCGACGTCGCGACCGGCAGAGCCAGGATGATCAGTGGAACTGATCGTCTTAATGCCACGACCGGTGATCCATGCGATTGGCTGCGCGACAATGTGACTTTGATCTGTGAGTTAGTTCCTGCTGGTCGTGGCCCAGCGCCGCTCGAACCAACGGTGCCGATGGGACCGAACATTCAGGAGAACAATGGAAAGGCCGCGCCGGCGGTGACCTACGAAGACATGATCAAAACCGCGCACGACGAGGCGCTGTTCGAATACTACTTCACCAGTCAGCTTGCGGCGATTAATATCGCTTCAGCAAAGAAAACACCGATTGGCCATCCGGCGATCTTCAGTAGCGTCACGCCATCGCCCAGCGGCGGATATATCCTGGTATCAGAAGTCAAGCGCCCGTTCTCTCATCTGATTCCAATCGACGGATTTCCCGAAGACGTTGAAGTGTGGACGCGTGATGGTCAAGTCGCGAAGAAGATCGCCGATGTGCCTTCGCGTGAAGGCGTGCCGCTCACCGGCGTGCAGACGGGGCCGCGTAATTGTCAATGGCGCCAGGATCAGCCGGCCACGATTGTCTGGGTCGAGGCGCTCGACGGCGGCGATCTGAAAAACAAGGTCCCGTTCCGCGATAAAATCATGTGGCTCGCGGCGCCGTTCAAAGCCGATCCAATGGAAACTGCCAGGACGCAATGGCGATACGCCGGCATATCGTTTACCGAAAAAGGGATCGCGCTTCTAAGTGAAACCGACCGCGCCACTCGTCACATAAGAACGTGGATTCTCGAATCGGGCACTGGGCCGCGCAAGCTTTGGGATCGCCGTCAGGATGCCGCTTATGAAAATCCCGGCACTCCGGTAGCACGGCGAGATACCGGCGCTGGAGTTTTTGGGGGCTTTGGTGGAGGAAGCGCGGGCGCGATCATCCAGAACGGTGACACGATTTATTTAACCGGCCAGGGCGCGTCACCCGAAGGCGATCGCCCGTTCATCGATCGTCTGAATTTGAAAACCCTCGCCAGCGATCGCTTGTTCCGCAGTGATGCGAAGTCTTACGAGACGGTCATTGCGCCGATTGACGATGACGCAAAAACTATTCTGACCCGTTACGAAACGCCGACCGATCCGCCAAACTATTACGTGCGAGATCTCAACAGCAACTCCCGCCGCGCGGTGACTGATTTCAAAGATCCGCAGCCACAGATTCGCGGAGTCACGCATCAGTTTGTGACCTATCAACGAAAGGACGGCGTGAAGTTGGCGGCGACGTTGTACCTTCCGCCCGGCTACAAACCGGGTACGCGTTTGCCCGTGATCATGTGGGCTTATCCGCGTGAGTTTGGCGATCCTGATTCGGCCAGCCAAATCACCGGCTCGCCAAATCGCTTCACGATCGTCAGCGGTTACTCGCACCTGTTCCTGCTCTTGTCCGGCTATGCGATTCTTGATAATCCGACGATGCCGATTGTCGGTCCGGGTGAAACTGCCAACGATCATTACGTCGAGCAACTGGTTTCAAGCGCCGACGCGGCGATCGATAAGGTCGTTGAAATGGGCGTCGGCGACCGCGACCGAATCGGCGTTGGCGGTCACAGCTATGGAGCGTTCATGACGGCGAATTTGCTGGCGCACTCGCGTCTGTTTCGCGCCGGCTTTGCCGAGAGCGGCGCTTACAATCGTTCGCTGACGCCTTTCGGCTTTCAAAGCGAGCGACGAACTTTCTGGGAGGTCCCCGATCTTTACGCGAAGATGTCGCCGTTCTGGTACGCAAACAATGTCAAGGATCCAATCCTTTTGATGCACGGCGAAGCGGACGACAATTCGGGAACCTTTCCCATCCAATCAGAGCGATTCTACATGGCGCTCAAAGGCCAGGGCGCAACGGTTCGTTACGTGACGCTGCCGTTCGAAGCGCACGGGTACGCGGGACGCGAAACCCTGCTGCACATTCTGGCCGAACGCATTAGCTGGTTCGACAAATATGTGAAGAATGCACCGCCGCGGAGCAGCGAAAAGATGGCCACAAATTGATGAGCCAAGTCTGGGGCCGGGCTCGCCGAGCAAAATCAAGGTGCGCACTTGCCGACTTTTTGAGGTTGCGGCTGACGACGATAGCGATGAGTTACCGGCCGGCGGCGGCCAATGCCGATCGCGTTACGCGAAATAATTAGTGTCGGCGGCAGTTGCCTGCGCTTGAATTCATTCGCCGGCGATTCGACGCGGTTAAGAATTTCGTAGACCATTTCCGGATCGTGACCGGCAGCGATGATTTCTTCGGGCGGTTCCTTCTGCTCGAAATACAGTTTCAAGATCGGATCGAGCTGATCGTAGGGCGGCAGCGACTGATCGTCGAACTGTCCCGGCGCCAGTTCTGCCGACGGTCGCTTGTCGATGATCGCTTGCGGAATGATTTCTCGCTCACAATTGTACAGTCGCGCCAGATCGTAAACTTCCGTTTTCAAAACGTCGCCGATGACAGCGAGCCCGCCATTCGTGTCGCCGTAAAGCGTGCAATATCCCAGCGCCAATTCTGATTTGTTTCCCGTCGAAAGCAGCAAACGTCCTTCGGCATTCGAGATCGTCATGAGGATGTTGCCGCGCAGGCGCGATTGCAAATTTTCAACTGCATGAGACCTGCCGCCGGTTTCCGGCTCAGACAAACTGAGCTCTTTTCTCAATAAGTGAAAGGCTTCGCTGATGGGTCTTTCAATTACCTGCATTCCCAGTCGCCGGCCCAGCTCAAAAGAATCTTCCATACTTCCGCGCGACGAATACGGCGAAGGCATGGTCACTGCCAGCACGTTGGATGCGCCGAGGGCTTCGCAGGCGAGCGCCCCGACTACGGCTGAATCGATTCCCCCAGACAAACCAAAGACGGCCTCGGTGAAACCATTCTTGAGCGCGTAGTCACGAATGCCGAGCACCAGTGCCTGATGCACAGTCTCAATATCGTCGCCAGGCAGGCAACGCGTGTCCGGCACGCCGCAATCGAGATCGACCGTGCCGATGAATTCTTCAAAAGGAGGCGCCTGCAGAATTATTCTGCCTTCGCTGTCCGCAACTATGCTGGAGCCGTCAAAGATTACGCCGTCATTTCCGCCCACCAGATTTACGAATACGATCGGCAGCCCGGCGGCCTTCGCGCGATGTGAAACCATGGCGCAGCGCATGGCCATTTTGCCTTTATTGAAAGGCGAGGCGTTGATCGAGACTAAAATATTGGCGCCCATCTCGATCAATTCGTCAGCCGGGTCGTTCTTATAAAGACGTTGCTTCCAGAATGTTTTGTCATTCCAGAAGTCTTCACAGATCGGAACTCCCAGTTTGTAATCATCGAGGTTGAACAAGCGCCGCTCGTGCGCCGGCTCGAAATAACGCGGATCGTCGAAGACATCGTATTCCGGCAACAAGGTCTTGTCGGCAAAACCAAGCAGCGTCTTGTCCCGAATCACGGCGGCTGAGTTATAGAGCTTGCGGCCGGTCGCCTGATCGCTCGGCCGCACCGTGCCGACAATCGCGGTCAAGCCTTCCGTAGCTTCGATAATTCTGTTAAGACAACCGAGAGCAGAGCGGACGACATCGGGATCGAGGAACCAATCGAGTGAGGTATAGCCTTGTATCGTGACTTCGGGAAAGACAACCAGATCGGCGCGCTCTTTCTTTGCCTGGCCGATTGCTGTAAGGATGCGCGCGGTGTTGCCCTCGTAATCGCCGTTGGTGGTGTTGATCTGGCCGATGGTGACGCGCATTTATAGGAATTCTAACACTTAATTCGTCATGGGACTGATCAGCAAAAGGATGCGCCTGATTGTCGCTTGGTTCTTGAAGAGATGGTGCCGGAGGAGAGACTCGAACTCTCATGAGGAGTGAACCTCGCCAGATTTTGAGTCTGGTGCGTATACCAATTTCGCCACTCCGGCCTGCTGCGGGTCACGCCATCATAAAAGCCCCCGAGTCGCCGAGTCAAACGAATATCGCTTCCGTGCTGGCCGTAGAAGCCTCGAAAAGAGGCCGTAAAACAAGGCCCAAAGCTCGTGCAAAAGGGGGTTTACCAAATCACACTCGGTGTTGTACAATCTTTCTGCCTTGATGCGGGCAAGGTTCTCGCCTTCCGAACCCCCCGGCAATCCCCGATAGTTTCAGCCCTAAGTACTTCCAATCGACACCATGCCTGAGACAAAATTTTCTTCACCCACATTACTCCTGGTAGACGACGAGCCTGAAGTCCGGGCCGTTCTGCGTGACCTGCTCAATCTCTCTTACGAATGCTTCGAAGCCTCATCGGCGGAGGAAGCTCTGCAGCGATTGAGCGAAAACGATTATCAACTCGTGATCAGCGACATCACGATGAGTGGCATGAGTGGTCTTGATATGATTCCCCATGCCAAGAGAATTTCTCCGAATACTGTGATCGTCATGATCAGCGGCATGCAAACAATTGAAAGCGCGATTGAGGCGCTGCGACTTGGCGCCTTCGATTATCTGATGAAGCCGTTCGATCTGCGCCAGGCTGAAGCCGCCGTCGCACGTGCCCTGGAACATTATGAACTCGTGGCCGCCAAGCAACGCTACGAGAATCATCTGGAAGAGTTGGTTACGCAACGCACGGCAGAACTGGACCGCGCATTGGGTTCGCTCGAAGGAGCTTATCGTTCGACGTTGCATGCATTGACCGCGGCATTGGAGACCCGCGATGCCGAGACTCACGGACATTCAGAGCGCGTAGTCACGTTCAGTTTGCGGCTGGGCCGGGAATACGGGCTAAGTAGCGAACAAATGAAAGCGCTGGAGTTCGGCTCGTTGCTGCACGATATTGGAAAGATTGGAGTGCCGGATGCAATCCTGCGCAAGCCCACACAATTGACGGACGAAGAATGGATCCGAATGCGCGAGCATCCTTTGCACGGCCAGCAAATTCTACGCGGAATAAAATTTCTCGAAGGCGCGGCCCGCGTCGTAGCACAGCATCACGAAAAGTGGGACGGTTCAGGTTATCCCCTGGGATTGAAGCATGACGAGATCGATATCTGTGCTCGCATTTTTTCAGTAGCGGATGCCTTTGATGCCATCACCAGCAATCGCGTGTATCGCGAGGGCCGTTCGTACGAAGCGGCTCTAAACGAGCTGGAGAAGTGGGCCGCCCAGCAGTTCGATCCAAATGTAGTCGAAGCATTTCGTCGAGTGCCTAAGGAAGACTGGGAAGAACTGCGACAAAAATCTCTGCTGCGAAAACCCAACGAGGACGTGTGGCAACTTAGACCATCGGCAATTGAAGCTCAAATGTCCGCGCCGGTTAGTTGATCGACACGTTATTGTGGCGCCGGAACCAGGTACCCACGACGGCTTCTCAGGTGCAAACCCACGCGCCGGGATGCGACTTCGATATGACGGTACTCACCAGGTTCTGCTTCTGACAATGGCCGCGTCGGACGATAAGTAATCACATATTCAGCGCCAATTTCGCGCGCGACTTCTTCGCCTTCCGCGATCATTTGATCGGTTGACTTGGGGAGGAATATCTTCCCGCCGGTGTCATCGGCAAGCGTAGTAAGCCACTTCTCACTCTTCTTCGTGTCTGCTTCATAGGCCTTCCGCTGTCTGCGCATCGCCGGATCGAACGTGATGCCGACTCCATAAGACGGATTCCGAGTTGTGCCCGGCGGCAGCGTCGGATCATTAGCAGTGATCGGATCTGAAGAAACCGGGCGTTGTCCGGTCGCGATATTCGATTTTCGCTTGTCGCTTTTTTGGCGCACGAACGCTGTGTAGCTAATGACGTATACCGTCGCTCGGGCAATCATTAACTCCTTGAGCGCGTCTTCGAGTCTGACTTTTCCGCCGGGTGTTTCTACTCCGTCAGTAACCAGCACCACGTGACGGCTCCCTTCCGGCTGATCGGCGAGCAGTTTAGCGGCCAGAGCTATCGCTTCGGAAAGCCGGGAGCGCTTGCCGGCAATAAGTTTCCAGTTCAGAGCGTGATTAATGACGTCCAGATCGTCGGTCCAGTTCTGGATCAGTTCGGCTTGATTTGCGGATTGCACTATGGCGATGCGATCGCCCTCGGGCAAACGAGAGACGAGCTTCGAGGCCACCTCGCGCGTGGTGCTGGTCTTTTTTGAGAGCTCGCCCAAACCGCTCACCTCGCCGCCGGTATCCAGAATCAGCAGGACGTTCGCGGGAATGTGTCGAACGCTCTTGACCTGTTGGGCCTTGCCATCTTCCAGCACCAGCACGTCGTCGATCTCCAGTGTCGGATCGTAATGTCCATATTGGTCCTGAGCGATCACCGGAAGCCGAACTTCTTCGGTGAATACTTTGACGCGTTCTTGATCCTCGGGTTTGGGTTTGGTTCCGGGCGTCGGGGAAGGCGTTGGCTTGAGCTTTGGCTTATCCTGGGCGCGCAGACTCGCGGAAAAAAGTGGGAGCAGCAGGACAATTGAAATCAGGATATGGCGCAAGCTCAACTCACTTAACGGATTTCGATCGTGGCTCGTCACTATTGAGAATTAGGCACAATGTAACCTCGCCGGCTTCGCAAGTATAAACCCGCACGCCTTGAAGCAACTTCGATCTTCCGGTATTCGCCTGGTTTTGCGGAACTGAGGGGACGAGTAGGGCGATAGGTAGCTACATACTGCGATTCAATGTCACGCGCCACGTTCTCCGCCTCAGCCAGTAGTTCGTCAGTTGTGGCCGGCAGCAAAGTCTGTCCCCCGCTTTCGTTGCCGATTTCTTTGAGTACTGCCTCGCTGGCGAGGGTGGCGCTTTCGTATTCTTTTCGTTGCCGTCGTAGCGCCAGGTCGGTATCGATTGTGCCAATGCGGAATCCGGGTGTGCGGGTGGTTCCGGGCGGCAGCCTGGGATCGCCATTGGCCACGGGGTTGCTGGCCGGATTGGCGTCACGCTGCACGCGGTCGCCGCCCTTTACTATTTTGGCTTGCTGTTGTAATGCGAGCCGGGCCAGCACTGTGTAGCTGATGACATGAACGCTTGCCTGGACCGAATTAAGTTGTTTGAAAGAAGTCGTCAGGGTTGTTTGTCCACCGGAGCTTTCCACGCCATCGGTAATCAGGACGATATGGCGCGAGCCCGCCGGAGTATTCTTAAACTGATCTGCTGCCGCAGCGAGCGCGTCTGAGAGCCGAGTTCTCTTGCCTGAGATCAATTTCGTTTTGATCATCTTGATGGCCGCCGCTTTCTCTCCGGTCCAACCCTGTAAGAGTTGCGGCCGCTCGGCAAACTGCATCACCGCGATCTGATCGCCATCGTGAAGTTCGGAAACGACGCGGACGGCAACCGCGCCGGTTGTCTTCGTATCTTTCAAACCAAGTTGATTGCCGGTATCCAGCAGAAAGAGAACGTAAGCCGGCAAGCGTCGAATGCTTCGAATTTGTTGCGCGACGCCGTCCTCAAGCACCAGCAGGTCAGCCATTTCGAGTGTCGGATCATAGTGCCCATATCGATCGAGAGCTACGACGGGCAAGCGCACTTCTTCGGTGAATACTCTTACTGAATCCTGCGCTTCAGTCTTCGGAGGTGACGGAGATGGCTGTGACTTCTGGGCATGGACGGCGCTCGCCAAACCGATGATCAGAGCTGCGAGAGTGATTGGTCTGATACGTTGACGCAACAAAGGAAATGTCCTGTCTTGAATTAGCGGATCGCCAACTTTGATGCGCAACGAGTGGCGCGCGCGTTGCCCATCAAGTTGCGGCTTTTCGCGCCTGGGCCTGGACCGCGGTGATCGCAATTGCATCAATAATGTCTTCGGCCTTGCAGCCGCGGGAAAGATCGTTCGCCGGATGATCGAGACCTTGCAGGATTGGTCCAATCGCCGTCGCGCCCGCCAGTCTTTCAGTCAATTTATACGCGATGTTGCCCGATTGCAGATCGGGAAAGATGAGCACATTTGCGCGTCCGGCGATACTCGATGCCGGTGCTTTTGATTCTGCAATTGCCGGTATCAGCGCAGCGTCTGCCTGCAGCTCGCCGTCGATTTCTATTTCCGGAGCGCGAGCTTTGACCGTTCTCGTCGCTTCGACGACTTTATCAATTAGTCGATGACTGGCGCTGCCTTTCGTCGAGAATGAAAGCATGGCCACCCGAGGCTCAGCGCCCAGGAGCGCGCGGCATGAATCCGCCGACGCAATCGCGATCTCCGCCAGCTCGGCTGCTCCTGGTTCAACTACCACGCCGCAGTCGGCGAAGATCATCGCACCGTTGTGGCCGAGGCTCTGATCGCGAAGAGCCATAACGAAGAAACTTGATACCAACTTGAATCCGCTCCGCACGCCGATGCAATACAGGGCCGCGCGCACCGTGTGTGAGGTGGTGTTGGTCGCGCCGGCCACGGAACCATCGGCGCGGCCCGAGCGCACCGTCAAATCACCATAATAGAGAGGGTCTCGCAATGCATTCCGCGCTTCTTCGAGGGTCATTCCCTTTGCGCGTCGGGCTTCGTAAAGCAGCGAAACCATCTTGTCAAGGTCGTTCGCGCGCGTATGATCGATGACTTCGACTCCGCCGAGATCGCTTCCTGTTTGCCGGGCCGCGAGACGAATTTTTTCTTCGCTTCCCAGGATCGTAATGCGTGCGAGCCGCTGGCGAGCGGCAGCGCAGGCGGCCGCCACCGTGCGTGGATCATCGCCTTCGGGAAGAACTATATGCTGCTGACTTGAAGCGGCGCGCTGGCGAATTTGATCGAGTATGGACATATCGATAGCTTGCTGGTCATTGGCCTTAACCGATTCGAAAAACGAACGTGCGAGAGTCTAACTGAGCGAGACTCCGGGAACAAGGTTCCGTTTTCGCTAGCGCCGACCTTGGGCTCGCGATTCAAAGCGTTTCCGAGAGCAAGCCCGCCGCAGATATCGTTGCAACTCGCATTAAGATAATGAATATCAGTTGGTTGGGCAGAATTTAGGCAGACCCGGTTGCATGAAATTCAAGTCCAGTTTATGCTGCGTCGCCGTGAGGGCCTCCTCGTCAGGCTCGGGCCAATCCGGGGACTCTCAAGACGTAAGCACACTAATACTGTGTTGCCAGTGAGAGCTGTCAGTGGCAACTGAGAAATTTTGGGAATCAAGCGGCTGCTAGAAAATCAGCAGCAGGTTCATCGCCGCCTCGGCAACTGAAAGTATGTCCAAGGCGTTTGCAGCCGGCGGAGAATGCGTTTCGCCCCCATCAGGTGGCGTGGAAGTTTGACTAGGAGCACCGGCGCACGGCGGCGTGTCCACTTGTCCTGGAACGCACGGTGGCGTCTGTGTCTCGCCGGCAATAGCGGAAACGCCGAGCATACATGTCAATGCGATAGTCGCAACCAGTCTGTTCACGTTCTTCATGTTTTCTCCTTAGGATTGGTGAATGGTGTAGTAGCGAGATTTCTAAAACATTAAGACGAAGCATGTTTCAGAACCACTGGCAGCTAACGAGCCCAATGACTCGACACGTTTCGGCTATGCAAAGATTTTATCACTCTTATAGAAAGGCAGACCTCACATGAACTTAGCGTCTCAGTTAAGAACGCTCGAGGAACAGGGTCGCGGGCTGGCACGAACGGAGCGAGCTATGCTGTGTTGCGGCGTAGCTAAGCAGCTTGAGAAGGCAGGCGAGTACGAAGCAGCGCGCGAAGCACTAAGCGAATTCTGGCCGGAGCGGCATCGATCGCCGATTCTGGATCAGCTTGATAGGGAGGCAGCAGCGCAGGTCTTACTTCGGGTTGGCACTTTGGCCGGATGGCTAGGAAGCACTCACCAAGCAGAAGGTAGACAAGAGATGGCTAAGAATCTCATTACCCAAAGCATTAGAACCTTTGAAGAGCTTGGACAGTCTAAACGAGTAGCCGAGGCATATGCCGATCTCGCTTTGTGTTATTGGCGCGAAGGGTCGTTTGATGAAGCGCGAATCAGTTTGACCACCGCGCTGGACCGCTTAAAAGAAGAAGATAATGACCTTAAAGCAGTTGTCTTGATTCGGGCCGGTATGACTGAGCTAAGAGCAGGACAATTGAACCAAGCTTTACGATTTTACGATGACTCTGCTCCTTTGGTTCAGGAGAGTTCGGACGCCTCTATCAAAGGAGCATTCCACAATCAATTGGCTAACTTGTATGAAAACCTTGGAACAGGAGAACCCAACAATGATTTCACGGATCGTGCGCTAATCGAATACGCCGCCGCGAGTTTCCACTTTGAAGAGGCGGGCCACAGGCGATATCAAGCTTGTGTAGACATCAATCTCGGTTTCCTTTTCTTCACACTGGGAAGGTTCGCTGAAGCTCATAAGCATCTCAATCGCGCCCGAAGCGCGCTACTTGAGATCGACGACCAAGTTCACCTTGCTCAAGTCAACGACACGCGAGCGCGAACACTCATCGCCGAAGGACGCCTTACTGAAGCGGAGCGTATTGCCCGCTCGGCGATTAAGACTCTTGAAAAAGGTGATGAGCACGCGCTGCTAGCCGAAGCGTTGATTACTAGGGGCACCGCATTGGCTCGTCTCGGAAGGTCGGCGCACGCCCGGGCATTATTTGAACGCGCAATTGAAGTTGCTGAAACCGCGGGTGACTTTGAAGGCGCCGCCCGCGCCCAACTCAGCATCATCGAAGAATTTGCCGAGCAGATGACGGCCACCAAGCTGGTTTCGATCTTTCATTCGGCGGCTGATCGTTTGCAGCGCTCGCAGGACCCTGCAGCCGCCAAGCGCCTGATTTCCTGCGCCCGGATCGTCATCGATGCGTTAGGCAAAATGGAAGCGGCCGGCGAGGAACCAAACGAAAATATCTGGGAAAGCTTCTCGCTCAAACAGCAGATGATCCTCTCCGAGCGGGCGTTGATCGAGCGGGCGCTCAAAGATGCGGGCGGCGCAGTCACGCGCGCGGCGCGACTGCTGGGCTTCAGACATCATCAGAGTTTGATTTCAATCATAAACAGCCGCCACAAGGAACTGCTCAAGTCGAGGTCGGCAGTTCGCAAGCGACGACACCATATCATTGGCAAGAATAGGGCGAAGCAGATAAAGAAGAATGCTGCGGGAGCCGATCAGATCTCCATTCTCCACGTCGAGGACAATAAAGTTGTGGCAAAGTGGGTCGCGGACATCTTGACTCCCGCAGGATTCCGCGTCGATTCCTGCATGAGCGGAAAGACCGCACTGAAGATCCTTAAGGGCAGCGAGCATTACGATCTGATAATCGTCGACAACGATCTGCCCGGACTCGACGGGCTGGAACTGGTCCGCCGCACGCAGAGCATAGCCCACCGCCAACGTACTCCGATCATTATGCTTTCAGGAGAAGACTGCGAAAAGGAAGCCTGGCGCGCCGGCGTCGACGCTTTTTTGCGCAAGCCGGAAGACGTCGAGCAAGTTTCTTTGACGATATCCAGACTCCTGAGAACCCGCGAGGAAATCTAGGTCGGGTGCGGGGGACTGCGACTACGGAAGAAAAGAAGAGCAGATCGATAATCACTTCCTTGCCGGTGTATCCCAATAAAGCCAAAATAGCTTGTCTGACTATTCTGAAAGGGGCCTCTCGGCATCACCCGCCATTTCTACAGGAATGATGTTCGGTTTTATATTCCGGAACCTCACCTTCTACCGACATCTTCTTCCTCAAGAAACCGTAATGGCGTATCATCAAAAGTCGGCTTGTGCTTTTCAGAAAACCAATGCGCATCGTGATAGAGTTACCGGAGGCGCAGTGAGAGACTTGCTGTTGGCTTCGACTTCTGACTCAATTTTATGTCCAAATTCAAATTGAAAAGCCGCATGAAAAATCTGCTCATGTTCATGCCGAACATGATTGCTTTGTGCGCGCGCCTGATGGTCGATCCGCGAGTGCCGCGAACTGAGCGAGCGTTATTTGCGGCGGCTCTCATTTACGCAATCATTCCCTTTGATTTCATTCCAGACATGATTCCGTTCGTGGGCCAGATCGATGATGCCTTTCTGATCGCGCTCACGTTGACGCGATTGATCGATCGCACGGACGACCGCATCGTGCGCGAGCACTGGCGCGGTGGCGGCGACGTAGTTCAACTGATCAATTCGATCGTAATGCTCGCGCCAATGATGATCCCGCGACGCATCAGCCGCGTGCTGCTCGCCAAAGTGAAACCTACCGCCGAGGGAACGGGCTTGCTTGTGAATGCTTCGAAGTTTGAGCCGTTGATGGTTGAAGTTCCGGAGCGAATGCCGAGTCAGAAGCCCGACCGTGAGGGAGGGCGCAGTCATATTCCCAAAGAGAAAACTAAATCAGCTTAGCGCGGCAGCGGCAGCCGGCAATATGGGCAATACAATTTCGCGGGGCTGTTGGCGATCGACGGGACGATAAAGAATATCCCGCTGCTGGGGAACGAACCCCGCCTCGGTAATCAAGTAGCGCAAAGTTTTTTCATCGGCCCGGTTGTGCGCGCCGGCGGCTGAGACAACATTTTCCTCAATCATAATCGAGCCCATGTCGTTCGCGCCAAAGCGCAACGCGACTTGCCCCAGACGCAACCCCTGCGTCAGCCACGACGATTGAAAATTTTCAATGTTGTCAAGAAACAGGCGCGATACAGAGAGCATCTTCAGATAATCGATTCCAGTTGGTTCCTCTTTGATTTTGCGACCCAGCGCCGTGTTTTCGCGTTGAAAAGTCCAGGGAATAAAAGCGAAGAACCCGCCGGTTTCATCCTGTAAATCGCGTATGCGGCGAAGATGACGCACGCGATGCTCTGTTCTGTCGCCGATGCCGAACATCATCGTCGCGCTTGAGCGCAAACCGACAAGATGCACCGCGCGCATCACTGCCAGCCATTCATCGGTAGTGCATTTCGTCGCCACCCGCTTACGCACTTCATCATCGAGAATTTCCGCGCCGCCACCGGGCAAACTGTAAAGTCCGGCTGCCTTCAGCCGCGACATAATCGTTTCGTAATCGAGACCGGAGATCAGATGAATGTTGTGGATTTCCGGCGGCGAGAAACAGTGCAACTGAAAGCCCGGATATCTCGCGCGTAGCGTCCGCAAAAGATCTTCGTACCATTCGATGCCAAAATCCGGATGCAATCCGCCCTGCATCAAGACGCCGGTACCGCCAAGCGCGATCGTTTCATCGATCTTTGCGCAGATTTCGTCGATGGTGCGAACGTAAGTATCCGGCGCGCCGGGCCGGCGATAGAACGCGCAGAACGTACACACGACATTACATACGTTCGTGTAATTGATGTTTCGATCGATGATGTAAGTGACGACGTTGCCGGGATGGCGGCGCTTTCGAATTTCGTCGGCGGCCGCGCCGATGCGCGCGAGATCGTAAGACTCGAGCAACGCAGTGCAGTCGTCAGCAGAGATCCGCTCGCCGGAAAGCGCGCGATCGAGAATCGGTTGAATGTCGGCGGTTAAGGTCATCCTGTTGCTTGCGCAGACAACTGCATTATCCAACTACTAACAAAGCATTTTCAAATCGCGCCTTTCGTCAATCAATCGATGCCTGTGGGCCAGATCGAAAAAGAGCTCAAGACCTTCGATTAATTCACGGTCCATTCCAAATGAGATGTTTTTCGTTAAATATGACTCCAGTTCCTTTCGCGGTAACCCGAGACTCGCTTCATAACTCGCGACAATTTCATTTATATTGGCGAGTCCTTCGTCGCGGGCGCCGGCAAAGTCAATTGCCCGAACTCTCTCAGCACCGGATTCGTGGGCCATCCACATCGCGAACACAAATCCGAGACTCGTGTGCTGGTGCCAGAGCGTTGCGAGATCAAACACGCTCAATGCGCCAGGCTGAATCTTCATCGCCGGATCGCCAATGATCAAAGCTGCGTCGTTCTCATTGAGCATCGCGTTTAGATCCGGCCGCATTAGTTTCCACTCAGGCTCAAAACCAAGGAACTCGCGAAAAATAATCTTGATTAATGCCACCGAGGTGCGCGACGAATCGTCAAGCGCCACGCATCGTACTTGCTTCAAGTCATCATGCTTGCTTGCCAGCACCACGCTTCTCACCTCAGCATGCGAGCCCACGCAAACATCAGGCACGATCGAAATGTCCGGGATGCGTTGATATTCGATCACCGGCACGAGCGCCGCATCGACCTCTCCGTGGGCCAACATCTCGGCGCAACGAGCTGGTGATTCATCCATCAGCAATTCAACGACATCGCTGTTTGAGCCGTTACGAAAACTCCATATGAGGGGCGCGGTGTTGAGATAACTCGACGCCGCGATTTGTGGTCGGATGGCTTGTTCACTCAAGACTTTTTTGGTTTTTCTCAACTGACATGGACGTTTTCAAAACATCACGATGCTACAGCAGCCGCGAGCAAGGCGCAAAAACGGCTTCCAATGCCAGTCTTCGCCTTTTCGGAATCCTGATTTGCGTCTATATTTAGAACCCAACACGATGCGAGTCTACGACGTCAGTGTTCCGATTTCTCCGCGGATGGCGGTCTACGAAGGCGATCCCGGCGTAGAGATTCAACCGTGGAAAGCATTGGAAAAAGGCGATTCTTCCAACGTTTCATTTCTGCATTTTGGTGCGCACACCGGCACGCACGTCGATGCGCCGGCACATTTCATCGAAAGCGCGCGCAAAATTGATGCTTTGCCGATCGAAACGCTGATCGGTCCGGCCCGCGTCGTTCGCGTGCCTGACGAAGTCATCACAATTGATGCAGACTTCATTGCGCGCAGCGATCTGCGCGGGGTCGAGCGCGTCCTTTTTCACACGCGCAATTCAAGCTTTTGGAGCTCAGACGGCTTTCGCAAGGATTTTACCCATCTTTCGTCAGAAGCGGCCCGCCAACTGATTGAGCTCGGAGTGAAACTGGTGGGCGTCGACTATCTATCGGTCGAAAAGTTTCATTCCGGAAATCATCCGACACACCTGGCTTTGCTCTCGAACAATGTGGTCATCGTCGAAGGATTGAATCTGACAGACGTACCTGGCGGCGATTACGAATTCATTTGTTTGCCGCTGAGAATCGCAGCCGGGGCGGGTGATGGCGCGCCGGCGCGCGCGGTGCTGCGAACAGTGGACTGAGTTGGTATGCGAGTAACTAATTCGCGGAAACAACCCCGAAGCAAGAGCAGGAAAGTGTCAGACAAGGTGAGTTACCGCGAGCGCGTTTACCAACTGGTCCGTCAGATTCCCCGAGGTCGCGTGATGACCTACGGACAAATTGCTTACATGCTCGGTGAAGGTTACACGCCGCGCACGGTTGGCTTTGTAATGCATGGCGCCGGTGACAATATACCGTGGCATCGCGTCATCAATTCGCAAGGTCGTTGCTCGACCGCTCGAGTTGTCCTGCCCTCAAACAAACAGCAGTTGATGCTGGAGGCCGAAAAAATCGAATTTGATGCCGGTGGGGCCTGCGATCTGAGCGTGTATTTGTGGCATCCCGCAACCAGTCGCCCTAAGCCGAAGCGAAGGAGAACGAAATCATGAATATTGATCCCCTGGCGCAACGAACTCCGTACGAAGTCAGCCCCAGACGCTATTCGGTGTCTCATCAGATGGCAACCACTGCTTTTGAGCTGCCGAATTTTCGAGTTACGCAGACACTTGGCGTCGTCCGCGGCATCGTCGTGCGCTCGCGCAACGTCTTCGCGACGATTGGCGCGGCACTCCAACAAGTGGTTGGCGGCAATATTACGATCTGGACGAAAATGTGTGAAGAAACGCGCCGCGATGCTTTCGATATCATGATCCAACACGCTTCAGAGATCGGGGCCAACGCCATCGTTGGGGTGCGTTACGATACCACTGAGATCTCGACTGGCGTTACCGAGGTCCTCGCTTATGGAACAGCGGTGATTGTCGAACCAACCGATTCCGGTTATCGGGCATGAGTGAGCACGATCTCGATGAAGCTCGTATCGCGCGCGCCCGCCAGGCGTTCGCTTCGGTTCCCTATGCAAGGTCTTGAACTTGGCGTGTTAAAGCACGACGAAGTCTCCATTCATCTCGACATCCGTCCAGAGCTAAGACAGAACCAGAACGTCGTGCATGGAGGGGTGATCGCTTCGCTGATCGATACCGCGGCGGCGTTCGCGGTCGTCACACGTCTCGAAGCTGATGAGCGCGTGACTACGACGGATCTGACTATTCATTACCTAAGGCCGGTGACTACCGGTCGGTTGACTGCCACGGCCCGCGTTGTTCGGGCCGGCCGCCGCATTTTCGTCCTCTCGGTGAATGTCACGAACAACATGGGCGTTTTGGTCGCCACAGCCGTCACAAGCTACATAAAACTAGGGTAAAAAGCCCCAAAAACCGTCCAGATTCTGCTGGATTTTCAATAGACAAACCTGGTTAAACTATGCCACAATTGGGACGGCTCGATTAAAGCTCCTCTCCAACCCGCTTGCCACTCTCTCCAGGTCTTCAAAGTATGCACACATTGTACGACGCACTTTTGACGCAGCACTCACGTCAATTGACGGCGGTTCGTTGTGCTCCGCAGACGATCGCGCAACTGCATCGTTACTTTGAGGATGTGATTCTGGAAAACAATCTGAACGCGCTGACAATCGAGACCCTCCCGCATTCAAAAGGTCGATCTCAGCGGGAGAAGGCGCGGCTGTGTGAGATTGCCGGCGGAGGGCGACGAACATTTTTTTTCGTACGCCATGGAGACACTCTGGCCGACACGTTTGCAGGTATAAAGTTCGACGCGGGCCCCGAGCCTGTCATACTTCAGCGTCGAGAACATGATACGGTGAATGAGCAATTCCTGGTGATCGCCGATGCGCGCTTTTCAGCTCTACTAGCGACGGTTCGCGATAGAGATGGAAATGGAAGTGCCGCGGGAGATGAGGTGGTCTGGACTTTTGAACCGGACATCGTTTACTCGGCACTCGAGTATTTGATGGCGCGGGTGAGCGCTGAGCATCCTTATCAAGCCGCCGCGTTCGGATCAGCCGTAAGCGTCTCGATGCCCAAAGCGACCTCGCTGCAGTTAACTGTAAGTGTAACAACCAAGCTGGCTCACCTGCTTCAAGAACAGGCCGGTCGTGAAATCGCCATCAACCGAATCGCGACGGCGATTCGCGACTCGCTGGAGCTTGGCATCATCCTTCAAAAAACAGTCGAAGAAGTTCGAGGAGCGCTCGGTGCGACATGTTGTGCCCTGCGCGTTGAAGGACAAAGCACCGAAGAAGCGTTGAGCTTCTTTAGCTTTTCGAATCAATCGGAAGTAACAAATGGCCAACGTGAGTTGATCGCGAGAAACTTCGAACTCTACAACTCTGGCTTGGCCAAAGCGAACGGGCTCCTGATTCAAGACAATTGTGGAGATTCTGGTTGTGAGCAAGCAGAAGGTCCCATCGTGATCACACCCTTGATTTTCCACGAACGTAATATGGGCGCACTGCTCGTGACTTCCGACGACGCCACCCGCACCTGGCAGGAAAACGAAATTCTCTTGCTGCGCACCGTCGCTGATCAGGTTGCCGTAGCAATCAACCACGCTCATCTGTTTGCGCAAATTCAACAGCAGGCGTTAACTGATCCTCTCACGGGTTGCTACAATCGACGTTCGTTCGAAATGCAACTGGATCGCGAGCTAAAGGTGTCGGCCCGTCTACATAGTCCTTTGTCTTTATTGATGCTCGACCTGGATCGCTTTAAGCAACTGAACGATTCCTGCGGCCATGACACAGGCGACGACGCTCTGCGGAGATTGTCCGAGTGTTTTCGAGAGGAGTTACGCGGGGTCGATTCGGCGGCGCGATTCGGCGGCGACGAGTTTGCGCTAATTCTTCCCCAAGCCTATTCGGATGGCGCCTTGATCGTCGCCGAGCGCGTCCGCGCAAAGGTCGAACAGATTGACGTGCCTGGATTTGGGCATCTGAGCGCATCAATCGGAATAGCTACGTTTCCAGCGGACGCATCGAGTCGCGCGGAACTGGTTTCAGCCGCCGATCGCGCGCTTTACCGCGCGAAACGACGCGGCCGTAACCGCGTTTGCGTGGCTGAGCAAGAATCGCCCAAGCGCAGTAAGCCGGCGGGCGAAAGACTGGAACCGCCTCCGATTAATGATAATGCGTTACCAGTTACGAACGAGTCCCTCATCGAACACGTCAATTAGCATTCATATTTTTTAATACTCAGCGGCGGAATGCGGGCACACGCGTTGGCAACCACCGATCGCTAAGAAGATATCTCTTACGATCTCCGCTTACTTTGCCAGCGTGATCAATCTCCCTTAGAATTTCACACTCAGAGTTTTTCAGCTTTAGACTCGCGAGCCTTGGTTTGCCTTGACCTGTTGCGTTTCGAAAGCAGGGCTTTGTCTTTTTTTTAAAATGGACGATCTACGTAAACTGGCGCGTTATCTTCGACCCTACAAGCTCTCACTATTTGTCGGCATTTCATGCATTATGGCGGGGGTCATCTTTAAGGTGACAATTCCGCTCATCGTGGGCAGCGCCGTGGACCAAAACTGGCATGGCGTCACCTGGTCTAAACTAACGATCTCAGCGTTGAAAGTCCTCGGCGCCAGCATAATCAGTGGTCTCTTTCTATTCCTCCAGCGCCGCATCCTGATCGGCATGTCGCGCCACGTCGAGTACGACTTGCGTCAGGACTTTTACGCATCGCTCGTTGGCCAGCCGCTCTCTTTCTTTCAGGAACATCGGGTCGGCGATCTGATGGCCCGGGCCACGAATGATCTCGCGGCGGTCCGCCAACTGGCGGGGCCGATGATCATGTACACGCTTCAGACTGTATTCGTAGTAATCGTCGTGCTTCCAATCATGTTCGTGATCAACTGGAAACTGACGCTGCTTCTGTTCGTCACCATGCCCCTGGTTTCGCTTACCGTAAAGTTCTTCGGCCAGCAAGTGCATGTCAGGTTCGAAAACATTCAGGACTTTTTTGCGCAGCTTACCGCGCGCGCGCAGGAGAATTTTACGGGCGTTCGCGTGGTGCGCGCTTACGCACAGGAAAACGCCGAAATCGAGGCCTTCAACGAATTGAATTGGAAATACGCCCAAAGGAATTTGGGTCTGGTGCGCATCGATGCGGTCATGCGTCCGCTCATGACTTTTTTGATTGGTTTCGGATTCGTGCTGATCGTGTGGGTTGGTGTGCCCCTGGCGGTGCGCGGCGAGATCACGGTAGGACAGTTCACTGAATTCAATATGTATCTCGGCCATTTGATTTGGCCTCTGATTGCGCTGGGCTACGTGGTAAATCTTTATCAGCGCGGCACGGCCAGTTGGAAGCGCATGCAAGCCATCATGTCGATCAAGCCAACGATCCTTGAGGAACCGGACGTGAAGTTGCAGCCGCCGATCGCAGGCCGAATTGAGTTTCGCGATCTGACTTTTGCTTATCATCCGACCACGGAACCAGTCCTGAAAGACATCACGCTGACGATTGAAGCGGGACAGACAGTCGCTTTTGTCGGGCGCACCGGCAGCGGCAAGTCGACACTGGCCAATTTGGTTCCCCGTTTGATCGAGGCGCCCCCGAGTAGTTTATCTATCGACGGCGTGGCGGTGAATGAATACCCATTGGCCCAACTGCGGGGGTCGATTGGCTATGTTACGCAGGAAACTTTTCTGTTCAGTAACACCCTGGCAAAAAACATTGCCTTCGGCGTCGATCAGGCGGACCGCGCACAGATTGAATGGGCCGCGGAGATCGCCGGCTTGGGCGATGACGTGCGAGATTTTCCCGACGGATTCGACACGCTCGTCGGCGAACGCGGGCTGACGCTTTCCGGGGGCCAAAAGCAACGAACCGCGATCGCGCGGGCCGTTCTACGCGAACCGAGGATCTTGATACTCGATGACGCGCTTTCCTCGGTTGACACGTACACCGAAGAAAAAATCCTGGCGCAACTTCGCGGCATTATGCGCGACCGCACCAGTATCATTATTTCGCATCGGGTCTCAACTGTTCGGGACGCGGATTTGATCTGCGTCCTTGACGAAGGTCGAATCATTGAGCGCGGGACGCACGAAGAATTGTTGGCCCTCGGCGGCGAGTATGCCGACCTTTACGAACGGCAATTGCTGGAAGAGGAACTGGCGGCGACCTGATGCCGGCTCACAAAGGTTGAGCGGTCAGGATGGTGAAATCTGAAATTTGAGATCTGAAATCTGAAATGTGAGATTTGAAACTTGAAATTTGAAATTTGAGATCTGAAGAGTGTCTACCGCAGTCAAACAATTTCACGAAGAGGAAGCGATCGGCAAGACGTATGACTTTCAGGTTTCGCGTCGACTGTTGCGCTATCTGAAACCATATCTGCGACTGCTATTTCCCGCACTAGTATTTACCCTCCTGCTGAATTTACTCGGAGTTCTTCAGCCAAAGTTCACGCAGTATGCGATCGACTGGTACATCCTTCCGCGTCGGACGGCAGGAATTACGCTCTTCGCGTTGCTCTATGTTGCGGCTAATCTCCTACGCTTCGTATTTTCTTACTTTCAAGCCGTCCTGCTGAACACCGTAGGCCAGTACGTCATGTACGATTTGCGGCGCGAACTTTACTACAAACTGCAACATCAGGAAGTTGCCTACTACGATCGCAATCCCGTCGGCCGCATCATGACGCGGCTGACTGCCGACGTGGATGCGCTGAACGAGTTGTTCACTTCCGGCGTGACTGACTTGCTGGGTGACCTGGTGATGATTGCCGCGATCATCGTCATGATGACCTGGATGGACGCGCGCTTGACGCTGGTGACGCTGTTGACAGTACCGATGCTGTTCGCCGCCACGACGTGGTTTCGCAGGGGCGCGCGTCGCGGCTATGACCTGGTGCGTACGCGCATTGCCCGCATCTTTGCGTTTCTGCAAGAACATTTTTCCGGTGCCCAGACGGTACAGATTTTCAACGCGGAAGCGAAATCGCTGCGCCGCTTTGCCAAAATCAACGACGAACATCGCAAAGCCAATATCGACACGATTTTTTACTACGCGGTGTTCTTCCCGCTGGTTGATCTGATCGGCGCGGCCGGCATCGCGTTAATCATTTGGTACGGCGGCTATCGCGTGATGCAAAACGCGCTGTCACTGGGTGCGCTGGTTGCTTTCATTCAGTATTCAGGATTTTTGTTCCAGCCAATTCGCGATATTTCGGACAAGTACAACGTGCTGCAAGGCGCCGTGGTCGCCTCGCACCGTATCTTCCAGGCATTGGATCAACCAATTGCGATCACCACTCCCGCGCAGCCGCTTAAGCGAGGCCGCCCTGAAGGACGAATCGAGTTTGAGAATGTGTGGTTCGCTTATAAGCATGAAGACTGGGTCCTGAAGGACGTATCGTTCACCATAAAACCCGGGCAGTCCGTGGCTCTGGTCGGCCACACAGGTTCAGGAAAGACCACCATCACCAATTTGTTAATGCGCTTTTATGACATTCAGCGCGGCCGAATTCTGCTGGATGGGGTGGACGTGCGCGATTGGGATCTGCGGTCGCTGCGCGAGAGCTTCGCCGTCGTCCTGCAGGAGATTTTTCTGTTCAGCGGCACGGTCGAGAGCAACATTCGCCTTGGCCGTGAAGACATTTCGGCCGAACGCATTCGTTGGGCAGCTACGGAGGTGCGAGCCGATCGATTCATTCGTCGACTGCCGGAGACTTACAAATCGGAAGTGCGCGAGCGTGGCGCCGGTTTGTCGGTTGGGCAGAAACAATTGATTTCGTTTGCTCGCGCGCTGGCTTTCGATCCGGCATTGCTGATTCTCGACGAAGCCACCAGCTCGATCGACACCGAAACCGAGCAACTGATTCAACAAGCAATCGATCGGGTCATGAGAAGCCGGACTTCGGTAGTGGTGGCGCATCGTTTGTCGACGATTCAACGCGCAGACAACATCATCGTGTTGCACCATGGTGAGATCCGCGAGCAGGGATCACATCAGGATCTGCTGGCCGTGCGTGGCTTGTATTGGAAACTGTACAAGTTGCAGTATGCAGATCCGTCGCTAACGATACAGACCAAAGAAGAAGAGGAAGAACAAACTGTTTATCGAGTACCCGCGCGCCGTCTGCAATTCAGCGAATAGACCTCGGTTCGCGTTCGGGGGCAGAATCTCACAGCTTAGGCTCAATGCAGATCAGGCGTGCAGGGCACTCGATCGCTTTCGCAGCAGTAGCTTACGCGGGATTGCCTTTTGCAATCTTGCGTATTGCTGTTCGGCGGCGCCCGCGAATGCCGACTGAAGAGTCGGATTAGTGACTTCTAGCAAATCAAAGTAAGCCTGCACGTGCTGATAGATCACCTGCTTAATGTAGTTATCGCAATCTGACTTTGTAGAATCGTAATACTCTTTGCTGAAGTTGAACTGTCCCGGAAGCGCGGGCGCGGACGGACAAATCTGGGTATAGTTCCCGGTCCAGGAAATGGCGAGAGCGCCAGCCAACAGGCCATCTAACTCCAGCGTCGCCGGAATAGGCGGGTTGTACAATTCCGGCAACTCGAGGAGGTCATCTCTTTCCCACGCGTGCGGGACGAGGTCGAGCCTGTTATGTACACGCGTCGTGACGCTCCCAAGTTGGTCGCCGTAGTAAGTTGAGAAGTCCTGGTCGCCGGATGTCGGTCCCGCGCTGGGAAGACAAGCCAAACTCGAATATTTTCCCGGATCCCACTCCCCCTTCGTGTCCGACAGCCAAAGCGCTACCGCGGGAGACAGCGCCCCGCCCAGACTGTGGCCGGTAACGGTAATCGAAGTCTTCGCCGCCAGTACGGACGCGAGAAAATTCTTGAGTGTAAAATACACGCCCGGCAGGTTCAGCCCAGGTATTAAGTGCTGCAGGATGCTCAGCCCATAGTAGGTTCCCAGCGAAATGTTTGGGTTCAGCGATCCCGGATTGCCGTAATCCCAGGGATGGGTCGCCATAACCAGGAAGTCCTCAACTAGCCAATCGAACGCTGAATCAACATTAGTAGCCGCGATCCCAATGACCAGTTGCCCCGGTGTGGTACAGTCATCTCCCGCCTGAAACACGACCATAACATTGTCGGCGCGGTCAGAGAGCGGAGCCTGATAAATTGCCGGCCCCCAGATCACATTCCATGAGCCGATTTCATCTCTGGTTTCACGCTCATTAAGAATTTTGTTGATCGCGTTAGCAGTTTCCTCCTCAATCACGTCGAGGGTCCCTTGCTTGTTCCACCCCACATTCGAGAGCATCGAGAGCGCGAAAACGGTCTGCGTTTGAGTGTAAGTGGGCATGATATGAGTCTCCTCTTCCGATTGCTAATTACAGTTAGACCTACTGTGCGAGCGGCTTAGGGATTATTCCCGTAGCCAGATGGGCGCGCGGTGACACTCAGCAGAAAAACGTCGGTTTGAGATCGCTTACGGAAGAATTCTCAGGAGCGGGAGCTCAAAACCTGACGGGGTCAACGCGCAGACTCTAAAGCATTAGCTGCGCTTTGAAAAAATCTTGCTAGCCCCGCACTCTATCACGCTCCCCCATCGCAACACAAGAATTCTTCCGACCGAAGTTTTATCGAAGAAGGCAATCACAAAGGGGGCGTCTGGTGCGGCGACCTGTCAGAAATGCCGCCGACCGAACTCTTTCAGTGTTTGTCTTAGATCACCTTAGCCGGATAGACTCGACGGGGACGTGCCACCAATGAATAGCAAATCAGAGAGACCTCTGAATAGCAAATCAGAGAGACCTCCTGACGCCGTCATAACGGCCACACATACAAATGCTAATCTTACCGCGGGCCAGTTGGATCATCCCGAATGGACGCGTGCGCAAACCGTAAGGATCACGCGCTACTGGTCCGGTCAAGAAGCGCCCGCCGATCGCCACGCGGAAGCGCGAATTCTTTGGTCAAGCAAGGCGCTGCATATTCGGTTTGTCTGTCATCAGACCGAGCCTTTGGTGGCCAGTTCCAAACCGCAGACTTCGCAGAAGACTATGGGCCTTTGGGATCGCGACGTGTGCGAGATTTTCATCGCTCCCGATCCGAACGTTGTTGAAAGATATCTCGAATTTGAGGCGGCGCCCACCGGCGAGTGGCTGGACGTAGCGATTCATTGGACGCCGGAGAAGCGTGAATCAGATTGGGAGTTTCACTCATACATGACAACCGCCGCTCGCATCGAAAATGATCGGGTGACGATCGCGATGCGCATTCCGTGGAACCACTGGATTCATGAGCCCCAAACTGGTGAACGTTGGCGCGTGAATTTGCTTCGCTGTGTCGGCAAAGATCCCGATCGCGGTTACCTCGCCTGGCAACCGACGCGCACGGCGCAACCAAATTTTCACGTGCCGCGGGTCTTCGGCTGGTTGGTTTTCAAGTAAGCGGATTAACTCGCAACTTGCCGGCCAGGTTGTCGGCGATGAACCTCAAATAGCGATCGCGATCTTCCGTCTCGATTTGGACAATACGAGCTCCGATCAAGTAAGCACAGCCAAGCTCAGACTCTTCCAGCCTCTCATACCGCCTGGAAATGACGCGCATTGAAACTGGACCATCCGGCAATTCCAGACTCAACTGAAGTTCGCGTCCTTCGGCGGCGAGATGATGTCCATCGAGGTGCACCTTTGGCAGGTTCAGCGCCATCCCGTGGGCGCTGAGATCCCGTGTGTGGCCGCGAAGCGTCGACCTCTGTGGCCGCGAACCGTTGCCATTTGTCTTCGAGCAAGGCGATACGGTAAACACCAGACGCACACGAAGTCGCGGCGACCGGCGGCGATCCCTAACATAGATTCGCATTCGAGACACGATTGAGCGGATCAATTCTGGCATGGGCTTACCTCTCTCTCATGCGAAAGGACCGGGGCGTAACTAAAATCGATTGAGGGGAAAAGGCAAGAAGGCGACGCAGTTCGCGTCCGGCTACATTCTAACGGTTCACCGAGGCGAGAGCAATAGTGAAGTTTAGGAGACTTTAAATGCGCCTATAGCTTGTCCTGACTATCATTTCGGCGCGCTCAGCGGCTTGCCGCCGTTGTCGGCTTTCTTTAAGTTACCAGTTTGGTCCATCCAAAACGAGAGCTTGCCGGTGTGGCCGTAACGCGCGGGTTCGGCGCCGGCGACGTAGCTCTTGCTGTCATTCGCCAACGTAATATGGAAGTGATAGCCGGTCGAAGCGGCGTCCGCCACATCGTGCGAGGTCAGGCCCGCATCGATCAAGGCCTTCAAATCGCCAAAGGCCCCGGAGTGCTGCGCGCTATACGCGGCTTCGATAGCAATCAGGCGCTTCAGGAAATCCTCAATGTCGCTTTCGTGTGTTTCGATCATCGCATCGAGGAAATATCGGCGGCCGGCTTTCTTGACGATCGCCTGGTCGGCTTCCTGTCCGATGATCCATACGCCGACCGAACTGAATAACGTAACGGGTTCTGAAACAACCTGGCTGGCGTCCGTCTCGTTTGGGACCTTCACAAAGACAGTTGCGTTATTCCCGTTGATTTGCTCGCCGGTAATCTCGACCTGCTCCGGAATCTTGGCGGCGCGCTCTTCGAAGTCGGGCCGCAGGTCTTCCATCTCTTCGGGCGTCAAAGTCTCGACGGCGGATTTATAAATTGTCAGTGCCCAAGCATCTTTGAAACGATGCTCGCGCATGGCTTTGTAAAACTCACGCACTGTGTCGGACGGTGAACGCACCGAATTATTCTGAGCGTGCGTCATCGCTACGCATAAGGTGACGGCGAAAATAAGTAGTGCGGCCCTGCTCGGACGGAAGACCTGAGCTAAGAGTTCCGAGACCTGGCGATACGGCATGATTGTAAATCTCTCGATCACTCGCCTATTAATTTCGAGGCGCGCTAGACCGCAGCGCGCCCCAGGACCTGGAATTCTAGAAATCAACCTATTCACTGTTTGGGAACATAGGCTTTAGGCTTCAATAGTAATTCCCGGCCGACTATGTAAAGCAAAACCGTCAGAATCACAAACGGAACCAGTCCGAGCAGGTCGGAGTTCGGCCCTTCAAACAATGGATTGTGAACCCTGGCCCACGCTTCAAACGACGTCAATCGGTTCACAATCCCTTCCTTTAAATTCAAGAACGCAAAGACGACACCAGCCAGCGTGGCGCCGGCGATATAACCCGACGCCAAAAGGACGCCGGGACTCTTGTCCGTCTCCGCCGCCATTTCCGCTTCGCTTAATTTTTGATGCTCGGGTTTCTTGCGTAAATATTTGTCGACCGCCCAACGCACCACGCCGCCAACAAAAATGGGCGCAGATGTAGATATTGGCAGGTAAACGCCGACCGCGAATGCTAATGAGGGAATGCCTCCCAGCTCGAGCACAACCGAGATCATTACTCCCAAGAGCACAAGTCCCCAGGGCAATTGACGGCTGAGAATGCCTTTTATGATGTAAGACATCAAAGTCGCCTTGGGGGCGGTGAACCTTGGATTATAGATGCCGTTGATTCCGGGGTCGGCGAGATAGACAGGCACGCCTTCGTCTTTGGTGACCAGGTAGCGCCCCGCCGGGCCATAATCGGTAGAGGTTTTGTGGACGACGTTGTAGTCTCTGGTGTCGGAGCTCGCCTGTCCGCCTTGCAGTTTTTCCGTTTTCGGTTGGTTTCCACTCATCACGAACTCTTCTTTGTTGAAATGGAAACTTGGAGGAAAACTGAAGTCCTTACTCGTTGCCACTGGCACATAGACCGTACCCGATTGGTTCATTGCCAGTAGGATTGGTCCGAGCGCCAAAGCCGAAGTTAAAGCCCCAACCAGAATCGCAATCTGCTGATACTTGGGTGTTGAGCCGACCAGAAAACCTGTCTTGAGATCCTGTGAAGTTGTGCCGCCGTTGGACGCGGCGATACAGACGATGCCGCCGATCGAAAGCGCGGTCACGAAATATGGCGGCGCGGTCCAACCGATAATTAAAAATACCAGACAAGTCAAGAGAAGGGTTGCGACCGTCATCCCCGAAATTGGATTCGATGACGACCCAATCTCGCCGGTCAATCGTGATGACACGGTCACGAATAAGAAACCGAACGCCACGATGAGCAGCGCACCCAAAATGTTGAAGCGCAGATTAAGCTGGGGCGCGAGCATGATCGCGAGCAGCAGAACGATGATGCCGCCGAGAACAAATTTCATTGACAAGTCCTGGTCGGTGCGCGGCGCGCCATTGCTGGCGGATCGCGTCGTGCGCAAATCGGCGAGTCCGCCTTTTAACCCGCTCCAAATCACTGGCAGCGAACGAACCAGGCTGATGATGCCGCCGGCGGCCACCGCTCCAGCGCCTATGTAGAGGATGTAACCCTTCTGGATCTGGGTCACGGTCATGTCCCTGATCAGGTGTGTCGTCTCAGGTGCGAGGGGCGTGGTCCAGCCGCTGCCGAAATACTTGATCGCCGGAATCAGGACGAGGTAAGACAGCACGCCGCCGCCAACCATGATCGAGGAAATACGCGGCCCGATAATGTAGCCGACGCCAAGCAGCGCGGGATTGTTCTCAAGCGAGATCGAACCTGCCTCAAACGGTTTACCGAAGATTTTGGTCGGATATTCTTTCCAGGTTTTCCAGATTTGTTCGAGGGCGTAATAACCGAATCCGATCCCGAAACCCGTGATGATCGTCTTTCCGCCGGTCGTCGCTTCATCCACGATGCCGGTCTTTTCGGCGGCTTCCATGGCTGCAGCGCGAGATTCATCTGAAGCCCCGGCCTTCAAAACCTCGGCGCATGCCGTTCCTTCCGGATACTTCAAATACCCGTGCTGTGCCACGATGAGCGCCCGCCTGAGGGGGATCATCATCAAAATGCCCAGCAAACCGCCGAGCACCGCTACCAGCATCACGCGAGTGAATTCAAGGTCAAATCCCAGAATCAGAATGGCCGGCATGGTGACGCCAATACCGAAAGCAATAGATTCGCCCGCCGAACCGGCGGTCTGAACGATGTTGTTTTCAAGAATCGTGGCATCCCGAAGGCCCAGCTTTGAAAGCACCCGAAACAGAGTGATCGCGATCACTGCGACCGGAATTGACGCGCTCACGGTCAATCCGACTTTCAGCACCAGGTAGAGTGACGACGCGCCGAAAATTATTCCCAGCACAGTCCCCATGATTAAGGGAATCGGCGTCAGCTCGCGCAGGTGAGCACTGGCCGGTATGTACGGGCGAAACTTCGCCAGGAATGGATTGTCAGGTTTGAATCCGATCCGATCGGGAAATTCCTGCGCGGCTGCGGCTTCGTTAGCGCCAATGCTTTCAGTCGACATCAGTTCGACCTCCAACGAGTCTGATTCAAATCAGGGAGAGCGCAGATTAAGACAAACGTACTTTACACGGCGTCTCTAGCCGGGGGCAAGCAAAACAAAGTAGACATTGCGCAGTCAAGGGCCATAGCCCGACCGTCAGGGAGAGTCCGAATCAAGATACCAAAAAAAGCAGAGCATCGAATGATCGAGTCTCTGCCTTTTCGTTTGGAGTCCTTGCCGGTTATTACGGTGAGCCTTGCCTGACAAGCGGGCTGCGGCCCGTTCCGCTTACTGTTTACTACCGGTCTGCTGCACGCCGTTCGGCTTCGGCGCGTTGTAGAATTCGCGGGCCTTGACCACGAACTCTTTGTCGTCATATTGTCCGTCACCATCGACATCGACTTTCACGACGATCTTGTGCGTCTTGCCGTCAGGTTCGCCGGGATTGAATCCCAGGCTGTACTGACTTCGCAGCATGCCGTTGATTGAACCGAGCACCTTCGGCAGTTCACCTTCAAAAGTAACCGGATAGAACGCGCCGCCACTCTCATTTGCAAAAGTAGTAAGTGTATTTGCCGCTTGCAGGAAAGTCATGCGTCCGGGATTGCCAAGTAAATCGTCAGTGGCGCCGAGTCCATCACCATACTTCTTGAAAAAAAGATTTCCCGTGCCGACGATGTAAACTGGAATGCCGGCGTTTTGCACAATCTTGCGCGCCTGGCCATAGTTGATCTTGCTGAAGGTATCAATCCCCGAAGCTATCAGCAGCACCGCGCGCCGGCGCGTGGCCGGCACCGCCACCATTCCTGAGTATTCCGCTTTTGACTCTTTCGAATCTTCGAGCACTACGGAATCGCCACGTCCGCCAATTAGCGTTAACTTGAGAGCGTCGAACAAGTTCGTTTCCCTGAACGCGGGCTGGTTACGGAGTAACAGAGTGATGACTTGTTGAATACGTCCGGGATCGTTTGTGAAATCCGTCAAGGGAGTCGGCCGCATGTCGTAAGCGATTACCGAAACATAGTCTTCCGGCTTGACGAACCGCGAAAGGAACATTGCCGTGGGCCGAATGACTTCGTACTGGCCGGGCTCCATCCCGTTGGCAGCGTAATATCCCAACGCTTCCCCAAGCTTGCTGTACTCAACCACGAGGGTGATCGTGATGGGCGCTTCCGGCGTGGCAAAGTTGGTGATGTTCATTTTTACGCCGTCGACAAAAATCGCGAAGTTCGCTTTCTTCAAATCGGTGACGATCTGTCCGGTCTTCTTGTGATACACGACAGCGCCAACATTAACCAGGTTAGTGATAACGGTGACCTTCTCGGCTTCCTGCGGCTTATTGGTGACGTCCGCCGGCGAAGGTTCCTCCGGCTTCTCGCCGGTTTGCTGGTCGGGTCGCTTGTTTTTCTTTTGATCGGACGACGGCGGCTGGCGGCGCGCCTGCGCGAATAGGCAAACGTTGTTGGCCGGACCAAACGATAGCGTCGAAACGATTATCGATAGAAACAGCGCGCGCAGAGTAATACTTTTCATAAGAAATCCTTTATCAAATGAGGCGGCGATTTCGCTTTTGTTCAGCCGAACTATAGGGCGCTCACGCGAGCGTGGTCAAGCTGTCCGAGTTTGGCAGTTTCTGTGATGCACGATAGTCAGGTGAAGTTTCCCCTGACCGCTAATTCAGCCACAGAGACACGGAGGCTCAGAGATTGATAAAGCTTAAGACGAGATCTGCTCCGGTCGCCATTCTTAAAGGTCTTACCCGGTCTTGCTCTGTGACTCTGAGTCTCTCTGGCTCATGTTTTCGAGCCAATCTTACCGCGGATTGCCTCCGGCCTCGGCATCGATCACCACGTCGAAGGCGCCGGAATTGTCGCTGAGATTTCCTTCATTTACGCCGAGAAACAGGACCCCATCGCGCTGCGCTACAAATTCCCGATTCTTGCCAATAAAAATGAAATCATCGTTGTCGTCACCGATAACTGCAATCAAACCGCCGGTTGGCTGGTTGCGCATAAGCTTGTCTCGGTCGGGAACATTGGGCAGTCCATCCGGAGCTGAGAACCGTCCAGCGCCCAGGCTGACGCGCCCCGATGCGTTGACGCGGAGGCGCTGGCCCCGACGCACGACCAGGCCGCTGTTCGTCCAGCCGTTGCTGGCGTTATCGGCGCGCACTTTCACGTTGATCTGAAAGAACTGGGGATTGCCGGATACCGGAGTGCCTGTCGTCGGTGGCGGAATGTAGCTCGGCTGATTATTAGCCGGCTGACTGCGGGGCTGCGTGACTGGTCCAGGGTTTGTTCCTTCGTTGCCGCCCACCGGGCCTCCCGATGAATCAAACTCGATCGACTCCACGTCTTCCATGTACACGGTAATCGTGCTGCGCCGGCCCCGCGAGCCGCCGCCCACGAGAATCGTAAACTGCTGGTCTTTGAAGCCGACGACCTGACCGTGAATGACGCTGCCATCTTTCAGATGAATCGTGTCAGCCAACACCGGCAGGCTTAGACCAAGCGCGAGCGTTAGAATCAATATCGGACGAAACAAGAAGTTCATGGCCACCTCCAATGATGAAGCAGGAATTCCAATCGAGTGTTCAGCGAGAAGCGAAGAGGAGAGCGACTTTGTCGTAATCGATTGATGCAGATTAGCGCTAAAAGGTTGTGAAAAGAAGAGACAAGTGCGATGAGGGGGAGCAACTGCGTGCGTACGTGCTCAAATGCCATTAGCTCTTGGTTCGTTTGCGAAACGACGGCCAGCCACACACCGGGGCGGGAACGAAAATAGCCACAAAGAAACCCGCAGTGAGCGTCACAAAGTAAAGGACAAATTTCAGCCATGCTGTGCCGCCACGATCAATCTTTGTCATTAATGCCGCGCCTGCAAATGCTATTGCAATCACGACTAACGCTCTGACTGGGGAGCCTTTGGAAATACTCATCTCGCTCTTCGCCTTCTGATCCGAGTCTGGAAAATAAAGTCTAACACATCCCTATTCGTACCTGGCAGAGAAATTCAAGCAAGGCCCGTAAGTTTTGGGTACTCGTTCGCCGTAGCTTTGGCTCGCTCGAATTATTGACAAAAGAAATGTTGTCGAGTAGAAAGTATCGCTCGTTGCAATTCCCTTTCACAAAGTTCGTCAATGTTGTATTCACCTTCAGGAGGATAACTATGAGGAAGTATCTCTCGTTCGCGGCGGTTTTGATCTTCGCGTTGACGTCGATCGCGTTTGCGCAGGAGGCGCAGCCCGCGGCTTCTCCGTCGCCTAAACCAAAACCGAAAATGAGTAAGGCTCAGCTGCTCAAGAAACTATCGGCAAGTGAAACCAAACTGTGGGACGCCTGGAAGAATAAGGACGCGAAACCTTTTCAAGCCTGGCTCGTCGCGGACAGTGTGGTAGTTGGCGAGCAGGGCGTCGCGGGAAAAGGCGATATCACGAAAATGATGGCGGAAATGCCTTGTGAGGTGAAGTCGTTTTCGTTAAGCGACTGGAAGCTCAGCATGATCGATTCGAACGCGGCTTTGCTTACTTACAAAGGTACGGCTCAGGGAACATGCGCCGGACAAGCAATTCCGGTCGTGTGGGCCAGCAGCGTTTGGGTCAATCGCAAAGGAAAGTGGATGGCCTTCTCTCATCAAGAGACGCCCGTCAAGCCTTAGCTGGTACAGAACTGCTTGCGGTAGCGAGCGGTTACATCGATCTCGATCGGGTAGGGCGGACTTGCATGTCCGCCCTTTTTCGGTTTTCCAATCGAGAGCCGTTAATTGACCGCGTCGATGACTTCTGTGAGCTTCGTCACGTGAATCGTGTCGCCTTCGAGCGTGCCTTCCACGGCGACGCGGATGCCTTTCTCGGTCTTCGTGTCTTCGAGAATTTCGCGCGCCAACTTATTGCCCGCCTCGTCAAACTTGTAAAGCTTGCTGTCTGAGTAAACCGCATAGCCGCTGCCTTTGCAGTTGGGCATCAAAGCGCAGCTAGTCGTGTGATTCGCGACTCGGTCGTTGAAGTCTTTATCGTTGACGTGATGACTCGCGCACATATTGTCAATCAGATTGCCGGTCAGCTTCACTTCCTTCTTCTGCGCGTAAAGCACAACCGCGAAAGTAAGCAGCAAACCAATAACTAGAAGTTTTCGATTCATAGCGTTTCGTCTCCCATTCCGTTGAGCATGATCGTCGTAGAGCATCATACGCCCTTGCTTACGCGCGGGCTACTGCCCCGATTCCGACTCCTGACTCCTGGCTCCTGACTCCCGCTTTTCCGACTCCTGACTCCTGTCTCCTGACTCCTGCGCTTTCTCCGGTCTCAGGTGAGGAAACAAGATCACATCACGAATCGAATGTTTATTAGCGAGCAGCATCACCAAACGATCGATGCCGACGCCAATCCCCGCCGCCGGAGGCATGCCGTAAGACAACGCGCGAATGTAATCTTCATCCATCACCATCGCTTCTTCATCGCCACGCTCGCGCTGCACAACTTGATCCTTGAAGCGCTGGTACTGTTCTTCAGGGTCGTTGAGTTCAGAAAAGCCGTTCGCGGATTCGAGCGCGCCAACAAAATATTCAAAGCGCTCAGCGACGGATGGATCAGAAGGCGACGCCTTTGACAATGGCGAAATCGGTTTTGGAAAATCGGTGATGAACGTTGGTTGAATCAAATTCGGTTCGGCAAATTCCTCAAAGAGTTCGACTATCCGCGCAGCGTTTTCCGCTTTGTCCGGTTCGTGACCGTGATAGCGAGCAATGGCCTCCTTCATCGTCATCCGCTGAAACGGTTGCGAGAAATCGATCTCGTGCTCGCCGTAACGAACATGCGTGTGACCGGTGACCGTGTACACGACTGAGCGCAGCAGCTTCTCGCAGAAATCCATCATCCCGTTCACGTCCATGTACGCGGCGTAAAATTCAAGCATCGTGAATTCGGGATTGTGTTTGGTCGAGATGCCTTCGTTGCGAAAGTTGCGATTCAGTTCGTAGACTTTCTCGAAACCGCCGACGACCAAACGCTTTAAATAAAGTTCCGGCGCAATGCGCGCGTAAAGATCGATGTCGAGCGCGTTGTGATGTGTCTTGAACGGCCGCGCGGCGGCGCCGGTTGCCAAAGGCGTCAGCATCGGCGTCTCGACTTCGATGTAGCCGTGCTCATCGAGAAACCGGCGAATCTCGCGCACGACTTTCGAGCGCAGCTCAAACACCTGGCGCGGGTTCAACTCCTTCTGTTCCGACTCCTGACTCCCGGCTCCCGGCTCCAGCTTCAAGCTGCCGGCAATTAAATCGGCGTAACGCTGACGCTGTCGAATCTCAGGATCGTGTATGCCGTGCATCTTGTCCGGCATCGGCAGCAAAGCTTTTGCTAAGAACTGTAACTTCTCAACATGCACCGATAACTCGCCCGTCTTGGTCACGAACAGATAACCTTCGACGCCAATAAAGTCGCCATGATCGAGCAAGCCGAACAATTCCCAGCCATTGACCTCACCGCTTTCGGCATCGTTGCGAACTCCGATTATGTCCTGCCGGCGCGCATAGATTTGCAGACGCGAAGTCCCGTCGGACAGATGCACGAAAGCAGCTTTGCCCATCACGCGCGGCGGGGCGGCAAGGCGACCAGCGATGCGCACGCGAATCTTATTCAGCACTGAGTTCGCCGATTCGAGCGCGTCGGTCGATGGTTTCTCGCCTTGAGATACGCGCGGCTCGAATTTCTTGAAAGTCTCAACAATCGAAGTGACGGTGTCTTCGCCGGAGGTGGTATCCGTAACATTGCTGCGCTCGAATCTATTCGGATAGACGTTGCCGACAAGCTTACGCAAAGCTTCCAGGTGCTCGCGCCGCGCCTTGGTCTGATCGTTTTCTTCGATGAAAGGGACTGTCATAGGAATGCCGCAAATCGTAAATGGTAAATAGTAAATGGTAAATAGCAAATCGTAAATAGACCAAAGGCCGTTTCGTGATTATGATTGAAGGGCGAAATTAACCGCAGAGGATCGCAGAGTGTTTCGCAAAGGGCGCAGAGGAGAGATACTCTGCGTTCCTCTGCGAAGACCTCGGCGCCCTCCGCGTTTGAATTCAGCCTTGTGCTTTCCGAAAGCATGTGAAGGACAAGATTCTTTCAAACGATAAGCTGTTGGCGGAACGCGCGCGTCTCTGTGATGCGGGCAAGATACTCGTCTTCACCAACGGCGTCTTCGATATTTTGCATGTTGGCCACGTGCGTTATCTCGAACAGGCGCGCGCGCTCGGTGACGCGCTGGTCGTGGCCATCAACAGCGACCGCACGGTGCGCGAATTGAAGGATTCAGGCCGGCCGTTGATGAATCAACAAGAGCGCGCGGAAATTGTGGCGGCGTTGCGCGCGGTAAATTATGTGACGATTTTCGATGATGTCTCACCGCGATCTTTGATCTCAGAATTATTGCCCGACGTGTTGGTTAAGGGCGGCGATTACGCTCTCGATGAAATTCATGGGCGCGACGAAGTGGAAGCCGCCGGTGGGCGCGTGGTGAGTCTTCCTTTTGTCGCGGGCGTTTCGACCAGCGCGATAATTGAGCGCATGAAGAAGTGAATTGGATCCGCGAGCGTAAAGCGGCTCGGCCGCCCGATGTGCGGAAAGGCTATGCCTTTCCGTGGGTCGCCTTCTTAATCTCGCCGAGGCTACGCCTCGGCGACACAGAGGCGGAGCCTCATAATTCTCGTTGACAGCAGCCGGAAAGGCATAGCCTTTCCGCACATCGGGTGGCAAAGCCACGTTAGAATCATTTCCAATGAGCACCACCATCGAGACCGACTCAGTCCTTCAAACCGCGCTGACTTCAGTCATCGACAGCGCTGAATTCCGTCCTGTCTTAGACCAAATCAAAAGCGGCGCGCGCGTTATTTCGATCAGCGGACTGGTCGCCGGCCCGGCCCGGGCGCTCGTCCTGGCCGCGCTGCAGCGGGAGACGGCGAAACAATTCGCGCTGGTGGTTCCGTCACAGCGCGATTTGGAAGCCTGGGAACGCGATGTCAGCTTCTGGTATTGCGCGCTGCGCGGCGTAAATCACTGCGAAGACGCGGTGGCTGTTTTGCCCTCTTCTGAGAGCGATCCATATGCCGGTGGATCGCCGCACGCTGAGACACTAGAAAGACGTGCCCTGACGTTGTGGCGTCTGGCGCGGCGAAATAAAAGCCTGGGCATCTCGCCCCTCGAGATCTCCGCGCAGGACGTGAGTGACACGGATTTTGTGCTGCTGACGTCGCGCGCGATGGCGCGGCGCACTGTTGGGCCGGCGGATATTTTGAAAGCAGGCGCTCTTCTCCGCCGCGGCGAAGACACTGCGCCCGAAGAACTCGTCGAGAAATTACTGTCATCGGGATACATGCGCGAAGACCCGGTCGCGGCGATCGGCGAATTCTCAAGCCGCGGCGGGATTCTGGATGTTTGGCCCCCCGGACACGCCGCGCCGGCGAGAATCGAATTCTTCGGTGATACTCTCGATTCGATCCGCGAGTTTGATCCCGGGACGCAGCTTTCGACTACCCAACTATCACAGGTTGAGATCGCGCCAATGCGCGAACTCGCGGTGACTGCTCGCGACTTTCGCGAGTGGGCGGTGCGCGCCCGCGAGCGGTGGCGCGACGAACGATTCGCTCGTTCACTGCGCGACCGCACGGTGTTTGCCGATGAAGGCGAAGACTTTCCCGGCTGGGAATGGCTCGTCTCGATCATTCGCGAAGACGGCGCCAGCATTTTCGATTACCTGCAGGACGCCGTTTTCATAATCGACGAACCCGTCGCGGTTGAGAATTTTCTGGCAACGGCTTTTCAAACGCTCGCAGAGCGTTTTACCGAGACTGATGCCGCGGACGATCTGGGACTTCGGCCCGACGAGCTTTATCTTACCGCCGAGGAATTGCGCGCAGAGATTGACGCGCTGCAACGGGTAGAAATGCGCGCGTTGGGGCGGACGGCGGCAAAGATCGATCAGGAGATCGCGCTGGATGCAGAGGAACCAAAACTCTCGGTTGGTAAGGAGCGGGCGAAAAGAAAGCCACTGTTTTTGTTTCCGCACGAAGATGGCGGCGGGCAACGCCCGCCTCTAAACGAACCGGAAATCGAGTGGAAAGCGCAGTCAGTGATCCGTTATCACGGGCGACTGCCTGATTTGGCGCGCGACGTAATCAATCGGCACAGGAACTCGCAAGCGACCACTGTTTTCGTAATGCCCAGCAGCGGGCTGGCGGAACGAGTCGCCGAAATCCTTCGCGAATATGAAGTCAATGCACGGCTGACTTCGTTCGACGATCAGGGCGATGCTTCAATTTCCCCGGATGCGATTGCAACGACGGGAAAACTTTCAGGCGGGTTCGAATTGCCTTCGGCGCGTCTGGTAGTTCAGGTCGAGAGCGATCTGTTCGACGAAGCCGCCGAACCCGCGCTCGAACGTCGCAGCACTGCCATTAAGAGAGAAAAAAAGCGCCGCGCGCGCGCCGCCGCGTTCCTTTCCGACTTTCGCGATCTGAAAGTCGGCGACTATGTCGTGCACATCGATCACGGCATCGCGAGGTTCGGCGGATTAGTCACCCTCGACCTCGGACCCGCCCCCTCGCTCACACTCGGGGTTCAGCCAACCGCTCGGGGCGAGTTCATGCTGCTTTACTACGCGGAAGAAGCGAAACTCTACGTTCCCGTCGAGCGGCTGGATCTGGTCCAGCGCTATTCGAGCGCCGAAGGTCATCAACCGGCGCTCGATCGTCTGGGTGGGATTGGCTGGCAGAAAACAAAAGCAAAAGCGAAGCGCGCAATGCGCGACATGGCCGACGAACTGCTGCGGCTTTACGCCGAGCGCAAGCTGGTCCAGGGCCATGCATTCCCGCAGGACGCACCGTGGCAGCGCGAATTCGAGGAAGGTTTTGAATACGCGCTGACTCCCGATCAGGAAACAGCGATTGAAGACGTGAAGCACGACATGGAAACGCCGACGCCGATGGATCGTCTGCTTTGCGGCGACGTTGGTTATGGCAAGACGGAAGTCGCGATGCGCGCGGCCTTCAAGGCCGTAATGGATGGAAAGCAGACCGCGATATTAACGCCGACCACGGTGTTGGCTTATCAGCACTTCGATACTTTTCGCCAGCGCTTCGCGCCGTTTCCGGTCAAGGTCGAATTGCTTTCGCGCTTTCGCTCGACGAAAGAACAGAAGGACGTGGTTAAGCGTGTCGAATCAGGCGAAATCGATGTCGTGATCGGTACGCATCGCATGCTTTCGAAAGACGTGGGCTTTCGCGATCTTGGTCTGGTCGTGGTTGATGAGGAACAACGTTTCGGCGTCGCTCATAAAGAGCGTTTGAAACAATTGAAGAAGCGCGTCGATGTGTTGACGCTGTCGGCGACGCCGATTCCGCGCACGCTCAATATGTCTCTGAGCGGATTGCGTGACATGTCGCTGATTGAAACCCCGCCAAGCGATCGCCTCGCGATTCAAACTCAAGTCGTGCAGTCGCATGATTCGGTGATCAAATCGGCGATCGAGCTGGAGCTGGCGCGCGGCGGCCAGATTTTTTTCATTCACAATCGGGTCGAGTCGATCGAAACCATTGCGGCGCTGGTCAAGCGGCTGGTGCCGTCGTGCCGAATGGCCGTCGGCCACGGCCAGATGAACGAAAAAGAGATGGAGCGCGTGATGCTTGATTTCATCGCTTATAAATACGACGTGCTGGTGGCCACGACGATCATCGAAAACGGAATAGACATCCCGCGCGCAAACACCATCATCATAAATCGCGCCGATAATTACGGTCTTTCTCAGCTTTATCAATTGCGCGGGCGCGTGGGCCGTTCGAATCGCCGCGCTTACGCTTATCTGTTGATTCCCGCGGAACAGGAACTGTCGCCGATCGCCAGACGGCGCCTGGCGGCGATTCGCGAATTCTCGGATCTCGGAGCCGGCTTTCGCATTGCGGCGCTTGATTTGGAATTAAGAGGCGCGGGTAATTTGCTCGGCGGCGAGCAGTCGGGGCACATGGACGCGCTCGGTTTTGATCTTTACACGCAGATGCTCGAGCGCACGGTGGCTGAGTTGCGCGGCGAGCAGATCGAAGACGAGCCAACAGTTTCGATTAATTTGGCCGTGGACGTCGCCATCCCTGAAAGCTACATCGCCGACATGGGTCAGCGACTAAGAACATACAAGCGCGTCTCTTCAGCGCGCGATGAAGAAGCGCTGGCCGCCATTCGGGCTGAAACTGAAGATCGTTACGGACGAATTCCTGAACCAGTCGAAGACCTGTTTGATTATGCGCGCCTGCGGCAGGCCGCCGAAGCGGTTGGCGTGGTTTCAATTGATCGAACTCGCGAAGGAGTCGCGATCAAGCTGGCCGAAAAGGCCCGGGTGGCGCCGGAAAAATTAATGGAGCTGATTCACGCTCGGGAAGGCGCAAATTTCGCGCCCAGCGGGGTTTTGCGGCTGGAATTGAATCCAGAAGAGAAGGACGAGGTCCTGGCCGTAGCTCGTCGCGTGTTGCTGCAAATCAGGGCAGACGGTTAGAATCTCTGGAGCCGCCGATAACATAAGGAGATATGAATTCGTGAAATCCAAACTAATTATGGTTGCGTTCTTCGCGCTGGCCATCGTTGTGATCTCTCCCTCACTCACCCGTGCCCAGGAAAGCGAACCCGTGGTCATCGATGAAGTAATCGCGCAGGTTAACGACGGCGTGATTACTTTGTCGCAACTGAAGCGCGAAACCAAAGAACGTATCGACTCACTGAAACAGAACGGCATGAGCCAGCAGCAAGCCGAGGCTGAAGTCGAAAAACGCAAGGCCGACCTGATTGCGATCCTGATTAACGAACAACTGCTGCTGCAAAAAGGAAAGGAACTCGATCTAAGCGATCGGGTCGAAGCTGAAGTCAACCGGCGCATGCTCGAGGTGGCGAAACAAAACGGCGTCCATTCGATCGAGGAGCTCGACAAGGCAATGCGCGAGTCCGGGTTCGATCCGGCCGGCACGCGTCAGACCATGCGGGCCGAGATCATGAAGCAGGCGGTGCTGGAATCTGAAGTGGATTCGAAGATCTTTTACGCGCTGAGCAGCGACGAGCTGCATAAATATTTCGATGCGCACAAGAACAAGTTTCTGAAACCTGAGACTGTCGACCTGTCGGAAATATTTCTGAGCCTCGCCGGTAAACCTGAAGCCGACGTTAAAGCGCGCGCGGCCCAGTTGGTTGCGCAAGTACGAGCCGGAGCGAATTTCGCGGCGCTCGCAAAAACCAATTCTGATCGGGGCGCGGAAAATGGCGGCAAGGTCGGACTCTTCGAAGTCCCGAACCTGCGACCCGACATCGCCGCGGCCATCAAGGACCTCAAAGCCGGCGGCGTCAGCGAGCCTTTGCGCACCGATGAAGGTTATGACATTTTGCGGGTTGACGCGCGCACGGCGGGAACCAACACCCCGGCCTTTAATGAAAACCAGGTGCGTGAAGCAATCACTGCCGAGCGCTCGCCCAAAGCCCACGAAGATTATTTGCAGACGCTGCGCGACGATGCATATATAAAGATCGCGAAAGACTATCGCGACTCGGTGTTGCCACAACTCAAGCTGAAAGAGAATTTCATCGTTGAGAGAACCGGCGACGAATCGGAAAAGAAACCTGAGAAGAAGAAGGGCAAGCTGCTGGGGATCTTTCCCAAGCCCTGACGCCTTTGGAAGTCTCGGACTCTGAAATAGATTCTGCGACTCGATCTATTCCTCAAAATGAGCCGTCTTTGCCCGCGTCGCTCCGCGGCGCAACAATTGTGCGACGCGGGCCGTGTTTTGCTCAATGGACGTCCGGCGAAATCCGCTCACGCGGTAAACCCGAATGACCTAATCACTATTCACCAGTACGAGGCTGAGATTGTCGCGCGTATTCTCAGGGTCCCGGCAACACGCAACGTTTCACGGCGCGATGCCCCGAAGTTAGTCGAGGTCTTGAGCGAGAGAGTTTTTGAACGCGGATTCGGATAAAGATTTTTCGTACGACTCGTGAACGATGACGGCAATGACGATGCCCGGACCTTCGAAGATATGTCTCGCGCTTGCTTTTTTGACGCTCTCGTCCGTGGCGTGCCAAACACGGCTCGGACCGCGGTCCGCGAAAGCGCAACAAACCCTAACCACCGGGGAAGAGGAAAAAATATCTCAGCCGCGTTCCGGCCGCTCCCAATTAAAGCTACCACTTGCGGAACCGAAGATCGTCGTAAAGAAAAGTCAACGACAGTTGCTCTTGTTCTCGAACGGAAAAGTGGTGCGAACATATCGAATCGGTCTTGGTTTGAATCCTGTCGGCGACAAAGTGCGCGCCGGCGATCGGCGCACCCCCGAAGGCGACTTCTATATCTTCACTAAGAACGCAAAGAGCGCTTTTTATCTTTCACTTGGTCTGAGTTACCCGAATGCCGCTCATGCTGAGCTCGGATTACGTGACGGTTTAATCAAGCGCGCCCAATACGATTCGATCATGCGTGCTTTGCGCGCGAAAAAAGCGCCGCCGCAAAACACCCGCCTGGGCGGCGACATCTACATTCACGGTAACGGCGCGCGGAGCGATTGGACATGGGGCTGTGTGGCGTTGGAGAACGAGGATATCCGTGAACTGTATGACTCGGTGGCGATTGGGACACCCGTTACTATCCAGCCATAAAACGAGCGACATGTTAGACAGTCGTCTGGCCCTGAGCACCTCCGCAACCTGGTGTAATTATTTCCGGCAGGCGTTCGGTTATCGGGCAATGCGAGGATTAGCTCAGATTATTTTTCCTCTGACCTGATCTTGCCTGGCGCTTACAAATCTTCGCGTTGCCGGACTCGCGGCAGGTCGGTGCATGAAAACGGTCACTGGCATATAGGTTGCAATCGAAGTTTACTAAACTTTGTCGAGGAACGATCTTTGGTCAAGCGGGGGGTTACGAATCATGAATATTCTGAGCGGGTTTTTCTCTGACGATCTGGCGATAGATCTGGGGACAGTCAATACAGTCGTTTACGAACCGGCGCGCGGGGTCGTCTTAAACGAGCCTTCTGTTCTGGCTTTGCACAAATATAGTGGCGAAGTATTGTCGGTCGGCTCGCAAGCACTAAAACTGCTGGGACGCGAGCCGAATGATATGGAAGTTCATCGGCCAATTCGTCGCGGAGCGATAGATGACTTTGAGATCTCACAAAAATTTCTCCGCGCGGTAATCAGCCGAGTGCAGCAACACGATCATCCGAAGCGCAGTCATTTGGTGATTGGCGTTCCCGGATCATCGACGCCGCTCGAGCGACGTTCAGTAAAAGATGCGGCGCGCGACGCGAAAGCCGGCCGTGTGGATCTGATAGACGAAGGTTTGGCGGCTGCTTTTGGCGCCGGGTTGGATTTTGAAGATGAACAGGCGCACCTCGTGGTCGATATTGGCGGCGGCACGACTAACATCGCCATTCTGGCGTCGGGCGGGGTAATCACTTCCGTCAGCCTTCCCGCGGCCGGCAACGCCATGGACGAGGCGATTAGAGATTATTTACGGGTCAGATACGCAGTCCAACTTGGCGAAAGGACTGCCGAACACGTCAAGAAAGAGCTGGGTCTGGCTTATGCCGGCATTTCAGGCGAACGCGATGGGTTGGAGATGGAAGTCATAGGCAAGCAGCTTGCTAACGGCGCGGCCCTGCCGGTAAAGATCTGCGCTCGCGAAGTTCGCAGAGCTCTGGAACCAGTGTTGTCAGAGATAATCTCGGCAGTACGACGCGTGATCGAAGACGCAAAGCCGGAAGTCACAGCCGACATTTACTATTCCGGCGTCATTCTCACCGGCGGAGGCGCGCTGCTCAGTGGAATGGCGGAACGAATGCAGAATGATTTGAATCTCCGCGTTACCACTCCCGAAGATCCGCTGGTCACGGTAGCAGTCGGCGCGGGCCGGTTACTCGCGGAACCGGAAAAGTTGCAGCGCGCGGCACTCAGATTGGACGTGCCGGTTTGGGAAGACGCAGAAAAGTTGGTTGTGAACTGGTAGGGGCTCTGTCAAATTCCAGCTGGGATGGGTTAATATTGACGACATCAGACGTGTATGAGTCAGACTCTTACCATCAAACTCAGTGACGAGCAACGAGAGCGCTTGAGCCGGTTGGCCTTGCGCTATGGGCTGTCCTTACAGGAATTCACCCGTAAGGTATTGCTTGAACTGGATGAGGCTTTTCCGCACGAATCGTTTGAAGACTACGAAGACGCCGAAGCGCTTAGAGCATCTTTCGAACGTGCGCTTAGCGATTGGCGTTCGGGCCGAATCCAAACCCGGCTATGAAGATTGTCTATGCCAAGGAGTTCGCTAAAGAATTCAAAAAGCTCCCGGTTAGAATTCAGCGCCTATTTCGCAAGCAGGAAGATATCTTCAAGCAAACTGGCGCGATCCCAGACTCAAAGTCAAAAAATTGAAGGATCATCCTTTTCCTTTTTCATTTCGAATCACTCGCGGATATCGCGTGCTCTTCGTGTTCGTTGAGTCGGATCTAGTTCTATTTGCCACTATCGGTCACCGCAAAGATGTTTACGATTAGCGAGTAACCTGGGGATGTGCTTGGAAATTGTGATCAAGTCTTTCAAGATCCGAAACATCGAAATCAATCCGCCGCTGGTGCTTTCGCCGATGGCCGGGGTTACCGATATCTCGTTTCGTCGATTGCTGAAGCAGCGCGGCGGCATCGGCCTGACTGTTTCTGAGTTCATCTCGGTCGAAGGTCTCACGCGTAACAATCCCAAGTCGAAACGCCAGATGCGCTTCTATGAAAACGAGCGGCCGTTCGCGGTGCAAATCTTCGGCGCGCAGCTCGACCGGATGCGCATGGCCGCGGAGATGGCGGAAGAAATCGGCGCGGACATCCTGGACGTAAACTGCGGCTGCCCGGCTCCTAAAGTCGTGAAGCATGGCGGCGGATCAGGACTGTTGAAAGATCATCAGCGGCTCGAAGAAATTCTCAAAGCGATCAAGAAAGCGATCGCTATTCCGATGACGATTAAGATTCGCGCCGGTTATTACGACCACACGATCAACGCCATTGAGACTGCAAAGCTGGCGGAAGCCTGCGGCGCGGAACACATCGCTTTACACGGACGCACTAAAGAACAAGGTTATCGCGGTCAGGCAAATTGGGAGCTCGTGAAGCAAATCAAGGAAGTTGTGCGCGTTCCGGTTTCCGGAAGCGGCGATGTCACCACCATCGATCAGGCGTTGGCTCGATTCCGCGAGACCGGCTGTGACGGCGTCTTAATCGGCCGCGGGGCCATGGCCAACCCCTGGATTTTTCGCCAAATCGAAGACACGGTTCACGGGCGCCAGGTATTTCAACCGACGTTGGATGACAAACGCGCGGTGCTGCTGGAATATTTTGAAATGCTGCGCCAGGACATGCCTGAGATGGCCGCAATCGGGCGCATGAAACAGCTCGCCGGGCAATTTACGCGCGGCCTGCAGGGCGGCGCGCTGTTCCGGACGGCGATCTACCATTCACATTCAGTAACAGAGATTCTCGATCGGATTTCGGAATACTTCGAAACGATCTCGAATGGCCGGCCGTATTTTGGCGAAGCCGGAAAACCAATCGAAATCATCGACGCGCCGCCGCTGGATTCGTGCGACGCAGCCGTCGCATCATAGACAGTTCATCATCCTACGATGACGGATTTTGTTTGATCTCAATTCTCTAAGAAGACCGGAGGCCTCCAAAATGAAACGCATCACTACGCTGATCGTCCTGGTTTTGTTGACAGCGGCGAATGTTGCCGCACTTACCAAATATGAACCAGTCTCAGTGCCGCAGCAGTTATCACGCGACGCCACCAGAGAAAAGCTGCGAACTTTGCTCAACACCATGGGTCCGAAGGTCAACATTGATTTTCGACAGAGCGACAAGCAGCCTTACAACTTTCTCGGGTCACTCAGGACAGGCCTTAAGAACGCCGATTTATTTGAAGTCGTTATTTCCGTAAGCGACAAAGATACGGTTCATTTCCGCATTTATCCTCATTATGCCAACGGCTACGTAAACATAGACAAAGTCAGGAACAGCGCGGCGTTGATGCGCCAGCTCCTGCGCTTCAGCGATTCAAATTTTCTTTACTGGGGCGCGGATGAAACCGGCGACATCTTTGCCGGTTATACTTTCACACTGGAATCGGGCTTTCCCGACGAGGCAATCAAAGTCGTACTCTACAGCATTCCGCCGCTCGATCAGTTCGTCGGGAAGATGAGGCCGATGATTGACGGGACTTCCGCAGCCTCCTGATTCCAGGTGGCAAGCACATCGCCGACGGCTGTGGCCATCGTTGAGTCGGCGAAAATTTCTCGACACGCGCCGTCAAATCAGTATAATGGCGGCGCTCCAAAATCTCCCTGAGCAAGACCAGTAAGACCAGTTTGTCGTGTTCCGAATCCGGAGCAGTGAGCGCTGGAGGAACGAATGGCTGAAGCTGCCGTCATTGCGAAAAGCAAAAGCACAGGGTTTATTCGCGGTCTGGGTTTACTTGATTCGACGATGATAGTCGCCGGGTCCATGATTGGATCCGGCATTTTTATTGTCTCCGCAGACATCGCCCGCCAGGTAGGTGCACCGGGCTGGTTGCTCGTTGTCTGGATCGTTACCGGACTGCTGACCCTTGTGGCCGCGCTCAGCTATGGCGAACTTGCCGCCATGATGCCGAAGGCCGGCGGCCAGTATGTTTACCTGCGCGAAGCCTTCTCGCCGCTGTGGGGATTTCTTTATGGCTGGACTCTCTTCCTCGTAATTCAAACTGGGACCGTGGCCGCCGTGTCAGTTGGTTTCGCCAAGTTTCTGGGCGTGCTGTGGCCGAAGATTTCGATAGATAACTACATCGTCGCCCCGATTCGAATCACTTCAGGTTACGCAATTTCGCTTTCGACTGCGCAGCTTGTCGGTGTGTTGATGATTGTGTTGCTCACGTTCATGAACACACGGGGATTGAAATTGGGCAAGTTGGTTCAGAACGTTTTCACGATCACCAAGACGGGCAGTCTGATTGCCTTGATACTGCTTGGTGTATTCCTGGGTTGGAACGCCAATGCGGTGCATCTTAATTTCGGAAACCTTTGGCACGTGGGCGGCAAGTTGCAGGACGTCGGGCGCGGGCTCGCCGCCGCGGTGCCGTTTGGATTATTCGTGGGCATTTGCGTAGCACAGACTAATTCGCTGTTCGCGGCGGACGCCTGGAACAATATTACCTTCACGGCCGGCGAAGTTAAGGATCCCAAGCGCAACATTCCGCTCTCGCTGGCCTTTGGCACGATGCTCGTGATCGGACTGTATCTTCTGGCGAACATTGCTTACCTCGTGACGCTGCCGATTGAAGTGATTAAGACCGTTCCCGCGGACCGCGTGGCATCGGCGACCGTCGATGCGATTTTTCCCGGACGCGGCGCGGCGATCATGGCCGTGGCCATCATGATCTCGACGTTCGGCTGCAACAACGGATTGATTTTGGCCGGCGCGCGCGCCTATTACGCGATGGCCCGCGATGGTTTGTTTTTCCAAAAGTCCGGCGAGTTGAATCATAAGCATGTGCCCTCATGGGGATTGATCGTGCAAGGGATCTGGGCGGCGGCTCTGGTTCTGCCGCGCACTATCGACGATAAAGGCAACTTCGGCTCGCTCTACAACGATTTGTTGGCTTACGTCATTTCGGCGGCGCTGATTTTTTACATTCTTACTATTCTCGGAATAATTGTGCTGCGCAAAAAGCGGCCTGACGCCGAGCGACCTTACAAGGCTTTTGGTTACCCGATCGTCCCGCTGCTCTACATCATCGGCGCTGGCGCGATTACAATAGTTCTGTTCATTTATCAGCCGGCTCAGACCTGGCCGGGATTGCTGATTGTTGGAATAGGCATTCCGGTTTATTTCATTTGGCGGAAGTTCGGTAAGCCGATGCCGGAAGAAGGATCGATCTCTGAAGCGGCCGCCGAAGCCAAAGGCGAATACTGAAGCTAACGATGAATGAGGAACGATGAATGAGGAACTGAATACTGTTTATTAACTCATCGTTCATCGTTCCGCGTTCATCATTGCTCCGGAGGTTCACGAATGGCTAACCAACTGTTTAGGACGAAACCACTCAGCCTTTTACTCGAAGAGATGAAAGGCGAGAATCGCCTGCGCCGTATTCTCGGGCCAGTACAACTGACGGCGTTGGGTGTTGGCGCGATTATCGGGACGGGCATTTTCATCCTGACCGGCGAAGCTGCTCATGATCGCACGGGGCCGGCACTGATGCTGTCGTTTGTCCTCGCCGGCACTGCCTGCGTGTTCGCTGCGCTTTGCTACGCCGAATTTGCTTCGATGGTGCCGGTCGCCGGATCGGCGTACACATACGCTTACGCCACTTTGGGTGAATTGCTGGCCTGGATCATCGGTTGGGATCTCGTGCTGGAGTATGCGGTCGGTTCGTCAACAGTAGCGCACGGATGGTCAGCGCACTTTCAGGAGTTCATTCCAATATTTCACGACGCTATTCCGGCCATTCCGGCAAAATTACCTCTAGCTGTGCACACTGCGCCGTTTGATTACATGCCGGCCACCGGCGCAATTACTCGGACCGGATCGTATTTCGATCTGCCGGCGATTCTGATCACCTTCATTCTCACCGCCGTGCTGGTCAAAGGAATCAGAGAAAGCGCCACCTTTAACGCGATCATGGTAGGTATCAAGCTCGCCGTTGTGTTGATGGTGATCGCGATTGGCGTTTTCTACATTAATCCGGCCAACTGGCATCCGTTCGCTCCGCACGGATTCGGCGGCATCAGTTTCTTTGGCTACACAATTTTTGGCGAGACCGGCAAAGGCGGTGAGCCTCTGGGAATGTTCGCCGGCGCCGCGATCATCTTCTTCGCTTACATCGGGTTCGATTCCGTCTCGGTGCACTCGGAAGAAGCTCGCAATCCGGCTCGTGACGTGCCGATTGGAATTATCACGTCTCTGATTATTTGCACCGTCCTCTACATTCTGGTATCGGGCGTCCTGACGGGAATGGTTCCCACAACCGATATCAACCGCGACGCGGGCGTGGTTGATGCCTTCAGATACGTCGGCCTTCTCAAAATGCGGTACGTCGTCGCGTTTGGCGCCATGACCGGTATTACTTCGGTGCTGTTGGTGATGATGCTCAGCCAACCGCGCGTGATGCTGGCGATGGGACGGGACGGATTGGTGCCAAATAGTTTCTTTGGCGCCATTCATCCAAAGTTTCGCACGCCCTGGAAGTCGACAATTCTGACGGGACTCTTCGTGGCATCCATGGCTGGATTCCTTCCGCTCAGCATTTTGGCTGAGATGACTAACATCGGAACCCTGCTCGCCTTCGTCATCGTGTGCGGCGCGGTGATGGTGATGAGAAAGACCCACCCTGACGCGAAGCGGCCGTTCCGGGCGCCTCTGGTACCTCTGGTGCCGATCCTGGGAATCCTGACGTGCCTGTTACTAATGTTTTCGCTGCCGGTCGGCAACTGGTATCGATTGATAATCTGGCTGCTGATTGGTTTTGTGATCTACTTCACCTACGGACGCAAGCACAGCATCATGGCGCGTCACCTGACGCACGAGATTTCCGCGCACGGCGTCTCGCCGGCGGGCCAGGCCGTCGCCGATCCCGATGCGCCGCCGAGCAGTCCGGCAGGCGATGTTGATACCAATGTGAAGTAATTTGCTGGTTTGGTTTAGCTTATTGGGCTGAGTGATTTGAGATCACTCAGCCCTCAATTCTTTGGGAAGCAATTAGAGGTTTCGACTTGCCAGCACTTCGCGCGCGACCGTGCGATTGCCGTTACAACTAATTCGCCGCGGAGCGTCGAGGAATCTCAAGCGAAATCCCAACCGCCGATACAGACGCACAATGCGAGCCGTTGCCTGGTTTGACAACAAAACCGGCCCACGATGCCTCGCCAGCCACTCGGCTGTTCGCACTTGATCGTCCCAGGAGAAACCGCCGGCGCTGTAAGTCGTGAACTCGACATCGTACGGCGGATCGGCGTAAATGAAATCCCGCGATTCGATAGCCAACTTCTCAAGATCCTGATTCGTAAATTTCCAGCGCTGGAATAATCTGCGATACGCCGCAAAGTCGGTCGCGTAATTGACCGTTCGATACAGACCGAAAGGCACGTTGAATTCACCGCTTAGATTGAAGCGACAAAGACCGTTGTAGCAAGTCCGATTCAGATAATAAAAAAGCTGCGCCGCTTGCTTCGTGTTTGCACGTCCGTTTCCGACCAGTTTGTTAAAATGAGCGCGATGCGCATAGAAGAGTGTTTTGTCGTAACGCGTTTCGATCTTCAGCGACAGACCGTTTTGTATCTGTTTGTAAAAGTTAACGAGATGGGGATTCAGATCGTTTAATAGCGCTCGCTCTGGCTGCAACCCCAAGGCAACCCCGAGTCCGCCACAAAATGGTTCGACGTAACAGCGGGCCTGATGTTTACGCCAGATTGGTTCGAGATGCTGGACGAGCCAGCGTTTTCCACCGGCCCATTTGAGCGGAGGATTCAGGACAACGTCGTCTCCGGCTAATTTATGTTTCACACCAGTTTAGAAGTGCACTTGTGCCGCACATCATTAACAGAGGCGGAAAAGTCCGCCGTCTAAACGGATTCAGGAGAGTCGGCTTACTCATAAAGCGGAGCGTTGTAAAACGGAGCGAACGCGGCAATCAGCGCAGCTTCAAAACTCATCGCCCGTGTCAGCAGATCGCGCGAGAGCACGCCCCACGCGCCCTGCTTGCTGCGCACGTCGTGCATTCCGGCAACTTCGTCAATTACTAAACCAAGTTCGCGCTTACCCTGGATGACATTCTTCACGATCGAATCAGGAACGCTGATCGAAGGTGACATGCCAAAACTTCCGCGCTCGCCGTCGCTGACAAAAGCCCAGCCGCGCAAAAATGTGTGCCACTCGCCTTCGACTGAAATCGAATGAAAACCGCCCTCGAGTCCGACATAGAGATCGGCCGCGAGTTTTTGCCCGACCAGAATTTCCTGCACCGCGAATGCCCTCGCGCGCGCTCCTTGCATCAATTCCCAATCCGTCAATGGCATCGCCGGGGCGTTGGTCTTCACTGAGCGCGCAACTACGCTAGCATCGCGCCAGCCGGTATCGATCTCTGAAATCCGCGCGATGCTGGCGCGCACGGCCATAATCTTCGCGGCGCGATCCGAACCCAGCGCAATGCTTTGAATTGGTTTCGAGCGGCTCAACTGTAGCGCAACCGGCTTTTCACTCTTCATGCTTAAATGCGACGCGCGCAGGCTATAATAACGGCAGTTGACATTCAACTTTCACGTTGTTGTAATCGAACCAGATTGAGAGTACAAGCCTTAATTTGTTTCCCTCTCCCATTCGCGAGAGGGCCAGGGTGAGGGTGTCAGCCGGCAGGAGAAGAAAATCTAAATCAACTAATAGCCGCGTAGTCCCTCTCCCAACCCTCTCCCAGAGGGAAGAGGGAGTTCTCGTGAAAGAGGTTTTTTATCGTGTCTGTTTCTGAGCTCATCTACGATTGGAACGACGTCAACGCATCTTTGCAGCAGCCCGATCGCCACATTGGCTTTGACGATGAAACGCTGCGCGACGGATTACAGTCGCCTTCAGTTTGCGAGCCACCGGTTGAAAAAAAGATCCAACTGCTGCATTTGATGAACGATCTCGGGATTGACACCGCCGACATCGGATTACCCGGCGCCGGCGGCACACACGCGGCAGGCGTCGAGTTGATGGCGCGTGAAATTGCCGAGAAAAAACTTCGCATTCGGCCCAATTGCGCCGCTCGCACTCATAAGAACGACATCATTCCTATTTTAGAAATCTCTCAGCGCGCCGGCATTCCGATCGAAGCCTGCACTTTCATTGGATCGTCGCCGATTCGTTTCTACGCCGAAGAATGGACGCTCGAGAAACTTCTGCAAATGACCGAAGAAGCAGTGACCTTTGCGGTCAAAGGCGGAGCGCCGGTGATGTTCGTGACGGAAGACACCACGCGCGCCGATCCCGAAACGATTCGCGCGCTTTACTCGACGGCGATTCAATGCGGCGCCCGGGCCGTGTGTGTCTGTGACACGGTGGGCCACGCGACTCCGGACGGCGCACGCTCAGTCGTCAAGTTCGTGAAGGACATCATCAACCGGCAAGGCGAAAAAGTTCGGCTCGACTGGCATGGACACCAGGATCGCGGGCTGGGTGTGATTAATTCAATCGCCGCAATCCAGGGTGGCGCGGATCAGGTGCACGGTTCGGCGCTCGGCATGGGCGAGCGGGTGGGAAACACGCCGATGGATCAGTTGCTGGTGAACCTGAAATTAATGGGTTGGATCGAAAATGATCTCACGAAGCTGCGCGAGTATTGTGAGAAAGCGGCCGAAGCTTGCCAATGGACCATTCCGCTAAACTATCCGGTCTTTGGACGCGACGCGTTTCGCACAGCCACGGGAGTTCATGCGGCAGCGGTGATCAAGAGCTACAAGAAAGGAGACACGGAACTTGCCGATCTGATCTACTCGGGAGTTCCGGCGGGACAGTTCGGCCTCAGACAAGTGATCGAGATCGGTCCCATGAGCGGCAAATCAAACGTAGTTTTCTGGCTGGAGAATCGCGGCATCGAAGCAGCCGATGATCGCGTTACGCGAATCTATGAACACGCGAAGCAGGCTTCGGCGGTCCTAAGCGAAGAGGAAGTGATGGCGTTGGTCTAGCCAAAGAAAAAGCGCAGGCAAGCCTGCGCTCTAAACAAACTAATAAGAAGAAACTTAGTTAATCGGAATTGTAATCGTCGCTGAACCAGCTTTACCGGCCGGAAAACGTTTCTGGCGCGCAATCCGTAAGGCGGTCGGATCCGCTCCGGACGCCTGCGTCACTCTTCCATTTTCGTCGTAAGAAACCTGCACCGTTACCTTTTTCGACGCGGCCGAGTTTGGCGCCGGCCTCGCGGCCGAAGATGCAGCGCTTGCTGTTGGCGATGAAGGATTTGCTGACGCAGTATCCTGTGCTTTCGCTTTTTCCTTCGCCCGAGCCTCGCGCAACCGTTTTGCCGCGAGAGCTTCGGCCTCAGAATTCGCTGCTTCGTTCCGTGCACTGGCTGCCGGAGCATCCGAGCCTGCCTTCACATCAGTCGAACTTGCAGCCTCTGACGCCAGCCCCACTGAAGCCTTTGGTTGATTCATCGCTTTCGCTCCCTGGCTGTGCGCGTACCAGGCCCAGGGAATTCCTACCGCGGCCAAGATTAGTACGACCGCTCCGACGACAACTCCCAGACCCCAGGGTTTCTTCAGCCATTCGGGCTCGCTCTTCCAGAGCATTGGTGCGATCTCGGTTTCACTTTCAAGATCGTCTGCTGGAACCGCAGATAAATCTGAGGAGGAATACTTGTGTTCGGCGACCGCGAGTTGACCTTCAATTTGCTCAGCATCTTCGGACACCGTTACAAAGCTCGGCGGGAAAGCATCTCCGGGTTGAATCCCTTCATCCATTCGGCGCAGTCCTTCAAGCACTACCGACGTCCACGGTTGATTGATAGTGCGTTCAGGAGGTTCAAGCGCAGCGCTAAATTTGAACGAGGCGTTTGGTAGTGTGAGCGCGTAGTAGACGGCTTCGATACCACGCAGAACTCCAACTTCAGCGTGAACGACCGATCCGGCCTGAAGATAAAAATACCCGGGACCTCGCGGATAGATAACCTTTAGGCGTCCCGTTTTGCGTTGGTTGCAAAAGAACTCTATCAGCTCCGCAAGCGACAGATCGCTGAGCTCTCCACTTAATGCCATTTATGACTCCTTCAATTTGAGTATTCCGGCGGTACGTCGATCGCCCGGATGTTTACTGAGACAGTGTGAAGTTATAGTTGATCGTGCCAGCTACCTTGACGGGCTGGCCCGAAAGTTTCGTGGGCGAGAAGCGCGCACGAAGTGCCGCCTGCACCGCGACGTCCCTCAAAATGGTTGGGCCTGATAAAGCGTTGGCGGAGATCACATTGCCGTTTTCGTCGATCACTACTTCGACCACGACCATGCCCGTGATCCGCATCCTACGCGCTACATCCGGATAAACGGGAGCAGGCAAATTTATTGCTGAGCCATTTAAAACGCCTCGCGAAACCGGCTTGAGGATTGGCTTAGGAGAATTCGGCGGCGGTGCCTCGCTTTCCAGAACAACGACCGATTTGTTATTTGCAGCATCGGCATGCGTATCCGGCGCCGCGGGCTGACTCAACGTGAGTTTCGATTTGTCGATCGCGATCGCTCTTGGCAACTCGGCCGCCATCATTCTGCTGGCGCCCGTTGACTTGCTCTGAGAATTATTTGGGTCCCTGGATTTATCATTCACAGACGTGGTCGAGCCGGCATTGGAATTACCGGGTGCGCTTTTGGCGTCGCTGCGAACCGGACTAACGGAAACGGATGGCCCTGGCTGGGCAGGCTCCAGCATCTTCGTCATCTTTTCGTCGAGATAGTAGAAGATCGTCCGATAAGTACACTCAGTGGGCTCAAAATTAATCTTACCGTTTTCTACGACTGCGACTGAAGTCGTCATCTTCGTCCAATTGCCCACAGAGTCGAAGTCGTACTTGTAAATCTCCTTGCTAATTAGAGAGCCATCAGCAGCCAGCAACGTCATCTCGCTGATATTGCCCTTATCATCGTACTTGTAAACCTCTCGCCCCGTGAGCGTCGAGCCCGCAACAGGAAAATATTGGTTTTGCGTTTTGTTGCCCTTCAGATCGTACTCGGCAGTTTCGAGCAAGACGCGCTTGTCGCCTTCGACCAAACTCCCGTTCGCGTTGGACACCTTTACCACCTCGGTGCGGACACGCCGGACCGGACCGTTTAAGCCGTCGCGGACCCTATCGCTGTCGCCGGCTACCGCTACCGGTTGCGGCTGGAAGCTGCTGACTTTCGCTGACAACGTGCCCTGCCCAAGGGCGGGAACCACTGCCCACGCCAGGAAGAATGAAATAGAGAGAAGTCGGCTAACTTGCTGTGCCATTGCTATGCTCCTTTGGGTTGAACTTATCCCAGACGGCAAAAGGTGAGAGCGTCAAGAATGCTTCGCATCGTGGGGCAAATCCGGGCCGACACGACGGGCCACGAAACTCATCTTAGCTCGTTAAAAGACGTTTGTCTAGATTAAATATCGCTGAATTAGCTCAAAAAGCTCAATTTTTTCGACGATTTGCGAAGGATGTTTGGAGCTAACAAAGGCGAGGCCTTAGCCCTTGGCGGAAAAAGTCACCAGGAGACTGGCGATCTGGTCGATTAGACGCACTGGATCGGAGCGACCGGTTGCGTCGTTGCAGAAAATCGAAAAGACGAGAACCTGGTTGTCGGCGGAATTAGCATAGCCCGAAAGTGAGTGGTCGAACGTGAGCGTGCCGGTCTTTGCCACCACCCGCCCTGATTCGCGGCGCAATCGCGATCCGAGTGTGCCGTCACGGCCGGCAACAGGAAGTGAATCGTGGAACGCAGGGAAAGAATTTGTCTCGGCGATCGCAGTTAGTAATCGAGCGGTCGCTTCAGGCGACACAAGATCGAGCCGCGAGAGACCAGAGCCATCACGGATAACAAGGCCTGACGTTGAAATGCCTGCACGCTCGAGCCATAACCTGATTACCGCGGCGCCGGCTTCATCATCGCCGCGCTGTTTCATCCGGCGGGGATCGGGCTCTGGCGCCATCGCTCCGCGTTCTCTGCCCAGCGTACGCAGGATCAATTCTGCATTCAAGTTGATGCTTTCTTTATTAGTCGCTCGGATTGCCTGGCCCAGGGTCTCGCTTTGAACCTGTGCTAGCTCGTTTCCCTGCTCTGGATTGAAACCCTCATTTTCCGCCGCACGAAAATCACGACTGCGTGCTTCGCCGTCGATTTTAATGCCGCGTGACACAAGAGCTTCCCTGAACAACGTCGACGCCCAGAGAGCGGGATTATGAACAGACATGTACGCTGTGAATCCGCGACTGCCTGCCGGAAATTTTCCCCACACTCGCACGTCATTGTCCGACAAGCCGCGATTGATGCCGATCGTTGAGGCTGCGCCACGCTCAACCGTCATCGTGTTATTCTTCAGATGGACGTAGCTGGTGTCTCGCTTAATCTCCAGAGCTGCCGGGGATTGCGTCCTGGACGCGGGTGTAATAGTGAGCTCGAAGGCATTCGCATCTATGGTTAACGCGCTTGGCTCAGCCCCGAAATACCACTGCAGATCGGTCCACTGCCAGCCATCGCCGTATGAGTTGCCACGAAAATAGCTTTCATCGCCAATAATGTTTCCCCTTACACGACGCACCCCACGCTGATAGACTTGATCCGTAAGATCGGCCAACGACGGCGCATTTCCTTTGCGAAGTGAAATCAGGTCCGGAGCGCCGCGGCCATACAGAATCAAATCACCGTCGATTACACCATCCTGGTCGAGTTGTTTGTCGGCGTAGACAGAAGTCCGCCAGCGGTAATCAGCGCCGAGCAAATCCAGCGCGACCGCGGTCGTATAGACCTTCATGTTGGAAGCCGGCGTAAACAGCCTGTCGCCATCGCGCGAATAGATTATTCGCCCGTCATTGAGCGACGTCACAAACACCCCCCAGCGCGCCTGGGTTAATTCGCTTTCGTCGATCACCCGATCGATTTCCCGAGCGAGGGCAAGATCGGCTGGTCTATTCGATAAACCTTTCGATGTTCTCTCCGGGCCCCGCACAGGCGCGGGCGAGGCGGGCTTGTTACTTTCAAGCGGCACGCTGAACGAGTCATGCGCGACAAAGAAAAGTGAAAGCAGACCTATGACTGTTGCCCCGATGGTGACGAATCCAATTCCTTTGTTTGAAAGCTTCATTTGTGCTGGTAAAGATCGATCTAAATCGCAAAGAGCGATGCGCTGCGCTCATTGGTCAGCAATTCGCGCGTGGCTTCGTACACTTCTTCGACAGTAATCTCCGGAATCGTGGCGCTATAGATAACTTTCTTGGGTTCGCTGAGCGGCAGATAACTTTCCGGCGCTCGGCGATCCAACAACAGCACGATGGGCGTGCCTACCGCGGCCGCGATATGCATCGGTCCGGTATCGTTCGATACGAACGCTGCGAGTCGCGCCTGCGCCGAGGCGAGCTGTCGAATTGTGAGTCCGTGCAAAATCACCGAAGACCGCGGAAAACGCGCCCGCATTTCGGTAACCAACGACCGCTCTTCCGGGCCAGCGAAGATAATCGGACGAACGCCGTCATTTCGTGCCAGGAAATCGGCGAGTTCAGCAAATTTTTCCAGCGCCCAGCGCCTGCTCGGATGGCCGGCGCCCGGAAACAGACCAACCAGCGGAGCTCCTATGTCGGCCTTTTCCTTTCGCAGAATTGCGTCAATCGCCCGATCATTTTCGATGCGCGTCTTCAACTGCGGCAGGCGCGGCGCGTCCTTAACTCCTAACGGCCGCAATACATCCAGGTAACGATCAACGCTATGGCGCTGGCGGTGGTCAACTTCGACTGGCGGTCGCGGAATAAAGTTCGCCAGAAAATCCAGCGAGCGTCCGGGCCGCCGAGAAAAAAGTCGCTTCGAGGCGCCGGAAAAGAAGCCGAGCAAATTTGTTTCCGACAGACTGTGCAAGTCAATAACAAAATCAAAATGGCGGCGCCGCACATCCCTGACAATTTGAAAAATGCGCGCGATAGACAACGGTTTGAATCCGTCACGCAGACTCACGCGGTCGACGGCGATGATGGCGTCAGCATAGCCCGACATTTCAACCACTTCATGGCCGGGTTTTCCAACCGCCGCGGTGATGCGCGCGCCCGGAAAACGTTCGCGTAGGGCGCGCAGCGCCGGCAAGCTCATGACGACGTCGCCGAGCTGCCCGAAATCTATGACCAGGATGTTGCGAGGATTGAAACTCACTTCAAATGCTTATCAAAAAATTCCGCTCCCGCATGATACGCGCGCAGCCAGTCCTGATGCCGCAGAAAATCGTGTATCTCATCCGGGAAAATCAGTTGCTCGAAGTACACGCCGTTTTGGCGCAGACGGCGCACGAGGCTCACGGTCTGCGAAAATTCAACGTTGCGATCGTCATCACCGTGAATCAGCAGGACCGGAGACCTCCATTTATCCACCGAAGAAATTGGCGAAGACTCGCGCGCGATTCTGGTGCGATCGGGAGTATCAGTTGGCACGCGCAGCCCCGCGACGTTGACGCTCCAATCATGGACCCCGTGGAAATCCACACCCGCGGCGAAAATATCCGAGTTACGAGCCAGGCCCAGCGCCGTTAAATAACCGCCATACGATCCACCCCAAAGCCCGATTCGTTTCTTATCGACGTCATTACGCTCGCGCAGGTACTTTGCGCCGGCAAACACGTCCTGGTATTCGGAAGCCCCGCGCGCGCCGCGATGCTGCGCCAGCCGGAACGCGCGGCCATAGCCGATGCCGCTGCGATAGTTCACCGACAAGACCATGTATCCACGCGACGCGAGGTACTGATTCATCGCATAAGAATTGTGATAGTAATAAAGATAATGCCAGCCGAGCAGCATTTGCCTCACCGGTCCACCATGCATGAAAACCAGAGCGGGCAATTTACCGGAAGAGTTCGCCGGCTGGAACAACTGACCGTGAATCTCTGTGCCGTCGGCGGCCTTGAAGATCACCTGCTCAGGCACGACTAATTTTGCGGAAGGAAAGTCCCGCGGCAAAGCTTGGGGCGCGAGCGGTTTCATGTTCGTTCCGTCAATCGAAACGGTGAACGGCAGGAACGGATCGCGCGCGGTCGAGTGAAAGAAAGCAATCCTCCGCCCGTTATTAAAGAGGACGGGATACATTTCAATCCCCTCGCCTTTCGAGATTTGCTCGGGAGCTCCGCCGTTGACGCTGACTCGCCAGAGGTGGCGTCGATCGATGTCATTCTTGTTTGACGAAAAAACGACAAAAGACTTGTCGGGTGACAACGCAACGTTCTCAACTTCGAATTCGCCGGGACTCAACATTGTGAGCGCGCCGCCCTCCGCCGGAATTGCATACAGGTGCATCCAACCGTCCTTTTCCGATGGAAAGAGCAGACGATCGCCGGCCACCCACTGCCAGAAGTCTTCGCCCTGCAAACCGGGAAATGAATCGCTGTCGGTGTCGCCCGAACGCCAAATCTGTTTTGATTCTCCGCTCTGGGCATCCGCAACCATGATGGCCCAGGGCTGTAAGCGCTCGCGGTCGTTCGAGAATGTGTCCGTTACATTGAACAAGCGAATGAATGCCAGCCGCTTTCCGTCGGGTGACCAACGTGGCGCAACGTCGCGATCCGCGGTCGGAGAAATGAAGTGAAATCGATTGGCGCGCGAATCGTAGACAGCAACAAAGCTGTGATCGCCGCGCGTAGATGCGAATGCCAATTGCGATCCGTCAGGTGACCATTGCGGCGCACTCACGCTGCCGCGAATTTCAAATAACTTGCGCTCTTTCCCTCCAATGACTGCGACGGTCCAAAGATGGCCATCGCGCACATACTCGACTTGATCGGCAGCCGGAGAAAAGATCGGCCCGGTTCCTTCGCCGATACGAGTCGGATGGCCTGTGCGCGAGTCGACCACCCACACTTCCTGTTTCGCTCCCGCTGGATCGCTCGTCGGGTTTGGATATTCTCCCGCCTGGTTCTTTCCCTGACCGCGCACATACGCGATAAGGTTTCCGCCCGGAGAAAAAACGACGTCGCTTAACTCTTGCCCGTCGTCGCTGTCATAATGCGTCAGTTGACGTGCGGCAAACGCCGGCGCTTCGGCGATCCAAATGTTCCGTTTGCCTTCGGCATCGAAAGCCCAGGCGATCTTGTCTCCGCGCTTCGAAACCGTCAGCTCCGAAGGAAACGGCGAACTCGTAACTTGTTCGAGAGTGAAGCTCTGGGCTTGAGCTTGATAAGCGCAGCTAAGAATGAGCGCAGTCAGGAATAGAAGCACCACACTACTGCGACAACGAATCATTGGTCCCTCCTGAAACTTTAGAGTGAGCATTTGCGACGATAAACCACTCAGCGAATCTCCCGCAACTACCCTTCCCGCAGATCTCTCCCGGTCATCTCTTTCGGTTTTTCAATTCCAAGCAATCCCAGCATCGTCGGCGCCACGTCTTCCAGCGCGCCGCCTTCGCGAAGTTCGATCCCGAGCGAATCTTCGTCAATCAAATGAAAGGGCACCGGATTGGTTGTGTGCGCGGTATGCGGTTGGCCCGTCTTTGGATCGATCATCAACTCCGCGTTGCCGTGATCCGCGGTGATAAGTGTAATTCCGCCGGCGGTCCGCATTGCTTTCGTGATCCATCCCAGACAAGTATCGAGGTGCTGACACGCCTCGATCGTCTTGTCGAGCTTGCCGGTGTGGCCCACCATGTCCGCATTGGCAAAGTTAACGATAAAGACGTCCGTCTCGCCTTCCTCGATGGCGCGCAAGAGCTTATCAGTAATCTTGAAGGCGGACATCTCCGGAACGAGATCATAGGTTGCAACTTTCGGCGAAGGAATCAGCAAACGCTTTTCGAATGGAAACTCACGCTCTGTGCCGCCATTGAAAAAATACGTAACGTGTGCGTACTTTTCCGTCTCGGCCATGCGATAGTTTTTCACTGCCAGCGCCGCGAACGCTTCGGCCAGAATGTTCTTCGGGGGTTCAGGTGGAAAAGCCACCGGCAAAGGATAATTTTTGTCGTACACGGCGAAGCAAACGAAGTGAACGTGGGGCCGATGAGGGACGACGAAATCAGCAAAACCGGGGACCGCAAGGGCGCTGGTGATTTGACGCGCACGATCGGCGCGAAAGTTGAAGAAAATCACTGAGTCGCCATCTTCGATCGTAGCCACCGGCTTACCATCTTCGCTCGTGACGACGATTGGCTCGACAAACTCGTCGGTCACGTTGCGCTCATACGACTTCTTGATCGCAGCCAACGGATCGTCCGCTCGTTCACCTTCTCCGTTTACCAAAAGCTTGTATGCCCGCTCAGTTCGCTCCCAACGCTTGTCTCGATCCATCGCGTAATAGCGACCTACCACGGTAGCGATCTCTCCGGCGCCAATCTCTCTGCATCTCTCCTGCATCGCCGCGACATATTTTTCGGCTGAGGAAGGCGGAGTATCGCGTCCGTCCAGAAAGCAATGCACGAACACGCGCTTTGCCTCACACTCCCTGGCCATCCGCAACAACGCGTAAGCGTGTTCCTGCGACGAATGGACGAGTCCATCAGAGACCAAACCCATGATGTGGATCGCTCGATCATGTTTCACAGCGTTGTCCATCGCCGTATTCAGCGCCAGATTGTGAAAGAACTCGCCGGTCTCGATTTCGTGATTGATCCGTTCCACATCGGTGCGCAGCACACGCCCGGCGCCCAGGCAGAGATGGCCCACATTCGAATTGCCCATCACACCTTTCGGCAATCCGACGCATTCTCCCGACGCTTCAATCAATGTGTGTGGATATTTTTCCAGCAGTTCGCGGTAATAAGGCATCTGTGCCAACGCGATGGCGTTGGCTTCGCGTTCGGCGCGATAACCAAAGCCGTCGAGGATGATGAGCGCGAGTGATCCTTTGGGTGGCATTAGCCTCGTTTCAGAACCCGGAGCGGTAGCGACGGGATCATACACTCAAGTTGCCTCTCTGATCCGGTCGCTACCGCTCCCGGTTCTGACACTTAACTCCAGTAGTCAGGGCTTTCCTTCATTGTCGGATCGGGACGTTCCATCCAACGCTCGGGCCGGTGCAGCTTCGCAAACCCAAATCGTTCATACAATCCGTGCGCATCTTTGGTTGACAACACCCAGCGGCGAAAACCCTGCAACCGGGGATGGGCGATGATCACTTCCATCAACCACTTTGACAAGCCGCGCCCGCGATGTTCCGGCAGCAGGAATACGTCGGCGATCCACGCGAACGTCGCATAGTCGGTGACGACGCGTGCGAACCCGACCTGATCGTTCCCTTTGTAGATGCCGAACGGCAAAGAGTTTTCAATCGAACGTTCCACAACTTCGCGCGAACGTCCCCTGGCCCAGTATGAATTGCTACTGAGAAAATTATGAATCAGGTCGATGTTCAGACAAGAACGATCAGTACTGATCGAATATTCACCGCGCTGCCAGGTGGAAAACACGCGCTCCTTTTGCGAGATGGTTGTGGAGAGAGTTTGCGGGGAACCCATTGTCCTTTCTTTTTCCTTCAAGCTACTTACGCCCTCACCCCAGACCTCTGCCAAAAGGAGAGGGAATGAGATCGTTTTTATTTAGGTGATATCTCTCGCCGCAAATAAAAAAGCAGATCAGTCGACGGCGGATCAATTCCGAGCTGGCGAATCATGCCGACCACCTGGCCTCGATGCATCGTCGCGTGATTGGCCACGTGCTGCATCTGATCGACAAGCCTCATGGAATTGGGATCGCCGCTCAGAAGTTTGAACGGCAACTCGGCGGTCAATCGCTCTTCATCGAGGCCCTCGACGAAGCGCGCGCGTCGATCGACAACATCGCGCCAACGTTCATTCAACGTCCCCAGGTCAGCGCACGATTCCGTCGTCCAAAGCGACCAGGCCTCTTTACCGCCGGGTGATCGTCCGTGCCATCGCTCGAGCCAAATCCACTCCGCGCCTGCCATATGCAGAAGCGTTCCGAAAATCGATTTGTGACTGATGTTGACGTCTCGTCGTAGATCTTCGTCCGACAGTTTCCCCGCCGCGTTCAACGCCAAATCGTTGGCCCATTCAGTGTAGTCAAATAAATGTCTGATGTCTGATAGATTCATAGCAGCCCTCGAGTTACAGAACCCCGACCTGTCGGGGTAACGAGCAGGTAACACTCAAGATGCTTCTTTGATCCGGTCGCTGCCGCTCCCGGTTCTGTAACGAAAAGCCGCGCGGCCCGGATAACGAGCGGCGGCGCCCAGTTCCTCTTCAATGCGGAGTAATTGATTGTATTTCGCAATTCGATCTGAGCGCGAAAGCGAACCCGTCTTGATCTGTCCGGCGTTCGTCGCCACGGCGAGATCGGCAATGAACGGATCTTCAGTCTCGCCGGAACGGTGCGAGATGATCGTTGTGTACGCGTTTGTCTTTGCCAGGTTGATGCAATCGAGTGTTTCAGTCAATGTGCCAATCTGATTTACCTTGATCAAAATTGAATTCGCAACGCCGCGCTCGATGCCCGTGCGCAAAAACTTTGTGTTCGTTACGAACAGATCGTCGCCGACAAGTTGGATCCCGCCGAGTTCTTCGGTGAGGATTTTCCATCCCTCCCAATCATTTTCGGCCATGCCATCTTCGATCGAAACTATCGGATATCTTTCGATCCAGTCGCTCCAGAACGACACCATCTGATGGCTCGAGAGTTTACGACCGTCTGATTTTTTGAATACATAAAACTCGCCATCATAGAACTCGCTGGCCGCGGGATCCAGGGCCAGCAAAACGTCGCTGCCCGCTTCATAGCCGGATTGAGCAATCGCGTCCAGGATGGTTTCAATCGCTTCTTCATTCGATTTCAAGTTCGGCGCAAAGCCGCCTTCATCACCAACACTGGTCGCGTAACCTTTCTTCTTCAAGACGGACTTGAGCGTGTGAAAAATCTCTGCGCCCATGCGCAGAGCTTCGCCGAACTTTTTTGCGCCGGCGGGCACGATCATGAACTCCTGAAAATCCACGTTATTGTCGGCGTGCGCTCCACCGTTGATGATGTTCATCATCGGCACGGGCAGCGTATTCGCGCTCTGGCCACCAAGATACCTGTAGAGCGGAAGCCTCTGACTATTAGCAGCCGCGCGCGCCGCCGCCAGTGATACGGCCAGCATCGCATTCGCCCCGAGGTTTGATTTGTTGGGTGTGTCATCAAGCTCGATTAGTACGCGATCTACCTCGCCTTGATCCCGCGGGTCCATCCCTTTAAGGGCGTTGGCAATTGGACCGTTCACATTATTAACTGCCTTGAGCACTCCCTTGCCGCCATAGCGCTTCGGATCACCATCGCGCAACTCGACGGCTTCATGCTCGCCGGTCGACGCGCCGGACGGAACAGCCGCGCGGCCAACAGTTCCGTCATCGAGCCGGACTTCTGCTTCAACAGTTGGATTCCCGCGCGAATCGAGAATCTCGCGCGCGTGAATGTGATCGATTTGGGTCATAAATAATGTTTGTGTTTGGCGAGGAACTTTATCATCAAGCGATGAATGGGCGAAATGCGGAGACTTTAATTTGCAGACTGAGTGAATCAAAGCGCCAAAGGAGCGCAAATTTTTGGTAGACTCGCCTTGCTTTGACGATTGATCCAGACAATCATGCGCCGCTCGTTGACTTTCGCGAAGTCAGCTTCGCCGTAAACGGCGGTCCGGCGATCATCGATCGACTGAGTCTTATCGTAAATCGCGGCGAAACAATGGTGCTGCTCGGAGAGTCGGGCTGCGGAAAAACGACCACGCTCCGACTCGTGAATCGGCTGCTAACCCCAACCTCGGGATACGTGTTTGTAGAAGGCAAAGCGACGACTGAGTGGGACCCGATCAGTCTGCGACGACGCACCGGATACGTGATCCAGGAAGCGGGATTGTTTCCGCATTTCACGATCGAAGAAAACGTAGCCTTGGTTCCGTCGCTCGAACACTGGGACGAATCGCGCATTCGCGAACGCGTGCAGGAAATGTTGACGCTGGTGGGACTGGCTCCTGAGAAGTTTCGGCAACGTTACCCGCGCGAATTGTCCGGAGGGCAGCGTCAGCGCGTCGGCGTCGCGCGGGCCCTGGCGGCCGATCCGCCGTTGCTGCTGATGGATGAACCGTTCGGCGCGCTCGATCCTTTGACGCGAGCGTCTTTGCAAAAAGAGTTTGCCGAATTGAAAGCGCGACTTGGCAAGACGGTGATCTTCGTCACGCACGACGTGCGCGAGGCGCTGCTGCTCGGATCGCGGGTCGCCCTGATGGATGCGGGCCGCATTGTGCTGCTAAATACCCCGCCGGAATTCGTGAAGTCGCATGACGAGCATGCGCGGGCGTATTTGGAAACGCTGAGAAATGATTTCGATATTTAGGGTAGGGTACGGAACCGCTCGCAGTAGCGAGCGGGTAATGTTGCTCGAGAAACCCGCTTGCTACCGCAAGCGGTTCTGTACCACATTCTGCCGCCATCTTCGATGGCTCGTTGAGCATTGCTTTCTCACGAGCGATTTTGGTTACGGAATTCATATTGCCGCATGCTTGAATTTCTCAAATCAAACTGGCCCGACCTCCTGTCGCACATTGCGCAGCACGTATGGCTCGTCTTCATCTCTACGGCCATAGCGATCATTATCGCGTTGCCGCTCGGGATTCTGATCACGAGGCGAAAGAATTTGCGCGGGCCGGTGCTGGGAATCGCGAACGTGATGCAAACGATTCCCAGCCTGGCCTTGTTCGGCTTCTTGATTCCCTTGCCGTTCATCGGTGGCATTGGGCCGCGCACCGCGATCGTCGCATTAGTTTTCTATGCGCTGCTGCCAATCATTCGCAACACGGTGACCGGAATTCTGGGCGTCGACGCATCGGTGCGCGAAGCAGCCGTCGCGATGGGCATGAGTGACAGGCAAGTTCTTTTTCAAGTCGAACTGCCGCTGGCGATGAGTGTGATTCTCACCGGCGTGCGCGTTGCTGTAGTGATCACGATCGGGGTCGCCATCATCGCCGCTGAGGTTAGCGCCGGCGGATTGGGTGAATACATTTTTCGCGGACTCAGGCTGAATGACGCGCATCTGCTGCTGGCCGGCGCGGTGCCCTCCGCGTTGATGGCCCTGCTCGCCGATTTTGGTTTCAGCGCGATCGAAAAACGTTTCGATCCCGGCAATCAACGAGCGCCGCGCGCGCGCCGGCCTCTCCACAGGCTTGCGTGGGCCGCGCTGATGTTAGGACTGGTGGTCATGGGCTATGCCGCCTGGCGCGGAATGCGGATGCGATCAACGTCGCATACCAATGGCATGGTCACTGTCGGCTCAAAAGACTTTACTGAATCGATCCTGCTTGCTGAGATGATCGCAGAGATGCTCGAAGCGAAGAACATCGAAGTCGATCGGCGTTTCGATTTGGGTGGAAATTTGAGCCACAGCGCGCTGATCGCGGGTGAGATCGATCTCTATCCCGAATACACGGGCACGTCCTTCACCGAAATCCTGCATCACAATGCGATCGGCGATCCCAAAGCCGTTTATGAGCAAGTCAAACGCGAATACGAAACCCAATTCAACGTGGAGGTAAGCTCGCCGCTTGGTTTCGAAAACACTTTCGCGATCCTGGTGCGTGGAGAAGACGCGCGTCGTTTGCATTTGAAGACAATTTCCGATGCCGCCCGATACGCGCCGCAATGGCGCGCGGGCTTTGGCCATGACTTCATATCTCGTGCCGATGGTTATCCCGGGTTTTCCCGCGCCTACGGTTTACAATTTGCCGACGCCCCGCATCAAATGGCACTCGATTTAAGTTACACGGCACTGGCTTCTCATCAGGTCGATTTGATCGCCGGTAACTCAACCGACGGCCGCATCGCGGCGCTCGATCTGATCCAGCTCGAAGACGACCGGCATTACTTTCCACCTTATCAGGCCGTGTTTCTCGCGCGCAGAGATTCGTTATCGCGCGTGCCGGCCCTGGCTGACGCGTTGCAGAAACTCAGCGGCGCGATCTCGACTGAGGAAATGCGCAAGCTGAATTACGAAGTGGATGGCCAAAAGCACGACCCGAAGACTGTCGTGCGCGAATGGTTAAAAACGAAGGGATTAGTTTAGAGTTCAATCTTCAGATTGCCGTTCGTCTCGAAACAACCAAACTCAGGACCCAGCTACAATGCGAATTCTGGTTACCGGCGGAGCGGGATACATCGGCAGCGTGGTTACCGAAGAGCTGCTTAATACCGGGCACGAAGTCGTCGTTTACGACAATCTGAGCTATGGCCATCGTGAGGCGGTCAGCCCAGCCGCGGAGTTTGTGAAAGCAGATTTGCTCGATGGTGAAACGCTGGTTCGCGTGATCAAAGAACGCGCGATCGAAGCTGTCATGCACATGGCCGCTCAAGCGTTGGTTGGCGAGTCAATGACGCATCCAGCGAAATATTATCAAAACAATCTTGTGGCCGGTTTCATTCTGCTCAACGCGATGCGCGAGTGCGACGTTAAGCGCCTCGTTTTTTCGTCAACGTGTGCCACTTACGGTGATCAAGCCATCGTGCCGATTGAAGAAACCGCCGCGAACAATCCCACTAATCCTTATGGTGAATCGAAGCTCGCGTTCGAGCGCGCGTTGCGCTGGTACGAAGGCGCGTACGGTTTGCGTTATGCAAGCCTGCGCTATTTCAATGCGGCCGGCGCGACTCAGCATTGTGGAGAATGGCACGATCCGGAAACGCATCTGATTCCGCTGGTGCTGCAAGTCGCCGCCGGGACCAGCGCCGAAATTGCGATTTACGGAGACGACTACCCAACGCGCGATGGGACGTGTGTGCGCGACTATATTCACGTCGTCGATCTCGCGCGGGCTCACATACTCGCGCTCGGCATCCTGGACGAACGCAGCGCAATTTACAATCTCGGCTGCGGCGGCGATGCTTACACCGTGCGCGAAGTCATCGACGTGGCCCGCGAAGTGACGGGCCGGGAGATTTCGGCGCGCGTCGGACCGCGGAGAGCGGGCGACCCTGCCACGCTGATTGCTAGCTCTGAAAAGATCAAACACGAGTTGAGTTGGCGCCCGCAATATCAAGACCTCCGCACAATAATTCAATCAGCCTGGGACTGGTTGCGCGCTCATCCGCGCGGCTACGAGCCCCGACAGGGGCGAAGGGTACAGAACCGCTCGCTGTAGCGAGCGGGTAATGTTGCTCGCGAAACCCGACAGGGGCGAAGGGTACAGAACCGCTCGCTGTAGCGAGCGGGTAATGTTGCTCGCGAAACCCGACAGGGCGAAAGCTACAGAACCGCTGGCGGTAGCGAGCGGGTAATGTTGCTCGCGAAACCCGCTTGCTACTGCAAGCGGTCCCCGTACCGGCTCGTTGAGTGCCTTCGCAATCACAGCCCGGATTTACTCCCGTGTTAATAAACACCCTGCCTAATTCGTCTTTGCTGTGGAACTTCGTCCGGCAATTCTTGTCCAAACTTTTGACATCGACTGCTCGTACTGAACTCAGAGTGGTCCATCATGCGCTACCTTTATTCCGTTTACGCCGACGCCAGCAGGATCGCGCTGCAATCGATTCTGGCGCATAAGCTCCGGGCTTTTCTCACGCTGATCGGAATTATCATCGGCGTCGCTGCCGTCGTCGTGGTGGGGGCCTCCGTGAGCGGCCTGAATACTTACGTTACCGACCGAGTTGCCAAGCTGTTGGGCGCCAATCATTTCATGATCGCGCGCATGGCTTTCCAGGGACAAATGTCTGACGAAGAGTACGAGCGCCGCAACCGCCGTAACAAGCGTTTGAATTGGGACGATTACGAGTGGATGCGCGATCATTGCGTGTCGTGCGCCGAGGTCGGAGTGGAGGTTGGCGGCCAGGTTGATTTGAAACAGGACGGGATTGAGTTTCCCGGCGCGATTGTCTTTGGCGTCACTTCGAACATGGCCGAGATCGAAGACAAAACCATCGCCGACGGTCGCTTCATTTCCACGGATGAAGTGCAGCGCTCGGCGCTGGTATGCGTCCTCGGCAGCGATATCAAAGATAAATTTTTCTCGGATACTGAGCCGATCGGTAAGACGCTGAAGGTACGCGGTCTGCCCATGCGGATCGTCGGCGTTGAAGAAAAACGCGGCTCGTTTTTTGGCGACTCGCTCGACCGGCACATCTATATTCCCGCGACGACGCACTTACAACTTTTTGGCCGCAATGGTTTGCAGATTCATGGGAAGGCGCCCAGCCGCGACAATTTTCAGCCCACCATTGAAGATGCGCGCACCGCGATGCGTAATCGGCACCGGCTGAAAGGCAGCGAGGAAGACGACTTTGGCCTGGTCAACGTAGAGGAACTCAACAATCAAATCGATCAGTTCACCGGCAGCATCGCCGCGGTGGTGGTGCCCATAACGCTGATTACTTTAATCGTCGGCGGCATCGTCGTGATGAATATTATGTTGGTGAGCGTGACTGAGCGGACCTTTGAAATCGGCTTGCGCAAAGCTGTCGGGGCGACCAGAAAACAGATTCTGATGCAATTTCTGATCGAGTCGGGAATGCTCTGCGCTTTTGGCGGCGTGATGGGATTGCTAGTGGCTTACGGAGTGGTCCGGCTGATCACCGCGATGGCCGGCATCACCATGACAATTACGATTGGCTACATCCTTTTGGCGCTAATCGTCTCGACTGTGATCGGAATGATCGCCGGCATTTATCCGGCCTTCAAAGCAGCTCGACTGGATCCGATTATTGCGCTGACGAAAACGACTTAAGACGGGCTTTGATCTTAGGGCTTAGGTCTTAGCTTTTGTCTGATCGAAGAATCAAAGACCACAGTCCCAAGGTCAAGAACCAGGCAGACGGAAATAGAGTGAAACTCCGACTACCAAAAATCTTTCCCCGCGCAACAGTTGGCATGGCGCTCGATAACGTGCGCGCCAACAAGTTTCGAAGTTTTCTTACCGTGCTGGGCATCGTCATCGGGGTGATGGCGGCGATCGTGGTGGCGTCGATTCTCACCGGCATGCGCCAGAGCATCGTCGCAATCATTGAAGAGTACGGCACTAACAACATTTATGCTTTCCATCTTTCCACCGGCCCGCAAGTTTCCGTGGATCGGGCCGAACGTCTGCGCAAGCCGTTGACAGTCGCAGACGGCGAAGCGATCAAATCGCTGGCACCCGCCGTTGAAGATTTGTCGGTTGTTGCTCCGAATGTGGGTTATCGCGGCAGTCTCTTTGACGACAACATTACTTATCAGGGCCGGAACTATCGTTGGGGAAACACGTCCGGCGTCGAGCCAAATTATCTGGACATTGCCAACGTCACGCTGCGCGAAGGACGCTTCATTACGGAATCAGATAACGAACAACGCCGCAATGTTCTGGTGATCGGAGTCAACGCGGCCGATGCCTTGTTTCCCGGACAGCAGAACAACATCGCCGGCACCGAAGTGCGCATGGGCGGTTACAACTTTGAAATTATCGGCGTGCTGGAAAAGCGAAAGAACGCTTTCTTTGGCGAGAACGACGAAGACAACGCCGTCTTCATTCCGCTGCGGACGGCGGAAAAAGTCGCCCCCGGACGCGGCTGGTTGCTATTTATTATTCGCGGACGGACCGGTCAACTGAATGACGCGTTAACAGAATCGGAAGATGTTCTGCGCCGTCGACGCAACGTCAAATTTGGCGACCCGGACAACTTCGACATTAAGACTGCGGATAAATTCATTCAGCAATTCGACAGCATTACGGCGATGGTAGGTCTTGTCGCAATTGCGATTTCCAGTCTGGGCCTTTTGGTTGGAGGCATCGGGGTAATGAACATCATGCTGGTCAGCGTGACTGAGCGCACGCAGGAGATCGGAATTCGCAAAGCGCTCGGCGCGCGCCGTCGCGACATCGTCAATCAATTTCTGTTTGAAGCAATGACCCTCACTTTTCTGGGCGGCATGATCGGCGTCCTGCTGGCGATCGGCACCAGTAAACTTGTGATGTGGCTGGTGCCGAGTCTGCCTGCTTCGATTCCCGCCTGGGCGGTCATCGCCGGCGTCACCGTCAGCACTGCCGTCGGATTAATCTTCGGTGTCTGGCCCGCGCGCAAAGCGTCGCGCCTCGATCCGATCGAGTGTCTGCGATATGAGTAAAAAAAGGGCGCGAGCGATCACTTGGATCGTCCGCGCCCTGTGAAAGCAACCTAGGAGGTGCCAAAATTTATTTCAGGGTTAACTGCGACGTAATTCCACCCGTGAGCGGATTCACAGTAAATCTCATCACGGTCTTAACTCCCTGCAAGTTGATTCCCGGCAGCGACAGACCGCTCTGAGTGCTGCCTCCGGCGCCGGCGGATTGTGTCGAACTACTGCTGCCCCCGCTCGAATTCGCCAGGAATGCGGTCACGTCCACATCGAACTGAAACAGCTCCGAGGCGCTGTCGGCGAACCTCAGAGTCCGCGCTCCCGTAGCCTCGGCGGGACTGAATTGCTGATCAGATCCCAGTTTGTTCGTGTAATCGAAAAGCGCCGGGTTGCTCGCGTTGACGCCGCTGCCGCCGTTGTCCGCGTTTGTGATTCGCACTGTTCCCGATGCCGAGCTGACGCCGATGACGTTGAGTTTGACATACGGAACGTAAGTCGACGCCGATTGATTAGTCATATTCAGATCGAGCGAAAAGACACCGCCGCTCAACGACACGTTCGAGATCGCCGTCTTCACCTGGTTGGTGATGTCCACGAGCGATCGGTGACTGACGATAATGTTCTGAGCCGTGCTGGGCGGAGTGACATAGAAACCAATCTGCCCGGGTGTCAGCGCGCGAACGCGATAGAAGTGCTGACCGTCGGCTTGGTTTGTTAAGGCCTGGCTGGTCACGCTGGCATCGACGTCGGCGAGCACGGCAAAGTTATTACCGTCGTTTGACTGTTCGATCTCGTACTTCTGCGCGTTGCCGATCGGTTGCCATTGCAGCGTGTAGTTACCGTCAAAGTCGATCGTTCGGTTTTGATTGTCGACGAATTCACCGGCGATGGCTTGCAATGTCGGAGGCTGTGCGGCCTTCGAAATTGTGCCGGTGAGATTAAAGCTGGCGTTCACGTTCACCCAACCGCTTACTCGCAGAGTGTATGTTCCCGCCGGCCCCAGGGTCGTCGAGATATGTTCAGGGAGGCCACCGTTATTGGAACTGGTTATCTGTGTTCCATCCGGTCCGAAAAGATAAAGATCGAGATCGGGGTAGGTCCCATCCACGACTTGATCACCCGTCAGGTCAACGTTGAGCGCGGCGCCGGGAGCGTCCGCAACCACCGGGAAACTCTGCGAGTCCACGCCTTCGACCAGCATACTGTTATTGTCGCCAACGAGAATCGTGCCGGCATCATTAATCGGAGCTAAAGAGGATCCGCCCTGCGGAGCAGTCGGTGTAAGCTGCATGTAAAACGGCATGCGCAATTTATCTCCGCTAGCGGCATTTTGCGCAGTCACGTAAAACTGCATCTCCAGCGAACTGGTCGTGTCACGAACGAGGTCGCCGTTGACGGTCGCGCTTACCGTAAAGGTTGCGCTTCCATTTGCGGGAACCGTGATGCTCGAGACGCTGGTCGTCGCGGTGATGCCGTTCACCTCAAGCTCACGGTTGTTGGCGACCGAAAGATTGTAGGTTCCGCCCTGGCCGGAAATATCCTGAATCGTGACGGTCTTGGTTTCGGTGTGAGTTACACGCGAATTGATCACCGGAAACGAACCGAAGGAATAACTGCCCAGGATGCTGGGCTGCACAATGCCGTCGCCGGTAACGCCCATCAAAGCTTTCGTCCTGGCCGCATTGTAAACGTCAATCAAGCCGCCGCCCTGCGCCATGATTGAATCCGCGCCTGGCCCGTCCGCCATCGGAACTTGATTGGCTGAGCGCAGGTTCGTCGCCGTATTGATCATCGCGGTCCGCACCCAATCAGGCGACCAGTCGGGATGTGCCTGTTTGATCAGAGCAACCGCGCCCGCAGTGTGCGGACAAGCGAAGCTGGTGCCGCTCGCCTGAACATAGCCGGTCGGATCGAACATCGTCGCGGTGTTGGTTTCCGCCGCGCCCACGCGCACCGTAGCCGAGAGAATGTTAACGCCGGGCGCGCTGACATCGGGCTTGATTTGTCCGAGTCCCTGCACCGGTCCACGCGAACTGAAGTCGGCCATTGATGGCGAAAAAACCGTGGCTGAATTGATGCGAACCATTTTTGCTGACAGCGGGCCCGCGCCGATGATCGATTTGAGGAATTCGCCATTGGCTTGCGACATTCCGAGAGTCGGAATTGCCGACTTGCGCACAGTCGCTGCCGACAGCTCACCATCGGTGTTGTTGAAAATAATCGCTGCGACTGCACCGGCGGCGGCCGCGTTCGCCGCTTTCGTAGTAAACAATCCGGTGCCAAGGCTGCCGGCAACGGGCAACACCGGCGTCGTGATCGTGCTGCCTCTCTTGATCAAAGCGATCTTGCCGGAAACAGACGACGGAAAATCTGCCGGCGTTTCGCCGAGTCCGCAATACACATAATTGTTCGTGATATCGGCGAGGACTGCGGGCGAACCGTCCATGACGATCGCGTTCATTCCGGAGCGACTGCCGTCGGTGACATCGACGGTGTTGTCGCCGGTCGCCGGATCGTTGGAAGCTCCGGCGGCGATCACGTGGCGGCCCGCTGCCGGTGAACCAACCGTGGCTTCGCCTGGTCCGGAATTCCCTGCCGCGGCGACAACTACTGTTCCCGTCAGGGTTGCATTGTCGGCAGCAGTTGAAGTCGCATCGTCCGGCCCACCGGCGCCGCCTAAACTCATATTGATCACATTCGCGATCGGTTTCGGTTGCATCGTCAGGGTCATCGGTGACACTGCGTCTTCCAGCGCCAGCGTGATCGCTTCGCCGAGACAACTTCCGGTGCCGGTGCAAACTTTATAGCCCATCAGTTTTGCTTGCGGCGCGACGCCATGGATTCTGACGTCGTCGGCGGTCCCGGGAATTTTGTCGTTGCCCGGAGCCGAAGCAAGATAGCCGGCGATGTCGGCCGCACAGTGAGTGCCGTGCCCGAAATCATCAACCGTCCCGGTGAAGGGCAGATAGTAAGCAACCTTTTGATTTGTATTGACTGCGGCAGCCGCCGGCGCAACTCCCAAACGTGGCGGAGTCGGATCGCCACCGAACATCGCGTGCGTCCAATCGATGCCGGTGTCGATCACCGCCACGTAAACTCCCTGCCCTTCGTTTCCATCCGGGAACGAGGCAAACGGAGTCAGGTCGTTCGGATTGCTGCCATAAAGTCGCGGCGCATCGATGTAATCAACGCTCTTGGAAAGATCGACGTGATAGTAACGATTCGCGTCGACCTTCTTCACTTGCGGCATCGACTTGAGAGTTGCCAGCGATGACTGTGGAACAGTCAGACCCACCGCATTCAGCACCATCGTGTAGCGATACTGGATCGTCGCGGCGGTGTTGCCGTCGAACCCTTTGATGTCCACGGAATCCAGAGAGTAGCTCACTCCCTGATTCGTTAATGCCGAAAGAAATTGATCCTGAGTGGCGCGCAGCCCGTCGCGATATGCCTGCAACTGATCGCCGCTGACACTGCCTCCGGCTTTTTCAGTCCTGGCTTTGTAAACTGCGGCCGGGTCATCCTGTAGTTCCACGATGACCGAGACTGAACCGGTAGTCGCTTGTGTGCTCGCAACTTTGTACATCGCGATCGTGGAGATCGCGATCACCATCAGCGCCAACGCGTAACGAAATTTCGTCATTCTATTGAACATGTCTGCCTCCGGGAATTTTTAGTTTGCTGTTGACTGCCACGCCATTCGATCTGGTCCGGAGAGCAACTTTAAGCTGCCCTCCGAACCATAGCTGCCACGGAGAGCGACCCCGACAGCACACTCTCCGCGACCGCATCCCTTCAGTGCCCGCGACCAAATGTCGTATTGCATGGTGACACTTTAGCGAGCAGGTCTTGAGAAAAACTTGAGCAGATCGCGCGGGTTTAGAATTGTGGATTTACCGCGAAATACGGTGCTTTTTGGGAGGTTTTTGGCGGTTGAGGAAAACTTGAGGCTAAGTAAGATCAGCAGTCGTTCGAGGAAATGGTTCACCCTGTCAGGGGTGACATGTCTATAGATCGAAGAGAAAAATCCTTCGGCTCCGACACGCGGGGTATAATGCGCGCCAGCTCTGAGCTAATTCGTAATCGCCGCCCCCGGTCAAGTCTGGCGTTCGATCATTGATATTCTACAAACCGCGAACTGAGGTGAGTATGGCTACGATTGATCACTTGATACTTAACGTCAACGAGGTGGCCTCAAGCGTAGATTTTTACGTCAACGTCCTGGGCTTTAAACTGGAAGGCGAGGACGGACCGTTCACCGTAATCAGAGTTAACGAAGACTTTACTTTGCAGTTAGCGCCATGGGGCACTGGCGGGAATGAACATCTGGCCTTCGCGCTGTCGCGCGCGGCTTTCAATAATGCATTCGCGCGGGTGAAAGAAAAGAGAATCCCCTATGGTGATTCCTACCATGCGGTCGGCAACAACAAGGGTCCGGGAGTCGAGAACGGCTCCAGGGGACCGGCCCCAACTCTCTACATGAACGATCCGAACATGCACCTGATCGAGATTCGAACTTATGATTGACCTGCGCGCGGATAGGCTCTTTCTTAACTGTTTACCCGGTCGCTACCGCTCCCGGTTCTGACGTATTTTGTAATCGCCGCGCCCGGTCAATTTTCTCGTCAGGCGGCTTCGAATGGAGAACGCTACGCTGTTACTTCGCAGCATCTTTTTTACCATCGTCCAGCCGGGATTGGTCACGGTGCTAATACCTTACTGGCTGCTTTCATCCAGGCGAAATGGGGTTTCTTCGAGCCCGCGCCCCATTCTTTATTCAGCTCTTCTCCTGATAGCAATCGGCGCCGCGGGATTGCTTTGGTGCATTTGGAATTTCTTTTCCGCGGGCCGCGGCACAATATCGCCAATCGATCCGCCCAAACATCTGGTGATCCGAGGACTCTATAGATATTCTCGAAATCCGATGTATGTGTCCGTCTTGATTATTTTGATAGGCGAGGCGATCTTTTTCATGTCCGTGCCGATTTTGATTGAGGCCGGGGTCTTCATAATCCTGGCGAATCTTTTTGTCGTGGGTTACGAGGAACGAACCCTACGACGACGGTTTGGCGAATCTTACGAAGAATATCTGCAAACGGTTGGTCGCTGGATTCCTGGATTTCGATCGAGGACTTCCTGACCCTTCGCCGTAAAGGCGATTCGCCAAAGGCAGTAGCACACTGCGGGGAATCTAAAGATGAAAATTGCTATCGGCTCTGATCACGCCGGATTCGCTTATAAAGAGAAGATCAAACAATTCCTCGGCACTCTCGGGCACGAGGTGACGGACTTTGGGACCTACTCGGAGGAGCCGGTCGATTATCCTCTCTTCATCCGCCCGGTCGCCGAAGCCGTGGCCCGTGGCGAAACCGAGCGCGGCATCGTCCTCGGCGGCTCGGGTAATGGTGAAGCGATGGCCGCCAACCGCGTCAAGAAAGTCCGTTGCGCTCTCTGCTGGAATGTGGAATCAGCACGACTGGCGCGGCAGCACAATGACGCCAATGTCCTCTCAATCGGCCAGCGGATGATCTCTGAGGAGGAGGCGCTGGAGATTGTGCGCGTATGGCTCGAGACGAGTTTCGAGGGCGGACGGCATGTGCGGAGGATTCAATTGCTTGATCTCGAGTGATACCTAATACCAAGGCGCGTCCGGCCTTAGAGAAATAGTCGACGAGTTCTTCGCAACTCGATAAAATGCGCGGCGCAACTTTTAATAAGAACCGAAAGGAACCATATGCGATCTCGTCTCTTATTCGTACTTGTCTTCGTCACGTTTTTGTTCAGTCCTGTTTTGGCTCAGCAGCGAAACATCACTGAGAAGGACTTGTTCAGTTTTGTCTGGATTGCCGATCCGCAAGTCTCGCCGGACGGTTCGCGCGTCGCTTTCGTTCGGGTCACGGTCAACGAAAAGAAGGACGGTTATAACACCGCGATCTGGACCGTCTCGACTGCTAGTGGAGAGTCGCGACAGATGACGGCCGGCCCGAGAGATTCATCGCCGCGCTGGTCGCCCGACGGACAATATCTTTGCTTTGTCCGCGTCCCTGAAAAAGATGGACGCCCGGACGTGCCGCAGCTTTTCATGCTGGCAATGTCAGGCGGCGATTCGTTTCAGTTCACCTCGATCACGCGCGGCGCCGGCGGCCCTCAATGGTCGCCCGACGGCAAGATGATCGCATTCGTTAACGGCGCCAACCCGGAAGATCTTGCGAAGCAGCCGGTCACCCCACGGCCCTCGCCTTCGCCTTCTCCATCTGCGACTCCCACGGATGCAAAGAAAGAAGAGCCGCGCGAAAGCGACGTGCGCGTGATCACGCACGCGGTTTATCGAGCGAACGGCGCGGGCTATCTCGACACGAAACATCCGCAGCACATCTGGGTCATCAACGCGCCGCGCACTGCCGATGAAAAGCCGACGCCGAAGCAACTTACCAGCGGTCGCTATGACGACGGGAATGTGGCCTGGGCGAAGGACAGCTCGCGGATCTATTTTGATTCGGACCATTCCGACGAACCTTACTACGAACTGCCGAAGACCGATGTCTATGTGGTTTCAGCCGCGGGCGGCCAACCAACGAAGCTCACCTCGTTGGACATGGGCACCGGAGCTTTTTCGATCAGTCCCGATGGAGAGCGGGTTGCATTTTATGCTTCACTCAATCAGCCGGTGCGCTCTTACACGGAACCTGACTTGTGGGTGATGGATCTGGCGCCGAACGCCAAGCCGCGCAATCTGACGACGAATTTCGACTATGACGTGGGCGCCGGAATCCTCGGTGACAACACGGCGCCGCGTGGTGGTGGAGGTTTTCCGCCCGTGTGGTCCGCCGACGGGCGAACCATCATTGCGCTGTACGCAAAGGAAGGAAAGTCAAACTTGGGCGCCTTTGATGCCGATAGCGGTAAAGAGACTGATGTAACCACCGGCAATCAAGCAGTCGTAAGTTTTCGCGCGACGCCGGACGGCTCGAAATTCGTCGTGTTGATTTCTACTCCGACTCGAGTCGGCGATCTCTTCTGGCTCGAACGCCCAGGCGCGACCCCGAAACAATTAACACACGTCAACGATGAACTATTCTCAAAGCTGAACCTTACCGAGCCGGAAGAGATCTGGTACCCAAGCTTTGACGGCAAGAAGATTCAAGCGTGGATACAGAAGCCGCCCGATTTTGATGCTAATAAGAAATACCCGCTCATCCTGAATATTCATGGCGGACCGCACACGGCTTACGGATTCGTTTTCGATCACGAGTTCCAATGGATGGCCGCGAAAGGTTACGTTGTGCTGTATCCGAATCCGCGCGGCAGCACCAGCTACGGCCAGGAATTCGGAAACATCATTCAATACAATTATCCCGGCGACGATTACAAAGACTTGATGGCCGGTGTTGATGAACTTATCAAGCGCGGCTACATCGATGAAAAGAAGCTCGGCGTCACGGGCGGAAGCGGCGGCGGGTTGCTCACGAATTGGACGATCAGCCACACGACGCGCTTTGCGGCGGCCGTTTCACAACGCGACATTGCGAGTTGGAGCGACTGGTGGTACTCGGCTGATTTCACGCTTTTTCAACCAAGCTGGTTCAGAGCAGCGCCGTTCGAAGATCCGAAAGACTTTGAAGCGCGCTCGCCCATTACTTACATCAAGAATGTGCAGACACCGCTGATGCTGATTCTCGGCGAAGCTGACTGGCGCACGCCGACGGGCGCGGGCGGTGAAGAAATGTTTCGCGCGCTCAAATATCGCAGGATCCCGACGGTGATGGTGCGCTTTCCCAACGAGTCGCACGAGCTTTCGCGTTCCGGCCAGCCGTGGCATCGCATCGAGCGGCTGGAACACATCGTGGGCTGGTTCGATAAATGGCTGCTGGGTATGCCGAAGCCGGAATATGAAGTGGCGGGGCGATAAAACAACTGTCACGTTGGGACGATAAGTGATGAGAGTGCTCGTCGAGCGTGTGCTATACTCTTCGCAAGCTATGAACATCAAAGTAATAGTTGAACCGGGTGAAGACGGATATTTTGTCGCTCACGTTCCCTCTCTCAAGAGCTGTTGGTCTCAGGGCAAGACGAAAGAAGAAGCGCTGCAAAATATCCGGGAAGCAATTGATCTCTATCTCGAGCCGGAACCAAGCCAACTCGCCGCAGAACAGGAACTAATTGAACTGACAGTGTGAAACTGCCTCTACTCTCAGGCAAACAGGTGCTCGCGGCCCTCGCGCGGTTGGGTTTCGTCGAGATTCATCGAAAGGGCAGTCACCTCAAGATGAAACATCCCGATGGTCGCATCGTAGTCTTCCCGTTTCACGATGAAGTCGATCGTTATACGTTACGAGGTGCGCCGCGCGACGCCGATGTCGATTTGAGCGCATTCGTGAGAGCGATTAAGTGAGTATGCGACGCCGTTCTTCAATTTTTCTAATCCTTGCCGGTCTGATTACAGCTTTCGTTCCCGTTTCGGCGTCCGCGCAGCTCGTAGCTCGTCCAATCCCGCAAGAACTGAAGTTCGGCTTTACTCCCGTCCTCAGCGAGCCGGAAATGCGCGCGGAGTTTGAGCCGCTCATGACTTATCTGTCCGGCGCCATCGGACAGAAGGTCACCCTTTACATCGCGAAGGACTACGGCGATTTGCGGACGCAGATGGAAAACGGAGCGGTTGATATCGGAAGCTTCTCGCCGTTTGCTTACGTCGATGCAGCGCGGGGCGGAAAGATCCGAATCATCGCCCAGTCGATCATCGAAGGCTCGTCGACGTATCGCGGCATCATCGTCGCGCGCCGGGACAGCGGACTCAAATCGATCGCTGACCTGAAGGGAAAGCGGTTCGCGTTCGTCGATCCAAAGTCAGCTTCGGGTTACGTGTATCCGCGCGCGATGTTGATCGAAAAGGGTATCGACCCTGAAAGCTTCTTCAAAGAAACGATCTTCGCCGGCAGTCATGACAAAGTAATCGCCGCTGTGTTGGAAGGCCGAGTCGATGCGGGCGCGATTTACGATGGCGCGCTGGGAGTTGCCAAACGATCCGGCGTGTCGATTGAGAATCTGTCGACGCTGGCGAGCAGTGATCCGATTCCGCACGATGCGATCGCGGTACGGATCGGAATTGATGAAGAGCTGGCGAAAAGAATTCAGCTTGCCTTGATCAGTTTGGACAAGACGGAAGCCGGGCGCCAGGTCATCGCCAGAAGCAGGAAGAAGCTCACCGGTCACGTGATTGCGCAGGACAGCCTGTTCGATGTTGTTCGGCGCACGGCGAAGATCGCGGGTATGTCCAACAGGGAATGATTTAGCCGTGAGAACTTACGGAAGATTCTGTTCGATCCGAGCGGCAAGCTAAGGACGTTGAAACGACATCAAGGTTGATCCAGAAACTCGCGAATTAGTTTCTGTTCTTTTTCGTCTTTGATGCGCGTGAAGAGCTTCGTGCCGAGCCTGGTTATCGTCTCTGGCTTGTCGAACGGGAGCTTGTCGTAAACCTTGCCTCCCTGAAAGTGACAGGGCAGGCATCGCGTCTGGAAGATTGGCTTAATTTCCTTTTCAAAATCGGGCTTCTTTGCGGTGAATGCAGCCGAAGAAGTCGCAAACTTTTGCGTACGAGAGCTGGGAGTTCCTGACTTCGCGAGCTGACATGCTTCCCCTCCGATGGTCAGGAGCAATGCCGGGATCAGCAGGGCCGCACGCATAGCGCGATGGTACACCAGAACCGGGTTGGTTGCGACCAACGACCAGATCCTCGGCGCGAAAATTACTAGTTAGCCAACCGAAGAGACAATATTTGGATCTCGGACTCACCTCTTACGTTCAAGAAAGGTGATCGCCACCAGGGGGACGACGTTCTCGTCCTTTTCCCATTTTCGTTCAAAGGTCAGCAGGTCGTAAAACGCGCAGCGGGCGCGCCCGGGGAAAGCGCGACATACGTCATCGAAAGAATGTCAAGACTCTACGTGCCAACCTGGGGATCACGTAAGATTATTACGGGTCCGGACGCGGGTCAATGATTTTTTCGTCCCTGTGGAATGCAGCGCTGAAGGCTGACGTTCTTCCGGCGCACATGGTTCCGCGAGCGCTTAGACATTACAAAAAAGATAAATGCCAGGGGCTATGAACATTGCGACTCTGTTAGATTGTTTTCGCTGGTTTGTGTCATCCTAGCGCGAATATGAAATCATTGCCGGCCGCCTTGGTTCTCCTGGCACTCTTTTTTTCGCTCTCCACTGCCGTTCCAACGTTGATTGAATCATCGGCCGCGACGTCTTCGACGCAGACCGGCGACAGGCTTGAGCAGGCAGCATTCGATAAACGCGAAGCCGCCTATCGTGCAAACAACCTGGGCGTTGCCATGCTCGAACAATACAAGGCAAAAGATGCCGTCGAATATTTCACGCGCGCGCTGGAAATCAAATCGGATCTCTTAATCGCCCGGGTTAACCTCAGCATTGCGCTCTATTACTTATCGGATGCGGACGGCGCGAAACGCGAAGCTGAGAAATCGCTGGTCCAGGATCCGAACAGGCCGCAACCGCATTACCTTCTGGGGCTCATTGCCCGGGCGCAAAATCGTTTCGAAGAGGCAATCGCGGAATTTCAAAAAGTCCTGAAGACCGATCCCGATGACGTCGGTTCGAACATCAACGTCGGACAAATATTTGGCCAACAGAAAAAGTACGCCGAAGCGATTGCCGCCTTTCGCCGGGCGATTGCGGCCGAACCTTACAACGAGACCGCGCTGTACAACCTGGGGATTCTGTTGACGCGCACCGGTAATAAAGCAGAAGGGCAACGCCTGCTGCAGAAGTTTCAGGAGCTCAGGCAAAGCGGGGCCGGCACGACGATCGGAACAAATTATCTCGAGGGCGGACGCTACGCGGAAGCGGTCGTTTCAACCGGAATCGAGCCGGAGCTCGTCGATCGTAATACTCCAGACGTTCTGTTCACCGATGCCACTGAAGAGTTTCTGCCGAAAGATACAAGAGCCACGGGCGTTGGACGCAAAGGCACTTCTCGTTTCGAGTCTGCGATGCTGGAAAGCAAGGCTCGGGCAGAGGCAATCGTACTCTTTGATTATGACGGGGACGGTGATTTGGACATCTTCGATGCCTCTGGTTCCCAACGATTGCTCCGTAATGACGGCGGAAAATTTACCGACGTGACAGCAGGATCAGGATTATCGATCAGTGGAAGTGAGTATGGCTTTGCGGCAGTTGCGGGTGATTACGACAACGACGGCAGACCCGATCTGTTTGTTGCGCGCTTCGCCGAGAAACGTTTTGTGCTTTATCACAACGATGGTAATGGCCATTTTTCTGATCGGACTAAAGAGGCCGGCCTTGAAGTGCCGATGCTGAAAGGCTCGCCGTACCGTTCCGCGGCTTTCGTGGACGTCGACCATGATGGTGACCTGGATCTCTTCATTGCTGGACCTACGAACATCTTGTTTCGAAACAATGGCAATGGCACTTTTACCGATATTACCGAGGCCGCAAAAGTAAGTGCGCCGAATTCATTTTCATCTTCGTCCGCAATCATACCCACCGATTTCGACAATCGCCGCGACGTCGATCTCTTCTTACTTCCGCAGGGGGATCCGCCGCGGCTCTTCCGCAATCTTCGCGACGGAACATTTCGCGACGTGGCCAAAGAAGCCGGACTCGACAGTCAGGGCGCGTTCTGGTGTGCGGCGGCGGGTGACCTCAATAAAGACGGATTTACGGATTTCTTTTTGGGCGTAGACAGACGCGGCGTCTTCGCGGTCAGCGACGGACACGAGCATTTCAAAATGATGGCGGCGCCCGCAGAGACCAAAGAAGCGATGGCCGCGCAGTTTCTCGATTACGATAATGATGGCTTGCTCGATCTGGTCGTGCTGACAACTAAAGGACTGCGTTTGTGGCGCAATGTCGGTAACGACTTCGTCAATGTCACCGAGCGAGCTTTGCCTGCTGCTTTTCGAAACCTGAATGCCACCGATGTATTTTCAGGCCAGGCGGCGTTGGCGTCTGGAGATCTGGACGGTGACGGCGATACGGATTTGGTTTTGCGCGGGCCCGGTGGCCGGTTGAAGATCTTGCGCAACGATGGTGGTAATCGGAATCACTCAATCAAAATCGATCTGCGCGGGCGAGTCAGCAACAAGAGCGCGGTCGAAGCGAAGGTCGAAATGCGTGCGGGGAGTTTATATCAAAAGCTGGAGACTTACTCGGCATCGCCGGCGCCGGCGCCGGCTGATTTGATATTTGGTTTGGGCAAGCGGGACCAGCCGGATGCGGTGCGCGTGCTCTGGCCGGCCGGAATTGTGCAGTCGGAAACTGAATTTCCCGTGCGCAAGGGAATGTCCAACTTTATCTCGCTCAACGTCACCGAGCTGGATCGCAAACCTTCGTCGTGTCCTTATTTGTATACCTGGAACGGTCAGCGCTTTGAGTTTGTCACTGATTTTATGGGCGCCGGCGAAATGGGCTATCTGGAAGAACCCCGCCGTTATAACCAACCCAACCCCGAAGAATACGTGCGCATCAGCGGCGATCAATTGAAAGAAAAAGATGGACGCTATGAATTGCGAATCACGAATGAGCTTGAAGAAGCGATGTTCGTCGATCGGTTGCAACTGATTGCTGTCGCGCATCCGCCGGGAGTCGAAGTTTATCCGAATGCGGGGATGAGTGATCCGCCAAAGCCATTCAAACTCTTCCTCACGCGTAACGCTCGGCCACCGTTGAGTGCGATTGATGACCACGGGCACGATGTGCTCGATCTAATCTCGAGAATGGATCGGCGCTGGCCTGATGATTTCAAGGTCGATCGCATCCGAGGTTATGCGGATGAGCACTGGTTGACGATGAAGCTCGAAGAAGAGTCCAAAGTCCAAAGTCCAAAGTCCAAAGTCCGGACGTTGGACGTTGGACATTGGACGTCGGACACAGCGCGGGCCAATGCGCCGGAACGAGTCGTTCTATTACTAACGGGCTGGACAGATTACTCATGGTCCAGCGACAACGTGGCCGCTTCGCAGGCTGGCAAGACAATGAAGCCGCCGGCCCTTCAAGTTAAGAATGAAAAAGGAATCTGGCGCACGGTAATCGAGGACATCGGCATCCCGGTCGGACGGCCACAGACCGTAACCGTCGATCTTACCGGCAAGTTTCTCAGTCCTGATCGCGAAGTGCGCATCGTTACAAACATGCGCATTTATTGGGACCAGATCCTGGTCGACACGTCGGATGGAAAATCACCGGCGCAAACCACGCGGCTCGACCCGGTTCGCGCTGATTTGCATTGGCGAGGTTTCTCGGCGGAGACCACACCCGATGGCCGCGAACCATTTGGCTACGATTATCGACGCGTGTCGTTCACTTCTCCCTGGAAAGTGATGACCGGGCGATACACACGCGAAGGTGATGTGCGGGAACTGCTTTTGAAAAGCGATGACATGTTCGTAATCAGCCGGCCGGGAGACGAGATCAGTCTCTCGTTCGACGCGGCGGCGCTGGCGCCTCTGCCTGCCGGTTGGACGCGCACATTCCTGCTCTACGCCGACGGTTTCAGCAAAGAGATGGACATCAACTCCGCGAGTCCGGATCAGCTTGCGCCTTTGCCGTTCCACGGGATGAGCCGTTATCCCTATTTGTGGCCGGAACATTATCCGCTGACCGAAGCTCGACGGAGATATATTGAGAAATACAACACGCGTGTGGTTACATCGCCGGTGCCGTCGCTTGGGGCGTTTCTCGCGCGGTGATCTATCCGCAGGTTATACAGCGGCAGAACCGCCAACCAAATTCGTTTAAGCTCCGGAGGAGCAGAATGTTTATAGCTAGGGCGATCACAAACCAGTCCAAGCTCCGTAGGAGCGAAATAGAGGCGCCATACAAATTGCGCTCCTACGGAGCTCGCGATTTGAATTGACTCGTGGGCTATAAACATCGCGCTCCTGCGGAGCTGCAGAACGGACTCGGTTGACTCTACTTAACTGAGACCGACTTTGGTTGCCGCGTGCGCAATTTGGCGGACAGCCGAAAGCCTTTTATGGAACACATTCGATATTCGGTGGCGTGTTGCCAAACAGACATGCCGAATCCGATCGAGCGAAAGGCGATGCGCGCGAATACCGACCGCATGCTCTCGATGATCGATTCGGCAGTCGCGGGAGCGGCGCCGTTTCTGCCGGTGCGGTTGGTAGTCTTTCCGGAGTTCGCGCATTCAGCGCCGGTTTTTGAAACGGCCAAAGAGCTGGTCGAGAAACTCGCAATTCAAATCCCAAACGAGCACACCGAACGTTTGGAACTAAAAGCCCGCGAGCACGACATCTACATTCAAAGCGGCTCAATGCTCGAGATTGATCTGAGGTGGCCCGGACATATTTTCAACACCACATGTCTGATCGGTCGCGAAGGAATTCTTTACAAGTATCGAAAAGTGAACACGTGGATTCCCTACGAAGTACATACCAGCCCGCATGATCTGCAGGGCTACGATGAACCGCTGTTTCCGGTAGCTGACACGCCGATAGGCCGCATCGGTTGCGCCATCTGTTACGACTGGTTGTTTCCTGAAGCGATGCGCCAGCTCGCCGCGAATGGCGCGGAAGTTCTGACGCGCGTCTCCGCGTATATGGATCCGTGGGGCGCGACCGAGCCGATGGCCTGGTGGACGGTGATTAATCGCGCGCGCGCAATTGAGAACATCGCCTATGTGGTGGCCGCGAATCAGGGAGCAAGCCTGAAACATTATCCGCCGTATTCATGGCCGGGCGGCAGTCAGGTAGTGGATTACGACGGTCGCTTGCTGGCGGAAGCATCGCCGGGTCCCGGCGAACGCATCGTGGTTGCGCCGATCGATATTTCTGCGCTGCGTCACGAACGCGCCTCGCGTCGCGGACATCACATGCTCGCGCATCTACGGAGCGAAGCGTATCCCGTGTATCAAGAGCACCAATATCCGCCGAAGACAACAGATGCGAACGCGGAGCTTTCTTATGAAAGAAATAATCAGTTGATCGAGGAAGCGAAGCAGCGACTAAAGGAATCTGATTTCGTTGAATGAAGGGGGGATTATCAGGGTGCGCTTGAGTGCTTTGGAAGAATCTTCAGCACGGAATCCAATTGTTTCTAACGCTTCTGGGCGGGATCGCTGAGATGCTTCGTCGTTCCCTCCGTTATGCCAAAGCTCGGTGAAATGAATTCAGCGGTGTCGGCAGGACGCAGCGCCGGACTTTCTCCGTCACCCTGCAAGACGTTCTCTCCCGTCCGCTGTCCGCGTCTGGCAATTTCGACCTGTTTCCTGCTCACGAACAACCCGTTAATGATTAGGGCCGCGCCCACGAAAAAAGGAATTACTCCGGCAACCCATATGCGGCTGAGGATCGCCGCATCGCTCGGAGGGCTCTGGCCGCTCAAAATAATGCCCTGCATTAAGACATACAGAAAAATCATCACCCCTACGCCGACGGAACTCGTGATGACGCCGGCCTTGATTTCAGTGTAGCGCTTCATCTCCGGGGTGATGCCGCGCTCGCGCTCAATCTCTTCCTTGCGCCTTTTACGTTCGTTTTCAGAGAGAAACATCTCTGCGACCCAGGTCCTGCTCCAATCAAATTTCTCACCCGCGTTTCGCATGACTGCTGCTTGTCGCACGGCGTCGAGATTCACGCCACATGATTTGCAGAATTTCAACTCGTCGCTTTGAGTAGAGCCACATTGGGGACAGAACATGAGTTCACTCCTATCGGATGTTTCCCTGATGGGTACGATTATTATCGCCCCTGGGTTCAATTGCGTCCAAGTCAAAAAATGAATCTCTTCGACCGGCTAGAAAGGGACCGGGTTTCGTCCTCGCTAATCCAGGGTGAAGAGAGGTCGTTGACTTAAAAGATGGCCTTTGTAATATTAATCCGTTCTCGTTAGCTGGAGCGCAAGCAGGTGGGCTTCTTAGCATGGGACATCAGGCTGAATCAGGACTGAGGTCAAGCCGGTGCGACGAATCGATCTGAAAAAAGTTCAGGCCGCAAACCTACACACCATACGCGATATTAATCGCCAGATAGTACTGAACTACGTTCGCGAGAGGGAGCCGATCTCGCGCGCCACAATCGCCCGCGAGACGGCTTTGCAGCGATCTACCATCTCCGAGATTGTTGAGGCGCTGACGGGCGAGGGTTTGGTCGAGGAGATCGGTGAAGGTAAATCAACCGGCGGCCGGCGCCCGACGTTGTTGAGACTGCGCACGGTTGGCGCTATTGCTATTGGCGTTAATATCACTCCTACCGACACGACGATCGCTAGCAGCGATCTGGCTGGAGTCGTGGTGCAACAAGAGGCCTTCCCAACCGATCCTGCTCCCGAACGTACCTTGAACCGGATCATAGAAATCATTCGCAGGTTCTCTGACCAGAGTTCTATCGAGGGAATCGGTGTCAGTATCCCCGGATTGGTTACTCCAGCAACCGGTAATGTGATCTTCGTTCCGTATTTTAAGTGGCGCGACTTGCCGATCGGCGAGATGATCTCTCAGGCGACCGGACTGCCGGTTACCATAGACAATGATGCCAATGCAGTCGCCCTCGCCGAGTTGTGGTTTGGAAGACCCGAAGTGAGAGAAGCGCGCGACTTCATCTTCGTGTTGGTTGCCGATGGAGTAGGAACCGGAATCATTTTTGACGGCCAGGTGTATCGCGGAATGCGCGGAGCGGCGGGCGAATTTGGTCATATGATCGTGGGCACTGATGCGCCGGTCTCATGCTCGTGCGGAAACGATGACTGCTGGGAGGCCTTCGCTTCTGAGCGTGCCGCAACCGCGCGTTATAATAAGTTAGGTCGAGCGAGCAGCGCGCCAGATTTTGCGACCCTGATCGAGCGCGCTCTCCAGGGGGAGCAGAAAGCAAAGACCGCCCTCACGGACACGGCTCGTTATCTCGGGATTGGTATCTCGAATCTGATCGTCGGCTTTAGCCCGGAAGCTGTGATAGTGGGCGGCGCGATAACTCGAGCTTGGCCGTTGATCGAAAAAGCTCTCACGGAAAAAATCGAGCGTAGCGTTCGTCGAGGCTTGCCGTCGGCGCGAATTCTTCGCTCTACCTTAAATGGTGACCCGACGTTAATGGGAGCCTTGAGCCTGGTGCTGGCCAGCAAGTTTGCGGGAGCGGCTGCCGCTTGACGTGCAGTGGTGAGCCGCGCTCATTATCCCGGCGTCAAAACCTTTACCGTGCAGAGGTGGCGCTTTCGCTTGAAGATGAAGAGTTCGCCCGACTAAGGTTTCTGTTTATCCACGTGCTTCTTGATCGCGTCGCTGAGTTCTACGATACTCTGAAGATCCCTGCGAGCCTTTCCTAATTGTTCAGCGTCGACGGTGCCCGGTTTTTCGATAATTGGGTTTCTTACAAAGCTTTCGATCTGTTTACAGAGCAGGATTAGTTCGTCTTTCGTCGGCATCCCTTTGAGATCCGTTGCCGTTCCGGGATTTTCCGGAGTGGGATCCGGCCTCTGGAGCCTCAAAGATGATTGCAATCGATTCGACCGCTTTCTAATCTCACCAGTCGCATCAGAAATGAACTGATGACTGAGAGACTGGTTCGCGGTAATGGCACGAACGATCTCGTTGTGAAGGATTAGGATTCTTTGAAAGTCTTCGTTTACCTGTTCCATCAGAGCTTGAGCGCGTTTGGGATCGGTGGGCCGCGCGTTGTCTCCGGCGGGCCTGTTCAGTTGCAACTCACGGCGATCCATGTCTTGCATTCGAGCCTTCGCCGGGTCGCCAAGAGTTTGACCTTCGATTGGCGCGGAAAAGAAAATCAAACTGAGAAGGGAGCCTATGAGCATGCTGCGAACACGTCTTTTGACTTCATGAGCTTCCATTGCGCCCTCCAGAAACCTTTTGCCCAACTGGGCGATAGTATAGGCCTCGCCAGTACTCGGTACAAATCCGGTTCACGCTTGTTTACCTCTATTGGCGCGGATTCAATAAAAGTTGTTACGGCAATTTTTAAGACGAAAAGAGTTGACTGCGAGAGGCACTTATACTACTTAATAGCACTCGTGGACAAAAGTCATGTCTAAATCCGCAAAATAAGATCGACCTACGATCCGGAGCATTCATGGATGGGGGCCCGGTGCGACGAATAGATCTAAAGAAAGCCAATGCTGCGCGTTCGAACACCATACGGGACATAAACCGTCAGATTGTGCTGAATTACGTTCGCGAGCTGGGACCCATTTCTCGCGCGGACATCGCGCGGGAAACTGCATTACAACGCTCGACTATTTCGCTCATTGTCGACGACCTTCGCGTAGATGGCTTGATAGAGGAAGTGAGCGGCGAATCCACGGGCGGGCGTCCGCCCAGTCTGCTCTCGTTGCGGACCGCCGACGCGGTTGCCATCGGGGTAGATCTGGGAACAGTAAAGACTGTGATGGCCAGCAGTGATCTTGCCGGTAGAGTGCTGGAGCAGGAAGAGTTTCCCACCGACAATGATGTGAAGAAAACTCTGGCCAAGATTGTTCATTGCGCGCAACGACTGATTAGAAAAAACAGCGGCACAATCGAAGGAATCGGCATCAGCTTGCCCGGAGTAGTTGATCCGGAAACTGGAAACCTTTACGTGCCGCATTTTAGCTGGCGCAACTCTCCCATCGCCGAAACGTTGACGCGTGCCACTTCCCTTCCCGTCAGCATTGATAATGATGCTAATGCTGCGGCTCTTGCGGAGTTGTGGTTCGGTAGACCGGAAATTCGGGAAGTTCGCGATTTCATTCTGGTTTTGGTGGAAGAAGGAGTGGGTACGGGTATCGTCTTTGACGGGCAAGTCTATCGCGGAGAAGGCGGAACCGCCGGTGAATTCGGGCACATGACAATTGGATCGGGAGCGCCTGTGCAATGCGCCGTAGGCAGTAGGGAATGCTGGGAAGCATTCGCCTCCGAACGCGCAGCTCTCGCGCGTTATCAAAAGCTGTCACGTTCCAATGGCGGCAACGAAGTCAATTTCGCAAGTCTCATGGATCTGGCGCTGAGGGGCGAACGAAATGCGAGGACTGCTTTGAAAGAGACGGCGCGTTGCCTGGGAATAGGCATTGCGAATTTGATTCAAGGCCTGGCTCCGGAAGCGGTGATAGTTGGAGGTCCCATTGCTCGCGTGTGGCCGGTGATTGTCGAGGATCTCAAAGCCTCTGTAGATTCCGGCATCTGCCGCGGTTTTCCGTCAACGCCAATCATGGATTCAACCCTGGGGCCCCAGCCTACCTTGATGGGCGCCCTAAGTCTGGTGCTCGCCAGCAAGTTTGCCTCTACCCTAGTTGCATAGACACCCTCAAACTTCGTTCGCCTAACCAACAAAGATTTGAAGAAGACTCCTTGTTTCGCCTTCAGGATTAGCGGTTATTCTGCTTTTGATTTCATTGCTTCTAAAAAGTTCTTGACAACCTTTCTTAATAGGAGTAAATCCTTTTGCGCGGTAGTACAACAAAGTCCTAACCAGCAAATTTGATGACGGTTCCCAGGTGAGTTGAGCCTTTGCATCGCTGTAATAAGAAGCGGGCCGCGGCTCTAGAAAAGCTTAGTCCAACAAGGTTGCTTTTTTGATGAAGCAGCGATCAATGGGGAGTAGCTAGAGATCAGCGAATTCCCTGGAGTGTCTCTGGGGCTTCGTAAAGAATCAGTTAGGTTCAACACTTTGACTTTCCGAAAAGTTCGCTCGCACGTGATCATCTTGACAGTGGTCCGGTGAGCAATAAAACCCCAGGAGGTTCGTATGCTGAAGAAGCTTGGCTTGCATGTGGTAGTGGTCTTGATCGGCGCCCTGTTCTTTAGTGCCCATGCGCAAACGACCACGGTAGGAACAATCAGCGGCACGGTCCGAGATGAAAAGGGAGCTGTTGTTCCCAAGGCCGAAGTTTCTATCCAGGACGAGGGCACCGGAGCATCGCGCACAGTAACGTCTGACGACAATGGATTCTATCTGGTTCCCAGTGTGCCGGCGGGACGCTACACAATTACTACTTCACCCAGGGGCTTCAAGAAGACGATTGCCTCAGGAGTCGACCTCCACGTGGCGGAAAACAAGGTCGTCAATCTGGATCTGCAGGTGGGCCAGGTAAGCGAAACGGTAACCGTCACATCTGAGGCTGCACCGGTCGAAACTCGCAGTGGAGACGTCAACAGTCTCATTAGTGAAAAGCAGGTGACGGAATTGCCGTTGAACGGTCGGAATTACTCTCAGCTGGTGCTGATGGTGCCAGGTGTTTCACCCACAAACGGTGCTGGCAACGGTGCTACCAATACCCGCGGCACCGGCCTCGACGGTCACGTGGATCTGTCGGTAAACGGCAACCAATCAAACGGAAATATGTGGACCGTTGACGGCGTTAACAACATGGACGTAGGTTCAAACGCGACCCTGCTTGTATTTCCTTCCATTGACTCGATCAAAGAATTTCGCGTCGAGCGCAATAGCTTCAGTGCCGAGTATGGTCAGGCGCAGGGCGCTGTAATCAATCTGATTACCAAGGGTGGTAGCAATCAGTTTCACGGCGCAGCCTTTGAGTTCTTACGTAACGATGCGCTTAATGCAACTGACTTTTTTCTCAACCGCGCCGGGCAGCCAAAGCAGCCTTTGCGGTACAACAATTACGGCTGGAATTTTAGTGGACCAGTTTTCTTTCCACGGTTTGGCGAGGGAGGAAAACACGTTTGGAATGGGAAGAACAGGCTTTTCTTTTTCTGGTCCGAGGAGTGGAGGCGTGAGCGCCGCGGTACGGTGCTAACCAGCAGAGTCCCAACCGCCCAGGAGAAGGTTGGCGACTTCAGCGGGCCAATCCACACGGATCCCATACCGCATGACCCATTTACCGGTCTGCCCTTCCCAGGCAATCGGATTCCTGCCGGAAGCCTAAGTCCGGCTGCCCTCGCGTTGCTGAAGGTGTATCCGGATCCTAATAATCCTGCCGATCCAACTGGAAGGAATTGGATCTCTGCTCCTCTGGAACCGATCAACACCCGCCAGGACTTGATCCGCTTCGATGCAAATATTTCCAGCAAGATGAATCTGATGGTTCGGTACATCAACGAGACCTGGACTCACGGGCAGGCTTCGGGCAACTTCTGGGGTGACACGCCGTTCCCCACTGTCTCGTCAGATTGGGATCAACCCAGCAAGAGTTTCGCGGTCAAGCTTACTAACACGTTGAGCTCCACAGCGGTGAACGACTTCCAGTTCTCTCGAGCAGGTAATGATATCTTCGTAAAAACCAGTCCGGCAGGAGAACAGCTCAACCAGGAGATCGTCTCGAAGTTTCCCACGGTTTTCCCCCACCCTGGAGCCGGATATCCCAGTCTTGTATGGGGAACGGATGGATATGAAACCTTATGGCATCAGGCGCCATGGATGAATCACGAGGACCTGTTTATCTGGAAAGACGATTTTTCCAAGGTCTGGGGGAATCACGAAATCAAAATCGGAGGCCTACTCAGTCATAACATCAAGAATGAACAGGTTAATGGCAACAGCGGTCTCTACTTCATACAAAACAGTAACTCTCGTACTGGAAACGCAATCGCGGAAATATTGTTCAAGGATTTGCCGATAACCGACTACAGTGAGATTGATACCCAGTTGCTGACGCCGGGTCGCTGGCATGATTCCGAGGCGTATTTCAACGACACCTGGAAGTTCAGAAGTAACGTTACGCTGACGTTGGGAATGCGTTACTCGATATTCGCCGCGCCGTATGCCGCTAACGATCACATTACTAATTTCATACCTCGCCTTTACAATGGCACTGATTTCCATACGGCTCTGGTTCAGCCTGGCACGAGCGGATTACCCCGTGCCCTGGTAAACACAGATCACAATGGTTTCCAACCGCGCGTGGGCCTGGCTTGGGATATTTTTGGTAATGGTAAGACCGCGTTGCGCCTGGGCGCCGGACGATATTTGAGCCGCACTAACGTTATTCTAAACCTGCTTCAGATGGCCCAGAATCCACCTTGGACTAAGTTAGTCGACACGGGTTGGCAGGGCGGTACCTTATCTCTGGCTGGTTGCCCGACCTGTCGCAGCATGGATACGATTAATCCAGGTTTAAGAACTGCGGTGGCGGGAGTAAACCCGGCGGCAGGATTTCAAGCCGTCGATGAGAATTACCGTTCGCCTGATAGTTGGCAGTGGAATGTGACTCTGTCGCGCGAAATCATCAAGAACACCGTCGCCGAAGTTTCCTATGTCGGCAACCACGGCCTCCATATTTGGCGAAGAGACGTTCCCTTCAATGAAGTGCGTCCCAGCGCTCGCACGCCGATCGTGCAAGCTGCGCGAATAAATGCCGCCACCCAACCGATCATCGATGCCAATCGCATAGTCCCGGGCATTGGAGGGATTAATATGCAGCAGTCAAGCGGCAACTCGAATTACCACGCGCTGCAGGTTTGGGTCAATCGTCGCTTCACTAATCGGCTTGCGTTCCAAGGGGCTTACACCTGGGCTCACAGTATCTCTGATGCCCCGCTGGAATCGTTCACCGCCCGCACGACGGATCCGCTTAACTTTAGTCTCGACCGAGGAGACTCGGATCTTGATCGGCGGCAGACCTTTGTCGGCAATGCCGTCTACGTCTTACCGTCGTTTAAACGCTGGGGGTCAGCCGCGAATAAGATTCTGGGAGACTGGCAACTCAATGGGATCGCTTCTTTCTTCGGTGGCGTGCCCCTGAATGTCACGTCGGGCGTGAATACGCTCGGTTTGGCAGCGGGCGCTAGCTCCCAAAGACCCAACCTTGTGACTGGCGTACCGATTTACCTCCACAACCCGGGTGACCCTCTGGGATGGCTTAACCCGGCGGCGTTCTCTTTGCCGGGCGCAGGGATAACGGCGCCAAATCTGACGTCCCGCAGCGGGAGCCTGGGACGTGGCGTCATCCGCTCACCGGGATTCAAGAACATTGATTTCTCACTGGCAAAGAACTGGCAAGTGAGGGAGCGCGTCGGGCTTCAATTCCGCGCCGAGATGTTCAATGTCTTTAACCATCCAAATTTTAATGGCGTAGATACCAACCTGGTCTTTGGTAATGTAGGCGCCCAGGACTTCCCGGGCGGTCGGCAAGCTGACCCTTGCAATGGTGCGACCTACGTATCAACCGCAGATGGCACTACGAAGCGCAGCCAGTGCGGCTTATCTCTAAATGGGAACTTCGGACGGCTTGGCGGTAATCGCGGGCCACGCGAAATCCAGTTCGGAATCAAATTGACTTTCTGATATAGTTCAGCCTCGCTGACTCCAGGACGGGGGGCTGCAATTCAGGGCCCCTTCGTCTGAATTTTAGGGCAAGAAGCCAGGCAATAATGTTTCTTCGCGCAACCCTCGTAGTCCCCATATTTCTGCTGTTCACGTTCCAATCGCCTCAAGATTCAATCCGCAAACATTATGATGCCGCCGAAACGCAGCGGCGCGCCGGTAATCTGGCCGCGGCGGAGACAGAATATGTCGCCATTCTCGCCGAAGGATATCGCAACCTCGGGCGAATAAACTCAACTCAGAAGGAATACACCAAAGCCACCGCTGCGCTTGAGGCTGCTGCTTTGTATTCGTCCGACTCAGAGGCTGTGCTGATCGATCTGGCAATTGCTTACTTTGAAGCGGAACAATATGACAAAGCTCTGGAAGCGGCGCGCAAAGCCCTCGCTAAGAACCCTCAAAGTATCGGCGCGCATCACATCGCCGGTAAGAGTTACTTCATGGTTGGTGACTTCACACGTTCCGCTGGTGAACTTGAAGCCGCGCTGACCCTGGCACCGAATGATCATGACGTAGCCTACACACTCGGTCTCGTCTTTCTCAAGCAGCATGAATTAGATCCTGCCAAGAAGATCTATGATCGAATGGTGGAACAACTCGGCGAGCGGCCACAGTTGCACATTATCTTCGGTCGAGCCTACCGAGAGACAGACTACCTGCCTGAGGCGATAGAAGAATTCAGGAAGGCGCTTGCTATTGATCCACACTTTCCGCGGGCCCACTATTATCTGGGTCTCACCTACCTGCTGAAATACGGCGTGGTGAAAATTGATGAAGCGGCCGAGGAGTTCAAGGTCGAACTGATTTCAAACCCGGATGAATTCTTCGCCAACTACTATCTGGGCATCGTCTATGTCATCAAAAGGAATTGGGAACTGGCGATCAGCTTCCTTCAAAAGGCTGCTCGGATACAGCCAGACAATCCTGATCCTTACTTTTATCTGGGCCAGTCTTATCAGGCGATGGAAAAACACGATCAAGCAATCGAAGTGCTGAAAAAGGCCATCAGCCTCAACCCTGGTCTGGGTCACAATGATTATCAGGTGGCCACCGCCCATTATCGGTTGGGGCAATCTTTGGTCAAAACAGGGCAAAAGGATTTGGGCGAAAAAGAGCTGCAGATAGCGTCGCAACTTAAGGCCAAATCTCTTGTGAGAGACCAGGAGAAGATCGGATCATATCTGAACGTAGCCGATTTACGCGTGCGAACCAATAAGTTTCCTGAGCTGGCGTCATTTGAAGGCATCGTCGCGGAATCGAATGCGCTGGATGAGAAAGCCAAAGCAGATTTGCAGCGTGGCGAAGCTTACTATGCAAAGGTCGTGGCCAGTGCTCACGAGAATGTCGCTTTGCTGCGAGCGCAGCGACAGGATTTTCGGGCCGCGGCAGACCAGTTTGCGTTGGCAGCAAAATGGAATCCGCAACTCGACGAGCTTAATTTTAACTGGGGCCTGGCTGCCTTTAAGGCCAACTCATACAAGGAAGCCATTCCGCCCCTTGAGAATGAATTGAAAGCTCACCCAACTCGCATGGATGCCAAACAGTTACTCGGTCTCAGTTATTTCATGGTTGATAACTACGAACGAGCTTCCGAGTTACTTAGCCTGGTTGTTGCCGCTAAACCCAACGAAGCTCCGATCTATTATCCGCTCGCTATTTCCCTGGTGAAGCAGGGAAAAATAGATGATGCCCAACGCGTGATTCAACAGATGATCATCATCGGTGGCCACAGCCCGCAAGTGCATATCGTTATTAGTCAGGCATACTACGAACAGGGCCAGACTACGAAAGCATTGGAAGAATTAAAGACGGCTCTATCGCTCGATGGCAAGACGCTCCTCGCTCACTATTATTCTGGTCAGATTCTCCTGAAGATGGGCAAGTTTGAAGAAGCCGCGCAGGAGTTTGAAAACGAATTGGCGATAAGCCCGAATGACTTGCGGGCCAAATATCACCTGGCTTTTGTCTTACTGGCCGCGCAAAAGACCGAGCGCGGGATCAAGCTCATGAAAGAAGTAATTCAACTTAAGCCAGATTACGCCGAGGCCCATTATGAATTGGGAAAGGTGCTGTTACAGCAGGGTGACATCAAAGGAGCGGTCGAGAATCTGGAGGCTGCGGCTCGTTTGAAACCCGATGAGTCATACGTCCACTATCAACTGGGTCGAGCATATCTCGCTGCGGGTCGCAAGGCGGAAGGCGAAAGTCAACTGGAAATCTCCAAGCAGCTCAAAGCGAAAGAGCGCAGCCAAACAACTCCGTAATGATCCATGAGGGCGGCAGCTTGCATCTTAGAACATTTTGGGCTCTGGCATCATTAATCACACTACTGCCTGTCGCTCCTTCCCGAATGACTGCCAATCAAGGGAGCGGGATTGTCTTTACCGATATCACGGCCCAGGCTGGGATCACTTTTAGACATGTCGCCTCGCCCGATAAAAAGTACATCGTCGAATCGATGAGCGGCGGCGTGGCGCTATTCGATTATGATAACGATGGCTATCTCGATATCTTCTTCGTTAACTCACTTACAGTCGATCTGGTAAAGTCGGGCGGTAAAACGCGCAGCGCGCTCTATCACAATAATGGCGACGGCACTTTTACCGACGTGACGGACAAGGCGGGTCTCGCCAATGTCGGTTGGGGAATGGGAGTCGCCGTGGGTGACTACAACAATGATGGCTTCGATGATCTTTTCGTTACCTGCCTCGGGCAAAACCATCTCTTCAAAAACAACGGCAACGGCACTTTCAGCGACGTTACCAAGGCCGCCGGTGTGGGCGCGTCCAAGTGGTCCACCGGCGCCGCCTTCCTCGACTATGACAATGACGGTCAGTTGGATCTCTTCGTGTCGGGATACGTGGATTTTGACATTAATCATCTGCCGGAATTTGGAAAAGGAAGGACGTGTCAATACAAAGGCGTACCTGTTCAGTGCGGACCCAGAGGTCTACCCGGAGCGGGCGATCACCTTTTTCACAACAATGGCGACGGCACGTTCACCGATGTTTCCGTGAAGGCGGGAGTTTCGGACCCCGACGGCTATTACGGGCTCGGGGTGATCGCCAGTGATTTTGATGGAGATGGATTTGTCGATATTTATGTAGCCAACGATTCGACGCCCTGCTTTCTGTATCACAACAATGGTAACGGTACTTTCAAGGAGATTGGCTTTAACTCAGGATCGGCTGTGAACGGGGATGGTAGCGAGCAAGGGAGCATGGGGGTTACGGTGGCCGACTACGATCACTCGGGAAGGTTCGGCATACTCAAGACTAATTTCGCGGATGAGTACGACACGCTCTATCATAATGACGGCAATAATTCTTTCACGGATGTTTCATACGGAGCCAAAATCGCGCAGGCCAGTCTTTCATACGTAGGTTGGGGGACGAAATTCTTTGACTACGATAATGATGGTTGGGTTGACCTGTTCATGGCCAATGGCCATGTTTACCCGCAACTGGAAAATTATCGACAGCGCAAGTTGCTGCTAAAGAACAATCGCAACGGCACTTTCACCGAAGTCGCGGCGCAACTGGGCGCTCCTTTCATGGAAAAACGCGTAGGCCGGGGCGTTGCTATTGGCGACATCGACAACGACGGCGACCTTGATATTGTGGTTGCCGATTTGGATGGACCACCGCAATTATTGCGCAACGACGGTGGCAATGCGAACAATTCAGTTCTGATCAAAACCATTGGAGTTAAGAGTAATCGCGACGGTATTGGCGCCAGTGTGAAGATTGTTTCGGGTGACCTGACTCAGATCGACGAGGTGCGAAGCGGCGGCAGTTATCTCTCGCAAAATGATCTGCGGTTGCATTTTGGCCTCGAAAAGAGAACCAAGATCGACCTCATCGAAGTTCGTTGGCCGAGTGGCACGGTTGACCGGATTAGCGACGCGAGCGTGAACAAGATTCTAACCGTGAAAGAAGGCCAGGGTTTGGTTCAGCAGAAAGACTTTAAAAGTGTTCCGCGCCGGTGAAGTCTTTATGGAGTACGTCGGAAAATCTTTCGTTCCTCCGCGACTGCCGCGTTTTGCTAAGGGCGCCAGATTATGCCGTGTCCAGAATGGAGCGCTGCGCGCCGTCGCTCAGCCGATCATTGTTCTTGCTTTGATTATTGCTGCTTTCCCTCAAGCACCGGCGCAGAACGGTCCGCAGCGTTCGCTCGAGCGTGCGGCCGGACTCATCCGCGACAATCGGCTTCAGGAGGCTGACTCGGAGCTGGATCAAATTCTCAAGACGAGGCCGAACGATGCGGATGCGCTAAACCTCCGCGGTACCGTTCGCGCTCAGCAGGGAAGGCTGAACGAAGCGGAAACGTTATTCCTGCGGGCGGCGCGCCTCGATTCTCGAATGCCTGCAGTGCACGTGAACCTGGCCCACTTATATCTGCTGAAAGGTGATGTGCCGAAGACGATCTCGGAGCTAAGAGAAGCGCTGCGTTTAGACCCGATAAATACAGAGGCCGCGGAAAAGCTCGCCGGTCTCCTGCTTTCTGAAAATCAGTTTGATGATTGTATCAGTTTTGTTGAGCGCACGAAGCAATCGCAACCGGTATCGACGGGCATGTTAATTACGCTTGGCGATTCTTATCTGAAAAAGGGCAACGCCGAGAAGGCTGAAGAGAGCTATCAGCAGGCTCTCAATGGCCAGAGTGATAGCGCCGACGCTGTTCTGGGCCTGGCCCAGGTTGCCCAAATAAGAGGTCAGAACCAAACCGCCGCGCTCTACCTGACCCGCGCAAAGAAGTTGGTTGCCGACTCGCCGTCGACTCTCTATCGCTTTGCGTTGGTCGCGTTGCGCGCCGGCGACTACGAAGAGGCAAACGCTGCAATTCTACAAGCTGTGAAATTGCGGCCCAACGACGCTGCTTATTTTCTCTTGCTGGGCACAACCTGGCTTCAGAAGCCGGACCTCCTTGAGGCCGAGAAAGCCTTTCGTCGCAGCCTCGAACTGCGGCCCAACAGCCCTCAGGCTCAAATGTCATTGGGTTACACGCTGCTGATGCAAAAGCAGTATCCCGAGGCAAGACTTTGGTTAGAGAAGAGCGTTCGGCAAGATCCAGGCACCGCGGAAACCTTTTACTATCTTGGCCTGATCGACGAGGAGCAGAACGACAACCAGCGAGCCATACAACATTTTAAGAAGGCCCTCGAACTCGTGCCCTCATTCGGACATGCGCACATTGCTCTTGGCTCGACGTATCTAAAGTTGAAGGACTATTCGGAGGCCCTGAAGGAGTTGCAGACCGGAGTGAAATTAAATCCGGACGATTCCAAGGCGCACTACAACCTCGCTATGCTTTACGCCCGGATTAAAGATCAGCAACGCGCACAGGAGGAGATGCGAATCGTCGAAGAGCTGAAGAATAAAAACCAATCAAAGGCGGCTGACACTTCCAGAGAAAAGCCTTAGGTCGTACTGGGGGATCGATCGACTAAATCACACGAACCAACGTAACAAAGCGGACATTTCGAATGACAATCCTGCTCAGACGCGATACCGTTGCCTTTCTCTTGCTGATCGCGGCCGCTTTTAATTTGTCTTTCGATGTCCGCGCCCAGCGAAACCCCGCACTGCCAAAGTCCTCCGTTACCTTCGAAGAGGTTCCTGCCAGGCAAAGCGGGATTACCTGGGTGCACACCAATGCCCATTCATCGGATCGACACTTGCCGGAAACGGTCGGCGCCGGTTGCGCCTTTTTGGATTATGACAACGACGGTTGGATGGATATTTATCTGGTCAACAGTGGACCATCGGATTTCTTTACGCCTTCGGCCCCTCTGAAGAACGCTCTCTACCACAATAATCACGACGGCACTTTCACCGACGTCACCGATAAAGCGGGAGTGGCTGGAGGCAGTTTTGGAATGGGCGTCGCCGCTGCCGATTATGACGGCGATGGCTGGGTCGATCTCTACGTCACAAGTTATGGCCGCAATATTCTTTATCATAACAACGGCGATGGAACATTTACTGACGTCACGGAGAAAGCAGGGGTGGCCGCACCCGGCTGGTCCACCAGCGCCGTGTGGTTTGACTATGACAACGACGGCAAGTTGGATTTGTTCGTCTCCAGCTTTGTCTACTATGACAAGACACTGAATGTGCTTTGCACCGACGATATCAATCGAAGGTATTACTGCATCCCGCGTTATTACAAACCGAGAGCGAGCCATCTTTTTCATAACAACGGCAATGGAACCTTTACGGATGTGAGTAAGGAGTCAGGGATTGCCGATTTTCCCGGAAAGTCCTTCGGCGTCGTCGCGACCGATGTAAACAACGATGGGCGAATGGACCTCTTCGTGGCTAATGACACGATGCCCAACTTCCTCTTCATAAACAAAGGTGACGGGAAATTCGAAGAGGTAGGCCTGGCTGCGGGCGTAGCCTTTAGCGAATCAGGAAAGGCGAGGTCCGGAATGGGCGTCGATGCTACAGACTATGACGGTGACGGCTGGCAAGATCTTTTCGTCGCAAATATCGAGCAGGAATTTTTCAGTCTCTATCACAATCAAAAGGATCTCACCTTTACGGATGAGCCGGGCGAAATCGCGCCGGCCACGCAGTTTCTTAGCGGTTGGGGATTGCGCTTCTTTGATTATGATAACGATGGTTATCCCGACCTGTTTCTGGTTAATGGCCATCCCGATGATTTCATCGAGATGCATAACGCGCGCGTACATTACCGCGAACCACTATTGCTGTTCCATAACAGCGGCAAGAGTTTCGTCAACGTGAGTGCGCAGTCAGGTGCGGTCTTCAGCAAGAGTTTTTCCGGACGCGGCATGGCCATCGGTGATTTCGACAATGATGGCGATCTGGATGTGCTGATCTCGAACAATGGCGGGCCACCGGTGCTGCTTCGTAACGATGGCGGCAACCGAAACAACTGGCTGGGTCTGCAGCTTATCGGGACGAAGAGCAACCCGGCGGCAGTGGGAGCGATGATTACCTGGCAGGCAGGCGGCCTCAAACACAGCCGGTTGAAAACCTCAGGTGGCAGTTATCTCTCTTCGCATGATCCGCGAGAAATACTCGGTATCGGCTCGGCGGCGCAGGCCGATTATCTGGAAATTCGTTGGCCGAGTGGCCGGGTAGACAAGTTTACTAAACCACCGATCAATAAATACTTAAAAATTGTCGAGGGCGAAGGCGTCGTGAAGAAATAGACCGTAATTCAGTCCTAAGGCTTGCCAGGAGATGGCGTCGGACTTGCGATCGTTGTGATCCGCCTCTTCCACTCCGCCGGCGTGATCGACTTAAGTTCTGGTAACTCAGCGGCTGCGATCACAAGTTTGCGCACGCTGGTGATAACGACGAACTCAAGTGCCGCTTTTGGTTTTGCTGCTTCATCGAGCCTGGCCAACTGTGCGTTACGCCACTCTGTCGTAGGCGCGGCGCCCGCGGATAGGTAAGACATCGCTTCCAGTCCGGCTTCCGCAATAGTCGATAAATTATTTGCCAGAGGCCTGGCCTCTTGAAGCGCAGGTGATCGATCGATCATCGGTCCAAGCTCGCGACTTGCACTTTGCCATTCAGCAAGCGTGTGTTCAAGGTCCGATCGATAGAGCGCAAAGCGCGGTGCGTCGGAGAGGAAAGCATCAACGTTCGTGGCGAACTGGCGGGCCGTGACGCTGTCGGGCCGCGCCGCGTCGACCAAACCAGTTAGCGGGCTCAGCATCGTCCGTGGCCGCATTTGATAGCGGCGGTATTCTTTTACGGGTTCGATTATTGAGGCCAACGTGCGCAGTGGCCCAGTGTCCTCATTCGCCGCCAGACGGCGGAGCAACACGCTGTAGTTCTTTTCGTGAGTCAGCCCTAACTCTTCCAGTTGACGACTGATCGACGACAAGCGTCGGTACATGTCGTCAATGTCTGTCACGTTTCGCGGCGACCAAAGCCGCTCGGCGATAGCGGCCGTGCGCGGCCAGATGCGCGAGTCAATCGTCTCCGGGCTTACCCATTCGCCCCACATCGTCGCTTCGCCACCGAGAACATGCTTCGCTTCTTCGGCAGTGAGAGTAGTGTTCTGGGGAATGGGATCCGCCAGATAATGTTGCGACGCGGGAAAGATCAGATCGATGTAATACCCCGCCGACAAAATTCCGTTGTAGCCCTTCTTCGCGGCGTCTGCGAGAGATGCCGGTCCACGCCACGAATGAATGACGGCGTCTTTGGGCAGATCCGGATGCAGTATCTCTTCCCAGCCAATCATTTTCTTGTGGTGCTTCTGCAGGATTTTTAAGATGCGTTGATTGAAGTAAGCCTGCAAGGCGTGATTGTCTTTGATTCCCTTCTCTTTCATGAAGGCTTGAATTTGGGGATTGCGATCCCACTGCTTGCCTTCGTTCTCATCGCCGCCGATATGCATATAGGCATCAGGAAAAAGCGCGGCCATCTCGCCCAGAAAAGTATCAAGAAACTTGTAGGTCTGTTCGCGGGTCGGATCGAGCGCCGGTTCAAAAATCCCCGCGCCGCGCTCAATTTTGAAAGGACCGGGAGCGCTGCCGAGTTCCGGGTAACCAACCAGCCAACTCGTGCTGTGCCCGGGAATATCAAACTCCGGCATTACTCGAATGCCGCGGTCACGAGCGTAGGCAATGATCTCACGCACCTGATCCTGGGTGTAGAAGAGGCCGTCGGAACCGAGGGTGTGGAGCTTGGGAAACTTCTTGCTCTCGACGCGAAATCCCTGGTCCTCAGTCAAGTGCCAGTGAAAGACGTTCAGCTTCACTGCCGCCATGGCATCGAGATTCCGCTTGAGGACTTCCATCGGCTCGTAGTGGCGGCCGACATCGATGAGTAAACCCCGCCAGGGAAAGCGCGGCTGATCTTGAATCCTGATCGCCGGCAGATAATATCCGTCGCGATCGCCCTCGAGCAGTTGCAGGAAAGTCTCCAGGCCGCGTAAAGCGCCCACGACCGTCGGCGCGATCAGCCGGGCCTGTTTGTCGGTGACTTCCAATTTGTAGCTTTCGTTTTCATTGAGAGAAGGAACGATGTCGCCCGCCGCTTCGCACTGCACCAAGAGTGTGGCATTGCTTTCATCAGGCGCGAGGTCAGCCGCCAGAGTCAGAACGGTTCGTCCCGCAAGGCGAGTGAGCATGCGAGCAATGCCGGCGCGCAACCGATCGTCTGTATAGCTCTTAACTGCCACGCTAAAACTGCCGTTGATCGGTAAACGCCCTGTTTGAGTTTGCACCGAAGCGGGCACCGGCATCAGGGTGAGTTGAACCGGGAAAAGATTGTTGGGTGAGCCCTGTCCGTAAGCGGCCAACGCGAGGCTCAGAATATAAGTCAGAATTAGCGCCGGCTTGTTGTATTTATCACTCTTCATTGAAGCGAGTTTCCATCTTTCTTTGGCGGTTGAGTTGCTCTCTTACCGATACTATTCGACCCGAAATCGTGACATAATCTCCGCGCATTTTATTGCCGCATTGTAGCTGATTCACAACTGACAATGCCGATCTAAAAACGACTAACTGAATAATTTATTTCGATGAAGATGAAGAAAGGCAGGGCTCTTCATTCCAAACGAGGGCTATTTGCATCGAGAACTATAACTGGCGCGCTACCGAGCGTTCTGGTTGTGGTCGTCTTCACTGCGTTTTCCGTGGCGGGTCCAACCGCTTACGCGACTTATCCCTCGGGGTGGAAGCTCGTCTGGAGTGACGAGTTCGATGGCCCCAACGGCTCGGCGGTTGATTCCAGCAAGTGGTCGTTTGATGTTGGCGGCAACGGTTGGGGTAACAACGAACTCGAGACCTATACGAGCCGCACGGCAAACGCGCATCTTGAAGGTGGCTTGCTGGTCATCAAAGCGCTCAAGGAAACTTTCACCGGGCCTGACGGAATAACCCGCAACTACACTTCGGCAAGACTGCCCACGAAGAAGAAGTTCAGCCAGGCGTACGGACGGTTTGAGGCGCGAATTAAGATCCCCTATGGCCAGGGTCTCTGGCCGGCATTTTGGATGCTGGGCGACAACATCGATATTGCTCACTGGCCCAACTGCGGCGAGATCGACATCATGGAAAATATCGGTAAGGAACCGTCGATCGTTCATGGCACTTTTCATGGACCAGGTTACTCGGGTGGCAGCGGCGTAAGTGCGGCCTACACATTACCCAATGGCCGGAAGTTCTCAGACGATTTCCACACCTTTGCCGTCGAGTGGGAACCGAACGTCATAAGATTTTACGTTGATGGACTCCTGTACAGGACCCGCACACCGGCGGACCTGCCCGCCGGCACGTCATGGGTTTTCGATCACCCCTTCTTTATTATTCTGAATGTGGCGGTCGGTGGTGGATGGCCGGGGAATCCCGATGCCACCACAATTTTTCCCCAGCAGATGCTGGTCGATTATGTTCGTGCCTATCAACGCAAGACGCCGTCAAGCGTGACCAAAAGGAGATTCTCATGAGTTGCCGAATTCCAAATCTTCACAGGCCATCGTGGTTTGTAGCTGCCGGAATTTTCTCGCTCTGCCTGGCAAGTTCGACACCGGCCCAGCGCAGCCCCTCCGGGCCGCCCCCCGGCGCCGGACCACCGCCGAACCATAATCCCAATCTCGAGGATCGTTCGCGGCAGGTGGACGAGAGCAGACTGCGAAGCGCGGAACTGGGTGTCGGCGCCGAGGAAGAGAACCAAAAACTTTTGCAGGCCGCAATCACAAACATGAGGGAGGACTTCAGCCGCATTCAAATTGTGCGTAATGAAATCGCGCGAAATTTGGTGGCGCGCAAACCACTCGACTACCAGTTGATCTCAGAGCAGACCGCGGAAATAAATAAGCGCGCCAGCAGGCTAAATGTTTACATACGCGCGCACGCGGCAGAGGGCGAGAAGGAAAACAACTCGGCTGAGCTCAAAAACGATGAGATGATCGGCGCCCTGGTTAGGCTTTGCAAACTGATCGATAGTTTCACGGAAAATCCTGCTCTGAAGAACGCGGCTACGATCGACTCGAAGGAAATTGCCAAAGCTAAGGAGAACAAAGCCCACGCTGATCGAGACCTGCTCGCGATTATCAAGCTCAGCGCTAGTCTCCAAAAAAAGTCTGAGAACTTAAGAGTGGCCCAGTAGGAGCCGGCGGCGGAGCAGCTCGTCGTTCAATTCACCGCTCACGGTGCGATTACGAACCAGGCCTCTTGCTTCAGCACTTTATGTTGGACCATGTCTCTGCTTTCAATTACGGCCGAGTACTTACCCGGCGCCAAGCCAGTAAGTTTGAGGTACCTGGCAAACGTCAAATGAAGCACAGGTTCGGTTGCCGGTTCCGTCAGTTGGTAGTCGAGAGGTGTGGTAACCGGCCGGCCGTCCTTTATCACCGTTACCGTGACTCTGACTAACGGTTTTCCCGTTTCGCCGGCCAGCGCTGCGTTATAAAGTTTGAAGAAAATAATCAGGTTATCGGTCGGATGAAACTCGCGACTTGGCGAAGGGCGAATCTGTACGTTGCCTTCGGTGAGAACGTCGCCGTTGCCCATCGTTTGCTTTAGCGGCTCGGCGTGCCGGCTCAAGACTGCTTCCGTGGCCCAGAAGTCCGAACGGTCAACGGGCAAAACAAGTTTCTCTCGTTTGGCGGCCACCTTTCCCGACAGCCGATCGCGAACAATCAGATCAACCGTGTAGTTACCGGCATACAACTGGATGTCCTGTCGATAAAAGATCTTGTCATTCAAAATTGCTTCATATTGCCGGGCGGTAAGCCCAACATCAAAGTTTCCGCCCAGGCGGGAAAGGATTTTGTCTTCGCCTTCAGCTCGGACCACGCCGAACACTTCCAATTGCAAACGCTGCTTATCGCCCTTGCGATCGAACTGCACCGCGGCCGAAGGTATCTCGAACGACAGCGGCACAGTGTATAAACCTTCGCGGGATGGGAATGAGTTCAACTCCAATGATAACGGCAGAGTCGAATGGGCCTGCATACTTGCAAAGTTCGCCAGGAGTTTCTTGTCGTCAGGCGAAAAAGGAATGATCTGACTTGGCGGAATCGCGTAATAGCCAGGGCGGGCCAACACGTTTGCGTCCGGTCTACGGACTTCGATTCTTACTTTGCGAAAACTGCCGTCAAAGTTTGAGTCGGTACTGCGATAGGCGAGGGTGTAACGGGAACGAATTTCCGCATCTATCCGCTCCAGGCCGCCGGTGATGTCATTGGTGTTTTTTAGGAAGCGTCCGCCAGTGTCTTCCGAGATTCGATACAACAAGTCCTGCTGCCGATTCAAACCTTCTTGTCGAGTGATATCAAAGACACTTTCGCCGGCGGCAGCCCTCCTCCGATGTTCCAGATCGGTGGCCGCTGAAATTCCTCCCAGCGGCGAAGAAGGAACCAACGCGCCTGACTTGGGAGTGCCGCCGGTGAGCCCGCTCGAGTCGATAATATAGATGGCTACGTTGGCGCGATTGGCGATGTCGACCGTACTTTGCACCTGCCAGTCGAGCGTTTCCGGCGCGACAAATCCTTCTGAAAACATTACCAGTGTCTTCTTTCCGGGAATTGATCGCAGGCCTTCAGAGATCGCCGCCAGCGCGGCGAGCACCGGTCTGGTCTGTTGCACGCTCAGCGCCGATCGTAGCTGAATATATTGTTCAAGCATCCGCTGCGCAATCGTAGTTTGGGCCGCCGCTAATCCGGCTGCTCCAGCTCCGGGCGTGGCCGCGATGGGCTCAGTCGCGCCACCCGATATTTGATCGCGAAGTGAGCTTATGTTCTGCGAAAGCTCGCGAGCCTCCGACGTCTTTGAAACAGTCGAGCCGTCATACGCTTTCTCAACCGCCGCGATGAGTCTACCTTTGTCCTGAGTGAAGGGTTGCAACAATTGCAACCCGCCGGAAATTGAGAATAGAGCAACCGAATCACTATCCGATATGCGCTCGCGAATATATTTTACGATGCCTTCGCGCACATGTTTCAAGTTCGCTACTTCGGTACTTTGCCCGTCCAGCACCAGGGCAATAATGTTTCGCGGAAAGCTGGTGGGAGTCCCTGGCTTTGGCGGAGTGGAAACGACTGTGCTTGTTGACGTTTGGCGGGCTTCGTTGCCACTGTTGAGGGTCGAGTCGAAGAATTCAATCTTCTGCGGCACGCCGTTTTCAGAAACTATAAAGTCTTCCGGTTTGAGATCAGTGATGGCCTTGCCCCTCTTGTCCTTAACGATCACGTCAAGACTTACGAGGTTTGAAGTAACTTTGATTACGTCGTCGTCATCAGCGCTGCTCCTGGTTTGCTTCTTGTCTTGTGATTGAACCGGGATGGCGGCGAGAAAGATGGCAGAGGTCGCGAACAATCTAAGGCACGCGCCCGCCCAGCGCTTCTTCAGAAAAGAATTGTGGTGATGCATTATTTATCTCGGTTCTATCGGCAGATGCTTTCTCAGGCCCTCGCACCCAGAGATGCCGTACTCACTTCAATTCGAATCTGTCCTTGAGTCCGGCAATGATCACCTCGAACTCGCCCGGCTCGACCACGGGTTTATTATCAGCGCCAATGAAAGAAAGATCGTCCGGACGGAGCTTGAAGGTCAAGGTCCGGCTTTGTCCCGGCTCTAAATAAATCTTCGCAAAACGTTTCAGCCTTTTTCCGGCCGGCGATAGAGAGGCAACGAGATCACTAACGTAGAGTTGGACGACTTCCTGGCCCGCCCGCCGGCCGCTGTTGGTTACGTTGATGCTGACTGACAACTCACCATTTCTGGTCATAGTCTTCTTGTTGAGTCGCAGATCGCTGTAGTCAAAATTAGTGTAGCTAAGCCCGCGGCCGAATTCGAACTGCGGCTTAAAAGCCATATTGCCAAAGGCGGTGTCCTCTGTTTCGAATGCTTTATGATCGTAAGTTATCAAACCGTTCGGCGTGCGCGGGTAGGTGAAAGGAAGTTTTCCCGACGGATTAAATTCGCCAAATAAGACATCGGCAATTGCCTGCCCTCCCTCATTACCCGGATTGTAAGCCATCAGCACGGCGCCGGCTTTATCAACAATGCGGTTAATAATTCTGGGGCGCCCCTCTACCAACACGATCACCAGCGGTTTGCCCGTGGCTTCAAGAGCTTCGGCAAGTCTCAGTTGCGGTTCACCCAGAGTTAAATCGGTAATGTTGCCGGGAGTCTCTGTGTACGACCCTTCACCAAGGCACAGCACTACGACATCGGCCGCGTCGGCCGCGCGCACCGCGGCCGGAATGTCGACCTCTGCTTCCAGATCAGTAGGCGTGTTATTTGACGATGAGCCCGCGCGACGCGTGATCTTCGTTCCTGGAACGTAGGTCACGTTTGCCGCCCCGGCTGTCGCTTCGATCGCGCGTCGAATGGTCGGACGATCCTTAGGGTAGAGTGACTCTTCCGAACCTTGCCAGACATAAGTCCAGCCGTTGTTGAGCGAGATCAACGAGTCAGCGGTGGGCCCGGTGACCAATATTTTTCGATCTTTAGCAAGCGGCAACAAGTTATTGGTATTCTTCAGCAGCGTCATCGATTCACGGGCTGCTTGCAGGGCGGCCTGACGCGATTCGGGCAATCCGATCTTTGACTTGAGCGCGGGATTCGGCATCGAGTTCTCGAAAAGCCCCAGCTCAAACTTCACTCTCAGGATCCGGCGCACAGCTTGATCGATGCGCGACTCGGGCACCGCGCCTTCCTTAACCAAAGCAATCAGATAATCAGCGAAGCTGTAATCCAGCGGCACCATGCTCATGTCGATGCCGGCCATCACTGCCATCCGCGTGGCTTCCTTCTCGGTGGCCGCGACATGCCAGATCGTTACCAATTTCTTGATGTCTTCCCAGTCGGAAACTACAAATCCTTTGAAGCCGAGTTCATCACGAAGGATGTCAGTCAGGATGTGATGATTGACGTGGCCGGGAATGCCGTTGGTCTCCGCGGAGTTGACCATCACGGTGTGGGCGCCGGCTTTGACTGCGGCATCGAATGTGGGCAGGAAATATTCCCGCAGATAATTTTCCGGGATCCAGGCGGGAGTCCGGTCGCGGCCGGTGAGCGGAAAACTGTAACCCATGTAATGTTTCAAGCTGGCGGCAACATGATCCTGCGAGCCGACATCCGATCCTTCCAGGCCACGTACGAAAGCTACGCCCATTACCTTCGCGAGGTAAGGATCTTCACCGAAGGTTTCGTAGAAGCGTGGCCACAGCGGTTGGCGCCCGATATCAAGCACAGGTGAAAAGCTCCAGGGGATGCCGGCGGCGCGCGTTTCCATGGCCGCGATTTCCGAACCCCTTTTCATTAACTCGGGATTCCAGGTTGCGGCCATGCCGATCTCCTGCGGAAAAAGCGTTGCACCCTGGACGTAGTTTGCGCCGTGAATCGAATCGATCCCGTAGATCACCGGAATGCCGAGCCGTGTTTTCTTAGTAGCTGTCTGCTGGATCTGTCCAATGATGTCATGCCATTTGTCGACAGTCAGCGCCTGCTCCGCGACGTTAAGAATCGATCCAACGCCGTACCGCACGATTGCCTTGTCCAGCTTTGCCGGATCGATCTGAATGTTTTGATCCTGGCCCTTTGAAATCATGCCGATGGCGAGCTGAGTCATCTGGCCGACCTTTTCCTCGAGCGTCATGCGCTTGAGCAAGGCGTCGATCTTTTGCGAGTAATCACGCTGTGGCCCGGCCGCGCGAATAGCGTCTTGAAAGAACAGTTCGCTATCGTCGATGTCCGCGGTCACTGGACCTCTTTCGACTGATTGAGTTGGGACGGCGCTCATGCTTTTTGCGTTATGGACTGGAACGCCGAGCCACGGTGAAAGGGCAGCAATCGCTAAGACGAGGGCCACTATTCTCATCGGATTATTGTTTCCTTTTTTAGGTAGGCTCGCAGAAATTGCGTCGCTATTTTCGTCTATTGGCAGGGGATATTCAAGCGGTAACAGACGACACTTTGTCTCGCGCGAAAGGCGCGTTTTCGCCGAAAGAATTATCAAACAAATTTCGCCGGGAAATACGCAAATAACTCTCTGCAGAATGATCATGTTCGGATATGATGTGAGCTTCAAACGACGTTTCAATAATCTCCATGGCATCCGAATCCCGGAACCTTGAAAAAGAAGGCGCGTCTCTGCTGAGACGATTTGGGCTGATGCAGGCGACCGCTCTGAACATGTCGAACATGATCGGCGTGGGCCCGTTCATCACGATTCCACTCTTGATGTCGGCACTCGGTGGTCCGCAGGCCATGTTGGGTTGGATTGTCGCGGTGCTGATCGCGGTTCCTGACGGGATGGTCTGGAGCGAGCTGGGCGCGGCCATGCCCGGATCGGGAGGCTCGTACCTCTACCTGCGAGAGGGTTACGGCCGGGAAACCTTCGGTCGGCTGATGGCATTTCTTTTCATCTGGCAGTTCATTCTGAGCGGCCCGTTGGAAATAGCCTCGGGCTACATCGGCTTCGCCAGATATACAAACTACATCTGGACTGGAATGACGCAGCGAGCGACATTGTTGGTGGCCGCCGCGGTCGGCGTCGTTAATATCGTGCTGTTGTATCGCCGCATCACTTCGATTGGCACGATTACCGTCAGTCTATGGATTGGCACTTTGCTGACCACTCTCGCGGTAATCATCACCGGGGCATTGCATTTCAGCGCGGCCCGCGCGTTTGATTTTCCTCCGGGTGCATTTACGTTTTCGCTGGGATTCCTTTTCGGTCTCGGCGCCGCCTCGCGCGTCGGCATTTACGACTACCTGGGTTATTACGACATCTGTTACATCGGCGATGAAGTGAAAGATCCGGGCCGGACTATACCCCGCTCGATCATCATCAGTGTAATTGCCGTGGCCGTCATTTACCTGGCGATCAATCTTTCGGTTATCGGTGTTGTGCCCTGGCGAGAGTTTGTTCCGTGGGAGACGCACCCCGAATCCGGTTTCCTGGTCTCCGCGATGATGGAGAAGATTTACGGCCCAAAGATAGCCACGGTTTTCACGGCGATGGTGCTCTGGACGGCGTTCGGTTCGGTGTTCGCATTGTTGCTCGGCTACTCGCGAATTCCATACGCAGCCGCACTCGACGGTTACTTCTTCAAAGTGTTCGGGCGACTCCATCCTACGAAACGATTCCCTTACGTCGCGCTGATCGTTCTGGGAGCGATCTCGATCATTTGCAGTTTCTTTTCGCTGGATACCGTTATCGACGCGCTAATTTCAACCCGAATCCTGGTGCAATTCATCGGCCAAATTTTCGCGCTCGTACTGCTCAGAAAGCGCGCGCCGCACATGCCGCGTCCCTATAAAATTTGGCTGTATCCGCTTCCTTGTTTGGTCGCGCTCATCGGTTGGATATTTATTTTCGCGACTACGGCATGGCCGGTGATTCTCCTTGGTCTGGGCACGCTCGCTCTGGGCGCGGTCTTTTTCTTTGTATGGTCGTGGTATACGAAGCGGTGGCCTTTCGCTCTTACCGCCCCCGCTACCGTTGATTGATTACGAGAGAAACAATGTTCAGACAATTGACCATCATTTTTTGTCTTTTATTCTTAGGCCTCAGCGGATCGGCGACGGCTCAGACCCAACGCCGGCAAATTCCGCCGGCAAAGATATTTCTGCGCGAACACTGGCGCGTTCAGTCTTCCGCTCAGGTCAAAGAGAAGGGTGACGTGCTGTCCCAACGGGTCTTTCAACCACGAAACTGGTATTCCGCCAGAGTCCCTTCAACGGTTGCCGGAACTCTGGTCGATAACAAGGTGTACGCTGATCCTTTCGTCGGCATGAATCTAAGAATGATGCCGGGTTGCAGCTATCCAATCGGCGCCAACTTTTCGCTGCGGCCGATGCCGGAAGACAGCCCCTTCCGCGTTTCCTGGTGGTATCGAACTGAATTTCAGTTGCCTGCCGCCTATCGCGATCGGAACGTTTGGCTGCATTTCGATGGAATCAATTTTCGCGCCAACATTTGGCTCAACGGTAAACAGATTGCCACTTCGGACCAAATTGCCGGTACGTTTCGCGTGCACGAGCTGAACATCCGCGATACAGCTCGTGGGGGCGAACTAAATACCCTGGCGGTCGAGGTCTTCCCGGCTTTGCCCGATGATCTCGGTTGGACTTGGGTTGATTGGAGTCCCATGCCGCCCGACAAGAACATGGGCATCTTCCGTGACGTCTATCTGACCAGTAGCGGGCCGCTCACGCTCCGTTATCCACAGGTGGTCACGCACTTCGATCTGCCCTCGCTTGAGACTGCGCATCTGACCGTCAATGCCGAGGCGCGCAATGCAAGCGATCGTGAAGTCGAAGGCGTCTTGAGCGGGCGCATCGAAGGGATTCGCTTCTCACAGCGGGTAAAACTCGGGCCACGGGAGACCAGGTCGGTTTCCTTCACCCCTGAACAGTTTCCCCAACTCAACCTCCTTCATCCGCACATCTGGTGGCCGGTGCATCTCGGGCCCCAGAATCTTTATGAACTGCAGATGGAGTTCACCGCGGACGGCAAGGTTTCAGATCGCCAAAGCACGCGCTTTGGCGTTCGCGAAATCACCTCTCAATTAGACAATCAGAATCATCTCGTCTTTAAAGTCAACGGTCGGAATGTACTGATCCGTGGTGGTGGCTGGGCCTCAGATATGTTTCTTCGCTTCATGCCTGAGCGACTGAGAACCGAGTTTCAATATGTCAAAGACATGAACCTGAATGCGATTCGTCTGGAAGGGCAACTTCAGCCGGATTACTTTTTCGATCTTGCCGACGAATATGGAATTCTGATCATGGCCGGTTGGTGCTGCTGCTCGCATTGGGAGCATTGGCAGCATCGCGAGGATTACAAGGAAGGACCGGTTTGGGATAAAGAGGATTACGACATTGCGGCCAAGTCACAGGCCGATCAAATCAGACGCTTGAGAAACCACGCGAGCGTGTTAGCGTGGTTGAACGGCAGCGACAATCCGCCTCCCGCGGATGTCGAACAAATGTATGTGGACATTCTCAAAAAATATCAGTGGCCCAATCCATTCCTCTCCTCGGCGACGGCGAAGAAGGCCGAGTTCAGCGGCGTCACCGGCGTCAAGATGGAAGGACCATACGAATGGGTGCCTGCTTCCTACTGGCTGCTGGATAAAGAAGCCGGAGGCGCCCATGGATTCGCGACCGAGATCAGCCCAGGCCCGGCTGTGCCACCGCTCGAAAGCCTGCAGCGGATGATCCCCAAAGAACATCTCTGGCCTATTGATGACTATTGGAACTATCACGCCGGCGGCGGGCAGTTCAAAACCATAAAGGTCTTTACTGACGCTTTGAATAGCCGTTACGGCGCAGCCAAAGATGTGCGCGATTACGCGATCAAGTCACAGTTGATGACCTACGAAGGCCAGCGGGCGATGTTTGAGGCCTATGCCGGCAACCGGTACGCGTCGACCGGCGTGATTCAATGGATGCTGAACAACGCCTGGCCTTCCTTGATCTGGCATCTTTATGACTACTACCTGATGCCGGCCGGCGGCTACTTTGGAACCAAGAAGGCCTGCGAGCCGATCCACGTGCAATATTCCTACGACGACAAAAGCGTGGTGGCGGTGAACACTACCTCTCAACCGCAGCAAAAATTGAAGTTGACGGCGCAGGTGTACGACCTCAACCTGGCGGAAAAGTTTTCCAAAGTAACTGAGGTAAATCTGGCCGCTGACAGCAACTTTAAAGCGTTCTCAATTCCGCAAATAAAAGATCTGTCGGCGACCTATTTTCTCAAGCTCACGCTGCAAAACTTGACTGGTCAAATCGTCAGTTCCAACTTTTATTGGCTGTCGACCACAGACGATGTCCTCGATATGACAAAAACGAAATGGTACTACACGCCGGTGAGTTCGTATGCGGACATGACTCAGCTCGAAAAACTTCCGCCGGCGAAATTAGTCGTGACCGGCAGGGCCGTGCGTAAAGGCGGCGAAGAGATCGCGCGTGTGACGATATCAAATCCCAGCCGCAACCTCGCCTTCTTTGTTCACCTGCAGATAAAACAGGGACGCAGTGAACGAGACGTCCTGCCCATAATTTGGAATGACAACTACGTTTCTCTGCTGCCCGGTGAGCGCAAGGAAGTTACGGCAACTTATAAGGTGAAGGATTCAGGCAACGCGCCGGCGTTTCTGAAGGTCGAAGGCTGGAATAGCGTACCCATCAGGATTCCTTTAGCAGTTAACAAGAAACGATGAGCCGCTGGTCCGGCTCGTGGTCCGCGGTAAACAGTTCGTCGTCTAATTATGAAACCGCTAAAAATCGGCATCACCGGTGTGCGCGGCATTGTCGGCGAAACGTTCACGCCCGAAGTCGCAGTCGGATTCGCCCAGGCGTTCGGTACTTATCTCGACAGCGGTCGCATTCTTGTTTGTCGTGATACCAGATTATCAGGGCCGATGGTGCGCTCCGCAGTGGTGTCCGGACTTCTGGCTGCGGGTTGCGAGGTAATCGATCTTGGCGTCTGTCCGACGCCCAGCCTGCAGTTGGCGGTGGCCTGGCTCGAGGCTGACGGAGGGATTGCAGTCACCGCGGGTCACAATCCTGCGCCATGGAGTGCGCTGAAGTTTGTTCGCGGCGACGGCCTCTATTTGAATCCCGCGCAGGCCGAAGAGCTCCTGGACATTTACCACCAGGGAGAGTTTGCCAAGGCTAAGTGGAATGAGATCCGGCCCGTCATCGAACGCCAGGATCCGATCCAGCACCACATCGAATTGCTTACGAAAGTCTTTGACACCACGGCTATTAGGGCTCGTCGCCTAAAAGTTGCGGTCGATTGTTGTAACGGTGCTTGCTCGCGACTAATCCCGCGTTGGCTGGCCGAACTGGGCTGCGAAATCCTGGCGATCAATGACGATCCTAACGGCGCCTTTCCGCATCGGCCGGAACCGACACCCGAGACCATGGCTCAGCTCAGTGCGGTTGTTAAAGCCGGTCATGCCGACATTGGTTTCGCTCATGATGCCGACGGAGAGCGACTGGGGATCGTGACCGAACTGGGCGACGCACTCTCAGAAGAATCGACACTCGCCTTCGCCGCGCACATTCGTCTCGAACAGAGCGCTGGCGTGATCGTGACGAATGTTTCGACCACCGGTGCTATAGAACAAATCGCCGCGCGCTATGGAGGATGCGTCGTGCGCACGCAGGTGGGACAGACTTATATCTCTGAGGCCATGCTTGAGCACGACGCCATCCTCGGGGGCGAAGGCAGCGGTGGGGTGACCGTTCCGGAAGTGCATTTGACCCACGACAGCGCCGCCGCCATTGGACTGATTCTCGAAGGCCTGGCGCGCTCGGCTGGGCGAGTTTCGGAAATCGTTCAGCAACTTCCCAGATTGTTTATGTTGAAGCACAACCTGGTCGTGGAGCCCAATCGCCTGTATTCGGTGCTGCAAGACTTTCGTGTCGCGATCGAGCGTGAGCACCTGGCCTGCGATCTTACGGACGGCATTAAAGTAGATTTGCCTCAGGGTTGGATACACGTGCGAACCTCCAACACCGAATCCATGATTCGTATCATTGTCGAAGCCGATGATGCGATGAAAGCACGCCGCCTGCTTGATTGGGTGCGGGACAGAATCAATAAATGAGCAAGACAGTCATGCGGCCGATACCAACTCTGAAAATCAGCATCTCGGGTGTGCGCGGCGTGATCGGCGAGTCGTTGACTCCCATCCTTCTAACACGTTTCGCTCAAGCCTTCGGCACATATGTCGGCGCGCGTACGATTGTCATCGGGCGCGATCCCCGCACCTCAGGTGAAATGGTCAAACAGGCAGTTGTGGCGGGCTTGTTATCGAGCGGTTGCCGCATCCTCGATATCGGCATGTGCCCTGTGCCGACCGTTCAATTACTTGTCCGTCATCATCGCGCCCACGGCGGCATCGCAATTACCGCAAGTCACAATCCAGCGGAATGGAATGCACTGAAGTTCATTGGAAAGGGCGGGTTCTTTCTAAACATCGGTCAGGCCCGTGAGCTGCTGGACATTTACCATCAGGGAGAATACACGCGGGTCGGGGGCGCGGAGATGAGGGAAGTCGCAGAGCTTTCCGGAGCGACTGATCTTCATATTCAAGCGATCATGGAAGCACTCGGACCACTGCCAACGCGCGGAAAAAAACTCCGGGTAGTTCTCGATGCCTGCAACGGCGCCGGCTCGCTCGTGGGTCCAAAGCTGCTCGAAGCGCTGGGCGCCGAGGTAATTACTATTAATGTAACTCCGAACGGATTGTTCCCCCGTCCGGCAGAACCTCTGGCGGAAAATCTCGGCGACCTGTGCGCCGCGGTCAAAGCACACCAGGCGGACGTTGGGTTCGCACAAGACATGGATGCCGATCGCCTGGCCATCGTTTCGGAGCAAGGCGTGGCGATTGGTGAGGAGTACACGCTCCTTTTGGCGACGCTTAATGTACTCGGCAAAAACCCTGGTCCAGTCGTGGCGAATTTATCAACTACGTTCGCGCTTCAGGAAGTCGTCAACCGGTTTGGTTGCCCGCTTTTTTTATCGAAGATCGGCGAGGTCAATGTCACGGAAGAGATGCAAAAACGCAGCGCCGTAATTGGCGGCGAAGGCAATGGCGGTGTCATTTTTCCCCGAATTAATTTTGCGCGCGATAGCCTGGTTGGCATGGCCCTAGTCCTGCATCTGTTGACGGAAACCGGCCAAACGATTACTGACCTGGTAAAAAGCTTGCCGCGGTTCGCTATGATCAAAGAGAAACTGGTTTGTCCTTCAGACAAAATCTCCGCGGTCCTTAGAATGCTTCGCCAAGAGTATGCAGCCTATCCGATCGATCTGCGCGATGGTGTGAAAGTGAGTCTGCCCGGCGGATGGTTCGTTGTGAGAGGCTCAAATACAGAGCCGATCATCCGCGTGATCGCTGAGGCAGAGCGTGAGGCAGATGCCAGGGCGATCATCGACCGCGTGTATTCACAGGTTCAGGAGTGTGTTAATTAGCGATGTACACCAAAATCGTGTCTATAAACTTCTAACCATAAATTGCGTCCTGACCGCAGAGCGGTCAAATGTTTATAGCTCGTGCGGACTAAAGGAATTTCTTTAGCTCCAGAGGAGCGCAATGTGTCGCTCGTTGTGAACTCTAATATTTCGCTCCTTCGGAGCTCCAGGATTCTTTGGGCTCCCGGTTCTATAAACGGGACCTAGAAGCGGGCCAGGTTGTGCCAGAGAAGCAGAGTCTATATGCCTAACCGAAACTCTTACCAAGGAGAAAATCAAACCCGTGATCCCCAAAGTTGAGAACGCGCCTTCGCGGCGCAAGTTCTTAAGATTTGCCGGTCTTGGTGCGCTGGGACTGACACTGTCGGATATTCGCTTTGCTCGCGTGTTTAGTGCCAGCCGCGAACTGCTCGTTTACGTGGGAACCTACACCACCGGTAAGAGTGAGGGAATTTATCTGTATCGGTTGTATCTCTCTTCAGGAGAGTTAAGGCACGTCGCCACCACGAGAGGCGTAGTTAATCCTTCGTTTCTCGCTCTCGCACCGAGCCGGCGTTATCTTTATGCCGTCAACGAAGTCGAGGAGTTCGCGGGTAGAAAAGGCGGGGCCGTCAGCGCTTTTGCTGTCGATCATAGGACGGGCGAACTGCGTTTGCTGAATCAGAAACCATCGTTAGGCGCCGACCCCTGTTATGTTGATCCGGATGCCGGCGGCAGGTTTGTTTTGATCGCGAATTACACCGGAGGCAATGTCGCGGTTTTTCCAGTTCAGCGCGACGGCAGTTTGGGCGAGCCTACGGATTTGAAGCAGTATCAAGGCTCGAGCGTAAACCGCCAGCGTCAGGAAGGTCCGCACGCCCACTGCATCGTGTTTGATCCAACCAACCGGTTCGCGTACTCATGCGATCTGGGAACAGACAAGATTATGATTTTCCGGTTCGACGCTCGAACCGGAACGTTGCTGCCGAACGAGCAGCCCTGGGTGCAGGTCAAGCCGGGAGCGGGACCGCGCCACCTGGCTTTTTATCCCGGCGGCAAATATGTTTTCGTGCTCAACGAACTACATTCGACGATAACCGCCTTTGCGCGCGATCGATTGAACGGAAGCTTAAAAGAACTGCAAACCTTAACTACCCTGCCGAAGGATTTTACGGGGACGAACTCGAGTGCCGACGTCCACGTTTCCCCGGATGGGCGATTTCTTTATTGTTCGAACCGGGGTCACGACAGCATCGCCATTTTCACGATTGATCCGCACCAGGGCGTCCTGGTCTCAGTTGGCCACGAATCCACGCGAGGCATGACGCCGCGAAACTTTGCCATCGATCCCGCTGGAGAGTTTCTGCTGGTGGCGAATCAAAAATCCGACAACATCGTTGTCTTCCGGCTTGATCAAAAGACGGGCCGGCTCAACTCGACGGGAGAGGTCGCCCAGGTCCCATCTCCTGTTTGCCTTAAGTTCACCGCTCCTTTTTCGTAGAGGTCGTCGGCCATCTAAAGGCGCTAGGACTCGCAATCTCGGGGCGGTAGCCCGACCGTTAGGGAGGGCGTCTGGTCCGTTTGGTTATACAATACGCCCTCCCTAACGGTCGGGCTACTGCCCCGAATACCAAAGATGAAGAACGCAAGATTATCATTGGCAGTTCTGGCCCTGATGGCCCTCAGCAGTTGTCCTTCGCAATCTCAAACCAGACCCAAACCAACGAAGTCAAAGATCAGAATGCCACTGTTGACGGGTTGGCAGTTTCGCGAGGCCGGCAAAGTCGAGTGGTACCCCGCGAGCGTCCCGGGTTGCGTACACACTGACCTGCTTAACAACAAGCTGATCGACGATCCCTTTTATCGCGACAACGAAAAAAACCTGCAATGGATAGGCAAGACTGATTGGGAATATCAGACTACCTTCAACGTTACGGCTGAGATGCTCGCACAAACAAATGCAGAGTTGGTCTTTGAAGGGCTGGACACTTACGCCAACGTCTTCCTCAACGATGAGCCCCTGCTTAATACCGACAACATGTTTCGCACCTGGCGCGTGGACGCCAAACATTTTGCGAGACCGGGCGCCAACACCCTCCGCATCCGCTTTCGCTCTCCCATCAATGAAGTCTTGCCGATCATGGCAAAGATGAATTACGAACTTCCGGCGGGAAACGATCAGGGCGAGAAAACAAGTCCGCACACACGCAAGGCGCCCTATCAATACGGCTGGGATTGGGGCCCGCGGTTCGTGACCAGCGGCATCTGGCGTCCGGTTTATTTAGAAGTCTGGGACGTCGCGCGTATCTCTGATCTGCACATCCTGCCCAGGGAGATTCACGCCGACACCGCAAATGTGACCGCGGAAGTTGAGATTATTGCCGGCGCCAATGCCAGTGCAACTATTGTCATAGACAATTTGACCGACAAGGCTATCGCCGCCCAGCGCCGCCTTAGTTTAACGCCTGGAATTAATGGCGTTGCGCTTAACATCGCGATTGCGCATCCGGCCCTTTGGTGGCCCAACGGACTGGGCGCTCATCCTCTCTATACTTTCAGGGCTCGGCTGCTGATCGATGGCGGACTTAAGGATGAAGCAACTACGCGCACGGGCTTACGTGGGTTGGAACTAAGGCAGCAGCGCGATGAATCCGGCAAGAGCTTCACCTTCGTGATTAACGGCGTGCCTGTCTTTGCCAAAGGCGGCAATTGGATCCCGGCCGACAGCTTTCCCAGCCGCATCAGCAAAGATAAATATCGCGCGCTAATTGAATCCGTGCGCGACACCAACATGAACATGCTGCGCGTCTGGGGCGGCGGCATTTATGAAAGCGACGATTTCTATAATCTTTGCGACGAAATGGGGATTCTCGTCTGGCAGGATTTCATGTTCGGAGGCAGCTTATATCCGGCTGATGAAGCGTTTCTCGGAAACGTGCGTCAGGAAGCTATCGATAACGTGAAGCGTCTTCGGAATCATCCGAGCATAGTCATTTGGGTCGGCAACAACGAAATCGAGTCAGCGTGGAACCACTGGGGTTGGAAAGAAAAACTCCCGGCCAGGCTTTGGGACGACTACCTGAAAATTTTTTATGGCGTGTTGCCGGAAATGTGCAGGTCGCTGGATCCTTCACGCACTTACTGGCCGAGTTCGCCCAGCTCGAATCTTGAAGACGATCCGGAATCGCAGAAGATGGGTGACCTTCATTACTGGCAGGTCTGGCACGCTTCCGCTCCGTTTTCCGAATATGAGAAACAGTTTCCGCGCTTTATGAGCGAATATGGTTTTCAATCGTTTCCTCAAATCGAGACGGTCAACACCTATACAGCGCCACCCGATCGTGATATCAAATCGCCGGTGATGATGGCCCACCAACGTCACCCGCGCGGCAACCAGTTGATCCGCGAATACATGTTGCGCGAATATCCTGAGCCGAAGGACTTCGAATCCTTTCTCTACGTTAGCCAGGTCTTACAGGCTGAAGGGATCAAGATCGGCGCCGAGCACCTGCGGCGCATCATGCCGCACAACATGGGTTCGCTTTTCTGGCAGATTGACGACTGCTGGCCGGTCGCCTCGTGGTCGAGCATCGACTACACGGGGCGTTGGAAAGCGTTGCAGTACTACGCGCGCCGTTTCTACAATGACATCCTGCTCAGTCCGCACGAAGAGAACGGCAGCCTCAACTTCTACGTCGTCTCCGATCGTCTGCAGCCGACTGCCGCACAATTAAGAGTGAGTTTGCTCGACTTCGAAGGGCGCCAATTGTGGAACCAACAGCATGACATCGGGATTGCCGCGCTCAACAGCAAGTCCTACTTGAGCATTCCGATTGAAGGGTTTTTGTCAGGAAGAGATCCGAAAAGCGTGTTTGTGTTTGCGGAGTTATGGGTTGGCGGCAAGGCCATATCGAGCAACGAACATTTCTTTCAACCCTACAAAAATCTCCTGCTGCCGCGGCCGCGGATAAGCGCCGAGGCGGTGCGTACGCGGGCGGGCTTCAAGATCACTTTGTCTGCGGACAAACTGGCGCGGGCCGTTTATTTGTCGGCGCCGAATTATCGGGGATTCTTCGTGGATAACTATTTTGATCTGATTCCGGGAAGAAAAGTCGAAGTGGAATTCCGCACGCGCGCCGCAGCTACTGTGGCCGACTTTCAGAAGCGCCTCACGATCCGCTCACTGGCTGACGCTTTTTAGGTGTGAATCAATCACCGGGGATACACGTCTGGTATTCCCGCCTAACTTGTTGCCCAATTAGCGACCACTGTTTGATATAATCAAGCCCGTAAGCGGTGCTCTAGAGTCAGTTAGGAAGCGACAATCGTCCGGCGGCAAGTTTAGTCTTCATTCGATCCGTTTTCGTTAGAACTCAGTTAATTTTGGCCGTAATGAGTTCGAAAGAACTCCGAGTCAGGTTCTATATCCGTGACCTTCCAAAGCATATCAAGAGCGATTTTGTTCGCTATTTGCTGCCTGTTTATCCAAGTCAATTGTTTGGGTCAGAGCAACTATGCGAGCTTGAGCGGCACCGTTTTCGATCCTCAACACCAGGCGATTCCCGGCGCGAGCTTGCAACTCATGTCCGTTGGTACGCGCGCGATTCGACAGGTCACCAGCAACGAGCAGGGAACTTATCAAATTACTGCTCTGCTCCCGGAAGAGTACAAGCTCACCGTGCAAGCCTCGGGGTTTTCATCTTTGACTCAGACCGTGAACCTCGAAGTTGGACAGCAAACGACTTGTGATGTAACCCTCCAGCTCTCTTCTCTCACGAGCACGGTGAACGTTCAGACTGAAACGATGAATGTATTACGAACGACGGACGCCAGCGTCGGTGAAGTGGTCGACCGAAATTCGATTCGCAACTTGCCACTCAACGGCCGCATGTTGATCGATCTGGTGCTCACTGTTCCGGGGGCGCACGAGAGTCATGGCGCGCAAACGGGCGACATGAGTCCGTTGTACTGGCGTCCGGGACAGCGCTCGGCCGTGAGCATCGGCGGCAATCGTCCGAATGCAAATTATTTCCTGTTGGACGGCGCCACCAATACAGATCCCACTTTCAATACTCTGAACCTAAGCCCGTCCCCGGACAGCGTACAGGAATTTCAGGTCGTGACTGGAAGTTACTCCGCCGAGATGGGTGGCGCCGGCGGCGGCCAGATTAATATCGCAACCCGGACCGGCACGAACGAATTTCACGGAACCGCCTACGAGTTTCTGCGCAACAACGTATTCGACGCTCGGGCCTTTAATGACATGGACTCGTCGAGTCACCTAGTTCGAAATAACTTCGGAGCGTCGCTCAGCGGTCCGATCGCACGGAACAAGAGCTTTTTCTTTTTCAATTACGAAGGACTGCGGCATACCAAGTCCATGACTATGATTGAAACGGTGCCCACGGCTGACGAAGTTACAGGCAACTTCAGTAAGGCGGGCGTCACGATCTATAACCCGTTCAGCTCGCATCCCAATCCGAACTTTGATCCAACGAAGCCGATCAGCCCCTCCAATCCTCAGATCATCCGCGATCCCTTCACCGGAAATACCATTCCGCAGAATCTGATTGATCTGAAGGCCCAGATGTTCCTCAGTCAATATGTTCCACGGCCTAACCTGAATATGGGAGTGAATGGCTGCGGCATGACGATGATGGGAGTTCCACAGGTAATCGGCGGCGGCGCAGACTGCAACAACTATCTCGACGTGCGGAACGAACACCACGTCACCGATCAGGCCACGATTCGTTTTGATCAGACCTTCAAACGCGGAGACAGTCTGTTCGCGCGCTATTCGTTTAGCAGCGAACGCGGTTTCATGCCGCAGAACCTGCCCGGCTTTGGCGCCATTCATGACAACTTGTCGCAGAATGGCACTCTGGGATGGAACCACATCTTCAGTTCCAGGCTTGTCAACATGGCCACGATCACGGCTTCACGGTTAGCGATGCATCGCACTTCGGAGAACAGTTTTGCGAACGACATTGTCTCTCAGCTCGGGATCACGGGAATTGGTTTTGGCGGCAAAGGCGCATTCGGCGCGCCGTGGTTCGCCGTGCAAGGCTACTCGGGAATGGGCGACACCTACATCGCAACGCCCATGCATGCCTGGGATACGATCCTCGAAGCGCGCGACACAGTCGGTTGGCAGATTGGACGACACAGTCTGAAAATCGGTGGCAGCTATCGCAATTTTATTTGGCCGATGTGGGGGTTTTTCCAGAATCGCGGTTTCTATCAATTCACCAATGGCTTCACCACCCAAACAGCGACGAACGACGGCACGGGCTTGGCGCTGGCGAGTTTCCTGCTTGGTCTGCCGGCTGTGAAACAACGCCAGGCAGGTATTCCGCAGATGCAACTGCGTCAATGGTACGCCGATGCTTTCATTCAGGATAGTTTTCAGATGAATCGTAACACCACGATTCAAATCGGGTTACGTTATGAATACATGAGTCCGCTCAAAGACATTCGGTTTGCTAACACCAATCTTGTGTTCAAGAACGGCGTCCCGTTCGTTTTCATCGGCGGCCAACAAGGGTATCCCGAGGGACTAAACTACCCGAACAAACTCAAGTTCGCGCCCAGGTTCGGCGTCTCTCACAACATGCCGAGTCGAGGGATCGTGCTTCATGCGGCCTTCGGAATTTTCTTCACGCCGGTGGACATGAATACCTGGTGCAACCAGCGGCACAACGTGCCCTATGTTTTTCCGGAAACGCAGCAGAGCGATAACTTCACACCGGCAGCCGGCATCGTGGCCAATCATTTTAATTTTGCACCGGCAGTCCTGGGCACGACGACGGTCAGCTTCGCGGCATTTGAAGTTAACGCGCCGGCTCAATACGTCGAGCAATGGAGCGCCTCTGTCGAGAAAAGTCTGGGCAGAGAAACGACGTTGGAGCTTGGATACCTGGGATCACATGGCGTGCACTTGCAGCGTTCTCATCTTATTAACAACGCTGCTCCGGGGCCGGGGGCGATCGGGCCGCGCCGACCATTCAAGGTCCTGAGCTTTCTGCCAGGAATGATTTTGCCGTCGAACATTGCCATTGCCAGCACAACTTTTCCTGTGAGCGGGATCAATCTTCTGGAGAATTCCGCGCAAAGCTGGTATGAAGCCGGCTACGTTAACGTCCGGCGCCGGTTTGCTCGCGGGTGGACATTCCTGGCCAACTATACGTTTGCGAAGAACCTCAGCGACGCGCCCGACTTTCGCTCACCGATGTTCGAGTCGGCGGCTCCGCAAAATAATTCTAACCTTAGCGCTGAGAAAGGCCTGGCCTGCGACATTCGTCATCGGTTTGCGCTGAGCGCTGTCTATGATGTTCCGTCGTTGGGTAAATCGGGATTTGTTCATGAGGTTACCAGGGGTTGGCGTCTGTCGACGATATTTCAGTTGCAAAGCGGATTTCCTTTTACGATCTCGGTATTCGGCGATACCGCCAATGCGGGTACGCTCCTGGGTGAAAATCCAATTCGAGCGAGTTACACGGGTCAGGCAATCTTCGGTTCCGGCACACATACGGCTGCCAGTTGGTTTAATACTGCAGCATTTGCTACGCCGGCGGCCTTCACTTTCGGAAATGTCGGACGAAACACCGTGTATGGACCCGGCAGGCAAACCCTCGACCTGGCTTTGCAACGCGAGTTTGCCATGACCGAAAACATAAAACTTCAGCTTCGCGCGGAAGCCTTTAATGCACTCAACCACACGAATCTGGGGACGCCCAACCGCTTTGTAAACACACCGCAGTTTGGCACTATCACTGAAGCGGCGACGCCGGGCCGCGAAATCCAATTGGGCGTGCGTCTCTCGTTCTAGGCCCGGACTGACTGTTGGCAGCTTCGCATCCGACCATCATCTTAGCTCCATCTTTACTGAACTCTCGCGCAAGCTGGTGGAACTTCGCGCCGGACATGATGATAATTCTTTCCCTCGTGGCCGCCCTCATCGCGAGGTGTCCTTTCGCCGTTGCCGCTGCTCGCTCTCCTTTATGATTTCGCTCAAATCCATCACCGGCCGTATCTCAATCGGTCCAAGTCCATACTTAAAGCCTGGCTGCTGTGAGACAAGCTGAACGGCATGATTGAGGTCTCGCGCCTCAAGGATCTGAATGCCGCCGACCTGTTCCTTGGTTTCCGCATAGGGGCCGTCGGTCGTCGCGACTTTGCCGTCTTTCCAGTACAGGGTCAACGCGGTCTCCGGAGGCTGAAGAGGTACTTCGGCGACAAGATGTCCGTTGGCGCGCAGATGGTCGTTGTACTCAAAGCATTCGTCGAGCGTAGCGTGTCGCTCGTCCTCGGTCATCCCTTCGAATTTTCCTGGCTCGATGTATCCCAAACAGATGTATTTCATCGATTCCTCCTGTTTCCTGTGATTCAGAGATCGGGTCTTCGTAGTGAGCGGGGCAGTAGCCCGACCGTTAGGGAGGGCGTCTATGCGGTGACACGCCCTCCCTAACGGTCGGGCTACTGCCCGCCGGCCGAGCCGGTTGTGATCGCGCCTGCACGCTCGTAATTCACCACAATGACGCCAGTCGAGCCGACTATGCTTTCCGTCACCTTGAACGCCGCCGGGATCGTGCCATCGGCAAACAGACGCTTTCCACTGCCCAACGTGACCGGATATATCATCAGCCAGAACACATCGACCAAATCATGCTTCATCAGCGTCTGAAGCAGATCGCCGCTTCCCCAAACGTGTAGATCCGGCCCTTCCTGTTGCTTGAGCTTGGCGACCTTTCCCGCAATATCTCCGTTCAAAAACACAGACGGCTGCCATTCGCTAGAGGTCATGGTGTTCGAGGCGACGTACTTGGTCGCCGTATTGACGGCGGGCCATATATCGCCATGTTGCGGCCAGAACGCCTTCCAAATATCGAAAGTCTTGCGCCCCAGCAACAGGTCGAGCGGCATATTCAACATTTTATTCAGGGCCGTTTCAATCGCCTCGTCTTGATCGTGATAGGGCGCTGCCCATCCGCCATACGCAAAACCGTCGCTGGTATCTTCGTCCGGCCCGCCCGGGGCTTGTATGACGCCATCGAGGGAGATATGTTCAAGCACAATAATTTTTCTCATGATTGAGTTCCTTCGAGTCCTATCTGAAGTTGTTTAATTTACGGGTGTACCCGGGCTTTGCCTCAAAAAGTCCTTCGATTAGTTCTCTGAAGGATGTGAACTGAATCATCGCCGCAGAGCGGCGAGATGTTTATAGCTACGCGATCGCCTCTTATCATCTCCGCAAAGAGCGAAATGATCAGCATTTCGCTCTTTGCGGAAGAAGTGAGAAGGTCGTGCACATTCTATAAACATTACGTGCCTACGGCACGTTTCTGGCCCGATTCGCTCGAGCGATTACTTTTGAAGCAAGGCTCCGACGCGTCAGGCCGGCAGTGTTGTCAGTGCCGCTCAGTTGCTTCCCTTCGGGCCTGGCGCGAAAAAAATCTCGCGCACCTCGCCCGCCGCATCGCATGTGATGGCACCCTTGCGCGCCCATGCCAGCGCCTCGACGATATCAGCGCATTCCAGTATCCAAAATCCGCCCATGTGCTCCTTGGTCTCGGTGTATGGCCCATCGGTGACGAGCACCGTACCATTAGGTTGCTTCCGCACCGTCTTTGCGTTGCTGGCCGGGGAAATTCCGCAAGCGAACTTCCTCACGCCGGCAGCAATCATTTCGCGGTTGAGCGCGTGGATCTCCTCGATCATTGCTTCGGTTACGGCGGACGGGTCGAAGTCGTCGGGGAGGTAGTTGGCAACCAGATATTGCGGCATGATTTCTCCTTTTTTCTGTGGTTTATTGCCTCATGGACTCAATGGATCAATGATTCAATGAATCAATTATTAATCCGGTCTTTGGGCGGGCCGATTGCCCTGCCTTCACCATATAGTCGAACGGCCGGACGGAATTCGACACCTCGTCAAAGAAATTTTTTCTTCTTCCGCGCTTTTGCGATTCTCTAGGGACCGGCGGAATTGTTTACGCGACTAGTGAGAATTGCAAAAACGCAAGCCTGACCCCCGATCGCCCGACTTTCACCTAAAAACGATTGAACTTTTTCGGGCAATATTCGGTTTCTTTATTGGTGTTGGACAAGCCATTTACTTTTGGTTCACTTATCATCCTCGATGATCTAAGGTAGGGGAAAGGAGCCTTATATGTACTGCGCAAATTGCGGCACGCAGCTCGTGCAGGGACTGAGTTATTGCAATCGGTGCGGCTTCGATGTGAGAACGCGAACTCAGTCGAGCACCGGCTCTATTGCGGCGTTTTTCACAGCCATCACTCTGCTCGGCGTGATTGGTCTGGGACTTATGTTTGGCGGAGCATTGTCCTTTAAGAAAGCCGGCTTCGCTGAGGACTTCATCGGCTTGTTCATAGTCTGTATGTTTGTCCTCGTCGGGTTCACAGAATTCATGCTGGTGAAAAACCTGTCGAAGCTCTCAGGCGCACAGGAGAGCAAGAAACGTTCGCTGCCGCCGGTTGATCAGGATCTTCGGCTGCCGCAGAACCTCGGTGAGCCCGTACCGAGCGTGACGGAAAACACGACTCGCACGCTCGAGTACGAGCGACGTAAATGATAGCCGAGCCGGGGACGGGTGCCGTTTCACGCCCGCAGGCGTGAGATTTATCCGGCGCTGCATTTCTCCTCTGGTATAATCGTGCCATGCAAAATCAATTGACCGAAGCCGCCCGCAAGCTCAGCATTCCTGATCGAATCACTCTGGTCGAAGAAATTTGGGACACCATCGCCGAGGAAAATCAGGCGTTCGATTTGACTGATGCGCAGAAGCGGGAGCTCGATCGTCGGTTGGAATCGTCGCGAGCCAACCCTGGCCAGGGACGGACCTGGGAAGAGATAAAAGCTGAATTCATGAACTCCCGTTAACTGCCGATGATCATTCGGTTCACTCCCCAGGCCGATACCGAACTCGCTGAGGCGCGCGAATGGTACGCTCACCAGCGCGAAGACTTAGATCTTGAATTCATGAAGAGTATTGATGATGCGCTCTCACGAATCGTCACTAATCCCCATCAGTATCCGAATGTTTACCGAAGTTTGAGACGCTGTGTCGTCCGCCGTTTTCCGTTCGCAATTTTTTACGAGGTTGCGTCGGACGAGGTTGAGGTCATCGCGGTCTTTCACTCACGTCGAGACCCGGAAAGATGGAAGTCTCGAGGGTAATAAATGCGACCCCAATCCCACTTTACATCGGTTCTTCTCGTCCATAAGGATCAACTATGAAACGAGGCTCGACGATCTTCCTTCAGGTAGTAATTGTACTTCTGGGCGTAGGCGTTCTTGTCTTGCTGCTTTGGGAACCCCAGGTCGAGGGCAGGAACGTGAACGCCACGCAATTTGAGATCTACTTCAAGGATCCATTCCTGGCGTATATATACTTGGCCTTCGTTCCATTTTTTGTCGGTCTTTACCAGGCATTCAAGATATTAGGCTATGCGCGACGAAACGAAATATTTTTCCCGCGTTCTGTGCGAGCTTTGCGGATCATCAAGTACTGCGCATTAACAACGGCGATCTTTATTCTCGGGGCGGAAGCCTATTTATTTATCTTTATGCGTGGCAAGGATGATATTGCCGGTGGCGTCATGATGGGTGTCTTCATTATTTTGGTCTCTGCGATCATCGCCACAGCCGCCGCGGTGTTTGAGCGGATCTTACAAAATGCCGTGGCGATAAAATCTGAGAGAACGAACTGACTGTCTAAACGAACATGGCAATCATCATTAACATCGACGTCATGTTGGCGAAAAGAAAAATGAGCGTGGGGTCACTGGGGTCAGGCCTTCGATTCTTCGGTTTCGCACTTGAGCTGGCCGTCACACACAGCTTGTCTATTGGAAATCGCGGGAATCGAAAGCCTGACCCCAATTTGCTCTATGATAAACTTGGCTTATTCAAGCGGGCTTCGGAAGAGTTATCAACAGGCAATGTGAGTGAGCAATGCGGGACGAAGAAATCAACATACTAAATGAGCCTTACACTACTCCCAATGAAGGATTAGACCGGCGTTTTGAATCTGCTATCGGAGCTGACATTCCGAGCGCCGGTCAACTGGTTGTCGAAATACTTGATGACCTTGATGAGCAGACGTTTGGTATTTCTTGGTGGTCATCTGTTCCGGTAGAGGAGCGGATATTAATTGGTGATTATCTTTATCAGTGTGCCGAGGGCATTGAAAAGAATCTGATAGAAGCCAAGCTTCATTATTGGGAATGGATTGACGCCAGAAAGAGGATGGATGACCTTATTGTTGATTCCGTCAAAGTAGATTCTCAAGGAAGGCTTTATCAGAAGTTTCCCCCAGCTAAGTCAGCGATGGACGAACTTCCCTTTAAGGTTGAGGGGATGCACATTTGCGGTTTTTTCCAAGCCATCGGTTCGTCATTAGACTGTTTGGGTGGAGTAATAATAGGCGTCTTGGGATTGAAGTCCTCGTTGCGCAAGAATGATATTTTGAGTGCACGACGAACACTGCAGGCTCTCAAAGCCCCGCAGACAGGTGGAGAGACTTTACAAATAGGATTTCGAGATTTTCTTAACAGTGCGATTGAATCCTCCGGCCCGAAAGATTGGCTGGAATGGTGCGACCAGTATCGGAATGTTTTTGTCCATCGCGGGCGTCGTTTTACGAGTAACCAAACTCACCGTCGCGAAGGCCTTCTATATGATGCGAAGGGCGAAGAGATTCTTAGGGCAAGGTCTACTTTGCATTTAGCAAAGCACCCGGACAAGTCGGATGCTGAAGCATTGGTTAAAAAGGATATGGTCTTGAATGAGGATGGAGATGTAACCTTCAAGGGGATATTCAAGAGTTGCCGTGATTTGAACGAGGCTATTTGTGAACGCTTGCTTTCCGTCTGGACAGAGCGCCGCAGTAATCCTTCGCTGATAGAACAGCCGGCTTCACAGTGGGATACCAAAATTAGGGACTGCATGTTTACTGGATATGATGTAAACGCGGAGCCGCATGGGTCAAACCTGATGACGAGTCACCCAATTCTTAGGCACCGCCTCTTGGCGGCATCAGCAGACGACGCGCACCATGCGGCAGTTTGGCAAAATTCGCCTTGGAACAAATGAATACGCATAGACCGAACAACAGGTCAGGCTTGCGATTTTGCGATTCTTCAACGGCACAGTGCGCGTAGCGCACGACGGCATAAAGCCTGGGGCGTGAGCCCCAGGATCGCGATCGGTAAGAACAGAAAGAACCCGCGGAGCGGGTGACAGCCTCCACGCTAGATGTATCGTTCGTCGAATTCAATTCCATTCGCTTTCAAGAATTTAATAAACTCATCGCGAAAAGAAAACTTTCGGTGATGCTCCTTTTGTTTCGCAATATATCGACGTACCTCGTCAACGTTTGATTGACTCACCGTGAATGCACCGTAACCACGTTGCCACGAGAAATGTTTGAGTGCCGGAAACACATCGTGCATCCAACCGCTCGCGTTCGCTTTCAGATCGCGCAGGACGTCAGATACTGCGCGATCCGGTCGCAACTTGGCGAGCAGGTGAACATGGTCTTCAGTGCCGTTCAATTCCAAACAAATTCCACCGAGTGAACGAATAGTCCCACCGATATAGTCATAAAGTCGAACCTCGTACTCAGGCGTAATGATCGGACGGCGATCTTTGGTTGAGAACACGATGTGATAGAGAAGGTTCGTGTAAGAGTCGGGCATGAGATTCTCCCTTGAAGCTGTCGCCCGCTTCGCGGGCTTGAGGAATTATGCTTATCGCGATCCTGAGGCTCGCGCCCCAGGATGGCGATTCATAACACAGAAAAGAACCTGCGGAGTGGGTGACAGCCGTTGGATCATTAGGGCGATCCAAAGCGGTGTCGCCGCGATAAATCGGGATTGCCACTGCACTTCAAATCTGTCGCCCGCTCCGCGGGCTGTATCCATTTTGGCAGAGTTCCTGGGGGTCCGCTTCGCTCCGCCCCAGGCTTTATGCCGTCGTGCGCTACGCGCACTCTAACACGCGGGCTATCATTTTTTATTTCAGCTGCCGAATCCGCTCTTGCAGGAATTGCCGCTCTGGTTCCTGTTGAGTCAGCGCCAGAGCTTTCTCATAAGACGCCCGAGCCTCAGCTGTCCTGCCGAGCCTGCGGTACATATCTGCACGGGCGGAATGCGCCAGGTAATAATTTGCCAATTCGCCCTGTTCCAACAGCGCGTCGATATGCGTCAGACCGGCCTCTGAACCATCGCACTCTGCAATTGCCACGGCACGATTTAGCTGTACAACTGGCGAAGGCTGAATTCGTAGCAAACGATCGTAGAGCGCAACAATCTGCCGCCAGTCGGTCGCCGCAACCGACTCCGCCTCCGCATGAACGGCCGCTATCGCAGCCTGCAGTGTGTAAGAGCCGAAGCGTTGGGACTTCAGGGCTTGCTCCAGCAATGCCAACCCTTCAGCGATCTGCTCGCGGTTCCAGAGCGAGCGATCCTGATGCTCCAGCAAAATCAAATCTCCGGTCGGAGAGGTTCTCGCGGCGCGACGGGACTCCTGTAGCAACATCAGGGAAAGGAGCCCAGAAACTTCCGGCTCCGATCGGAGTTGGTCCCATCGGAGTTCGGTCAGCAAGCGGCCCAGTCGAATCGCCTCGCCGGTTAGCTCGGCCCGCGTTACCTCCGTCCCTGCCGCAGCAGAATACCCCTCGTTAAAAACGAGATAGATGACGTGAAGCACCGCGCCGAGCCACTCCGGCAATTCCTCGGGCGGCGGCACTTCGAACGGAATCGGTGTCTCACGAATCTTTGCCTTGGCGCGCACAATGCGCTGCGCCAGCGTACGCGGAGTGATCAGGAAGCCGCGTGCTATCTCCTCGGTTGTCAGCCCGCACACCTCACGCAAGGTGAGCGCAACGCGCGCTTCCGGCGGGAGAGCTGGATGACAGCACGTAAAAATCAGACGCAGGCGATCATCTTCAAGGGCATCTTCAAAGGCATTCTCAACGCTGTCCTTTTCATCGGGCTTTTCCGCCGAACTCAATTGCGCTTCGAGATAACGCACGAGCTCGTCCTGAGACGCATCAAATCTTGCCCTTCTCCGCAGAGTATCAATGGCTTTGAATCGGGCCGTCGAAATCAACCATGGGCGCGGGTTCGCGGGTACTCCACTCTGCGGCCAAAGGCTCAGCGCAGCCGCAAAGGCTTCGTGCATTGCCTCCTCGGCCAGATCAAAATCACCGAGCAAGCGGATCAGAGTTGCCAGGATTCGTCCCGAGTCCACGCGATAAAGGGAGTCGAGCAATTCGCGTATCTGCTCATGTGTTGGCTCGGGGGAACGCTCGGACATGAGGACGACCCTAGCAAACCAGCAAGCCCGAATCAATTTGGCAAACGGCGGATCGATGCAAGGTGCAAAGTGGCCAGCAGGCCCAAGTCGTGACTGCGCACGTCCATTAACGCGGAGTTAGCAAAGGTACGAACAATGCAGAGCTTGAGATTTCCCAGGGAAATTGGCGTCCCGTACGGGAGTCGAACCCGTGTCGCCGCCGTGAAAGGGCGGTGTCCTAGGCCACTAGACGAACGGGACGTACAGTGACGATCGCAACGCGGAAGCGAACCCGTGTACGTTAGCCCAGGGAAAAAGCGAGTGTCAAACTCGCGTGTGTCATAAAACCAGATTCGCTAGTATCATGAAACAGCGATCGCGAGTGAACTGACCCATTTGCCAGGCGTGACGAGACAAGTTGTCCGCCCAGCGCTCGATAATCCGTGGCCACTGCAATAGTCCATCATCCGGTTTTTGAAAAGCATGACACTGGCGCTGGTCATCCTGAGCGCCCGGAGCGATATCGCATCGTCTTGGATTCATTACAAGGCAACGCCGAGTTGTGGCCAAAGCTTCTGGAGATCGAAGCTAACGAAGCTTCACGCGGCGTTGTGCAAGCATGTCATACCCCGCAACACTTCAAGCACGTCGAGGAAGCGGTTCGCGAGGGCAAGGGACATCTTGATGCGGACACAGTAGTTTCGGTTCATTCACTCGAGGCTGCTCTGCGCGGCGCGGGCGCTTCGTGCCAGGCGATCGACGCGATGATGGGCGGCGAAGCGAGAAACGCTTTTGTTCCAGTGCGTCCTCCCGGTCATCATGCCACCGCGAATCGGGCGATGGGCTTTTGCGTTTTCAATAACGTCGCGATCGCGGCGCGTTACGCGCAATCGCGTCACAAAGAGATCGAACGAGTGGCGATCATCGACTGGGACGTGCATCACGGTAACGGCACTCAGGGAATTTTCTACGATGACGATTCCGTCTTCTATCTGTCGACACATCAGTATCCATGGTACCCGGGCACGGGTGCGCGCGGCGAAACCGGTCAGGGCCGCGGTCGAGGGTACACGCTGAACTTGCCTTTGCGGGCGTTGACGCCGGCAGGGGAACAGCGGCGCGCATTCGACGCCGCAATTTCTGAAATCGCTGCAAGGTTCACGCCCGACCTGGTGATCATCTCGGCGGGCTTTGACGCGCACGAAGGCGATCCGCTGGGCCAATTGCAACTCGAGGACGATGACTTCGTACAAATGACGCGCGTCGTAAAGCAGTGGGCCGACGAAGCGTGCAATGGGCGAGTGGTTTCATGCATGGAAGGCGGATACAATCTGCAGACGCTTGGCGGCACCGTGCTGGCTCACGTACGTGAATTACAGTCCTGAATTACCGGATGGATATTTCAACAACAGCTCGAATAATGGAGGCATGACGATGAGGCACGAAAGAAATCAGATTTCGCGGCGACGTTTCGGCAAACTGTTCGGCGCCGGTGCGGCATTGGTCGCGGCAAAGCCTGTCGCTTCGTTAGCGAGACCCTGGAGTTCTATCGACGCTGATGAATTTGCGCGATTCACAGCCAGCCCGAGCACGAATGGAGAATCCACGGCAATCGTGCGTCTGAGCGCGAACGAGAATCCGTACGGACCATCGCCAATGGCGATCAAAGCCATGACTGATTCATTCAATCTCGCCTGCCGTTATCCGGACGAGCATGCGGATGGCTTGATCGAAACGCTGGCGAAAATCAACAACGTCAAGCGCGATCAGATTTTGCTCGGCAACGGCTCGGGCGAGATTTTGAAGTTGTGCGCGGCCGCGTTTACCGGCCCAATGACGGCGGGCGGAAATCGTCCCGTTGAGTTGGCGCCGCGCTCGCGCGGCGGAGCGATGCCCGCTTTCCTGCCGGGGCGTGGAAAAATGATCGTTCCCGATCCGACGTTTGAGGCGATCTTGAATCACGCCCGAGTCAACCAGGCGGAAGTTGTGAGGGTTCCGCTGACGAGCAACTTCAGTCACGATGTGACAAAGATGCTCTCGGCGGCGCGCGAAGGCTTGATCTACATTTGCAACCCCAATAACCCGACGGCGAGCATCACGCCCAAGAGCGAGATTCGCGCGCTGTTGTCGCAGGCGCCACAGGCAACGATGGTTCTCATCGATGAAGCTTACTATCACTATGCTGACAGCTCGGATTACGAGAGTGTGATTCCGCTGGTCAAAGATCATCCGAACCTGATCGTCGCGCGCACGTTTTCAAAGATTTACGGCATGGCCGGGTTGCGTCTGGGCTATTGTGTCGCGCAGCGAGAAACGATTGAGCGGATGCGTCCGCATCAAACCTGGGACAGCATTAACATCATGGCCTTAGCCGCGGGAATTGCAAGCCTAAACGACGAAGATCAAGTTACGACTGGTCGGCGCGTAAATACTGAAACAAAAAAATTCGTTGTCGGTGAGCTGGATACGATGGGATACAAATCGATTCCTTCGCAGGCAAACTTCATCATGGTCGACCTGCGACGGCCGGTGGCGCCTTTGATCGGGGGCCTGCGACAACGCAACGTGCAAGTCGGCCGCCTGTTTCCCGCGCTGCCGAACCACATGCGCATTACGATCGGTAAACGCCCCGAGATGGACGCGTTTCTCGCAGCGTTTCGTCAGGTCTTGAGTTGATATTCCTCGCAAAATCTGCGCTTTAGGATTTCTGTTCGAGCTATGTAGGGTGGCTGTTCTTGACTGATAACTCTCACGTATTTAGAGTCATTACAAGATGGGAAGAATACGACAGATGATCGCGGTCGACGGTCGAAAGTGCTGGACGCTCTTCGACTCAGGCGCGCGTAACACTTATGTGATTCCGGCAGTGGCTGAACTTTTACGGACCTCTCCCACACCGCGCACCATTCGCACCGCGCTGGGCAGTGGCATTAAGGAGACAAATACTGAGGCAGTTCTTCACGCTGACATCGAAGGGCACGCCGTTTCGACCTATGCTCTGGTGTTAAAAGACATTGGGAAAGACGAAGATGACAAACCAATCGAAATTCTGTTTGGCGCGTTGGCGATGCAACAATGGGGAATCAGACTCGTGCCGGCCGAAGAGAAACTGGATCTATCGCACTACCCCGAAGAGTTCGTTGAATTCTAAGACTTGAAGCAAATTCTAAAGGAGCATCGTTCTGCGGATTGGTCCTCGCACCCTCAGTTAATTCACTCCTCAATATCGGAAACAATCCGCGCAGGCGGTTTATTCTCCCAGTTCTGGTATGTCAGTCTTCAACAATTCAAATTTTGACGCGGCTGTCGTGGGCGCCGGCGTGTTTGGCGCCTGGACCGCGCTGAAGTTGCGGCGCGCGGGATTGCGCATCGCGTTGCTTGACGCGCATGGCGCGGGGAATAGTCGCGCCAGTTCGGGTGGCGAGTCACGGGTCATTCGCATGGGTTACGGCGCGGACGAAATCTACACGCGCTCGGCGATGAGCTCGTTTGCCGAATGGCAAGAGTTCATTGCGCAAACTGAGCGGCCGCTGTTTCAGCACACTGGAGTTCTCTGGCTCGCCCATGAAGGCAATCAATATGTGCTTGATACCAGGCACACGTTGTCGAGGGTTGGTGTGAAGTGCGAAGAGCTTTCGCGGTCGGAACTTGAGCATCGTTATCCGCAGATCGATTTTGGTGAAATTAGCTGGGGATTGCTGGAGCCTGACAGCGGGGTGTTGACGGCGCGGCAGCTTGTTCAGGCGCTGGTACAGGATGCCGTGCGTAGTGGTGTGACCTGCTTCGAGGACGCCGTCGAACCAACGGCCGTGGCCGGAAGTTCTCGTTTGCGACAAATCCAAACAAAAAACGGGCGGCGAATTAGCGGGGACAAATTTGTCTTTGCATGCGGGCCATGGCTGCCGAAACTCTTTCCCGAACTTCTTGGACAGTTAATTCAGCCGACGCGGCAGGAAGTGTTTTTCTTTGGGACGCCCGCGGGCGATACGCGATTTGCACCACCTGAAATGCCGGCGTGGATCGACTTTCATGATCTCATTTATGCGATTCCCGATCTCGAAGATCGCGGATTGAAGATGGCAATCGACGCACACGGACCCGCATTCGATCCGGAAGCTGGAGATCGAATAGCTTCACCCGAAGGTCTGAAGGCTGTGCGCCAACACCTCGCGCGACGCTTACCCTCACTCGCGAATTCGCCCGTGCTTGAGACACGCGTCTGTCAGTACGAGAACACTTCGAACGGCGATTTTCTAATCGATCGCCATCCGTCATTTGAAAATGTGTGGCTGGTGGGCGGCGGCTCGGGCCATGGATTCAAGCACGGCCCGATGGTGGGCGCTTACGTTACGGCTCTGGTTACGGGCGAGAAGATTGAAACAGAGCCGCGATTCAGTTTGGCAACCAAAAATAAAATGCAGAAACGCGCGGTCTATTGAGTAATTTCCTTCCTCGTCAAACGTGCGTTCCAACTTCAGTCACTGTTTCAGGTATTCCCTTCCCGCCCAGCCGCCGCGATATCGCGGTCGCGTTAAGGTTCGCGATTCCCTCGACTGGAGGCGCGCTGACGACGCGGAAAAAATGAACTCCGTCGAGCCAGTCGTAACTGACACCCTCGGCGCTGTGCACCGCAAATGAAACTGAATAACTGTCGGAACCCAGCCAGCAGTCGAACGCGAAACTTACTTCGACGATTTCGCCGGCCTTTACTTTTCCAAACTTCAACCCCTTCTGTTCCGTGTTCGCGCCGTAAGCATTGATGCCGTGCCGGTTGCGAATCAGAAAACCGAATAGCGGATCGTCGATATCGCTATGAAATCGAACGCGCAGGCGCGCCAGCAACGGCTCGCCACTGTCGATCAGATCGGCAGGTTGATTTGCGGAATTGAGCACTTCAGCGCTGAGGATCTCGGCGCTGCGATCGCCGTGACGATATGAATAACGCAGGGGCGCGCTTTGCGTCACAAGTGACTTCAGTTCCTCCGCGACTTCGTCCGCCGATCCCAATTCAAAGTCTTGCTCAGGCTGTTCTGCTTCGTAAGCTTGCTCGCGTTCCATGATCAATCCCTGGTAACGATTGAGCACTTCGGATGGTTTGCCGTCAGTGTCAATTTGTCCGCCGTTCAGCAAGATCGCGCGCGCGCAGAGGGCTTTAACGGCCGAAGGATCGTGCGACACGAATAGAATCGTGGCGCCGTTCTCCTGCATTTGCTTGATTCGTCGCAGGCAGCGATGCTGAAAGAGCGCATCGCCGACGGAAAGCGCTTCGTCAATGATCAGAATCTGCGGTTCGGTGGCGACCGCGGTGGCGAAAGCGAGCCGCACATACATGCCGCTGGAGTAGGTCTTAACCGGCTGATGAATGAACTCGCCAATTTCGGCAAAGCGCTCGATCTCCGGAAGCAAACTTTCCGTTTCGGCGCGAGAGAAACCCATGAGCGCGGCGCTCATGAAAACATTTTCGATGCCCGTGAATTCGAGATTAAAACCGGCGCCCAGTTCGAGCAGCGCGGCTATGCGTCCGTCGTACCAAACATCTCCATGCGTTGGTTCGAGGGTGCCGGTGATGATTTGCAACAGGGTGGATTTGCCGCTGCCGTTTTGGCCGACGATGCCCGTCGTGGTTCCCGCCTCGACCTCAAAGCTGACATCCCGCAACGCCCAAAATTCGTGATGCCATTTCCAGCGCCCGCGCGTGAGCGACTCTTTCAAGCGATCGCCGGGCCGATCATAAATCCGAAATTGTTTTGAGACGCGCTCGACGCGCAACGCAATCGACATAAGACATTAGACCATAGACGATGGATGACGGACGATTGATTCCAAGATTGTGCCATCGTCCATGGTCCATCGTCCATAGTCGCTATTGTTGTCCATTGTCCATCGTCCGACTAGAATGTCCCCCATGATTTCGGCCCAAACAGCACGGCGAGCTGTCTGGCGGCCACTTTGGCAATTGCCAAGCCGTTTCGATCTGGTGATCTCACTGGCCAGGCGCGAACTGGCTGCCCGCTACAAAGGCTCAGTCCTGGGGATTGTCTGGGCGGTGCTGACGCCGATTGTAATGATCGCGATCTTCACTTTCATTTTCGCTGGGATATTCAAAGCCAGATTCGGCGCAAGCGATTCGCACTGGGACTATGCTCTTTATCTTTTCTGCGGATTGCTGCCGTGGAATGCGTTTCAGGAATCCCTGCAGATTTCGTCCACCACGATTGTGGCGCACGCGAATCTGGTAAAACGAGTGGTGTTTCCGCTTGAAATTTTGCCGGTGTCGCAATCAATCGCGATGCTCGCAAATCAGATGTTCGGGACCGTGGCGCTTTTGATCGCCGCCCTGATCATTCGTCACGAATTGCATGCGACAGTTTTATTGCTGCCGGTTTTGCTGATGCCGCAATTGATCGCGACACTCGGCGCTGCCTGGTTACTGGCTTCACTCGGTGTGTTCGTGCGTGACATCGTCCAGGGCATCTCACTCGTTTTAATGGCCTGGATGTATCTCACTCCGATCATTTATCCGGAGTCACTTGTGCCGGAGCGCTACCGCCGGCTGATTGATCTGAATCCCTTCACTTCGCTCGTCCGCAATTATCGATACCTCCTGCTGGATGGCGCCGGACCAGATTGGGGCGGCCTTGCTTATTTTTTAGGTTTCGCGTTGGCGATTTTCATTTTTGGTTATTGGTGGTTTGCGAAAACTCGAAAGAATTTTGCCGATGTGATTTAGGAGTAGAACCTTTCAAAATCTCCGTTTTTGCTCGGAAAATTGAGCGATAATCCGCGGTTTAACGTCATTAAAGTTCGTTGACATGCCCCGCTGCGCGTGTTAACCTAGGGCGTCGTCTCGATCCGATAGGCGACGTGGGTTCTCCTCATCGCTTCAAACTTACATTTCCTGCTAAAGACCTAATCTTTTAACGAAGACCTCCAATGGCGTTCGACAAGGCAAAGACTCTACAAGCGGCCGAGAAGAATCTTGAACTTGGCAAGATTCCCGCTGCGATAAAGGAATATGCCAAGATTGTCGAGAACGATCCGGACGACTTCACCACGCTGAACATGCTCGGCGACCTGCACGTTCGCGTTGGACAGAAGGAAGCTGCCATTTCCAACTTCGCTCGGATCGCGGAGCATTATCACCAGCAGGATTTTGTCCTGAAGGCGATCGCGATGTACAAGAAAATCGATCGTCTGCGGCCGAACGACACCGAAACAGCTCACACTCTTGCCAGGCTTTATGCCCAACAGGATTTAGTTGTGGAAGCGCGCGCTCATTATCTTCTGGTTGCCGAGGCTTACTCGCGCGCGAATGAAACCCAGAAGGCGCTCGAGATTTTAAGAAAGATCGCCGGGCTCGATCCGCAAAACACTGATATCAGAATCAAGCTGGCAGACGCATATTTGAAAGAAGGAATGAAGCAGGAAGCTGCTACTGTTTTTGCCGAGGCTGGTGAGCGTTTGCTGGCCACAGGCGCCTTTGAACGAGCATTGGGACTCTACGGCAAGTGTTTAGAAATAGATCCGACTAATCTTAATGCGCTTCGAGGCTTGCTGGCTACACACGGTGAACGCGGCACTCCGGATGAAGCCGCCGAACTGATCGCGCAAGCTTCAGCAAACGATCCCGATAGCGCTGAATTGCTTTCGATGCTGGTGGCGGCATACGTCGAGTCCGAGGACCCATTGGCTGCGGAGCGCGCCACCACTGCCCTGGTAAAAAAGGACTCGTTTGCCTATTTGAAGTTTGTGGACGTAGCCCGACTTTACCTGAAGAGCGATAAGATCGACGACGCAGTCCGAGTGATCGATGCCATAGCCCAAAGCATGCTCGCAGGAGGTCAGGGCGATCAACTGCTTCAGTTAATTAATGAGGTGCTGGTTGTCGACGCAGACAACGTGCGGGCATTACATCTGCTGATTAGTGTCTACTGGCACCGGCGAGAGCGCACCGAGTTGATCAGTTCGCTCGAAAGATTGGCGGACGCGTCACAAGCTGCCGGTCTCGAGCATGATGAACGGTTTGCACTGACACAGTTGGCGAGACTGTCGCCAAATGATCGGTATGTAAGTCGCCTCAATGATCTGGGAGGGCCGGCTGAAGACGCCGCGGCAAAGGCTCTGCCTGCATTTGATGCTAACCCGGAAACAATTGTATTTTCAGAGGACCAGTCTGTGTCAATATCAGAGCCGCAGTTCCACCAGGCCGACAATTCCACCGTCAGTCCGGATCAGACAGAAGAGTCAGCCACGGATTGGGCCATGTCACAGAGCGATGCCGGGAGCGAATTTGAGATCGGCTTTGACGCTATTCACCAGCAAGCGCAGGTTGAATCATCGCAGCCTGACGGGCCCGCGACCTCAGTTGACGATCAGCGGTCCGAAGCGCGCGCACGCGAATTGGAAAGTGTCGATTTCTATATCGCGCAGGGCTACGTTGACATCGCCGTTGACACGCTCAATCTGCTGGAGAGTCAGTTCGGGCCGCATCCGGATATCGAAGATCGCCGCGAACAAATTAGATCCACGTTAGACTCGCCAGCGGCCGGCGAAGACGTCCCCACTTGCGCGATTGAAGAATCAACGGTCCCCGAGACTAAGTTTCCAGGGCGAGTCAAAGCGCCTTTCGAGATCGCAGCCACACCTCCAGTCTCATCTAATGGCTCGCCTGCGCCGGCTCAATCAGCGTCCGGGCCGATCGATCCAGGTCTCGCTGAGATCTTCGAGGAGTTTCGCATTTCTGAAGAGGCTGACGCCAACGCTAACGGAGACTACGAAACGCATTACAATCTGGGTTTGGCGTATAAAGAGATGGACCTCCTGGAAGAGGCGGTCGAGGAGTTTCAGATTGCCGTCGGGCTGGCGGCCCCGAGTGACGGCACGCCACGCTATCTGCAATGCTGCAATCTGCTGGGGCACTGCTTCATGCAAAAGAAAGTGCCGCGACTCGCCGTAAGCTGGTTCAATCGGGGTTTGACGGCGCCCGGACACTCACAGGAAGAATACCAGGCGCTGCGTTTTGATCTCGGTTTAGCTTACGAGCAAATAGGCGAGATCGATCGCGCGCTTGAGATCTTTACCGAAATTTACGGCACAAACATTTCCTATCGCGGCGTAAAGGAAAAACTGCACGAGTTGCAGGCGCGCATATGATGCGTTAGTTCAGAGTTCACGACCTTTAGTCCGTCAGTAGTTGGTCGAACTGAACTCTGAACTGACTCAACCCCATACTGCCGATTAGACTCACGAGCGACTTGGCGATATCATTCCCTCTCGTTTTCCGGAATATTCGTTAAGCGATTGGGCCGGCCATTGATTGATCATGTCTTCGCGACTCTCGGTAATCTTCTACATCATTCTCTGCTGCGAGATCGGAATTGTGCTCACGGTACTTCCCTGGGTGCCGCAGGGCTGGTGGGGCCTGAGCGACTGGGGCAATAATTATTTTCTGCTTCTGGCCGCGCGTAAAATTAGATTCTACGGTTTGCAAGGTTTCGTAGCGTCGGGTTGGGTGCGTGGGGCCGTGTCGGGTTTGGGAGTCCTGAATCTGGGAATGGCGTTTTGGGAGATAGTTCATTTTCGCCAAACTGTTCGAGCTATGGATGCCGACTCAAACATACAAATGACGCGCGAGACCGCTCGCAAGAATGCGCCAGTCGATGCCACTCGATCTGAAAAAGCCGATCCTCTATCTGATTACCGGCGGCCGAACGGCTAATACCTCCACGCCGGAAAGCAAAGAGTTTCAGAACGTTCTCGAACTGATCTCAATGGCCGTGGATGCTCGCATTGCACTGGTGCAACTGAGAGAAAAAAAGCTCAGCCCACGACACCTGTTTGAGTTGACAGCGCGCGCCGCCGCAATCACTCGCGGAACTTCAACTCAACTATTGGTTAACGACCGAGCCGACATTGCCGCTGCTGCCGCGGCCGACGGGGTCCACCTGACCACCACCTCCCTTGAAGCGCGAATCATTCGCGAAGAGTTCGGGAAAGATTTTCTGATCGGCGCATCCACTCATTCTCTTTCCGAGGGCGAGGCCGCGCGTGATGGCGGCGCGGACTTTGCAGTCTTTGGACCGGTGTTCGAAACGGCATCCAAAGCGCAGTATGGGGCGTCCCACGGTCCTCATGCTTTGGCTGAAGTTGCCACAAAGCTGGCACCGTTTCCGATTCTTGCGCTCGGCGGGATTTCTCGGCAGAACGCGTTTGAATGTCTGCGCGCGGGCGCCGCTGGGATTGCCGGAATCAGTTTGTTTAGTGACGCCCCGAATTTAAGTGAGACAGTTGATACGATTCTAAGGCATCCAGAGATTGAAGGAAGGATTTGATATGACTCCTGCTCTCAAAAGTAAAACACCCTGGCGAGAAAAACTTGAACGGCCGCAGGAACCAAAAATCGTTCCCGTGCCGCCTAAGATGGCTCGGTTTGGAAAAGGCAAGATGCTAATTCCAACGCCGAAGTTGGTAGACGAAGTCGTCAGAAACGTTCCTAAAGGCAAGCTGGTTACGGTTGGGGAGATCCGAAAGAAGCTGGCGTATGATCATGCAGCCGACGTAACTTGCCCGCTCACGACCGGTATTTTTGTGCGCATCGTGGCCGAGGCCGCAAACGAGGAGTCCCTAAACGGCACGAAGCGCGTGACCCCGTACTGGCGCGTCGTTCGAGACAACGGTGAACTGAATCCGAAGTTTCCCGGCGGTGTCAGACAGCAATCACGTTATCTGCGCGAAGAGGGTTTTAGCGTCGTTCGCAACGGTAAGAAGCCGCCCGTGGTAAAGGATTTCGCGCGACGTCTCGTCAATCTATAATGATGACGCGATCATTTCGGGAATCGATAAGCGATTTACGCGATGGCCAGCCGGTGGTCCTCACCATTGCCGGATTCGATCCTTCCGGCGGCGCGGGAATCATTGCCGACATCAAGACGTTTCTGGCGTTCGGTTGCGTCCCTACGGCCGCGATCACCTCGCTAACTTTTCAAAATCGGCGTGCGGTTAGCGGCGTGATTCATCAAACTGCTGGGTCGCTGCGTTCGCAGCTTGTACCGATCATCGAAGCTTTCAATGTTGCGGCGTTGAAGACAGGTATGCTGCCCACGCGCGAGATTGTTTTGGAAGTTGCGCGACTGATTCGAGAAAAGCAACTGCCGGCGCCGGTTGTCGATCCTGTCATGCGATCATCTTCTGGCTATGAATTGATGAACAATGACGCCGTCGAAGCTTTGTTGAGCGAGCTTTTGCCACTCGTGCGAGTGATCACCCCAAACATTCCCGAAGCCGAAGCCTTAACCGGACTGGCGATTACAAACGAGAGTGAAATGCGCGAAGCTGCCCGCAAATTGCGCGAGATGGGCGCGCGCGCCGCGCTGATCAAAGGAGGACACCTAAAGCAGGGGACAGGGGTCAGGGGTCAGGGGCGAGAAAAAGAGAAGTCAGGGTTTAGAGATCAGAGGTCGAGACGGGGCACTAGCCCGACCCGGGGTCCCCAGATGGGCAGCCCGGCTGGAGTGGGGGCGGTGAGGGAGGGCTCAAGAAAAGCAATCGATATTCTTGACGATGAAGATCGACTAACGATATTTCGAGGCAATTGGATTGACGCGCCGCCGGTGCGCGGAACGGGTTGCATACTTTCATCAGCCATTTCGGCATGCCTCAGCAAAGGAATGAGTTTGGAAGAGGCAGTTGGGAAGGCAAAAAGTTTTGTTGCCGAAGTCATTGGAAGCGCGAATACGAAACTCGAAACTGAATAAGGATTACTCTTCAACAGTCACCTTCTCCATCTTCACTTCCGACAAAGGCCGGTCACCGCTGTCTGTTTCCGAAGCCGCGATCGCGTTAACCACATCCTGGCCTTCCGTGACTCGTCCGAAGATCGTGTAACTCGGCGGCAGCGGATAGTCGACGTGCATGATGAAAAACTGCGAGCCGTTAGTGTTGGGACCAGCGTTAGCCATCGCCACAGTTCCCGCCTTGTAACCGCGTCGATAAACTTCGGATGACGGATTGATTTCGTCGGCGAACTTGCCGCCCCACGCCGATTGTCCGCCACGCCCAGTGCCGGTTGGATCGCCACCCTGAATCATGAAACCTTTGATCACACGATGAAAAATGATGCCGTCGTAGTAACCCTGTTCGGCAAGCGTACGAAAGTTCTCGGTTGTCCTGGGCGCATCTTCTTCGAGCAACACAAAACGAATTGTGCCTTTGTTCGTTTGAATGACTGCGGTTCGGTTTGCCATTAGGTTCTTCTCCTAACAATTTTGCCACAGAGACTCAGAGTCACAGAGCAAAAACCAGAACCTGGACCCTGGAAGCGCGTCGTCGCTCTCATATCTATTGCTTCCGAACTTTCCGTGTATCTCTGTTGTCTCAGTGGCTAAGACTCTAACACAAATCTCTCGATTGCGATCGCCACGCCGTCATCATCATTCGACGCCGTGAGAAGAATACCTTTGAGTTCGCGTAAGGCGGCCTCGGCGTTGGCCATTGCCACGGCGGTTCCGGCCCAGCTCAACATCTCCAGATCGTTGAGATTGTCGCCGATGGCCATGACTTCCTCGTTGGTGAATCCGAGTTCGGCCGCGGCGGCGGCGACGCCGGCAGCTTTCGAAGCTTGCGGATGCACGATGTCCAGGAGTCCAAAATCGCGTGGGGGATACAGCGTCGAAAAGATCTTTACCTTTGAGCCGAGTTCACGCTTCAGGACTTCGGCCAGCTTTCTCATCGGCTCACAGCATCCCGAAAACGCGACGTGCACCGGAGCGTGATCCAGATATTCTTCCAGCGATTCAACCTGGCGCACAGCGTCGCCGGAATCATTTCCGTGAACGGTTCGGGCCCAACGAATGTATTCGGCCAGCGCCCGATTGTCGCCACTGACATGATCGTAAACCATTACTCCCGGGCCATCCGGATCGTCGCTGACCAGCGCATCTCCGCCGGCGCCGCGTCCGACGCGCAAGACTTCGCGCGCCGCTTCCAGCGGCAACAGCATCGCCGATACGGTCTCCAGCGTCTGCACGTGTTTGGTCAGGGCGCCGTTATGCGATATCAGGGGGAGATCGAGGCCCAGCTCCAAAGCAATCGGCCGCGCGTCACGAAATCGCCGGCCCGTTACCAGCGCGATGCGCGTGCCGCGATTTCGCGCTTGATCAAGCGCGCGACGGTTGCGCTCACTCAACTGCCCGCGCGAGTTGAGCAGCGTGCCGTCGAGATCGAGTGCCAGAAGCCGAATCATAAGAGACGTGACAAGTGACGGGTGACAAGTGACGAGCTACTGGGCTATTTTGCCCAGAGTTTTGACTGACAGCCAACAGCATAGGACTTTTGCTTGTCACCTGTCACTCGTCACTTGTCACTGCAAGATTCCCACTCCACCTGACGGATTCGAGCGCAAGCGATATGATGTTGAGCCGTTTCAAAATGATCGGGGGCTTGCGTTTTTCAATTAGCGCTCATCGAACTCTTTCCGAAAGGAATCAAGCGACAACCTAAATGAACGTCACACATCTTGAATGCGCCGCGTGCGGACTGCGGCACGAGGCACAGCGCTTGCACAACCTGTGCACGCAATGCGGAAAGCCGCTGCTGGTTCGATATGACCTCGAACGGGTAGCGAGGTCTTTGACAAAAGAGAGTTTGCGGACGCGCGACCATGATTTGTGGCGCTACCGCGAAGTACTACCGGTCGAGAGGGACGAGAATATCGTCAACCTTGGTGAAGGCTTTACGCCGCTCATACATGCATCCCGGCTTGGCCAGCGACTTGATCTTCGAGAGCTTTACATCAAGGACGAGGGCCAGAACCCGACGCAGAGTTTCAAAGCGCGGGGCATGGCGGCAGCGGTCTCGATGGCGAAAGAATTAGGCGCGAAGAAACTTGCCGTGCCGTCAGCGGGTAACGCGGCAGGGGCGCTGGCTGCGTACGCGGCCCGCGCCGGCTTGGAGGCATTCATCTTTATGCCGCGCGATACGCCGCGCGCGAACGTGATCGAATGCGAACAGACGGGCGCACACGTCACCCTGATGGATGGCTTGATCACTGATTGCGGCGCCGAAGTAGCGCGACGCAAAGAAGCCGAAGGCTGGTTCGACGTTTCGACTTTGAAAGAGCCCTATCGCATCGAAGGCAAAAAGACGATGGGTTACGAATTGGCGGAACAGTTCGATTGGAAATTGCCCGATCTGATCATTTATCCGACCGGCGGCGGCACCGGATTGATCGGCATGTGGAAAGCGTTCGACGAGATGGAGCAAATGGGCTGGATCGGATCCGAGAGACCGCGCATGGTCACGGTCCAGGCGTCGGGTTGCGCGCCGATCGTGCGAGCATTCGAAGAGGGCAAACGCTTCGCGGACGAGTTTCCCAACGCGCACACAACCGCGTCCGGCCTGCGAGTGCCGCGCGCAATTGGAGATTTTATGATTCTCGACGCCCTGCGCGCCTCTGGCGGAACGGCCGTGGCGGTCACAGACGAAGAGTTGATCGCAGCGACCAAAGAGATCGGTGCGGCTGAAGGAATTTTTTGCGCTCCGGAAGGCGCGGCATGCTTGCCGGCCTTGAGAAAATTGATGAGTGACGGCGCCGTAAAGTTAAATGATCAGGTTGTGCTTTTCAACACCGGCAGCGGCGTGAAATATTTGGAGAGCTTTTCGAACTGAGCTTGTTAGTTTTAGGCTGTGCCGCCTGATTTGCTGAAAGCAATTTGAGGGGAGGGTCCCAACGAACCTGCGAAGCAGGTGCCAGAGTGTAGCCCCGGGCGTAAGCCCGGGGATCACGCGAAGAAATTGAACCAAGCCCGCTTTAGCGGGCGACAGAAGATGGGCGTAGCCCCTAAATTAGAATCAGCAATTCACGGTAAGGCGAAGCCTTACCGCACATCGGGCGGCAGAGCCGCGAGCGAAGGAGCCGAGAGTCAGACCTGGAAATTGATAACAATGAAGCTAACCGAATCTTTCCGATATTTCCTGCCGCTTCTACTGCTTGTTATGCCTTGCTCCGCGCCAGCGCAGACGCCACAAGCCTGGTTGACGGATCCCGATCGCGCGAAGTTCGAATTGCTTCGTACCGCAGGATTTGAAGCGCTTAGCAATCTTGATTACGAAACTGCGCGCAAGAATTTCAAAGAGATCGCGCGGCTGTTTCCGAACTATCCCGCGGGTCCACAGTTTCTGGCCGACACTCTCTGGATCGAGACGCTCTATCGAACGCGCCGATTGCAATCTTCGCTTTACGACAGCGACTCGTTTTATTCAGAGAACGAAGACAAGGCCGACCCGAAGACCGTCGATCAATTTCGCACCTGGATGCGCGAAGCAAAGCAGCTCGCGCAGGCGCGTTTGAAACAATATCCGCGGGATGCCGAGGCCCTCTATTTTCTCGGCGCGACCGAAGGATTGAAAGCTTCGTTTGAAGAAGCAGTTGAACGACGACACTTTGCGGCTTTGAAAGACGGCTCGAACGCAGTCGATCGTCATCGCGAAGTAATCAAGATCGATCCTTCTTTTCACGATGCCGAAATAACCATTGGTTTGTACGATTACGTCGTTGGCGCATTGCCGTTGCCGCAAAAAATAATTGCCGGCGTCGTCGGTTTTCACGGCTCCAAAAAACGTGGGCTCGCGACCCTTGAACGCGTGGCGAAAGAAGGAAATTGGGTGCGAGATGATGCGAAGACTTTGCTGATTGTTCTCTACACGCGCGAGAAACGATTCGCTGAAACGGCGGCCATGGCGCGCGAATTAGGCGCAAAATATCCGCGCAATTATCTCTATCGCCTGGAAGCCGCGGACGCGTTGGTCTCGCAGGCGGCGCTGGAACGCGGAGCTAATCACGGCACAGGTTCGAATGCCTCAGAGAGCGAAGCGTTCGCGACCTTCGAAGCTCTCCTGCGTGACAAGACAGTTCGCGAAACGGCGGCGCCGGCATTCGATCTGATCCACTTCAAGTACGGCGAAGCGTTGTTCACAGCCGGGCATTTTGATCGCGCGGCAAAAGAGTTTTTAGCGTCCGCCAATTCTCCCGGCGCGCAGGAGGGACTGGCGACGATGGCGCATCTCTACGCGGCGCACTCTCTGGACCTCGCGGGAAAACGAAATGACGCACTCGCCCAATATCGCGCGGTGCTGACGCGGCCGAGAGTGTACGATGCGCATGACCAGGCGCAGTCGGGATTGAAGGAACCGTTTAAGAGGAAAGGGTCAGAAGCGCGACCGTAAACGCGTGAGCAGCTAGCAGTGAGCGGTAAGCAGTTAGTGAACATGACACTGAAGTTTAAGTTTTTCTAACTGGTCGCTGCTCACTGATCCGCACGTGCTCGGGCCGAAGGCCGATACCGACCAGGCGCGCCGGAAGGCGACGCAAAAAAGGCCAACGCTTCAGTAACTTTAACGGCCAGGGTGAAGGGATTTGTTCGTTGCTGCCAAGGACGCGGCGAATCAGACGCTCCTGAATGAATACCTGCGCGCCCTGGGTAATTCGTGTCGGCAACTCGCGCCGCAATTGAACTCTCTGCAGATCGACTATCGTGGCGGTGCCGCGCGACAGACGCTCGGCGAGAATGTTCGCCGCCGCCACTGCATCCTGAATCGCCAGGTTGATCCCGACGCCTCCGATCGGAGACATCGCATGCGCCGAGTCGCCAATGCACAGAAGTCCCGGTCGATACCACTTGCGCAAGCGATCAACCAGAACCGTCAACAACTTGATCTGATCCCAATCTTTCAATTCGTTGATGCGATCCCGAAGGAACGACGCAACTGATACAACATCGTCGTGGAAAGCCTCGAGGCCTCTATGTTTGATCTGATCGAGGTCACCTTTTCGAATTAAGTAAGCGCACTGCCAGTAATCGCCACGATTGAGCATCACCATCATCTTTCCTTTGACGATGCGCCCCAGGGTTTGTTCGCCGTCGCTCGGCCGCCGCGAGACACGGAACCACAGCACATCCATCGGCGCGCCGAAGCTCTCGATCTCGAGTTCGGCCTTCTCGCGCACAATTGAATGACGCCCATCGGCGCCCACGACGAGATCTGCGTGAACATCTAACGCTCCGTCTGGTGTGTTTGCACGCACACCCACGACTCGGCCTTCCTGTTCAAGCAAATCGATCACTTCGGCTTGCATTATCAAATGAAAGGCCGAATAGCGCCGCCCGTGTTCAGCCAGGAAATCGAGAAAGTCCCATTGCGGCATCAAGGCGAGGAACTTGCACCTGGTCGGCAGATGCGAAAGGTCCGCAATCATGACGAACTCATCCCCGATCTGACCGCCAAGTTGACGCACCTCCTGATGCGGGCGCTGGAGAAATTCTTCAAGGATGCCCAACTCATGCATCACCTCCAGCGTGGAAGGATGAATGGTGTCGCCGCGAAAGTCGCGCAGAAAATCCGCGTGCTTCTCCAGCACGACGACGTCGACGCCCGCGCGCGCCAGCAGAAAGCCGAGCATCATTCCCGCCGGGCCGCCTCCGGCGATGCAACAACGAGTGTTCATTTCTATGAATTGCGTAATCCCCGGCTCGGCCTGGCCTCGTCAGGGGCTAACAATCTATCGCCTGCTGCGAGACCTGTTGACGCTGACCATTTTCCGATTCACTAATTAGACTGCGATCAATCACAGTCCTTTCAGAATTTTCTTCCAACGTTCCCATGCATCGTCGCGCGCCTTGCGGTTTGCGGCATAGGCGTCTTTGGTTTTTTGATCTGCATCAACGGCGGGCGGAGGCGCGTTTGGCTCGCCGGCGCGCATGAATCCGTGGCCCGCGCCCGCGTAAGTGACCGGATCGTATTTCTTCTTGAGGTCTTTCATCACGTCGATCGTAGCCGGCAAGGTCGCATCAACGCGGGCATCGTTTTCAGCGTAGAAGCCGTAAACGGAAGCGACAATTTTCTCGAGCGCTGACTTGTCGAGACTAGGATCCTGCGGGGTGACTGTGGGCGCAGTGCCGTAGAAAACGAACGCGGCCTTCAAACTCGGGCGATTCGTCGCAAAACGAAAACTTTGACTGCCGCCCCAGCAATAACCGGTCACGACAACTCTTCCATTTGAGGCCGGTAATTTTGAAACATAATCGGCGACCGCGTTCAAGTCGGCGGTGATTTGATCCGGAGGTAACCCGCGAATTGCCAGGCCCACGGCGTTGTTGCCCGTTGCCGCGATGGCGCTGGTGCCGCCGCCGTTCGGCCCCATCCCCGAAAGTAGATCCGGTGCGATCGCGATATAGCCGGCTTCGGCCAGTTCGTCCGTCAACTGTTGCACCCAATCCGTCATCCCAAAAATCTCGTGGATGACAACAATGGCGGTCGCTTTATTCTTTACTTCAGGATAGACGATAAAGCTGCTGACGTTGCGATTGCCATTCTTGACGTTGACCCATTCCTGATGGCGGGGCGACTTCGCCAAACGCTGGCGCGCCCAATCCTGCGTTATTGACCCGTTGACTGAATCTGACGAAGCCGACGTCATCGGGTGATGATGGTCGATCATTTCCTGCGCGCCGGCGTCGTTCGCGCACCCAACTGAAATAAGAACCAACAAGCCTGCAAAGATCAAGGTCTTTCTCATGTAAACCTCCACCGCGATCGATCAGATTAGCCGCGTGATTCTAGCAAACGCGGCCCGGATTCTGTAGGCCTAATTGAGAAATGGATTAGAGCGAAGCGGCCGTCCAACACTTCCGCAAGCTGTCAAATCCTGATCTTCTCGTGTATTATCTCGGCGCTATTTCAACCCCTTTAAAAATCAGTTCCGTGAGCATTAAAGCGGAACCACAGGAGCAACGAATGTTAAGAAAACTCTTCCTTCCGTCATTTCTCGCCTGCGCTTTCCTGATGCTGGGATGCAGCAAGACAGAAATGAATAACAACAACTCGGCGGCCGCGAATACCAACAAGGCCGCGACGACAACTAATACTTCAACAACAGGCACGACTTCCTCGACTGCGACAAGCAGCAGCGACAAAATCGGCATTGCGGAATGCGATGACTTCATTGCGAAATATGAAGCCTGCACGCCCAAAGTTCCAGAAGCCGGCCGGGCGGCATACAAGGATGCAATGGATCAATGGCGGAAGCAATGGAAGCAACTGGCTGCTAATCCAACCACTAAAGGAACGCTTGCATCAATCTGTAAACAAGCCGCGGAGCAACAGAAAGCGTCATTGAAGGCCTACGGCTGCGAGCAATAATCCAACTCGGAGACGTGATCGCTCTCAATGGTTTCGCGCGAAGCGCAGATCAACTGCGCTTCGCGCGATAAGTTTTGCCGGGAAAATCTCGTTCGACGCTCGTGGTTGCGGCGACGGCTAGTTGGGAGTTAAATAGAGCGTAAGGTCAGTAACTCGCAAAGAATTCCGAAGGGCGATTGGTTGCATCCGCAATGATCGGGGCACAACTCGGCAATTACCGGATACTGGAAAAGATTGGCGCCGGCGGCCAGGGAACGGTTTACAAAGCCACCGATACCAAACTCGGCCGTGCGGTGGTAATTAAAGTTCTGCCGCCGGAATTGACCTCTCGCGAAGCAAACCTCAAACGCTTTGAGCGCGAAGCTCGGCTGGCTTCGGCGCTCGATCATCCGAACATCTGCACGATTTTCGACTTGAACGAAATCGGCGGCGTTCACTTTATCGCGATGCAATTTGTCGAAGGTAAGAACGTGCGCGAGTTAGTCAGTGGCCGTCCGCTGGATCTGCGTAGTACCCTGTCGATTGCGATTCAAGTCGCGGATGCGCTGGCCGCCGCGCACTCGCGTGGCATCATTCACCGCGACATTAAAGCCGGCAATGTGATGGTAACCGCTTCTGGCCAGGCCAAGATTCTCGACTTTGGTCTGGCAAAACTTCTGGACGACGAGGGCTTGGGCCCGGGTGGAATTCATCATACCGATCTCACCGAAGTCGGCGTCCCCTATGGAACCGCGACTTACGCGGCGCCCGAGCAGGCCCGCGGCGAGCGCGTCGATGAGCGCGCTGATATTTTTTCGACCGGCGTGCTGCTTTACGAAATGCTCACCGGCACCTGGCCCTTTCAGGGAAAAACGAGTGTTGACGTCAGGCACGCGGTGTTGCACGAAGAGCCGCCGGAGTTATCCGAAGCCAGGCCGGGTGAAACGCCGCCGCGCTTACAGCAAATACTCGATCGCGCGCTCGCGAAGGATCGAAAACGGCGATATCAGAAAGCATCTGAGTTGCGTGACGACTTGCGCGGCGCGCTGCGCGAAATCGAATCGGGAGTGCCGGCATTCAACGAACCGATCACTCCGGTAACACCGCGGCATCTGTCGGGCACGGGTCGCGTGGGGCGGGCCCTGAGTTGGCTCCGCGGTGTGACCGGCAGCGAGCAAAGAACGGTGGGACAACGAACGCCACGTTCAACTTCTGAACAAAGCCAGGACACGACTCCGGCGACCAGCATTGGAGATCGCGAGCGCAAGAGCGTCGCGATTCTTCCTTTTCGAAATCTTAGTAAGGATCCGGACTCGAGTTTCTACGAATTTTCGCTGGCCGACGCGGTGATTACCGAACTGGCGCGGGTGCGATCGCTGGTAGTGCGGCCTTCGTCCGAGATCGTGAAGTATCAGGGCATTCAGGTCGATCCGCGGCAAGCAGGACGCGAGATGAGCGTCGGCGCGGTCCTGTCCGCCGGATTTCTTCGGGCCGGCGCGCGCATTCGCGTTAACGCACAGCTTATCGATGTGAACTCGGGCGAATTGTTGTGGAGTGATCGCATCGACGCGGATGCAACCGACATCATAAACGTGCAGGACACGATCACGCAGGAGATTTGCGATGGACTGAGACTTGAGCTTACTTCCGATGAAAAGGATCAGTTAGAGCAAGGCAAGACTGAGAATGCCGAAGCTTACGAAGAATATCTGCGTGGCCGCGACTGTCTCGGCCGCTTTATTTATCACACCATCTCGCGCGCGGACGTCGACGCAGCGATCGAACACTTTCAAAAGGCCGCCCATTTGGATCCGTCGTTTGCGCTGGCGCACAGCGCCCTGGGTGGCGCTTATGCCAATCGCGTGCGGAAGGGCCTGGGCGAGTCCGAAGACAACGCGCGTGCAGAAAAAGCGTTCCAGCGCGCGCTGGCACTCGATCCTCAATTGCTCGAAGCGCGCATGCACATGATCTTCATTTATATGTCACGCGGCGAAAAGGAAAAGGCCAGGCGCACGGCTGAGCAATTACGGCAGGAAGCTCCCAACGACGTCGGGGTGCACTTTGCGCGCTCGGTGTTGGCGCGGTTGGATGGCGATTATGAAAGGTCGCTGCGCTCACTTGATCGAATGGCGCGTCTGAATCCGGCCGAGCGGGTAGTGGTTAGTTACAATCGGGCGCGCATCTTCATGTATCAGGGAAGATATTCAGACGCGCTGGCTGAACTTGACCAGGGGGCCGCGATCGAACCCGATCACCCGCTGATAAAAGCCTTTCGTGCGCGCGTGCTTTACTACAGCGGCGATACGGCGCAGGCTTCAGAGCTTCTCAGTCAGGTGTTGACCCAACATCCGGAACTCGACGGTATTCGTCCGATTTATGCAACTTGCCTGTTGGCGCTCGGCAGAAACGAAGAAGCTCGCGAAAACATGTCCGAGGCGGTCAAGGAAACAGCCAACACCGATCACGATGTCGCCTATTGGCTGGCATCGGCGCACGCCCTGGCCGGCGATCGGCGAGAAACATTCAAATGGTTTCGCCGGGCCATCGAACTGGGAAACGAGAACCGGCCGTGGTTCGAGAGTGATAAGAACTGGGATGCGCTGCGTGATGATCCCGAATATCAGGAGATAATCAAAACCGTTGGGCAATGAGTCGCGGGCAGAGCGCCCGAAACTCTAGTCTCTAGTCTCTAGCCTCTAGCCTCTAGCCTCTATGAAAACATTCGTCGTAGGCGACATTCACGGACGTTGCGCGCAGCTTTTGAACTTACTCGACATGCTGCCGCGCAAAGAGTCTGAAGACACGCTGGTCTTTCTGGGCGACTTGATCGATCGCGGACCGGACGTGCCGGGCTGTGTCGAGCACGTAATCCAGCTTTGCCGCGAGAATCCCGAGCGCGTGCTTTGTCTCCGCGGAAACCACGAACAGATGCTTTTAGACTTCATTGATAATGCCGGCGCGATCTGGATGACGCCGGCAACCGGCAGCGAACGCACCTTCGAACAATACACGGGCCGCGTACTGCGGATGGAAAAGGAATCAGACCTTGAAGCCACGCGCAATCTGATTATCGAAAGCGTTCCCAGGGACCAGATCGATTTTTTCCGCAACATGCCTTTTTATCACGAAGACGATCACGCTCTTTATGTCCATGCCGGTTTGGATCACGGTAAGCATCCGCGCGACAGTCAGCCGCACGAGTTGATGTGGAGCCGCGACATGAAGTTCTATAAAAACTATCGCGGTAAGCCCTGTGTTTTTGGCCACACGCCGACGCCTCTGCTGCCGTGGAGAGGGCGTTGGGGGCGTCATGGAATTTATCTTTTCAACAGCGCGATCGGAATCGACACCGGCTACAACCTTCATTCCCCGCTCTCATGTTTGTCGTTGCCGGACTTCATGCTTTATCAAACATTCGCGGACGGACACTCCACGACTCACCAAATCACTTCCTTCATTCCTGAAACTTTGAAAGAGATGCAACGCAAAGCGGCGGCGGCGAGCTGAGGCCGAGAGGATCACAATATTTGGCACAAAACTCTTCACGCGCATCGATGACGAGGACCAGCGCCCGGTTGATTCGCGAGTTTCTTGGACCCTGATTGGTGATGTGACGTCATTTCATAGAAAATCCGGCTGGGGAATTTCCGCTTCATCCAGACATCTGACGAGCCCGGCGTAATCGGCAAAGTCCCCAATCACATGTCGCGCTCCGGCCTGGCGCAATTTCGCCGACGACTCTCCTTCACCGACACCGACAAAGGCTAACTTGAGACGAGAGGCGGCGAGCACATCCCACACCGCGTCGCCCACGCTAACAATTTTTTCAAAGCCGTCGTGTCGATACCTGCTCGACGCTCTGGCAACGGCGGCTTGCAGAATTTCTTCTCGCGACAATCCATCTTCAGCGTACGCGCTGGGCACGCCGTCGACTTCGATTTTCGCTACTCTCAATTTCAACAAAGCGGATTCGCGCCAGCAACCCGTAGCGATGGCGACGGCCCAGCCATGTTCTCGATTCAGTCTGTCCAGCGCGAACGATGCGCCGGCAATTTCAGCAAAGTCCGCCGGGTGTGATTGATAGCGCTCGTCCAGCAGATTGATGAAACACGTCTTTACTTTCGTTAGCTCAGCATCTTCAGGTCGACGTCCGAGCTTCTTTTGAAAAATATATTCTGTGATTCCAGAGTCGGATGTATGCGGATACGCGGCCCAGTCAGTGTCTATTCCGAAGATGGATTGCGCTTCACCAAAGGCTTTGACAAAACATTCGTTGTCAACGCTGTTCGTATTCGTCAGCGTCCCATCAACGTCAAAGACTGCCAGTTTCATTTCCGATCGATTCTCTGACTAACGGCTTTGGCACTGCTGAACGACAGTTCGAATAATAATCCGGGGGAAAACGAGAAACTCCGATGCCAGCACGTCACGGCCCCGACCAGTGCCAGGTTGACGCGATCGTCCCTTTACCGTCCCGGGGGAAACAAGAAGGCAAGCCAGCGATCAACCCGACGCGACCAGGCCTCGGGATTGTGCTCGGCGCCGACCGCTTCCATATATCCCAGGTCAGCTCCTTGTTTCCACCCTCTGGCAACGAGGGCCTCGTGCAGCGATCTCGTGCTGCTCAAAAAGTTTTCTGGCTCGGCCGTTCCGATGGCCAGCCAGATACGTTGATCGGTTTTGGCGGGAAGCGAATAGACATAGCGCACAATCAGTTCATCGTCCCAGTAACAGGCTGGAGACGACACCGCGAGCCGGCCAAAAATATTGGGATATTTGAGGCCCAGATAAATCGTTAACAGTCCTCCCAGCGACGAACCACCGAGCGCGGTGTTGGACGGACCCCGCAAGGTTCGATAGCGGGCGTCGATAAGAGGCTTAATCTCCTCGACCAACATCTTGCCGTATAGGTCTGCTTCTCCGCCTTGATTAGTACCGGCTAACTTTGTAGGTGTGTATTCGTTAATACGATCTTGTCCGGTACTATAAATGCCAACGATGATAAGCGGATGGATGGCTCTCTGTGTGATCAGCGCCTCTGCCCTTTCGTCGAGATGTCGCTCCATGCCGTAGAAAAAAGAGGTAGCCGCATCAAAGATGTTCTGTCCGTCCTGCATGTAGAGGACCGGATAGCGTCTGGTCCGATCGCTTTCATAGCCAGGCGGCAAATAAACGATGATGTCGCGGTTTCGCGGAAGAAATCGCGAATGGAAGTCCTTGTGCAAATGAATATTGCCGGTAAGCGTATGTGGTAGTTGACCAGCTTTGGCTTGGTCACGCGTAGTTACCCGCGCCGAATCTGATTCAAGGGCCGGGAGCGCCAGACAAACCATCACCAGCAGTACTCGTCCGTAATCTGTTGCACGTCTTGTAGTCATCCGGGTTAGTGGGGCTGTTGAAAATCTGTCTGGCGGGGCGCAGGCTGAGAATAAAAGTGAAGACAACCGATTCATGCCACCTCAATTATTTATATCAGCAGCAAAGCCGCGGGTGCAAGCGGTTTTTAAAAAGGGCCCATGAAAACAGCGCATTTTGCAAATTATTGGTCTTAGCGAACGACCATTGATGTGAAGATGTACGCCTGAAGCAGAACCAGAATGCCGACCAGCGCCGCCAGCGCCAGGCTGTGAAAAAATACGTAACGAAGTATCTGGCCTTCATGTCCGTACCAGCGCGTGGCGGTGCTGGCGACTACGATTGATTGCGCATCGATCATTTTGCCCATCACTCCACCGGAACTGTTGGCCGCGGCCATGAGCGTAGGACTGAGGCCAAGTTGACCCGCCGTGATCTTTTGCAGGCTGCCAAATAAAACATTGGACGAAGTGTCAGAGCCAGTAAGCGCGACCCCTAACCAACCCAGCATCGTGCCAAAAAACGGATAAAGAAATCCGGTCCTCGCGAAAGCTAAACCGAGCGTGGCATCCATCCCGGAATAACGAGTGGTGAATCCAATAGCCATCATCGCCGCGATCGTCAGCAGTGAGAATCGAACTAGCTTTAGCGTCTTCCAATAAACGCTCACGAGTTGACGAATTGAGTATCCCATCGCCAGCCCCGCGATGATCGAAGCGAAAAAGATCCCGCTGCCCGTGGCCGACAACCAATTGAAGTTGAAGACCGCGGGCTCAGTCGTTGGCCTGGTGACGACGGGCGGCACGCGCATGACAAGTTTGTCGAGACCCGGCACGGCAATCTTCGGCGCTGAGATTCCGTCGAGCAAACCCTTCGTCTGTGGCAACCCCCAAACGAAAACCACCACGCTGAGGATTATCCACGGCAGCCAGGCGCGAAGAATTTCGGATCTCGAATTGAGGATTGCGGAATTCAGCGGTCCAGTGCTTCGTGTTTCGTGACTGGTTTCCTGCTCTTTTACCTCCCGACTCCTGACCCCCGCCACCTGACCCCTGTCTTCAAATCGCCAGATGCGCTTCGGATGCCAAAGCTTCATGAAAAGCGCCAGAGCCGCGATCGAAGTGATTGCGGCCACCACGTCGACCAGCCACGGACCATGAAAGTTGGAGATCAGGAATTGCGGAACCGCAAAGAAAACTCCGGCCACGAGAATCGCGGGCCAGATTTCCAACATGCCGCGAAACCCGGCGAATGCCCAGATCAACCAGAAAGGAACAATCAGCGAAAAGAACGGAAGTTGTCGTCCCACCATCGCGCTCAGCCCTCTGAGATCAAGACCGGTCACGCTTTGCAGCCCAATTATTGGCGTGCCCAGCGCGCCGTAGGCGACGGGCGCAGTGTTCGCAATCAAAGATAAACCTGAGGCCGCCAGAGGTTCGAATCCCAATCCAATGAGAATGGCGCCGGTCACGGCGACGGGAGTTCCAAAGCCGGAAGCGCCCTCAAAAAAAGCGCCAAAGCTGAACGCCACCAGCAGCAGTTGCAGTCTTCGGTCCCGGGTCAGTCCCGTGATGCTTCCGCGCAGCACGTCGAAGAGCCCGCGCTCGTTAGTCAATTGATAAAGGAAGATCACGTTGAGAATGATCCAGCCGATCGGAAACAGGCCATAGGCGCCGCCGTAAGCCGCACTCGCGGCAATCATGCCGACGGGCATCCGAAATACAGCAACCGCGACGATCAGAGAAGCCGCAAGTCCGAGCAAGGCTGCCCGGTGAGCTTTGATTTTGAAAACGCCGAGACTTCCGAGGAGGACCAAAATCGGCAGCGCCGCCAGCGAGGTAGAGAGCAAGGCGTTGCCTAACGGATCGTAAACCTGCGACCAGGTCATCGGCGCATTCTAATATGACGAGCGAAGCTTTGGAATAATTTTGATCGAGTCGGGGATTAATTTAGCGCCCGAATGCTTACCTGTCCGGTTTCCAGCGACGTCTGAAGCTCAAGGTCCGCCGCCTCGCCGCGAATGACCAGGCAACGCCCTGAGTCTTGAGAAAGTATTTCGACTCCGGTGATCAGGCATTCGACTGAAGCCGCCGTGAATCGCTTCAAGCCGGTAGCCTGGCGACCCTCGCTCAAAAGAAGTTGCGCATCGAAAGCGAGTTCTGTTTTGTCCGCACCGTTGACGGTGTCCGCATCCAGTTCGGCAATTGCGACGCCTTGCGGCAACAGATTCATTTCACCGTCCAGATAGATCGTCCAGAGAAATCCGATATCGAGAAGTAAGTGAGCAGCCTCGCCGGCTATGAACCATCCCAACACCGTCGCGCCCACAACGTGCGCGATTACGTGGTCCTGATGCGTCGTTGTTTCGGTTATCGACCAATCCATGTTAGTTCTGAGTTCTGAGTTCTCACTGCTCGTATCGTCTCAGGTTCTTTGCTTTGGCCAAAGTAAACACGGCGGCCAGGAGACATCCAATTCCGCCGGTTACAACTGAAAGCGGCGCGCCGATCAATGATGCAACTGTACCGGCTTCGACTTCGCCCAACTGCGGGCCGCCCATAAAGAAGATCATATTGATCGAAGTCATCCTCCCACGCAAATTATTCGGAGTGGAAAGTTGACGTATCGTGTGACGCAAGATCGTGCTCACCGTGTCCGCGGCTCCCGTGACCGCCAACATCAAGAGCGAGAACCAGAAAACGCGCGAAACTCCGAACGCGATCGTGGCAGCTCCGAAGATCGCGACCGATCCGATTACCATGATGCCTTGTTTCTTCAGTGTTCCCATTCGGGCCATAACCAGGCCGGCAAGGACGGCCCCAATGGCCGGAGCTGATGTCAGAAACCCGAGGCCTCGCGCGCCGACTTGTAGAATGTCTTTCGCAAAAATCGGCAACAATTGATTTGCCGAAGCGAAGAACGTGGCTACAAAGTCGAGCGTCATCGTCTGTACGATGATCGGCGTGCGCCAGACAAAGCGCAATCCTTCGACCAGCGCGCTCAAGCTAATGCTCGACTTTTCCGTTTCATTTGGCGTCGGTTTTCCGCTGGCGCTCATCAGGGCAAGGCCGATAATCACCGCCACGAACGAAGTGGCGTTGACTGAGTAAACCAGACCCGGACCGCGACTCGCCAGCAGGAACCCAGCCAACGACGGCCCGAGAATCATTCCGATTTGAAACATCAGCATGCTCAGGCTGACCGCGTTGGGAAAATCTTTCGGCGGAACCAACGCAGGCATCAGCGATTGACGCGCCGGGGTATCAAAAGCCCAGGCGGCGGAAGCAATCGCCGTCAGTAAATAGATCGGCCAGACATGCTGCAATCCGCGAAAAGTCACCAGCGCCAACACCGCACTGCAAGTCAACATTACCGACTGGGTGGCGATCATCAATCGTCGTCTATCGACGACGTCCGCGACTACGCCGCCCATCAATGAACAGGCAATGATCGGCCCGGCGCGAAATAATCCGACCATGCCAAGAGCAAACGCGGATCGCGTGAGCAGGTAAATGTGCCAGTTAATTGCAACCAACTGCATCTGCGAGCCGGTCACCGAAACAATCTGGCCCAGCCAGAGTAAACGAAAATCGCGATGACGAAGTGACGCGAAAGCTGATCGGCGCTCGACGTGGCGGATGCGGGTGGAATCAACTGAAGAATTGAAGTCGGGCATTTGCGGGTGCTATTCATTTATAGCCGCAAGCGCCGCGAAAAACAAAACCGCCCGCATCTTTCTGTGAAAAGATCCGGGCGCTAATAAAGCTTCCGCACAAACCAGAAGGATCGGTCCAATTAATTAAAGCATCTTCACGAGGAAAAATGCTGTCACTCCGACAGCGGCAACCGCGAAGATTTGTAGCCAGCTAATCGCCGAGCTGTGACAATGGGGGCACCTGATTCTCCAGAGCTGCAAAATTCTGCCACAGCGATCACACGACCATACCAATCTCGATCTCATATCATCTCCCATTCGGCTGGCCGCACATCACAGCAAGCTGCTCATATTCGACGCGGCTTCCTCGCCTCAAATGGATGAATGGATTCTTGACGAGCCAAAAATGGGCGGCACGTCCACCAGCTAGCAGCTCGAGATCGTTGAGCGCCCGCTCGTCGAGTATCACCGGTTTGAACAAAAGCATTTCGGTATTATAAGAACGTGCCCGCATCGCCTCGTCGCAGCCGGGAAAGAGCGGCACCCGAAAACTTCCCTGGTGCTCGAGCGCGAACCAATCGCCGTTGGCACGTTGCATGGCAAAAATATCGCTCAATATATAATTCGCTTTCCAACGCCGTCAGGACTAACCATCAGATCTCTCGACGTCGGGTGAAGTCACGACGGCAGAGACGTGATGTGCATTTCGTCATTTCTGTCATAACGAAGGAAGACTGAAAAAAAGAGGAACGAACCTATGCAGGCAATCAGCGCCAGCCCAACAGCCCACCACAAATGATATGTTCCACCCTGCACGTCGACCACGCCCTCCGCATTCTTGAACGTCACGAAGAGGTAAAACTGCCAAATGGCGACAGTTGCGATCGATATCACACCAATCGCGGCCGAAAGAACTTGTTTTCCACTCTTCTTATAGCTCATGCCTACTCCTTTGTTGCCAAGAGATTGATTGCCGAAATTATTTCAGGCCGGCGCCAGGCCGTAATTCTTGAAGCTGTCGACGGCTTGTGATTCATCTTCGTAAACGTCAAAAACAGCCAGCAGCTTTGTGGCCGTCATGAGTTCGCGCAGTATCTGTGTGAGATGAAGAAGCTTAAATTGTCCGCCGTTCTTGTTGACAGTAATGTAAGTTGAAACGAGTTCGCCCAAACCTCTTGCATCAATAGAGGCTATGCCGTCAAGGTTCAAAAGAATCTGGTTTTGTCCTTGCTGCAAAAGCGAATCCACCGCCCTGGGCAACGAAACGCTGCTTCCGCCAAACCTGAGGCCGATGCGGATTTTGTGGTCGGTGTCTAAAATTGTAACGCTACCGACTCGCCGCTCCTTGATGCCGACACTAGTCATAGATGCCTTCCGTTCACGCGGAAATGAATCATTAACAAGTTGAAGTTGAGCTGTTGACTTTCAGATAGTCTGGAAAGTTCCAGATGAGCTGAGAAGAGAGTTAGCTGGACTCGATTCACAGCGATCTTACGTTACCGTATACTATATGTCAAACACGAGATATATTCTGTAGACACGTTATTTATCAGTGCGCTAAATAGTAAATACGACGAACGGAGGCTGGGAGTTGCAATGATTGAGATTCGAATCAACGAGCTACTGGCAGAACAGGAACGGACTTTCTATTGGCTGGCTAAACAGACGGGCGTCAGTCATACCACGCTCTGGCGATTGAAAAAAGGTAAAGCTCAGGGAATTACCTTTGACACACTGGAGGTGATCTGCGAAGCGTTGGACTGTGAACCGGGCGACGTTCTAAAAATTGCGAGCAAGAAACAGAAAGCGAAGCGCAAGAAATAACCCTGCTGCCTTAACTTCCCGCCCGCTATTCGCAATACAGCTCTGTCAGCTTGCGAAAGTGATATCCCATCGCGGCCAGCGACATTGCTTCTTCGAATTTCTCGCGGTGTTCGGCGATTACCCGCCGCATAAATCGCCAGAACTCGGCGCGTTCGCCATCGCGGATACCAAGCTTAAGCACAATTCGCGACATGGCCGCGATGTTGCTGCGAAGGGAAGTCTCGCGACTGTTGTCGGGAACGACCGCCTGTCGCACCCACGACAGAGAGTCGAGCACTCGCTGATAGTATTCGGCCGGGCTGTAAATCGTCTGCATGATCGATTTGTAGCCCTCGATCAGTCGCGCGGAATCCATCTTGGGGATAAAGTTTAACGAGCAGTTGGTGTTGTTTCCGTCGCTCTCCTTCAGCAGCCGTCCTTCTTTTTCCAGCCGCCGCCAGAGTTGCGTATCAGGAAGGGCGTTGAGCAAGCCAACCATGGCGAGCGGGATCGCACTCTTGCGAATGAAGTTGATTTGCCGCTCAAAGATGTCTTCCGGATCGTTATCAAAGCCGACGATAAAGCCGGCCATCACTTCCATGCCGTAGCTTTGAATCTTTTTTACCGCCTCCAGCAGGTTGCCGCGGTTCTGGGTCTTCTGAGCTTCCTTGAGACTCTCTTCGACCGGCGTCTCAATTCCCAGGAACACGCGATAAAAGCCGGCGCGCGCCATCTCGCTGAGCAACGCATCATCTTCCGCGAGGTTTACACTCGCTTCGGTGAAAAGTCGGAACGGGAAGCCGTTTCGCTCCTGCCAATCGGCCAGGTGCGGCAGCAGTTTTCGGACGTTGCGCTTGTTGCCGATGAAGTTGTCATCCACGATGAAGACTGGCCCGCGCCATCCAACCCGCCGCAACTCATCGAGTTCGACCAGCATCTGGGGATTACTTTTCGTCCGCGGGACTCGGCCGTAGATTTCGATGATGTCGCAAAACTCGCAGTTGAAGGGACAGCCCCGCGAATACTGGACCGACATTGAGATGTAGCGCTTGAGTTCTGCCAGATGAAAATGCGGCACGGGCGTAATTGAAAGCGGCGGCCTTTCAGAAGCCTGATAGGTTTTCTTAGCCTCGCCGTTTTTCAGATCCTCGATGAATTGCGGGAGCGTCGTTTCAGCCTCGCCAAGGAAAATATGATCGGCCTCAACCATATCCAGGGTCGTGGTGACGTACGGCCCGCCGATGGCAATCGGTTTTCCCTGTGCTTTGCAACGCTGCACAACTTCGTCCAGTGATTCCTTCTGAATCAGCATGGCGGTGGCGAAAACGATATCGGCCCATTCGATGTCCGAAGATTTCAGCTTCCGCACATTCAAATCAACCAATCGTCTCTCCCACGAAGCAGGCAGCATCGCCGAAACTGTCAACAGTCCGAGGGGCGGGAACGCCGATCGCTTACCGACGAACGAAACTGCGTGGCGAAAACTCCAATACGTATCCGGAAATTCCGGATAAACAAGCAAAACTTTCATGAACCCTCTTTTCCTGCCGGGAATCTCTTCGTCCCTGGGGCCTTTGGGGAGTTTACGAACCGTGCCGGACGCAACGCGCTTCGTCCGGACACTTCACGCTGCTCCCGCCGCCACGGCGGTATCCGGCCGCTTTTTCTGCTTTTCCAGCCATTTACCAACACCTTGTCTTACGAGCTTGAAGATCGGCCGCCGGTTAGCGACGATCAGTTTCATCCATTCGCGCTTGTTCATTTGCGGAAAATAAATGCCGCGGAAGAACAATCTCATCACAAAGTGTGTGGCCCGATCATCGATCCGGCTAAGTGACTCAATCACTTCCTCGTTTCGCACTGGGCTATACGACGTTCGCCAGGCCTTGTTCAATTCTTCTTCGGTCTGCGCAATGGTTATCTTCAATGGCGTGTGCGCCATTTTATAAAAAGCAAAGTTCAGCCAATGCTTTGGCCGAGTCAATCTACCTTCGGCGCCGAGACGCGAATATAACGGCGTTCCCGGTAGCGGGGTCAACGGGCCAAAGACCGGCATTCCCGGCGGCCATTGTTCGATCTGTTGCAGCGTTCTCTCGGCGACCCCCGGCGTGTCATTATCCAGGCCGAAGATAAAAGACGTGATCGCATAAATATTGCGCTGGGCGAGCCGATTCAGCACCGCCGCATATTCGTTCGGCTTGTTGAAACTCTTGTTCACGTCGGCGAGATTTGCCGGATCTATTGACTCCATGCCAATAAAGATCCATCTGCCGCCCGACGCGGCAATCAGATCAACCAACTCTTCATCCCGCAAAAGGTTCGCGCTGATTTGTGCGGTCCATGGCAACTGGGCGCCGGCTGCGATGATGTCTTTCAATAGCGACTTGGTGCGTTTAATGTTGATGGCAAAGTTGTCATCGATAAAAAAGACGAAAACCTGGCCGCGCTCTTTTCGCGCGCGCCGTTTAAGCATCAACATTTCATTCACAACGCTCTCGTTGGTCCGAAAGCGAATTGAGTCGCCGAAGAATCCCGTGACCGTGCAGAACTCGCAGCCGTAAGGACAACCGCGGCCGGATTCCATCGGAATCATGTTGAGGTAGCGAAAACCCGTTCCGTGTTTTTCAGTAAAGCGGGAAAGCGCTTTGGGAATCATATTAAACTGGCCAAGATCGATCTTGTCCCACGGAATTACCGGATACGGCTGCAGGCCCGGCTTCCGTTCCTTACCTGTTTCATCGACGGGCTCGTACACCTCCTGAAGTTTGCCGACCGCGGCGTCTTCAACGATTCGCGGCCATGTCTCGTCGGCTTCACCGAGCGCGACTGCGTCGGCGTGGCGTGGGCCACCATCGCGTCCGAGGGCCTCATCCGGCAATTCGGTCACGTGAGGACCACCCATCACCACCGGCACTCCCGCGGCCCGAAAGGCGTCGCCAACGCGATATGCTTTCGCGATCATGCGAGTCATCGCGCCAATGCCGACCAAACCGATTCCCTGCTCGCGCACATACCGCACCAGTTCCTCATCGTCCATTGGTTTGGCATTGCCGTCGATCAAGAACACTTCGTGACCTGGTGGTGTCAGAGCCTTTAGTAGAAACATCCAGAGGTGAGGCATGAAATTGCGTGTGACGCCGTTGTCTGGGTTGTAGAGCAAAATTCTCATATCCGGATCTCCAAAGCCCGTCGAGTACTCGATTCGACCCAAGTTTTCGCTATGAAACTAGCAACAAGTGGCATGCGGAGGGAGTTGGGAGCCTCAGTCCAGATGTCAAACGGCCGATTCGCTGGGCACTATATCACATTAAGTGCGGTAGCGTACATCGAACACCGGAAAAGAAAATTTAACGCTGCTCGCTCTCATGCGACCATTCGGCTAAACTGCTGAACCAACAACAATGATGAGCTTTGGGCGGAAACAATGGTTAGTGGCCGCTGCGTTGGCGTTAGTAATTGCTCTGACGGCTCTGTTTGCGGTGCGCACTGTGCGACGCGCCGTTTACTGGCGTTTTCATCGCGACGAGACAATTCGTCCGTGGATGAGCGTCCCTTATGTGGCGCATTCATATGGCATTCCGCCGCGCGTTCTCTATGAAGGCTTGGGAATTCCTCACCCGCCTCATGATCGCCGGCCTATCAGAGAAATTGCGCGCGAACAGAATCGTCCGGCTGAAGAATTGATCGGGGTTTTGGAACGGGCGATCGCACGCGAGCGCGAAGCCCATCCGAATGCTTCGCCGCCACCTCTCAAGCCGGGGAGGTCGCCGTGAGCATCACCGATCAATTGCTCGCTGCTCTTTCGCAATACGGTTTGCCGGTGCTCTTCAGCGTGATCGTGATTGCGGCCGCCGGCGTTCCGCTGCCTATCTCTCTCATGTTGGTGGCCGCGGGCTCGTTTGTAGAGTTGGGTGAAATGAAACTGTGGCAAGTCATCGTGGTGGCGACCAGCGGCGTGGTGCTGGGCGACCAGATTGGATACGCCCTCGGGCGCTGGGGTGGCCGGCGCGTAACCGCTCGAATGAAGCGGCGAAAAAACGGCGCCGCAAAAATTGCCCAGGCGGAAGCGTTTGCCAAACGCTGGGGCGGCGCGGGAATTTTTTTTAGTCGCTGGCTGGTCACGCCTCTCGGACCATGGCTCAACCTTACCAGCGGGATGGCCGGCTATCCCTGGAACCGCTTTCTATGCTGGGACGTCTTTGGCGAACTGCTATGGGTGTTTCTCTACGTGATGCTCGGGAAGATTTTCAGCGACCGCGTTCAAGCCTTAGTAGAAATTCTCGGAAATCTCGGATGGGTGATCGTCGGTTTGATTGCGACCGTGATCCTTGGTTGGCAGTTGCTGCGATATGTCCGTCCGGCGAAAGTGTCGAGCACCGAAGATATTTTCAGAGCCACGGCATGAGTCGCCTCTTATTTCGCGAACTTCGTGCCTTTCAATTCTTTATACATATCTTCAACGTTTGGCTGCGCGAAATTCTGAAACGCGAAAGCTTTGTATTTCTCCGGAAGCAATAACTGCTGCTTCGCTTGATCGATCGTCAGGCCATCGTCAATTCCCTTTTTCACTCGTGCCCGAAGATCATCGAGATAGTCTCTGAAATCGCGCAGTTCCGCCGCTTCGGCGACATTGCCATGACCGGGCACGAATTTCGCCGCGGGATACTGGCCCAAAATCTTGTCGAGTGTGGGAATCCAATCGTTCACAGTTGCGTCCACCAGATTTGGCAGAGTCTTTGACCAGCCAAGATCGCCGGTGAAGACAACGTTGGCGTCCGGCACAAACGCGAACACATCTCCGCCGGTGTGGCCGGGCAAGGTAAACAGCACTACTTCGCGTTTACCGAGATACAAACGAATCGCGCCTGAGCTGAATGTGAGAGTTGGATTCGTCAACTTGATTGCCTGCATGGCCTCAAGCCGGCGAATTTGTCGCTCCAGCGTCGCGCGTTTGTCTTTCTGATCTTCAGGAGTTTCGCTTAGTTGCTTCGCCACGTCGGCACGTCGCTTTTGCAAATCTTCGGCCGCCGGCAGAAATCGTTTGTTCTTAGTCGTCTGCCATGTCATTACGTTGTCGTGCGCGATGATGGGTACGCCGCGGGCGGCCAGGACCTGGTTCCCGCCAGTATGATCGAGATGATAATGACTGTTCACTGCGTATTTGATCGGCTGTTGCGTCAGTTTCTCAATCTCGCCGATCAATTCTTCGATCGCCGCGGGTGTAAAGAAAGTATCGAAAATCAGCACTCCGCCGTCGCCGATAACAAAGCCCGCATTGCCTGACGCCAGCCCTCCCGGCCTGGCGATGGCTGCATAGACTCCGTCGGCGACTTTGATTAATTGAAAGTCGTCCTCTACTTTCGGCGTAAGCTTGGTGTTAACTGTTACCGCGCGAGTCGTGGCGAACAAACTCGCCAGCAACAACCCAATCGTGGTCACAACCGTTGCTCTTCTCATGATCTTCTTAAAAGAAATGCCGCGACCTTTGCCGCGGCATTTGACTCAAAAGTCAGTGTCGCCCGGAATAACTGGTTGGGTCAGCCTCTATCGGTGAAATCGTCCGCCGATGAAATAGTTCTGATAGTTCTGAAATCCTTCGTTATAACCTCGCAGGAAGCCATCGCGATAGGCCTGGCTGTATGACGCCGGGCTTCCGAAGACAGACAGAAACCCGCCGGCGCCGTGCCGGTAGAAATGCGAGCGCTCCGGATCGTAGCTTTGGCCGCGTCGCGCATCACTTGCCCCGGTGTACAGACCGTCGCGATAGCCCTGTTCATAGGCGTTCGAGCCGTATCGATAATTGCCATAGTTCGATGACTGGTAAACGCGCGTCTCGCGATATCGCCAATTTCGATCCCGGTTGCGATCCCCGTCACGATCTCGATCACCATGACGATGGCGATGATGTCGATTGCGATCGCCATCCCGATCACGGTCTCGATCGCGATCGCGATCACGACCGCGGTTCCGACTCAAGTTCTGCGACCCATTGCCACTTCCCGAGTTATTCGTGGTAGCGGGATTGTTGCGAATGCCGCGATCTCCATTGTCGCGATCCCTATTGCGTCGACTCTCTCCACTGCCACTGCCACGTCCCGAACCTCGGCCGCTGCCACTGCTGCCAGAGCTACTGCTCGAGCTGCTGCTGCTACCACTGCCGGAGCGACTACTTCCGCTGCTATTACCGCTGCTGCTCGATCGACTGCTGCTACTACTGCTGCTGCGATCGCTATCGCCGCCGCGCCGGCCTTGTGCGCGCGCGTTTGTTACGAGCAACGCCATCGCGCCAAACAGCAGGCAGATCGACAATACAAATGTTCCCAGTTTGTCCTTTGCGGAATGTCTTTTCATGTTAGCCTCCTTGTGCGCGAAGTCGCGACAGATTCGCGCCCCGCTCAAAAGGGAGAGAACTGTTGACTAATTAGCGACCGGATTATACATCGGATCCACTCCGGACGATAGAGGATATTGACTGTTGGTGGCCCGCTACTTTATCTCGTCAGTCTGTCGGGCCGGAATCTTGTGTTCGAGTATGTTCGTGGTGCGATCGGTAATGCTGGCGGGCGGTTCGCGCGGAGTAGCCACGGTCAATTCGTCAGGATAACGATCGTGGGAAAGCGTTTTCTGATCGATTTCGCGCTCAAGTCGCAAAGGCGATTGTTCGGGAAACTCGATCTGGGTTTCAGGCTCGGATCGGATCGCGGGTTCGGATCTGATCGTTAACCCGGCGATGATGTGTCCCACACCTGATAACATTGGAATCAAACCTATCAGCCACAACACTCGCACCACGGGATCAATTTCAAAAGGAATGCTGGCGATGACATCCGGTGGTAACTTCAGCACCAACGCATGCGAAAGAAAATAGAGAAAAACCGACAGACCGCCGCCCCAGAATAATTTTATCGTTCCTTTTGTTAAATGACGCTCGCGTCGCTGCTCGGCGGTTTTCTCTTTTCTCCAGCGGGACTTCTGACGGTGCTCGGCAGAGCTGCGCGCGATCTCCTGATTCATCTTTTCCATCGCGCGCGCAACTTCGTCGGTGACCTTTTCGATCTTAAGGCTCTTCACCATGTCTTTTATTTTTGCCGGGACACTGTCGCTGCGCGCTATCGCTTCGCTCAGCGAAACTGCTTTGCCAATTACTTTCAAATTAGCGCCGCAGGATCGGCAAAACTTGAGGTCTGATGGAGATTCGGTGCCGCATTGGGGACAGTACATAATCGTTCACCGCTTCCGCAACATTCTACGCCGATCGGCGCCGGGTTGTTCACACAAAAGAGAAAAATGCCGCGACTTTCATCGCGGCACTTCTCACGATTGTTTAGAGTCGGGCTACTGTCCGACCTTTTAGACGCGGCTGCGTCACCGCGTGCCTTCATTCACTACGCTCGGAACCCGGCGGCATAACCACGGGCGAAACCGTTTCGATAAACTTCACCGAAGTTACCAAAACCGGCCTCCTGGAAATAATGCGACCTTTCCGGATTGTAGCTTCGACGGTGGCGCAAATCGCTTTCACCAGTCTTCAGTCCGTCGTGGTAGCCCTGGTTGAAAGCTCTCTCGGAATTACTGAAGACGTACTGACGATAATAGTTGTAGCGGTCATATCGATACGGGTTCCAAAACGGATCGTAATAATACGGTCGATAGAACGGGCGATAGGTGCGCACCACAACCACTCGACTCTGCGCCTGAGCGTTCCTGCTCGACAATAGTGTCACAGCACCGGGGAGCAGCAGCGCCGCGAGAACCAAACCTCCAAACTTACGTAAGTATTTTCCTCTCATAATAAACCTCCTTGTTCAACCTGTTATTTTAGACGCTTTGCAGGGTGTAAGAGTTTGCAGCGGCCGTGCGCCAGATGAAGTTCGACATGAGATTACTTTGCGAGGTGGTTGCATTTCGGTGAACGCAGTCTTGACGCGTTGGGGATTGGCGGTTTGCGTAGTCTATTCGCCGATTACGATTCGCGATCTCCTCGTTTTCATCCATTCCGCTTCCCAATTCACGACTTACTACTCTCATCGTGCTATACTCCACGGCAAGGATTGCCAAGACACTTCCAACATCCGACACTCCGGTTTTGACGCTCCTTCGATCGCGGTTGAACATGATTCGAACGCCTTGCGAGACAAGGCGGAAAGTGAGGAGATGATTAATAACAAAGCAAAGCCCTTTAGCTACCGATTCGTGAATGACGGATCGAATGTTCTTTTGGAATTGACAAATGCCACGAAAGAGACCCTGAAGAGCGTCGAGATTTTGACGGTGTTTCTGAAAAACGAAGAAGGTTTAGGTGTGGGCCCGTCGCAAGTGCACATTCGATTTGAGGCGGTCGAACGTATTCTGCCATCGGAGAAATCGATCCTGGCTCACACAACTCTGATAAATGGTAAGCCGGCTGAACTCGAACGTGACCAGTTGCAACGGCTGCAAGCGATCGACGGCAGAGCCAATCCTTATGTGCTGGATATTTCCTGGCAGGATGCGGAAGGGAAAACGCGTTTTCAACGAATCCCCGTTGGGCACTGAGCTCTGGTTCGGAACCCGGAGCGGTAGACGGGTCATACATTCAAGTAGAGTCGTCCGCTCGCTACTGCTCGCGGTTTCGTGACACTCGGTTCTGACGATTACTTCGAGACTATCTAATGAAAATTTGCGAATTCTGTTTGCATTATCGGGATAGCCGGTGCGGCATCGGCCTCGACATTCCAAAGTCAATGAGTTGCCGCGAATTCAGTGCCAGCCTCGCAGGCTTCTGTTCCGACCCCAACGATTTCGTCAGCCCAAAGCAGATCATCGAGATGGCCACCTTCTTTGGCATCAAGCGTACCGAACTAAAGAAGGTCAAGCTCATGGTCGCCGCCGAAGAAAACAACCGGCTCTAGATTAGTCTACTGTTTTCCCGCTCGCAGTTCGCTCACAGTCTTGACGGATCTGTTAAGTTCTCCCTTGAGATCAGGATTAATTGCCAGTGCCTGCTCAAAATCTCTTGCAGCCTCTGCCTCTTTGCCTTGAAGCAGAAGGGCCAAGCCGCGATTCACGTAAGCGATCGCCAGCCCGGGGTCCAACTGAAGCGCGTGATTAAAGTCGGCGATGGCCGGCTCGAGTTCGTTCCTGGCTATCCGAGCAGCGCCGCGTCCGTCGAAAAGCCAGGCCAAACTGGAATCCAAATTAATTGCAATACTGAAATCGGAGATCGCTCGATCAAAATCTTTCCGCATCATCCAGGCAAAACCTCTGTGACCGTAAGCCTTGGCCTCTTTGCGATCCAGCGCGATGGCTTTGTCGAGGTCGGCGAAGGCCGCATCGATTTTCCCCATTTGTATAAATAGTGCCCCGCGATTGAGATAGGCCGCGGCCAGCTTTGAATTCATTTGAATCGCCTTGTTCCAATCGGCGAGCGCGCGCTCTGTATCTCCCTGGGCATATCGCGCACCGCCGCGATCGACGTAGGCCTCGGCGAAACCTGGATTGATTCTGATCGCGCGATCAAAGTCAGCGAGCGCGTGATCAATATCTCCCTTCTTAAGAAAGGCGAGGCCGCGACTGATTAGAGCTTGCGCCGTGAAAGGGTCAATGACGTTTACGTTGCCGTCCGGGTCATCAGAATTAAAGAACGCGTTCACGCCGGCCGCGGATGTGTTGCGGAGCAGTTTGCTGAGTGCCGGATGAGAGCTAATTTCGATGGCTCGGGTGAAATCTGTGATGGCTCCATCAAGATCGCCCTGGTTGTATCTTTTGTTTCCGTGTTCGAAATAGTTGATTGCCGAATTTGGTGTTTGACCTTGAGCGAGCGCCGCGCCCGAGAACAAAAAGAGCATGCAGAGAAGGCAGATTCGTCCAAACATTGGTGACCCCTTTGCTGTTCGATCCTTTCAGAGTCAGCTGCGGCTTAATTAATTTTTGCGCCAACTTGTCAGACCAATTGTTGAAGCGCGGCCACCGGATGAGCTAAGATGCGCAGTGACGGATGATGCATCTTCGCCGCCGCAAGGCAGCCGAACTTGTGTTGTCATCATGAGCCTCGTTGCTATCGCAAGTAGTAACGAGGCTCAGGCTTTTTCGTACCCTCTTTTAAACACGCCGTACGAAACTCTCGGTTCCCGGTATTGCCGCGGGGCTTCCCCGGTTTTAGGAAATTCGTAAGCGCTCAAGATATAAACACCACGCCGAAAAAATCTGTGACGTACTTCTTACGGCGATGAGGATACCGACTCCTGTCTCCTGACCCCTGTCTCCTGTCCCCTGTCTCCTGTTTCTCGATCCATTTACCATTTCCGATTCACAGCTTTTGAGAGGACGTGATCGTCAGCGCTCGGAGCAGTAGCCCGACCGTCAGGGAGGGCGTGATCGTCCGCGTCAGCGCTCGGGGCAGTAGCCCGACCGTCAGGGAGGGCTTGATCGTCCTATTCACGATTCACCATTTCCGATTCACAGCTTTTGAGAGGACGTGATCCTCCGTGTCAGCGGACGAATGAAAATAGCCCAGGCTTTCAAGCCTGGGTTAATGATGAATATTGAAAATGAGAGCCCGCTTTAGCGGGCGACAGATTTCAACCGTCCGCTTCACGGGCGGCCCAGCCGCAAATAAGCGCATTACGAAAGATTCGAGTTAACAACTGCGAGCTAGCCGACCGGTTGGGAGGTCAGAGTAGTTTGCGGGTCTTTTATGGGAAACGAAGCGCGCCCGCCGGGGCACGAAGGCCACGGCGGGCGCCATTTCCGTTCGGCTACGCGGAAATTCCAGCCGCAGCCAAAACTGCGTCCTTGTACAAATCGCTAACAGCCGCCTTCATACCGGAATAAGTGATTGCGCTTGTCGCGATTTTCTTGGGCGCAAACCCGGCCGCTCTCAGGTGAGGATCGTACCGCGCACAAATTTCCTGCCCGCAGCCTCGCCAGAACTCAACCGGATTTCTCTTCCACGTGACAGCCGTACCTTCCGCGTTGGGGCCTACTAGAACCCTTAGCGCGGCATAGATGGGATACAGCCACGCCGTCGGATATTCGTATTTCATGTCCTGGAAGAGATATTGAGTTTTACTAGGTGTCTTGCGGTATTTCTTGCTTCCCTTCTCATACATCCTCTCATCGAAGATGCGAACCTCAGCGATTTTGCCAAAACGACCGCCTAAGAAACTAGGGAAAGTAAGCTGCATTTCGTCGAACAGCTCCAGAAGGTCGGGCACAATGGCGATCCAGCGCGCCAACTCGTCGCTGCGCTTCTCAGAGAACGCAAGGAAAGAGTCGAGACACTTTTCCTTTCGGCCATAGGCTCCGTTTGGTTCCTTGTCAGGAGCTTCGTCCGCGAAGGGCGGATAGAAAATCATCAACATCATGATTATCTGAAGCACATCAATCGCTCCCTTCTCACCCTCTCGCCAAGAAATCTCGTCGTAGTAGGGTTGTCCGGTTAGCACCTTCTTTAGAAGATCAAAGTGGTGACGCGCGTCTGCCAGTGACTTCTGCTTAACCTGCACGCTGTTGTTGCGCGCTTCCTTGATGTCGTTGAGCAATTCCTCAACATCACTAGTCATAGCCTGCGCGCGAGGGACGAGCACTTGCATGTTAACAAAACGCCGCTTGAGCTCCTCCGCCGCGCCCTCATCGGCTAACTCACGCCTCCAGTCATTGATCTTTTCGTTGGTGTTACCGCCATCAAGAATCCCGTAGTAGCTTTCTTCTTCTTCGGATTCGTGAAGGCGCAATCGAACGCGCTCCGTCTTGGTGTCGTAATCTAGCCCCTTCGCCAAGACGGTGATTCCTCGATTGAGTAAGTGAAAGTCCTCACCATCTTCTTCGAGAGATAGCCGGATTTCTTTGGCAACGCGTGATTTTGGATCTGGCCTGCGAGGATTGGGCCCGAGGCCGAAGTCTATTGGGTACTGATCGAGCGAAACCACTAGCTCCCGTCGATCAATTTTGGCGCTGGGATCGTCAAGTCTCTTCAGTGAATGGACGCGAAACCAGTCTGTTGCGTGTTTCAGAGAGTCTGTATTCATCATGTTCTTCCTTTCCTCGACTAAGCGATGGAAAACTCGGGCTGACGCAGATGCGAGCAGCGCTCATTCGTTTGGATCCCTCAATCATGAAGGCCCGTTAGTTGTGCGCTTGGCGGAGAATTCAGATAGGTGACTAGGAAGGATGAACTCACTTCGTCAGCGAGGATCTTACGATGCCTCGCATTCTAGCATCTGGCTTCCGCCGAGTGCGACGTGCGCAATGTAACTAATTCCAATCGGTTCTGTCAAGAGACTGTTGGCCAGTTAAGAATCGAATGGAGAGAAAAATACACTGCCGCGCAAACCGCAACGGCTCAGGGTACTCACTCTCCGTTTTCAGCTTACTTGCTTCGGTTATATGGAGACTGATTCGTCGGCTTTAGGGGGATGTTGCTTTCGCTCGCTTTGTTGTAAACCGCATTCTCTGTTCGACCAAGTTTCAAGCCGATCACTCTCGTCGGTGTGTTGTGCTTAGCCAAGTCCCTTAACTCTGAGACATCGCTTCGCGTCCATGGTTTCCCTGTATTCCTTGTGTACTTCGGCATTTCAATTTCCTCCCTACCCTGTTCTTACTACTGGTTACTTACACTTGCTATACCCACAATCCCGACAGAAATCACACCCGCTCGCATGTTCCAGTTGGCCGCGGCACTCGGGACACGAAGCAATCATGCTGCTCATGATTGCGGGGCCAGGAGTCAGGGGTCGGGGGTCAGTCGAACCAACTGCTGAAAGCTGAGGGCTGACCGCTGAGGACTTCAACGCGCGCGCGGAATCGGGGTGACCCTTCAAGCGCCGGTTGGTGATCATGATGCATTCGGCGACGGCTTGTTCGGGCGAAGTCAGCAGGCGCTCGTTGAACCAGACGGCGTGCGTGCCCGTCACCTTGTTCAAGCTGTACGCGACTTCGGCCGCGTCGAATCCGCCGCGCAGCATCTTCGAAGCCAGCATGCCGACGCCGCCGCTGATGGGACCGGTGGCAAAAACTTCCTGAATCATCTGATTGTCGTGATTGACGGTGACGTAGAGATTCTGTCCGTCGAAAGGAATCCGCCAGGTTGCGCCTGTGAGTTCGCGCGGACGCTCGAGACGAATCGCGCCTTGCTTGCGCGCCGCGGCTTCTGCTTCTGCCAAGCGTCGCGCGGCGGCTTCGTTTTCCGATTCAGTGCGGCCTTCCGGCAACTGAGAGTCTGGAGTCTGGAGTCTGGAGTCTGGAGTCGGTTCAATGATCGTCGTTGTCGTCACCACTGTCGGCGTCTCAGTTTTCGTCTCGGTCTTCATCGAAGTGAGCACCTGATTTTCGCGCGAGCCGTCGCGATAGTAACTTACGGCTTTGCAGCCAAGCTGTCTGGCTAAACGATAGAGATGATCGACTGACTCGACCGTGTCGTTGACTGCGCCGTTGCAAGTTTTCGAAACGCTGTTATCGACGTTGCGCTGCGCGGCGGCGAGCACGTGCACGTGTTGCTCGGCGCTGATCGACATCGCCGAAATAAAATAAGAAGGCAGCTCGTGTTCATGCTCGACCACGTAGCTCGCGGCAGCGTCGATTGAATCCTGATCGGTTTGATCTACATCAATGCCCAGCGCCTGTGCGGCGAGCGTATGAACGTACGTGCGCGTGCCGAGAGTGTCCTTTCGCACGTACGCCCAGGAGAAGTTGGGTTCAACTCCCGACGACGTTTCTGCCACCAGGGAAATCGTGCCCGTAGGAGCAATCGTCGTTACTTCATAGTTACGCGGGGTGAGCGGAACTTCGCGTGAGATGCCGATTTCGTTGTAAATAAAGTCGGCGTAGGATTCGCGATTCGGTTCAAGTTCGGGAAACACACCGCGCTCAGCGCCCAGGCGCAGACTTTCATTCCAGGCTTCGCGACGAATAAAGCCCATTACTTCGTCCATTAAATCGATCGACGCCGGCGATCCGTAAGTAATCTTCAGATTCAGACATAGATCGGCAAAGCCCATGATGCCGAGGCCCAGTGGCCGCGTGCGCTTGACCACATCGTTGATTTCCGGCAGAGGCCAGGCGCAGGTGTCGATCACATTGTCGAGAAAACGCGTGCACAGATGCGTGACTTCGGCGAGACGGTCCCAGTCGAGACGGTGTTCGCGATTGTAGAACTTGGCCACGTCGATCGAGCCGAGGTTGCACGAATTCGCGAAGTGCAGGAATTGTTCGCCGCAGGGATTGCTCGCCATGATCGGCCCCATTGAATTGAGCATGTGGTTGTGGCGATTGACCTCGTCGATGAAAGCAATGCCCGGCTCGGCGTATTTATGAGCGCTGGCGATGATCCGGTTCCAGATGTCGGGAGCATAGACCATTCCCGGCATCGGCGGCTCTTCGATCATGCAGTCAGACAGATCCGCGGTTTCGAAAGCGTCTTTATCGCGAAAAGTCACGGTCGAACCATCCGGCCGGCGATAGACGACGTAATCGCGACCGGTGACGGGATCAAAAACCGGATCGTTCCAGGGCTCGCCGCCAAATTCGAGTTGATACCATTCGTTATGATCGACAGCTTCGAGAAAGCGGTCAGTGACATTGACGGAAATGTTGAAGTTGGTCAGCGAGTGCTGATCATTCTTTGCGTGAATGAAACGCAGAATGTCCGGATGCGTGACGCGCATCATGCCCATGTTCGCGCCCCGACGCACACCGCCTTGTTTCACCGTGTCGGTCGTCGTATTGAAAATGTTCATGAACGACACCGGGCCGCTGGCCACGCCGTGCGTCGTACTGACCATCGCGCCGCTCGGTCGCAGCTTTTCGAAAGTGAATCCGGTGCCGCCGCCAGTTTGATGAATGATCGCGGCATCCGTGGCGGTCTTCATGATCCCGGCGATCGAGTCAGGCACATCGAGTACGAAGCACGCCGCGAGTTGTCCGTTCGGTTTGCCCGCGTTGACAAGGCACGGCGTGTTGGGAACGAATTCGCGCGCCATCATGACGTCAGTCATAGCGCCGAAAAACTCATCGCGCTTCTCCGGATCGGCTTCCGCTACCGAAACATGCGCCACCACGCGCGCGACGATGTCCGACCACTCTTCCAGCGAGTTTCCCTTCGCATCTTTCAGAGAATAACGTTTGGCAATCACCCGCCTGGCGTTAAGGCCGAGCGGCACAATCTCACGCTTGAGGGAAACAAACGTTTTGGCGATTTCGTTTTGGGACACTTTGCTCATCTTCGCACCACTCGCCGTATTCATCTATTTTACCTTTCCCGCGCCGGGTAGGCACGCGAGCCGATTTTGGGGAATAAAAGCCGCTGACGATACATGATCGCCCTTCTCAGATTCGGGTTGTTTTGCGGATACTACGGTTGGCTTTTTCGAAGCTAAAAAACTTAACGGGACCTTGTTTAGGACCCCCCGATCCCGCCGCTACCAGCCGCCTCGTCCAAAGCAGGTCGCACTATACACCCGCCCACTGGCGATGTCAATATGTTGTGGTGATCTTTTTTTTCAATGCTATAGAGTGTGTTTCCTGAGGCAGTACCTTAAGGGCTAAGTAGCTGGGAATCAGGTTGTTAACGACATGTTAACGGCCCGAAATTGGATGAAAGAATCAGGCGATCAGCGAACGATTGGGAAACTGTTTGAAAGAATTATTGAGCACGTCGGAAGGCAGAAACCCGACCGTTAGGGAGCGTGCACTCTGCTAACTTCGCTGCCGAGCTGAAGCCGAATGAATTGCACCCTCCCTGACGGTCGGGTTTCCGCCTATTTGCCGCTGGAAAGAAGTAGATCGAGCTCGCGATTTTGGTTGTCGAGCATACCGAAAGTGTCCGCTGTTTCTTCGAGCATCTGACGAGTCATGGCAATCGAGTCGCTCAATTCCTCGAAGTGCAAAGCCGAAACGCGCTCAGGCGTCGGCAGAGTGACAACTTGATCATTCACCAGGCCAAAGAAATTTTCGATCGACTGTAATTGTCCTTCGACCAGGCGAACGGAACGCTCAAGATCCTGAAACGCCGCCACGCGACGTTTCAGAATTTCGGCGTTGGCTTGTTGCACGCGCTTGGCGCGATCGTCAGTCGAATTCTGGATTGCGTGCTCGGCCTGCTTTAATTGGTTTTGCACCGCCTGCCGATTGATCGATCGCAGGTGATGCTTGCGGCGGCGATAGACATCGAGTAGATCGACGAAGTCTTCCCAGCGCTGATCGAGCGTTTGCAGGTTTGGAGGAACTTGTTTGCTGGTAGTGAATTTTTTGTAGTTTGAATAAATCTGGTTTTTCATCCACCGCAAGTATTCGACAGCTTCACGCTCGCGTGGATCGAAACCTTTGATCACAGCTTCGCGTTGCGCGTCGCGCAGCTTTCGCGCGCGTTCTTTTTCCCGCCGCGCGATCAGACGACGATAGAAAGGTGTTGCAGGCACCACGGCAAGATACAAGGCCTCGGCAGCCAGCGCCGCGATCAGCGGCGTGACGTCCTGAACGTACGCAGCCGCGACCGCAAAGCCAGCCATTCCCCAAAAGTTGATCGGCTCTTTGAATGCCTCTTTCAGATACCGAAAATCTATCCTGGGCAATTCCATGTATCGTACGAAAGGTGCCTGTTGATTGTTCGAAATGTCGAATCCTACTGTGGCGTTTCTTCTGAACTCACCGCGCGCGACTGTTGTCCGGTTTCACCCTCTGCCGGTAAAGCTTGAGGTGATGCCCCGCTCGCTGCCGGCAGTAGACCCATGTCACGCTTGTATTGAAGCAGTTTGTCCTGCAACTGCATATCCATCGCCTCGCGCTCAATCTCCTGCATCTGGGTATCAACCGATGCCGTGCCAAGTTGCATTCTCGCTTCCGCCGCTGCCGCACGGCGATCGATCTTGTCGCGCATCTCCTCGAACGTCGACGCATCGTCGCCCAGATTGAAAGAAGCCATGGTCTGAGCGAGCTGCTCCTGCAACTTCGCCTGCTTCGACTGATTGATGAGCTGCATAGCTTCAGCGGTTCGCTTCTGCATTTGCAGCACATAATTGTCGCGGGCCTTCAGCGCTTGTTTCGATGCCAGGTTCGCGTGCTCGAGTTGGTGGCCGGTCTTCTGTAAATCAACTTGCGCCTGCTGGAGCTGGCCGATATACGCCGAGGCAATATCATCGCGATTCATTTTGATCGAAGCTTTGATTTTCGAATCGAGATCGACAACCTGAGTTTCAAGCCGCTCCTTATTCTTTGCGAGCAGCTTCTCAGTCGCCATCACCTGCGCCACCGAATTGTTAAGGTCGGGGATGCGGTCGCGCATGTCGCGGATGGTCTGTTGGAGTATGAGCTCCGGATCTTCGGTTTTTTCGATGATCCCGCCAAAAAGCGCGCGCATCGAACGCTTTATTCTAGTCCATAGTCCCATTTCTCACTCATCCTCCAGCTATTATCAAATTCGAAGATCACCAGTCAGAAAGCAAAGCGGTCGTCAAAACGCAGGCGCGTTCGGTTGTACGAAACGGTACCGCGCACGGTTGCATTTTCAACCGATTTCCGCCGGAGTATAGCAGAGAACAGCAAGCAGAAGGCAGTGAGCAGATGGCGGTAAGCTGAAGACAGCGGCCCATGGAAGTAAGTCTAGCTCGCCGATCTCGCCCCTCTGACCGTTGGCCCGCCAATGTCGCGCCGATAATGCATTCCATCCCAATGAATATCGCTGACCGCTTCGTAGCAACGTGACAACGCCAGGTCGAGAGTTTCCGCGGTAGATGTTATCCCCAGAATCCGACCTCCAGCCGTCAGCCATTCGCCCTTGGGACCGCGCGCAGTCGCGGCGTGGAATGTGAAAATATTTTCCCGGCCTGAAGCGCGATCGAGGCCTTCGATACGCGCGCCGATTTCCGGTTTTCCCGGATAGCCTCGAGCCGCGAGAACTACACATGCTGAAGAATCGATGGACCAATTAACTTCGAGCTGCGCCAGCCGTGTTTCGATTATCGCCTCGAAGATATTGGCGAGATCGGCCTGTAGTCGCACCAGGATTGCCTGAGTCTCAGGGTCGCCAAAGCGAACGTTGTACTCGAGCACGCGCGGTCCGTCGTTTGTTAACATCAATCCGATGAAAAGCACCCCGCGAAACGGAAAGCCCTCGTCACTCGCACCCTGCAAAGTGGGCTCAACAATTTCGTGAACGATGCGATCCTGAATGTCGTCGCTCAGAACACTCGCATCGGTAATTGATCCCATGCCGCCGGTGTTGGGGCCGGTATCATTCTCACCCACACGTTTGTGATCCCGCGCTGCCGGCATCAAGCGAAAATCCCTGCCGTCCGAGAACAAAAGTAGTGATGCTTCACGACCAGTAAGCGCTTCCTCGATCACGATTCGACGCGCAGCTTCCGGACTAACCGAGCCGCTCGTAAAATCTTCAATCGCGCGCACCGCTTCGGGTCGCGAAGACGCCACCACGACGCCTTTCCCGGCCGCGAGGCCATCGGCCTTGACGACCACCGGAGTTTGCGCGTCACCAAATTCGCCGGTCCCCAGAAACTTCTTCGCTTCGTCAGCGGACAACGCAACCCGGTATCGTGCCGTGGGAATGCGATGACGCCGCATAAAATCTTTTGCGAAAGCCTTGCTTGATTCCAGCCGAGCTGCTTGCCTTCCCGGCCCGACGATGCGAAGTCCGCGCTCCTCGAATTCATCGACGATTCCTTCAGCCAGCGGCGCTTCGGGTCCAACAAAGGTCAAATCAATCCTCTCTTGCTCGGCAAGCCCGGCAATCCCGCGAATATCAGTTGCGCTAACTGGCACGCATTCGGCTATCTGCGCGATTCCCGGGTTGCCGGGCGCGCAGAAGAGTTCGAGCGGCGCCGAAGAGTTCTGATGAAGCGCCCAAGCCAGCGCGTGCTCCCGGCCGCCTGAGCCAACGAGAAGGATTTTCATAGGAAGAACAAGACCTTCGATCGGTCGGAAGACTCTCATGACGAATCGAACGGTGTCAACAGCATCCCGTGGCAACAAATCGATCACTTGATTTTCACCACATGCGAGCAACGAAAACACTTGACAGACCATGGCCATAGTCATATAAGTGGCAGCCGCTGTGGCCCCGCTCCGTTGCTTCACCCGGAGCAGCAGGAATGAATCGAAACTTAATCTCGTCAGTTCCTGTTGGCCTCCTCGTCAGCCTACGACACGTGCGCTTCTATCTAGCCAGGCCTTTGCACGCGCGCACGGGAAGGGATCTGAAAATGGCGGACACAAATACAACTGACATTATGGCAGAGCCGGAAGTAGAAGGATCGGATTTTCAAGAGCGCTCAATAGATTGTATTGATTGCGGCGAATCCTTTGTCTGGACCGTGGGCGAACAGATTTTCTTCCACGACAAAGGTCTAAGAAACGAGCCCAAGCGATGCAAGAGATGCAAGCAAGCGAAGAACGAACGTCTGGCCGCAGTCAGTGCCGCGCAATCCACGGGCGTCAAGCAACGCATCGAAGTGGCCGTGATGTGCGCTCAATGTGGATCGCAAACTACGGTTCCTTTTTATCCATCACAGGGACGCCCGGTCTATTGCCGCTCATGTTTCCTCGCCGGACGCACTCACGCGGCCAGCGCGTAGGTCTTCAATCGCTGTCACGCAAGCGAATTATCATTCCCAATTCCTAATTTAGGGAGCCTGTTTCATCTTAAGGCGAGTCGATCTCAACTGAAGAGTTGGGCGCAGGTCCGGCTTGGGTAGTTTTATTTGGAAGGACATCAGGCCTCAAAAATAAAAGCGGGCGGGGCCCTCCCACAAGCCCCACCCTAAGGCCACGTGTCCTCACCCCACGCGACCACTTCGCCCACCGGGGAGGCGGGCGCGGCATGATTATGCACAAGTCACCATCGGGATGCAACCAAAAGTTGTTGTTTTTTTTGGCAGGACTCGGGTCAAAAAGGGGGCCTGATTGAGGTTGGTTAGGTTAGCTATTGATCTTATGCTTGTCTTCCAGATCAGCGACCGCGACCACAACCAGTAAAGCCGTGACTCCGAGAGTCGCCAGAACGTAAAGCAAAGCTGTCTGCTCTTTATAAATAAGTAGAATTATCAGCACCGCCAGAGCGGCAACCCAGGCTAATGTAATAGTGCGCCGCCGTCTTTTTCTGGTTGCATCTATTCTTTGGCTCATTCTTCTTCCTTCGTTCGCAAACTAAATTGTCTTCAGAGCAATCGCGTGCCGGCTGCGAAATTAATAAAGAACACGATAGGGAATTATGTTAGTGAAATTGCCGATGGTGCCCCGCGCAGCGCCGACGAGAGTTTCCACCCAGTGTCCTTTAGAAAACGCGCCGCTTTCACGTATGTCAACAATGTCATAGGCTTTCAGCAAAACATCTTCTTGTTGTCCCTTTCTAATCGCTTCGTAGTTAACCTTGATGTCTTCCTGGCCGGCCTGTCCGGGAGTCTGGCGGTAAATATGGACTTCGCCTCGATTCGCGAACTTCGTTGGTCCTCCTACCATAGCAACCGCGCGGGCCAGGGTCAGTTGATCTTTCATGTACAGGCCCTGCGGCGCAACCACGGCGCCAGTGACGTAAACGGGCTCGCCCTCTGACACAATTACTACATCACCGGGCCGAATGAAGGGATCAGCCTCTTCCTTACCCATTCTCAGATCATTAATCTTGAAAACTTCCAGTTGCGCGGCTTCTTCGGAAGCAGCCGCCGGTTTCGGCTTAACTACCTCGCCCGGCTCGGGGCACATTTCAGGCTCGGTATGTATCACCTGGATGGTTCCGCTGGCACGCTCGGTAACTCCACCGGCAGTCGCAAGCAGCTCGTGCAAATGGGCGCGTCGCAGCATCTCTATGCGCATCGGATTGCGGACGGCGCCGTAGACCGTAGCCGGCTGGCGGCTGCGGCGCTCAGAGATGCGAACACTTACCTGCGGATTATTCACGTATTTCGAATAAGCCGTCGCAATATCTTTCGCCACGTCACGTTCGATTCGACATTGAGCGCGGATAGGTGTTTCCAAAAAGGGTAGCGAAGTAATATTTCCCTGATTGTCGACTTCCACCGTGCTGGAGAGATCCGTCTGACCGAAAACCCTGACATCCAGAATGTCGCCAGGCCCGATGAGATACTTTCTGATTCCCTGGTTGTCAATCGAAGAACCTTGCCCCGGCAAACCTTGCCCTCCGGGACTCGGTGTTTGATTTTGCCCTCGCGCGAAAGCAATCAGACCAAGAGATAACAAAGCGACAAAAAGTATGCGAGCCCTGGTGTTCATGATAAATCCTTTCTTTCAAAACCCTTCCGCCAACGGGAGCAACCAGCGAGCTTAATCTTGTCGGTAGTGCGACCCCACCTTTAAGAAGTACGACCAGTCCCCGCCGATGGCGCTTCCCCTTGTTGGGGGACCCGATCACGCCGTCGCCTGGGATGCGTGCGCACTGTCCCGGGCACGGCAAATCCTGTAAAAAGGAGATTGCAATGATCGCACAAAAGACTATGGATCCCAAACATCCGTACAAACCATGGCATCGGGCGATAGCCACGGCGAATCTTCCTGCTTCGGCACTTTGGGCACCTTTGTCCAATCATAAGTATTTCATTCTGGTTTCCCCGGGAAACATCATAAAACTAATCTTCATCGTCGTCCGGCGCCTGAGCTTCAGTCATGTAAGTTTCAATTCCCTGGGTCGCGAGCCGCGCCCGCAATAATTCGATCTCTCTTGCAATCCGATCCGCCGTGACCGTCTGACTCTCGTCCTTTAAACCTTCACGAGTCAAGTAGAACAAGGCATCACGATAACAGTCAATCGCCCGCCGATAATATCCTTTGAAAGCCGCCCGTTCACCAAGCTCAACCCAGTGCGCGACTTTACTGGAGGTAATGAAATCATTGAGGGCCCGGGCAGACTCATTGAGTTCACCTTCGTCGGGATAAATCTTCAAAGCCGAATCGATGCAGTCGAGGGCCCGGTTTGCTAATTCGATCTTGTCCGACAAGCGAGAGCGTTGCTGGGCTTCGCGGGTCAACACGCGCGACGAATCGCAGGCCCAGGCCAGCAAGTGATGTCGCTGCAAGGCCCGCACTCGCTCCTGACCTCCGCGCAACGCGATACGGCTCTCAGATCTCAAGGTCGAGGAATGCAATGCTTTATCAGTGCTTGCAAGATAATCCTTACAGAGATTGTAAGCCTCGAGATGAGCTTCGGGCAGTGCATCGTTGGCGTCGGCTTCAGCGGACTCTCTTTGCAAAGCGCGCAGCGCGGCGGCGTGATGGCTGGGCGAGCGCATATCAACGGATGTCGAAGACGAATGTTTGGTGGCTACGTGCGCATTTTTGCCGCGCCGGTCCCGATCCAAAATATAACGTGTCCACGCCCGCCGCATCACGATTTCGCGAGCGGACGCAGCCACCAGCATTACTACGCTGGCGGCCAGTCCCGCCGGAACCCAGGGATATTCCTCGGTTTGCAGCATCCACCAAAGGACAAAGAAGAGCGCGGCGGCAGCCGCGGCGGCCGCTATCATATATCCCGATACCGAAGGCGCCCGCTGTCGCGGAGACCGATAACGCGAAGGAATCCAGGACACACGCGAAGGTGTCGAGGATCGACGCTCTTGATCCGTGGACTGTGTAGACACGCTGCTTACCAAACGCACGTTATGAATGCATTCAAAGAAAGCTTAAACGAATCACGCAGCGCGCTTACAATTTGACTTATCACGAGAGCCCGGTCGCTTTACTTTCTGACGCGACCGCATCGACGTACACGAATTATAGTCAACTTGCCGCTGCGCATGTCAATATAACAATGTACCTAAAGAATATATGCCTATCTTGCTGGATTTTCTATTGTTCTTGTTACATCGGAAGCCATAGAGGGGACGAAGATGTATGGAAAACGAATTCGCGGGAAGAGTTGTAATCGTCACCGGGGCGACGTCCGGCATCGGCCGGGCCGTGTCAGCGCGCTTCGCTGAAGCATCCGCGCAGGTTGTGGCCGTCGGACGCAATCAGAAGGCGCTGGACGAAGTCAGTCAGGTGATCAAGAGCGGCGGTGGCGAGTCATTGTCTGTGACCGTCGATGTCACCAGCGAGCCCGGCGCGCAAAGGATCATAGACGAAGCCATGGCCGGTTTCGGCCGCATCGACGTGATGGTAAATGCAGCCGGACACATCTCTTCCGGTACAATTGAGACTACGCCACTCTCGAGCTGGGATGCGATGATGGACGTCAATCTGCGCGCCGTCTTTTACCTGATGCATCTGGCATCACCACATCTCATTAAAACCAAGGGCAACATTGTGAACGTTTCCAGTGTCACCGGGCTGCGTTCCTTTCCGGGAGTGCTCGCTTACTGCGTGTCAAAGGCAGGCGTGGATCAATTGACGCGCTGCGCCGCGCTTGAGCTGGCGCCCAGGGGCGTGCGCGTGAATGCAGTGAATCCGGGTGTAGTCGTCACTGAGATTCACAAGCGCGGCGGAATGAGCGAGGAAGACTACGCGCGATTTCTCGAGCATTCGAAAACAACTCATCCGCTCGGTCGTGTCGGCGAGCCGCGTGAAGTGGCTGAGCTGGTTTTCTATCTCGCTTCCGAGCGTGCGGCCTGGATTACCGGAGCGACATATCAAATCGACGGCGGTCGCGCGCTAACCTGCGCCCGATGACGAGTCAGTGTCTGGAACTGAGCCATCCCTATGATCCTGAAAATCGAACCCTGTCTTTCTGTGTATTAGAGTTACAGCGTTAGTTTCAGCACTATTCGTTTGCGTTAATTAGAAACACGTCCCAGGCCCAACGACCGGCGTGCGAGTGTTGCGCGTCGTCAACCTTCGATCGATAACGAAAGTGGTTGCCGTACTGGTCGGTCCGTTTCGACTCTTCGTAGTCGAGGGAAATCGAATCAATTTTGAGCGACGGCAATGTGTGTAGCTCAGTCGGTTCGGAAATGCCGTTGTGATTCGTATCTTGCCACAGGCGAAGAGACGAGAAGATCGCATCTCGACTGTCGATGATTCCGTCCCCGTTGCCGCCATTTTGGGGTTTGTCGTACTCCCTCAGGGCGAGAAAGCCGTTCTTAATCTCGCCTCGCGGCGGCTGAGGTTGAGGCGCAGCACTGCCGAACATCTCTGTGCCGTTATCTATGACCCCGTTTCCGTTTCGATCCAACACCAAGAAAGCGTCGTCACTGTTTGCCGCGGTCCACGCAGTGTGAATCATCGTGCCGCTGCCGAACATGTCGAAGTTGACCCCGCCCGCGCCGTCCGTCAAATCAAAACCATTGCCCTGCACGTCGACGACAATCGGCGTCGAGCAGAGACCCTGAAAACACACCGCGCCACCGTTTGCCATGCAGATGCCGCACATTTGGTCCCAGCATGCCCAGGAATTAGGATTCACCGCACAGGGATCACCGCCGCTTTCGCAATTTGGCCATTCACCGCTTTCTCCGCCGCCACATTGGCATGTGTGTCCTTGTCGGTTGTCACTTGTTGGTTGGCTGGCAAGGTAACATTGTCGATTTCCATTAATTAAACCAGCATAGGTTTTTTGATACCAATACGCGGTCGTGCCGTCATCCTCAAAGTATGGGGCGCTGAAACCAGGCCAACACGACGGCCCACATGAGAAGAGGGGGTTTCCTCTTCCACCGTAGACTCCATAATCTGTGACATCAACATCCCGACTGTAATTGTCCATCCAATATACCTTCCAATGGACGACTTTGGTTATAACCGAGTCAATCTCATGACACAGGAAGTCATCAGTCTCTGGCGCCCTCACATTCTGAGTGTCGCCGCAGGCTGCAATAACATTGGTTGTAGGTAGGCAGAAGGAAAAAAGAACGAGCAACAGAACAGTTTGAAACTGTTTCATGGCGTCGGCTCTCCTTTCTGAGCTTCTTTTTCTTTCTTCGCCTTGAGTTCGGCTCGATCGTGAGCCCGCAGAATATGGATGGCCTTGAGCGACGCTTCGTCTCCCTCCTCGCTTCCATCACCATAAACTACTGAGGCCACAACCAGCGGTGCGCCAAAGGTCATTGAGCCGAAGTTCATATCTATCGTCGTCGTCTCGTGTGGTTTGATGACGACAATCGGGTGCTCCTCGTCGGTTAGGCCGTTCTTGGTTATGGCGCCTTCACCGGACATGAGATCCACCATCATGACGTCCTTTTCCGAGTTGTTTCGAATCTCAACCCTAGCAGCGGGGTAGCCAGTTTCTTGATTCACTACCCAGGCGTTGACGACCTCAAGGTTTTTTACCTTCGAGAATATCTCTGGCATGGAGGTCACACGCGGTTCCTTTGGCCACTGTTTCTTAGCCTGTTGTTGTTTTGCGCTGAAAACGCCTGCGCTTATCACCGATGCTGCAATTAGCAATGAAGCGAAAAGGAAAAACCAGTAACGCTTATTTGTTCGATTTGTCATTTTGTCTCCTTCGGCTTGTGGCGAAAACCGAGGCTGACTACCGGGCATCCGGTGATGTGGGGTAGGGAGCCAGTTACTGCGTGCAACTATACGCGCTAGTATTGATTAGTCAAGTGCTTTCTTCCACTTACCGCAAATGCAGTGAGCGCAAAGTGTAGAGGGGCGAGCAAACATCAAAGGAACCCCCATCAGAAATTAGATTCGTGAGTGAAAGACGTAAGACATCCTCTTGCCTCTTGCTCCTTGCCTCTTTCCTCTTCCCTCGTCGAAATCTCGCAGCCGCTTGATTCCCAAAAATTTTCAGTTGCCACTGACTGTTCTCACTGGCAACACAGTATTAGTGTGCTTACGTCTTTGAGAGTCCCCGGATTGGCCCGAGCCCGACGAGGAGGCCCTCACGGCGACGCAGCATAGACTGGACTGGATTTTGATGCAACCAAACGACCAGTTTTTCTATGTCAAGAAATTGCCATGAGCTATTTTAGTGCAGGTTGCAATACACCATGCAAGAAGGTTTGACCCTCCGGAATGATAAACTGCGGCCTGTGTGAATCCTATTGACGATCACTTCTCGGGACACTACCGAGTTGATCTAGTCGCTGACCCCGAATCCCTATATACTTCGCGAACGTTTCAGTCGAACGCATTGGACGCGTAATGGATAGAAACTACATGCCGGGACAGGTAGCACCTCAGCCGATCGTTGTGCGCTCGTCAAACACAAGCGCCCTCAAGATTGTGCTGGGGGTCTTCGCGGCCATGGTCGCGGCGGTACTCGGACTGATCGTGCTGTTCCTTATCGGCGTGGAGACCGGCCCCGTGGGACTGATCGTCGGAATGATCTGCGCGTGCCTGCCGGTACCGATCTACGTCATGCTCCTGCTCTGGATCGATCGATACGAGTCAGAGCCAATATGGATGCTCTTGACGGCTTTCTTTTGGGGCGCGCTGGTCGCGGTGCTCGTGGCTTTCGTCCTGAATACCAGCGTTGAAATTATCAGCGCTGTCAGCACGCACAGCGCCGAGATAGGTGAAAGAATAGGCGCCGTAGTTTCGGCTCCTATTGTCGAAGAGAGTGCCAAGGCGTTTATTCTTTTTGTGTTTTTCTTTTTTAAGAAAGACGAGTTTGACGGCATCATCGATGGAATCGTCTATGCGGGAATGGCGGGCCTCGGTTTCGCGATGACTGAAAACATAATGTACTACGGCAGGGCTTTGGGCGGTGGTGGCGTCGGCGCGCTAACCATAGTCTTTGTGCTGCGCGGAATGGCTGCTCCTTTTTCTCATCCGCTGTTCACAAGCATGACGGGCATCGGTCTGGGCTGGTCCCGCCAGTCCGACAACGGCTTTGTAAAAGTAACTATGCCGGTGCTGGGGCTGATGCTTGCGATGCTGCTGCACGCGGCGTGGAATGGATCGGCGATGCTTGGCGGCGTCCCCGGTTTTATCGTGGCTTACTTTATGGTGATGGCGCCAATCTTCGTCGTCACGCTGATGACTATTTACTTTTCGCTGCGGCGCGAAGGCCGAATCGTGCGGCAGTTTCTTTATCCCGAAGTTCAAAGCGGCCTGCTGCCGTCGCAGGAATACGAAAAACTCTGCAGCATACGCGGTCGCATGGGCATGTCCTGGAACGTGCTCAGAAATCGCGGCTTCAGCCTCTGGCGCGTAAGAATGCGACGCAATCAGATCGCCAGCGAGCTTGCTTTTCATCGGAGTCGTGTGGCCCGCGGGATTGTTCCCAGTCCGCAAGCCGCTCAGGAACGCGAGCGCGTCTATCAAGAAATGCTGCAGGAACTTCGCAGGAAACTGGCCACCTAGACTGCGGATAAAGATTAGGAGTACAAGCCTATTCTTGACTTAGGCATCTTTGCTTTATACTTACCTCGCTTTTTACTCAGCTCGGTCTAACCCGGACAAGCACTTGAAGATTCAACTCTTACCCAGTTCATTCGATTCCCAGGGCCGCGCTACATCTGAACAGCGCCTCACTTGTTTTCTGATCGACGAGCTTGTGACCGTCGACGGCGGCAGCATCGCTATTGCTTTGACTGACGCCCAGCGTAAAAGCGTACGAAACATCATCGTCACTCATCCGCATATGGATCACATTGCGAGTTTGCCAATCTTTGTCGACGATCTTTTTGCAGAGTTGGAAGCACCGGTTCGGATTCACGCGACTCAGGAAGTGATTGACCTGCTGGAACGGGACGTCTTTAACGATAATGTGTATCCGCGATTCGCGCAGTTAGAAAACAGTCACGGCCGAGTTATGGAATACGTTCCATTTGTCGTTGGCCAGGAATTTCAGGTCGCGCATCTAAAGGTGACCGCGGTGCCCGTGAATCATATTGTGCCGACGGTAGGACTTCTGGTATCAGATGGAAAAACGACGGTGGCTTTTAGCTCGGATACCGCCGAGACGGACGAGTTTTGGAAGATGGTAAATCGCACTCCTCACCTGGACGCCTTGCTGATCGAAACCTCATTTCCAAATTCAATGCGCAAGTTGGCGGAGGCCGCCAAACATCTCACGCCCGCGATGTTGGGCAAAGAGCTAGGCAAGCTCAGCCACAACAGCATCGATATTCTCGCTGTTCACCTTAAGCCGGCTTATCGCGATACGCTGATTAGTGAATTAGCTGGGTTGAAGGTTCCCAGTCTTAGCGTGATGGAACCGGGACGAACTTACGAATGGTGAATGAAAGTAGCTATCAGCTTTCAGCCGTCAGCTATCAGTGGAAGCCCAGGGCAATTTACTGAGAGCTGAAAGCTTATTACTGACAGCTTATCTCTGCCGCTCAAACTCTTTTTCAGCATGCTCGCCGGCCACGCCGTCGAGCAGCACACGCCCGCTGGGCAATAACTTCGTGACGCGAAAAGTTCGCTCTGATGAGTCGAGCCCGGGCATCAACTCTGCGCGAAACACAACTGTCATCCCGGGTCGTGCCCAGATATCTCCCACTGCATCGCGTCTGCGACCCCGGCCAAGGGTACTGCTCTTCTTCATCAATATCGCTCCGACCGCGCCTGCGGCGCCGGCCGCCAAAGCAAATCCTCCCAGTAAACGCCTGGTACTTTTCTTCATTGCTATTCAGGTCACGAGAGCTTCCAACTGCAACCCATGTTCCTTGGCAATGAGACCCTCGCTTACTGACAGAGCGGATCAAGTCTCACATTAATCGTTGGCAGACCACTCAACGCGCGTTCAGCGTTGATTTGCGTGTACTGCGACCATTCGGCGGGCAACTTGTCTTCCGCAAAGATCGCCTCGACAGGGCATTCAGGAACGCACGCGTCGCAATCGATGCAGGTTTCAGGATGAATAACCAGCATGTCATCGTCGAGATGAAACGCGTCCACAGGGCAAACGAGCGCGCAATCGGTATAACGGCAATTAACGCACGGTTCCGCGACGATATAAGTCATCTAAATCAGCCTCCAGGTGTGATTCAGTTATTGCGTCCACAACCTATCAATCAAAGCTCTCGAAACTATATTAAGCACGAAACGCGCGCGAATAGAAAGTGCCAGAAGGAGCGCGTAAGCAAGGGCTGGGATCCTCTGGCTGATCTTCTCCTGCCTGACGGTCGGGTTGCTGATACTACTTCGTGTGAGAGCCAGGAGTTGGCGCCGGATCCGGAGTTGAGAAATCATAGAACGCCAGATCGCGACCGGAAAGCATTTTCGTTAGCAGGATAATTTGTCCCGTGTGCATCGAGAAGTGCTCTACTACGTGCAAAATTGCTTCCAGCATTGAGATGTCAAATCCCTGAATGATTCGCTTTTCAAGCAGCGCATCCGAATCCAGACGACTAAGAACAGCGACAGCTTCTTCAACGGTTTGTTGCAGCCTGCCGAAGGCTTCAGAACACGGAATGATTTCGCGCTGAGCAAACTCTGAATCACGATCGCGCGCATCGGGCATGCGACCAAGTCCGCAAACGATCCATTGACGAACGTTGCCACTCAAATGCAGCAGCAAATTTCCAATGCTGTTCGATTCCTCGTTCGCCCGCCACCAAACCTGTTCGTCGGTCAGCAATTCAAGACAGGCTTTGATCTTTGGCAGATAATCCTGAGCGAGGTGAAATTGCGAGCGCGCGATGAAGGCCTGGCCGAGTTCACTCATGCTTTCGTGTCAGAAGCCCAACCCTTAGGGAAGGCCAATTTTTTGAACCGAGCCCTCCGTTACCGCCTCACCCCAGCCGGGCTGCCCGCTGGAGACCCCGGGGTCGGGCTACTACCCCCGCATCCAGGCGTGGGTCGATGGCAATCACTCCTCCATCTCAGATTCTTCCGGCCGCCGCTTATGCTTTGCCTTGCGGCCCGCGGGACGCGCTTTTTCATCAGGCTTCGCGTGAGTCATCGGATGACCCGGCGGCGCCATCGGCCGGCGAATTGTGCTGATGATCGATCCCTTTGAACCCCTGGCACTCTTCCGGCGTGAAGGCTTCATCATGTTTCACTGTTCCGAGAGTTGGAACGATGCTATCCCCACGCGTCAGCAGTGTCAACGCCTTTTGTGTCAGCAGCCTGACCTTAAGGAAGGGTTAGTTACCTATCTCGGCCTCCCTGATGGGCCGGGCTTCAGATATGCTTAAGTGTGCTTAGGATTCGGCCGGTTGACGGCGCGCCTGGACGAGGTTGCTGATCGCTTCTGAGGTTTCATGACGGCGATTTCGCTGAAAATCGTCGACCCAGCTTGCCACCGTCGCTACCATATCGCGAGCGGTCTTCTGCGGACTCTTGTCCTTTGGTTTCGCTCTTCGCGCCGCGTCGCGCTCAACGCGCTTAACGACCTTTATCGTTTTCTTGTCAGACATAAATTGTTTCGAGAAATAAGTTCGATAGGCTTTGAACTTTAATAACGAATCATCTCCGTTGAAAGTTCCATCCCATATTCAATTGTTTGGGAAAGCACAACTTTAGACGCTACTCCGCCCGCTTTGGTTGCAAATATTCAATTCCAGGCGGCTTCACTGGATTATTAACCGGAACGCTTTTGCCTCCAAATCGAGCTGCCAAAGCTTCTGCTGCGCCTGGTAGCGAGAATCACTAAAGCAAACTACGGCCCGCCAAGTCGGACGTTAACCCGACTCTAAACGAATGAGAGAGTTTTCATTGGCAGAAAAAACCGACAGGTGAATGATTGGTGTACATCAGATAAACACCACCGATTGCGAGCTGGGAATCTCAAACCGCTTGCGACAGCGCACGTTCCGGCACGAGAGCATATCGTCCATGCGCACCATGTAGTCGCGCGATTTTTGCCAGCGCATACGATCCTGCTCGTTCCCGCCGCGCGGTGGCGCCGGTTTCTTTGTGCGTTTTAGCCAGCGCACTTCATACTCGCCGCGCTCGCGGCAATAAGGACAGCTAAACGTCGCACGTTTTGTTTCCTGCTTCTCGTTGAAATAGTCGCTTTCTTTCATTGCCTTTACTCTACCACGACCGCATGAGGACAAAGCACCCTTTCGAGTGAATCGAGCAAATGCTGCTCGTCGATCGGTCCGGGCTCATATGCGTCCGCGCCGTGTGACAAGGCGAGCGCCGGCCGGCCCGTGCCCCATTCGCCGATTACCAGAACGCCCGTTTCGCCCGGTTCATGAGTCGCGCGAATTCGCTTGATTAATTCGATCGCCTCAAGACTCGATGTCAGATCGATCACCACCGCTGCGAACCGTCCATCAAGCAACTGCCGATTTGCAGCTTCGCAGCTCGCCGCTGATTCAACCCACAATTTAGAATGTTCAAGCGCGCGAATCATCGATTTCCGCCGCGAGGCGTCCTCTGCGACGATTAAGATTCTCTGCGACTCGGTCATCGTGTTACAGAACCGCTTGCGGTAGCGAGCGGGTTACACCTTCCGGAGGAGTTAGGTTCGACGTTTACCCGCTTGCTACCGCAAGCGGTTCTGTAACGCGGTTCTTTACTATGCTTGCTCACAAAGGCCACGCAGATATTTGAAACTGTAGATTCCCGTCTCGTGTCCGTCGCTCCAGCGAAAATTCAAGGCATAGCGTCCGACGGTGGTTATGTCGGCGATCGAAACCTCGTCCGCGACGGTGTTCGATTTCAGCGTGCGCTCTCCCGTCCATTCATCAACGCATTGAGCACACGGACAAGCACGGCGCAATGCCGCCGCTTGGAAGTTACAGATCCGACCGTCAGCCCAGGTGATGCGCAGGTCGGTATCGTTCTCCTGCAGGATCTCACGCGGCTCAATCGCCTCGCGTTGAAATTGACTTGATCTTTCCATCGAGACTAATGACGTCAATCTGCTTATTGCCCACGGCCTCACCAACTGCATTTTCAATCGCCTCAGCTCTCACCCCTCCATGCGAAGCTGTCCAGGCAACTTTGCTGTTAGCGATTATCAGGACCTGCGGCGATTCATGGTCGATTCCGGTCCTGATCTCGATTTCGTTCGATACCTCGCGCGCCGTCTGTACAGTCACGATGGCCATCGGGATTTCTATGTCCTCGCCGTCGTTCGAAAACTTTGCCTTTCCCTCCGCAAGCTTTAGCAACTCGCGATAAGCACGGTCGCTAATTCCACATGTCTCGCTATGTTTGAAGATTACCACTGGCGTGCGATTCGACAGCTCCAGAAAATGATCCAGCGATCCAAGGTCCCTTAGTTCAACAAATGCGATATTCATAGACAAACTTCATTCACCAGAAAACTCAAGAACAGATCATCTTAGCTGAGTGGTAAGCTTCGGACAACGGCCCCTTGCGCCGACGGAAGGTTGCGCTAGCTTACTTATGATCCAGGCCAGTTATGAGATCTGAATGAAGCAGACGATGAAAGAGATGTTCGCCTCCCTCGCGTCGCACAGACAACCTTCCCTCATGATATGCGCGCGATTTCAAACCGCGCTGCACAGATTCGCAGATAGCCACGTCTTCATTCTGAATTTTCTGCCCGACGTCAATGCTGGCCGCGTTGCGTTCGCGCGCTTCATCCGAGACATCCGCGAAGTAAAAGTCGAAAACGACTTCGGTCTTATCAATGCCAAGCGGAACGACGAGATTAGTGTCCATCACGCCATCGTAATAATTAATCATGAAGTTTGGATAAAGCCAATAATAAAGCGCGTACCGGCCGGTGCGCGCCGCGCTGACCTCGTCATCCGCGCCTTTCACGACGATTGGGCTCCACTGTAAACAAAACCGCTTGCCAACTTCGATTTTGTAATTGCTGTAATCGAGCACGCTGTCGAGGCCTTTATGCAAATGCGGAACGTGGTAACCGCCGTCGAGATAGTTGTCCACGAAAACTTTCCAGTTACAGTTGAGCGTGTAATGTCGTCGTTCGAACCAATGAAGATTTTCCAGATTGAGTCCGCGAACCTGACCGATTAAATCGCTGCCGATAAAATCTTCCAGATTATTTGTCGACTCGTCTCGAGGCGGGCTGTGCTCGCCCGTGAGTTTTACAAAAACCCATTTCTCCCATGTCGCGGTCTTAATTGAAACCAGTCCGTGCTCTTTGCGATCAAAATTGCAAACACCACTAAAGTCCGGCGTGCCTTTCAGTTCACCTTCCAGCGAGTAGGTCCAACCGTGATAAGGACAGCGCATTTGAGTGACGCTGCCTTCCGCCTCAGTCATTACCGCCGCCGCGTGATGACGGCAAACGTTGAAGAATCCGCGCAAGATGTTGTCGCTGCCGCGCGCCAAAGCGATCGGCTCGCCCGCAATTTCAGTGGTAGCGAAGTCGCCCGGTTTGGAAAATTGATCGGCGCGGGCAGCGAAATGCCATGAGCGTGAGAACACGGTCTGTTTCTCAAGTTCAAAGATGCGTTCGTCGGTGTACCAAGTCGAGGGAATCGTTGAGGCCTGCGCGAGGGAGGCATTCGGACTGTAGTTATTTATGATTTCTTTGAGTGAACTCATGCGAATGGCTTCCGTTCGTGGCTCTGCCGCCCGATGTGCGGAAGGCCTCCGGCTTTCCCACAGATCCTCCAAAACTATTAGAGGCTACGCCTCAGTGGCGAGGCTTAGCCTCGCTGAAAAAATCCGAATCCTCGATCGGAAAGGCAAAGCCTTTCCGCACATCAGGTGGCAGAGCCACAGGCCATTAGATAGTCGGCGTCGCCGTCTTATGTTTCGGATTATAGAACGGAGTCTTCACTACGGTGGCGGCAACGCGATGACGCACCGCCTCAACCGTGACTTCGATCTCCAGACGCGTACCGGGTTTTGTAAACTCGGTTTTCACGGTCGCCAATGCGATCATCTTTTTCAAAGTCGGCGACCAGGCCGTGGACGTCGCTTTTCCGATCTGCGAACCATGCTTGTAAACCGGGACCGCCACGCGCGAGGCAATCGCCGATACCACAGGAGGCAAGCTCAGCTTCTCGTACAAGTCTTCAACCCTGGTCCAGTCAATCTCGATTCCGACGATCTGTTTCGCGTGTCCGTGCTTCGCCTCTTCGATCAGAACCTGCCGGCCCACGAAGCGGACTTTCTCAGGATTCACCAGCCGGCCAAGGCCCATCTCAAACGGTGAATATTTCTGATCTTCAATCAAGGCTTTCTTGCTGCTGTTGAAATCGATATCGATCAAAAGCAAGCCGGCTTCGATGCGCGCCACATCCAGCGCGAGCATTCCCGCGGGCTTGATATCAAAAGGGCGGCCAGCTTCGATCAGGGCATCCCAAACATTCAGGGCCCGATCCACGTGCATCCAGATTTCATAACCAAGATCGCCGGTGTAGCCGGTGCGTGAAATTTCGACCGGCACGCCGCTGATGCTGCCTTTAGTGACGCGAAAATATTTCAGGTTTTCAATGTCGGCATCTTTGACCAGACCCTTCAAAAACCGGCCGGAGGTCGGACCTTGCAGGGCCAGCGAAGCTAAGGACTCAGATACGTCTTCGATCTCAACCTCTAATCCGATCGCATTCTGCGTGAACCAGCGCAGACTAGGATCGGCCGCGGTCCATCGATAGACGTTTTCTTCCAGTCGTGACACGGTGCCGTCGTCGATGACCTTACCGTGCTCGTCGCACCACGGCGTGTAAATCACCTGGCCCACGGATACTTTGCGCATGTCCCGGGTGATCACGCGATCGACCAGGCGCGTCGCGTCTTTACCCGTTACCCGATATTTGAAAAGCGGTGAAATATCGATCAGCGCGCAGGCATTGCGAATCGCGTTGTATTCGTGTTCGTGATGCGTCTCGTAAGCGCTGACGGTGTAGTAACCCGACCACTCGCGATAATTCAAACTCTCGCAGAGCGCCAACGTTCGTTCGTGAAATGGTGTGCCGACCGGCATGATTTGTTTTTAGTCGTCGCCCAAGCGTCCGATTGTCAGGGCGAGTGATTATAAGTATGCTTGCGAATCTTCATCAAGCTACTTTTGTCGGTGGCGTCAACGGGTGGTTAGGATCAATTCAAACGCATGAAATCGAAATACAACTGTATCGTCATCGGCGGTGGTCACAACGGCCTGGTTAACGCCGCTTATCTCGCGCGCGCCGGCAAACGAGTGCTGGTGCTCGAGCGCCGTCACGTGCTCGGCGGCGCGGCGGTAACCGAAGAGGTTTTTCCCGGCTTCAAGTTCTCTGTCTGCTCGTATGTCGTTTCCCTGCTCCGACCCGAAATAATTCGCGAACTCGATCTGCCGCGCCATGGTTTGGAAATACTTCCCCTCGATGGCACGTTCACGCCGATGCCGAACGACGATTATTTGTGGCGGGTCAACGATCACGCGAAGACGCGCCGAGAAATTGCCCGGCACTCACGGCTGGACGCCGAAGCTTACGACGAATACGGCAAGGCGATGATCGAAATGGCACACTTCGTGAAGCCAATCATGAACATGACGCCGCCCGATCCGGCCTCCCTTAATCCGAAAGGCTTGCTCGATCTGCTAACGATGGGCCGGCGTTTTCAGAAGCTCTCGTCTGAAGACAAATACAATCAGGTGCAGTTGATGACGATGAGCGCGGTCGATTTTCTCGATCAGTGGTTCGAGACCGACGTACTCAAGGCGACGATGTCGGCGTCGGGAATTATCGGGACTTTTCTGGGTGTGCGTTCGCCGGGAACGGCCTATGTTTTGTTGCACCACTACATGGGCGAGATTGACGGCGCGTTTCGATCTTGGGGATTGTCGCGTGGCGGCACGGGCGCGATCTCCAATGCGATCGCCGATGCCGCCCGCGAAGCCGGCGCAGAGATTCGCACGGAATCGCCGATCGCAAAAATCATTTTGAAGAATGGACAGGCGAAAGGCGTCGTGCTGGCAAACGGCGACGAAATTTACGCCGATGTGATTTCATCCAGCGTCGATCCGCGTTTGACGTTTATGAAGATGGTGGGCGCGGAAAACTTGCCCGAAGATTTCGTCGAAGACATTCAGCGCTACAAGTTTCGCGGCTCGTCTGGAAAAGTAAATTTAGCACTCGACGCTTTGCCGGATTTCAAATCGATGCCCGGGGCTGGACCACATCTGCGCGGCGCGGTGTCGATTTCGCCCAGCGTCGATTACATGGAACGCGCTTACGACGACGCGAAGTATGGCCGCTACTCGCGCCGGCCTTACATCGATATCGTGATACCCAGTCTTACTGATCCTTCGCTGTGTCCCCCCGGAAAACACGTCATGTCATGCTTTGTGCAATACGCGCCATATAATTTAAAGGAAGGGACTTGGGACGAGAAGCGCGAAGAGTTTGGCGACACAGTGATCGACACGATCGCGGAGCATGCTCCTAATATCAGAGACATCATTCTTCGTCGACAAATTTTGACGCCGCTCGATCTCGAACGCGAGTTTGGTTTGTCGGAAGGAAATATTTTTCAGGGCGAGCTGACCCTGGAACAGCTTTTCTTTTTGCGACCGGCTCCTGGTTGGGCACAGTATCGTTCGCCAATTAAGAATCTCTACATGTGTGGCTCGGCGACGCATCCGGGCGGCGGCATCATGGGCGCGAGCGGAAGAAATGCGGCGATGGAAATTTTAAAAGACAGGAAGTGAAGAAACAATCGCCATCGTAGGTTACGTCAAGAGGTCATGCGGATTTTTAGTGCCGTAGGCACGGCATATTTATAGTACGAGAATCAACTAGACTCACTCTCTCGGCGCGAAAGCTGAGCTTTCGCGCCGAGAGAGAAAAACAATAATAAATTTTCTTAGCTATAAATATTCCGCGAAATATTCCGCGCCTAGCGGCGTTCAAAACATCTGCCGTCTAACGAAGATCAATTCGGGATTTGTTAAGTGCCTTCTAATCAAAACATCATCATCATCATCGGCGGCGGCCACAACGGCCTGGTGGCCGCGTTCTATCTCGCGAAGGCGGGATTGAAGCCGCTCGTCCTCGAACGTCGCAAGATCGTCGGTGGCGCGTGTGTCACCGAAGAAATCCATCCCGGTTTTCGTTGCTCGACGCTTGCCAACAGTGCCGGACCGCTGCTGACTCAAATCGTCAAAGACTTACAGTTGGAACGTCACGGAGTGGAAATCTTCACCCCCGCCGTCCGCGTTTTTTCACCTGACCTGGATGGACGGTCGCTCTGCCTTTATGAAGACACGAAGCGCACGATTGATGAGTTAGCGAAATTGTCTGCGCACGATGCCCGGAAGTATTCGGAGTTTCGAGATTGCTTCGCGCACATCGGTCGGGCGCTCAGACCTCTGCTAACGATGACCCCGCCGAATATCGGACAGCCTTCGGCCGGCGAGTTGTGGAACCTGGGCAAACTCGGTTTGAAAATCCGTGGGCTTGGTAAGAAAGATGAATATCGTTTGCTTCGCTATGGCCCGATGGCCGTCGCCGATCTCGCGGCTGAATGGTTTGAAACGGAATTGCTGCGCGCGACCGTGGCCGCGCGCGGAATCTTCGGCGCGTTTGCCGGGCCATGGTCGGCAGGAACCAGCGCTCCGTTATTGCTGCAAGCGGCGATGGACGGTCACGCAGTCGCGCCGGCGTCATTTGTGAAAGGCGGGATGGGCGCATTAACTCAGGCGCTCGCGAAAGCCGCCACCGAAGCCGGCGCTGAGATTCGCACGGACGCGGACGTCGCAAAGATCAACATCGACGGTGGCAAGGCTGTCGGTGTGGTGCTTTCAAATGGCGAAGAAGTCCCGTCATGGACCATTGTTTCGAATGGCGATCCCGGCGTGACTTTCTTAGAGCTGATCGATGCGGGCGAATTGCCGCCGACGTTCCGTAACAACATTCACAATTACCGGGCGCATGGAGTAGTCGCCCGAGTAAATCTCGCGTTGGCATCGTTACCAAAGTTTATCGCGCTGGAATGTTACAGAACCGCTCGCGGTTACGAGCGGGTTGCTTCCGCCGAAGATCTTGAGAAACTTTCCGGCCACATTCACATCGGACCGGATATTGATTATCTCGAGCGCGCGTTTGATGCCGCGAAGTATGGCGACTTCTCGCCGCGGCCGTATATTGACATTACGATTCCTTCGCTGACGGATCCATCGCTTGCGCCCAAAGGCGCGCAGGTCATCACGATTCACGCGCAGTTCGCGCCGTACAAATTGAAGAATGGTGATTGGGACTCGCGCCGTGAAGAACTGGGCGACGCGATCGTTAATTCATTATCGGATTACGTGCCCAACTTGAAAGCATCGATCGTGGCGCGCCAGGTGATCACACCGCTCGATCTTGAACGAACCTATGGACTCACCGGTGGCCACATTCATCACGGCGAGATGTCTCTGGATCAACTCTTCGCATTCCGTCCGTTGATTGGGTGGGCGCAATATCGCACGCCGATTGAAGGTCTGTATTTATGCGGAGCGGGCACGCATCCCGGCGGTGGGGTGACCGGTGCGTGCGGATTCAACGCGAGCCGAGAAATAATTCGAGACCTGAAACGGAATAAGTGATTATTGATTATCCTCTTCCGCAAACGAGTTCCGAAGTCCCGTAGGGACGAAATATTTGTAGACGCGATTGATTTTTCTAACACTAAACCTCGCTAAGAGCGACTAGTAGCTCTTAGCGAGGTTGAATTTTGTAGACATGCGCAGGCTATAAATATCTCGCTCCTACGGAGCGAGGAACACTGCGGGATTAGTGTGCTGACTTCCGTTGCGCTAGTCCAATGACCGAGCCCGCGATGGCGGCTATTAAACCAATTGCAATCAATCCGAAGCCGATAAACGTTTGCTTCGCTCCCGCAAAACTACCTTTCAATTGCGTCAGCAATTCCGCAAGCGAAGCATCGTGTGGAATCGTCAGTAGTCCCACCGCCAGCAGAAACGATCCCAGGGCCATCAGCATCAACCAGGGCGCGGTGATTTGCGCGCGGCCAATCTTTTTTCCAATTTCACTCTTTGAATAGCTGTAACTCAGGTAAACCGCAAGACCAAGCAGCAGCCAGGCCACGAATCGCCACCAGGAAGTTGGCGGCAAGTAATACATCAGGAAGACGCACGATACCGCGCCCAGAATTGGCAGCGGCCAGGCGCCGAATGGAACCTTGAACGGGCGATGGCGATCGGGTTCTTTGTAACGCAGGATGATGATGCCTACGCAAACGAGCACAAACGCGAACAGCGTTCCGATATTCGTCAGGTCGACCATCTCATCGATGCTCATCACTGCCGCAAAGCCGCCGACGATCACGCCGGTGAGAATTGTGGTGACGTGCGGAGTCTTGAACTTCGGATGTACCTTCGCGAAAACTGACGGCAGCAAACCGTCGCGGGCCATGGAAAAGAAAATGCGCGGCTGGCCTAACTGAAAGACAAGCAAGACCGCCGTGTGCGCGACAACTGATCCGAACGCGACAACGGCGCTGGCCCAACGCGCTTGGGGCGCCACATGATTCAAAGCCATCGTTAACGGCTCGGCCTGTTCAGTCGCCAGGCGCTTTACCAACTCGCCATACGGCATCGCGCCCGTGAAGACCGCGGCTACGACGATGTAGAAGATCGTGCAGATGATCAGCGAGGCGATGATGCCGATGGGCAGATCTTTGGCCGGATTCTTGGTTTCTTCGGCGACCGTGGAAACTGCATCGAAGCCGATATAAGCAAAGAAAACTACCGCGGCGCCCGCGAGCGTTCCTCCCCATCCGACTGGCTGAAAGGGATGCCAGTTCTCGGTCATCTTCGAAGGCGACACGAAATAGAACAGCGCCCCGATGAAGAACAACAACACGACGATTTTTACCATCACCATCACGGCGTTGAATTCAGCGGACTCTTTAATGCCCCAAACCAGCACGATGGTGATCACCGCAACGATTCCAAATGCCAGTAAATTGAACACGATTGGATATCCGAATATGTGTGGCGCGTTTTCAAGTAATCCCGGAATTTTTCTAGCGGTACGAAAGTCCGTAGCCAACCAGCTTGGAATATTGACCCCAAAAGCGTCTTTCATGAACGATCGAAAATAGTTGGCCCAGCTAATCGCGACCGCGACATTCCCGATCGCGTACTCAAGCATTAAATCCCAACCGATGATCCAGGCGACCAATTCCCCCAGCGTCGCGTAAGAATAGGTGTAAGCCGATCCCGAAATCGGAACCATCGCCGCCATCTCGGCATAGCAGAGTGCGGTAAAGGCACACACGACTGCGGTGATCACAAACGAGAGCATCAACGACGGCCCGGCGCCAGGTCGCGAAGCATCACCAGCGGCCGCCGTGCCGACTGTCGCGAAGATTCCTGCCCCGATGATGGCGCCGATGCCCAGCAGTGTGATGTTGATCGGCCCGAGCGTGCGCTTTAGCTTATGGCCTTCTTCCTGCGCCGACGCCAGGATGTCGTCCAGGTTTTTGGTGCGAAAGATTCCGCGAAGCATGCGGCGGAGTTTAAGCGTTCGGGTTTCAAGTTTCAAGTTTCAGGTTTCAAGTCGCCCCCCGGTCACGATCGGATCTGATTTCGATTCATTCGACGCGAAGTCGTTCGGCGATGCACCTCAAAACTGAAACCCTAAACTTGAACCTGTGAGTCTTTTTGCCTTTTTACAATCACCTTGTTAGACTCCGCCGCGAAATCAGATATCATTTGAATATGGCCGATGAAGCGAAATCCGGCTCCGCCAGCGAAATAGAGCGGGACGATCTCGTGAGGATCAGCGGTTTGCTGATTGCCGCTGTGGAACGTGGTTTGAATGCGACTGGGACGAACTTCGCTGCGCTTTTCCGGGCGGTCCGATTACAGATGGCGGATGATTATCCGTTTCTCGATCCGGTTGTGCTGGATGCGTCGGCTGAGCGTTTCGAGTACGCCGGCGGTGAACCGACACTCAGCGGCGGAATAGCAATTAGCGCCTACATTACCGGGCTGAGCGAAGCATTGCGTCGCGTGGTAAACCAGGTCGCAATCGGAGCAAATGCCCGACGGGTGCGCGAAAGAGTTGGATTGGAACTAGCGCTGCTTGCGCGCAAAAACGGGGCGCTGGCCCGATCCGGTTTCGGCGTGCAACTTGATCGAATTGCAGGAACGAAAGTGATCTGAAAGCAGATGTCAGCGATCGAGGGTCAGAGGTCAGCGCCGGATCTTCTGACTTCTGATTTCTGACTTCCGCCTTCTGACTTCTGACTCCATGTCTTTTCGAAACATTCTCTTCCCAACCGATTTCACGCCGCACGCGCGCTCGGCGCTGAAATATGCAGCCGCATTTGCTCGCGAAGGACGCGGACGCGTGGTGTTGTTTAGCGTGCAAACGGGCAAAGTGCCGGCGAATTTGATGACGCTGCCTGAGCACGTCCTTGAAGATCAGGACTCAAAGTGGCTCTTGCAATTGCGCGGACAGGTAAAGGAGTTGCTGCGCGATCCGCTGTTCGATGGACTGGAAGTTGAGCCGGTGATCGTCGAAGGTGAACCAGCGCCGGAAATAGCCGAGGCAGTTCGCGATTATGACATTGATCTGGTTACGGTCGTGACTCACGGACGCCGCGGTCTGGCGCGAGCGCTTTTTGGATCGACTGCGGAAGAGATCATCGCGGAAGCGCCCTGTCCGGTACTCACGATCCGGCCACCGCAGCATGACTTTGTCGAACATCGCGGCCGGCAAACCGAGATCCACTTGAATCGAATCCTGCTGGCGACCAACTTTCGCCCTTCTTCGATTGCCCCAACTCAAATCGCGCGGGAAATGGCCGCAGCCAAACAAGCGGAACTGCACGCCGTCTATGTTATCGGCGATTACTTCGAACAGATTTCAGTAATGTTTCCCGAAGGAGGACGGTCCGCGTTGTCGCGCATGCGTCAGGAAGTGAAGGAACGCATGCAGTCATTCGCGCGTGAAGGCGATGGCCCAATAAGAACTCATGTGGCCGAAGGGCGACCCTACGCTGAGATTGTGAGATTAGCTGCTGAAATCGACGCTAACTTGATCGTTATCGGCACCACGGTGCACGCTTCATTGTTCGGCGGCGCGCCGGCGCTTGGTTCCGAGATCGAGCGCGTCGTGCGCAACGCGCCATGCCCCGTGCTCTGCGTTCCGTCCGGTCGAGTAGTCACCCCGCTTCCAGCTTTTTCCAGATCGCAGCCGGTACCACAACCGATGTAAAAGGCAGAAACCCGACCGTGAAGGAGGGTGCGAACGCGGAAAAAGTCAGACGGCACCCTCCCTCACGGTCGGGTTTCTGCCTACTGCCTACTGCTTTTCCTTTTCTTCGGCTGGTTTCGAACTCTCCACTGGATAACCAGCGCTGGTCCACGCATTCAGGCCGCCCAGCAACGCTGCCGCGTTGTCCATTCCTTTAGCTTTGAGATTGATCACCGCACCGGCGCTCGTGTGTTCGGCCGGTCAAGTACAGTAGGCGACGATCATTTTGTCGCGCGGTAATTCGTCGATCCTGGAGAGGACCTGGTTGGAGGGTACTGAGATCGCGCCTTTAATATGGCTGGTCCTATACGACGCCTCGTCGCGCGTATCAATGATCAAAACTTCCCCTTTTTCCCAAAGATCGTGGAGCTCCTCGGCGGTGATCCGCCGCGCGCCGTCGTTTGGCGTCGGCTGATTTTGCTGAGTCTGTGCCGGTTGTTGGGATTGCAGTAAAGGATTGCCGGCGCTCTGTGAACCCACGCTCTCATTCGAGTTACACGCTATGAGGGCGCCCACAGCGAGAACCAGCGCTATTGAGAACAGAATAAATAGCCGCATATTGACTTTCACTCTCCCGTTTGAGTGTTCGACGCCACTCGCAGCCTCACTTTACAACTTTGGCGCGCGAACGGCAAAGGCACTGCGCGATTGTAGAATACCAACTTCGTAACGCGACTTGCCAGCCAGGGCTGCAAGTTGACAGTTTGCGTTACCACCACCATCCCGCTTGCTGGAGTGATTGTTTTCCTCTATTCTCACTGCAAATCTCGATCGAGTTCACACTCGCTTTGTTCAGCGTTAATGGATCGGAAACTGCTCGGATTGGCGTCGAAGTCACCTGGCGCGTGGAACATGGATGAAAACAGAGACTATGCTGGTCGAGAACTCGAGGCAATGGATCTTGCCGCGAATTATCACCGTTGGATTCTCAGTTGCTTCCAACCATTCCTGGGAAAACGAATCGTAGAAGTTGGCGCCGGCACCGGTTCGTTTTCCAAATTGCTGCTGGAGCAGGAGATCGAATCGCTTTCGCTGATCGAGCCTTCCCAGCGAATGTACCAGCGTCTCTGTGCTCAGTTTGAATCGCCTGCATCCGCGGAAATCAGAACTTACCACGCGGTCTTCAGCGAAGTCGCCGCGGAGATCAAAGCACGGCAGAAGCCTGACTCAATAATTTACGTAAACGTGCTCGAGCATGTCGAACGCGATGAGGCTGAGCTGACAATTCTGCACGAGACCCTGGATCACGAAGGTCGAATATTCATTCTGGTGCCGGCGTTGCAATGGCTTTACGGAGAGTTTGACAGACAACTGGGGCATTACCGGCGTTACACCAGGCAGGCGTTGCGCGACAAGTGCGAGCGTGCGGGATTCAAGGTGCTGAGGTCAGCTTACGTCGATATGCTCGGCGTCGCGCCCTGGTGGACAAAATATCGCTTGTTGAAATCAACCACGATGGAGCCCAGGGCGGTCAGCCTTTATGACAAACTGGCAATCCCGGTATCGAGGACGATCGAATCCTTGATCGCTCCGCCAATCGGAAAGAACGTGATGCTGATAGGAGAAAAACGATTGGCATAAGGCATCGCTCGGCGATGCAGTTAATTCTTTTTTCAGCGAGCATCTGCTTATTCATGTCCAGGACTAACGCGATCAGGTTGGCTGCGGCCCGGATCATTCGTCGCCCGCTCGCTCTTGAGTTCCTGATCATTCTGGCTTTTCTCGGTCTCACGATCGTGATGACCTGGCCGTGGATACTTCACTTGCGAAGCGCGACGCCCGGCCCTGGCGATCCTTACCTCATCTCGTGGATTCTCTGGTGGGACTATCACCAGACCTTTCACAGTCCGTTTAATCTGTTTCACGCGAACATCTTCTATCCTTACCGCTACACCCTGGCGTTCAGCGAGCACCATTACGGCATCGCCCTTTTTTGCTTCCCATTCTTCGCGTTGGGTTTGCAGCCACTCACGGTTCAGGGCATCGCGACTCTGCTCGGCTTTGCGCTTTCAGGTTACTGCGCATTTCGTCTCGCTCGGACGCTAACCGGATCGAACGGCATCGCCTGGATCGCGGGGATCGTGTTCGCATTTATTCCGTATCGCTTCAGCCAGCTTCCTCACCTGGTGTATTTGTGGGCGGCATCGATTCCTTTGTTGCTCGAAGCGTTCGTTTTATTTTTGCGCGCCCCGACCCGACGCCGCGCTGCATGGTTCGCATTCGCATTTTTTCTGAACGGAATTTCTTCAGTGCACTGGCTGCTGATGACCCTGATTCCGCTGGGGCTGTCGGCTGTCCTGCTAGTGCTCAGACATAGCGGTTGGCGCGACGTCAACTTTTGGCGGCGCGGGTTGTTATCGATCGCCTGCGCCTGCGTCGCGCTGTTCCCGTTCTTGTGGCCCTATTATCGGGCCGCTAAGTTGTATGGTTTTGTGCGCAACGCCGAAGAGGCGCGTTTCTATTCGGCCCAACCAATCGATTGGCTGGTGGGAATCTACGGAAACCGGACGTGGCACTTGCTGAACGATCAGATTCGTGCGCCTGAACGAGAACTCTTTCCCGGGTTCTTGCCGCCGCTCCTGGCGCTGGCGGCTATTTTTCTTATCAGCCGGGCGCAAACCGATGCCGGTCCAGGCAGAAAGTGGCAGAAGCTGGTCCTGGCGCTTGATGTCATGGCGATTGCGTACGGAGTCTTGATTGTAATCGTCTCCGGTTATGGCAATATCAAACTCAGGCTGTTCGGCTTCCAACTGATTTCAATTTCAGACACAGCTCCGCTAATCGCAGGATTTTTTCTCGCGCTAATGGTCCGGCTCTGCATCGCTTACCCTGAAGTAATCCGGCGTCGACTGGAACCCAACGTTGTCGGCTCGTTGCGCTCCAAAGTCCGTTCCGAAGCATTATGGCTGGGAATGATCTGGACAGTTACCGGATTCATCGGATCTCTGGGAATGAATTTCTTTTTCCATCGGTTTTTGTTTAGATACATCACCGTCTTTCGCAGCATTCGCGTTCCGGCTCGATGGGCGATGATTTGTTATCTGGGTCTGGCGCTGCTGGCCGGACTGGGAGCGAAACAGTTTGTTGATCTTATCTCGCGACATTACAAAAAGTTTCGGCCGGCGCTCGGTTACGTCGTGCTCGCGGCCGCCATTCTCTGCGAGCAGAACGCGGCCCCGATTGGCTTGTTTACCGGCGCCGTCGACGCGGACGCTTTGACGCTCCGATTCAGGCAGACGCCGATGCGCGGAGGCATTGTCGAGCTGCCCTTTGCTGACAATGAACCGATGGATTTTGTTTACGTCTTGCGCGCCGCCGATCATGGTCGGCCGCTGGTGACCGCGGTGTCCGGCTTTATGCCGCCAATCCAAAAAGAACTCGAACTGATCACGCACAGTGAACCGGTCCCGGATCGTTTCATTGATTTGTTGGAGTCGATTCCCTGCTCTTACCTGGTAATCCACAACGAGTATTTGGCGCCCTCGAATCGGGCCGCGCTGGAATTTGTCTTGAAGAAAGCGCTCTCCGCGGGGCGGGTGCGATTCATCAGGAGTTATGACGAAAGCGATCTTTATGCGGTGATCAAAACTGAGCCTGAAGCGAAGAGCGAAGAACGAATACCCACTTCAGTGTTAGCGGCGGGAATCAGCGCACCGGTTCCGGCCAGAGATGAATCGGCGGCGGGACCATCAAATCCAATCGACGATCCGGAATTCTTCACGCGCATGCAATACGTGGATTTTCTCGGTCGTGAGCCTGATCGGGGCGGACTAAATTACTGGGTCAAGCAAATTGTTGTCTGCGGCAACGCGCCGGCCTGCATCGATCAGCAACGCGCGCGCGTGTCGGCAGCTTTTTTTGAGACCGGAGAGTTTCAGCAAACCGATTTCTTCGTCTATTGTGTTTACAAAGCTACCCTCGGACGGACGCCGGCGTATGCCGAATTCGTTAGCGACAGGGCGCGTCTCGCCCAGGGGCCGGATTTGGAAACAGCCAGGACGAAATTTATCGACGAATGGACAAAGCGAGCCGAGTTCACTCATCTTTACCCTTCGCATTTGCCGGCAGATCAGTTTGTCGACGCGCTGATTAAGCGGATCGCCGCGACCAGCGGCGTGAGCTTTGAAGAAAAACGGCAAACTTTAATAAATGACTTGGCTCGCGGCGGCAGTCGTGCCACCGTCATACGCAGCCTGGTCGAGGATCGAGCGTACGCGCAGGCTGAGCACAATCGCAGCCTGGTGTTGATGCAGTACTTCGCATATCTGAAACGCGATCCTGAACCGGCGAACTATGATTTCTGGGTTGAGGCGCTGGACAGACATGCTCCCAACGCGCTGGTCGATATGGTCCGGTCGTTCATAAACTCAAACGAGTATCGAGCCAGGTTTATTGAACACGGCCCGGCAACTCCGGGACGGGCCATGAAAAGCGAAGAGAAGTAGACTAAGCATTCAAGGGTTAACCATGATCGCGCCGAATAATAATCCTGGCAACATCGCTTCTCTTTCCGTTGTCATTCCTGTCTACAACGAAGCGTTCACTTTGCCCGCCGTGGTAAGAAAAGTGCTCGAGCTCGATCGCTTATTGGAAATCATAATCGTCGATGATTATTCCACGGATCGAACCGCTGACGTTGCCAGAGAATTAGCTGAGAGTCATTCACAGATAAAGGCCGCCTTTCACGATCGCAATCTCGGCAAGACCGCCGCGCTCAGGACCGGATTCGAACTTACGAAGGGCGACGTCGTCATCATTCAGGACGCGGATCTGGAATATGATCCAGCGGAAATACCGGGAGTAATCCAACCGATCATTGATGGCCATGCGGATGTGGTTTACGGATCGCGCTTTTTAGTCCGGCGCGCGGCACGCGTTCTTTACTTTTATCACTTTCTCGCCAACAAAGCCCTGACTTTTCTTTCGAACCTGCTCACGAACCTCAACATGACCGACATCGAAACGGGCTACAAAGCATTCCGCGGCGAGATTATCCGCAACCTGGTGATCGTCTCGAATGGTTTTGGCTTTGAGGTGGAGGTGACCGCCAAAGTGGCAAAACTTGGATGCGCGATTTACGAAGTGCCGATTAGTTATTACGGCCGCACCTATGCGGAAGGAAAAAAGATCGGAGTGGCCGACGGTCTAAAGGCATTGTGGCTGGTCATTCGTTTCAATGTATTCTGCAGCTTGCGCTCGTCCTTTCGGGCGGTACCCGAGCTTCGTCCAATTTCACAATACAATACCGCCGATCTTCGTAATAACTGACTAAACTTTTCAATCAATTTCGATCCATTCGACGCTGATTCCGAGCCGTCTCGAGTCTTCGCTCACGGCGACGGTCATCGGCGATTCCGCGTCGGGCAATTCGAAGATCAAGGCGTTTTCTTTTCTGAATGCCGCCTTTGGCAAAGCAATCGAATATTCGTTTGACGCAGTCTGGTTGAGATTCAAAGCTCCCACATTTTGCCCGTTGAGCTTCACATTCACGCGCTGCTCATCCAGTCTTCCGGGCACGAGAAAGGGAGTCAGTCTGATTCGCAAACTGCTATCACGAGTCTCATCGAGAGCAAATCCAATCACGGCGCGGCCACGATCCGTCCAGCGCGAAATCGATTCGCGGTTGCTCCAGCCGTAGAAGAGATAACGGTCGGCGTCCGGCTGCGAAAAATCGATGCGAGTGCCGCGCGAATAAAGTGGAAGGTTCGCCGCCGGCTTTCGCAGATCGATCACGTTAAGCGAACATTCGGATAACTCGAAGGGCGCGTCTAATTCAGTGACCGGCGCCACGACTATATTGCGAAATCCGGCTCGTCCGAGTTCATCGCAAAGTCGGGGGCCGCCTTTGTCGATAATTTTTTCCAAAGTGTTCACGTGATTTATCTGCTCGATGGAATATCGCGACGTGTAGCCCGTAGCGATTGGTTGATGATGAAACACCTGCAGCAGCAACGCGTAACCGTCAAAGCGAGAAAGCGGCAAATTTACCACCGGGCCGGGAACAATTGCGGTTAATTCCGGCGGAGGAACGAACGTCGACTGCGGATGAGGCGGCGCGTAAGCTTCGGCCGCCGTCCAAATCAGAATGGCGATCGCTGCGGCGGCGCCCCAGTTCTGTTTGCCGCGTTGCGATAATGACCTTTGCATCCACGAAATACCTGCGGCGGCAGCGATCATGAGAAAAAACAAGCCCATGGCTACAAACCTCGCCGGTGTGCGCGACAGATCGAAGGGCGGAACTTTCATCAGCAATACATAAGGCAGCCGTATTCCCGTCTCGGTGTTCAAAACCTTCAGAGTCGGACCCAGACTGAGAACAAAAAACAAGAGCGAAACGATCGCGGCAATCCTAATCAGTCGCTGCTTTGTTACGATCGCTCCAATGGCGCCGAACGCTAATAGTGGAAACCCGATGAAGACCTCGAGTCCGCCTACGCCGATCATCGGTTTTGCAGTAAGCGAAGCGAACAGCTTTCCATAGAGCGGGGTTCGTTGGGGGTTAGGAACCAGCAGACCGGCGACATTAGCGGAAAAATTTGACGACTCAATCGCGGGCGGGTTAAGCACGCCGGCCGACAATTGCTTGAAAATCGCGGGAGCAATTATCAAAGCGAAGACGGCAAGGGCCATCAGAAATGTTCGCGCGCCCAGCAAACGTAACTTTCCGGAAAACTCTCTCCTGGTCTCAGGCGACATCCATACAATCGCGAACAGAAACACCATTCCCAATAAGATTTGAAAAACAAATTCGGTAAAGTACAAGGCTGAGCCCGTGACGATCGTGGCGACCAGAAGTCTCGCCCTACCTGGCTTTCGATAAAGTCGCACCAAAATCAGAGCTATCAGCGGAATGAAGAATCCCGCCACGATACTCAGATGTGGAATATGATCGATAAAGAAACGATGGAACGCATACGCGATCGCCGCAGTCGCCGCTGCGAGCCCTGTCATCCCGATTACGCGCAGGAATGAATAACTGAAGTACAACAACAAAACGAAACTCGCCAGGACTGTTATCCGGTAGGCATAAAACGGATACATCGCGCTGCCGCCCGTGATAATCTTCACGAGTAAAGTGAGCGGAAAGAAACCTTCGCATGATATCGGGTGAAGAATGTGCGCGCCTACAGGATAGAATATCGACCTGGTGAAATATGGATTGCGGCCGGCGAGTACTGACTCGGTGAAATGCCACAGACTCCACGCCGACACCGCCGGATCATCCATCACTAATCCGTTTCGATACCAGATCGATCCGAGCGGAAAAACCCATTTGCGGATCATCAGCAAGGTGAAGAGGAGACCACAGAGGAAGATGCCGAAGCGATTACCGCCAAAACGACGCCACCAGTCGAGTAACGTCCGCGAACTTCGGTCCTCGTGATTTGTTCTGGCAGACATGAGTGCGCAGAATATCCGACGCTGTCGGTAAATTTCAACGGCTTTTCTTTTCTCCTTCCCCTCTGAAGGGGACTAAGGGGAAGGGTCGAGCGCAGGTCAAGCCCTCTCCCCAGCCCTCTCCCACCGGGAGAGGGCGACGACAAGGACTGAAAGAGAAGAACTTGCCATCTCAGTCTTAATGAGCGTTCAATTCGTCGCTGAGAGCGTGAGATAAATCAAGTTGGCTCACTATTGGTAACGGCAAAGTTGCGGATCTCCCCGAAACAAATTCTTAATCGCATCTGGCGCGACGCCGCGTTCCGTTCGGCGCTCTTCGCTTTCGTGTTGACCCGCGCGCTGGTGCTGGGCGCTCTTCTGTTAGTCACCAACGCGCATCGCGAAGGCCCAGGTCCTGCGTTCGGCGGATTGGTTGAAGAGGTGACCGTGTCTCTGCGCGAAAGCGGAATAATTCATCGTCTGGGAAAAGTCGTCGAAGCCGCGGACGGCATCTGGTATATGAACATCGCGCGCAACGGTTACGAGAAAGAACCTTTCAATCTCAATAACCAACACAACTGGGCTTTCTTTCCCCTGTTTCCGTTATTGGTCGGCGCTGCCGCACGAATCACCGGCGAGTTTCCACTAACAGCCGCTTTCTTATCGAATATTTTTTTCTTTGCAGCTTTAGTGGTTCTGTATAAAACTGCGCGCCTGTTTGACAGTGATGACGGTGAGGCGGATCGCGCTGTGTTCTATCTCGCGGCATTTCCAACCAGTTACTTTTTTTCCTTCCCCTTCAGCGAATCGCTTTTTCTGTTGCTCACTGTCTCAAGTTTTTTCTTCGCGAAACAAGAAAAGTGGTGGCGCGCAGGATTGTTCAGCGCGCTGGCTTCGGCAACGCGTCTGGCCGGGATGTTTCTGTTGCCGGCATTGTTCGTGCTCTATTGGCAGAGTTATCGAAAGCGCGGTGTGCGCGCAAACTTAATTGGTCTGTGTCTAATACCGGCGGGATTGATCGCTTACATGCTATATCTGCGCGCCATTACCGGAAACGCGCTGGCCTTTTTCGATATTCAGGCGACGTGGGGTCACCAACTAAATTTTTTCCTGCGGCCACTGTTCGAATACGCCGTCAACCCGCTGGTTTTAGGCTTTCACTGGGACTTTCGGCTGTTGAATTTTGTGGCAGTTGTGCTGGCCTTGATTTGCTCTGCGATGCTGTTGAAAAGGCGCCAGTGGGCGTTAGCCGTCTATGCGCTGATTTCTCTGATCGTTCCGCTGTCAGCAGCCTATGGTCTGCAATCTCTGACGCGTTACGTAATGGTAATCTTTCCGATCTTCATCGTTCTCGGCGGCGCCGGACGTGATCATCGCGCGGATCAAATCATTCGCGCAGTGTTCGTGGCGCTGCTCGCTTTGATGACTGCAATGTTCGCGCTGCGCGTAGCCCTGGCCATGGCCTGAACGTTACAGAACCGCGAGCGGATGCAAAGCACGACTTCGGCAGTTCGCGAATCGTACCGACGTTGCTCTCTTGTGGAAGTACGACCAATCCTTTGAGCTTATGGTTTCCGGCTTTAAGCCGGCATCCGCTCGCTACCGCTCGCGGTTCTGTACCCATTCACAGAATAGTCCGCCGATCGCCTTCGCGTCGCGTCACATGCGTGCGATCCAGATGCTCGAGAAGCGGGATGGCGTACTTGCGCGACACTCCGGCGAGATCTTTGAACTTAGCCACATCAATCGTCCGATCTGAATTCCGCGAAGCATATTCGCGCAATTTCTTGATCAGGTCATCGAGTGCGCCTCGATGAAAAAACATCTCTCCCTGAACTCGCACCAACGCTCCGCTGTCAATCAATAACTGCAAGACTTTGCGGCCGTGTTGCTGCGCCGAACCCGGGACGCTTGCCTGTTCGAGCGCCGCGGACAAAGTCGGCGCCGCCAGCGCCGCATCTCTATAAATTTTCTCGATCCGCTCGCGCAACTGCGCATCCGCGGCGGAAAGCTCGCGCGTGTGCTGGCGCGCTCGCACGATATCTTTTTCGGAAACGACGGCGCCTTCGTTTTCCAAATGAGTGAGCACTCCGCGAAAAATCTCCGGCGGCGTTTTAGCGAATCGCCGCTCGCGCAGGGTCTCTTTTGCAAGCCCGCGAGAAAGAGGTTCGCGCGCGTGATGTCTGGCGACCTCCTCCACGACTTTGTCTTTTAATTCATCGAAAATCGCCCGGCTAATCAGAACGCCCTCGGCGTCGATGATCGCGCCGCCTGCGAGCGCCTCCTTCGACGCTCGTCCGATCACTTCATCGCGCCAGCCCGTGCACGCGGCGAGATCGGCGCGGCGCAAACCGTGTCGATCCGCATTCTCAACAAACTGCTTGAGCTGTGACGCGCGATTGCCTGCCAGCAATATTTTCAGCCGCGCGCGCGTCGCCGCGAGATCTCGCGAACGATGCTTCATCGCGAATGCGTCGAGAATTGTTCCGCCGCCGATTGTTTGTTGTGGTGAGTACGAACGAAGAATAAACCGGTCGCCCAGAACGCCAACGATCGGAGCTTCAAATCGTAACTGCGCCAAGCCGTCCGAGCCGGGTTTGATTTCTCCGCCTTCTTCAAGCACGCGGACCCGGGCCAGCACTTCCGCCGCGCCGAGGTGCACGCGCAGACGTTGTCGCGAACGCAGAGGGCGCGGCGAGTCTGGAAGAAGCTGCACCTGCGCATCGACAATTTGCGTGGGACGCAGACGCCCAACTTCGGCAAGTACCATCCCGCGTTCGATGGCCGCGGCTTCCACGCCGCTTAGATTGATCGCGGTCCGCTGTCCGGCGACTGCCCGCTTAACCGCCGAGCCGTGCACCTGCACACCGCGCACGCGAACCCGCGCGCCGGCCGGAAACCCGACTGTAAGGGAGGGTGCACTTGATTGCGGTCGACCACGTCGCACGCTCGCGATACCCGGCAACAATTCCAATTCGTCGCTTTCAGCGATCTCTCCGGCGATCAGCGTCCCGGTAACCACTGCGCCAAATCCACGCATCGTGAACGAACGATCGATTGGCAGGCGCGTTACGAATTCCGGCGAGCGCGGTTCAACTTTCAGACCGATCTCGCGCAGCACTTGTTTCAACTCTTCAATGCCCTCGCCGGTGCGCGAACTAACCGCGACCACCGGCGCGCTTTCCAGAAACGAATCCGCGATCAGCTCTTCTGCTTCGGCGCGCACCAACTGAAGTAAGTCATCTTCAACCAGATCTTTTTTTGTGATCACTACCAGGCCTTTTTGTACATTGAGCAGGCGGCAAATATCGAAGTGTTCCCGCGTCTGGGGCATCACACTTTCGTCGGCGGCTATGACCAGCGCAACCAGGTCGATGCCGTGCGCACCCGCCAGCATGTTCTTGACGAAACGCTCGTGTCCGGGCACGTCGACAAACCCGATGCGGACGTCGCCGAGATCGAGATCGGCAAAACCAATATCGATCGTGATTCCGCGGCGTTTCTCTTCCGGCAGACGATCGGCGTCGATGCCGGTCAGCGCGCGCACCAGCGCCGTCTTGCCATGATCGATGTGCCCAGCCGTGCCGACAATGATGGATTTCACGAGTGATGCATGATACCGCAGGCTGGAGTATTATGGCGCGGGTGTGATGGATAATCAGTAGTTAGACTTGCTTCAGGCAAATAAAAGCGATCATTGTTCAATCATGTGCGTCTAACCACCTAAGGAAGACAAATAAAATGAGAAAAGCATTGAAAAGCGGGTTTGTGACCTGTTTGTTAACCGGCTTGCTAGCTTGCAGCGGCGTGAGTGATGCCCGCAAGTCGATAACAGCGACAGCCGGCTCCGTCACTAGCACCGGCAAGATGAGCACGCCGCGAGCTGGTCATACAGCGACGCTTCTATCGAATGGCAAGGTCTTGATCGCTGGGGGGATGGAGCGCAACGGAGTCTTCTTCGCGACTGCGGAACTCTATGATTCCGCCACCGGCAGGTTCGTTCCAACTGGAGCCATGAGCACCAAGCGTGTCGGCCACAAGGCAGTACTTCTTCAGAACGGAAAAGTTCTGATCCTGGGCGGGTCTAATCGTGAGGACGGCCAGCTCGCCAGTGCGGAACTCTACGATCCCGCGACTGGCGCCTTCACGGCAACCGGCGACATGAAAGAGAAAGGAGCAGGTAACGAGGCGACACTGTTGGCAGACGGGCGAGTCCTCGTCGCCGGCGGCTATAACGGTCAGTTTCTAACAACCGCTGAACTTTATGATCCCACCGTCGGAACATTTACGTTTACCGGCAAGTTGAATTATCCAACACCCAATACCGCTACGTTGCTGAAAAACGGCAAAGTGCTTCTCACTGGTGGCGGTACTGATTCTCTCTCTCCGGCAGTATTCGCCAACGCCGAAACTTATGATCCATCGACGGGGATTTTTACTCGCACCGGCAACATGATCACAGCGCGCAATAAATATGCTGCCGCGCTCTTGCCGAGTGGCAGAGTTCTTATCACCGGCGGCACCAACGAAACCGGAAGGCACGGCCTCACGCAGGCGGAGATTTACGATCCTGAGAAAGGGATTTTCTTTGCCACGGCCAATATGAACAGCGCACGATACAAGCTCCACAACGCATTAGTGGTGCTGCCAAGTGGTAAGGTGGTCGTCGCTGGCGGAGCGCAGTCTGTTGAAATCTACGATCCCGTCACCGGGACATTCACGGCCGTTGGCAGTGTTGGTGAGGCACGTTACTTTGCCACCGCCACGTTGCTCCAGAACGGCAAGGTGCTAATTGTAGGCGGCTACCGTATGGGCATCGTCAGCACATCGGAAGCTTGGATATACCAATCATAGCCGTAAACATCGGAGAACGACGCCGAACAAATCGTTGGACCGGAGCGGGCAGCCAACATACTCGTCTCTGACGTTGGGCTTATGCCGGATCAGGGAGCTAGAGATGACAAGTGATCAAGGTGAGCATTTATCCGGATTACTCTCCGCGGCAAACGCGATCACCGATCAAACACTGGCGGGCTTTGGCGATTTAACCGCACAGCAGCTTAACTGGAAGCCAGGCGCGGACCAGTGGAGCGTCGCCCAGTGTTTTGACCATCTGGTGACGGTCAATGCGGCCTATTTCCCGATTTTCGAGAAGGTTCTAAGCGGCGAGAAAAAGAACACCCTTTGGGAGAGCCTGCCATGGCTTCCCGCCTTTTGGGGAAAGATGCTAATTAAAGCCGTCGCTCCTGAATCCACACGTAAACTGAAAGCGCCAAAGATTTTTCATCCGTCAAGCAGCAGTGTTGATGGGGCGGTCATCCGCCGATTCATTGACCAACAGAATCAGGTAATCAGGTACATGAAAGCCACTGAGGATTTGGATCTAGAGAAGATCAAAATTTCATCTCCGGTCACCAACTTAATCACTTATAGTTTGCTGGATGCTTACCGCATCATAATCACCCACGAGAAAAGACATCTTCTGCAAGCAACGCGGGTGTCAGAGATGGATGGCTTTCGGAAAGGAATCTCTTAACCCCGACAGCAGGAGGACGATGAGAGGCAAAAGAGAAAAGAGCGCTGGTGATATCAACACTCTGTTCCGCTATAAGATATGTATCAACCTTGACCGAAGACCCGATCGCTGGAAAAAAGTGGAAGCGGGGTTTGCTCGTCATGGGATTACTTCAGTAGTAAGACACCCGGCGGTAGATGGTTTGAAAATGGATATTCCCTCGACCTGGGCTTACACGCCCGGCGCCTATGGTTGCCTGCAAAGTCACCTGGCCGCGCTGAGAGCAGCCCGAAAGAAGGGGGCGCCCAATATTCTGATCTTTGAAGATGACTGCGTCTTCGATCAAGAGTTCAACCAGAAGTTCGCGGACTACATTGAGCAGGTGCCCAGCGATTGGGATATGCTTTTGCTTGGTGGAGGCCATCATGAAAAGCCGGACAATGTTTCCGATAACCTGGTGAAAGCCAGGGGAACATATTTCACACATGCGTATGCGTTGGATCAGGGAATATATGATGCGCTGATAGAACTATGCGAGCAGGGTCAAAGAGTCGTGGATGAGTACACGGTGGAATTGCAAAAGATTTTTAATTGTTACTGTTTTGTCCCCAACTTGGTTTGGCAGGAACGGATTGATTCCGACATCCGATGAATGGAAATCAGGAAATTTCCAGGAGTACCAGCGGATGTTACTGTTCGGAGAGGCCGAAGTGAGTAACTAAGCAAGAAGAAAGTTAGTTAGCCTGCGTCAGAGATATAAGTCATTTCTTTTTCAAGTTGCCGCAGGCGCGCGCCCGCGTCAACTCAACCGTTCGGCGTCGGCTTGATCACTCCGGGGAGAGTTGTGACGCAATCTGCACTTGACCAGCGGGATATGCTGCTCGACGCGTGGAGAACCAACAACCGCGTCACCGTCTTCCTCTTCGAACACTTACCCGCCGAGCTATGGAGCGCCACCGTGCCGGGTGCTCCCCGACGAACCGTGCGGATGATTGCCGGCCACATCCACAATGCGCGGTGCACGTGGATCAAGACCTTGGGAAAGGAACACCGCATCGCGGTGCCGCGGGCCGTCAATCGACACCAGGTTTCTCCGAAGGAGTTGATTCGAGCACTTGGTCACAGTAGCCGCGGCATGATCAGTTTACTCACGCTCGGTTTGGACCGAGGCGGCGTGATCCCCGTCTCCTCGTCGTACATCTGGCGTAACCTTCCCCTCGACGTCGGGCATGTCCTAACTTATTTCGTCGCTCATGAAGGTCATCATCGCGGTCAGATTGTCATGCTCGCCCGACAGTTGGGCTATCGTTTGCCCGTCGAGATTACGGGTGGCCTTTGGCATTTTTCGAAGCGCGCCAGAGAGGTGCGGAGCTAGATTTCGCTGACGACGAACAAATCGTTGGGGAACGGAGTCCCGACGCCTCGGGATGTTTCTCAACTTGATTTGCCCGCCCGCTACCGCAGGCGGTTCTGACATCGATGTAGACTTGCTGCAAACAGGTGAGTTCGGTAGACTTGCTTGCACTATGGCTAGAGAATTTGTTGCCTCCAAAAAGAAGGTCTTTAATCGAGGCGTTCCTCCTGATTCCTTTCTTAATGAGTTGATCGACTGGGCCAGAGATGCGCCCGATGAGATCTTCGAGAAAAATAACATCCATGATGTTTACTCAAACGTCGCATCAGAACTCGGCCCCTTCTCTGATCTGCTCCACCGCAAGGCTGTCATGCTGGAGGTCTTGCGTGTCCTCGGTGGATTCGAAAGTTCCTGGAACTTCAACGCCGGACGGGACGTCACGAACCCGACCTCCAACACTCCGTGCACCGAAGAGGCGGGAGTGTTTCAATGTTCCGGCAATGCGATGGAGTTTGACCCAAGCTTAGAAAGCTTGCTCCGGGAGGCTTCCGGGGGTGAAACGGATTGCGAGACGTTCATCGTCGTCACGAAGCAAAACCACCCGTTCGCATTTGAGTTTTGTGCCCGCCTCCTTCGGTTCACGGTCAACCATCACGGCCCCGTGAAACACAAAAAAATCAATCCCTTTTTGCGACGTGATGCGGTAGCGGAGTTTCAAGGGTTCCTATCCGAGTGATTTTTTCTGATGCCGCAGTTTTCATCGCGGCTTAAGGATTGGGCTGCTGATCGACCACCTTCTTGATGTCGCCCGCACTGAGCGAATCGACTAGATATCTGATGTCCTGGTAACTTCGCCGGCACAACGCTCGGGATTCGGGAGCCGACGATTTGCGAGGATCATGTCCCTGTCTAAAACGTTGGGCATCTCTTAATTGCATGAAGTAACCAATGGCCTTCGTCCTCTCACGAATTTTTTCGCCTACGATATTGCTCTATTCATTTGTGGTAATTACTCAGTTCGCGCACGGTGTCTATCTTGGGCGGCAAATCGAACCGCCCGGCGCATTCACTTTATTGTATTGGTTGGGTTTGCTGTGGATCATCGGCTGGTGGTTGCGCACAGACAGCCGGAAGCATGGCGTGGCTCCGGTTTACGATATGGGTTTCTTTCTTTATATCGCGTGGCCGCTCGTTATGCCTTATTATCTGGTCAAGACCAGGGGCGCCAAAGGGCTTCTTATTATCCTGGGTTTCGCAGGCGCTTACGTGGGCGCGGCAATCGTGGGCATTACAATTTCTGTGTTGACTGCTTCGGTTTGACTGGTTTCGTCAACGGAATGTTCAATAACTCGTTGAACCGGCGCCCGGGTCGCGCGTTTCTCAACTTGATTGTTTGATTCGAACGTTCAATGTGATCGACGCGCCCGGTGAATTCGATCCCTGGGGCACAAAATGAATGCATCTGATCACCAACCGTGGCCGCGAATGGTGATGCTTGTAGGTGTGGTGTACTTTGTCATCGGCTTCGCTTTCTCCGCGCTGGATCCTTTCATATCGGATCAGGTCCGGTTCAGGTGGCGGCTGGCGGCGTGGGTGGCCAGCGCCGCCGTGTACGCGGCTCACATCGGTTACGAGAACTTTCGGTTGGCCAATTCGCCTCGTGCGACAGCATTGCACGCCTCCATGGCGGCCGCGTTCGGGGCCTTCTTGCTTGCTGTCGCAGCGACCGTTCACAAGGTGATGGTCCCCTCACACGCTCCGTACTGGCGGTTCGCACTCGCGCTCGTGGTCTGGCCGATCATCACCGCTCTGCCCGCGTTTCTTGTCGCACTTGTTGTAGCTGCAGTGCTGGCCCGGCTTCCAACGAAGCGCTTGGCCAGGTAGCATCACAGTGTGTGGCCCAACGATTCGTTGGCCCGGAAGCAAAGGATGAACTATGAAGGATGAAGGAATGATTTTATTTTTCATACTTCATCCTTCCGCCTTCATCGTTGCTTTAAGCCGGGGCCGGTCCAACTCTGGCTGGCCACTTTTTGATGGTGCAGGAGGATAATTAGTCTTGGCTACACAGTGCGAATTGACGGTGAGTTTATCTTTCCCGCTCGAACAAGAGTCGATGCAAGACCCACTCATTCAATATTACAAGGGCTTTAGCGAAGAATTTGCGGCCGCTGGTTCCGGTCAGTGTGGGCCTCCGAAGATACTTTTGCCCCAGAGCGTAGAAATCGGAGGCATTCAGACGGTCATTCCGGGAAAGTTCGCGTTCGATTGTAATCTGTCGCTATCGGAGGTGAAGCCGGCGATAGAACAGATTCGCGGGAGCTTCAAAGACATGAATCCCCAACCCGATATTTCAGTTACCTTATATGATCGGGACGGACATAACCGGATACGCCTTTACCCGCGCAGCGACATTGAATTTTATTTTTCCGGTCCGCCGCTAAAGCGCGACTGAAGCTGAGGCGTTATGCGCGCGAGTGACGACTACCTCTATTGACAATCCTGACGCGAAAGAATAACTTGCCCGCGCTCCAAATAAAACTTCCTCAAGGCTTAAATAGCGAAAGGAAATCACGATGGCGATACAGGTAATAATTAGTCAAGCAGGGCCGCTACCAATAACGGCTACATTCAACGCGCCCGGTGACGAGCCCATGTATTTAGAAGTCAACGGGTCGATTTGGACCCAAGGCGTGAACAATATGATTGGAATCGGGATCCAACTCGACGGTCAAACAATCGGGACGGCGCAAATCTACTCCAACGGGAATGCGACCCACCGGGCGGTCGTGCCCGCATACATTCAGATTCAACTCAGCCAGGGCCCGCACAAATTGGCCCTGTTTCCCGGCACCGGTGCGACGGTATCTGATTCTAACGACTTTTTTACCGCGGTCATTCATTACTAAAAACAAACCGGCGAGGCACAATCCGGGAGCGAGAGCATTGTCGGCGTCTAAGCGGCACCAGAGCGCGCTCGAGCTCATGCTCGAGTTTCAGAAAAACAAGGCGTGCAGATTCCGCGAGACCGGATATGATCCCAGCCCAAAACTGCTGGCGCGGTCGCACGAAGTACGAAGCCTGCTCGAGAAGTTTCGGGATATCGGAACGGATGCGCGAGTTCTGGAGGTGGGGAGTGGAGCGCACGGTCTTATCTTTTTCTTCGGCGGGCAGCGCGGCGTCGGCGTCGATCCTTTAGCGCATCATTACGTCACACTCTTCCCCGCGTGGCAGCCCCGCGTTCCCACCGTGTCCGCCTGCGGCGAAGCGCTCCCGTTCCCGGACAATTCATTCGAGGTGGTTTTGTCGGACGACGTGGTGGATTACGCGCAGGATCCCGAGGCAATCTTAAACGAGATAGCGCGGGTGCTGGCGCCCTCCGGAGCTCTTTATTTCAGCGTGAATATTTGTCACCCGGTGTGGAGCGGCCTGAGCAAGCTGCGCGACGTTGCCGACTTTCACACGACTCATATTTCTCTGCGACGAGCGCGGCGCTTTTTTAAGCATTTGCCGCTCCGCATCGTTTGGGAAACGCATGACATTTCTGAGACTCGGGCCGCAATCAGAAGGCGGCGGGAGCGTCGCTTTCGCGCCTGGGTGAAGAGCTTGTTTTACTACCAGGCGCGTTTTGAAGCGATTGCGATCCGCGAACCGATCTGAGTCATTGAGATGATCAGACATTTGTAAGAAGTCACCGCTAAACTTATCAAGAAAGGAAAAGTGGAAGTCTCTCCAGTCACTCTCGAAGGTCAGTATGTCCGTCTGGAACCTCTGTTGCCGGCGCACGAAGCGGCGCTCATCGCCGCCGCGAGTAATGGTGAGTTATGGAATTCAACGGTGACCATCGTGCCCACTAGCGACCAAGTGGCCGCTTACATCGAAGGCGCGCTTCACGGTCAGGCCCTGGGGTATGAACTGCCGTTCGCGATCGTCCGCAAGACTCCAACTAAAGATGGCGAGAGCGAGGCATTAGCCCGCGCGTCAGCAAGGGCTCGCGATTCACGCGATATGGACGAGCCGGGCGAAGTCGTCGGCACCACGCGCTTTTATGACATCCAAAAAAATGATCGCCGCGCCGCGATCGGCTACACCTGGCTGGCGAAGAGCGCTCAACGCACCGCGGTAAACACTGAAAGTAAGTTGTTGCTGCTGACGCACGCGTTCGAATACTGGCAATGTAATCGGGTGGAACTCATCACCGACGTTCTCAATGAACAATCGCGCACCGCCATTCTTCGTTTGGGCGCGAAGCAGGAAGGCATCTTGCGCAAACACCTGATCCTGCCGACTGGTCGGATCCGCGATTCGGTAGTCTTCAGTATCATCGATGATGAGTGGCCGGAGGTGAAAGCGCGGCTACAGAACCGCTTGCGGTAGCAAGCGGGTTTTACTGCAACCGTGAGGGAGGTGCGCAGCGCGGGCCCTAGCCCGACCGTAAGGGAGGGCTCTGTTTAGTACCACCTGTGTCAGCGGGTGGGTACAATACTCAACACGCGAGTTGATCGCCGGATCCACCTGCTTAGGCAGGCGGTACTGACTCCATAGCGTTCGGAGTTCTCTATGAAAATCCCAACCGCATTCTTCTTGTTTTTTTGTCTGTCTCTGATTTCCCTGACCCAGGCGCCGCAATCCGACCGCCAACAGTTCATCCGCGTCGAAGCGCCAGTGATTACGTTGACTCATGTTCGTGTGATCGATGGCACCGGCGCCGCACCGCTTGAGGATCAAACCATCGTAATCACCGACGGCAAGATCCAATCAATCGCACTGACTGCCGGCGCGAAGGTTCATTCAAATACTCAGGTGATCGATCTCAAAGGCTACAGCGTCCTGCCCGGATTGGTCGGCATGCACGACCATATGTTCTTCCCTATGGGAGGCTCGCCGCCCATGTATTCGAACATGGGCAGCAGCTTTCCGCGTCTGTATCTCGCGCTCGGAGTTACGACGATTCGCACCACCGGCAGCGTGGTACCTTTCACTGATCTTGAAATTAAGAAGCTGATCGACAGCGGCCGGATGATCGGACCGAAGATGCATATCACGGCGCCCTATTTGGAAGGACGCGGCGCATTCACGCCGGTGATGCACGAACTGACCGGGCCCGATGACGCGCGGCGCATGGTCAACTTTTGGGCCGATGAAGGCGCGACCTCATTCAAAGCCTACATGAACATCACGCGCGATGAACTGCGCGCGGCGGTGGAGGAAGCACACAAGCGTGGGCTGAAGATCACCGGTCACTTGTGCTCGATTGGATTTCGTGAAGCGGCTGAGATCGGCATTGATGATCTCGAGCACGGCTTGTTCGTCGATTCAGAATTCGTTCCCGACAAAAAGCCCGATCAGTGCCCAGCCGGCAGCGCTGTCAGTGCCAGCCTGCGACAACTTGACTTGAACAGCGAGGCTGCGAAAGAGACGATCCGCACATTGGTCGCGAAGAACGTTGCGCTCACGTCCACACTTCCCGTTTTCGAGGCCGGTGCGCCGCTCGCGCAAAGCGGAATTGGCGCTGCGAGCGCGGTTCTGAATCCGCGCGTGCTCAACGTGATGAATACCGATGCACGCGTGCGTTACCTGACAGCGCGATCGCGCATTGCCGCCGATTCGCCGACTCCGATGTTGATTCGCAAGTCGATGGATTTCGAACGCGCCTTCGTCGCCGCCGGCGGATTACTAATAGCCGGCCTCGATCCTACCGGCAACGGTGGAGTGGTCGCCGGCTTCGGTGATCTGCGCGAAGTCGAGCTCCTCGTCGAAGCGGGTTTTACTCCCGTCGAAGCGATCAAGATTGCCAGCCTCAACGGCGCAAAATTTCTGGGCGAAGATGCGCGCATCGGCTCGATCGCTGTCGGTAAACAAGCCGACCTGATGATCGTGAAAGGAAATCCCGCCGCAAGGATCAACGACATCGAAAACGTCGAAATCGTTTTCAAAGACGGCATCGGTTACGACTCAGAAAAATTGATCCAGTCAGTGCAGGGGTTGGTGGGTATTAGATAACGAACTCAGGACCGGAGCGCGGGCGTCCTCGCCCCGCAATGCGCGCAAATGTGGCTTTAGACTGAGAGGAGTGAACGGAGGCCCGGTTGCTTGCAAATTCCGTTACTTTCTCAATTCTACATTTTCCTCTAATATGCGCTGCCAACATGACAGCACAAGCAGTTTCATCGAAGCATTCATCTCTCATTCCGATTGAAAAAATTGAACGAGCGATCTATTTCATTCGCGGCGAGAAGGTGATGTTGGATCGTGATCTTGCATTCTTATATGGCGTAGGCACCAAGGTGCTCAAACAGGCGGTGAGACGCAATATCGGCCGATTTCCTCACGACTTCATGTTTGTGCTTAATTCTACTGAGTTCCAGGATTGGAGGTCACAATTTGTGACCTCCAAAGCAGACCGCAAGGGACTTCGTTACGCACCAATGGCTTTCACTGAACACGGAATCCTGATGTTGTCGAGCGTCTTGAACAGTGAACGGGCTATTCAGGTCAACATCGAGATTATGCGCGCCTTCGTAAAGTTGCGGCAAATGCTCGCGTCAAATGCAGAGCTCTCGCGCCGGCTCGACGAACTAGAAAGCAAATATGATCGTCAATTCAGGGTTGTGTTTGACGCGATCCGGCAACTGATGTCGCCGACTGTTCCCGCTCAAAAACAGATTGGCTTTCGCTCGCGTGCAGGAAGGAAGTAAAATCCTCTGCGAAGATCAACGACATCGAAAACGTCGAAATTGTTTTCAAAGACGGCGTCGGCTATGATTCAGAGAAATTGATCCAATCGGTGCAGGGGTTGGTGGGGATAAGGTGATTTTGGAGTGCGCCGGCAAAGCGAAGCGGCGACGGCGCGTTGAATCGCTTAGCTGCAAACAATCCAAAGCGGTGTCTCCCGATGAATATCCCGATGAATAGGGATTGGCACCGCACTCCAAATAGCAAGTGTCTTCAAGGCCGGGCATCGGAATTTTGGGCGCTGAAGATCCCGGGTGGATGTAGCTTGAATCTCATTCGCCAACCTTGAGTGCAATTTTCCAGCGGTTAAGTCAAATGTCGATCCATGGGGTTAACTCATGCCGTCGGAACTGATGGAGACGGCTTCACCTGAAGGAGAAATACTCATGAAAAAAGCTGCTGTTATCGCAATCCTGGCTGGCTCGTTATTCCTCTTTTCCTGCTCAAGAGAAAACTCTGCTTCCAATTCTTCAAATTCGTCAGCGATAGCATCACCAGCCGCAGTCGCGACGCCCACCGCTTCACCGGCCAACTCCTTTACGGTTTGCAAGGGAACTTTTGCGCTGTGTACCACCGCCACGTGCGGCGGTAGTACCACTGATCAAGTCGGAAGACCGATCCCATGTGCATGCGAAGTTAAGCAGGGTTTTTCCGTAGGGACTAACGCATGCAGTACGGTGCCCCAGGAGCCGCCCACCCCAGGTCAGGCGATTCCGTCGCGTTATTTTCCAATTCAAAGCATGGCGGTTTGCGAAGGGCGGGTACCATTTGCAATGTGCCTGGACAGTCCCTGTGTGGTTGACAAGAATGATCCAACCAAAGCCAACTGCAACTGCAATCTGATAGCCTCGAAGAACTACGTGGTGGTTGCCGCTACGGCTTCAGATTCGATGTGCAGGAGCGCGGTGTGGTCTTCGGCGAGTCTTGAAGATGTCATTCAGATCACCGGATTCTTGTACGCGCAAAATCCGCAGCTACTAAAACCGCTCCCGATCAACATCGTGCGCGTTGAGTCCGCAAAGAATTAGCTTTGCTGTCGCCTCTGCTGGCGAGGCTTCGACGCAGCAGAAGCTGGGTTCTTATTCGGCCCTGATTCAGATATGCTCCTGGGTTTGTGGGGGGATTAGACGCATGATGCTGCGGCAAAGCCGCGGCTGCCGGTTGCTACTGCTCCCGTACACCGGGATTCTCTTGACACGATCTGAGGCCCGCCATTAGATTGCTCCCCAAAGAATCCAACCCTTAAAAGGAAGGAGACCAACATGAGCATCAACTTTACGCGAAGACGGGTCATCATCTGCATTTCGGTTCTTGCTTGTGCAGTGTTAGTGCCGATCGCTTTACGTGCAGCCAGTAGTCCAGGCACACTGGAGGCTTGCATCAATCCCGGTAACGGGATGATGCGTCTGGTGGATTCGAGCACTGCATGTCACGACAATGAGAGCCGTGTGTCCTGGAACATTACTGGCCCAGCCGGCCCTCCGGGACCAACTGGACCAGCCGGACCGCCGGGACCATCATCCGGTGGACCGCCATTTGTCTGGGTCTGCACACCCGCGCATCTTTATCACGGCGCCGGCATCAACACGTCCAACCTTTATGTTTTCAATGGCAGCGCTGCTACCGCCAACGTCGCAGTGAATTTCCTCGACATCAATGGAACAAATTTGGTCGGTGTCACTATTCCGGGAACAGCCTCCGAACCTTATCCGGGTGAAACCGGAGTGAACACTGTTACGTTGGCGGCGAAGCACACAAGGAATCTGACCTGGACTATGCCGCAAGCAAGTCCAGATCCCACAACTAACGTTGCCTTTACGATCCAAGTGAGTTCCGACCAGCCAATCGTGGTTGGCGCAAATCTCTTGGGTGGCGGCTTCATGCCGAATCAATGCGAGCTGCTACCGAAGTAGTTCGCGAATATGGTTTGGCAGAGTTACACGCTCGCTTGGTGAAGATGTGACATTCACGCCTATGCGATGAAGCGCACCGCAACTCAAATTATTTACCTCCGCCCGTCACGGTGAATTTGATGTCATCGGCACTTTCGGCGAGCTTGATGTCGTTTCGGTTGTACGCGGTGACGGTGCAGGTGTATGTGCCTGAGGTAAGCGGCTTGTCCAATACATACGACGTGCCATCGACGCGCTTGTTGATGTAGTCATAGTTCGTCTGCGCTCCGCTCGAGCTGTCGGCGTTGATGCTGAACTTGTAATAGGCCGCGTCGGGATAGCCCTCCCATTTCACTTCGATATTGTTCGCTCCCATCTTTGCGCCAGCTTTGGGACTGATCAGTTTCAGATCGCTTTTGAAGAGATTTGCATCAGGCGCGAAGAACGTTTGGTCGGCCTCGATCTGATACTTGGCTGAGGACACGAAACCCGAGGTCGCGAAAACATAGTAAGGCGTATCGAAAACTTTTGCCGTCAGGCCTTCATAGATTCCGGGCGGCACGTTCTTGATCAAGTACTCGCCGCCGGCGTCGGTTTTCGCGGTGAAGGTTTGGCCGCTGCAGCCGCCGAAATACTGATTAAATTTCTCGCACAGTTTTACCTCGATATTTCCTGCGGGTTTTTCGTCATAGAAAACCTTGCCAGAAACGTTGGCCTTGCCGGCGGCAGGCTTTTCCTTCTCCTCGCCCGTGCCGGATTGAATGATGCCCTGGTCGTCCGGCTTAGCCGAGGAAGTTTTGGCATTCGAGTTCGCTGAACCGCCGCCGTGGTCAACGACGGATTTACAACCCGACGCGATGACGATGAAGAGTAATGCAGTGCCGATAAATCCTTTTGCGGAAGCAGACATATGATTCTCCCAGGTTTATTAAATGGGGCAAATTTCTAGCCTGACAATTGTAACTTTCTATTTTCCGCTATCCATGTGCCAGCCCGGATTCACCCATTGGCCTTTGCGGTTGACAAAGACTTCGGTTACGCGGCCGGTTTGGTTGATGTGCTGGCCGCCGGTCTCCAGCTCGTACGCATAGTTCGAATAAACCACCGCGGTTACGCCATATACCTGGATTTCGGTTTTGGGAAATTCGAGTTTGACGAGCTTGCCGCCGCTCTTCGCAAATTGCGCCGCGCCCTCGAGAATCGTCTGGCGGTTTGACCAGGTGTTGTCGCCGGATTCAATCGCCACGGTCTCTTCAGGGATCAATTTTTCGAGCGTGGCGCGATCGCCGGCGAAGTAAGCTCGCCAGACCGCTTCGCGCGCATCCAGGAGACGCTTCTTCATTTGATCGCCCAGCGGCCGCGGCGCCGCCAACTGTTCTTCCAGCGATTCCTGATGCAGCGCGGTGTCGCTGCCGCTCTGAATCCACTGACCATTATTTTTCGTATAGAAATCGCAAATGCGCAGCGCTCGATGGTACGGACCGTTAGGCGTTATCGACTCGACGTCGGCGACGAAGCAAACAAAGGCGGCATCGCCTTTGAAGATCATTTATGTTGCGTTCGAGTTTATGTTTTGTAAACCCGCTAAGAGCCTTGTTAGCAACCGAGTTTGCATTGCGCATTAGACATAAGTTCGTCTGACCCCCAACCGCAGTCTGTCCTTGCAAACGACATTCCGAAGGAATGCGTTCAAAGCGACTTGACGATTGTGAAAGTAACTCCCGCCGCAAATTCGAGGTGATTGTGAAACTTATTTCGAGTACTCTTTTCAGTTGAGGCAATGAATCCCGTTCGAGTACCTTTTTCGTGAGGCAATCGGATCCTTGACTTTTTGAAACACCTGGAATATCGTGCGGCTGCTGCTTGAGAATAGGCTGGCTTCACGAGCCTCTGCTTCCTTGCAAACTCGCCCAACCCAGTCTTCATTTTTTCGGGTGTAGCCACGTGTAAAGACACGGTTGGCTCATCCTATCGTCGATTTAGGAAGGACTCACCGTGACTCCAATTTACTACTTCAAACGCTACCGAGTCGTGATGGATTAGGGAGGTCGTGTATGGCGAAATGGGCTGATTACGGAATTTCCGAAGTGCGCTACAACAGTGAACACACGCACATCGACAAAGTAAAAGTTCACGAAGACAAGGGCGAGAGCATTGGGGCTGGCGAGGTGTGGTTAAGAACCAAAGTGGTCTCAGCTCTTGAGCGTGATAGTACCTTCGTTACCATTCTTAAGACGAAGGATGGCACCTGGAGAAAAGGTCAAGATGTACACGTGGTTACGATTCACGGCGTAAAGTACATCCGCTCGGACAAGAACCAAACGACTACTGACAACCTAGGAGACTTGCCAGAGTTTTGAGTGGCGCTAACACCAGCACGAGCACTATCACGAGCGCGTCCAGATAGTTTGGCAACTTTGCCACGGTCTTGCCCGAAATACTAGACCCCCAGTCGACTATTTAATCATCCATTCATCCGAGGGGCTCAGAAAATCAGATTAGAAGCCATTGTACCTAGAGAGCAAACTTTCTATTGACATTTGCCTGAGCTATAGCGCGAAGCGCAGCGCCTTTTAACGGGCTGGTCTCCAGAGCTTGCGACTGTCGCATCCTTCTTACCCAGCTTTCTAAGAGAATCGCCTCATGAACGCCCCTTCTTATTTCTTTCTCAGAATCCCACAAATCGCACTTGTAAGCGGCTTCTGGTCCGGCTTTTTGTTTAATTTCATCACAGGCGTTCTGGCGACGGTTGTGGTCTCCTTCGTTGGCTGGCTCATTGTAAGGTTAACGCGGGGGGCTCGGCAGCTGTTAAAAGCGCGGGGCCGCTATAGGATAAACCGGTGTATGGATTGGAACCTGTAAATTGCCGCGATATCCAGCGGGTACCGAGGCGGTTGAGGTCTATCGTTTAGTGATGAAAAAAGAGCACGTGACACTCACGTTTTTCAACTATCTTCCCAACGTCAAGACGGTACAAAAATATGAGGGCGCGGGAATTTATAGAGGCATGGTACTCTCAGCGTTCTACTACATACCGGAACCACAAAGTTCCGAGTCTGGCGTCTTTGTGTTGCGCAAAGCTGGCGAGAAATTTAAGGGGTGTTATGCGCAATACGATCTCATAGCCAACATGAGACTCCATTTAAGCAAGAAGGAGGATCTTATCCTCAGACGCGTGCAGAGAATTTCGCTCTGGGTGCAGTTGAAAATGATGTGGGGGTTTCCACCCTTTCCTTGTTACCAACCGGCAAAAGAGTTGTACGATGCGGTCCTTCGGGAACAGCCCTGACGTAGTGCCGCAACCTAAGCCGGGTCCGCAGTATGATTCACAAGGCTGGCATGTATGGAATGATGCGTATCGCACCTTAGTGAGTTAGGGAGGGTTCCATTTGCCACCGGCCGATATAGTGTTTTCGAGTTATGGTGAGGCCTTTCGTCCAAGTGCTTGATCAGTTTTACGCAAAACCGGAGAACATCCGGCATCAAGCTCTATCTATGGAGTATTCAGAACCGGACGATCTCACGGGTTGGCGAACCAACATCTGGCAGCCTCGAGGTATAAAGGGCTTAATTGAGAGAACCTTCAGAATTCAGATCGAACATTGGGAGGATGGGTTAACGACCGTTGAATCTTGCAATGGGGTGTTCTTCAGCGCATTTTCAAAAGGACGACGTGGTGAAAAAGTGAAAGTGCACTTTGACGAACCACCTGACTGGATGTCGCTATTGATTTATTTAACTCCAAATGCTGCATACGATACAGGCACGTCTTTCTGGCAACATCGAGATACCGGTTTAATTGCGAAGCCTACAAAACGTGACGCGTTGAGATTGGGTTTGAGCCCTAAGGTATTGGAAGCCGTTCTTGAGGAGGATGGTTGGAAGCAGAAGCGTTGGATTGAGATTAACCGCCTCGGTAATATTTACAATCGAGCCGTGATGTTTCCTGCGGGCCTGTTCCATTCAGCCACACGGCACTTTGGTAATAACCTAAACAACGGCAGACTTTATCAATCGTTCCACTTTTCGATATGTTCGAGTCGAAGAAGCGCTAACGACGCCGCTCTGAATAAATCCGACGCTGGAAGATTCTACAGATGAGAGAACGCCGTAGGCTGAACTCGATTTTTGCTAGTGACAATACGTCAGGCGTACACTCGAAGATCCTCAAGGCAGTTAACGCTGCAACGAAGGGACACGTGGCCGCCTACGGCGATGATCCATACACGCGAGCGGCCGTGAGGAAATTCCATCGGCACTTTGGTGGAGACGTTGATGTTTACTTTGTTTTTGGTGGGACCGGCGCGAATGTTTTGGCCCTGAAAGCGATAACTGAACCCTACCACGCAGTCATCTGCGCCGAGAAGGCGCACATTAATGTTGACGAGTGTGGAGCACCTGAGAAGTTTATTGGTTGTAAACTTCTTCCAATTTCATCAGACGACGGAAAGATTTCAATTGACGACATAAAAGAGTCCCTCAACGGGATTGGAGATGAACATCACGTCCAGCCTCGCGTGATCTCGATCTCACAATCAACTGAGATGGGAACAGTTTATACAGCGCGTGAGATCGCAGCCCTAGCGAACTTTGCTCACCGGCGTAAGATGCTGTTGCATATGGATGGCGCGCGAATAGCTAACGCCGCTGCGAGTCTCAATGTGGAATTGCGAGAGATAACCTCAGATGTGGGTGTGGATGTTCTTTCATTCGGCGGTGCGAAGAACGGAATGATGTACGGCGAAGCTGTTGTGTTCTTTAACCGGAGGTTTGCTCAAGGGTTCAAATACATCCGCAAGCAGGGAACGCAGCTCGCGTCGAAAATGAGGTTCATAGCTGCGCAATTTGACGCTCTGTTGTCCGACGATCTATGGAAGCAGAACGCCCGACACGCTAATCGGATGGCTAAGAGTCTGGCAAGTGAGCTAAAGAAGTTTTCACATATAAAGATAGTGCCAGAGTGCGAAGCGAACGCTGTCTTCGCTGTTCTTCCGATGAGATCTATAAAGTCGCTGCAGAAGCAATATTGCTTTTATGTGTGGCATGTATGGAACGAAAAGACCTCGCAGGTTCGCTTTATGACCTCTTTTGACACCACTAAGGAAGACATCAAGAATCTCGTTGGCTCCATTAGCGGGACGTTTGGTTACGTGAAACCAACGGTTAGCAAACTCAAAGCACAGACGAAAAAGTCGCGCCGAAAGAAATCTGAATATAAGGAGACTCGCTACGCCGATGGATTCACCCAGTGCTGACACTATTTGTTTTGAATGCCTAACAAAGGCGGATTAATTTAATTCCGATAAGTTATCGGCTGGATGCTTGTCGATTAGCCGCTCAGAACGAAGCTCAGGCACGACTGAGCGATCGAAGAAAAGTATGAACTCAGCGAACAAGGCACCAAACGAAGTAGATCGCAATAACGTTAATACTGAATCAGCGTACCTTGTCAGTGGAGAATTACTGCGATCACTAATAGGTGAACGAACTAAGCGTTCGCCGTTTCAGTGGTTGAGACACCCCTTGCTTCTGGTTATTCTAAGCGGAATATTTGGAGCCTGGCTAACGAACTACTATGTCACCAAACAGCAAGAATCAGCGCGCAGGCAAAGCTTTTTGGACGGGATAAATAACGCGAGGATGCCCAAGCTGGGCGAAGTTTGGGAGCAACTTGATAGTGACGAGCTGAAGATTAATGAATTATTGGAGGGGCAGAACGATGTTAAAGATGGTAAGAAAAGACTCACGTTGGATGATCGCGTTGAGCAGATAACCACACTTATCAGGAACGATCAGGTGATAGCTGGCAAGTACAGGTTTTGGCTGGGCGAGGACTTATATCGTAAAACTGAAGGATACTTGGATGCCAGTATCGAGTACGCCGTAAAGAAGATTGGGTCTCCACCGGAAACGGATTTATCCGGCCTTCTTAAGAGAAGAGAGGCAGCAAAACAGGACATCATTCAAATAAGGGAATTATTTCTCCAGGGGGAGGCCGGTCCCCCCGTCAACACAGAGAGACGGTGGTGACAGTTGAATGACGAGTTGATTTCCGGTAGCGTCAAGGATTTTGTGTAAACGATCGTAGTTGTGTTGGGTCGCTGCTTTTCATCTTATTAATTTGTTAGCAGCAGTAGGGGCTGTGGGAACGGTGGGAAATCGCAGTTTGTTTTTCCACGGTTTCCATAGCCCGATTTCGTCGTTGCGGTTTTCATTTCGTCGCTGGCCTCCCAGTCCTAGTTCGCCGGCAGCCGGTTTTCGTAGATGATGGCGAAGCGATTGAGCGCGTCCTTCCAGGCATGGACCGGCATGGTCCATTTCTTAGCGATGTTGCGCAGCGCCAGATAGAGCAGCTTGCTGACCGCCTCGTCGTTGGGAAACGAGCCGCGCGCTTTGGTCACCTTGCGCAGCGACATGTTCAGCGACTCGATGGCGTTGGTCGTGTAAATGATTTTCCGAATCTCCGGCGGGTGCCCGAAGAGCGGAATCACGCGCGTCCAGTTGCTGCGCCAGGACTTGGCAATCATCGGAAACTTCGCGTCCCATTTCAGGCTGAAGTCAGTCAGTCGTTGTTCAGCTTCTGCTTCGGTCGCCGCCCGATAAATCAGCTTCAGATCGGCCGCTACTTCCTTGCGCTGTTTCCAACCGACGAAGTTCAGCGAATGCCGCACCAGGTGCACGATGCAGAGTTGAATCTCGGTTTGCGGAAAGACACTTTCAATCGCTTCGGGAAAGCCTTTCAGCCCGTCAACGCAGGCGATAAAGATGTCGGTTACTCCCCGATTCTTCAGCTCAGTCACCACTTGCAGCCAGAACTTGGCGCCTTCCGTTTGCGCGATCTACAACCCCAATACCTCTTTCAAGCCCTCCAGCGTGACTCCAATCGCCAGGTAGATCGCCTTGTTCCTGACGTGTCCGTTATCCCTCACTTTGAACTGAATAGCGTCCAAATAGATGATCGGATAGACCGCGTCCAGCTGCCGGTTCTGCCATGTCTTCACCTCATCGATTACTTCATCCGTCACACTCGAGATCAAGCCTGGCGACACTTCTACGTGGTAGATCTCTTCCAGGTGTTGCTGGATCTCGCGGGTCGAGAGCCCGCGCGCGTACAGCGAAAGGATGTTGGCGTCGAACCCCGTGAAGCGTGTCTGGTGCTTCTCGATGATCTGCGGTTCGAAGGTCCCATTCCGGTCCCGCGGCGTCTCCAGCGCCAACTCCCCAAAGGTTCCTTTGATTGTCTTGGCTGACTTGCCATTGCGCGAGTTGCCGCTGTTGTTCCCGGCCGCGTCGTGCTTGTCGTAACCGACGTGCTCGGTCATCTCCGCCGCCATCGCTCGCTCCAGCAACTGCTTTGTCAGTTGCTTCAACAGACCGTTCTCGCCGATCAGGTCCGCGGGCTTTTTGTAGTCTTTCAGTAGGTTGTCTATCAGCTCGTTGTCGATGCTTTTGTCTTTGGTCATCTTTTCTCCCGCCAACCTTAACCGGTTAGCCGCTCGATGACCATTTACACAAAACTTTTTACACCCTCTGATTTCCTGACAGACGATGCCCCTATTTCTGAATTTTGATACCGGCCGTCTCCCAGAACCGGACGAGAATCTCATCCAAAGTCGCCTCATGCATAGATATTGAAACAATCTTTTCAGGATCACCGGATGTGATTCGCAATCGCCTGCCGCTGGTAAAGGCCAATTTGGCTACTGCATCTTTAGCTGGTCCATTAAAATTTACGGCAATCCTCTTGCCTTGCTTCATTTGATTTCGAAGATTTCTTATATTCGAGAAATCGGCCCCATCGAATATTACTCTCCCTCGTTTGAAGAGATAATTCAAAACATTGAAGACGTCGTCGTCTTTCAGTTCCAGATCATATTTAGCAGTCGCGTTTCTCGGATCGGGTATGAACACAATCCTCTTATGCGTCTTCGCTGACAAAAGCGAGGCGATTTCCTGACCGGTCTTCTTTACGAACTTAATAGTAATTCGGGGTTCAAAACCGTTGCTCCAGCAAGACATGTAGCAGGTATCCCCTGCGCCGCATAGACTGGTACATCCGTCTGGACAGCTCACGCTTCCGTGGCAAGTTCGGCCAGGAGCCGCTTCACAAGCGCAACTGATTTTCTTTTGGCCAGAGGCAGGTGCTGTGATTCCAATCAATGCAAGAAACAAAACAACAGCGAACATTGGAGACGTGTTCATCTCTTTTTCCTCGTTAAGGTGAGTTAATGAAATCCAACAGCGTCAAGTCGGTAAGGAAGTGATCTTCCCTTGTCTTCCGAAGACAGGATCGGCTACTGGTTGGCGCTGGCGTCTTGTCGGGCCTCTACGATCTTAGTACCGGTTTGGTCGGATATCTTAATAAGCATTTCATCTAATGTAGCCTCCGGAAGCTTAATATTCACTAAGGACATGGGGCTGCCGGCGGAGACCCGTAGCGGTAACCCGGTCAAACCAACCATATCGTTTACAAACGTGCTCACAGGTGTGTTTCTGACACACAAGGTGATCCGTTCACCGGACAACAAGATTCTACGTAAGCGCTTAAGCCTCTCAAAGTCCTGACCGTTGATCTGCACCGTGCCCTGATCGGAAAGAAGGTCAAGGGCATTCCAAAACGGCGTTCTCTTAAAGCCCATATTGAACACGGAATCGGGCTTTGTTGGCGAGAACACCAACTCCTTCCCACTAAGGTGGGATAGCTTGGACACCAATTCTGGATATGTGCCGTTTTGCAGCTCAAGGGTCGTCTCCATTCCTAAGAACTCGTAGGCCCCGGAGCAATAGGCGTAACAATTACCGTTGTTACCACAGAATCTCGTGCAGCCGCCAGCACATGATACGGTCGCAGAGCAACTTCCATCAGGAGCAACACAATCGCAGTCATCCAAAGATGCGGCCGGCGATGAACTTAGAGTGAAGGATAAGACGAGAAGAACAGTAGACGTGAGAACTACTGGATAGATTTTCATTGTTACTCTCCTAGGTGAGTTAGGCCGAGGCCAAATTCCGAGGCTGGCCCTGATTTTCGACCAATGGTCGCGACAAAGAGTGAGCGTTGTTTCATCCGAGACGGGTCTTCGACCAGCGGTTCGGTTTATTGACAACCTGCTGATTAAGTCAGGCGCCGTGGAGGTAGCGAATATGCAGAAGCGAGGGAACTGGCATCGGCCGTGTCCTGTTAAAGGCTGCTCGAACTCGGAAGCAGCCGCCTAGCCAATAATAACTACCTCATCGCGCCCAGGCAAATTTATTTTCAACGCCTGAACGAGGCGCACGGTGTTCTCTGTGCCAAGAAATCAACGGGTTTGAATGTTTAACTCTTTGAATCTACGGCAACTAGATGAGCGCTTCGCGAGAACGGGAGGCGCCAAAACCCGAGGGGGTTCTACACCATTCTTACTGTTGTGTCAAGATGTTTTAGCCCTATTTGCAAAGATTTTGCCCGACCGGGTAACTGGTAACCTGCTCCTTTTTCAGCCTTGGCGGTTCTGCCATGAAGAGACAAGTCCAAGAGAGACCAACTTGAATTATTATTCCCTTATCTCCGAGCGTCCAGATTTCGGACTCGTTACTCTGAGACGCGTCACGAAAATAACGAAGCAGACTGTCAACGACTCGACTTTTTTTGTTCCCCTACAAATTCCGCAAGAACTCCATCAGCGATATCTGATCACGCCAACGCTTGCCCAACGGTCTTTCTTCCGTTATTTCGCACTTCGCCAGTGCCTTCGCTTTCATTTCAAGATCGATCTGCGCATAAATGATAGTCGTAGCGATCTCGACGTGACCAAGCCAGTCGCGGATTGTATTTATGTCGACTCCGGCACGTAACAAATGGGTCGCAGTAGAATGTCGAATTACGTGTGGACTAACCTGCCTGGAGGCGATTGAAGGCATGGCAGCAGCCGCTGTCTTCGCATGTCTCTTGACGCAGCACCAGACGCCTAACCTTCTAATTGGCGCGTGACGACTATTTAGGAAAACGTGTTCGTGGAGCGGACGATCACCCACCAATTCATCCAGTGTGCGCACGGTTAATGGCCAAAGAGGACATCGTCGTGTTTTGCCGCCCTTTCCGTGTATTTCAACTACACCATCGTCCCACTTTCTCTTGGTGTAATGAAGGTCGTTAATTCTAAGTTCTGCCGCTTCACTCGCACGTGCGCCGGCGTTGTAGAGAAATAGCAAAAGCGCGTAATCACGTCTTCCTAGTTCGGTGCGTTGATCGGGTGCAGCCAGCAATGCATCCATTTCCGGTTTTTCCAGGTAATGAATCAAAGTTCTGGCATATCGCTTAAATGGTACATCTTTAACCTTACCGCACCATTCAATGTGCTCGGGGCTGTTTCGCCCGACAAATTCCGCAAAGGCATGAATAGCAGCGAGTCGCTGATTGCAGGTGATCGTGCGACACTTACGCACGTCTCTCAAGTAGAGTAAGAACGCCCTGACTACATCCGCGGAAATTTCCGTCACAGTTACTTTATCGATCGGCCGCTTTAGCTTTTCAGCAGCGAAGGGAATCAACAAACAGAACGTGTCACGGTAACTGTGCTGCGTGTTAAGCGCCAGGTTTCGGTCATTTGGCAAATGTTCCAAAATAAAGCGTCGAATCCAAGGGCCCAACAATGGCTGCTTAATCACGGTGACCTCCTGTGGTGGCGTATTTTTCGAATCTCTCGCTAGCGTAACGCAGTAGCTCAGGCGTAAGGGTTAGATATTTTTTTGTCGCATTGATTTCCGCATGGCCCATATACGTCGAGAGTTTCGGCAGAAGACGCTGGGGATCATCTCCTTCCTCATAACAGGCAGTGAGACGATGAACTGCAAATGTGTGACGCAAGTCATGCAATCTCGGACCGTAGCGTTGATGAGGATGTCTGCGCCTGACGCCTGCAGAAGTACATACGCGCTTGAAACTATCTCTAGCCAAATCACCTTTGATTGGCTTCGATTGTCTTGTAACTAGCAACAGCGCTTCCGGAGGAGCTGGATGCCCACAATCAGATCGAAATCGCAGGTATTCTTGAAGAACCTTGTTTAGATCGGCACTAAATGGCACGCAGCGTGTCTTGTAGAACTTCGTATCTCTAATAGTGAAAGTGCATTCGGTTCGATCCACATCCCCGAGCGTGAGTCGCAGCGCCTCACCCAAGCGGAGCCCGCACGCATATAGAATAAGAATTAATGTGTACAGCGTGGTCGGCTGGAGGTAATTACGGTCAGATTGCGCCCTTGCGGCATTCAGTATTCGACGTAACTCATCTCTCGAATAAATATTCGGTATGAATTTTTGAGAAACCTTTGGAACGCAAGAAGGAACGGGTGAGGTTCGTACGTAGCCCCTCGCTAACAGATAACGAAAAAGACCTCGCACCGCCCTATGTCTATAGTGGACAGTTTGGGTTATCGATCCGCGCCCGTAGATGAAGGCCTTGACTATCTCTGGCTTGAGATCCTCAACATCTATGTCGCCGATGCTTCTATTGAACCTGATTAAGATGTATGCCGTATCGGCAAAATCAAACCCCAAGTTTTGCTTGTGACGAACATACTCGTCGATCGCAATCTTAATCTTCATATCAAACCTCCTAGGCTGAGACGGGCAACCTCTTTCAAGCCCTTCAAGTCAACCTTCGCATAAACCTGCGTTGATCTCTGATCGCGGTGACCTAAGTGGTCGCCAATTTCCTTAAGAGAGAAGCCTTCAGACAACAGGTGTGTTGCGCACGCATGTCGTAAACTGTGAGGACCAAAATGCGGCAATGTTTCGCCTAGAGATCTCATACGCCGCTGCACGATTGTTGTGACGCCGCCCGTCGTCAGCGGTAAGAAAGGTACTCTGTGACTGAGAAAGAGTTGGCGGTGTGTGCTTCGTGGCCGAACCTTTTGGAGGTAAAGCAAAATCGCATCTCCGGCCTCGCGCACTAACGGATACAAATGCTCCTCATATTGCTTTCCTCTTGTGACAACAATCTGTTCTCGTTGCCAGTCGAAACTTTCAAGATGCAAACTACAGACTTCGCCCAAACGAAACCCATAAAGCGCGAAAAGAATGATAATTGCGCGGTCGCGGATATCAGCGCGGCTCGTTCGGCCGATGCTAGCTATTAACCGTCGCACTTGTAACCACGAAGGTCCCCGCGGTAAGCCTGCCTGACTATAAAGCCTTGGCGCATCGATTCCGTTTGCAACGTCATGTGTACAAAGACCAACCTTTGTCGCATATCGAAAGAAGGACCGGAGGGAGAAGGCGCAAATTGAAATAGTTACTCGGTTCCAAGAACGCGGTCTTTCCGAAGCAAGGAACAAATCAACATCCTTGATAGAGACGTCACGTAGCTGGCGTTGTCGGGTGGTCAACCAAGCAAGAAAGATGGTGGCATAAAAACTTATCGTCTGGATCGAGCGATGAGAAAGCCCTCTTTCTTGGTCGAGAAATTGTTCGAGGCCTGAGATGATGGAATAGTGCGGCGGATGTACTATATGCAGCCGATTCAGGAATCGTAGCCACTGGCGCGCGCAACGGACAAATAGCAAACTATGCGTGTTAGTATCTGGTTTGGTTCGAAGATGGAATCTTCCTTTCTGTAACCAATCCTGAGTAGCCTGTTCGATTTGCGCTTGCGTGACGCCGCCGGCGGTGTAAATGTCGATGCGACTAGCGAATTCTGCCAGTCTCAGCTCATAGGTACGGACTGTGTGTTTATTCCACCCTAGCTTTTGTAGGTGTTCGACGAATAGTGCGCGTTCAGCCCTGAACGGAATGGCTTCGTCGATAACGATGCAACGGCGTTTTCGACGGCGGGCCCTTAATGAAGTTTTCTTGATCATCAAATCCCCCTAACAAAGTTTATGGTGTGTTGCTGGTGAATCGTGCTGTCCTAACGAGATGAGTTGGCTCGTATTGGTCGCACACTTTTCTCTTGCGTCTAATTCGTTGGTGTAGTACGATGGCCGCGGCTTTGACACATAAAGAGCCACTCGGCCAAAGGGACGAGTCAGAAGAACTGGCCTGAAGCGAAAGGCGCCAACCTGCGTCGCTTCAGGTCTTTCTCTTTAGCGCGCACCCATTCATAAGATTTCTATGAATAGATGAGCAAGAATGATCGCTTTTCTGGGTCGCTCGAGGTTACCCGCCTAAGGTATCCAAAAACCGAGCTTTCTTAATTACGTCAAACAATGTAAGTAAACTGCTGCTAACTTCCTGTCGTGCCTATTTCTTTTGAATAGATGTCTGCCTTCCTTCTCGAATCCTCTCTGCTAGGAACTTTTCAACATCTTCGCGCAGAAGTCGAATGGATCGCCCAAATCTAATTCGAGGTACGCTGTCCGTTCCGGCGCCTCCTTGATACCAGGTCTTCAAAGCTATACCACTACGCTGCGCCGCATAAAGCATCGTGCAGAATTCTGACACTTCCCTCCTCTGCTTCATGTCTCTCTTATAGTTCACTTCGCGAAAATGAAAAGGCCCATTAAGTACAAATAATTCGTGATCAGGAATTATTTGGAGTTGGCAGTCTTAGAGGTTTGAAACCGGAGACCAATCTGGGGGAGGCCATCGTAATCCGGTCGCGCGCCAGTACCTCTTGAAGGCAGAAATAGAAAGACGCATTCTTAGTGCAACCAGTTTCTGAGGCGGTCTACGTCCAGTTTCTATCCATAACTCGAGATAGACTTCCTTCGCTGTGGCGATAAATTCGTCCGGTTGATATTCTCGCGTGCCTTCGGGACGTCCGGCCTTACTTCTGTGGCCGGCCAGAATTCGTTTCGCATTGCGAAAGAAGGATTCAACTTCTAGCGATGATGAAACGCCCAAATGCTCGAGACCGCCCATAAGAATGCTTTGCCATGTCCATGGATGCCAACGCTCCTCCACGTAAAGATACGAGGGCAGTTCAGTTGTAAGCGGCATCGATGGATCGGTAATCACGCGAACGAGTGGCCGATCGAGTATTCGAACTCTCCAGATATGAATGAGTTCCGATGAAGGGGTAAGCCAGAATCTTGGAAGGTTGAACGGGTTGGCGAGCCCAAAATCTAGTAAAGGGTAACTCAGCGGAACCGATTGAACCTTAACACCCAAGGTCTCTACAGTGTACTTCTGGTAGTCACGGAAGCTTCGACCTACGGCGCCAAGGAACTCTCCAGCCCCCCAGAGCCTTGCAAAATATAAGCTATTTGATTCGACAGGGAGTTCCAGGTCCATAACCACTTGGCTGATGTCTTCAAACGATGGCGAGATGATGAAACCGGGAGGATTATCACGGTATTGATATACCTTAGGATCGCCATCGATGAGAAAAATCTCCTCGCGATCATGCGCTGTAAGTTCCGCCTTTAGTGTTTTGAAGAAAGCCGGTGTCCTCAGTCTATTGCCTGGCAACTGCTCCGCAAAGAGCCCCAACAACTCAAGGTCATCATATTCAATCAAAACGTCATCAGTTAGCTCTAACTTCGTTGGGTCTTTCCCGTCAATTCTCATTGTGAAGTATTCGTAATGTAATGCCTTGGGACAGACTGCGAACCTGTGGGTTGTGGGAGAATAAACCAGATTGGAGCTTCTAAACTAGTCCAAGAACTTGGAGTGAGAAAACCTTGCCACACAGATTCCTAAAAACGAAAATAAAGCGAGCGTGGCTGCTAACGTGGGAACGTGCCAGCCTGAGACCTTATGGTAAGAAAAGATTCGTGGCGTTAATAAGTTCAAGACATACAGATCGCCGCGTAAGAGAAATCCTGGAGCAGTACTACGTAAGTGAGTACCTTTCCTTCTCCGAGCAAGTCTCGTACGCTAAATCGAAGAAGCGTTGTCCATACAGAGTGCAACAAGCAACTGTTGCCGTATCCGAAAGACTACAAAAGGCTGCTTCTTTGCCACCTCAAGCACCCTTTGCGGAGTCAATGATCATAGGAGGAAATCCCTAGCTTTGGGCACGGATCGTATATGACCTTGAGACATGGGATGACGAAAACAACGTAGAGCATTTGAAATGGCAGGAACGCGAAAATCTGTTATGGGATGGCGGACCGATCACATCAGAGTGGAGAGAAGACTCCTTGGTACGATGAACCTGACGTCGACATCATTTTTGCTTCCGCGGATTGGCCGGAACGTTTATTGGCAAATCTATTCCGTCATCAATGATGGCTTCAAGAAACTCACCTTGTCCAGTTGTTGAAATTGCGCGAGCATAAGCAAGCAAAACGTCTAGGGTAGGCTCCAACACGCCTCGTTCGTACTTCGAGATGTAATCACGTTCAATTCGATCATCCAAGCTCAGGCGCCTGATCATTTCACCCTGAGACAAACCTAACTGCGTTCGAATAAGCAACAACTTACTCGCAAGCCTTAGCGGCCTTCTTCTCTTAGATCGCGGCCTTCCTCGATCTTTTTGTTTCCCTGCCATCTCAGGAATCCCTCCTGAGAAGACAGTGTTTATTGCTCTGAACTAGATTCTTGCGTTTAGGGATGTACGTCCCTACAATACGCCCGAAACGATGATCCGCCGGTTCGTCGAGCCTGGTGCTCTTAGCGACGGCCCCCATTACTCGGAGTCGAGGAGAACCTCATCATTTGTTGAGGAGCAATTGTCAAAGAAAACAGCAACCTAAGATAGCAAAACTCTCAGGGGAGCGGATAGGGCAAATCAGAGGAGTGCGATGTCACCGAAGGACCATAACAAAACCCTGGTCGTAATTCACGTCGGGGGAGGAATCTTACTGTTCGCATTCGGGGTTGTGGAGACCATTCTCATTGGGAGGCACAACATTCGAATCGCAGTCATAATCTTTGCGATTACTCTTGTTATCGCGCTCCTTATGTTTTCGACTGCAATCGCCATGCATCGACAAAAGCCCTTGGGCCGGACCTTGGCATTATTGTCAGCATTTTTCTTGCTGATAGTATTCTGGCCAGCCGCAATCTATAGCTGGTGGTTCATGCATAGTGACGGTGCCAAGCAAATGTATGGTGTGAAGGATGAGTAAGCGCGGCCGCTCCAAGAAATCCAAAACCTTCGAGAGAAAGTATATCTCTGTCACCGAGCTCGCTGCTCGATGGAGTGTCTCCCAAAGCGCCATTTACCATAGCAATTGCGGCTCAAATGTATTGAACGCTATTCGATTCGGGAGATCAGTTCGTTTTCTTCTCAGTGAGGTTGAAGCCCTGGAAAAACTTCACGAACGTCGGACACGAAGCAAAGACGAATTGGCAGCTTAACTCAAAAAGGAGATCGAGCAAGCTGGTGGAGTCATCAAACGGGGTAATCGGAGCTATGAGCTTAACTAGCAAGAAAACGCGTATCACTGCCAGGCGGGTGGCTGAAATTATCGGTTGCTCAGAAAAGACCGTATACAATCGCGGCGCTGGCACCGACAAACTTACTCGCATCCGCAACGGCCGTCGTCAAATTCGTTTCATACTGGAAGAAGTATTAGCATTCACGGAGAGTCAGGAAAAGGAAGCTCAGCGGTCACATAGTACTCGAGATAACTAGCGCTGCGAGCACGCGAGGTACACTCTGTCGCCTACAGATGTTTGCAAGCCATCGCTGAATAGCTCAATAAGCTCGATTGAGGTCATCACCACAACCCTACTTACTGAAAATTAATGGTATCGTTGATCAAAAGGTCGAAGAGAGCCTACCTGAGATGATCTGCGCTGTGGGTATCCCCAAAGCGAACGAAGTCGACAACCTAGTCGAATTCTTGAGGTTACCAAATTACTAGGACGCGATGTTTCTACACCAAACGATGCGCGCCTGGCGAAGCAGCATGTATACAATGTGGCGCGTCAGCATCTAATTCAGTCCGTGAGGATCAATCGTAAATGCCTGAGATTCGATCTGACACAAATTAGGAAACTCATTAAGCGCGGGGCAACGATAATTAGCCTAGGCCAAGATCCGGGATTCTTACCTGCCAAAGATCGAATCAAATGAATAATTGATTAGCGTAAAGCCCGCGGTAGACGCCGGACGCGACTTCGAGATCTCTGTCAAGCGCCAGAATGATCTAACGGAAAGAGGGGGATGTCTAGGATTGGTGCCGGCGTCCGTGTCGGGTCGCGAGATGTCAACTTCTCGCGACCGTTGATTTGCCAGCGATTTCTACCTCATTATCGTTGCGTCAAGAGGCGTGAGACAACGAACCAAGAAGCAACATTATGTTCCGCAAACAGCATTGCGGAGGTTCTCCACAGATGGTGAAAGAATCTTTGTCTATGACAAAGTTTCAAACGAAGTCAGAATGTCGAACGTTCGAGATGTTGCTCAGCAACGCTACTTCTACGATATTCCTCACGAGGTTATTGCTGCGGACCTCGAACAAACAATGGATCCACAAGCTGTTGAACACACCCTCAGTGAGCTTGAAGGAGACTTCAACACAGTCGTGGAACGTGTGCTGCGGAAAGCAACTCGGCGCAGTAGGTTCAGACGATTCTTGAATTTCATTACGTTCAGGCACGGCACAATTATCAGTCGCAGGGATAAGGAAGCCCTGTGTTTCTTTGTCGCCTTGCAGTACCTTCGTACCAGAGAATTTAGATTAACGATTCAGGACGGGCTTGAGCAGTTTGAGGCAGCTATCAGAAAAAGAATTCCTGCCGATCAAATACATTTCTTTTTTGAAGGTTTTCGCGGAGTCAACGAAGTTGACGTTCGAATGCATCATCTGTCATTGATGCTCGACAATAGATTCGTAGATGAACTCACAGCTCTGCTCTATGGTCACATCTTGGTCATCGGTCAAGACCGTTCCCACCACAAATTGTACACATCGGACAATCCGATGGTTAGACGAGCGCACAAAAGACACCCAGTTCTTCGCAATATAGGGATCGGCTCACCCGGCATTGAAATCGCGATGCCGCTGAGTTCAGATTACATACTGATTTTCATGGAGAGGACCCATTTTGCGCCTTTAGCCAAAAGCGATCGCAAGCTTGTCAATTTGGTAGAGAGTAATATCGAGTACTACAACTTTCTTCAAGTTCGAGGGTGCGATCGACAGGTCTATTGTGAGACGGACGATTTCGATTTAGCACGAGACTTCTGTCGGCGTTGGCCCGAGCGTTGCGCCGAACAGCGCAGAAGGGTTGTAGTGGAGTAACATTGGGCGAGACTTCGAAAGCGTTGTTTTGTGAGTTTGGCCGAATAGCAGCGCTTTCAGAACCTTTGGACTGGAAGTCAGAATGGCTACAGCCGCAATGGCGACTCGGTTCGTAAACACCCAAGCGGTAATGTAATGCACAGAGATTCACTTCTTGCACAACTTGAGGCAGCAGCGGCGGAAGAGCCACTGATGTTTCATCCTATACACCAACGTAGCGAGAAAGCATGGTGTCCTAGCAACGAACCGGCGTGCGTCCTCTCACTAATCGGTCATACGTGGGAAGACCTAGTAATAATTAGCGAGCGACGCGCAAAAACAGAAGGGGACCGAGAAAAGCGGCTCTTGTTCAAGTACGCTCTCATTGAACTGCATTCTATCGTGGAGCAGTTTGAGCGACTTCAGTCGTTGATTTTTCAGACCATGCGTGGCCGGCAAGAAGAAAACTGCTATTACATATCCGAGCATGAAATCGTCCAATTGAAAGCATTACTTAAGCAGTACCATTTTGAGAAAAGACTAGTCGAGCAAGATCTCATAGCGATTAGAAACAATATAGGCGCGCACCGCGGGTATCATCCGTGGAACGAGATCATCGCCCTTTGGGACAAGATTGAACCTGGACCATTCCGCCCGTTTTTAGAAGTTATCCCAAGGCTTTTTGAATGCGTAAGAAACCTCGACATATACGACTGGATGTGTATACCTGAAGAAGGAACCATACAGTTCTGTTGCGGCGGCTTGAAGGACATTGAGCCGTGGTAAGTTTAGCAGTCAGATGAAGGTGGTGAGTTTGCGGCAAACAAAAACTCTTCGCCAAGATAGCCTCAGCTGGGCTTCGCCTCTCGCTACAGGACTAGGTAATCGATGAGAGCAAAGCAACGGTTCTCACATGGGTTGTAACCCTCCCCAATTTAGGACCAATCATAAGTAGAGACTTCCGGGGTTAACTGGGCGAAGAACCGTAAGTATAGACACTCCACAAACAAGGTTCTTTGGCTGCAACTCGGCAATTCTCAAATACGACTTTGATCTGCTTTTTGGCGGGACGCTGTGATTGTGCAATAGGTTTGTGTGCATGTCACAATTGAATCGATGACCATCGACGACACGAAGCCCACTCTTTATGAAGTCCTAGAAGCATGGACACGTGCATGGGAAGAATTGCTAAAGGAGCCGGTCGATCTTCTGCTCAATCGTTCATTCTGCAATTTGGTTGTGCCCACGCTAGTTGAAACGAAACCGTATTTCATAAAGTCAAAACTTATTGAGCGCAGCGCTCAGGGCTGGGCTCGCGGTCTACTTGAACTACTCGAAGCGCGGTTCCGTGACAACGATATCGACATTTACTTTTATCGATTAGAGTACCCAAAAGAAATACAGGAGTTAGATTATCTCTTAAAGCAAGGAAAGTTCGACGTTCCCGCCATCTTTCCGATCCTTGAGACAATCAAAGACGGGCCATCACCAAAAACAATTCTTGGTGCGTTAAGAAGCGAACTTACGCCGGACAGAGAGCCAGATTTCGATCGCTTTGTAACGGGTTCCGCGTTGATTCTGCGGCGGTCACTCTCGACACAAACGATTTCCTCCCTTAAAGATAAACTAAGCATATCGCTGTCACGTCACGGAATGGGTCTGGCGGTTACTAGTGTGCTTCCAAGGATAAGGGGCGATGAACAACTCTTCCTTCGATTATCAGAGAGCTGGAAGTTATTTGTGGGTGAGTCGCGTTCGTTCGATCTTGACTCCGTCAAGACCGATCTTGATCAGGGAATAACTGGAGTTTTCAAACTGTTCTCTTGGGACTTTAAGGTCCGCGAGGTTTTGCAAAAGACTCGGGCCACCATTTCTGCGCTGTTCGCTGTGGAACGAGCGAACATGGAAGGCGATGAGGGCCGTGTTAGAAGTCGTGTAAAACAACAACTTAACCGGCTTCTGTGGCAGGAATACTCCGTTGCGTATCTAACCCAATTATTTGAGATGCCTATTGGAGGCGCACGTTTCGAAAGTGAGCATTTGGAGAGTATTGGACAAGAGTTGGCAACTGTTCTCTTGAGCACTTCGTTCGAAGATAAACAGTTCCGCCACTCCGAACCATATCGCCCGAATCCAGTTGATGCATGTTGTTCAGATGCGTTTGTAAAAACCATCAAGACCATCGCCCGCGATAAGTTTTCCTCGTCGGTTAACAACGACCACGAATTCGCAAAGCTTGACGACAACCTTGTGACAGAACTGGTACGACGACTCTGGGATGATAAGAATTTTCAAGCAATAGAATGGGAGAAGGCGACGGACACCGAAATCGACGAAGCGTGCGAGCAATGGCTTTCCAGCGTGGAACTTCAAAAAGAATTGGTTGAGATACTAACCCCCCTCAATCAAGCGCTTATCGTTCGCTTCCGACAACTTCTTAGCGACTCACAGCTTTATGACCTTAACGAGTGGATTGACGGTGATCTCTTTTGGCAGCAATGGCGTGACAACCTGTCAAAAATGGCACCGTGGGACAGAGGAGTTTTCCACTACATTCCGTGGGATTCGTTCGATGAATCGGCAATTAACGATTTGTTCTCACATCTGATACCGGACTTTCAGCGAATTGACGATGCGTGGGTTGTGGTGCTTGCGATCCACAATTTAGATCCGCCGCAAACACCGAAGCGGATCACTGGAATTACATTCTACGACCCAAGTCGATGGGATTACGGCGAAAGAGTGGTCTCTTCCGCGGGTTCAAATGAGCACATGACTTCAGCGAAGCTCGAAGTAACCGCCAAAACTTTTCTTGAGGCTAAGCGGATCGCTGCGACTCAACTAAGTGAAGTCCTAAATTGCATGGCTCTTTCGTTGACCGTCAGCAGAGTGCGGGGCGGTTTCAAACCTACAATTGATCCTGAGATTTTTGCCCGCCGTCTTGCCACTCCAAGCTGGTCATCGGATCGCCCTCTGGTCCGCAATGAACGCCCAATAACGCAATCATTTCTGAATTTTGAGCGATTTGGACCGATGTTTGACTTCTTGATTCAAGCATCGCGATCCGCCAGCGCCACAATGCTTCAGCTAAAACTGCTGAAAGCATTACATTGGTACGCGAAGGCCCGGTGGGAGGATGACGCAGCGCAGAGCTTATTGTTTTACTGGATTGCACTTGAGCATCTATTCGAAGAGGGCAACGATGACAGACTGCTGAATATGATTGCCGCTCTCCACATCAACTGGAGGGATGTATTGTCACATGGCTGGTACTTTCTCCGCCGCCACCAAGACGAAGTAATTAAGAAGCTAAAGATCGATCAAGACATGATTAAAATTCTTAGGACCCATCCGGATTTGAAGGATTGGGACAGAGATTACCGAGTTCTCTTTAGTCATAACAATGTCCAAACACTTATAGGTCTCATACCTTGTGAAAAGAAATCGCTGAAGGACTATGTGCAAGGCTATTCGGAATATCTCTATGGGTTCGTGAAGGACAAGGCTCTGATTATTGAAGACATGGAGGCCTTGCGCGCAAAGTACCGATTTCGACTACTGGTTATCAAACAAATACGGAACGACATCGTACACCAGGCCCTCGGCTATGAAAGAAATGTCGGTTTGTATACTGATGAACTCGAAAAGGTATTTGAGGAGACGATCGTTAAGCTCACGAACGACGCTATCAGAGCTGTTCCTCAGTGTGCTTCTATTAAAGACTTAATTGCGCAGTACGAGGAATTATGGATTTCATAAATTCTTGGCCGGATTTTCCCATTTTCGATTCCTTGAGAGCGGATTTGGACCTTTAGATTGACGACGGATGCTGACCGCTACTGATGTTCATTATTTAGTAGGTCTTCTTACGATGATGTCCAGTCCTGACGACGTAGGCATCACACTAGGTGATCTTGTCTACGATGAAGCCGCCGACGAGAGGCGCGATGTAGATGTAACTGTTACATATAAAGATGAGAAAGGGCTTCTGTCAGCATTCAAGGGGATTGAAGTAAAGAAGATCGGACGTAAACTGGACGTGACTCAGGTCGAGCAACTTATCGCTAAATTCGCAGATATGCCAGCGATCAATCACAGAGCCATTGTTTCGGCTAGCGGGTTTTCGAAACCTGCGGTCAGAAAAGCAGCCGCTCACGGCGTGGAGTTGTTCACATTCTGGGACTGGACCAACCCGATGGTAGGCTTTGATCATATAAAGTTCGCACCGTGCATAACGGGACAACAAAGCATCTATACATTTGCGTCCGCCCCTCATGTTGTATTCAATCCGACTGAGATATCTCGAGATGAGATTAGGAGCCAGATCACAGACAGGTCCGCAGTACGCAATGCCGCAGGAATGCCACACCCCGTTTACAAAACAATTCGTGACCTGACCGATGCGATGGAAATAATGGTTCTAAATAGTGACGACGTTCATCAATTCGTGCAGTCACTCCCTTCGGGGAAGCCTGAACCGATAAGTGTCAACGTCCAGTTGCCGGAAGACGTCTATGTAGAAATTGGCAATGAGAGTATGCGAGTTACGGACGCTCTATTCACTGGTCCTGCAATGCGAGTGGACTCTGCTCTTTCGTTGAATTTCAAAGTATTGCTTGAGTACGGCCAAACAGCTCCTATTGCAGGATGCACCATTGCGGAACTCGCAAATGGAACTCTAGTCGCCATGGCAGTTGCGAACCTAAATCGTTCTATTAAACTCGTGCCAATACCGCTAAGCATTCGAAATCAAGACAAAGTTAGGCTGCTAAAATTGCGCTAGATGTACCACAATAGGCCCCTTCACATCGCGAGCCAAAGATGAGGAATCACCAATAACTAGATGGAGCAGTTCAAAAGCTTGACTGAGGTTTGTGAGCCGGATGTTCGATACCGAGGTCGTGTCGATCGTGACAAGACGACGGGAGCAATCTCGGAGACCACAATTGAATCGATCTACTCACTAATTGAACCGATTGCGCTACGCTCGACGGTTCCGGAGGAAGTTCGGGGTCATTTCGAAACCGCGAAGAATCTCGCCCTTTATTCCTGGTTCGTCTATTCGTTCAATGTTGTGGCCGCTATGCATGCCTTCTCATCACTTGAGATGGCTTTAAGAATAGAGAGCGGAGACAAGAAGACGCGCTTTAAGACTCTTCTCGATAAGGCCTTTTATAATAGGAAACTAGCGAGCGGGCTCGGCCCGCCAATTGATTTATCGGTCGCGCTCTCGCGAATGCGAAATGATCTGGCTCATGGTAGCAGGACTATGCATGGCCAAGGGATAGCAGTATTGCAGTTGTGTGCGGAATTGATCGATGAACTTTTTGAGTAGCGCAGTTAGAACTAGTTGAGCGACTCAGAGCCAAGAAAATTATGTGGGGTTCAACTAGACACTATTCGTTGTTTCCCGGGGATTTCCTAATGGAAGGTCACATAACTGAGAAGACAACATAACGTGTCTTATGTTAAGTAGAACATAAGATCATGTCGAACTCGCGCATCTTGTAGCTCTTCATGCCGTAAGCACTTTTCGGATCGACCTGGTTCCAGTCCATGTAACCGTCGACACCCTTAATCATTGTGCGCGAACCTTCCAGATAGCCGAGCCAGTTCTGCGCATGAGTCGCGCGCAGCGCGGCCAAATCTTTTTTGATGAAGGCCTGAAAGATGCTGTCGATGTGCGCGCGAATCGCTGCGCGATCAGCCGCGCGGTCGTCCTGAATGTTCGCGGTCGAAGTGATCGTGGCAAAGAGCAAAGCGCCAAGAGCGAAGGAAAGAAAAGAGCAACCGAGAATCCGAAGAGTCATCGTCCGTAACCTCCTAATGAATGGTTTGAGAATTGAATATCACTAGAAGAACAGGAATGGAAGGTTTGTGAGTCGTACATTGTAGTTAGTCTAAGCCCCGAGAGGCGCGTAATGTGAAAGCCTGGTTAACTCCAGGTACGAAGTGATTAATGGATTGAGCTCTGAAGGGGCGAAATAAATCCGCACCGTGAAGCTGCCACGACGATTATTTCGCCGCGTTGCGGCTGACAACATCCGGGGACGACAGCGTGCCTGGGCCGATGGCCCAGGCTATTACATCGCGCGCCGTTGGCGCTTCCCAGTCTGCTGCACAGACTGGGCGTGGGCTATCGCTTGTCCTTCTCCAGCACGGACAGAATGTTGCCCGCCGGATCCTTGAACCAGGCGATCGAGGGACCTCCGTTCCGATGGATGCCCTTTTCATCCGTCTTAATTTCACCCTCGTATTTCTCAAAATTGACGCCGTGCTTCTTAAGTTCGTCAACGGCGGCCTCGATGTCATTCACTTGAAAATTGAGGACCGTAAAAGTCGCCGGCTTGTGGTTCGGTTTCGGATAAATGACGTTCGCCTCTCCCGGACGCAGTTCCAATCCCTCCGGCGATTCGGAAACTTTAAGCCCCAGGGTCCGGCCATAGAAGTCTTTCGCCTTCTGCAGATCATCGACCGAAAAACTCGAAAATGCTTTGCTGGTTTCTAACATGACATTACCTCCCATATTTTCATAACAGATTCGCGAACGAAGTTCATCCGGTTGGGATTACATTTTGCTTCTGGATTCGTCACACGCGGGGGAAGGTCCAGAACCGGAAGCGGTAACGACCGGGGCCAGCCACTAAAACTTTAGGACTATCACGCATCCTGAGTCCTGGATCCGGTCGCTACCGCTCCCGGTTCCGTAACTTGTACCTGATGTGATAAGAGTATGCCGCTTCAGCAACCGAACAGAGGAACACCATGCGATCCGTGAAGATCATTCCAGGCATCATCGGCATTCTAATCGTCTGCGGTTTGGCACAACGAGTCTCTCCACAGACGCCGACACAGAAGCGGATCGTGATCGCCGCGACTACGGTGCTCGACGGCAAGGGCCGCGTGCTTCACGATACGCGGATCGTGATCGAAGGCTCAAAAATTGTCCGGATCGATCCAAAGGCCGGGCCGGTTGATTACGACCTGCGCGGCCTTACAGTTTTGCCCGGTTGGATTGACGCGCACGTGCATGTCACGTGGAGCTTTGGCAAGGATGGAAAGAATGTGGGCGCGGGAGAAACAACACAGGACGCTGCCTACCGATCGGCTTCGAATGCGTACGCGACGTTAATGGCCGGCTTTACGACGATACAGAGTGTGGGCTCAACGACCGATATTCCGTTGCGCGATGCGATCGCTAAAGGCATTTTGCCCGGCCCGCGCATCCTCACTTCGGCCGAGCCTCTTGTCGGCCGAGGCGAACTGACCGGCACGCCGGATCAAATTCGCGCGTTCATCAGGACACAGAAAGAAGCGGGCGCAGACTTGATTAAGATCTTCGCATCGCAGAGCATTCGTCAGGGCGGCGCGGTGACGCTTTCGCAGGAACAATTGAATGCGGCTTGCGACGAAGCGAAAAAGCAAGGCCTGCGCACGCTGGTGCACGCTTACAAAGATGCCGTGCGCGCCGCGACCCTGGCCGGGTGCACACAGATCGAGCACGGCACCATGGCGACCGACGACGATCTGAAGTTGATGGCTGCAAAGGGAACCTATCTGGATCCGCAGGCGGGACTGGTGATCGAAAATTATTTGCTGCACAAAGCAAACTACCTCGGCACACCGGGTTATACCGAAGAAGGATTTGCCGCGATGCAACGAGTGCTGTCGCTTAACCATGAATTGGTGCAACGTGCGTCGAAAACTCCGGGACTGAAAATTGTTTTCGGCACGGACGCAGTGGCCGGCGCTCATGGTCGCAACGCCGAGGAGTTCATCGATCGTGTGCGGGACGGCGGAGTCGATCCGATGACGGCGATGATCTCGGCCAACTCGCTGGGCGCGGAAGCGTTGGGTTTGTCCGACAAAATCGGATCAATCACGCCCGGTCTGGAAGCAGACATCATTGCGCTTGACGGCGATCCATTGACAGACATCACAGCCGTGCGCCGAGTAATATTTGTAATGAAGGGCGGTGTGGTTTATAAGAACACCGCACACTTGCAGCGTGATTGCGGCTTTGGCCGGGCACGTTTAGAAATTCGCACCAAAAACAGGAGGCTAAAATGATTTTCCTACACAATCGATTGGCATCCTCATTCTGTTTGGGAATGATGTTGCTCTCCGTCAGTTTCGTTTACTCATGCAAGACCGCAGCACCACCGGACGAGAGAGAGGAATTTGCTCGCTCGCTGAAAGGCGCAAACGTCGCCGGTTACTTCTTTTCGGTGAAAGAGGAAGACACCCGGGTTACAACTTCACTTACCAACGGCAGCTTGCGGGAACCGATTAAGCTGGACAGCAGCAACACGCTGGTCCTTGGATATGCAGGTGTCAAAGACAAGAAAACGAATACCACCAGGACCTACAAAGCTGAAATCGTCAAAGCCGACAAAACCGTAACGCTCCAGCTCACGGACATCAATTCCGGTGAAATCACTAAGGAGCCTTTCCCGCCTCCGAAACCGCGAACTCCAACAGAGCCGACCTTCAACACTCTGCAAGAGTGCATAGACGATTTCAATTGCAAAGAGCGGCCGGCTCTCCAGTGTGAAGCCAACCGCACCTGTCGGAATCAGTTTGCTGATATCGATTGTTGTCTCAAGGACGGTACGTGCTTCAGCATACTGATTATCGTGAGACCGACGTCGTTCAGGTGCCTGGTTGTGTTTCCGTTTGATCTCGACACTCTGATGCTGAGGCAATAACAATGCGGCGCGATCTTTCACGCCGAGATTTTGTCGGGATGTCTCTGGCGGCTGGATTTGGCGCTGCTACCAGTTCAGCTCCACGGTTGGTGTGTGCCCGACAGCAAGAATGCCTACAGTAATAAGGCCGACGCTGACAGGGCTTGGAGCAAACTCGAAGCGCTGTACAAATCGGCATTGTGATTCAAAAATAAAATCATAGACAAGTCGAGGAACTCAACTTGGCAGCACAAGCAGGAATAATTAATGAGCGCCATCAGACCAGGCAACGCGAGCGCTTGTTCTACACGGGCATGGCCGGGGCGATGGTACTTACCGTCTTCGCCGGCTTCTCGCGGACGTTTTATCTCCGCCCGTATTTCCAAACTCAACCATTGATACCGCTTCTGATTCTGCATGGTGTGGTATTCAGTTCATGGATCGCACTCACGGTTATCCAGACTACGCTCGTGGCAACCAAACGGATTCGCACTCACATGCGATTGGGGATCGCCGGAGGAGTGCTGGCGACGCTCATGATTTTAATCGGAACCGTAACTGCGGTCGTGCGGGCAAAAGGATCTTCTCCCATACCAGGGGTCAATCCACTTTCGTTTCTGACCATACCACTGGGAGACATGTTGGTATTTGCGATCCTGGTGGGTTCAGCGTTTTATTTCCGGCGGCGTGCTGATGCGCACAAACGGTTGATGTTGCTCGCTACCATTGGCCTTCTTCCGGCGGCTGTCGCGCGATTACCAATTGGTTTCATAAAAGCCGGTGGGCCACTTACTTTTTTCGGGCTTGCCGATCTTTTCATCGTGCCATGCCTGATTTTCGACGTCGTCACGCGCGGCCGTCCGCATCGCGCAACTGTCCTGGGCGGATTGCTAATCGTCGCCTCGCATCCGCTGCGCCTGGTGATCGGGAACACGCACGCCTGGCTCGCATTCGCGACCTGGCTGACTCAGTGGATTTAATTCAGCAGTGAAAAAACAATTTGAAGATCCAAATGAAAATCATTTTCCAGAAGCAAATTCAAAACCTTGCGACTTGACAAAACCTGCTTACGCAACTCGAAGTGCTGACGATGAGATCACAATGTCAACTCGGAAAGTTTTGACGTGAGTCTTGATACTGAGTTAGCGCAGCGCGGCCGCTCATGGCATGAGGTGAATTAATGACCGGCTTTTATTTGTCGTTTCTCCTGGCTGTGGGCGGGATGCTTTTTTATCATCTCGCCCAAAAGTCAATTCCCAGGGGAATGAATCCGTTCCTCGTGACGATCATCGCCTACGCGGTGGGAATTGTGCTGTGCTCTGCTTGCGCCTTCGCATATCCGGGCAAGAAAACTCTGGTCGAATCGGTAAGAGAATCGAACTGGGCAGTATTCGTCCTGGGGGCCGCGGCGGCGTCGATCGAATTAGGATTCCTTTTGGCGTATCGAGCCGGCTGGAGAATCAGCGTCGCTGCAGTCGCGACTAACGTTGCGTTGACGATCATACTCGTTCCGATAGGGATTATTATTTTCAAAGATCATCTCACGCCGCGAAATGTTCTTGGCTTGATACTTTGTATTTTGGGGTTGGCGCTGGTGGTGAGGGAGTAAGCAGAAAGGCTCTATGAGCGGCCGTGCAGTAAGATTGAGGGAAGCCAATCCAGCTCAGGAGGGACCATGACAAAGGCGGTATTCAAACGCGTGGCGCCTTACGCCGACGACGCTATGACCCTGCCGGTTGCTGACGTCGATGCGGCAATTCCCTATTATGAAAGGACGTTCGGATTCCGCGTGGTCTCACGATCAGAAGTGCCGCACAAGTCGGTGGTGCTGGCGCGTGACGATATCCGGATTGGCCTGGCCGAAAACGGAGGCGACCCAACCCAGGAAGGTTGCTTTTTTGAAGTAGACAACGTCGATGCCGCGTTTGAGGAGATTAAAGGGAAGGTTCCGGCAGAGTCCGACTTCCGCATCGACAAGTTCGGCGATAAGTCCTTGCGCGTCTTTTTCGAAGTAGCGCCGGACGGGCTTTGTTACATGCTGGGCGAACGCCAGGAATAGTTCCAAGTTCTCTCTAAACCCTGGCGCAGCCGGATTTGGAATTGGTTCGGCAAAATTGAATATCGATTCCGCACAACCCCGGCGCAAGCCTTTCTGGAGACGATACGAGAACGAATTTTCGGCGTCTCTGCGGCGACAGATTCAGACCTATCCGGTGTCGGCCCCTGATTGCGTAATTAACTCAGTTGTTTTAAGTGAATTGGACCTACAGTTACCTGGTCGCGCCTTAATTCCCCGCGCAGGTGGAAATTCATTTGACAGCAGACCGACACAGGATTATCTTCTCCGCATCTCAAGGGTCACGTACTCAGGCTGACGAGAAACTTTCTTGTTGGCTCCCATTCACCTTGTAACACTTAGGAATCCACTATGTCGTCGCGCTGGTTCTTGGCAATTCCGATTTCCGCAGGAATTCTTTATCCACTCATTTACCTGGGCTACCGCCGGATGTTGAAGTACAAGCGCGAAGAAATAATTAACCTGATGTCCAAAGGCGGAGCTTTTCAGAGTTATCTAAAAGCATTCAGTGCCCTCACTGATGGAGTATCCAAGAACGAACGGCAGGAGCATCAGCAACTGGTCAGGACAGTGCAGAGTCTGTTCGATACGTACTACGACCAGGTAACCTATTTCTTTCCCGTCGCTATCTGTACAGTTCTTAGTTTTGTGGCCTGCTCGGTAGCGTTGGCGAAAGTTGGGGCGGCCGGTGCCTGGCTGCCGGGCGGAGTTATGGATTTGTGCAAGGGACTCCCGGCGGTAGCTCTTTCCGCCCTGGCTGGAGCCTACGTTTGGGGTTTATATGAGATGGTGCGCAACTTTATCGACCTCAACCTTACACCGACGAGAATCCATTTGATCTGGTTACGGCTGCTAATAGCGCCCATCCTCGGATATCTCGTAGCGCTCCCATTGAATGATTCCGGCAAGTTGGTGGCAGGCTTTGCCGTGGGGGCGTTCCCTCTTACCCAACTTATCGACTTTGTACAAGCTCGCGGCACGAAGTTACTAAATATCGAGGCCGCCGCCAGAGCTCCGGCAGAAGGCCCAACTCTCCAGAATATTCAGGGTATGACCAAAGAGATCATCGATACCCTAAACGATGAACGAATTTATAGCGCCCAACATCTTGCCCAGGCAGATCCCATCAAGCTTCTGCTGCGGACGCGATTGGAATGGAAAGTTATTCTGGACTTAATCGATCAGGCATACCTCTTCAATTACGTAGGTAACAAGATCGTAATCCTGCGTGGATGCGGTTTCCGGGGAGCGATTGAATTAGCTTCTCTCCAGGAAGAGCTCACGAGTCGTAATAAGAAGGTCAGCGGAGAAGCCCAACAGCTATTAATCGTTATTGCAGGTTTACTGGAGCAGGACGTGAAGATAGTGCACAACCTCATTAAGTCACTCTACGACGATGTCCAGGTAGATTTCATATGGGAGCTGTGGGGCGACGCGACCTAAGTAGAAGCATCATGATTATTTTTGTGAACTTGAATGCTGCTCGGGCCTGGTAAGTTCGTCGGCAAGTTGAATAGTTCAGGAGACTCATCATGAACAACTCCCAGACTGAAGCGCCAATAGTGCTCGTCCACGGCATTCTTGGTTTTAATCAGTTGACGCTTGGGGGCTCGAAAGTCGCAAGTTATTTTCGAAACATACCGGACGCGCTGCGAAACGACAGGCACGTAGTCCCTGAGCGCCGCAACTGAACCGCGCCGGCAGCATCACCGAACGCGCTCAGGACTTAAAAAACTATTTGGAAAGCAACGTCGATCTCAACGGTAAGAAAGTTCACCTAATCGCGCACAGCATGGGCGGTTTGGATGCGCGGTTCATGATTTCCAAGCTGGGGATGGCAGATCGCGTATTGTCGTTGACCACGATCGGGACGCCCCATCATGGCAGCCCCATCGCAGATATTTTTATTGCCGGCACCGAGCCGGTTTTGAGTCACGTCCTGGAACATCTGGGAATCGACATCAAGGGCGCCTCCGACCTGACCACCGGCGCGGCCCGACGGTTCAATAACGACGTGGCGGATGCGCCCGGCGTCCGCTACTCAAGCATCGCAGGTCGATTCGAACCGCCGCGCTTGTTCAACGAGCCGCTCGGTCTCCTGGGTTTCACTCACGACATCATCATGCAAACTGAGGGACCCGGCGATGGACTGGTCTCGGTGCAATCCGCCACCATGACGGAACGCCCCGATACCTGGGAGTCATTGGAAGTGTGGGAAGCGAATCACTTTCGTGAGATCAATTGGGCGACCGACATCGTGTCGCCACCTTCTGAGTTGCTGAGCACTGCTATTGTAGAAAAATATAAAACGCTCGCAGCTCGGGTGGTGGTTGGATCCAAATCCTGAACGTAATCGTGTTCAAAACCTGGCATCAACGGAGGTCCCTGAGCCGCCATGATCCTTTGAAGCCCTGGTTTGATCGACTTTATTTGATGGCTTCGCAAATCGAAGCTGATGGGAAATTGTTTTCAAGGTAGGCAGGACATCACCCGTTACCAACATCTGGTGCTGCCTGCAGAAATGCGAGAGGCACGAATTTGAAGGTCACGTTTCTCGGCGTCTCGACTCTGCTGTTTGACGATGGTGAGACTGCGATTTTGACGGATGGCTTTTTCACCAGGCCGGGAAAATTGCGCACGCTGATTTGGAAGATCGCACCCAAGCCCAAGGTGATCGCGCGTTGTCTGGAACGCGCTAAGGTAAGGAATCTTAAAGCCGTGATCGTTCTGCACTCGCATTACGACCACGCGTTTGACGCGCCGGTGGTAGCACGACAAACGGGCGCGCAGTTGATCGGCTCGGAATCAACCGCAAACATTGCGCGGGGCTATGGTCTACCCGAACAACAAATCACGGTCATTAAAGACGGACAGTCGATTCCCTTTGGTCGCTTCAACATCATTCCAATCCCTTCGGTGCACAGTCCGCTGACGCTGCTCACTCATATTCACATTCATCGAGTTTTGCTGAAAGGCGACATTACCAGGCCGCTGCAGCCGCCGGCGTGGTGGACGGATTACAAAGAAGGCGGCTGCTATGCGATGCACATTGAACATGACGGGAGATCAATGCTGGTCCAGGGTAGCGGTGGATTCAAACGCGACACTTTCAGCGGTGTCCACGCCGAAGTGGTTTTTCTCGGCATTGGAACATTGGGGAAATTGGATGAGGATTATCGCGGCGAATATTGGCGGCAGACCGTGAGCATGGTCGGCGCGAAGCGCGTAATTCCGATCCATTGGGATGATTTTTTTCGGTCACTCGATCGGCCGTTAGTGCCCATGTCGCGTTCCGTGGATGACTTTGATAAGACGATGGAGTTTCTGCGCGAACGTGGAAGGCAGGAGCAAGTCGAAGTAAAACTTCTTCGCGAGTGGGTTGAGACCGATCCTTTCGCAGGTCTCGAGGGGAGCGCCCAGTGACTGACGACCAGGCCCTGGTTCAGATCGTTTCTGCCGGCTCGCCCGCGACCATCGGCGAAGTCATCGCCATGATGGAAAGCCTGGATAATGTGCTTGACGTTGACGATGGCCTGAAATGGTTCAACCTGCTCTATCTGATGGTGACGAAAGATGTCGAGGCTCAGCCTCCAGCCGGAGGGTGGGCCGATCCTCATGCGCTCGAACATCTCGATGTCGTCTTTGCGAATTTTTATTTCCGGGACATCGTCGCGTGGCACAACGATCCCAATTCAGCGCCGCGCGCGTGGCAAGCGCTGTTTGAAGCGAGATACAGGGCGGGTGTGGCGCGGATTCAGTTCGCGCTGTGCGGGATGAATGCGCACATCAATCACGATCTGCCGCTGGCTATCGTGCAGGCAGACGAAGACCTGGATCTAATTCCCGATCAAAATACTCCGCAACATCAGGATTTTGAATATGCGAATAGTATCTTTGAACAGGTCGAGCCCGAGATCATGCAATATCTGGCGACCGGGTTGCTGGGAATGATCGCCGAAGATTTGGGAAAATTTGGCAGCGTGTTTGCAATGTGGAAAGTACGTCAGGCGCGGGACACTGCCTGGACCAACGGAGAAATTCTCTGGCAACTAAGAAGCATTCCGCCGGCGCGCGACAAATTCCTCGGGGTGCTGGATAAGATGACCGGGTTCGCTGGACGTGGTTTGCTAATTCCGGTTCAATGAGATTATGCGATCTTCAGCGCCAATGGCGCTCATCAAATTTCTCAAGCCATACGATCGCGAGATTCAAGATCTCGCGCTGCAACTTCGCGCGTTAGTGCTCGAAGAGATGGCGCCCTGTTACGAAAACATCTATGACGCCTACAGCGCTGTGGCGATTGGGTATGGAACCAGCGAGCGTTTGCGCGATGGAATTTTCCACATCGCGGTTTATTCAAAGCACGTCAACCTGGGTTTCAATGATGGCGCGACCCTGGCCGATCCGAAAGGGATTCTCCAGGGCTCCGGCAATCATATTCGACACATTAAGATTAGAACTCTCGCGGACATTAAGCGGCCGGAGCTTCGCGCCTACATTCGCCGCGCGCGAAAGAAGGCGCTGCGGGAGGCACGAAAATTGGGAGAGCCTCCCCCGAAGAAACCTGACGGCGTAGTATCAATTGTGAAAGCAATCTATCCAAAGAAGCGCCGGCCGTCAGGCGCGACTCGTTAAGCAAAGGCATCCACAATGAAATTCAGTTTCATGGTCGGCGTGCACGAGCAACACCGAGTTGATTTCTCTTTTGATCAGATCATCGGCAATCTGGAAATTCTGGTTGACGGGACGGCGCTGGTGAAAGACTTTCGCATGCTCTCCCTAAGATTGACCAAACGCTATGAATTCACGGTCGGCGCGCAGGAACAACACCATATCGCGATCGAGAAAAGGCGCAGGCTCCTGCTCGCCGGCTTTCAGCCCCAGAAATACAGTATCTTCATCGACGGCCAATTGGTGCAGACTTACGAAGGCTGAGCCGTTTAGAAAATCATCGTCCCAGTGATCCCCGGTAGCGCAAGTTCGTCACGGCGACGACGTTCATCTATCGGTTGTTCGACTAAAGCAAACCGAGGATGCCAGCCATCATGAAGACTTTCCTTTTGTCAGCGCGCAATTCCGCGTCATCCACCTGGAGCTTAATCCTTTCCACAATCATTGCAGCGCTCAGGATCAATACCTTGCAGTATCGCTTGGTCCGGTTGTGGCACGCGCATCTTACTCGCGTGATTCACGGGCAGGACGCCAAAGCCAACTATTCAGACTGACCTACCTACCGAACTTCCAAATCGCCTGCGTCTGTTTGGCCTCAAAAATTTTGCTGCCAACGCAGGCGATTTTGTGCTATTGTCCGCAATCCCCCGAGCCTCATTAGTTACGGATCGCCCGAGACGGGCGTGATGTCGTTGATAGCAGTGTCGATGAAGGAATAACCTTTCTGATGCATCCGAGGAGCGTGTTATGAAATTGCACAAAAATTTTCGTCGTCAAAACAAAACACAGTCCATCCTGTCTTCAGTGATCAGCCGCCGGCTGGCAATAGCGCTGGCACTGTCGGTTGTTCTGCTTCTAAGCGCAACCGCAGTATTGGCAAGTCTAAGTTTCATATTGAAGTGGGGAACTTCCGGAACCGCCAATGGGCAGTTCTTAACGCCGAGAGGTATGGCCACCGACGCCGCCGGTAATGTGTTCGTGGCCGAAGGAAACGGAAATCGCGTGCAGAAGTTCGACAATAACGGCAATTTCTTATTGAAGTTTGGAATTTTCGGCGATGTTCCGGGTGGCTTTGTAACCCCTTCCGGAGTAGCCGTTGACTCAAGTGGAAATATCTATGTTTCCGACGATTCCACCATGCGTACTTCGAAGTTTGATTCCAGCGGCACCTTTATTATGAGTATAGGACCGGCAAATTTTTTGGCGCCCAGCGGCGTAGCGGTTGATACCGCGGGAAACGTCTATATCGCAGACGCCAATAACCATCGCATTCGAAAGTACGACTCGAGTGGTGGCTTCTTGACGCAATGGGGAAGTAACGGAAGTGGCGACGGGCAGTTCAATGGTCCGCAGGGACTGGCTACGGATTCATCGAACAACGTCTATGTTGCGGACACGGCGAATAATCGCATTCAAAAATTCACTTCTACGGGAGCGTTTATCACCAAATGGGGAACCGCCGGCACCGGCAACGGGCAATTCACTTTGCCAGATGGTGTGAGCGCGGATTCTTCGGGAAATGTTTACGTTGCCGACAGCGGTAACAATCGCATCGAAAGTTTTTCTGCGACCGGGACATTCATCGAAGCGTTCGGCGCTTCCGGATCCGGCGATGGACAGTTTAGTGGTCCACAGGATTTGGCGGCTGATTCGGCTGGAAACATCTTCGTGGCCGACACCGGCAACGACCGTGTTCAAAAGCTGGGCGCGGCCGCGGCCGTAATCGCCAACGCAGGTCCCGATCAGACCGTCGAATGTAGCGGCGCACTGACCTCGGTAACGCTGGACGGAACAGCCTCCAGCGGAAGCGGCACTCTTACGTACACCTGGAAAGAAGGTGTGACCACGCTGGGCACGGGCGCGACGTTGACTGTTTCACTGCCGCTCGGGCCGCACACTATTACATTGACTGTTTCGTCCTCAGGTGGCGGCTCAGACGATGATGACGTATCGATCAATATCGTGGACACAGTTGCGCCGACGATTACCGTGAACGGTGCAAATCCCATGACGGTTGAATGCCACACCAGTTTCATCGATCCAGGCGCCACGGCTAACGATGGCTGCGCCGGGAGCTTTGCTGCCAGCGCATCCGGGTCGGTTAACGTGAACGTGCCCGGCACTTACACGATTACTTATACGGCCAGCGACCCGTCCGGCAATTCGGCCACGCCTAAGACTCGTACAGTTAATGTGGTTGATACAACTGCGCCGACCATAACGCTGAATGGCCTGACGCCTTCATTGTGGCCACCCGATCACAAATATCGAACGTTCACGGTTACGGACTTTGTAACGGCGGTAAGCGACGGCTGCGACACCACCCTCGGAGTCAGTAGCGTAGTCATCTCGCAGGTTACGAGTGACGAACTGGAAAACAGTGGTGGCGATGGCAGTACCTTGAATGACATTGTGATCGCCGCCGGCTGCAAGTCTGTTCAATTACGCGCTGAGCGGGACGGTGGTGGGAATGGTCGCGTGTACACGATTACGTTTAGCGTTCGCGATGCTTCGGGCAACGTGGCTACGGCAACTGCTAAGGTGGTTGTGCCCCAGAGCCAGGGCAGCGACCCCGCAATCGATGACGGACCACGATATACAGTCATCGGCGGTTGTCCGTGACAGATGAAGGAATCGCGGCGAGCGACAGACTCAATTTGGAATAGAAGCACTATGACTTCGCGGCTCGAAAAAGATTTACCAACTATTGCTTGAAGGAGTACTTCGATTATGAAGAAATGTCTTTGGCTGCTAACTGTATCGCTCACGCTAACGCTGCTTGCATTTTCCCAGTTCGGGTGCGCCGCTCCGCCGAGTAACACGAGCAACGCAAATATGGCTACGCCGGAAGCTACACCGGACAAGGCCGCAATCGAGAAGGAGTTGCTGCGAATCGAAAACGATTGGCCGCGCGTTCTCAAAGAACGCGATGCCGAGGCGGTCCGGCGCGTTGAAGCCGATGATATTGTTGGGATCATTCCGGATGGAAGTCTGACTACGAAAGCGCAGGACATCGCCGACATGCAGGCCGGCACCCTTTCAGCAGACTCCTGGGAAATTGCCGACGCCAAGGTAACTGTACTCGACAGCGACGCTGCATTTGTTAGTGGGCGCAGCGTCGTCAAGGGCGGCAAGGTCAAAGGGCCCGACGGCAAGACTACGGATATCAGCGGAGAATATCGCTTCATTGACACCTTCGCGAGACGCGATGGCCAGTGGAAGTTAGTGGGCTCAGCGGCAGTGAAAATTCAACAACCTGGCGCGGCCTCTCCCAAACCTTCGCCTTCACCGTCGGCGAAAGCGTCGCCTTCTCCTGCGGCTAAACCGTCTCCGTCGGCTAAACCGTCTCCTGCGGCTAAGGCTTCACCCGCGCTGAAGATGCCGCCGTCACCTCCGGCCAGGAAGACGCCTTGATGAAAGCAAGCGATTTGATTAGAAGAAAGGCACGCCATGCGCGTGCCATTCTTTTCAGAGGAAAACGGACTTAGAGGGCAGGGATGAATCGAACATCTCTGCCCTCACAAAGTTTTCCAGGATTCTTTCGCGGGATTGTTCACCGCCAGATGCCCGGAATGCCGGTTGCGCAGGACGGGCATTGACCACTTTTCGTGACCTTCATCTGACGGATCAAATAACCATACCGCTCGACAAGCAGTTCTTCGCAACTAGGACAGTAAGTGTTTTCCCAGCGTCCGACTCGGCCCGGCAAGTTGCCAGCATAGATGTAACGCAATCCTGACTCACGTCCGATTTCGCAGGCACGAATTAACTGCTCAGCCGACGTGTTGGCATTTTCCTTCATGTGATAGTCCTGATGAAACGCGGTGACGTGCCAGGGAATGTCCGGCGAGACTGAGGCGATGAAATCCGCCGCGCGCTTGAGTTCGTCCTCCGAATCATTGAAACCGGGAATTACCAGCGTCACGATCTCTTCCCAAAAGCCGCGCTCATGGACCATCTTCACGGTATCGAGAATGTTATCGACGACTCCGCCAAGTTGGCGATAATTTTTATCGTTCATCGATTTCAGATCGATCTTGTAGCAATCAGTCCAGGGATGAATGTAGTCAAGCACTTGCGGCGTTGCATTTCCATTCGAAATAAAAGCGGTACGAAAACCCGCGGGCTTTGCTTTCTTGAATACTTCGACGGCCCACTCGGCGGTAATCAGAGGTTCGTTGTAGCTCGTGCCTACCATTGATGCGCCGTAGGCTTTCGCGATCGCTACCAACCTGTCAGCCGTTACGATGTTGGGCATCGACACCGCCGAGTCATCACGCAGTGCCTGGGACGTCAGCCAGTTCTGACAATAAGCGCAGTGTAAATCGCAACCGAGCATGCCGAAGGTCAACGTGTCCGAGCCCGGTAAGGCATGAAAAAAAGGTTTCTTCTCGGTCGGATCGCACTGCAGCGCGGCGACGTAGTTTACCGGCACGCGCAGGTGTCCGCCTTCATTAAAGCGGACTTTGCAAATGCCGCGCTTCCCTTCCTTGATCAAACAACGATGACCACACGCGTAGCAACGCAGCGCGTTATCACCAAGATGCTCGGTGAGTTCCGGCGCGCCTTCCGCGGTCATTTCATCCAGGACTTCGGCGAGCGAAGCTGCTGTCGCACTCAATGGCATGATTCTTAAAACCGTTCGTGGTGAAAACTCCTACGAGGAATTATACTCCTTTTGATGCGAGAGGGAGGCCTGTGGCTGTTTGTCAGAAGAATAGTTCATTCATGCTAGAATACGCGCAAGGACATCAAAGATGAGTTTCGTTATCGAAGAAGAAGAGGTTGATCGTTTACCAATTAACATCGATCCGGAGATAATGAGCGGCACGCCTGTGTTTGAAGGGACCCGCGTTCCTGTTGACGCCCTAATAAATAATCTTGCGGCCGGCGTTTCGCTCGACGAGTTCCTTGAAAACTTCCCAACGGTAACCCGACAGCAAGCAGTCGCGATACTTAACTTTTCAAGTGAGATATTCAGGAAGCTGGGTCGACCGTCCGTACTAAATCAGACGGTCGCACTTAAACGTCGCGCTCGACCTATCGGGCCCTTAGATAGGGCAAGGCGACGCATGGCTGAAAGCGAATAGTCAGGCCCAGCAATTTTTCGATTTGCTCCCGCAACTTTAACCAACTCAGCTTAAGTCTGCTGCCTTTCGAAGTTCCCGCAAATACGAACGTTGCTGACACGATATGCGATTGGACACGGTGCTCGGATTCTTTTTATGGTGGCTCTTGGGAACGTTGGCTTCGTATGCGTTGTTATCGTTTTATGAAAGTGTCCGTCCTTATGACGCCACAATAGAGCAGGACGAGAAAGACAAGAAGGCGATGGGAAAACTAGCCATACAAGCAGGCCTAATTGTCTCCATCATATGGTTTATGGTTCGGTTGAATTCCAGAACGTTTCGATGATCATCGAAGAAATCACCGTCACTACCTTTCAACAACACACTCGCATCGTCGGGTGCGAGAAAACAAAGCGCGCGATTTGCATCGATCCCGGCGATGCGTCGGGGAAAATTGTTCAGGCGATCGACAAACACGGATTTGAGTTGCAGGCGATTGCCTGCACGCATGCGCACATGGATCACGTGGGCGGCGTGGCGGCGTTGAAGAAATTAAAGCCGGCAGCAAAAATAATCATTCATCCGGCGGACGAGCCGCTTTATCTGCAATTGCCAAATCAGCCGGCGTGGATTGGGATTCCGCGTTCGCAATGGACGGCGATGGGTTTCGATTATGAGGAGCCTCCGCGCGCCGACGAACACTGGAGCGACGGACAGAGTTATGAAGTTGGCGAGCTTAATTTCAAAGTGATTCATTGTCCGGGCCACACTCCCGGTCACGTCGTGTTGTTCGAACCCTCAGAGAAAAAAGTCTTCGTCGGCGATTGCCTGTTTGCGGGCTCGATTGGCAGAACTGACTTGCCCGGCGGCTCAACTGAGCAATTGATGGATTCGCTCTTCAACAAGATTCTGCCGCTTGGCGACGACGTGGAAGTTTATTCCGGTCATGGACCAACGACGACGATCGGTTATGAACGCCGTACGAATCCATTTCTCACCGGAACTTACAATCTGAGTGGCCGCGGAAGATTCTGAAGTAAGGGGCGCACAACCGTGTGTGCGCCCGGCATTCCATTTTCAGTGAACAGGCAAGTCCGTCTTACCGGCTTACTTCTCCACGATATCCTTCTTCTGACTAACAACGAAAGCGAGCAGTTCGTCCTTCTCGGCGTTCGGAACTTTGTATTTGTCGAGTGCGGCAACCAGGTGCTTGGCGGCGGCGTCCCAATCGGCTTCCGTGATTCCCAATCCAGTGTGCGACGTCTTCATATCGCGTCCCGTGTAAATGCACGGCCCACCCGCGGCCGCGCAAAATTGATCCAAAATGTGTTGCCGGAGCCGCTTTTTTGAGTCGGTGCTGAAGCCCGAAAAAAACCTTTCAAACCGCTTATCGGTCGCCAGCCGGGTAATGAAATCGTCGACCACCAGCGCGATTGCGTTGTAACCGCCGAGACGATCGTAGAGCGACTTTTTCGTCTCCTGACCTCCGCCCATTGAATTGCTCATCGGCTCCTGCGCCAAAGCAGTTGCGCTGAGCGCGCTCAACAAACAGCATGCCAGCGCGAATTTCTTGAACATTTTCATAACATGATTCTCCTTAGTTCGTTTGAGTTTTCGACTGCTTGCCTGATCTACGATTAAAGTTGTTCGTTTGGATTTTCCGCCATTGATGAACCGACCTCAGAGTACCGAAAGATTACTCGGGACTGCGTTGCCTGGGCGAAAAAGTCTACGAGCTCGAACTGCTCAGATAGACTGGCCCCGTGGGAGTGTTCACCCCGGATTTCGGCTCGAGCGTGATTGCAAACACAGCATGATCGCGCGCCGCCGGCGGAACTTGATCTGAAATCGTCGCCCGTCCCGACGGATCAACGGTAAATACCTTTCCGGGCAGCGGATGCCCGTCGGCGATGAACCAAAGTTCATAAGCTTTGTCAGCCGCCGTTGCCGGGAGGCCTTCGGTAAGCAAGATGGCGCGCCCGGTCTGGCGATCGAACGCGAAAGTGGCGCGCGCATTTTTCGCTTGTTCGGTGCCACTTAGTTCGGTTCGTTTTGAATCGACCGCTGTGAGCAGGGCCACCGTCTCGCGTTCGCGCGCCAGCTCACGCTGTTGTGAATTAATTTCACGCGCCAGCCGCGCCACTTCCATTCTCAATTCAATATCCCGCTTCCAAAAAGTGAAGGTTCCCAATATTAACGCGACAAAAGCGATTGCCGCCGCAATTCTCAACAAAGTTGGCCAAAGGTTTGTCTTCGCTCGCACCTGCGCAGGCATCGGCACCACTTCCGCGCCGCCCCCCGCACGTTCCGATCGCCCGCTCCGCACTTGATCCATGATTCGTTTCCCAACAACAGCGCTGGGTTCAACCAACGCTGCGCCATGCGCAAGCAAGCCGGCGGTGTCGCGCCACGCTTGCAGTTCCGCGCTGCACTCAGGACACGTTGCCAGATGCTCGTCAACTACGCGCACGTCGGAATCGTCGAGCGCATCAAGCACTCGTGCGATTAGCATCTCTTTGTAATCTTCGTGCGCCATCAGTCATTCATATTTAATTTCTCACGCAATATTTCGCGAAGCTTCATCATTCCCGATCGCATACGAGTCTTCACTGTCCCTAAGGGATCGCCGAGGTGCGCGGCGATCTCGCTTTGCGTCAAACCTTCAAAATAGGCGAGATAAAGCGCGCGTTTCTGGTCTTCCGGTAAATCTGCCAGGGCGCGACGCACAACTGTTCCCTGCTCGGATCTCAGCGCGTCTGACACTGCATCGGCGGTCTCGTTCGGAACTTCTTGCGCCGCCTCGACGATCATTCGTCCGCGTGAAGCGAGCGCTCGCAGACGATCGATGGCGCGGCTGCGCGCGAGTGTGACCAGCCAGGTGAAAGCCCTCCCTCGCGCTTCGTCGAAATCGCCGGCCCGCCGCCAAACCTGGAGAAAAACTTCCTGCAAAACATCTTCCGCTTCCTGGCGGTCATGTAATATACGGATGATGAGGCTGAATAGGATTAGCTTGTAACGATCATAGACAGCGGCCAGCGCGGCTTCATCGTGCCGTGCGACTGCTCGCAGGAGGTCGCCATCAGGAGTCTGTGACTGCTCCGGTTGCATACTGAGAGAATCGCTTTCCGGGCGCACATGATACCAAGATATAGGCGCTCGCGACCATCGAGATTGTTATTTCGGAATGCGGGCACGCTGACCCAGGCACAATGTTTCTATCAAGAAAGCCGAGCGACGGACAGATTCGGGATTTTCTCTCGCGCGCGGAAGCCCAGCCGCTTTCATACGCCGAGGTAGGAAGCACTGGAGCAATACTGCCGTCCGGCTATGCGATCGATCACCACCGCGTGGAACTCGGAGCCGGAGCGGAAGCCTTTCGATGCGCCGTTGCAGCCTTAAAGAGTTGGAAGCATTTCGACCTGGGTTGGGTAAAACTCCTTCCCGAGAACGCGCCGATCGAAGTTGGATCTACGGTCGCAATTCTGGTGAACCATTCTCTTCTCTGGTCGCTGAATGCCTGCCGCATCGTTTATCTTGTCGACGAGCCCGACGGCGCAATCAGGAAATTTGGCTTTGCTTATGGCACAACGACACAACATGCCGAACGCGGCGAGGAACGATTCACGATCGAATGGAAAGAAACGGATGATACCGTTTGCTATGACATTCTGGCGTTTTCACGCCCGGCACATTGGCTCGCGAAAGCCGGTTATCCAGTGACGCGCTGGTGGCAAAGTCGTTTTGCGCGCGACTCTTTGAAAGCAATGCTGAGCCACGTAAACGCGAGTGCCGCAGAAAATAGTTGACAGACCCACTTTTGTGACATACATGAATTGAGACGCTGAAGAAGAAAGGACCAAACGATGGACTGGCGCCTAATGCTGACAACATTCGGAGTTATTTTTTTGGCCGAAATGGGCGACAAGACTCAAATTGCCGCGATGACCATGGCAGCGGAGAAGAAGAGACCCTGGGAAGTCTTCATCGCCGCCTCGCTGGCGCTCGCCGCAGTTTCGGCGATAGGTGTAGTCGTCGGAAGCGTTCTCAGTCAATACTTGCCAATCGACTGGATTAAGCGAGTCGCAGGCGCCGCCTTCATTGTTATCGGTGTGCTGGTTTTGATCGGTAAGTTCTGACCATTTTCGATTGGTCATTTGACATATATCATTTCTGATTTGCAGTGTCAGAAGCCCGACCGTTAGGGAGGGCCTGCCTTGGAAAAACCGGCCCTTACTGACGCGCGGGCTCCTGATACATACAAAATGGCAAATGAAAGATGTCAAATGATAGATGGAAAGTAGTTCTGGAGACTTGACTCAATAACATCACTACTTATGCCGCAGACTCGTCACGTTGAAAGACACTTCACTGCCGGCGAAGCCGTGCGCGACATAGTGATCGGCATGTCGGACGGTTTGACGGTGCCATTCGCACTGGCGGCCGGGTTGACCGGAGCAATCAATAGCGCCGGCATTATTGTCACCGCCGGTCTGGCTGAAATCGCGGCGGGCTCGATCGCGATGGGCCTCGGGGGTTATCTGGCGGCGAGGAGCGATGCCGAGCACTATGCCAAGGAACGCGAACGCGAAAAGCGCGAGGTGGTCGAGATTCCTGAAGAAGAAAAGCGCGAGGTGGCGCAGGTGTTTCTTTCTTACGGATTGACCAGCGCCGAAAGCGATCCAATAGTTGAAGCTCTGGCAAGGCATCCGAAGAAATGGGTCGATTTCATGATGCGCTTCGAGCTGGGCCTGGAAAAACCCGATCCGAAACGCGCCTTTGTCAGCGCCTTCACGATTGCAGCTTCATATGTCGCCGGGGGATTGATTCCGCTCGCCCCTTACATCGTGACAGCCTATTTGAAGCAGCCAAATGTCGCAATCGCGCTTTTGTTTTCTGTGGGACTGACGCTGCTCGCGCTGTTGGTCTTTGGATTTATCAAAGGACGCTTCACCGGCACGCGTCCTTTGCGCAGCGCGCTGCAAACTGCGTTGATCGGGAGTCTGGCGGCAGGCGCGGCATTTCTGATCGCGCGCGCAATTTCGACAGGAACTCCCTGATGCATTTTGAGATTGTCGGCAGAATAAGCGAGATCGAAACCATAGTTGCCGGACCGAGCATTAGAATTCTGAGTATCTTGCGGAAACGATATGGCAGAGGTCGATGGAGGAAGCTGAAAGGAGTTGCCAACGTGCGCCTTTATGATGGTAGGATACGACTTGCCGAAGTGCACTGGTTCGAAGCCCATGGAATAGGCAAGAGGAAAATGCGAATCAAACGGTATCTGGATTAAGAAAATGGCCAAGAAGAATAATCAGGAATCCAAGTTTGCTGTCTGCATTAGCTCAGACGATCCGGACTTGTTGACTCCGCGCAGAATCTATCAGGTGCTGCCTGACGAGAGCGCCGCCAAATCAAATTACATTCGAGTTATCGACAACGAAGGTGAAGACTACCTCTATCCCGCCAATTATTTTCTGTTTATTGAGCTACCGCGCAAGATTGAGCTAGCCTTGTTACAAGCTGCATAGTTGACGACGTTTTCGTAATGAAACTTCACGTCGGCACCAGCGGCTACAGCTACAAAGAGTGGAAGGGAAATTTCTATCCCGAAGATTTGCCGGCGAAAGAAATGCTTTCCTATTACGCGAAGCGTCTGCCAGCGGTCGAGATTAACAACACGTTCTATCGCCTGCCGCAGCCGAGCATGATTGAGAACTGGAAAGAACAAGTTCCCGCGCGGTTTCGCTTTTCTATCAAAGCCACGCAGCGCATCACGCACATCAAACGCTTGAACAACGCCGCCGATGAAACTAAATACCTGCTGGAAACAGCCGGCCTTTTGGAAGATCGCCTCGGCGTCGTACTGTTTCAGCTGCCGCCGAACATGAAAAAGGACATCGGGCGTTTGCAGACTTTTCTTGATTCACTGCCGACAGAGATGCGCTTCGCTTTTGAGTTTCGCCACGAATCGTGGTTTGACGATGATCTGTTTAGCTTGCTGCGCGCGAAAGAGTGTGCCCTCGTCGTCTCAGACACGGACGCGAAACCGCTCAGTGAAATCATCAGCACGGCGACGTGGGGTTACCTGCGTTTGCGTCGCACTTCCTATGACGAAAAGGATCTGGTCGAATGGATGAAGCGGGTTAAGAATCAGAAATGGAAAGACGCCTTCGTCTTTTTCAAACATGAAGACAAAGGCGTCGGACCGAAACTGGCCGCGGACTTTATCAGCCTGACGGCAAAGGAATGATATTTTGGAATTCTCTCGATGCTCGGGCCCTTCAGAACTTGCCCTGGCATTCGTCATGCCCGCAATCGCAGTCAAGTTCGATTGTCTGCCCGGAGCCTTCGCACGAAGCGCTGCAATACTTGCCACCGGGTTGTGGCGGACAAGTGCACGTTGGATTCTTACAGGTTTGCTCTTCTGCCATGATTCCTCCTCGATTAACTCAATTGATTCGCGACAAGCTTAGCATATTCGACGCACGCTCCGAAGATGAACCGGAACTCATTTATCTTCTTTCCAAAGTTTATCGACCTGAACAAGCCAGTCATGACCAGCGGCCGCGAACGCACTGAACAAGAGTTTCGCGCTGTTTACGAAGCGTCGGGTTTTGAGTGGACTCGCGTTGTTCCTACCGCATCACCATCAGCGTGATTGCAGGCGTGCGCGTCTGATATTGCCGGTAAGTTTCCGGGGCCAGAAGGGCTCTGGCCCGGAAGTTGGGGAGAGGACACGTTTTTGATTCACTCGGGCGCGCGGTGAGCTTGCAGCAGTTTGATAACCCCCTCATTGTCATTCTCACGCGCGATCGCCGTCTTGCCGTCTTTGTCCTTAATGGTTAGATCCCAATCGGCGTCACACGGATTCCGGAATTGTGATTCGATCGAGGGATCGGACATGGTCTGACATGGCTCGCGCCTTTCAAATGGCTGAAGTTTGATCGGAGAGCCTGGGGAGATGCTCCGTGTAATCAACGCAGACTTAGACAACAAGCCGGGACCAAAGTTCCGGCACGAAATCTCAAACTCATTTATTTGCGAGCCTGGAGAGATGCTCGACGTTAGACCGCTCGTTCTATGTTCGACAAACTTAAGTTTGTCGGACTTTCAAAATCGCAGTCCGGGGAGAAACTTCGAGATTTGTCGCGTGAGATGAAAAGGCGCGCGAGTTGGTTGTCGATTGGGAAGAAAAATTTTGTATTTGCGATCCAGAAATGTGGATCGAACGTGGGGGCCGCTCAGGTGTCCGCGTTGTTTTAGAAGACCGGCGACTAGTCGAAGCGCCCTAAAGCGCGGGCTATCTTGGCGGCCACGCGCGCGTTGTTTTCCAGCAACGCAATGTTCGCGCGCAGCGTTGCGCCTTTACTCTTATCGGCCATGCGCGCGAGGAGAAAGGGCGTTAGATCGCGGCCGGTAACGTTCGTGCGCTGGGCCTCAAGAAGACATTCGTCGAGAATCGCGTCCAGAGTCTGTAGCGGAATCTCGACTTCCGCAGGCACCGGAACAGTAATGAGCAGCGCGCTTTGCATTTCAAGCTCCCGCTGGATTCTGAAAAGCTGGACGACCTCTTCAGGAGAGTCGCACCGCACATCAACCGGCAACCCACTCTGGCGCGAATAAAACGCCGGCATTTCATCGCCGCTATAGCCAACCACCGTCAGGCTGTGCGTTTCCAACCATTCGCGTGTCGCCGGCAAATCCAGAACCATCTTTGCGCCAGAGCAAACCACGATCATCGGCGTCTTCGCGAGCTGGGGCAAATCAGCGGAAACATCAGGCAGAGAACTGCGATGCACGCCACCGATGCCGCCGGTCGCAAATACCGAGACTCCGGCGCGGTGCGCAATCCATATCGTCGCAGCAACTGTCGTCGCGCCGTTCCATTTGCGCGCGACTGCGATTGCAAGATCACGAACACTGAGTTTCTTGATGTCGCCGCTGGTTGCGAGGTGTGCGATTTGATCATCTGTCAAGCCCACTGAAAGCTTTCCGTCAATCACCGCAATCGTTGCCGGCGTCGCGCCTTCGTCGCGAACAATCTTTTCCAGCCGCCGCGCAGTTTCCAGATTTTGCGGACGCGGCAGGCCATGCGCAATGACCGTTGATTCCAGCGCGACTACGGGCTTATTTTCAGCAAGCGCCGATTCAACTGCCGGGCTGATCTGCAAAAATCTGCTGCTGACCATTCGCTGTCGTGCGGCTCCGCCGCTTGATCTGCGCAAGGCCTGTGGCCTTCCGTGCAAACCATCTTGATTGCGTCAGATCGGCGAGGCTAAGCCTCGCCGATGTGTGAAGACTTAAAGGACTCGGCCGGAAAGGCAGAGCCTTTCCGCACATCAGGCGGCAGAGCCGCAACCGAGTACACACTGGGCTTCAAATCTCGCCACCTGAAGTTCGACGTCTCAACACGAACACCGTTCCGCCACCATCGCGCTTACTCCACTCAACCTTCGCGTCAATCATGCTGGCGCGGGCGCGAATGTTCGCGACGCCGCGGCCTGAATTCTTTTTTGCTTCGCCAATATCAAAACCGCTTCCGTCATCTTCTATCTTTAATTCAAACCGGCCACCGTCGATTACCGCGGCGTTCATCTTAACGCGCCTTGCGTTCGCGTGGCGGCAGACGTTGCTCAAAGCCTCTTGCGCAATCCGATAGATTTGGATCTGCGCGCTCGACGGCAAATTCAATTTTTCATCCAGCGCTTCGTCACACTCGAATTCATAGTCGAACTTGCAATCGGGCGCGGCATGTTCGACCGCGTGCGCCAGAGCAAACTGCAAGGCCGCGGACAGTCCGACATTCTCCAGCGCCGACGGGCTTAAGTCTTCGCAGATGCGTCGGACTTCGTGCGAAATCGATTCAATTTCATGTCGCAGCGCACTGGGCGCCGACTGCGCGCGATTCGGATGCAGGCTGTCTTCGCCGCTCGACGGAAGCCGATCGACAAGGAGTGCGAGATTTCTGAGATCGGCCAATGTTTGATCGTGCAGATCGCGCGCGATGCGTCGTCGCTCGGCTTCGGTTTCATTCGCGAGCTGCAGGCGGGCGTCCGCGAGTTCGCGATTGGCCAGCGCCAATTCCGCGCTGGTGCGATGAATTCGCTGGTTCTGCAAATAACCCCACCACAGAGCAATTAGCGCCAGCGCGAGCAACACTGCCAGCAAGGCCGTGGTCCACGGAAAGGGCGCGCCGGCCACATTTAACTGAAATGAAAGCGGATTCGAGACAACCAGATCCTTCGTAAACGCGCGCGCTGTAACTTTGTACTTGCCGGGTTTCAACCCTTCGATCGGAAATTGCGCATCGTGTGAAAGTTTCTGTTTGATGATATTGCCGGCAGCGTCATAGAGCGCAAAAGCATACTGAAACTGTTCCGGAAAAGTGCGACTGCTGTTTGCGGCCAGCTCGAGCAACAAGCTGTTCTGCGGATAGTCCAAACTGAGTCCCGCCGTCAGTTCAGCAGGTTGATGCACGCGCTTGCTAATGATCCTGGTCGCGTAAAGAGTGGGAATCGAATGACCGGGCTGATAGCGCGCAATACCTCGGTTAGTTCCAATCAGGACATTCTCGCTGCCGTCATTCGCGCGCTCTGCGAGCACGGCGAACACTCGCTGTGAGGGCAAACCCTGCTCAACATCCATGCGCGAAACGATGGCCCCAAATTGATCGTCGAGCGTTACTCTCAACAGGCCGCTTCCCACCGTCGCGCACCAAACTTGTTTAGTCCGCGAGTTATCGAGACTCTTCGAGATGCTCCGCGCATTGACGGCGGGAACAATTTCTTTCAACTGGCCGGTTTGATAAAAGTAAAGACTATGATCAGTTCCGATCCACAATCCCCCTGAGTCCTCAACGATCGACCAAATCGCTTCGCCTCTTAATCTGTCAAACCCGCTGTCGACAATTGTCCTTTTTCCGTCAAACAAGAAAAAGCCGGCATTGGCCGTTCCAATCAAGAGTCGGCCGTCCGCATCAGCGCTTAAGCTGACTACTTCGCGCTGACGATTGTCGGCGGACGCCTCCGGCCACACCAGCGTGCGCTGCGTTCCTTCCACGCGATCAATCCCGACGCCGTAAACGGCTATGTACGTCGCACCGCCGACGTTGGCTATCGCGCGCGCGCTGTCGGCAGTCAGTAGTTTCTCATCGTCATGGAAAATTCTGATGAAACTTAAGCCGGACGGTGATTGCGAAGCGAAGAAACCCGCCGCCGTTGACACCAATACCCGGCCATTCTTGTCTTCGTCGATCGCGTAAACGATACGGCGTCCTAACTCGGGAATTGGTCGCCAGTTTTTGGCCGCGTCTTCATGTACAAAAAGTCCTGAGTTAGTCCCGGCGAGTAATCGACCTCGCGAGGTACGAAATAACGCCCGGACATAATTGCTGCTCGGATCCGCGCTGATATTCTCGGCGCGCATCGCGTGTGGGTCATAGCGGCAGACGCCCTTATCGGTGCCAAACCAGACAACCTCTTCGCGATCCACGAAGATTGCGAAGAGGTGATCGGAACGTAGCGCGCCGCCACTGCCTTCGAAAGTAAATCGTTCCGTCTGTTTACCATTCACCAGATGAAACGCGCCGCGACCATCAGTGGCAATCCAGGTGTCGTCGCCCGCGCCGCGCGTGATTGCCGCGACCGGGCCGGTGGGAACATTTGCCCTGATCGGCTTAAGCGGTTCGCTGCTTTCCAATATTCCACTCTCTTCGCCCCGCGCTCGTATGCCCATCCACAAGCGTCCCTGCGAGTCGCTCTCGAGCGCGTTGATGAAGAAGTTGCGCGGCTTGCTCTGCACTTCTTTGGCTTCGCCATTTTCGATCGAGATCAATCCGCGACTTTGCGTGCCCACGTAAAGAGTGTCGTGAAGAAAGGCGAGGCTCGTGATCTTGAGCTGGCCCGGATGATCTTTGTCCTCGCTCTGGAGCGGCTGAGTGGGAATTGTGCGAACCGCGAAACTGATGACTGGACCTCGCTCGGACTCGGTCACGGCAAAGCGTGATGGGTCTTCCCGCCTCACCAGACAGTCAAGGATCACGCCATTCTCAGTAGCCATGATTGCGCGGCCTTTTTGGGGCGAGATGATCGCGGTGATTACTTTGCCGTTCGTTTCCTTGATCGCTTGAAACTTTCCATCCGCGAATCGCGCCGCGCCGTTGTCCGTGCCAATCCACAGTGCGCCGTCGTCATCTACTTTCAGCGCCAACACACGGCCCGGCGGCAACCCTTCCGCGGTGATTGCCTGTGTGCGTCGCCCATCGTACTTCGCTAATCCGCCATCGGTCGCAAACCACATCGCGCCATCCGGCGTTTGGGCGATCGCATGCACTCGATCCGACGGCAGTCCATGAAATAAAGTCACTGCGCCCCACTGATGCAAATTTGGCGGCGGTGTTGGTGAAGGAGATGGCGAAGGGGCGGGCGACGGTGAAGGTTGAGGTTGAGATGAAGGCGTTTCGCTTTGCGAGAAAGCTCGGGGCAGTAGCCCGAGCGTGAGGGAGGGCGTGAATCCAGACGGCAGCAGGCAATAGGCAGGAGGCAGCAGGCAGAAAACAAAAAGCGCTAAGAATTTACTTAGCGGCTTTCTTCGCGCCTTTGCGCCTTTGCGTGAGAATATTCGTTTCATTGTTGGTCAACGCTTTTTGCGTTCGGCCTTCTGCTCCTCTGCAAACTTCTTCTGATCCCGCTCGAGCCAACTTTCCAAATCGACAGCAGCTTTCTCCAACTCGTCATTATTCAATAGTCCGCGTCGCAGCGCTTCAAAGAACGCGCGGGTGCGCACGTTGTAGGCCAGCTTTTCATAAGCTTCGTGCGGCGTGCCTTCGGGTAGCGAGACGAAAAGTTTTTCATAGAGCGTCGCCAGACGACTTTCAACGCCGCGCAAGCTCAGACTGCATTTGCGTGCGATGGCCCAGTTCGACAAACCGAGCGCGAGATAGTAAAGCGCTTCGGCTTCGAATTCTGTCAGCAGCGGCCGCTTAAATGAATCCTTGAACGCCGGATCGATCATGTCGGCGCCGTCTTCCAACACGGCGGCGACGAAACGCAGAAAGCGCGATTCGGGATTGTTCTTGTGGATGAAGCCGTAGGCGGGCGGTGGATCGACTGACTTAACGATCTTGCGAATCTCGTTGATGTAAATCTCGTGCGGAAACTGGGTCCAAAAAATAATTCGCGCCGCCGGAAATTCCCGCCAGATTGCCCGCGCGGCTTTGACACCGGAAAGCTTGGGCATCTGAATGTCGAGAATGCAAACCTCGGGCTTGTTCTTCAAGGCCATCGCGACCGTCTCTTCGCCATCGCTCGCTTCCAGCACTGGCTGGTGCGCAGGAAAGTCGCGCTCAAGAATCTCGCGCAGATAAGCGCGCTGGGCCACGTTGTCTTCGGCAATTAGGATGGACATCCGCGCGATAATAGCTCGAAAGACGTTGGCACAGAAATGTGGCTCGCCACAGCTGCGGATGCGGCTTCGCCGCCCGATGTGCGGAAGGCCTCCGGCCTTCCGTGTCCGAAGCATTTATGATTAAGCACCTTGGCGAGGCTGAGCCTCGCCAAGGTATAGATCTAAAAAGAGTCTTGCCGGAAAGGCAAAGCCTTTCCGCACATCGGGCGGCACAGCCGCAAAAGGTTTCAGGCAAAGGCGTTTCATAAACATCGAAGCGAGGGACCCACTTTCTGTCTGCGTCGCTTTGTGATAAATCTCTACGCCATGAAACCACGACGATTCTTATTTTCAATACTGACTTCGCTTCTCGTTCTCTTTTTCATCGCATCAGCACTTCCCATCGGCGCGCAGCGTGCTACTCAGCCGGCGCAGAGAAAGACATCTGCGCGTTCGCCGCGCGACGAAGCGCTCTGGCAGAAAGCGCTGGCGATTCATCGGCGCGCGATCGTCATCGACACGCACAATGACGTCACTACGCCGATGACCAATGACGATTACGATCTCAGTGGCACGCCGCCGGTTCCTTATCGAACCAGCATTGCGCGGATGAAGAAGGGCGGCCTGACCGCGGAGTTCTTTTCGCTTTACATCAAGCCGTGGTACGTCGCGCACGGCGGCGCGGCGCGGCGTACGCTCGACATGATCGATTCCGTTTATCGCGCGGTCGAGCGGCATCCGAACGATCTAATGTTTGCGACTTCGGCCGCCGACATTCGGCGGGCCAAAGCGCAAAACAAAATTGCCTGTCTGATGGGAATCGAAGGCGGACACGCAATCGAGAATTCGCTGCCCACTCTCCGCGAGTTCTATCGCCTCGGCGTGCGCTACATGACTTTGACATGGAACAACACGAACGATTGGGCGGACGCGGCGCGGGGCGAAAAGAAGCACAACGGTCTGAGCGAATTCGGGAAAGATGTGGTGCGCGAGATGAATCGCCTCGGGATGCTGGTCGATGTCTCGCACGTCTCAGACAAGACGATGAGCGATGCTCTGGAGGTTTCCAAAGCGCCTATCTTCGCTTCGCATTCGTCGGCGCGCGCACTCAGCAACGTGCCGCGAAATATTCCCGACGACCTGCTGCGCCGCATCGCGAAAAACGGCGGCGTCGTTCAGGTAAACTTTTATAGTTTCTTCGTCGATGAGAAAACCGTAGGCCCGCAGAGCGACGAACGCTCCCGGCGCTTGAAAGCGCAGCAGGACGCTCTCAATGAAAAATACCGGGACGATCCCGAACGGTTATCGGAAGAAGGCGACAAGTTGGAAGCGGCCAATCCACTGCCGCCGCTGCCGCTTTCCAAATTGATCGATCACATCGATCACATCGTTAAGGTCGCGGGCATCGATCACGTCGGCCTGGGCGCGGACTTTGACGGCGCCAATGATTTTCCCGACGGCGCGCGCGACGTTTCAATGTTGCCAAATATTACGTATGAACTATTGAAACGAGGATACAGCGAACAGGACGTTCGCAAAATTCTCGGCGAGAATTTTCTGCGCGTCTTTGCCCAAGCCGAGCGCGTTGCGCGGAGAATGAGTCGCACGATCAGCGGCGGCGGCAGTACGCGACGGATTAACAGGTGAGGATCCGCACTGCTTGGATTACGCAGAAAATGAAATCAAGCCAATTAGTTCTGACGAACGGTCACCAATGAATCGGCGTAATCCGGGAAGAGTCTTATGCAACACGCGGGAGTTTACATACACATTCCGTTTTGTCGCGCGCGCTGTTCATACTGTGACTTTGCGACCGGGATGTATGAAGGCGATTTGGCGGACCGCTATGTGCGCGCAGTTGTGAAGGAGATCGCGCATTGGCGTGAAATCGAATCCGCGCTCGATGTCGATACGATTTACTTTGGCGGCGGAACACCTTCGCTCCTAAACGCGGAAGAAATTTCCCGCCTGCTTGAATCGATCCACTCGCGTTTCTGCGTCGCATTCTTGCCGGAGATTACGATTGAGATCAATCCGGGCGAGTTGGATTTAAGCAAGCTGCGAGTATTTCACGATCTCGGAATCAACCGGACAAGTTTTGGCGCGCAGACGTTTGACGATAGACAGTTGCGGCAACTCGGACGCACGCACAACTCGGAGGATATTGGCAGGACCTTTCAACACCTGCGCGAGGCGGGATTCGAAAATATTAACTTCGATCTCATCGCTGGTTTGCCCGGTCAAACGCTGGCGGCCTGGGGACGCAATCTTGATGAAGCGCTCGCACTCAGACCTCAACACCTGTCGCTTTACCTGCTGGATGTTCATGAAGGGACGCCGCTGGCGGATCAGATTAGCCGCGGCGCGCAGCCGAAACCCGATGATGACCTGGCCGCGGAGATGTACCGACTGATGGTTGAAAGAGTCTGCGGCGCCGGTTATGAACACTACGAGATTTCAAATTTTTGTCTTCCCGGTTTTGAGTCTCGCCACAACTCTAAATACTGGAACGGCGCGCCATATTACGGATTCGGTTGTTCGGCCCATTCATACGACGGCGCGCGCCGGCGTTGGGCCAACGAGCGTGACACCGCCAAATATGTCTCGCTGATCGAAAACGAACGATCGCCAATCGTCGAACGCACTAACCTGACTGCCGATAAAGCCCGATCGGAGTCTTTGTTTCTCGGCCTGCGGTTGATGAAGGGAGTAGACTTGACGGAATACCGCGCGCGCTTCGGGACCGATTTGTGCGATCAATTTCAGGACGATCTCACGCGCATGCGCGAGGCCGGTTTAATCGAATTCGACGAACAACTCCTGAGGCTGACCACGCGCGGTGCGTTGCTTTCGAACGAAGTGCTGGCGACATTTGTGTGAATCATGCACGCCCGTAATCGGAACGAACTCCTTGAATCCGAACCGTCCCACCTGCGCGTCATACCAACGCGCGCGGTAGTAATAGAGTCCGGTGTCGGAATCGAATTCGCGGCCAGTGTAGGTATAGCGCGTCAGTTCGCTGCCGGTGCTGTTGCCGAATGAGTCGTAGCCGATCCCTTCGACCACGTTGCCACCGTCATCCGTCAACGCAATCGTGCTGCCCAGATGATCCGTAAGATAGTAAAGATTTCCATTCGCGTCATCCGTGCGACGGATCTTGTTGTCGATGCCGGGGCCGTTGATATAACTCGTAACGACGTTCCCGTCACCGTCGAGATCCTCGATCACGTCCTGACCGTCGTAAACGAAATTTAGCAAATCATCATTGCTGGTGCTCCGTTGTATTCGCCGGCCCAGCGCGTCATATTTGTAGTTCACCGTTGGACCGCCAGGAATCGTTACTTGCTTGAGGCGGTTCTCGAAGTCCCAACTATACTGCGTCGTAGCGCCGCCAATCGTCTTTGAAATCAGATTGCCGTTGTTATCGTAGCTGTAAGTCGCGCTGTTTGTGGCGGCCAGCCGGCTGAATGGCTGGTAACCGTAGCTCGTGCTCAAGTGGAATGCTGAGCGATTGCCTACAACACTGGTAATCATTAGTTCAGGAAATCAAGGGATCGCGCGGTTAATGGCTTGCCCATTTCTTGCTAGTCATAGTAAAGCCACGTTAAGGCTGCTAGCTGGGTTGAACAAGATCAAGACAAGTCGTGACCTTTGGAGGATCATCACACGTCGGAACCGCCCTCGGCGCCGGCATGACATCATATGAATAGAAATTAATGCCCTCGGCTAATCCAAGCGGGTCTTCGCTGAGAAATCTTCCAATCTGAGGATCATAAAAGCGCGCGCGGTAGTACATAAGCCCGGTATCGGAATCGAATTCGCGGCCGGTGTAGTTGTAGCGTGTACGGGCGCTGCCTGAGTTGTTGCCGAAAGAGTCGTAGCTGAGTTGTTCAAGGAGACTTCCGCTCACGTCAGTCAAACCCGCTGTGGAGCCGAGGTGATCCGTCAAGAAGTATGAAACGCCAGTGATCGCGCTAGTTTGTCGAAGGTGATTGTCGATGCCAGGCCCGTTCAGATATGTCGCGGCGACCGACCAATCGGCATTCAAATCCAGCAAAACGTCCTGACCATCATAAACAAATCTTTCGGAAGCACCGGCGCTCGTTGTTCGTTGAATTCTTCGGCCCAGCGCATCGTACTTGTAATTGACCGTGGAGCCGGTCGGCAAGGTAACTTGCGTCAGGCGATTCTCTTCATCGTAATAGAAATCCCAGGTGCCCGACGCGTCGGTCTTGTGGATCAGGTTGCCGTTATTGTCATAGCTGTAAGTCGCGCTCGCCGTGCTCGTCAGCTTGTTGAAAGGTTGATAGCTGTAGCTGGCGCTCAGATGCGAAGCGGTGCGGTTGCCGACGCCGTCGTAGGCATAACTCTCGTTTGGTTGCGCGCTGTTGGTCGCCGAGGTCAGGCGATCAATTGCGTCGTAGGCGTAGACGTGATTGCCGAAAGCATTCGCCCAACTCGCGATGTTGTTGGCGTCGTTGTAAGTGTAGAGGTTCCCAGTTAAGGTCGATGCCCCGACGTTGTGCATCAGACTGGTCAAGCGATCCAAATCATCGTAGCCGTAGCTGCTGGTCACGCCGCTGGGGGCACTGCGACTCGTCAGTCGATTAGCAGCGTCGTAACCGTAAGCAAAGTTCAGATTCGCGCTGTCTTTGAGACTGGTCAGGCGATTCACGGCGTCGTAGGCGTAGGTCGCGTAAGTGGCGCCATTGAGTTTCAATTTCGTGCGGTTGCCCGCCGTGTCGTAGTTGTAACTGATCCCATAAAAGAACGGATCAGAAAAGCTGCTCACCCGATATCGATTGTCGTAGCCAATATAAACCGAACCATTTTCATTTGTCGCCCGCGTTAGGTTGTTTAGCGGGTCGTAACCGTACGTTACGGTGCGAGTCGGATAAGTAATTGTCGTCAGGCGGTTCAGATTATCATAGGCGTAATTGGTCGTGACGCCATTGTAATCAACCCGTTGAATGCCGTTGCCGACCGCATCGTAGGCATAAGTCATGGGAATGCCTGCACGCGTGATTTGCGTCTGCCGTCCCAGCGCATCATAGGCAAATTGATAGCGTTGATTGAGTGCGTCCAAGACCGCAGTCACACGACTAAGCGCGTCATACTCGAAATTCGTACTCTTGTTGTCGGGATCGATCGTGCCGATGATTCGGTTCGCGTTGTCGTAAGCATAACTCGTGACGCGGCCGGCGGTGTCCGTGCGCGAGATCACGTTTCCCGCTGCATCGTAAGCCAACGCCTCGAACAAACGGGTTGCGCCCGTGCTCGCCGCAGGATAAGTAATCTTCACCAGCCGATTGAAATCGTCGTAATCGTAACTGGTCACCCGAGCGAGCGGGTCGGTCGTGCTCGTCAAATTCGACATCGCATCGTAACCATAACTCGTCGTCTGATTGGCGGCATCAGTCACGCTCGTCAAGCGATAAGCGCCGTCATAAGCATAGTTGGTTGGATTGCTCTGTTCGTTGGTAACCACGGTGCGCCGTCCGGCCAAATCGTAAGTAAAGCTCACGAAGGAAAGATCGGGATGCGTGACTTTGTTTATTCTTCCGTAAGCATCGTAAGCATAAAGCGTCGAACGACCGAGCCCATCGCGCACTTTGGTCAAGCGGCTGCGCGCGTCGTAGAAAAAGAACGTGGTGACGAAGTTCGCGTCTCTGCGCTGGGTCAGGTTTCCACTCGCGTCGTAAGTAAAGTTGGTCGTCTTATTGAGAGCGTCAGTCACCGTCAGTATTTGTCCTCGAGTGTTGTAGCTAAACGCGGTCGAATTATTAAGCGCATCCTGCGTCGTCAGTAGATTCCCCTGAGCGTCGTACGTGTTCGTGGTCACGCCGTTCAACTGATTGGCGCTCGTCAATACTTCGCTGAATTGATTATAGGTGTTCGTGATGGTTCCGGTCGGATCACTAATAGTCAACGGGTTGCCGTTATTATCATAGGTGTAGCTCATGACATGGCCCAGCGCGTCAGTCTTTGAAGTTATATTCAACTGACTGTCGTACGTCCACATCCGCACCTGCGAGCCGCCGCCACCGCAACTGCAAAGCCCTTCGACTTTGGTGACGACATTCCGGCCTTTGCTGGTGTCGAAAGTGTACTTGCTCACACGACCCAGCGCGTCCGTCACATCGGTTTCTGTGCCGCTGACATAACTCAGTGTGTAGCGTTCAACTCCGCCTTGCTTTTCCGAAGTCAGCGCGCGCCCCTGAGAGTCATAGCTGTGCGCTTCGACAATATTCCCGAGGGCGTCAGTCGCAGTCGTCAAGCGCAGGCTTCCATCATAGTGGAAGTTGAAAACCGAATTGTCGGCGTATGTGACCGAGAGCAGCTCGCTGCTGCCACCATAAGTGTAAGTCGCCGCCGTGCCGAGAGGATCGCTGATCGAAGTCACCTGTCCGTTCGCGTTTGTCGTGACCGTAAGCACGCGTCCAAACGGATCGGTAACCGAAACAAGAAATCCGTTCGCGTCATAAGTCAAAGAGCTCGTGTTTCCGTTTCGATCCGTGAGCGAAAGCAGTTTGCCGGCAGTAATAGATTATGAAACTTGCGCGGCGAAGACGGGAACATTGGAGGCTCCTTTACGTTTCAGTAAGATCGAAGGAACGATCTCGGATGAGGCGATCTCGGGAAGAAGCACTTCTTCGCAGGAGGTCGCAGGAGAATGTGAATTAGTTCAAAGAGTCGAGAACTCAACCAGGGGAAACGTGCGAAGTCTAGTCACTCGGAAGAGACTCTGTCAATGGTCTTGTCGCCATGATTCAAATTTTAGTTCGAACTACTCCTGATTAATTGCAACTGAGGTAAACTGAAGCGCATTCGTCCGATGGCTTTCTCACCAATGCTGCCAAAATAAAGTTTGCCCTTGTGCTCAACCACGTTCGCGATCTGAGCGAAGCAACGCGTTGACGGATCCTGAAGGTTACGCACGACGTGGCCCTCTTGGTCCAGTCCAAGCACGAACGCGTAACGCTTTATGTCGGGTTGCAAAAATGACGGCAGACGCATAACGACTTTGCGCCAGAATGGATGCGGCAGCACTCTGTCGAGCGTGGTATCTCTCGGCGTAACCAGCGCCAGCCAAAAAATGTCGTGCCCGTTCGACAGGATTCCATCGGGAAAGCCGGGCAGGTTGTCGATGAAGATATCTGACTGACCCTGCTTTGGACCGCTAAGCCAGAGACGACGAACGCGATACTCGCCGGTTTCGGCGACCAGCACGAAGGATTGATCGGGGCTTAACGCGACGCCGTTGGCAAAATGGAGATTGCGGAGCAAGGTGCGAGTCTGTTTCGTGCGCGGATCGTAAGCGAGCAAGCGGCCATTACCCCGATGCTCCAGCAAGTCGGCCTTGAGTTGCGTGAGTGGAAACTTGTAAGACGAGTCGGTGAAGTAAATCGTTCCATCGAGCGCCACATCGAGATCATTCGTGCATCCGAAAGGAATGCCATCTGCCTGGGTGCTTAACACCGTGATCGTTCCCTCGCGAGACAGAGACAGTAGACCTTTGACCGCATCCGCAACTATCAAATTTCCATTGTGATCAAAAATGAGCCCCAATGGACGGCCATTTGTGTTGGCGAAGACTTGCGGACCGAGACCATCGCTTTGAAGGCGGATGATGCGGCCGTCATCGACGCCGCAGTAAATTCGATCTTCGTTGTCGATCGCGACGTCTTCGGGTCCGAAACCGTCGACGTTTAATTTTTCAATTCCGGCCAGGTCAGAATTCTGCGCGTAGACGCCGGTCAATGCCGGCGCGGGTGGCGGCGTCCAGGCGACGGGAGTGATTGGTACCGGCCAGCTTAGGAGGTAAACCACAGCCGCGGCCAGGACAAATAACGGAATCAGAAAGATTCTGCGTTTGCTCATCTCTTCCGGAGCGAATCATACACGCCCTTGCCTCAGTATTGCCTTAATTTAGTTTTCTTCGCGCCTTCCGAATTATCCTTGCGACTTTGCGTGAAAAGGGTGCTGCGAAAATGAGTCTCGCGCAAAGGCGCGGAGAAACTTCAAAAGGCGCCAAGTTAGATTGAGCCCACTACCCTTGCCTCAGTCTCGGCGTCATATGTTAATATGCGCACGATCCGAAAAAGGAGCACTCTCATGTTTCGATTTTCGACCCGCCCTTTCGTCTTTCTTTTATTGGCACTGCTGCTTTCGTTTAATCAACCAAGCCTGCGCGCCGCCGACTTCAAGCGCGAAGTCATCTACCAAATCGTCACCGACCGTTTCTTCGACGGCTCGACGGCGAACAATAATCCTTCGCAATCCGCGGGACTTTACGACGGCACGCATACAAACTGGCGCCTCTACTGGGGCGGTGATTTGGCCGGCATTCAACAGAAGATGTCTTATCTGGCCGGCCTCGGAGTCACGGCCATTTGGATTTCGCCGCCCGTCGACAATCTCAACACGAACATTCCCGACGGGCAGGGTAATCCGACCGCCTCTTATCACGGCTATCAGGGGCGAGACTTCAAAACCATCGAGGAACATTTCGGTAACACGTCCAACACGTGGACGGACTTCGATAACCTCGTCACGGCGGCGCACCAGAACAGCATTAAAGTGATCGTGGATTTTGCGCCCAACCACTCGACCCAGGATAACGCCGGCGAATTCGGCGCGCTTTACGACAACGGAACCTTCCTGGGAAATTACACCAACGACACGAACGGCTATTTTCACCACAACGGCAACATCTCCGACTGGAACGATCGTTATCAATTGCAGTATTACGCGCTCTTTGATCTGACGGACGTGAATCAGGAGCACGCAACGATGGACGCCTACATGAAGGCGGCCGCGCAACAGTTCCAGCAGCACGGCGTGGACGGCTTCCGCATAGACGCCGTCAAGCACATCACCTGGGGTTGGGAGTACAGTCTGGCGAACTCGATCTACAGCAACGGCGACAGTTTCCTGTTCGGCGAATGGTATCAGGGAAACACTTCCGATCCTCTCTACCACGATTCGTACAAGTTCGCGAATAAGAGTGGCATCTCGCTGTTGGACTTTCCGCTGAACACCGCAATCCGGGATGTTTTCGGCTCGACCAACAACGGCTTCTCCGAGATTGACGGCGTCATTTCGCAGGAGGCGAGTAATTTTACTTGGAAGGAAGACCTCGTCACTTTCATCGACAATCACGACATGGCGCGGTTTCTTACCATCAATAACAATCAGAATCGATTGCACGAGGCGATGTCTTTCATTCTTACTTCGCGCGGCATTCCATGCATCTATTACGGAACGGAACAGTATCTTCACAACGACACGAACGGCGGCACCGATCCTTACAACCGCCCGATGATGCCGGGCTTTGACACAACCACGACTGCCTACAAGCTCGTGGGTAAACTTTCGACCTTGCGCCACAACAACCCTGCGGTCGCGTACGGTTCGATGGGCCAGCGCTGGATCAATTCCGATGTATACATCTACGAGCGCAAGTTCTTCGGCAGTGTCGTGCTCGTGGCCATTAACAAAAACGAGACCAGTTCCTACAGCATTGGTGGTCTCAATACTTCGCTGCCGGCGGGCACATACTCCGATTACCTGACAGGCTTGCTCGGCGGATCTTCGATCACGGTTTCAAGCGGCTCGGGCGGCAACAACCCGGTCACGACCTTCACACTGCCCGCGCACACGGTCGCTGTCTGGCAGTTCACCGAAGGCACGGCCCCGCCGGAGATCGGCTCGATCGGTCCCACATCAGCGCAGCCCGGACTCTCAGTCACCATCGGCGGCAACAATTTCGGCACGACCGCCGGCACGGTCAAGTTCGGCACAACGACGGCAACTGTCACCTCCTGGTCGCCGACAAAAATCGTAGCTACCGTTCCTTCACTGTCGAACGGCAGCTATAGCGTGACTGTAACCAACTCTTCGAGTCAGGTTTCGAATGGCATTCAATTCACAGAGTTGACGGCCAAACTTATTCCGGTCACCTTCACAGTCAATAACGCGACGCCCACGCAGGTCGGTGACTACATTTTTCTAACAGGCAACACGATAGAGCTTGGTCAATGGAGCACCACCTGGGACGGCGCGGTGGGACCCATGCTGACGCCGAATTATCCGAACTGGTTTTTGAACGTCGGCGTGCCCGCCGGACAGACAATCCAGTTCAAATTCATCAAGATCGCGGCCAACGGCGCGGTCACCTGGGAGGCAGGTAATAATCACAGCTACACAGTCCCCACCAGCGGCACTGGCTTCGTCAACGTGAACTGGCAGTATTGAAGCGAGTCCTAAATTGAGCTTTTCTCTGCGCAACCTTTGCGGCCTCAGCGTCTCTGCGGTGAGTTTTTCATGGTCATGATTCACCGCAGAGGCGCAGAGAACGCCGAGTCAACGCGAAGAGTAAACCAAAACCTAAGACACCAACCTGAAGTGAGAAAGTCAGAAATACCTAACAGTCCATTTCGGACCTTATTACTTTTCTCCGCGCGCTTTCTCTACCTCGCTTTCGAGTTCGACAACCAGCGGCCGAATGCCGGGAGTACCCATCGGTTCGATCCAACGCAGCGCTTCATCAAGCACGCGACGTTGATGCTCAGGCCAATTTGGTTGGCCGGCAACGCTGCCGAATTGCCCTCGATAAAAGGCGGCGCGCGGAGGCCTGGCTTTCTCTACGATTTCGCGCTCAACCGCGAGCACCATGGTCGGAATTCCAGCCATCTCAATCGCGCGGGCTGCCAGAGATACAGATTGATGACAAAGGCGTGAAGCGGGAATGAGCAAGGCGTTCTGTACCTCATAGCGCTGCAAACGTTCCACAAGTTTGGGAAGCATTTCTTCAACCAGGTGTCCGGCGTCGGGAATGAATCCGCAAAAACTCCAGAACGTGGAGTTCAATTGGCCGATGATGCGATTGGCTTCGAATTCGAACAAGCGCTTAAGCGGAATCTGCACGTTCGGATCCTGACTAACATAGACCGGATCGTAGCCGCGGGCCGCGAAACGAAGATCCGCTGGATCAATCTGGCTGGGTATTTCGCGAAAACTCACATCGCCGCCGGCCGCCTTGACGTCAAAAGAGTCTGTGCCGTCAATGTACGCGCCGGCCGAAGTGATCAGCGCCAGATTCACCATCGAGAGGGCGCGATGCGCGGGCGTGAAGGGCGCGCGCTCGTTCTTCACGAACGGATATGAAGAGAGTTCGTCGCCGACGCTTTGGCCCTGGGCCCGGTTCCAGTTGGCGAGCTTCCCGCGCCAATCGTCGATCCGTTCGATTACTTGCACGCTGTTTCCCTTCTGAATCTGTCAATGATTAAGGGTGCGAATATTGCTCGGGCTTCGTGAAACAATCTTCGCGCTCGGCGAATTCTCTTTCATCGATCGGCGCATTGTGTTTCACTTCGCTTAGCCGGATCAAGACATCGCCGAAAAGTCCTTCTTGCCGCACGACAAAAGGTATCTTCATACCGTCCACGTCGCGATAGTCTTCGTAATACGCGCTGTTCTCTCTGAGCAGCAATCCGCTTTCAACGTCGAAGTAGTATTTTATGATGGCGCCACCCGCCGTGCGTTTCAACACAAAGCAATCGCGCTGGCCCACTTTCTCTTTTCCCTCGAATCGCAGCGAGCCGGCAAAACGTTGCAGCTCCAGTTCAGCGTGAAATTCGTCCTTCGCTCCCGGGACTACTGCCGGCAACTTTATATATCCCTGTAGCGGGTCGTGCAACCAGCGGGCGCTGCCATTAAAAGTTTGCTGCACCAGTCCGAATCCTTTCAGGTTCATCACTACGCTCGAGCGGTTCGGCGCCTGTTCATAAACATCGACGGTGCCGCTCAGGGCCACGGAGTTCAATTCGATTGTCCCTTTGGAAACGCGACTCGTAATTTTACGCAGGGCCGTCTCACCACCCAGGCTCTCGATATAGCGTTTGATGATCTGTTCGGTGGAAGGCACGGCGGGATCACGCGGCTGCTTCGTTTGGTCGCCGGCTTCGCTTTTATCCTTATTGACCGCAGGCATTGGTGGCGGGGGCGGCGGAGGTTCAATCGATGCTTCATCATTTTTATCCGCGCCAGTTTTCTTCACCTCGGGCGCTCGGATAGTTACGGTCACGGGAGGAATCTGGCGAGTTGCGAGCCCGGCTCTCTCTCGCAGCTTTCGGATCGCGGCAGTCAATTGCGGATCGCCGCCGACAAGCAGGGCCCGGCGATTCACTCTTACCATCAGGTCCGGAATCACTCCGCGACCCTCCAAAAAAATTCCCGACGGCGTTTGATAGTTTCCGAACGCGTATTGAAACAACGCTCCCGTTGGCAACTTGACGATCCCGGAAGGGAGCGTGTTGCCAGCACTAATGTCGCCGACAACGATGCCGCGCTTCGTTTCCTGCATTCCCGCCGCGAAGATTTCTGCCGCTGATTGCGTCGAGCTATCAACCAGAATTGCCAGCTCGCCTCTGTAAGGCGCGCGTTGCGGAAAAGCGAAAACCGGACTCAACCCCGTGCGCGTTTTCATCGAGCCCAGCGAAGTCGGCATCTCTTCAACCAATCCACCCAGACCACCAATCATTCCCAACAAGCCACCGAGATTGCCGCGCAAGTCGATAATTATTCCCCGCTCGTCATGCATCCGACGCAACGCAGCGCAGATCTTCTTCATGGTTGTGGGAACAAAAGCATTGAAACGAATGTAACCAAGACCACCGGCAAGACGACGCGACTCAAATTCCGTAAACAGGGGAGGCAAATTTCCGATTGCCGGCGACATCTCGCCGTTTAGCTTTTCGCGCTTGATGGTAACGTTGCGCTGAAGGTTGCGACCATTAACATAGGTGAGCTGCACCGGGTCGCGGAGGTCGCCGTTGATGTATTGAGCCACGAGTATTAAGGGCACTTCCGGACGAATAATCTCGTGGAAGATCGGATTCTGTTCGATCTGGGTGATCGTTTGCGCGAGCGGCCTTCCGTTCACACTTTTGATCACGAAACCGGAACGCAATCCAGCGCGCGCCGCCGGCGATCCCGGTTCGACGCGGCTAATCACCGCGAGACCGTCTAATATTCGCAAGTCGATACCAATTCCGGTGGAAAGTCGCTCGGACAGTTTGCGCCTGATGCGGTCGAGCGGCGTCACCGCTTCGAGGTTCTTATCCGGCTCGTCAATATTCCCTTCCTGATCTCCTTCGTCGGAACTGAGCTCGGGAATCGACTGCGGCGGGATGATCCAAAAATGTGACTGGTGAAGTTCGTTGACCATCTGCTGCAACAGCAGATACAGCTCCTGGTCGGTTGTCGTGCGCGCAATCAGTGGTGCATACCGATCGTGAATTGCTTTCCAATTCACGCCGTTGAAGTTCGGATCGTAGAAATTCTTGTCGACAGTTTGCCAAACAAGTTCGAAAGCTGCGCGCCGCTTTTCAATATCGGAGGGCGTCGCGTCAGGCTGAGGTTTATTTGGGACTGCGGTTTGCTGAGACTCTCCGACGGCGACAATTAGACCGAGCAACGTAATCAGCAACAGAAGTTGGGTTAAGCTTCCGCCTTTTGTGAACTTCATTGTGAGGCCCATGAGAATTTCATCTGACTGATCGAGTTCTAATTAGCAGAATGGCGAGAATAGCAGCGCACATCGCTATGGAAAGCGAAATCACCGAATAATGATGAAGATGGTTGAAAGCAATACGGCGAGGATCGTCGAATGGGACTTGATCGATCACGACCATCGATGTCCGCAAAGCACGCATCCTCGCAGCGATTACCCAATTACCGATCGACGTGGCCATAGCCATCACCACCAGCGCCACACCAACCAAAGAATACGACAGGCCATGCTGCTTCCTTTCCATGATCAGTATCGTGCAGAAAGAAAGCAAAGCAATGATAAACCCGCTTACGTTTACCACAGACAATGAACGCGTCACAATTGTGCCCGCGATTTCGTTTGCGTTCGACAACTCGAACGCGTGCAGCGCGCCGAAGACTGAGGGCGCGACCACGGCGCTGAAAAACACCGCGGCCCCAAGCCACGATGAAAGCAGAATCAATCTAATCTTAATCAATTCGGCAATCCTTATTCACCGGCTAAGACGCCCGGCAGCAAGCGAATCACGGGAGGCTGTAACGCAGGCGGTTCAATCTCTCGCGGGTCAGCAACGGTTAATAGCCATGACAACGCGCGATCAAGTTGCGCCTGATAGTCTTCCAGATCCAGCGACATAAACACATTTTGGTTCAGCCGGGCAAACTTTTCTTTCGCCCGCGTGTACATCTGCCGCGCCGCGCCGGGCCGGCCGATCTGCAGATGATGAAACGCGACCGCGGATTGGATCATCGCCTGCAAAAACAGCCTCTCGTCCTCATCGACCGGACCCATCCAGCGCTCTTCCCACGCGTCATGTGCAGCGTGAAATTCACCGGCGTTGTAGAGATCGATGCCTGCAATATATTCGACTGGATAAGCAATAATGTGCTCGTCGGTATAGGGCGGCCCTTCACTCTCCATCGTTGCTACATTGTAGCCGATGAAGCGAACAGGACGGAGTTGCAGAAACGCTTGCGGTAGCGAGCGGGTCGTAGCGCTAATCAGCTGCCGCTAAGGACCCGCTTGCTATGTCCGCTAAACTATTTGGCTTTAGGGTAGTAGCCCTCGCGTGCGCGGACGTGCAATTGAGGTCGAGCCGGAGTGCTGATATTGATGTGGCGATACGCACGGCCGGATGATTCATTGTTCGAATAGTATTGAAGCAGATATTGAGCGCGCAGCTCATTCGCGATGCGGCTGAAGACTGCCTCTAGATTCTCAATTCTTTCGGGAACGAAGGCGCCGCCTCCGGTGGCTGTAGCAAGTTGCTGCATCGCGTTTTGCGCACGCGTGCTGATAACGTTCAACTTGATTGATTCGCCGCTGGGATTGATCGAATAAAAAACTGCGTTCGCGGTTTGCACTTCGCGCTGTACCTCGGCCTGGGCCTTCCGGTGACCTTCCTGAAGCGCGGCCTCTGACGCCGACCGAATTCGCGCTCGCGCCGCGGGCGACGAATCTTCGTTCTCGGTCGCGCGATAGGCGGCTATCGCTGAATCACGCACGCGATTGCTGAAATTGTCCTCGCCGTCAGAAATAACCACGAGCACGCGACGATGCTGCTCCGGGGTGTTCTTGACGAGATAGCGTGCCGCTTCGATCAGAGTATCGTAGAAGGCAGTCGGGCTGGGCCCGGTTGCGGCCTTAATCGTCAGCAGTTTTGCCGCGGCGATTTCAGCCGTAGTTCGCGCTTGCTCCAAACGCGGCACGCGATCGATTGCGAAGACGGTCGCGGTGTCCGTCGGTCTCAACACCTGTTTAAGAAAACGCGTGGCGGCCTGTTCCTCAAAGGCAAATCGTTCGCTCACGCTACTGGAAACGTCGATGAGGATTGCGATGTCCAGCGGCACCTGCTCGGGATCGCCCATCTGCGCGATCTCCTGCAGGCGCCCGTCTTCTTCAATACGAAAGTCGCCCTGCTTTAGACCAAGCATCGGTTGACCCTCTCTGTCGGTAACTGAGACTGGGACCACGACGAGATTCGATGTGACCCGAACCACTTCGTATTCAGGAACCGGAGTCGGCGCTGGAGTTGGAGTTGGTTTTGGTTTCAGCCGCGGAACCGGCGGCGGCGGCGGCATTTGTTTGAGCTGTTGCGCACAAACGGACGTCACTAAAAATATCGTCGCCAGGAAAAACAACGCCAGCGCTCCAGTCAGAAGCGCTGGCCTGCCATACTTTCGATTTACGGTTAAGTCCATCAGCCAAGTCCTCATGCCGTGCCAAACTGTTGGACGCGTTCTCACGGCATGATCGTTGGCGCGAACACTCTTACAAACGAATTAATTATCACCCGCAGTCTCGAAGCTACTGCGGTTTCTCCATTCCACTAGGCGTATTCATCGTCGGCGCCGGCGCGGTCAAGCCTTTGCTAACCAACACCTTGACCTCAACGCGCCGATTTTGCGCCCGTCCTGCGCGAGTGTTGTTTTCCGCCACCGGCGAAGCTGCGCCAAAGCCATACGGCGTGACGATGCGACGAAGCGGAATCTTGTGCTGTTCGACAAGATAACGAATCACCGCATCAGCGCGACGCTGACTCAGCGCGCGATTGAAATTCGCATTACCGGTTGCGTCGGCGTGTCCGGTAACTTCAAGCACATAGCCTTTCGCGTTCAGGGCCTTGGTGGCAATCTGGTCCAGCTTGGTCTTGGCATCAGGCAAAAGCACCGAGCTGCCGGTCCGGAAATTAACGGCGATTGAGTCCTGCGGCACGTAATCATCCAGCGCCGAGATGCGCTCGTTGGTAGCATTAACGCCGGAAACCGCTGCGTCCGCTGTTTCCTGCGCTGCCTTGGCTCCGCCGCGCGCGGCATTAGAAACCGCGGCCAGCTCGTCCAATTGTCCCGAAAGCTTTTGCGCGTTCTGCTCAACTTCGCTCAAACGGCCTTCAGCAACTGTAGCGCGCTCTTCCAACGGATTAGCGCGAGATTCAACGGCAACTGCGGTACGTAGATCGGTGTCATTGAATCTGATCTTATCCGCCACCAGCTCGCCATTCGAGCCGCCACGTCCTTCAACTTCCAGATTCAAACCACGAAGAATGTTCGTCGTTCCATAGTTTGTGCCGCTGCGCAGGAACCCGCCCTTGGACTTCACCGAAGTCCTGTCCGTCAACCGAACGACGGTATCTGCGCCATTAAGATCGCGAACGGTAAAAGTGTCAGCGTCACGTCTTACAACCACACCCTTGATGCTCAACTTCTGGCCGCTGGCGACCGTGCGAGCGGTTGCTGTCGTATTACTCTTTGAATTCTGTCCGAGGGTCAATGGGGAAAGAGTGAGCGCCAACCCAAAGGCAAGCGCAAGTAACCGAAGCGTTCTGAAGCTACTAGTCATAGGTTTCAACTCCTTAGTTTTAGGTTAGGACGGCACAACAGGCACGTCGGGTTTACGTGAGCTGAGATATCAAACTCACGCCTCGCGTTGTCCGCTTAGAAATACTACGCAGACAGGGTTTCAAAAAAAGCAATTTTATTAAGAGGGTTTCTTCAACTCTCAATGGCGAATAGTACGACACTATTTAATCAAGTCAAGAGCCAGCAAGGCGAGAAAGTAATTTTGCCGCACTTAGCAACGATTCATCACTCGTTCGCTATGCGATTGCAAGAAAAAGCAGTCTGCGTGAAGCTTGGAGACAGGCTGTCCGTCTTGTTCCTTTTGTGCGACCGGCTAAATCGCAAATTTTCCGGTTTCAAGTTGCTCCTTAATATAAGCGAGGAATTTTTCTGCGTCTGCGCCGTCAATCACTCGATGATCGAAACTCAGCGCGAAATAGGCCAGGTGACGAATGGCGATATAGTCTTCGCCGTCAGGAGTGGTCAGAACCTTCGCCCGCTTTTCAATCTTGCCGACACCAAGAATCGCAACCTGCGGTTGATTGATAATTGGAGTCCCAAACAATCCGCCAAAGACGCCCGGATTTGTGATGGTGAACGTACCGCCGGCGACTTCGTCCGGTTTCAGTTGCTTTGTGCGCGCGCGATCGGCGAGGTCGTTCGCCGCGCGGGCCAGGCCTGAAATCGAGAGATCGTCGGCGCGCTTAATCACCGGCACAATCAAACCCCAATCCAGCGCGACGGCCATTCCCAAATTGATGTCGCGCTTGTAAATAATTTGATCCCCGGCAACTTGCGCGTTGAAGATGGGAAACTTCCGAATCGCGTCGGTGACCGCTTTGAAGATAAAAGGCATGTAAGTGAGTTTCGTGCCGGTGCGCTCCTGAAAAGCATCGCGGTTCTCATCGCGAAGTTTCGCGACTTTCGACATGTCGATTTCATAAACCGTCGTGACGTGCGCCGAAGTACGGCGTGAGAGCACCATGTGCTCGGCGATCTTCCGGCGCATCACGCTCATCTGCTCGACACGATCGCCATCAGCGGGTTTTACCGCGGGAACATGCTGGGTTCCCGGAGCGCCCACCGCCGGCGCCGAAACAGCGGGCATCGATGACGATATTTTTGATGTGACCGCGGGCGCGGCGACCCGTTGTGCGGGAGCGCTAGATTCGATAAAGCTCAGAATATCGTTTTTCGTGACCCGGCCGCTCATGCCTGTGCCTTCCAGTTGCTTGACATCGATTCCATGCTCTTCAGCGATCTTGCGCACGAGCGGACTCGACTTCGTGCGACGCAATTCTTCGGCGCTCGGTGCGTGGCCATCATCGCGACGAACCGGTGCGGACGGAGCGGGCGGCTGCTCGGTCTTTCTAACCAACGGCTTGACTTCAGTTTTGTGCGCAAGTGAAGTAGGCGCGGCCCCTGGAGCTCCGCGCTCTTCAGTTGTAATCACTGGCTTGGGTCGTTCGATTGACGCGGGCGCTTCAACCTTCGCGGGCGGCGGCGCAACCGGAGTCTTGGCAGCTTCTGCTTTCGCCGATGTTGCCGGTTCAGGTTCAAGCTGCGGCTTCGCGCCGTCGCCATCAAGCACGGCGACGACCGTGTTCACTTCGACCGTTTCGCCTTCCTGGTGTTTAATTTCAGTAAGCGTTCCTGCGGCGGGGGATGGAATCTCGGCATCAACTTTGTCAGTTGAGATCTCGAAAAGTGGTTCGTCGCGATCGACATGATCGCCGACCTTCTTCAGCCATTTGGTGATTGTTCCTTCCGCGATAGACTCGCCCATCTGCGGCATTACCACTTCAGTTGACATGATGACTCCAATGATAAGCTATCAGCGCTCAGCAGTCAGCTTTCAACGAATCACTTGCTGGATTTTGCTGACTGCTGATGGCTGAACGCTGACTGCTCGGCCGTCGTTGGATCGATTATCGTCTTTACCTCTGAAACGCGATTTGCCGGAAACCCGCCCTGCGAAGCATGCTCGCGAATCATCGCTTCGTTTGGCGCAATGTAAACGCAGTAAATCTTGTCGCCGGTGACGTAACTGTGCAGCCACTGAATCCGCGGGCCGAGGTTCCGCAAAACGCTGCATGACTTCTGCGAAACTGTCTGCAACTCCTGCGGCGACATGTTGCCCGCGCCGGGAATCTCTCTCTCGATTAAGTATTTCGGCATGTTTCAGTCACCTCGATTAAATGTTTAGAAGCGGGCTACCCTTATGTCGGGCAGTAGCCCGACTCTAAACACTTCAAATTAAGCCCGACCGCGCGGACAGTGGCCCGCGTCTGAACGAATCAAAATAATATCAATAAGCAGCCAGCTTCCGCGCCGCGTCCAAAACGTCCTTCACTTGCGGCAAATAATAATCTTCCAGCGGCGGCGAATAAGGCACCGGCGTGTCGAGCGAGGCCACGCGCACCACCGGCGCATCCAGCCATTCGAAAGCTTCCCCGGAAATGATCGCGGCGATCTCTCCCCCGATGCCGCCGGTCAACGACGCTTCATGCAAAATGAGCGCGCGATTGGTTTTCTTTACGCTAGCCAAAATTGCATCTTTGTCGAGCGGCGCGAGCGTGCGCAGATCGATCACCTCGACATCCAGACCTTCCTTCTCCAATTCTTCGGCCGCATCCAGCGCCGTCAGAACCTGCGCGCCGAACGTGAAGATGGAAAGATCGCGGCCTTCGCGCCGCGTGCGTGCACAGCCTATCTCGACGAGATAATCATCTTCGGGAAGTTCTTCGCGCAGGCGCGGCAAGCGATAAAGTTTCTTGTGCTCGAAATAGAGCACCGGATCGGGATCGCGAATCGCGGCCTTGATCAAACCCTTCGCATCGTAAGCTGTCGAAGGTTCGACTATTTTCAACCCGGCAGTGTTTGTGAAAAACGATTCCGGATTCAAAGAATGAAACGGGCCCGCGCGGACGCCCGAACCGCATGGCCCGCGAAAGACCGCCGGAATGTTCGCGCCCCAGCGATAACGGCACTTCGCCGCATAGTTAGTCAGCAGATCAAAGCCGCAGGAAATGAAATCGATGAACTGAAACTCCGCGACGGGCTTCATTCCCATTAGCGCCGCGCCGCACGCCGCGCCGACAATCGCTGCTTCCGAGATCGGCGTATCGATCACCCGCTCTTTGCCAAAGTGATCGATGATGCCTTCGGTAACTTTGAAGGCGCCGCCGTAAACGCCAACGTCTTCGCCAATTAGAAAGACGGTCGGATCGCGCTCCATCTCTTCCCAGAGCCCCTGGCGAATGGCCTCGACCATCGTGGCCACACCGCCCCGCGGCGGACGTTGGAGCTTGTGATCTTTTTTGAGTGCGGTAGACATTAGTTTTCCAAAGTCTTCGGCCGAAACGCCGGTGGCACGATCGAGTTGTCGAACACACCATAGACCGCTCCTTCCGGCTCGGGCATCGGTGACGATTCGGCCCACTCGGAGTCTTCATCGATCTCGCGCATCACGTCGGCGGTAATCTCTTCCAGCTTTTCTTTGGTCGCGACTGTTTGATCGAGCAAAAATCTTTCGAAGCGATCGATCGGATCGTTGTGCTTCTCCCAGTATTCGATCTCACCTTCCGGAACATAACGCTGGTCGTCGTGTTCGGCGTGGCCCTTCCGGCGATAAGTTTTCGCTTCGATCAAGACCGCGCCGCGACCTTTGCGCGCGTAATCGACCGCCTGTTTCGTGACTTCATAACAGGCAATCACGTCGTTGCCATCAACGATGTAACCGGGAATGCCGAAGGCCGCAGCTCGCTCAGCCAGATTGCGCACGGCGGTCTGCTGGTTGGTCGGCGTCGAGTACGCGTAATGATTGTATTCAGCGATCACAATCAGCGGCAGACGCTGCACCGCGGCGAAGTTCATGCCTTCATAGAACGCCCCGGTGCTGGCGCCGCCGTCGCCGATGTAAGCGAGTCCGACGATGTCTTTTTTTTGCAGCCGCGCGCCCAGAAGAATTCCAGTCATCACCGGAATCATGTCGCCCAGATGCGAGATCGGGCCGATGAAACCTCTGTCCAAATAACCGAAGTGCACGTTCAGATCTTTTCCGCCCGTAGGCCCCCAGGCCTTGGCCATGTACTGTGCGAGGATCTCGCGCGGGCGAATTCCTTTTACGAACACGGCGCCCAGATCGCGAATTATGGGCGTGATGAAATCGTCCGCGCGCAGCGCGTAAGCCGATCCCACGGCCGTTGCTTCCTGACCCAATGATCTGTAAACGCCACCGACGACTTTGGTCTGGCGATAAAGGTTGACGATGCGTTCTTCGACCAGACGCGTCAGCTTGAGAAAGCGATACAAGTCGAGCATCTGCGCTTTTGTCAGGGAAGTCTCCGTGATGCAACTTCGCGGTTTACCTTCGACCGGCTTGCGGGGCGCATATTTCGTGCTGATGCGCATTTGAAAGCCGGGACGGCGACGATGCGGCCCGCGATTTTTGTTTTCGCGCCTTGGTTTTTGGTTCTCAGCCATTGAAATTGTTTAGAGTCGGGCTACTGCCCGACGAGGCCCGCCTCTAAACGGAACGAAATTAAATATGAATCGTCTTGTCGTGCACGCCCTCGGCGGCTTCCATCACGGCTTCCGAAACCGTCGGATGCGCATGCATCGTATTGCCTAACTCTTCGGCCGTGGATTCAAGTTGCATTGCGACGCACGCTTCGGCGATCAGTTCAGTCGCATGCGGCCCGATGATGTGCACGCCGAGAATCTCGTCGTATTTTTTCTCGCTGACGATCTTAACGAATCCTTCTTCTTCACCAATGATGCGCGCTTTGCCGGAAGCTGAGAACGGAAACTTGCCGATCTTTACATCGTAACCGGCTTCGCGCGCTTTCGCCTCAGTCAAACCAACCGAGCCAATTTCGGGATCGCAATAAGTGCAATTGGGCACGAGACGCAAATTAATCGGCCGCGGATTCTTGCCGGCAAAATGCTCGACCGCCACGATTCCTTCTTTCGACGCCAGGTGGGCCAACAACGGCGTAGGCACGACATCGCCAATCGCGTACACACTCTTCTCTGCAGTTTGCTGATACTCGTCGACCTGTATGAAACCTTTTTCGACTTTGATCTTCGTCCCTTCCAAACCAAGGCCCTGAGTGTAAGGCATGCGTCCGACCGCGACCAGAAGCATTTCCGCTTCGAGTCTCACTTCCTCGCCCTTAGAGGTCTTGCCGGTGACCACGACACCTTTGTCGCTCTTCTCAAGCTTCTCGAGTTTGGTATCGACTTGCGATTTGATACCGCGTTTGCGAAATGATTTTGCCAGTTCGGCGGAAACTTCTTCGTCTTCCAGAGGAACCAGGCGCGGCAGCAGTTCGACGATCGTCGTTTCGGCGCCGAAGCGTGAATAGACCGAAGCAAACTCGACGCCGACTGCGCCACAGCCCATGACGATCAGAGACTTTGGCGCTTCGGTTAATTCCAGAATGTGATCGCTGTTGACGACTTGTTTGCCGTCGGTTTCGAATCCCGGGATCGGACGTACGACTGAACCCGTAGCAATGATGATGCTTTTGGTTTCAATGGTTTGAAGCTTTCCGTCTTCGCCGGTGACTTCGACTTTACCGGGCAACGCGAGTTTGCCCGTGCCCTTAAAAACGGTGCACTTGTTTTTCTTCATCAGGAACTCGATGCCTTTCGAGTTCTTCATCACGACCTTGTCTTTGCGCTTCTGTACGTCGGCGAAAGCCAGCTGAATTCCCGACGCTTGCACGCCGAAATCCGCAGCGTGCTGCATCTGTTCATAGACATGCGCGGACATCAGAAGCTGTTTCGCGGGAATGCAACCGCGCAGCGTGCAGGTGCCGCCGAGCCGTTTGTCTTTCTCGACGATCGCGACTTTCAATCCCAATTGCGCGGCGCGAATCGCGGCGACATAGCCGCCCGGCCCGCTCCCGATCACCGTTACATCAAACTGTTCGTTAGCCAATTTGGAAGGTTCCTCTCATGACTGAAATGACTGTTGGGCCGGCCTGCGTGTCGGCCCTCTTTTACAATCGCGAAATTCAGGGCGGACACATAGGTCCGCCCCTACAAAACTTTTTTTGGACTGCGTCTTCGAAAGACTGGCATTATAATCGCTCGTCATTGATTGAGCCAATTGAGGCCGATACAGAACCGGGAGCGGTAGCGACCGGGTTAATGAAGACCATAGCGCGAAAGACAAACCCATGAAACATTCCGAAGGCTTTCTAAGAATAGTTAACGACGCGAAGAGCCGGATCAAGGAAGTAAGCGTGACCGAAACTCGCGATCGTCTGGCCGCGAATCCCAACGCTAAACTAATCGACGTGCGCGAAGACAAAGAATGGAATGATGCGCACGCCGCCGGCGCCGAGCATCTCGGCAAAGGCATCATCGAGCGCGACATCGAAGCGACCGTGCCCGATAAATCGACTGAGCTGATTCTGTATTGTGGCGGCGGTTATCGTTCGGCGTTGGCGGCTGACGTTTTGCAGAAGATGGGCTATACAAACGTCTGGTCGATGGCCGGCGGCTGGAAAGCGTGGAAGGAATCGGGCGCGCCAATCACGGAAGACTAATTGATTCGGCAATTCCTTGAACAAGCCGGGAGAAGAAGAAAAGCTCTACTCCGGGAATCCGGATCGCTTTTCTTCCGCGGTCGGACCGTCGATCGGCGGCATGAAGAGCTCGCTTTCCTCAAAATAAAACTCTCTCACCGCTTCTACTCCTATAGGCTTAGGACTATTGCCGCCTGAGATCACAAATGTTGCTGAAGCCTGCTGCTTTTCCCTGATTCTTCCGGTTGAAGTATTCGCTTTTCCGGGAAAGGTGACTTTGATTCCGCGGCTTAGCTCGGCGTCGGTAAACTGTTGCCCCGTGACCCGAACCGAGATGACCTGATCGAAATCCGGCGGAGCGGCGATGAAGTGAGCCATGAAAGTTTCTGGTCCCCTGCCAAACAGGATGTACTGGAGTTGCGCCGGTTTGGCTGCCCCAGGGACGAACTTGTGAAAATGAACGACGTTCACCACGTTGACGTCAAAGAGACCTTCGTCGGGTGGATTGTCGCTGCCAATAAACGCTTTGCCGTCTCTTTCCAAATGGCCACGAAAGACTGCGTTGCCGCGGAATTTTCGCAGCGGTGAGCTACCCGCCGGATCCAGGTCGGGAAGAACAAAGAGCGCCGGGTTGAAGGTGTACATTTTCACATCCGGGTTCTTCTTACGATCCGCGGTATAGATGTCCGTCAGATTGCGGCCGCCGTCAGTGAACGTCGCCTCAAGAATCACTTGATAACGATGGGGAGTTTTGAAGTCTGTTTTCTTCTTATTCAATCCAACGAACATCGGCAGATGCGAGAGATAAGCGGTCTGTTCGCCGACGACCAACATATTATGAGTCGCCACGCCATCCTTAACGGGGAATTTCATCAGCGCGTTATTCGCTTTCGACGTACTAAGACACCCGAGGCCAATGGCCGCGGCGGCACTGTTTTTCAGAAACTCTCTGCGGTTGTTGAGTTGATTCATCTTGCTCATGAGTGTCGCCTCCTTAGCAACTTGCCTGGTTGATGAGTGGGAACTCTGACCCATGCCTGGGGTTGATCGCGAGCCTTGATACGAGCGGCGCTAAACAGTTGGTTTGTTTCGAGACTCGCTGCGCGTTTTTTCCCGCCAGTGCCTTGATCGCTGGTGACGGAAGAAGGGGAAAGAAGCCGGCGCGCCGATCGAGTCTGAATAAGCCCGGGCAATCTACTTTTTCAAAACAAAATCCTTGGGCACAAACTCCAGCGCGGATGCCTCGCCGTCAAGTTTGCGATTGTCCTTAGCGGGAACATAAGTAATGACTACCGGATTTTCAGGGTTGCGGGGGCCGCACCTGATCAGACCTCTGAGGGACTGAAAATTCCTGATCGATACTTCCACTTCAGGGTGGGAACCATACCGCGGCAGGCTGGTCGGACTATAAAAAACTCGGCGCGGGATGTCAACGGGTCGAATTGCCTCACGAAAAAGGTACTCGAAAGTGATTCGTTGCCTCAACTGAAAAAAGTACTCGAAATAAGTTTCACAATCACCTCCTTTGAGAGCGGTGAAGGAGGGGAAAGAGTTGAGG